>Ga0265292_1000091_pt1 | contig 189536 bp, 192 predicted proteins | sample Munlanlewell296A_FD_189080 | JGI IMG/M metagenome (GOLD analysis project Ga0265292, IMG submission 189080) | Leachate microbial communities from a municipal landfill in Southern Ontario, Canada - Leachate well 296A | ecosystem: Engineered > Solid waste > Landfill > Unclassified | place... | reverse complement strand
AATGATAGAATGTTTCATGACCTGCCTCCTTGGTGTGGCTCTGTATTTGGGAACTGGGTTCCCAAGTATAACCCACGTTGCAAGGGGCAGGTCACTTGATTTTCAACTGTCAACCATTATGTCTATACCCTGTCCCCTGAACCCTGAATTTTTCATTCGTGGGCGCCATGCTCACCATTTTCGCCTTGACAGGCTTCTGCCCGATGAGTATTATGTTGTACCGTGCAGGCGCGAGCGAGCGCTGCTGCAAGTGATGCTTTAATAGAACAATTGTTGAAAGGAGTACACACCATGCCGTTTTATGAATATGTATGCGAGGGTTGCAACAAAGAGTTCGTGCTTTTGCAATCCATGACCGCAAAAGCTGAAGATACGGTCTGCCCCTACTGCAGCTCGAAAAAAGCCAGGAAGCTCATCTCCCAGTTTTCGTCGGTTGGCGGCAATAACGCGGTCTGCAGCACCGGGGGACATTCCTGGGGCGGAGGCTGAGGTTCCTGATCGATCCGCCGTGCGCGGATCAGAACACCTTACAAACCTGAGAGTCACTTGACTCTCAGGCTTTTTTATGTAAAACTGCCTTGCCACAACTGAATCGGCTCATTATGGCTTTTGTCTCCCTCAAAACATTCCTCCATCCCCGGTACTGGTATGCATGGCCGGTCCTGGCGCTCATGCTCATCATGAGTTGGATGCCTTCGCGCGTGCTCTGGGTCCTGGGCATCTGCCTCGGATCGATCGCGTCCTGGTTCCCCACTCACAATCGCCGCTTTGCCGAGCGCAACATCGAGTTGTGCTTCCCGAACTTGACCCTGCTTAAGCGTCGGCTGCTCATAAAGCGACATTTTCGTCTCAGCGGCTTCGCCATCCTCAGCCTCGGTGTATCCTGGTTCGCGCCACGGTGGAGGATCAAACGGTTCGTCACCATGCGAGGCCAGCAGTATCTGGATGAAGTCCTGGCAAGCGGTAAAAAGGTCATCGTGCTCGCGCCTCACTTCATCGGTCTGGACATAGGAGGGTTCCGTCTGGCTGCGGATAGAGACAAGAAGTACGTGACCATGTACCGCAAATCCAGGAATCCGTTGCTGGAGTACCTTTTTCATCGTCGCAGCAGGTTCGGCTCTATTTTCGTGGAACGAATGGCAAGCCTGAAACCGATCATCCGCGCCATCCGCGATGGGTGGATTTTTTACTACTTACCGGACCAGGATATGGGGGAGCGTGCAAGCGTCTTTGTCCCCTTCTTCGGCATACCCACGGCAACCGTGACGCTCTTGAGCCGCCTTGCGGAAAGTACGAATGCAGCCGTCCTCCCCTGTATCACCCGCATCCTTCCCGGAGGACGGGGGTACGAATTGCGCCTCTACCCGCCCCTTGAGAACTTTCCAACTACCGATCCAATGGCCGATACAGCGCATATGAACAAGGAAATCGAAAAATGGGTGCGCGAAATGCCGGAACAGTACCTGTGGTTCTATCGCCGCTTCAAGACCCGGCCGAACAACGAACCCTCTCTCTATGAATAAATGGCGTTTGATTGACTCGGGACCAAATCTCGGTGTGTATAACATGGCCGTTGATGAAGAACTGCTCGCCCGCGCGCAGGCGGGAGAACAGGTACCGGTTCTCCGTTTTTACACCTGGGAACCGGCCGCCGTCTCGATCGGCAGATTTCAGAAGATCGAAGGCGCGGTGAATGCCGAAATCTGTAAACAGCGCGGCATCGACATCGTGCGGCGCATCACCGGAGGCAGGGCCGTTCTCCATTGCAAGGAACTCACCTACAGCATCATTGCGCGCACGGACGATCCCCTCTTCCCCACGAATGTCCTCGGCGCCTACAAGCTCATCGCCGCCGGACTTCTCCAGGGGCTCAAGAACCTCGGCATCCCCGCGGAGATGGTCTCGCGTTCCAGCAGGCACGCGGCTCTCGTAAAGAAGGATGCTCGGGACCCCGCCTGTTTCTCCTCTCCTTCCTGGTACGAGATCCTCGTGCACAACAGGAAGATCATCGGCAGCGCCCAGCGCAGGCTGTCCGGCGCCTTTCTTCAACATGGCTCGATCCTCATGGACTACGATGCCGCGCTCGAAGCCGAGGTCATCCCCGGCGGCGGCAGCGGTAATGTCGTCACATCAATCAGGCAGGAACTCGGCAAGGATGTCTCTCTTGAAAAGGTGAAGGAAGCTTTGGTGAAAGGATTTTCAGAAGCGCTCGGAATAGAATTTACGACGTAGTTCACAGTTCTCTGTTCGCAAGGGCGATGGATAGAATTGCCGTACGAGCTATTTGATGTTTCTTCGCCTTGACTTCATAGAACATTGATTGTAAGATAAAAATGAAAATATTGAGGCTTTGAGGAGGTGCTTTCATTATGAATCTCGCGGTTAAAAAAATATCCATTCACCCGTATGTTATGAGGAAAAAAGGCGTCTGCGGCGGCAGAAGCATCATCCGCGGCACCAGAATACCGGTATGGTCTCTGATCCAGTGGTACAAACAGGGCATGACCATTGAAGACGTAATGCGTGAATTCCCCCAGCTCAAGCCCGCACAGGTGCATGATGCATTTTCCTATTACTACGACAATCGGAAAGAGATAGAAAAAGATATAACCGAGAACGAGATGGAGCCGCACGCAGTCGCGAGCTGACGATGGAGGAGAAAATATGGATCCAACGGTGCAGAACATTATGCTCGAAATGCGGCGGTCGCTAAAGGATCTTTATGGAGAATCGCTCGTCAGGATCATGCTTTTCGGCTCCCATTCTCGGGGCGATGCGTCACCGGGATCGGACATCGATGCTCTCATCGTGCTGAAGGGCGCTGTAAAACCGGGTGAAGAGATTGCGCGCACGGGCGGAATCGCTTCGGAGCTGTCACTTAAACATGATGTCGTCATATCCTGCACCTTTGTTTCTGCGGAACGGTATGAGACAGAGCAGAGCCCGCTGCTCATCAATGTACGGCGCGAAGGAGTGGCGGTATGACCCCCGATCAGGCGGCGCTCATCCGGAAGGCGCAGGAAAGCCTTGAGGCCGCCCGGCTGCTTGCCGGCAAGGGGTTCACCAGCTTTGCGGCATCGCGCGCATATTATGCGATGTTTTATGCTACCGAAGCGCTCTTGCTCGGCGAAGGGCCCACGTATTCGAAGCATTCAGCCGTGATCGCGGCGTTCGGGCAACTGTTCGCGAAGACGGGCCGTGTCCCGAAGGAGTACCACCGCTACCTAATTGAAGCCGAAGGCATCCGCAATGTCGGCGACTACGATATTCATTCCAGCCTTACCGCGGAGGAAGTCGATCGGCATATGGATCGGGCGCGACAATTTCTTGAAATGGCAGAGCGTTTTCTGGGACAGGTTTGACCTGATTGAATGAGAGAGTCCGCCTTATGCGTCCCCTGTCCGGTGGACAAGGAATGGCGCTGGATAGAATCGAATCATTGCTGAGGTGGATCCGCGGACAGGTCTTGAAATATAAGGGGCTGTCTTTTCAAGACCCCAACTATCATCGAGTTTGGCCATCATGCCGCGATCATTGAAGAGATCTCGGATACGTCTGCCGGTATGGTCATGCACGAAACATCCATCGGCGGCAGCCCAATTAGCGCTATGCTGCAGGAAGAACAGTTGCCGAGGATCTGTTAAGACATTTACTATTAGCATTACGTTAACATGTACTTCCTGAAGTCGTTATCGGGGCTATTCTTTGAAACTCATCAAGATACAACCTGAATTTGTTAACAGCTACCCCCGTTCCTATTGGACATGGTTGACATTGCCGTGAATCAATCGTATATTCGTTCGAAATACTATGAATGGTGCGGTGCCCCAGAGCTAGGTTGTCAGGTTATATAGGAGGTAACATGAAAAATAAAGGCGTCATCATAATTCTCGTGGGACTTGGCATTTTATTCATAAGTTTTTTCTTTTCATCTGGTTATCACGCTGGACTGAATATTATAGGCAATATATTCCGCATGGAAATCGTTTTCAGAGATACGTATAGTATTGATGCGGCTGGTAATCTTATTTCACGAATTGCTATTCCACTGAAATATCCACTTTCTTTTTCGGGCTTGCTTATTCTAAGCGGAACAGGCATTGTATTGGTAGCCAAAAACAAAGGAACGAATTGAATAGGCTGCTAAAGCATTTGCCGCTTCCGGGTTTAGTGTGGGATACCCCAATATGTTGAGATCACCTGTTTTCGCACAGTAGTGCATAACCAACGGAGAATTCAGGGCTTTCCCTTTTAACTGCCGGGGGTTATGATCTTTCCCCTATGCTATATTTTGGTGCTACCCACACTCGTTCCGGAAGGACCCTTAATTACTAAAGTTTCCTCCGCAACACCTCCCTCGCCGCCACAACACCGGATATCGACGCCTGGATCAACCCGCGGGTCACTCCCGCCCCATCTCCAACAGCGAAGAGGTTCTTCACTTCCGTTTCAAGACGCGGCGTGAGTTTCAACTTCATGGAATAGAACTTCACTTCAACACCGTAGAGCAGGGTATCACCCGAGTTCACGCCCGGCGCAATATTGTCAAGCGCCTCGAGCATCTCGGTGATGTTATGAAGATGTCGGTACGGCAGGATAAAGCTCAGGTCACCGGGCGTGGCATCTTCGAGCGTGGGTCGGACCGAACCTTCCGCGATGCGTTCAGGCGTTGACCTTCTTCCCATCTTGAGGTCGCCGAGCCGCTGGACGATGACACCTCCGCCCAGCAGGTTCGCAAGACCGGCGATATATTTGGCATAGGCTATCGGCTCATCAAAAGGCTTCGTGAAATCAGTGCTCACAAGCAGGGCAAAGTTGGTGTTGTCCGTGGTCCTGTTCCGGTAGCTGTGGCCGTTCACGCTGTAAATGCCCTCGCTGTATTCCTTCACCACCTCGCCGTAGGGATTCATGCAGAACGTCCGCACGCGGTCGCGAAATCTTCTGGAGTAATAGATGAACTTTCCTTCATACGCCACATCGGTAATGTCTTTCATGATGGGGGCAGGAAGCTCGACTCGCACCCCGATGTCCACCGGATTTTTTTGGACCGATAACCCAAGTCGCTTCGCCTCTCCCGAGAGCCAGGTGGACCCTTCCCTGCCGGCCGCCGCAATGACATAGGTTGCATCGAACGCATTCCCATCCTCTGTCGTGACGCCGGTCACTTCCCCGTTCCTGGTCTTGATCTGCTCCACCGGGACTTCAAAAATGATGTCGATCTTGCCGGTGAGATGTTCCCTGATCCTGCTCAGGACTTCCTTGCAGAGGTCGGTGCCGATATGCCTGATGCGCGCGGGGATGAGCTCAAGGTTGTATCCCGCGGCTTTTTTCTTGAGACGGGACAGGGCGGCATTGTCCTCGCCGTGCACCGCTCCTCCGGCGCCAAAGGACAGATAGACAGCGTCGACGTAGTCGATGAAGGTAGAGAGGTCTTCAGCAGAAAGGTAGTCCTTCAGCCAGCCGCCGAATTCAGGAGTGAGCGTAAGCTTGCCGTCGCTGTACGCGCCTGCGCCGCCCCAGCCGCACAGGATGCTACAAAGACTGCACTGCACGCAGGGGCTGTCGGATTCGACCATGGGGCAGGCACGCTGCTTAATATCGCTGCCCTTCTCGATCATAAGAACTTTGAGATCGGAGTTTTTGACGAGTTCGAGCGCCGCGAAGATGCCTGCGGGCCCGGTGCCGATGATGATGACGTCGTAGGAGGTGGGCATAGGATAAAAGTTAAAAGTTCAAAGTTCCCCCGACAGGACCATTCGAGGGCAGGCTGCGTTCAAAGTTCAAATGCATTTCATATACCATTCATGTTCTTTTCTCTATTAGAATTGTATCGTAATCTCGGTATTAGTCAAGCCCCGGGCGGAACTGAAATGGCGGATCGCCGCTGATCCGTGGCGGCTATCCAGCTCTGGAGGGCGGACTTTTCGTGAGCGGTTTTGTCTTAGACCTACGGGCTGCTCACCCTTCTTCGGTTATGAGCGGTTCGATCTGAAGCCGACGACCATGCACTACCGTTGTAATCAAAACCATTCCGCGGTCCGCAGCATAGCGATAAATGACACGATAATTATCAACGATTAGTTCTCGGTGGGGAAGATATGGAAATTCGGGGATGTGCCGTCCGGATTCCGGACTGTGACGCAGGCGGGTGTGAACCGCGTGCGATGTAGTCGTAAATACCTTCCAGGTCAGCAATAGCAACCTCGCCCCATATTAGTTCTGCCATTTTTCGACAGCCTTGTTAGGGTTTCTTCATGGGTGAGAGTATTACCGGCCTTGATTGCGGCATCTCCTGCTTCGATCTTTTGCAGCAAATAGAGGCGATACATCACATCCTCAATATCGACGGTATCGGGTAGTTCTTTGATGAGCGTTTCCAGCTTTTCCTTTGTAACGTTCATGGATTATCCTCCAAATGAAGACCTTGTTAGGCGGGAATCAAGTCAGCTACCAACGGCTTTTCCTTGGTTAATCGGCTTACTCCCATTACCGTGAACCCGAGAACATTGCCCTACTCGTCCACCCGTTCCATAACCGCATCGTTATTCGTTTCTTTCATATATCCGGCTTTATCAGAGAAGAGAACCTCCAAAAAATCACCTTCCGCGTCATACCATATTTTTATCTGTTGGGCCATGGCTGTTCCCCTCAAGCGGCGCTATGCTTCATGGTCCTTGGTTTTGCGCGCTTCAGATGCAGTTTCCGGTCTTTCAAGTATTTTTCCGACTCTTCGCGTATTCTTGCCACCCGCTGATCAGCGCTGAGGTCCTTTTCTTCTTCGTATATTTTTTCCATGATTTCGTGTATTTCCTTAAGCGCCTTCGGTCTTTTCATAAGTCAGCCACCTCCTCCGGAGAGCATATTTCAATATCGCGATACCCGAGCAGTCTGTTGACGCCGTTACCATCGTACGCGTCTTTAATTTTACCTTGTTGACTTGGCCCTGTGAGATTCCTCATAACTTTCCAACAAGGCGCCGATATCTTTTCCTATATTGAATTCAATCCGAAGCTACTTTACGATGGAATAACTTCCGTCGGGGTTGGCCTTCAGTTTCCCCTTCAGAATTTTTGCGGCCTCTTCCCGTCCTCGTGCATAGTATTCCTGTTTTTCCTCAAAGCACATGTCCTTAACGTCGTTATACACCGCATCTTTCCATTCCCAGACCTCGGCAAGGGCCTTCGAAACAGGGGCGGTCTTTTCAATCGTTTTCATAGACAACCTCCATGGGATTCGCCAAAACCAGCGGGTAGAAATAACCCTCTCTCTCATTCACTATTTTAACACTAATCTGCTTCTGAATGTTAGCAAGATGTTTAAAATTCCAGGACAAAAGCACGTCCACTTGATTGCTGGTGGCGATCGCTATATGCTGCGCATCTTCCAGCTTCTTTTCTGGAATGACTTTTTCTCGGATATAGGCCGCGGCAAGATCTTCGACAGCCTTGTCAATTGCGAAAATTCTTAGGGAATATTTCTCAATGACTTCGAGGAGCTGTTTCTTTTTCTCCACGTTTTTCGTCTTTTCTATTTCGGCAATGACGACATCGGAGATGTAGGTGATGTATTTGCCGGTTTTGACATAGTTGTCAAAAAAATCCTCAGTGATTCTTCTGAACTCAGGGGCGTCGTCGACAAAAAGGAAATTGATGACTGATGTATCGAGGTATATTTTCAGCTTTTTCATTTCACCAAGCCCTCCCCAAAATGGCCTTGCCTTTATCAGCTGCAGGAACACATGTCATAGTCAGCTCGAGCCTTGCCCCGTTGCTCCTCTTCTATAATGATCCGGCCAACTTCCCAGTAGGACGCGACCATTGCCGCATTGACAGCCTGCCATGCGCGGGATCGCGCCTGGGTCAGAACGTTCTTGATGCGCCCATAGACGTGGTCGAGGCTCTCGTGATCTTGTGCAATGTCGGTCATAAAGTGACTCTACCAACTTTCCTTATGAAACAACCGCTGAAGCTGGAATACAGGGGTGATTATGTTGGGTTTCACTGAGTTCAACCCAACCTACTGGCTGACCTATTCTTCCGCCAACGCTTCCAAAGGTTCTACCATGCCATTTTTTACGGGATCAAGTTCCAACTGTCGCATGATCCATGCCTCTCGCTTTTTAGGATCCTCACTGATGGCCTTCTCTATTGCAAGCGTCTCGTGATATTCCTGTGCCGCAGCAGTCATCGTCCATTTTACGGTTCCGGCGAGACCAAGTTTTTCAACTTCTTCGCGAATATGCTGAAGGTCAACCTCGAAAAACTCCTTGCGATAGTTGACTTTATTCATTTGTTTCAAGAGAAAATGCCGGTGCAGTTGGAGCTCTAATGCCGGAGCATTCTCACTGAAGATAAGCGCGTGGACATCGAATTCAAAGGGAACGCTTGAGTCCCCGAGTTCACGTATTCGGTCCTGAGGTTCAAGTCTTCGGGTCAAACCGATTTTATATACATGCTCACCAAATGATCCGATATTCGAGATAATGTACACGTGGCCGCGCTTTGTCTGCTGTGCCATGGATAGCGCACGTTGATTTCGTTCTTCCGCCTGCTTTAGCTTCTCGGTAAGTTCCTGCAGTTGCAGTTCATACTTGGCCTTCTGTTCGGCACCTGCCTGATCGAACTGCTTTTGGGCCTTTTCCATTGCCTTATGAAGCATTTCTTCGTCTTTGGCGGCTTCACGCATGGCACGCTCGTATTCACGACGCGCTTTTTCCTCCTCGCGAATCTGTTCTTTGATCCGACGCTGCTCTTCTCGGTCTTCCAGTTTAAGCTGCTGTGCAATAGCAGCCCATTTCAATTCTTCAAGCCGTGAATTCATGTATTCTTCGGTGACTCTTGCATCCCTGAAAGCCTTCCCATTGAAGTTTACCAGCGTGAAGGCGTCGCGGAATTCCTGATCCAATTTTCCAGCATTATCATTCTTGACCCGCGACAGAATGGAGTCCACTTTCCCATTGAATGCGTCTGTTACGAAGTTGATGGCGGTTTCTCGCCTATTTTGCTCGACGTAGTCACAGGTAGCCGCAGTGCCGTTGCGGATCATTAGCTTTGAACGTTCCCTTGCTTTCTTAAGTTCTTCTCCTGCCTGTGCGTACCCGAACTCCTCGGCCAAATCATCAAGCAAGCTATGTCCTGGTACGATGTATTGGTCGCCATACCCTTCTATAAGATTTTTCATCGCCTTGACTGTCTGCTCGTAAAGAGACGCATTTTTCATGGCCTCATAAGCACTTCCGGCGATTTCCTCTGCCCTCTTATTGGCCGCGTCTACAATGGTCCCGGCCTGGACGGTCGCAGAATTAAGGGTAGCCTTGGCTTCCTCTTTAAGTTCCTTCGACTGTTGTTTCGCTTCTGATGTTATCGTGTTGACCTCATTATTGGCATTTGCCAGCAACGTGGATGCTTCTTGTTGAGCACCGGCGGTCAGAGTAGCTGCATCTGTGGTTGCTTTATCCATGACCGCCTGTGCTGTTTTGATCAGTTCCTGCGCTCTTGCGTCAGCATCGGCAACTACAGCCCACTTGGACAGACGTTTATTGTCAGACTCCAAAGCCGTGGCGCGTGCAGCCCACTGTTTGCTTTCCTTATCGTACTTGTTTTTTAATTCGCGTAATTCAGTGTCACGTTGAGTCGCACTCTTTCTCAGCTTCAACAGCTGGAAACCGAGGAAGATAACGGCGGCTATTGCCGTGATTAGAAGTAATTGAAAATCTGTCATAAGCCTGAATCCCCTTTAACTGGTACTATTGATAATGCCTGATAGCAATCAAATCCACCCCTTTTCAGAAATCTTTTCATAAATTGGCAGCTTACTTTTGAGTGATTTAGCAACTCCATCCAGCCCCGGGAACAAGCTCTCGTGGCTAATATTCATGCGATATAGTTTTTCAAGCGCCTTTTTATATTCTGCCGGATCTTTCATTTTAATCACGAATTTAATGATATTCTCTTTTTTGTGCCATTCAGGTAAAGCCTTTAAATTTTTTTCAAAAGGGATAGAAACATTCCCGGGACAGAGAAAAACCCCCTGCTGAATAATGAGCCGCCTGTTAAGTGAGAGTGCATTTTCTAGGAATACGAATTTAGCAGCGTTTTTCATATATAACCGTTTAAAGCTATTTTCGTCTCTTTTTTCATTGCGCATCTTTATGCGCACTTTCCCGACACGTTTCTCTGCCTGTTTACGACACCATTTGCTATTTATACACCATACAACAGGGTCTTTACAATCTGTGTCTTTTCGTTTGAAGCCTGCCTCCAAACTGAAGAAAAGAGCAATGAAAGGTGAATAATTAAAATCTAAAAGGCGCGTAGGTGCGCCATGATGTTGCATGACGGAGAGACAGTAGAGTGTATCGGATATTACGAGTTCTTTGTTCTCCCCATGATAGCGACGTTGGAAATCTTTAATCAAGGTACTTTCTATATCAGCCATCTTTCGCTTTGTATCTAAGCAGTAATCTTCACATGCACGCTCAAACGTTGTCTTTAAGGACAAGTCAGAGAACTGCCCGCGAAAAACCCATTGTCGGGCAGGATTCTCCTCTAACTTTTCTATCTTTTTGAGAAAGTTGGCCCAGGTATTAATCGGCTCTTCATAAAAGTCAGGCATGGATATTCCTTTCAATGCTTTGATTGTAATTCAATCTCTTAGCAGACGATATCCCACGCCGTACAGGAAGAGCGTGCGGGGAACCCGTTTACGCTCTCGCCTCCACAATCTTTATTTCCTCCTCCGTCAAACCGTACAACTCATACACCAACTGATCAATCTGTTGATCGGTGGCGTCGATCTGGCGCTGGAGAGCGGTCTTTTCGTGGTTAGTTTTCGCATCAGGCAGTTGTTTGTTGAGCGATAGCATTTGGGCGACTAGTGACACCATTTTGTCGTGGCTGGCTTTGTTGGTTGGATCGGTGAAGTTGACGGTGCGTATAGGAAGCCGCTCTATATATTGCCTGTTGTACGCATAATATCCCCCGCTAAATTGGCTGCTGTATGATTTTAAAAAAACATCAAGTAGTTTTGAGTTAAGCAAACCTAAAACATATTGCATGGAATATTCGCTATCTTTTAGCGTGATTCCGTAGCCGCCACCACCACCGCCACCACTTCCAACAAAATAGTAATAATCGTTTGCGTCTAAAGTAAACGATGCCTTACTGGCAATACTGGGGGTCAGTATTTTGGCCTGTTCCATCTCACTGAGGTTCTGTGAACGACCGAACGCATACCATTTATCATGTTTCCATTTTCCACGCTCTCGCGCTTCGAGCGTTGACCGGTTTGTCTTTAAATAGTCCCATGCCGCCGGATATTTATCTGAAAGCTCCTTTGTGGTTAGCAAGATAGCTTTCCCTTCTACAAGCCTATACGGAAACAATATCGATTTCGTCAATTCATTAACATGATAACGTCGAATGTTCACTGATCCTTTGCAAAGTGGATGCATCAGTTCACGTTCGATACGATGTTCTTGTTGAGTAGCTTCAGAAAAATAGCGACCGCGTCCAACATCTGATAGAATAAATACGGGATCGGCGCCCGTTACCAAACCTTGGAAGATTCTATCTGCCACATTTTTTAACTTCACAGGCATTTTGTTCAACTTCTCAAAAAGATCTGCACCGCTGCCGACTGTAAAGTTCCACTCAGACGCAGTAACATGTTTTGAAGGTATATCCCCTTCGGTACTCCTACCTTCAGCACGCCAGCTGTTAAGATCATCAACTTTAATGAATTTGCACTCAGAACAGCCCGCCTTGTCAAGGAACAAGAGGCAAGTATACGTTGTCGCTCCTGCGAAAACCTGCTGATTATCGAAATGAACAACTTGCGCGAGATGCTTTCCTTTAGCAATGATAGAACGTAAGGCTTCGCCATATTGTGCATTGAAGAACTTGTGAGGTAAAATGAAGCCTAGTCGGCCAACTTTACTCAAGAGTCTCAGCCCTTTTTCAACAAAGACAACATAAATATCGTAGCTGCCTGTTGCAGCAGCTTGGTAAAGGTCTTTATAAAGTTCGACCTCGACGGGTGCCCACTCCTTCATCGTCTGTATCCGGATATATGGCGGATTTCCAATAATTGCATCGAAACCGCCAGCATCCATTATTTTTGTATATTCTGTTTCCCAGTCAAAGGCATTGATGCGTACAATTTCATCTTTGTCCGGTTGAATCGTCAGCTGCTTATTATAGTCGTGCCCGATAAGCGAGTTGCCGCACTTGATATTGTCGCCAAGGTCGGGCAGAGCGCGTTCATGGAACATGCGGAGCTGGCTCTTAAGGGTCTGGTTGTTCTCGCCTTCGAGAACTTTGAGAAGGAGAGACAACTTCGTCACTTCCACGGCCTGCGAGTCGATGTCGACGCCGTAGATGTTGTTCAGCAAGATACGTTTCCTTTCGGCGGTGGTCAGACGATAATCACCGCCCTGGGCCTGATACAGCGTCGGGTTCTTGCTCGTGGCCCACTTCTTTGGATCGTCATTCACATACCAATCGCGGTGCCAGTCGAGGAGGTATTGGTATGCGCCAAGAAGGAATGAACCAGACCCGCAGGCAGGGTCGAGGATTTTCAGCTTCGATGCTTCTTTGGGTGTTATCTTATTTCCCCCTTTGGCAAAGGGGGATTGAGGGGGATTTTCCACCGACGAATCAAATCCCCCCGTGCCCCCCTTTTTCAAAGGGGGGTTGGTCAATAATGCGCCCACAGTGTTCCTGACAATATAGTCCACGATGTACTTCGGCGTGTAATAGACACCACCGGCTTTCCTGACCTCGGGTTTCTCCTCGACAACAGCACGATGCCCATCAGTCAAACGAATGACCTTCCCGAGGAACTGCTCATAGACCTGGCCGAGGATGTCGGCGGAGAGGACGGAAAATTCATAAGGGCTTTCGGGATAGTAGAGACGGTTGATGATGTCTTTTAATGGTTTGTCGTCGATGGAAATGTTCGGGGTGAGTTTGTCCGGCTCTTCGTGCCGGTCTTTTTCCCGCTGGAAATGGAACAGACCGGAATTGTACCGATCATCCGCCTGGCTGAAGAGCTGGACAAGCCGCTTGTAAACATTCGTGCCGTTCAGCTGGGTCTGGAGCCTTCCGTATTCCTCAATGCCCCGGTCCTCGCAGATGCGCAGGAACACAATGCGGTCGATGGTGCGCTGGACCGCGAAATTCAACTCCCGCTGGGTAAGGTCGGCATTTCGGAGAGCGATGTTCCGGGCGAGCATGTCGCGCCAATCTTCGATCTCTTTCAGAAATGCGTCATCCACCGTTGCAGTGCCCTTCTTGAGCCTGCTCTTCTCGGCGTACTTGTCAAAAGAGCCCCTGAGCACCGCCTCGCGCGAGAACACGGAAAAGATGAGGTCCCATTGCTTTTCGTATTCTTTGTAAGTAAAGTAATGGATGCGTGCGTTGGAGGCTTTATCGGTTTTGTCTGGCTTGATGCGCGTGTCGTAGATCGCGAACTCTTCGAAGTCACACAGGATGCTTAAGGGAAGTTTGGCCGACCAGGCATAGCGGCGAAGCTGAAAGGCGGGCGGAATTTCTTCTTTGATGTAGATCGACGGTTTCTTTGCTTCGAGGAAAAACTTCCTCGTACCGCCGATGCGAAAGCAATAGTCCGGGGCCTTGGTGTCCGCGCCGACCTTGATGGAGTCTTCGTGGATAACGTCCTTATACGCCTCGGCATAGCCTTGGCTGTTGTTCATGTCCCAGCCGAGGGCCGAGAAAAAGGGATCGAGAAACTCCTGCCGGAGCTGCATTTCATTATACTGCCCGGACTTGTAGGCCTCACGGTTCCGTTCGAAGCGTTCCACCAGATCAAGGATTTCCTTGGGCGCTGCCATGCGGCCTCCGATGAAGAGTAATCGCGTACAGCTTTCAACCGTTCATAGAATATCATCAAACGGGGCCAAAGACAAGCGAAGGATGAGGTGGTTTAAGAACGAACGCGGACAGGCGCCGGGCTCATTCAGATCGAAAGAAGTTTGCGTTCTCCATTCAGACACCGTTGCGCAAGCAGCAGAAGTTTCAGGTAATAACTGTCAATACTGGGGACAAAATCGTCCGTGGTCACGCGCACCCGCTCTTCCCGCGCTCCAGTCCTGTACAGGGCGCCCTCCGCGCTCGATCGGTTACCGGAGAAAAGCTCGATCCCCTGCTCAAGGTCCATCTCAAGCACGCTGTCTACTTCTTCCTTCTGGAGGACAAGCGCCTCAGGCCGGACATGACGCATAAGTATAAACACATCCTGGATTTCGTATTCAATCACTCCGGGAGTAGAACAGTACACAAACACCCTGCGGCCGACAGGCAGTAAATCCGTGAAACGCGCTTCAAGACCAAGTTCCTCCCTGATCTCCCGCGGACCGGCGACCGTTGCATCCTCGCCTGCAGCGTAGTGCCCACCAACGCTTACATCAAATTGCCGGGCGCTATCTTTTTCTGTGCTGACCGCTTCTGAAAGAGCGCTTGTCCCCCGCCGTCTTGCAAAGAGATGATGAGACAATGAAAAGCCCCGTGCCACGCGCCGATCCGGTGCGCCTCATCGCGTGAAATGATTTCGCCGGTCTTGCGGCCGGTGCAGTCCAAAACGTCAAAATATTCCATCCTGACGGCCCCCTCCTCAGCATCACAAACAATGGAATTGATTATACGACACTCTGTTTTCCCCCGCAAGGGGCTGATATTTTCATGGTATCTGCACTCTGTGTGCTGCGACGGGTTACATGTACGGCGGTCACGGAGACTGCGAAAAACGGCACTCCAGTTGCGGGACATGGGGCGGAGAAATGAGAACAGTATCCGGCGGGACTTTTACTTACCTGTCGAGCTTGATGATCCCTTTTGAGATCGCATATTTGACGAGCGCGGTGCGGGAATGGATGCCGAGTTTCTCTGAAATGTTCGTCTGGTGGGCAATGACCGTCTTGGCGCTGATATTCAGAAGGTTGGCGATCTCCTTGTGGCTGTAGCCCTCGGCGATCAGTTTGATCACCTGTTTTTCCCGGTCGGTGAGCTTTTCGTAAAGGTCCTCTCCCCCAACGGGTTCCTTGTGCTTGCCGAGATAACCATCGACCACTTCCGACGCTATCGAGGAGAACAGGTAGAATTCCCCTCTGTTCACCGCCCGGATCGCATTGAGCAGATCACTGCCGACCGCCTTCTTCAGCATATATCCGCAGACGCCTGCCTTCAGAAAGCGGGAGATGTACTCCTTGTCATCGTATTGAGTAAGGACGATTATCTTTATGTTCGGATCTGTTTTCTTCAGTTCAACAGTCGCCTCAAGGCCGCCCAGTTTGGGCATGGAGATGTCCATCAGGACGATGTCAGGTTTCAATTTATGAACGCGCTCGATGGCCTCGATTCCGTCGGACGCCTCGCCGACCACCTCGATGTCATCGCACATCCTGAGAAACGCGGCGATCCCTTCCCGCACGAGTGAGTGGTCATCCGCGATCAACACGCGTATCTTAGGCATGCTGCACCTTTTCCGTCAGGGGAATTTCCATACAGACCCTGGTCCCCTCGCCCGGCATCGAGTAAACCATCAAACGTCCGTCAAGCAGCGAGGCCCGCTCCTTCATCCCGATGATTCCCAGGCCTTTGGCGTTTTCAATAGGACGGCTCATTAAAGAATCGACGTCGAACCCGTCTCCGTCGTCCTCCACGGTAATGTGGACCGCGTGCTCTTTCGCGTCCAAAACAACGAAAACATTTTCCGCATTTGCATGGCGCGAGGCGTTGATAATCGCCTCCTGAAGTATCCTGAAAAGCGTGATTTCCACCGCCGGAGGCAGCCTTTTGGTGAGCGGGGATTCAATGTCCAAATAATAATGGATGCCCTTTTCCTGAAGGTGGGTAGCCAGCAGCCACGTTATGGCGGCATCCAGTCCGAGGTCATCAAGGATCGTGGGCCTCAGGTCCTTGATAACGGTATGAATATTGTCGATGGTTTCCAGCGCGATCTTTCTCATTTCATCGATTTGTTCCACGGTGATCTGTTCCGGATGCACTCTGCAGATGTCCATTTTTATTAAAAAGGCCGAGGTGTCCTGCAGTATCGTATCATGCAGATCTCGGGCTATCCGTCTGCGCTCATCTTCCTGGGAGGTAATGACCTTTTTCAGCAAATGCTCAATTTTCTTCCCGCTCTCCCGTATCTGCTGGGTCCTCGTCGCTACGCGGTTTTCCAGCTCCAGATTTTGCGTTTTAATGCTCTCCAGCGAAGCGGCGAGCCTGCTTCTCATATCATCAAAGCTTCTGCTGAGCTGCAATATTTCATCGCTTCCGAGATCTCCTACCGGCGTTGAAAGATCTCCCGCGGCTATTTTATTGGAGGATGCTATCAACGATCGCAGCGGCCGGACAACGTTGAGGCTCGCGCCGATCGAGAAAAAAGCCGACACGCCGATAAAGATCAGGACGAGCAAAACGAATTTTTTTTCCAGGCCGCTTGCCGGGCCGAAGATATCCTGCTCCGCCTCGCCGACGATGACGCCCCACTTGGCCACACTCAGCGGAACAAAGGCAAGACGGTCAACCGGCCTCTTTACCGCGTCAGGATGGGAATAGCCGTGCCGGCATGGCAGGATCCCTTCCTTGCCATCCATGATCATCTTCCCCAGATTGCCATCATGGGCATGGTGCTGAAACACGCGCGACGGAACATCCGATGCAACCACGGTCTCATTTGCGTCAATGATCTCCACATAACTATTTGTCTCAACCTTGCCGCTCTGCAGGAGCTCATTCAAAAAACGCTCCGTCGGACTGAGAATGCCGCCGGCGATCCCGTTGATCCTGCCTTCGCTGTCCCTCAGGGGCGTCATCATGAAAATGACCTTTTTATTGATCGGCTCGATCGTGTAGACGTTGGAGATGACCGGTTTCCCGGTCCGGAGCACCTCATTCACGTAGGTGATGTAGGTAAGATTCGAAAAATAGTCAACGTGCGGCGGATAGGTCAGCAGTTCATTGCCGTGCTTGTCAAGAAGAAATACGCCTTCCGTAAAAAGCGAATATTTATACACGGTTTCGAGCATCCGCTTCTCGTGCTGCCAATCACGTTTATTCGGATCAATGGTGCCCGAGAGCGAGATGTCTTTGAGCCGGTAGAGATTATTATTCAGAAAAACTTCGACGTAGTTCGAGATGATCCTGGCAAGGGCAAGCCTGTTCTGCAGTGATCGTTGGATGCTCTCATGGACCGCGTAGTAGCTTACGATCCCGAGGGTGGCCGAAATAATAATGACATTGAGCAGTACCGCTATGATTAATTTTTTCTGCATTGGCCCTAAAATACATCAACGGACTGCTTCTGTCAACAACGTATCTTCGCTCGTTACGCGGCGGGGGAGAGGATTGATAAACGGCATTGCAAGAGCTATCCCGTATGCTTTCCGGAATTATTTGCCTGCTCTATCTGACTTTTGTGGGCATATCCCGTGAAGATGCTCTTGTTCAGAGGAAAGACCTCGGGGCTGAACATGGAATCGTAGATGTGCCAGATGCCTACGAGAAGGAATATCAGCATGGCCTCGTTGGTGTGGACCACCTTTGCGGCCGGAATGAACTGTCCGGGAAGGTATTTTGTCGTGACGACCGGGAACCAAAGGATGAATCCCGTGAGGATCTGCTGAATGCCGCCCAGGAGGATGAGCCAATAGATGAATTTTTCCTTGTAGCTGTATCTGCCGCCTCTTGCCGGCTGTTCTGCCATGCCCAGGTAATATCTGACATTGTGTACGGCATCCTGGGCATCCTTGAAAGAAACCAGCATGGAAGTGTCCCATTGCTCAAAAATGATGCCGATGACGTTTACCAGAATATGCTGGAACGTGAGCACCGTGAACAATACCGCGGCGAGATGGTGGAGCACTCTCGTCGTGTCGATCCCTCCCAGAGCAAGAATGATGGACTGTGAGATTCCCAGGGTGTAAAACTTCTGAGAAAGACCGGTTGCCGCCAGAACGACAAAAAGCAGGATGAGCGCCAGGTGCTCGATGATCCGGTAGACGCTGAACCTCCTGATGTTTTCCCTCTCGTCCGACATTTCTGGTGACATCATAGGAATCACTCCTTACCTGTTCACGAGGTATCGCCAGATGTGCAGAAAGATCTGGAAAAGCAGGCCGATCACCATGAGCGGCATCATGATCCTGAAGAACTGCTCGGCGATAAAAACCAGAGGCGCGTTCGTGAAGCTCGGCTTGTAGTGGGAAATCCACGCATCGGGAAAGTTCTCGCTCGCGTTGCTGTGGCATTGCAGACACCTTTTCTGCAAAGTCTTTTTGAACGTCTGCACGCCGATGCCTGAAACGCTGGCAATGTCGTGCGTTCCGTGGCAGTCCGTGCAGACGGCCATCGGACGATCGGGCTGGTAGCGCTTCTGTCCGTCGTTCTGCTCGTTCCGATAGAAACCGATCGTCACCCCGTGAAAATCGGCCAGGTAGGTCTTGACCACGTCGGTGGACAGCCCGTATTTTCCCATGATCGTCTCATTGGAATGGCATTTGCTGCAGGTGCCGGGCAGGGTTTCACGGAAGTCCGACGATGAGGCGTCCTTGATGCTGTGGGAGGTGTGGCAGTCAATGCAGGTCGGGACGTCTTTATTGTTCTCTTTTAACAGAGCGCCGCCGTGGACGCTCTGCGCGTACACCTCGTAGACCTTGCTATGGCATGTCTTGCATTTTTGCACGATCCCGAGCCGGTTGCTGCCGAGCGATGAAACGGCATGCCCGCCGTGGCAATCAATGCAGGTGGGCGCCTCCAGCTTCCCCACGCTGAGCATTGCGTAGTGGATGCCTTCAGACGCCTTGGAATACATGTCATAATGGCATCGTCTGCAGATCTCGGACAACGAGAGCCGGTATTGGCGCTCGGACCTGAACCGCATGCGCGGGTGATCATCAGCGGAGAATCCGAAGTGGCAGTCCGAACAGCCGACATTTTTGTGCGGCGATTCCCGCAACTCGGCTACCTTGACACGGACCGAAAGGGTCTCCCCGCTTTTGAAGGTCATGTGTTTCTCGGAGGCGTGACAACGGAGGCAGTACTGCTCCTCGGACTTCGATACGTTGCCCCCGGCAATGTGAGTAACGGCATGGGCACTGTGGCAATTGGTGCACACCACCGCCTCTCCCGCCCCTTCTTTCTTAAAGAGGGCCTCATGGATGGCCCGGGACTTGAGTGTCTCTACGGCATGGCAGTCCCGGCATCCATGGGACTCTTTTATCCTGAATTGAAGCTTGTTTCTGAAGGCACGATCGGGATGGCGTTGGTCGGTGAACTCCTTGTGGCACGCGGTGCATTGGAGCGACCGGTGGACCGACAGGGCAAGGGTGTTTGCGTCCACATAGGTCGAGATGAAGTCCCCGTCCGGGAATTTTTTTACCGATCCATGCTCTCCGTGGCATTTGAGGCATCGCTTGTTTTCCTGGTCATCTGCAATGCCCTGACCGTAGGACGATGAGGCGGGAAGTGCCAGACTGACAATCAGCACGACCCCTATCATACACGCCGTAAGTCTCATGCCATCCTTTCCAAAAGGAATACGATCTCCTCTTGATTAGTGCGTACCCCTGTACTCGGGAAGCTCGCGCATCACCGGGAACCTGTTCACGATCCACCTGAAGACAAGCACATGGAGCGTGACCATCGCCATGACCATGGTGATCTCGGTCCACGGCGGAATGATGTGATGCAGATGGTCAGGCAGGTTCCAGTTGTATGCGATCAGGTTGATATTGACCCTGTTCATCAGCACCCCTGCGATCGCATAGAGTGAAGAGAACCGGATCACGCCAAGGCTTCCAGACTTGATGCCGATGGTGAACAGGATCATCGGCCCTGCCACAAAACCAAGCAGTTCCACCAGATACCAGTAGCCATACGGCGTGGACAGCAGACCCCAGTTGCTGTCCTGGGCCAGCGCGAGGACCTTGAGGGCAAAATACACGTACATCGACAGCGCAGCCCCTTTCCCGAGGCTGAGCGTCCATCCAGGAACGCTCGTGATAAACTGCTCGTCGCACCTGGTTCTGAAATATTTCACGGATGCATACGCAAGCAGGATCGCGAACGATATGGCCGCAAAGACCGCGGAGCTGAAGAACAGCAGCGGGAGGTGCGAAGAGTACCATAATGGATGGAGCTTGCCCGGCGTGATGAGGTACATCGCCCCCAGGGCCGACTGGTGCACGGTCGAGAGGATCACGCCGCCGATGATAAGCACCACCGTGACGGAAATGGCCCACTTGTGGAGCCGCTTCGAACCCAGCCACTCGAGAATGGTTGGAGAGAACTCCAGGAGCTGGACCGTGGAATATAATGACACATGCCAGGCTACAATGAACAGGACCGAGGACGGCCCGAAGTTTATGAGCATGGGATAGTAAATGCGCCACGGCCTGCCGAGATCGATCAAAAGGTACGAGGCCGCAAACGCATACCCCAGCATACCGCCCAGCACGGCAAGACGTACCAGCGGTTTATAGGACTTCATTCCGAACAGATAGTACGCTGCCGCCACCACAAAACCCGCGGCGAACATCGGCTCCCCGGCAAAGATTCCCCAGCTGAGCAGTATCCCCCACGGGTATTGGGCCGAGGCATCAACCACCGAGGCAAGCCCCCGTGTGTACCGCATGATAAAAACCGGTGCCGCAACAAGAAGGATCACGACCGCGATAAAATTAAAGGGCGTGGCAAGAGCCTTGGCATATTCCGGCATGCTCATGCCCATGAACAGCTTGTTCATGAACCATTCCTTGAAGCCTCGCGAAGAGGCAGGAGGTTGAGACGAATACTGAATTCCGGTACCCATTACTTCACCTCCTTGTGCTGATCAGCGCTTTCTTTTTTATCATCTTTGTCACGGCCGTGCGTCGCCGCATATAAAAGTCCGAATATCGCGGGGAATGTCGTGAAAATGACCGGGATCGAGGACAGATAGTTCTTGGTAAGTTCGATCGGCGCCTTTTTCGGAAGGTTGGTCGGAAAACCGAGCTGTTCGAAGGGGATACCGGACAGATAAAGCCAGGACGTGCCGCCGACTTCACGCTCTCCGTAAATGTGGTCGATGTATTTCCCGGGATCATCCGTGATCCTCTTCCGGGCAAGTTTCAGCAGGTCCGCCCTCTTGCCGAAGGTGATCGCGCCGCCAGGGCATGCCTCGGCGCAGGCCGGGATCTTCCCTTCCTTGATCCTGCCGTAACAGAGGATACATTTGACGATCTTGGGCTCCAACGCGCTTTCGTAGTCATAGCCCGGGATGTTGAACGGGCATGCGATGACGCAGTACCTGCAGCCAAAGCAGAGGTTCTCGTTGTAGATGACCGCGCCTTCCGGGGTCTTTGTGTATGCATGTATGGGACACGCGGTGGCACATGCAGGCTCCAGGCAGTGGTTACACTGGATCTTCCGATAAACAGGTTTCGACGGATCTTTGGGATTATCGTACCGGTTGACAATGGTGTAGGTCTTGGCATCGGGCCAACGCTTCTCCTCAAACACGGAACCGTCGTCAAACAGCTTATCGGGTGCCGGCATGTTATTGGCTTCGTTGCATGCTTTTTCACAGCTGCGGCATCCCACGCATGCAGTGAAGTCGGTCAACATGCCGAAGCCGTCCGGCCAGCCTTCAAACTCCGGCTGAGCCATTGCGCGCACAGGAGCGGCAAGCGCAACACCGCCCGCCAGCATGGATATCGACAGAAATTTCCGCCTCGTAAGCGGGGGGAGCGGCAGTTCCTCTGCGCCGGTCCCGGCGTCCTGTTCGGGGCCGTCTGTTGATCGGCCCGTCTTACTCTCTGACATAACTATGACCTCCTAAACATATTTTGATGGTTTCAGGTTTATGTCCATGCTCACGTCTTGGCATGACACGTCTTTACACACGCCCCGGGTGAAGAACCAAGGTCCCCGATTCCCACGTGACACTGAAAGCATTTTTTATGAAGCGCGACCTTCAGGCCCGGCATCTCGGGCATCTCCGGGGAATAGTCTGAATGGCATGAACTGCATGCGGCAAAGCCCTGCTTCACTGAAGACTTAAATGCCCCTGCACTCAGCGCATGGCACTCGGTGCAGGTTGCCCTCATTTTATCATTGTGCTGATGATGGCATGTCCCGCAATTGCCTGCGATGGAGGCATGCATTTCGTGGTTAAACGTGACCGCACCGTACTGGCTCTTCAGCTTTTTGATCACGATGGTGCCGGGCATCTCCTTGCCTTCAACCCTTGCCGGCGATACCGTCATTGTGGCGATCATTCCTGCCGCCACCAGTGTGGCGCAAGCGGCAGAAAACAGCATCTTCACTGTGTACTGCTTCATCCTCTCCGTCTCCCTTCACAAAAGTTGTTATATGTTACTATAGAATAGAATTTTTGTCAAAATGGAAGCAAAATTGTAAGGGCGGCCCTATGTGGCCGCCCGCATTTAGGGCAACCACGCAGGGTTGCCCCTACAGATACAATCTCATCATTAGACCTTCGTGCCTTAGCCTGCCCCGTCTTCACCCCGCCATGGCGGGGCTAGTCCGGGTTACGTCCTCTTATCGGAATCTTCCCCTTTGGACTTCTTCGTCTTTCTGCGGCCGGCAAAATACGCCCGCACCGGGCTCCATCCACCGGTTGTCATTGCTCCGATCCCCCGCCCGATCGGCTCCGCCATGCCCTGGGCAAACAGGACCGGCAGGGCGGCAAGGTAAGAAAGGAAGTAGAACGGGGCCATTGCCACGTTTTTGGCAAGCTGGAGCCTCGTCACCTTGTCCTGGGCCTTTATGAATCTCACATCCTCCGCGACCGACTCCCGCAATCCCTCGAAAGGCCTGGCTTTCAGCACCTCGCTAAAGACGATAAAGCCGACCACGGAAAGAAGCGCTATCACATATTGTACCGCATTTACATTGCTGATAAAATCAAAAAGTGTATGCATGCATATACCTCCCCTGTCTGAATTTTTTATAGTATCAAAACCAACCAAAGAACTCTGAGAAAATCCTGTTCACTGCTCTGCGCAAGATCCGCTATTGCTTGTTCTTCCCATCATCAGAAGAGGTTGTGTTCCTTGTTTTCTTCATCTTCTTCCCGGCCAGGTATGCCGCGGTGGGCGCATAGCTGAATGAGCCGGACTTGCTGAACAGCTCTTTAAGGAGCAGGTATGAAGCATATCCAACCCCGATGAGCGCGCCGGTCAGCGCGATGACCCAGGCGAGGACCGCTATCCCCAGGCCGTACGGGAAAACGACCGAGAGTGCGAGCGCGAAGAAAATAAGGACAACGATCGGCTTCTGTCCCGAGAGCAACCCTTTCTTGTGCGGCTGCGTCCCCTCTTCCGGCAGTTTGTGGTTCTCAGAGAGTGTCGTTGCGTCTGTTGCCATCTGTTGACTGTTCGTAAGCATGATATGATCCTCCTTTAATTAAGGTTGCGTATTTAAACAAATCGTGATCTGGCCGGGGATACCCCGGTCAAGTTCTTTTGCTTATTTCGATTTTCTGCGGCCGCTGAAGTAAGCGTGCACAGGCAAACCATCAATCACACGCCCCATCATCCAACCGATGAATGTTCCACCGGTGACAAATATCGTGCCGGATATTAATACTCCCAGAAACATCGACAACGCTACGGTCACCCTCGGCAAGAGGTCTGCTTTCAACGGTAATCCGAATACACTTCCTGCCAGTTTGATTCCCAGCGTTCCTCCCAGAAATGAGCCGGGCAGCAAACCAATCATTACAAAAATGGCCAGCCCTGCTCCCGCTCCGATATATGCTGCTTTCTTTGCCATAGTACCTGTATGCATGTTAGAGCCCCCCTTTCTTAGTAATAGAGCCCCTGCCTTTGCCGCTTGTTTTTCCCGTTTTCTTGAATCCATGAAAGTATGCCCGGGTAGGATGCCAGTTGAAAAACGCGCCCTTGCCCTGGGTCCTGCCGCTGACCTTGACGCCTGTTATGGCGACTTCGGCCAGGGTGTTGATGAGAGGGACGAGCCATGAGATGAGGAACACTCCGATCCCGAAGAGCGGGAGGAAGGTCACGAACATCATTCCCATGACCGGTGCGATGACCAGGAGACTGAACACTGACATCCTCATGTAGCTCGTGCTTTCATCGCCCGGAAGAATGCCATCCTCGCTCATCGTGATCCTCCGTCCGTCCATAGGATTCCAGTACAAACCCCTTTCCACCATTGTTCCGCCCTTATCGATGATCATTTTGCTACCTCCTCTAATTTCCTGTGCCAGGTCCTTATGACTTCCTGCCCGTTGCCGACTTCTTTGTCCGTTTCCCGGCCAGATACGCTGCCGCGGGTGAGTATCCAAATGTACCTGTTTTGCCGAGTGATTCTTTCAGGACAACGTATGTTGCGTATCCCACTCCCAAAAGCGCTCCTGCCAGGGCGATCACCCATGCAATAACCGCCACCCCGAGACCATACGGAAATACGACCGAAAGCGCGAGTACGAAAATCGTAAGAGTAGCGAACGGTATCGGTCCCGATCGTAAACCCTGCTTCCGGTTTTTCTGGAGCTGCATTGTGTGCAGACCGTTTCCGATTGGAGTTTCCATCTGTGCAGTGTAGGTATCCATAGCGTGATCCTCCTTTTTTTTCGTTTCGTTGATTGTAAGGTACCAGATTATAAGGAGAAAGTGAATAGGAAGGACTTCTGATATTGATGGGTAATTGTTCTTATATGGGGGTAGGAAGTATCCCAGTTACCTGAGAAAAACACATCTGTTACGCAGCAATCTACGATATAAGTCGAAAACTAAACCTTCCTCATCATCCTGAACAAAGCGATGAAGCTTGTATTTTCAAAGACATAAGGCCAAAAAACGAAACCTGTACTGAGTGAACCTCTTCTGTCGGCAGCCTTTCCCCTTTGAAGTGACTTATGAGGCTTTACGCTTTACCAGCGGCGACAGGAGTAACCGAAGGAGTAACGCGAAGCATATTCGTAACTACTCAGCACATCTGAACCCAGAAGGTTGTTACACCAGAGAAAAACCTTTTTATCCGCAGATTACGCAGATAGGTGCTGATTTAAAAACATAATTCAAATTCGATTTAATCTGTGAAATCTGCGTAATCTGCGGATAATATTTTGACCTGAGCAGTTACGTATTTTGCTGAATAGTTACAATATTCTTCCAACAAGCTACGAGTGTATCATGCTTTCCGCTATTCTGATGAGCTCAAAGGGAGAGGACGTAAGAAGAACGGTGTAGAAAAGGCCGTTGTCTTGCCAGGTCATTTTACTGCACCGCATCCCGTTGTCACACATCCCGACCTGAAGGAGGACAGATTTGTTTTTCAGTCGATAGCGGGTCTCTTCCCTGTCATGAGACAGCCTGATTCTCTGGAGCTGTCCATCGCTGCCGCTCAAGGAGGATTGGATCACAATTAACGAGGTCTCTTTCGTTTTCGCGTCCTTGAATTCCATAACGACCGCCTGATAGGGCTTCTTCTGCGCAAGAATAAAAGACGGGGGCCAGCGTAATCCTTCCGGGAAGTACGCGGGCACCAGGATATCATTCAGCTTAAGTGTTCGTTTCGCATCCTCAATACTGTTGTACTGCCTCGCAAAGCCCTCCTCCCTCAGTGAGGGCAGCCAATTCATCGCAGCCAGGAACACGACAGCCAGGAACACGAGGGCAAGCATCAACAGCAAGCCGCTCAGTGTCTTTCCTATTTTATGTATCTGCATATCCATTTACACAATAAAAAAGTTGATGACGACAATGATCGCCAGCGTCACGAAATACGAAGCCCCCCAGTGGCAATCGTCTTGTCGGGGCTCTCCAATGCTCAGGATCCTGCTTTTCAAAAGCAGGTCATGGTTATAATGCTCGATCGTAGATGCAATTCCGCCTGTTTTTTTTGCGTCCGGGCTCTGGATCAGGTCCTCAGGGTCCGGACGAAACATCTCAACTGCGCTGGAGAGGGCCGCAGGATTTCCGGTCAGTGAAATCGCTATGTCATCACAAACTTTTTCCTCTTCCTGCGCCAGTTTTCTAAACTCCAGCATGGCAATGGGATTATAGAACATAAGCACCCTGAGAATATACGCAAAGATGAGCACCGGCCTTCGTGTTCTCTGAATATGGCCGATCTCATGGGCAAAAGCCGCCTGCAGTTGCTCAATGGTCAGGGTTTTTATCAATCCGGTCGAGACATAAATCCTCGGATTCAGGCCGGTATCGGAAAAAAGCGAGAGGTCCTCGTCCACCACGATCTCAACGAACTGCTCATCGAATGGCAGGCCCTCCAAAGCCTGCGACACCTTCTGTGCCAGGACCTGCTCCACCGCGTCGTCAAGCGGCTCGGAGGCCTCACGCATTTGCTCCCGCATGTGGAGAAACATGGGCAGAAATTCCTGGATGATAAAGATGAGAGCGCTGAGCGCCAGGATGACGACAAACCCCATGAACAGGGGGACACCGTGCCACAGCTCAAGAGAGAACCATTTGTTGCTGTCCAGCAAACTCTCCAGCCTGAAATACGCGTCACCCCTGCGTGGGTAGAGTGCCTGATAGAGTGGGAAAGAGACGACCGGCAACAAAATGACCAGGAATCGAAATCGCTGCTTCAAACACGGTGTTCCGATATTCCAGGCGATAAATGCGCAGTCAACGAGTACGGAGGCAACAATCGAATGAAGCATGGTTTGAACAGCATACATCCCCCAATACGAGGAAATGAATGTATTCATATACCCTGAGATAGTCATAGACATTCATAAAACGCCAAATCGTCATCGCACCGAAATGGTTATGAAAAAGCCCCCACTCCCGAACAGGTATGCCGGTACCGAGCGATCATTAGTTTGTTAATGCCGGAAAATCAGTTAGTTAACAGTACTATAAATAGCTGTAAAAGGCAAGGAATTACTCACTGCGACTGTTCAGATCCAGCGACAGGAATGGATGGCAAGCGGTGACCCGTGGAAAAATTCGGCAAGAAAATGCATGGGGGAATACATACGGTTCACTCATAAACCGCAATAAAAAAGCTCTCCGTATCATGGGTGAAGAACAGGCGCAGAAGGAAGCCGGTGGACACGTTCGCGATCGGTCAAAAGAACATCACCCGCCGGATCACCAGTATCGGCAAACCCGATATCCATACCCGCTCCGGCTTGATCACGCTGGAGATTCAAAACGGAATCGATTCGCTCGCACCGGGGGAACGGAAAATTTCTTTATCATGCCGCCGTCATATCTTCCCGTCGACCATTTCCCGCATCTCCTTGCCTGCCTTGAAGAAAGGTACCTTCTTCGGCGGCACCGAGACGGTCTCGCCGGTCTTCGGGTTCCTGCCTTCCTTGGCGCGGCGGTGGCGAATGCGGAAACTACCGAACCCCCGTATCTCGACCTTGTCTTCCCGGGACAATGCGTCCTTGATGCCGTCGAGCACGGTGTTGACGATCACTTCCACCTGTTTTCTCGTCAACCCCGGCTTCTTCTCTGCAATTTTGTCTACCAGCTCCGCCTTTGTCATGCAAGATCCTCCTCACCTCTCGGTTCTCACCATTCCGGATTACAGATACTGTAATGTTACGGAACTCCTGCTGATGCCGCGTGTAATAACATCCGCGATCCAGGTCGCGGACTCTTCCCTCAAATAATCAAAGAAAGGGATCTTCGTTCTTTTTTCGATCACTCTCGGCTTCCCTTTGATCCCGACCAGTTCACCCGCGATCTTGATGCTGTCCGCAAGGTCTCCCAGCTGGTCCACAAGCTTAAGATCGAGGGCCTGCCTGCCGGTGAAAATGCGGCCGTCCGCAAGGACCCGCACATCCGCCTCCGGCATGTTCCGTCCCTCGGCAACGGCCTTGACGAACTGACTATGGACGTCGTCGATCACGTCCTGAAGAATCTTCTTTTCCGGTTCTGACATGTCGTGGAAGGGCGAGCCCACATCCTTGTACTCTCCCGCTTTCACCACCACCCCCCGTACCCCGATCTTCTCGAGGAGCTTCTCGATGTTGGCGAACTCCATCTTCACGCCAATGCTTCCGGTAAGCGTGCCGGGGTTGGCCACGATCCTGTCTGCCGCCGCAGCCACGTAATATCCGCCCGACGCGGCAACCGTCCCCATGGAGGCAACAACCTTTTTCCCCTCTTTTCTGGCGTTCTTGACCGCATTAAAGATCTCCTGGGACACGACCACGCCCCCGCCGGGGCTGTCGATCCGCAACACGATCGCCTTGATGGAGGAATCCTCGGCATAATCGGTCAACTCTTCAACCACATGCTCCGAGGTGACCAGGAGTCCCTCTATCTTGACAAGCGCGATCTTGTCCGCTCCCACCACCTGCAGGTTCGTCGATGTCCGCTTGTTCCCGGACAGCATCGAGGCCAGGAACAAAATACCGAAAAAAAGAGCTCCCAGCGCTGCGGCAGTCGCCAAAACGATCAGGACGGGATTTTTTTTCATGAAGGGATCAGCTCCGTTCCTTCAGCAGCGCGCCAATGGTCGTGTCGGGTTTTTCCTGCTGCTGCAGGTAATCTTTGAGGGTAGATCGATCATTATCCTTGTTTTGTGTTTTGTCCTTGTTCAAGGCTTTGACCGAGAGGGCGATCTTTCGCTCACTCTTGTCGACTTTGATGACACGGGCGGTCAGCTCATCGCCTTCTTTGAGAGCAGGACCGTCCTTCATCATCTCCGAGCTCGGGATCAGTCCTTCGATCCCTTGCTCGAGTTCAACGAACGCCCCGAAGTCGGCAACTTTCGTCACCTTGACGGTTTCATCCTGACCGACCTTGTAGCGGTCAAGGACCGCCTTGTCCCAGGGATCAGGCGTCAGCTGCTTGAGGCCCAGCGAGATGCGCTCCTTTTGCGCGTCGATGGAGAGCACAACGGCCTTGGTCTTCTGTCCTTTTTTGAGCAGTTCGGAAGGATGCTTGACGTGCTTGGTCCAGGACAGGTCGGAGATATGGATGAGCCCGTCGATGCCCTCTTCCAGGCCGATGAAGGCGCCGAAATCAGTGACGGTCTTGACCTTTCCCTCCACCTCGGTTCCCACGGGATAGCGGTCATTGATACTGTGCCAGGGGTTGGGTTCGATCTGCTTCATGCCGAGCGAGATCCTTTTGCCGGCGGGGTCCACTGCAAGCACCAGCGTTTCAACGACATCACCGACGGCAACCACCTTCGACGGGTGCTTCACCCGTTGCGTCCAGGACATCTCGGAAACATGGATCAAACCTTCAACGCCGTGTTCCAGTTCGATGAAGGCCCCATAGTCGGTGAGGCTTACCACTTTGCCGCTGACCCTGCTGCCGACCGAATACTTCTGAGAGGCCACGAGCCACGGGTCCTCTGTCTTCTGCTTGATGCCGAGCGAGACCTTCTGCTTCTCCTTGTCATATTTCAGGACAACCACGTCTATCTTGTCGCCGACCTTCAAGATCTCGGACGGATGGCTGATCCTGCCCCAGGACATGTCGGTAATGTGCAGCAGGCCGTCAATGCCGCCAAGGTCCACAAAGGCGCCGTACTCCGTGACATTTTTGATCGTGCCTGCCACCATCTGGCCCTCAACGAGGGTGGACAGCATTTCTTCCTTCTTCACATTCAGCTGCTGCTCAAGGATAGCCCTGCGGGAGAGCACAATATTGCCCCGTCCCGAGTTCATTTTGAGGATCTTCAGGTCCAGCACTTGCCCGATCATCCTGTTGAGCTGGTGCACCGGCTTGGTGTCTATCTGTGAGCCCGGCAGGAATGCTTCCACCCCCCCGATGTCGACGGTCAAGCCGCCCTTGATCACCGAGATGATCGTGCCTTTCACCGGGGTGCCGGTCTGATGCGCCCGGTTCAGATCGTCCCAGACCTGCAGTTTTTTCGCTTTCTCCCGCGAAAGCATCAGATTGCCATTCGCGTCTTCCGCAGCCTCGAGCAGCACCTCAAGCTCGTCGCCGGGTTTGAGTGCCTTCAATTCCTCCGGGGTGAACTGTTCCACGGGAATGATCCCGTCGGACTTGTATCCGAGATCCAGCATCACGAACCCGGACCGGACCTGCAATATCCGGCCCCGCACCACGGTCCCTGACTTGAAGCTTTTCAACGACTGGTTGTAGAGCTGCTCGAAATCGTTCTGCTGGTTCGCGTCATCTGCCGTATTGTTCTCTTCCTGCTCGATGTTTCCCTGACTCTCGTTCATTACAATACCCTACCTCCCGACAATGTATGGTCGGCGGCTGCTGCTATCAACCGACCTTTCCGCTCTTTAATCTTTCCAGCACACGCTCCAGCACCCAGTCAGGCGTGGACGCACCGGCAGTGACTCCCACCCTGGTTGCGCCCTTCAGCCACTCGGGCAGGATCTCATCGGCCACCTCGATATGATAGGTCGGCTTCCCTTCCTGTTTGCATACCGAGACCAGCCTGCTCGTATTGGCGCTGTTGCGTCCGCCCACCACCAGCATGACATCAACCTGCCCGGCAAGAACACGCGCGGCATCCTGGCGTTCTTTTGTTGAATGGCAAATGGTGTTAAAGACCTTTAATTCTTTGGAAAGACGTAACAACTTTAACACAATTTCCGAAAAATTGCTATACGATTGCGTTGTCTGGGCGACAACACCCAGTCGGTTTTGAAATGTATGGCTTTCCACATCCTCCGCCGTCTCCACCACAACCGCGTTCTCGCCGGCATAGCCGAGAATACTCTGCACCTCGGGATGCTTCTTCTCTCCGATGACGATCACCTGATAGCCTTCTTTCTGAAGCGACTCGGCATGGCGCTGCGCATTGCCTACGAAAGGACAGGTGAGATCGATGATCTGGAGCCCTTTGGCCCTGGCCTGGGCAAGCACGTGGGGCGGCACCCCGTGTGACCGGATGATGAGAAAATCCCCCGGGTCGAGCGATGATAACTCCTCGACGGTCTTCACCCCCGCCTCGCGCAACCGTTCGACCTCCTGGGGATTATGGATCAGCGGCCCGAGGCAATACACCTTGCCGGTTCCCGCGGCCTTGAACGCGGTGTTGATCGCCCGCTTCACGCCGAAGCAGAAACCGGCTTTGTCTGCCAGAAATATTTCCATGATCTCCGATGCAACAAACAATAATCAAATATGACAAAGTCGTAAAAAGTCCTTGCTCACACAAAGCCACGAAGCCACGGAGAGGGAAGATCACTATAATCAATAGCTTTTCTTTGTGTCTTCGTGTGAAAAATTGGCTTCTTCTTAATTCTTCACTTTCCTGATTTCATTCAGCATCCTGTCCACGACCTGGTCGATGCTCAAAATACTCGAATCGATCAGGAGTGCGTCCTCGGCCTTCCGGAGCGGCGCAATCGAACGCCCGGTGTCCTGATCGTCGCGGTTCCTGATCTCCTGCGTGATCCGTGCAAGATCAACGTCCATGCCCTTTTCCTTCAGTTCAAGGTAACGGCGCTTCCCCCGTTCCTCCGCGCTCGCCTCCAGAAAAAACTTCCAATCGGCATCAGGGAACACGACGGTGCCGATGTCCCTGCCGTCCATCACCACGCCGCCGTTCTTGCCGAGGTCCCGCTGCAGCGTAAGCAGCCGGGCACGGACCGCGGGCGATTTGGAAACTGCGGACGCCATCATCCCCATCTCGGGCGTACGGATCTCACCGGTCACGTCAGTGCCGTCCACATAAAACCGCGGATCGCTGTTGTCTTTCTTGATCGTCACCTCGGTCCGCCTGCACAGGTCCGCAAGCGCATTCTCATCAGTTGGATCGAGCCGCTCTTTCTGCGCTTTCCATCCGATGGAGCGATACATTGCACCGGTGTCGATGTAGATGTATCCAAGTCGCTGGGCCAGGATCCGGGCCACAGTGCTCTTGCCTGCACCCGATGGACCATCAATGGCAATGACTAATCTGTTTTTTCTCATTCTCTGTTTCTGCGAAGAAGAAGTTGGTACTCCGCACTCCGCACTTACGAATATGCCGCTTGCCTCAGCAGCCGCTCAAAACCAGGGAACGATGTTTCAATCCAGTCCGTATCGCGTACCACGGTATCGCCTCTTGCCGCCAGCCCTGCCACGGCTATGGACATTGCAATTCGATGGTCGCCGTGGCTGTCACAGATGGCCCCGTTGAGCGAGTCTCTGCCAATAATCTCCATCCCGTCAGGAAACTCGACGATCGTCGCGCCCATGGTACGAAGCTCCGCGGCAATGGTCGCTATGCGGTCGGACTCCTTCACCCGAAGTTCTGCGGCATCCTTGATGATTGTCTTTCCTTCCGCATAGGACGCGGCCACGGCCAGCACCGGGATCTCATCGATGAGCCGGGGGATCATCTCCCCGTGGATCTGAACACCGTGAAGTTTCCGGTGGCGTACCCGGATATCAGCCACCGGTTCGCCTGCCTGCTCACGCTGGCTCTCGAGCGCGATGTCGGCTCCCATCGCAATGAGGACGTCGATGACGCCGGTGCGCGTAGGATTTATTCCCACGTTCTTTATCAGCAGGTCCGAGCCCGGCACAAGGGAAGCAGCAACCATAAAGAAGGCGGCCGACGATATGTCGGACGGGATAACGATCGGCCCGGTGGCGCGCAAACGCTGCCGCCCTTGCACGGTCACCGCGGTCCCCCGCTCTCTGACCTCCACGCCGAAGAACCGGAACATACGCTCGGTGTGGTCACGGGACTTTGATGGTTCGTTCACCGTGGTCTCGCCATCCGCGTACAGTCCGGCGAGAAGGATTGCCGACTTGACCTGGGCGCTTGCGACAGGACTTGCATGCTCGATGGATCGAAGGGTTTTGCCCCCTCCCCTGATGGCAAGTGGCGCAAGCTTGCCGCCGGATCGGCCGTCGATCTTCGCGCCCATCCGTTGGAGCGGCTCAACGATCCTGGCCATGGGACGCTTCCTCAGGTACTGGTCGCCAGTCAGAACGGAGAAAAAATCCTGTCCTGCAAGCAAACCCGCCAGGAGCCTCATGCCGGTGCCGGAGTTGCCGAGATCAAGCACGCTCGGGGGCTCTGAAAGGCCGTCCAGACCCTTGCCGTGCACAACGAGGCGCTCTGTCCCCAGACCCTCGATTGCGATACCCATTGCCTGCATGGCTTTCGCCGTATTCTGGGTATCTTCTCCGGTGAGAAAACCGGAGATATGCGTGTCGCCTTCGGCAATGGATGCGATCAGCACGGACCGGTGGGAGATCGATTTATCTCCCGGCAGGGAAAGCTCGCCGTGGATTCCGCTCGACGGTTGTATGCGGAGATCGGACATGGACTATTCCAGCCCCCTTCTGAGTCCGCTCGCTGACTGGAACAGCGCATCAAGTTTGTCCGCGTCCTGGTGCTCGATCGCCTTTTTGATGCGGTCGAGCGCGAGCTGATACTGCTCGATCATTTCAATGATATTTCCCCCGTTCAGCAGGCAGACATCCCTCCACATTTCCGGGGAGCTCGCCGCGATCCTGGTGAAATCACGGAATCCGGCGCCGGAGAAACTGATGTAGTTCTCAGGACCCGAGCTGAATTCAGCGACCGTGTTCACCATGGCAAATGCAGCCGCATGCGGGAGATGGCTCACCGCGGCAAAGATATGGTCGTGCGCGTCGGCATCCATCAACACCACGTTCGCACCGGCGGCCGACCACAGCGCCTTCACTGCTTCGAGCGCCTGCGGGTCTGTCTTTGTCGTCGGCGTAAGGATGCATTTCGCGCCGCGAAACAGGGTCTCGGACGCCTCTGCCACGCCGTGCTTTTCCTTGCCCGCGATAGGATGGCCGGGAACATAGTGAACGCCGGCGGGAAGCATTGCCTCGATCCGTTTGACCAACGCCCCCTTGACACTGCCCACATCAATGAGGATCGCGCCCTTTTTCAACTTCGGCCCGATCTCCGTGACAATGTGCTCGAATGCCCCGACTGGAGATGCGAGGATTACCAGGTCTGCGTCTTCGACCGATGGTGACAAGCCCTCGCTTATGCGGTCTATCACGCCGGTGCTGAGCGCCAGTTCGAGCGTTTTTTTGCCCCTGCCCGCGCCCGTTATCTCTTTCGCCAGGCCCTTGCCCTTCAGCACCTTTGCCAGAGAACCGCCAATGAGGCCAACGCCGATGATGGTGACTTTATTGAAGTGAATCATATTGTTTTTGGACATAGAGGATTGCGATCACTACTCCGAACGCCGAACTATAGCAAACGCAATAATTGTTGTTATCTCTTTTGTAGGGCAACCCTTCAGGGTTGCTTAAAGCAAGGCTAAAGCCTTGCCCTACAGGTAACATTATTTTATGCGTTTGTATTAATAACTCCGAACTTGTTTATATCTCACGTCCCACTGCTTTCGCGATCAGCCTCAACTCATCCATAAGCTGTTTGAAGCTCTTGGGTTTCAGGGATTGTTCTCCGTCGCAGAGCGCCTCTTCGGGATTGGAATGCACTTCAATGATGAGGCCGTCCGCGCCGGCTGCGACAGCCGCCTTTGCCATGGGCGCCACCAGGTCCCACTTTCCGACCGCATGGCTCGGGTCGACAATGACCGGCAGGTGCGTCATCTGCTTCAGCACGGGCACGGCGGAAAGATCGAGCGTGTTCCGCGTTGCCGTCTCATAGGTGCGGATGCCGCGCTCGCACAGGATCACCTGATGGTTGCCGCCGGCCATGATATACTCGGCGGACATAAGCCATTCCTTGATCGTGGCGGAGATGCCGCGCTTCAGGAGCACCGGTTTCTTGCACATCCCCACTTCCTTGAGCAGCCGGAAATTCTGCATGTTCCGGGCGCCGATCTGGAGCACGTCGGCATACCGGGCGATCAGCTCGATGTCCCGGGGGTCCATAACCTCGGTCACAATGGGAAGCCCGGTCCGCTCGCGGGCTTCGGCAAGATATTTGAGCCCTTCTTCCTCAAGACCCTGGAACGCGTAAGGCGAGGTCCGCGGCTTGAACGCGCCGCCACGGATAAAATTAGCCCCGGCGCTCTTACACTCTTTCGCGATCTCGATCATAAGGGTCCTGTTCTCAACAGCACATGGTCCGGCCATGACCGCAATCCGTGCGCCGCCGATCTCCTGCCCGCCGACGCTGATGACGGTCTTCTCTCGCCGGAACTCCAAACTCGCCAGCTTGAAAGGCTTCAGGATCGGGAGCACCTTTTCAACGCCGGGGATGGCCTCGAGCGGCACGCTCTGAAGGATAGCCTCGTCGCCGATTGCACCGATGATCGTCCTTTCCGTGCCCTTTGATACATGGGCCTGAAGGCCGTAGTCCTTGATCTTTTTTATAATGTGATCGATCTGCTCAGGAGTCGCATCTGGCTTGACGACGATGATCATGGTGACCCTTTCTTGGAACCTGCATGGCGCAGAGCGCATGGAGCATGGCGTCTGAATCCTGAAGGCGCATAGTGTTTAGACCCTCTGCGCTATGCTCTTTTCCAGCTCGCTCACGAACCGCTTGTTCTCTTCCGGCAGTCCGATCGTAACGCGTAGCCTGTTGCCGCCCATGGGCCGGATGATCACACCCTGCTTCAGGAGCGTGGCATAGAGCTCCCTGCCGTCGAGCCGGGTCTCGAACATGATGAAATTGGCTTCAGTGGGGATATACGATATGCCGAGCCGCTGGAAGGTCTGATACAGGAACTGTTTCCCCTCATTATTGATCGCGATCGACTTTTCAACATGTTTCCGGTCGGCAAGCGCCGCCAGGGCGCCGATCTGGGCCAGCGAATTTGTGTTAAACGGCTGCCGCACCTTGTTCATCAGCTCCGCGATCTCCGGGGTCGTGATGCCGTAACCGATGCGAAGTCCGGCAAGCCCGTAGATCTTCGAGAACGTCCGCAGCGACAGAACGTTCTTTCCCGCCTTCAGATAATCCAGGGAATCAGGATAATCGGCGTGAGTAACATATTCGAAATAGGCTTCATCCAGTGCCACGATCACGTGGTCCGGGACCCGGTTCATGAAGCGGTCCATCTCCGCCCTGGTGTTCATGGTGCCGGTGGGATTGTTCGGGTTGGCGATAAAAACGATCCTGGTCTTTGGCGTGATCCGCCCTGCCATGGCATCGAGGTCATGCCGCATATCCTTGCAGGGAACGATGACGTTCGTTCCGCCCCCGGCCTGGGTGATCATCTTGTACACCACAAAGGACGGATCAGCCGAAATGATCTCGTCCCCGGGCTGAACGAACGTGCGCACCACAAGCTCGATCAGTTCGTTCGAACCGTTGCCGAGGATGATCTGGTTGAGTCCGACCCCGTACTTCGCGGCAAGCGCCTGGGAAAGGTAAAATCCGCTGCCGTCGGGATACCGGTTCAACCCTTCAACAGCTTTTTTGATCGCCGCAACAGCTTTTGGCGAGGGCCCCAGGGGATTCTCGTTCGAGGCCAGCTTGATACTGCCGCTGATCCCCAGCTCGCGCTCCAGTTCCTCGATTGGTTTGCCCGGAACATAGGGGGAAATGCTCCTGATGTTTTCCGCAACGTTGATCATGTCCTCAAATCCTCTATCTCGTGTCTTTTGTTACTTATTCCGCAATCCGAATTCCGCAGTCCGCATTTTCAATCATCCGCTTTTCGGATACGAGCCCAGCACCTTCAGGAACATGCAGTCCTGCCGCAGGCGTTCGATCGCCGCCGCGACCTTCTCGTCCTCGATGTGGCCCTCCATGTCCAGAAAGAACACATAATCCCAGACCTTCCGTCCCGACGGACGGGCATCCAGTCTGTTCAGGTTGATGCCGCTCTCGGCAAAGGGTGCGAGCATGGCATAGAGCGCGCCCACCTTGTCCTTGATGGAGAACATGATCGAGGTCTTGTCGCGGCCTGTTTTCCCCGGAGATTTCGGGGCGATGACCAGAAACCGTGTGATATTGCTGGTGTTGTCCTCGATCTTTTTCCCCGCGATCTGAAGCCCATAGAGCACCGCCGCCATCTCGCTGGCGATCGCCCCGACTGTTGAATCGTCCGAAGCCATTTCCGCTGCCCTGGCCGTACTCGGCGCATCCAGGACCGGCACGTTGGACAGGTTTTTTTCGAGCCACTGCCTGCACTGAGCCGCCGCGGGGGCGATCGTATATATCTTCTTAATGTCCTCGAGCTTGCCCGATTTGTTCAGAAGGTGCTGCGACACCTCGAGCATGATCTCGGCCGATATCTTGAGGTCCGAGTCGATGAACATGTCGAGGGTATAGATCACCGCTCCTGACGAGGAATTTTCAATAGGAACCACACCGTAGTCCGCCCGGCCGCGCTCCACCTCATTGAACACGTCCCTGATGCTCTCCACCGGTACATACTGAGCGGCAAGACCGAACTGCTGCATTCCAGCCATGTGGGTAAACGTGGCCCGGGGGCCAAGATATGCAACTTTAAGCGGACGCTCGAGCGAAAGGGATGAAGAAAGGATCTCGCGATACACCGCCCGCAGGGTATCCTGGGGGAACGGCCCCTTGTTGCGGGCAGTGAGGCGTTCAAGGATCTCCTGCTCCCGTGACGGAGAGTGAAAGTCGAGCTTCTCGGCTTTTTTGATGTCCCCTACCTCGATGACATGCCGGGCGCGCTCATTCAGCATATCGACCAGTTTTTCGTCGATCTCGTCGATCTTCTTACGAAGGGCTTGTATTTTCTGTTTAGACATATGCGATAAATAACCTGTCTGACGGGGGATTTGCGAATTATAGTTTATTTTTTAAGCAGTTGCAAGGACTTTTTGGAACTTTTTAGGCCAGGCGATCTCATGCGAAGTTTCATCATTTACTTTTAAACCATTTTATGGAGTGATATCGAAGGGTCATCTACCCGGAGACGTAAAAAGCATACATCGAGTTTTCCCGACACGGGTACTGATCGGCAATAGAACGATCACGTCGGGCCGGATACGAACGCTTCCGAGCGCAAAGAGACGATGTCGTGGATCTGTACCGTGTCAGCGGTGGGAAAGATGATTTTACCGGGAAGATCAGGGAACGTCTGCGGACAACCTGACGCGGACCGGCGGGAACCAGAAAAAACCACGTCAACGTCACGGATAACGGTGGATGAAATCCATGGAGCGTCTTGTAAAAGTCCCAATTCCGTCATTCCCATAGCGATTCTGAGCGGGAATCCGGTTTTAACTGATAGATAAATCATATCCCCGAGCTTCTTGCAAAAATCCATGTATGACCCTTCGACAAGCTCAGGGCGAACGGCGGTGCACTGAATTTTTTTAGGGATATTTCCGTTCATGGTGAGCCTGTCGAACCATGAGCGAGACTTTTGCCAGAGGCTCCTATGATAAAACCAAATGAAAATAGTGTCACTATTCGTTCTTTCCCGTCACTGCTCACTTCTTAAGCTTTTCAGCCTCCACCCAGGCGTCGATGGAACCCGGTTCCATGGGCACTGAGATCAGGAATCCCTGCCCGAACTGGCACTTCATGTTCTGCATATTCACCAACTGATGGTTCATTTCCACGCCTTCTGCGATCACGTCAAAGTGCATGCTGGAGGCCAGCGAGAGGATCGACTGAATGATCTCCTTGTTCTTGCCGTCAGCGGAGAGCTTGTTGATGAACGTCCGGTCGATCTTGATAGCGTCGATCGGGAAGCGGTGCAGATAACTCAGCGAGGAATAGCCGGTACCGAAATCATCAATGTGAATATGGATGCCCATGCTCCTCAACTGGGTCATCGTCTCCACCGCCAGGTCGACGTTGTCCATGATCATGCTCTCCGTTATCTCGAGCGCAAGGGTGTGCGCATCGATCCCGGTCTCCATGATGATGGCGGACACTTTGCTTGCGAGGTCGCGCTGAGTGAATTGTTTGCCCGAAATATTGACGCTCATCTTGAGCGGAGGCTGCTTGGGATACCGTTCCTGGAGTATTCGCAGTTCCCGGCAGGACTCCCGGAGGATCCACTCGCCGATGGTGTTGATCAAACCGTTCTCCTCGGCCATGGGGATGAAGTCCAGGGGATAGATGAGGCCCCGCGTGGGATGGTTCCACCGTACCAGGGCCTCGAACGCGACCAACTTGTGTGACTTCAGGTCGATTATGGGTTGATAGAAGAGGATAAACTCCTTGTGGTCCAGTGCCCCGCGCATATCGGCCTCGAGCTGAAGCCGGTCCAGGATGTTCGCATGCATCTTGGGGTCGAAGATCTCGTGGCACGCGCTGCCCCGCGCCTTTGCCTGGTACATGGCGATGTCCGCATCGCGCAGCACCTGTTCAGGCCGCTCGTAGTGCTCGGCGCTCATGGCGATGCCGATGCTCACGGACGAGAACACCTCGTGTCCCTTGACCACGAGCGGCGCCGACAGTTTCTGATGAACACGTTCGGCCACCTCAATGGCGTCCTTCACTTCATTGATGTTATGCAGAAGCACGGCGAATTCGTCCCCGCCAAGGCGCGCGACCGTATCTCCCGGACGAAGGCACTCCGACAACTTCTGCCCCATGACGACCAGAATCTGGTCACCCACCGTATGGCCGAGGCTGTCATTGATTATCTTGAACCGGTCCATGTCAAGGAAAAGTACCGCGTAGACCTCGTTGGCGCGGCGCTTTGACACGGTGATGATGTGCTGAAGCCGGTCCATGAAGAGGGCCCGGTTCGGCAGCCCCGTCAGGGCGTCGTGAAAAGCATTATATACCAGCTGCTCGTCCACTGTTTTTTTCGACGTGATATCCGTCTGGGAACCGGCCATTCGATACGCATGGCCATCCTGACCCCTTATCGCCAGCCCCCGGTTGAGCACCCAGCGGTACATCCCGTCCTTGTGCATGATCCGGTACTCGCTTTCAAAATGGTCGCTCCGTCCGCTGAGGTGGGCGGCGATCTTGGCTTCGACTTCTCCACGATCGTCGGGATGGACCCTGCGAAACCATTCTTCCGGGAAGCCGCTTATATTCTTCTCGTCATACCCAAGCATCGATTTCCACCGGAAGGAGTAATAGATCATGTTGGTCCGAAGGTCCCAGTCCCACAACCCGTCGTTCGCGCCGCGGGCAGCCAGGGCATACCGTTCTTCGCTTACGCGCAACGCCTCCTCGGCCCGTTTCCGTTCCGTGATATCCTGCGTGTACTCAATAACGTGTGAAACCTCCCCCTCACGGTCAACGATCGGATAGGTATGGATCGCGACCCAGGTTCTTGTTCCGTCCAAGGAATGCACTTCTTTTTCCTTGGCGCAGGAATCTGCGGATGCGAACGTCTTCTGGACAATACAGTCATCACAGACACGGTCCCGCTTCAGCAGTGTTTCGAAGCAGTTTTTGCCGATCAGATCATCGAGTTTTTTGTACTTCAACTGCGCGTACGCCTCGTTCGCCCGAATGATCCGGTAGTCGCGGTCGATGATGCAGAAGGGATCCTGGATGCTGTCAAAGATGGTATTAAGAAAAGCCTCGGACGTCTTCAAAGCCTCCTCGGTCTGTTTACGCTCCTTGATCTCCTCCTCAAGTTCTGCGTAGCCGTTCTTGAGCGAAAGGCTCATGGCATTGAAGTGTGAGTCGAGCTCTCCGAACTCGGCCTTGTCCTTAAACGCGATCGTGTAGCCGAGGTCTCCCCCTGCGATCATCCGCGTTGCATTGACCAGCGTATTGATTGGTTTGGAAATTGCCCGGGTCAGATTCACGACGACCATGACGGCAAGGACAAAGGTCAGGACCAGGGTCGCCGCAAGAATCACCCCTGCCCGTCTCATCTTCTGCATTGCGTCCTGTGTCAGATGCTCGAGTCTGTTGCTTGCCTGCCGGGACATGCCCTCGGTCCTGACCAGGAGCTCGTTGCCGATGGCCGCGGCATCAAGCTTCAGTTTGTTGCTCTGCTGGGTGTTCGCCGATGCGGTGATGTATTTGCTCAATGCGTTCCGGTAATCGACAATAAGCGACTGGACGCGCTCGATCTGCCCGGCGATCTCAGGTGCATGGTGGCAGGTGGAACAACGTTGCGCTGCCTGTTCGAGGCTGGTGACGTTTTTCGCAATAAGATCGGACTGGTGGCCGAGCCTGGTATGAGCAATATGGAGATCGGACTGAACCGTCTGAGTTGCTATGACGAGGTCTTTTCTGTGGCCTTCGATCTCATAGAGGTTAATCAGGCTGCTGAGCGTGGCATTGGTGTTCCTAATGTACAGGGTGGCGAATGCACCCCCCAGAGCGGAGAATAAAAAGACCGTAAGCAGGGACAGAATGATCTTCCGCTTCATACGTCAACCTCAGTCATAGTCAGCACCCATTCCGTGAACATATTACTAAGTATACTATACATACCATTTTTTTCGCGTAAGGTCAAGTTTATTTTTTATTAACCAAATTTATCGGTAATGTCATTAGCGGCCCAGCCCATTGACGCAGGCCCTCCCGGAAGATGACTTTTGATGCCCGTATCTGCCGGAGTGTTCATCCTCAGGAACATATTGAAAAACGAACATAACGGTCTTGATCAGTCGGACTTGAGGGATCCTGTTTGTTCAATCATGGCAAGCAGTCTGCCCCAGTTGAAGGTCTGGAGGTTCATGATCTGGGAGCGGATAAGTTTAATCGCCCTGGAAAGGTCCCCTTCCCTCTTCATATTATAGAACGGCAGCACCGCGGCGAACGCCCGGTCCGTATAGTCGGCGATGGGAACAAGCACGTCGTCCCGCCTCGTATGGTAGGGGTCTTCTCCCGGCGAGCAGGGCGTGGTGAAAACGTTGAACTGCCGGCACCCGAGAGGCCGGAGAGGATGAATGGAGCAGGACCCATCTATTAAAAACGGGCACGGGGAATCCGCCATGTGGGTGGAAAGACGGATTGTCAGCGCATCCCGGGTGGTCGCAGGCAATTTTTCAGAAACATACCAGTAGATGCCGACCAGCTCGTGGGGATAAAGGGGCAGATCTTTTTGATGCTCACAGCAATTGCCGCATCCTTTGCCGCACGCGAGTTTTCTTTTTCTCAGCTTCTCTTCATTGCGTATCGCAATGGCTATGCCGGTGTCCGCGATCGCATGGGCATCGAGAAGCAGCGGCAGCCACGGCAGCCGCTTTTCATCTTCAGGGAAATGGAGACGCCGCGAAAGGCCGCCCTTATTCTTCTGTGTTTTTTTCACTCCGAACTCCGCACTCCGAACTCCAAACTTCTCACCCTACCTTCAGCATCTCCGGATTCGTATGAGGAATGAATACCGCGCCCATATACTCTTTCATGAACTCCGGGTCGTCCTGCATGGGTTTGTACGTGATCTTTTCCACGACGGCATTGACCGTATTCACCAGGCCGCTATCCATGAGCAGCATGCGCGCACCTTCAAGGGACGAGTTACCGAGCGGCTTGACGATTACCGCGGGCCACTGAGGGAGCATGCCGATGCCGGCGGCCTTCTCGGCATTGATGCCGGTACCGAGGGCGCCGGACACAAACACGGTCTCGATGTCCTTGAACGAGATGCCCACGGACCGCGTCAGCACAAGGAGCAGCGTGAACATGGCCGCCTTTGATCTCATGAAACTCTGGATCTCGTTCTGGGTAATAAAAAGGGCTTCGCTGCCGTCACAGACAATTGAGAGCGTTTTCTCACCATCAATGACCGTAACATGCTCCCCGTCGACCAGGGCCCCGCTCTTGTCGATCATCCCTGACGTAAAGAGCTCATAGAGCAGGCTCACCATGCCCGAGCCGCAGATCCCCTCGGGCTTGGCCTGGTCAAAGGTCTTGCAGGAGATGTCCCCGCCCCTGATCTCGACATCATAGACGATCCCCTTGTTCGCGCGTTTTCCGATCCTCGATATCCCCTCTTCAAGCGCCGGACCGGCGGCGCCAGCCCCCACGATCATCCAGTCCCGGTTCCCGATCACGATCTCGGCGTTCGTGCCCACGTCGATCAGGATCGAGGTCTTGTCTGTCCGGGCAATGCCCGATGCCAGAATGCCGGCGGTAATATCACCGCCCACATAGCTCCCGGCATTCGGAAACACATACACGATGGCCTCCGGGCTGATCGCGATATTCAGCTCCGATGCGCTGAAGGACCCCGGGGTGCGTACCACGGGAGTGAACGGTTCAACCGGTATCGTGGAAATATCAAGGCCCAGAAAAAAATGGGTCATGACCGTATTGCCGGCCACGGTCATCGCGTGGATATCCTGCGTGTTGACCCGCGCGTCCCGGCAAAGATCGACGATCAGTCCATTGATCCCGTTCGCGAGCACCCGGTAGACTTCCTCGCCGTTGCCCGACATGGTGTGGTGCATGCGGGTCATGATGTCGCTGCCAAATATGATTTGGGGATTCTCCCCGCTTTTCGTCAGAACATCCTTTTGCGCGATATTGTCGTACAGCAGAGCGACCAGATTGGTGGTCCCGAGGTCAAGCGCGATGGAATAGGACCGCTCGGTTCCGACGTCAAGCAGTTTGTATTCCCTGTTGATCCGGCCGATGATGCAGGAAAAAGGCGCACCCGTGTTAAGAAAAAAGGGAAACCGTTTCAATACCGTGAGCGGTATGTCGATGGGTCCGAGCCCCAGGGTATCCTTAATTCTCTGGTCATGTGCCCTGCGGTCGTTATCCGACGGCGGCGGCAGGCTAATGCTTTTTTTGAAGATCAGTGGGGTCATTGTTTTCTTATTGTTGTCATTCCCGAACGCCTTTATCGGGAATCTGGTTTTGGGAACAGTTCGAATAGACACCATATCTCCGATTAAAACACTCGGAGATGACGGACTGAGAAAAGATGGCCGCAGTTGCAGGCAGCACTATGCATAACATACCGGGGGGAAGACTGTCAATGAAGATTTCAATCGGAAAAAAACCGCCGAATTGTCAATCCGACGGCCTGGCGATGCGTCACGCTGTTACTCCGAACGGAGCATATCCCCGAATGTCGTAATCGGGGGAACTTCCGATCCCTCACTATTTCTTCTCCAGCACTTCACGCACCTTTTTCAGAAAGTCCGTGGGTGAAACAGGCTTCTGGATAACGCTCATTCCTGCCGCGAGAAGCCATTTGATATGCACGTCATCGGCGGCGTAGCCGCTTATGAACATGGCCTTGATATCGGGACGTATCTTCTTCATCTCCTGATACGCCGCGCTGCCGCTCATCCTGGGCATGACCACATCAAGGATGACGAGCCGGATGCGGTCTTTCTGTTCCCTGAATTTCAGGACCGCTTCTTCGCCGTTCTTGGCGGTAATGACCGTATAGCCGAAATCCTGGAGCACCTGCCGGGAAAGCTCCCGGATCTTTTCGTCGTCCTCGGCGAGCAGGACCATTTCAATGCCGCCCACCGGTGTCGAGACAGCCAGTGTCTGGTGAACCTCAGCCGGCGTTTGCACGATCGGCAGATAGATCTTGAAGTTTGTCCCATTCTCCTGCTCGCTGTAGACATTGACAAAGCCTTTATGCTGCTGGACAATGCCGTAGACGATCGAAAGGCCGAGCCCCGTGCCTTTGCCCGTCTCCTTGGTCGTGAAGAAGGGATCGAATATCCTCTTGCGTGTCGTCTCGTCCATGCCCTCACCCGTATCGGACACCGAGACCACGGCATAGGGACCCTGTTTGCCTACACCGTGCATCCTGATGTACTCATCATCCACCATGACGGTGTCCGTTTCAATGGTTAACACGCCTCCCTTCGGCATCGCGTCCCGCGCATTGGTCGCGAGGTTCATGAGGACCTGCTCGATCTGGCCGCTGTCGGCATTCACCATAAGCGCGCCCTGTTTCGCAATGGTCTTCATCTCAATGTCCTCGCCGATGATCCTTTGGAGGAACTTCTCGACCCGCTGGATGATCTCGTTCACGTCCACGGGCCGGAAATTCATCACCTGCTTCCTGCTGAACGCGAGAAGGCTTTGCGTCAGCGCGGCCGCCCGGTTCGCCGATTCGAGGATATGGTCGACATTCACGCGCACCGGATCATCCGTCTTCATTTTCATTTGTGCAATACACGCGTAGCCGATGATCGCCGTCAGGATATTATTGAAATCATGGGCAATGCCGCCGGCAAACTGGCCGACAGCCTCCATCTTCTGCGACTGCAGAAGCTGCTCTTCGAGCTTTCTGCGGTCGGTGATGTCCATGGTAAAACCGGCAAGGTAACGCGCCTTGCCGTCGCGGTAAATCGGGAATTTGATCGTCGAATAAAACCGCCCGTTCAATTCTTCTTCGATCTCAACCTGCTTCCCTTCCTTTAAAATACGCAGGTCGTCTGCGATCATGCTTTTTGCGAGGTCGGTGGGGAACAGCTCGTCCATTGTTTTTCCCAGCAGTTCAGGGACGGGCTTGCCAAGCATCTTTTCGAAATTGCTGCTCAGCCTGACAGGCCTGCCAGCATCATCCTTGAAAAAAACATAAATAGGGCTGTGCTGCAGGAACTGGCTGAATATTTCCTCGCTTTCGTGAAGTGCCGCCTCCGTCTGTTTACGCCCGGTGATGTCGATAAAAAAGCTGATCGTCACGGGGCCGTCGGGCAAATTGATCCTGCTTACCGAAACGTAGAAAGGGAACTGAGAACCGTCTTTGCGCAGTCCGATCGTTTCATAGGCGGTTTCCGCCGCCTGCCCCCGCGCGCGACGACTTATGCGATCAAGTATCTCGGGACGGCACTGCGGCGCGATCTGGTCAATGAGGGGTTTCCCGCTCAATTCCTTAATAGCGGAGTATCCGAACATGCCCAGATAGGCCTTATTCGCATCAAGTGTAATACCGTCCCGGGATAAGGCTATTCCGATCGGCGATTGTTCGATGACCGAGCGTAAACGCTCTTCGCGCTCTTGCAGCGCCTCTTCCGCCTTTTTCAGTTCCTCGAAGGCGACTTTCAGGTCTCTATTCAACCTGAGCATTGAAAGATATCGCCAGACTACCAACGTTACGATCACCAATGCGAGGAAGCCACCCCCAAAAACAGCCACCCTTCGTGCGGTCCAATAGGGCGCAGGCTTGCCGTACCATTTAGCATAGATATCCGCATACCGTGGGGTCTTAATAAAGGTCTTCACCTCATCATCAAGCTTCTTCTGCAATTCGTGATTGCCTGCCCTGACCGCAATACTCCGTTTGACCTCAAGGAGCGGTTTCCCGACAATCTTAATACGTCCATCAAGACCTGATTTTCGGGAAAGATAGGCAATAGGAGGTTCCGGGAACACAAGAGCATCCGATCTCCCCGAGATAAGTGACAGAAAAGCTTCGTCCTGTGAAGCATAGATGAGCAGTTTGCTCCCTCCCCTTTCCTGCATCAGGAAGAGTCCTTTGTTCTGTTCCACAACAGCCACTTCTTTCCCGTCCAGGTCGTCGACGCTCTTAATATCAGTGGTAGTTGCTCTCACGAATATAACAATAGGAGCAGTTTCAACCGGTGAGGTAAAGTCCATGTACGCTTCCCTCTCGGCAGTAATTCCAAGGTTCGGGATAAGAACCACTTTGCCCTTTTCCATCGCCTCAAAGGTCTTTGCCCAGGTGGGATACACGACATATCTGACCCTGATACCGCTCCTTCGCGCAACCTCGTCCATAATATCGATGGCAAAGCCGGCAGGTTCCCCTGTCTTGTTATCAATTGAATAATGAGGAGGGAAATTCCTGGGCACGCCCGCAAGGAATTCTCCAGCCCCCTGCTGGGCATACACCGACCCGGAGTAATACAGGAGGGTTAGAATGCCAAACAATAATGCTGATGCTATGGGGAGCGGTTTATATTTCATTTTCTTTTTTGACTGCTGTTTCGCGTTGAGCGCCCCATAAATCGGATGAACCCCTCTAAAAATGGGGCCAGCCGAAACAGCATGAGGATTTATCATGATGGTTTCGCTATAATCCTGAATCCGTGAACTCTTTTTATGTGTTTCATTATTATTTGCCATATTTTAGCAGAAATTCTCTTGGAATGGGAACAACTCTTAAAATTAGCGGTGCGGCGTCCCGCCATGGCGAGTATGACCGTTGAAAAGGCAAAACCGCGTTCTCATCCCGGGACTCACCCGAAAAGTGATGCTTTTCGCCCTTGTCTTTTCACGGAATATATACTATGATTTTATACGACGAGCGCATCGCCGACCTTTTTATCATACTCTGCATCAACACGGGGTGGAACCAGCATGTATACGAGCGCCAACATCACGCGGAATACCATCGCCATGGTCCTCGCGGGCGGCAAGGGCGAGCGGCTCAGCCCCATCACGATCGGCAGACCGAAGCCCGCGGTCCCCTTTGGCGGAAAATACAAGATCATTGATTTTGTGCTGAGCAACATGTTCAATTCCGGCATCAGGCAGACCTACATCCTGACCCAGTATCATGCCTACTCGCTCAGCAGACACATCAAAGAGTCCTGGGGCAAATGGGTCGGGCTCGGCGAGTTTTACGACACCATCTCTCCCGAGACAACGAGTATGGGCGAACAGTGGTATAAGGGCACGGCCGACGCCATCTACCAGAACCTCCGGCTCATCGAGTCGTCCGGCGCCGAGTATGCGGTCATTTTCGGCGGCGACCATATCTATAAGATGGACATCTCGCAGATGATGACGTATCACCGCATGAACAAGGCGGACCTCACCATTGCGGCACTCGATGTCTCCGTGGAAGATGCATCGCGCTTTGGCATCGTTCGCGTGGACGAAGACCTGCGCGTAAAGTCGTTCCTGGAAAAACCGAAGGATCCGCCCCTTGTCCCGGGAAGAAATACCTGTTTCGCCTCAATGGGAAACTACATCTTCTCCATGAGCAAACTGATCGACGTCCTGAAACAGGGAAAGCGCGCCTATGAGGAACTCGATTTCGGACAGCATGTGATCCCGATGATGCTCGACCAGGGAGACAAGGTCTTTGCCTACAGTTACTTTGATAATAATATTCCCGGCATGGAACCGAACGAGCGGGGATATTGGAAGGATGTCGGCACCCTGGATTCGTATTATGACGCGAACATGGACCTTATCCACGTCAGCCCCCAGCTTAACCTCTATAACTATACGTGGCCGATCCTGACCAACCAGGGCAACCTCCCGCCGGCCAAGACCGTGTTCGATGACAACGGCCGCCGCGGGCAGAACCTCGATTCGCTCGTCTGCGGAGGCTGCATCACCAGCGGGGCGATGGTGCGGCGGTCCATCCTCGGGCCTTCCTGCAAGGTCCACAGCTACGCCCTGGTCGAGGACTCGATCCTTTTCGAGAACGTGCAGATCGGCCGTCACGCTCGGATCAGGAAGGCCATCATCGATGAGAACATCAACATTCCGGAAGGGATGGAGATCGGCTTCAACCATGAAGAGGACCGGATGCGCGGATGCATCGTCACCGAGTCGGGCATCGTGGTGGTTACGAAATAGGTAGTGTTAAAAGTCCCGTGAAAACCGATGAAGCAATTATGAAACCACAGAGGACACAGAGGCAATTCCTCGATACAAAATATTTTTTTCTCTGTGTGCTCTGTGGTTAAATCCTGACATTAAGAACAAACGCGAAAGGAGACCGGCATGAAGACGATAAAGTACCTCCCGATGCTCGTATTTTTTTGCGTGATGCTGTTCAGCGCGCCGGTATCGGGATGCAAGGACCGGCAATCCTCTGGTCTGCAAAACAACGTGACTCCGGTGACCCTTTGCCAGGGCGGGATGCTGACGATCCTCCCTCTTATCGCGCGACAACAGGGATTCGATGCCAAGGAAGGCCTCGCGATAACCCTCATTAACAAGAAGGACGGTAAACTGTCCATGGAAGCGCTCGTCGCAGGCGAGTGCGACTTTTCCTCAACCAGCGAGCCTCCCATTGTCAGCCGGAGTTTCGAGTATGACGATTTTGTCATCCTCGCTTCGCTAGCGTCATCGGAGAACGCCACCAAGATCATCGCACGGAGAGACCGGGGGATAAGGACGGCCGCGGATCTCAAGGGACAGATCGTCGGTGTGCGCAAAAACACCATTTCCCACTTCTTCTTCGACATGTTCCTGAGAAAGAACGGCCTCGCTGCCCGCGAGGTGAAAATGCGGTTTATCGAGCCGCTGAATATGCCAGAGGCCCTCGCCCGTGGAGAGATCGAGGCCTACTCCGGTTCCGACGCGTCCATCCTTTCGGGGAAAAAACTTCTGGGGCGGAATGCCGTTATCCTCAGCGAGCCGGGGCTATGCTACAACGCCAACTACCTGCTTGGGATGAAAACCTACGTGGACGGCAATCCCGACATCGTCCGCCGGCTGCTCGCCGCGCTGCTGCGCGCCGAGCGGTTCACTATTGAAAACCCCGCCAAGGTCGCGGCACTGGTCATCAAGGCTGCCAATGGAAACCAGGCGGAATTGGAATCGATCCTGAAAGATTCACGCTTTGCCGTTTCGCTTCCCCAGGCGGCCCTGATCGCCCTCGGGGACCATGCGCGCTGGACGATCGAAATCCGTCAGACATCCCGGACCTCAATTCCAAATTATTTGACCTTCATCCGCCGCGAGTTTCTCCAGTCTCTCAAGCCGGATGCCGTCACCATGTAATGTGAGCTCGAGACAGGAATGAAAATCAGAGATAAACTGATCATTATCGCGGTGCTTCCCATCGTCCTGGTCCTGAACCTTGGCGTGGTCCAGTACCGCAATACCATCGTCATTGCCCGGCTGAACGACAAGGCACAGCTCGCCGACGATATCTCCAAGAAGCTGTCACTGCTCAACGAGCTTACGCTCGAGCACCGTGTATATAGCGAGGAACGCATTAACGTTCAATGGATGGAGCGTCATACCGACATCGGAAAACAGCTTGAGACCGTTGCCCCCTTGTTCAGCGACAACAAAGAGAAGAACACCCTCGACCTGATAAAGCGGGGCCACAGAACGCTCTTATATCTCTTCGCCCAGCTCAGCGCTCATGGCTTTCATGATCGAGAAAAAAGCGCGAGATCGCGGCAGTTTGCCGATCGCATAACAAGCCGCCTCCTCCAGGAGATGGAGATCATCATGGCCGAGGTGGAGCGTTTGCACTCGATCAATCACGACTCCTCTGTTGCCTATGCAGAGCGGCAGAGCCGGCTTTTCATCGTGTTCCTTGTCATTCTCGCCCTGGCGGTTCCCTCGACGGCCTTTTTTATCATACGCGCTTTTTCCGGTTCGCTCACGGCGCTGCAAAAAGGCATGCAGGCCGTTGCCTCCGGCAACCTCGAGTATCGGATCAAGTCGACCTCCCGCGACGAAGTCGGCGACGTGTCCCGCGCCTTCGACACCATGGCGGAGCAGCGGCTCAGGGCGGAACAGGCGCGGCGGGAATCCGAGCGGATCCTTGTCCACCAGTCCAGGCTGGCGGCCATGGGCGAGATGATTAACGCCATCGCCCATCAGTGGCGGCAGCCGTTGAACGCCGTCAATGCGATCATCCAGGACCTGAAGGACGCCCGCGAATATGGCGTACTCGACCGCACGTATCTTGACCGTTCGGTGAAGAACGCCATGCAGCAGATCCAGTTCATGTCGAGAACCATCGACGACTTCCGGGACTTTTTCCATCCCGATAAAACAAAGAAGTCTTTTGATGTGAAACAGGCGGCCGCGGAGGTGTTGACCATGGTTTCCTCCCAGCTTTTGACTTATCGGATATCGTACCGTATCACGTGCCATGTCCATAACCGGACCTTCGAGGACTTCACCTCCCCCATTATTCCCTGCGAAGAAATGATGATACTCGGGTATGAGAACGAGATGAAGCAGGTATTTCTGAATCTTGTCAACAACGCAAAGGACGCGATTCTAGAGTGCCGGGAGCATGGCCTGATGGGCCCGGGGGTAAAGGGGATGATAGCAATTGACTTTGAACTTCCGGGAGAGCGGGTCGTGATCAAGGTGACGGACAACGGCGGGGGCATCCCTGCCGGGATACTGGACCGTATCTTTGAACCCTATTTCTCGACCAAGGAACCAGGCCAGGGTACGGGGATCGGGTTGTACATGTCGAAGGTGATCATTGAAAATAACATGGGCGGCCGGCTGACCGCCCGCAACGTGGACGGCGGGGCCGAATTCAGGATCGAGGTGTGAGATGACGTTTGCGAATAAACTGGAAGTAGCGGTGTTGTATGTGGAGGATGAAGCATTGACCAGGGCGGCCGTAAGCGCGCCGCTCGGCAGAAGAGTGCAAACCCTTCTGCAGGCGGAAAACGGGAAAGAGGGACTGGAGCTCTTTCGTCTGCACCGGCCCGGCATTGTCATCACCGATATCAGGATGCCGGTCATGGACGGGCTCACGATGGCCCGGGAGATAAAAGCGCTGGACGAGAAAACACAGATTCTCGTCACCACCGCCCATAATGATACGAACTATTTTCTGAATGCCATTGACATCGGCATTGACCGGTATGTGCTGAAGCCCATAGACCACGAAAAGCTCTTCTCAGGCCTGGAGAAATGCATGGCAACGATCAACCTCGCGAGAGAGCAGCAACGGCACCGGGAGGAGTGCGAAAAACTTATTGCCGATCTGCAATCGGCCCTCGCCACGATTAAGACTCTGCACGGCATACTGCCGATCTGCTCTTCCTGCAAAAAGATCCGCGATGATAAAGGCGCCTGGACACAGATAGAAGCCTATATCAGCGAACACACTGATGCCGAGTTCAGCCATGGAATATGTTCGGATTGCGCCAAAAAATTATATCCCGATTATTTTACAAGGGAAAGGAATCCATCCGGCGAATAACTGAACAGCGTCCCATCCTTGCAGGAGAAACCATGGTCTTCGTGCTTCTGTTGAAAAATAGAGAGCGATTTATTGCCGTTCGCCGAACGCTGAGACTTCTTCGCTGGTGTCTGGCAATGCTGGTGGTCTTGCCGGTCTTGGCCCATGCCGCGACGGGCTCAGGTTCATTTTCGTTCAGCCAGGGAAGCGCGCGCCTTGCAATTCACGCAGGAGGCGCCACCGCCTTTGACCGGAATTATTCGGTCTTGGGAATAGGAGGCGGTTATTTCGTTGCAGACGGGCTCGAGGTAGGGCTTGACGCCGAGACATGGTTCGGAGCATCGCCGGGAATCACGCGGGTGAGTCCCCAGGTACGGTTCGTGTTGAACACGGCCGGCCCGTTCAATCCCTACGCCGGGATCTTCTATCAAAGAACGTTTATCCAGAATAATCCGGACAACGATACGGTCGGCGGACGTACCGGAGTGTATTATTCAGCGGGGCGAAACGCCTGTTTCGGCGTCGGCGTGGTTCATGCCAGTCACGTGCGCTGCGACAGGACCGTTTACTCCTCCTGTGCCGAAACATATCCTGAGATATCTTTTTCGGTCCTCTTCAGGTAAGCAGAGGCACTCCTGTTCTCTGCATCATCCATCTTCCGGCCTCTCCTGAACTAGTGTTGCGTTGCCAGGTAGTCCTTGATCTTCTGAAGCAGTGCCTGGTCCTTCTCCGCCAGATCAGCGTATGTCATCTCTATTTCATAGGTGGCCGGCTCCCTGTCCTCCATTTTTCGGCTTGAAAAGACCTTTCCCATAAGATTAAGATGATCATCCTCGTTGAGATACAATTCTATCGGGACCATGCTTTCCTTTTGCAGGGGCTGATCAGAATGGATAAGCATGCTGCCGGAGGTGATGTCTTTCACCCTGAAATTTGAGGGAAAGACCATGATCTTTTCCCGGGGAGCGTTGATCTGGAACCGTGCATCGAGCCTCCGCTCAGCCATCGGCGAAGTTTCCTCTTTTGTACGATGCTCAACGGAATTGAGAAAAGCGGTGATCTTGTCTTCCGAGCCCGCCTTGAATTTCATACCTGCCGAGTATATTAAAACACTTTCTCCATCTGCCCCCGCTTCCGATCCAATCAAGGTAAAACGCACGATGACGCCCCTCACATCGAGACCATGCTCCTTGTCTCCAAGTCTGATCAGATATTCCCTGCCGACCTCTAAGCGCTTGTCTACTTTCAATCCAACTCCGCCAAGACTGATGTCAACGAGCTCTACCTTGTTGACCAGGGTCATCTTGCCCTGTATATCGATGAGATCGAACCGCGTATGTTCCCTCTTGATCCGCAAAACAGGTTGCCTCCAAATTTCCTATCGATGATACCCGCCATTCACGAGGGTAACTATATCATAAAATCAATATTAAAAACAACACGTATCAATCCATGGTCAACCGGGAACCTCTTCACTGATGAGGGGAAAAAGTATCGCGGGAAATGCGGTATGGCTGCTGCCATTACCCGTTCACGGATGAAGATGGAGAGCGGAATTTGACACTCAATATACTTTGTGCTACGGTTGAATCAGGGACGCACAAATGCCGGATACCGCGCACTGGAGGATAAACCATGAAAATTCCCTTGCAGATCACCTTTCGAAACATGCCGCATTCCGAGGCTATTGAGGCGAAGATCAATGAGAAAGCGGCCAAGCTGGACAGATATTACGACAGGATCATGAGCTGCCGGGTCGTGGTCGAGGAATCGCAGCGCCGGCAGCATCAGGGTAAACTTTTCAGCGTTCATATCGATATCACCGCGCCCGGCAAGGAACTGGCGGTAACCCGCGAAGAAAATGAAGATCCGTATGTCGCGGTCCGTGATGCCTTCAACACCGCCACCAGGTGGCTTGAGGAGCACGCCCGCCGGAAGCGGGGTGAGGTGAAGACCCATGAGGCGCCTCCATCCGGCCGCATCATCAGGATCATTCCCGACCAGTCGTATGGCTTCATCATCACATCTGACCTTCGCGAGATTTATTTTCACCGCAACAGCGTTCTCAATGACGACTTCAGCCAGTTGAAATTAGGGGTCGAAGTGACGTTCATCGAGGAGCAGGGGAAAGAGGGTCCGCAGGCAGCGCGCGTCTCGATCATCAGGTGAAATGAACATTTTCTGATCCGGACGCGCCTGAAGGCGGTAAGCTCAGTTTTTTCCGGATAGCACGCATACTGTCACCTGGTGCGCGAAGAGGGTGCGGCGGCACCCTGTCTTGTACTGCTGCGAACACAAGGAGGGATGGAACATGGCGGTGACAAATCCTGAGGAGAAGAACAAACGTTTTGTCCTGGTTGTGGACTCCAATGTCGACGACCGTTTTTCTACGAGCATGCTGCTCCAGCGGTTCGGCTGCAACATCTTCACCGCGCACTCTGCCGCGGAGGCGATCGAGTTCATGTGCGTGGCGCCGCCGGCCGCTGTCGTCTCCGAAGCGGGCCAGACAGGCGCCGAGATTCTCTCGCGAATCAAGAAAGAACCTCGCTTTTCGGACGTCCCGCTCATTCTCCTGTCGTCATCGCCCGACCGGGCGCTCGAAGATCGGGCCCGCCACGGGGAATTCGTCGCCTTTCTCAGAAAACCAATCAATATTGAAGAGTTCTACCGGATCGTCGAGGAGGTCATCCATCGGGGCCCGCGCCGAAACATACGGGTAGCCACCTATTTGATGGCGAACCTGGAAGACGATCTCGCCCGGGATGAAGGATATGTCACGGTCCTTTCAGAGTACGGGATGTTCTTCAGGACCCTCGCGCCCCGGCCGGTGAATACCCGCGTTGCGGTAACCTTCGACATCAAAGGCAGGGCAATACAGCTCGAGGCAGTCGTCCTGTACGTTACTTCGTTCAATGAGGGGCCGTTCAAGGAGCCCGGCGTTGGACTGAAGTTCACCAAGGTCAGCCCCGAGGACAGGACTTTGATCAAGGCTTTCATTCTCGAACGGGTTCAGGAAGGTATCGGACAGCAAGGACCGATAGGTTCTTAATTAAACAATCATCAGCGCCGGGTCCCTTTGGGGACACCCTGATGGTTCGTATGCTTGTGTGACGACTTCTCATCTTTCAAGACCTGTCTAAACCATGGCAAGTACGCCTCCCGTTGATTAGTTCATTATGGGTATGATATGGGTCATAGCAAACCCCGGGCATGTAGTATAGATTACCATCATACGAGAAGTGATGAAATAACAAGGGGAGGTGAACTATGATGTTAAAAGAGCTGGATGTTACAACGATCATCCCCCGGGACCGGCATCCCGTGATCTTCAGGACCTTTGATGAACTCGAGAAGGGCGCGGCATTCCTTCTGACCAATGACCATGACCCAAAACCGCTCTACTATTCATTCCTGCATGAGCGGGAAGGGCTCTTCGGATGGGAGTATCTGGAACAGGGACCGATAACCTGGAAGGTTAAGATCTCAAAAAAGTGAGCGTGAACAGCCGGGGGCTTTTCCCTCCGGCATCTCTCTATCGATGAAAAGCGACCCTATCCTTACCCTGAACATTGATTACGGTTTATGCGCCGGTTGCGGGGCGTGCGCCGAAGTGTACCCGATGCTCTTCGAGATCAGGGACGAAAAGGCTTGGATCATTGACTACACGAAGTTCCGTTTCGAGGAACATAAAGACGTGCCGACCATCTGCCCCTATCGCGCAATCACGATCGAGTAAATGCATGACCCCGGGCCGCAGGGAGGTCACCTCCTGGACGTACTGACCTGGGACTTCCGTTCGACAAAGACCTCGATAGCGGACCTTGCCTCGGCAGGAAGCAAAGAAAATTTAATGCCGTACTGAGAGGTCTTCGAACCCGCAACCTGCTTGATGACCCTGACGATCTCTCCGTTTGTTTTTATCTGCGCTGAATCGGGGAGAAAGAACGAGCATGCCAGCTTGTCCCCTTTTTCGAAGTTCTTTTCCGTTTCGATAAGCATCCCTGTTATGCTGATATTTCCCGAACGGCAGAAGAATGTTCTTTCCTTGCTGCTCCCCGAGACACTCACACTCACGAGAACACGGTACGACTCCCTCCAGGAAATATCCATGAGCTGCCGCACTTTCTCGAGGAGTTGGGCGGGGTCCAGCGGCAGCATGAGAACCGCGTTCGCTTTACACTGTGCGCATCTCTGGATGTCCGCCGCGTTGTCCGGACAAAGAATGATCATCGATACCCTGCTAAATGCCTTGTCCGACCGTATCGTGGAACAAAGCTCTTCGATCTTCATCCCGGGCGTAGGGAGGTCTGCGATAATGATATCAACCCTCTCCGTAAGGTGGATGGACAGTACCTCGTCGTTCGTCGCTGCCGTGATCAGCTTGATGCCCTCCCGGTGAAGAAAGTTTTTTTCCTTCTCAATGATCGTCATAACTTTATCGGTGACCAGTATTTTTTTCATGAGTACCCCTTTGAAAAGGTTTATGTGACCTGCCTCAAACAGTAAGCAATGGCGCAATAATATCATACTTTAGTTAACGACGCAAAAACTATTTTATGCTCCAAGCCTCTTGCAAAAGTCCATGTATGACCCTTCGACAAGCTCAGGGTGAACAGTGGTGCACTGAATACTCCGGGATATTTCCGTTCGTGGTGAGCCTGTCGAACCATGAACAATACTTTTGCTAAAGGCTCATCCGATAGGAAAACCTCTTCCGTTGAACCAGGCGCTTTCCCCATACTTCTTCAGTTCACCTGAACACGACTTACTCCGGAGCTCCTGATCGATCACTTACTGTCCCTGGTCAAGCCGCCACGCAAGCTGCGGCGGCAGTCCCGCTCGTACGATCTTGTCCTGACACGCCTTGATATCGTACTCCACTCTGAAGAACAGCATGGTGCGCTCATCGCGATCGTAAACAAGGAAAGAAGCCCGGGGGTCGTCGTCGCGCGGCTGCCCCACGCTGCCGGGATTGATCAGATAACGCGTTCCCGGCGACAGCGAAAGTTCGGATGAGAGATCGTTTGAAATGCTGCCCTGGTGATCGATGAATGCCGTTCCCACGTGCGTATGTCCGAAGAAGCCGAGTTTCAGGGCGCCGGGCAATCCCGCAAGCAATTGAAAATTGTCAACGGCATCAGCCCGGGACAGAAGGTATCGGTTGGTGTCATGGATCGACCCGTGCATGAGATAAAAATCGTGCACCCTCATTTCACGCGGCAGATTCCGGAGAAACGATCTATTCCCTTCGGTCAGGTGTTCGCGGGTCCAGATAACCGCGGCCCACGCATGCGCGTTGAAACGGTAGGGGTTTTCCAGTCCCGATGCGCAGGCATCGTGGTTCCCGAGCACGCTCACGATCTTCCGGCTTCGAATGATATCAACACACTCATTGGGGTTCGCATGGTACCCCACGATATCGCCGAGGCAGACGATCTCATCGACGGCGAGCTCGGCGATCCTGCCCAGAACAGCCTGCAGCGCTTCGAGGTTCGCATGGATATCAGCAATGACGGCAATGCGCATAGTACACCCTTCCCGATCAAAGGACGGTGAAGTGTTCTCACTCTATTGTAGCAAATCTCTTGGGAGGGGGATGCGTCTGTCTCACGGGAATCTAGAAAAAAAGATACCCTGGATTCCGGGTCAAGTTCGGAATGACGGTGCAGGAGCGGCCCATCGAGTTGCCAGGCTTCATCGAACCGGGAAATAACATTGCTCCGGGATACGCATCGAGCTCGGATGTTATTCCGGTTTTTTATACTGCTTTCCCACGCTCCAGCATTTGCCGACTGCCTGCCCCAGGGTCCAGTACATCATACTGCTCCTGTCAAACAAGAGCGGCTTGACCTTTGTCAGGTCCACCTTGTCGTTGGTGAGCACGGCGTCATCTGCATACGTGGCCACGATCTCGCCGATGAATAGATCGTGCGTCGCGGTTTCATAGATATCATGGAGCCTGCATTCCATGGAAAGCGGGCAATTCTGGATAAGCGGAGCGGTCTTTAACTCGCCGAAGAACGAATCAAAGACATCCGACTTGTCGGTCTTGCTGCCCGAGACCAGGCCCACATGATCCATCTCCACCATCCTGTCCTGCGAAAGAATGTTCACGCTGAAGGTTTTGTTTTCCCTGATGCCTGCGTTGGTGTAGTGCACCTTTCCCATGCCGAGTGAAATAAGATGGGGCGCTCCGGCATTCAGGATACCGACGTGGGCGACGTTCAGAAAGTTCACCTTCCCGTTCACAAGCGCCCCCACGATCGTCACCGGCATGGGATAGAGCACGTTCTGGTTCCCGATCTTCTTTTTCATGCGTTCCCCCTCATACAATGTCAATCATAGTGGATCAGCATGGCTTCCTTGATCTTCTGCGCCTTCTCCCTGCTCACCAGCCGTTCGACGATGGCGAGACCGAAGGTAAGTGCCGTCCCCGGTCCCCTGCTGGTCAACACGGTCCCGTCCGTCACCACGGACTTTTCCACATACACCGCTCCGCCAAGCCTGTCCTTGTAGGAAGGGAACGAGGTCGCGCGCTTGCCCTTCAGCACACCCGCACTCGCGAGCACGATGGGCGCGGCGCAGATAGCGCCGGTCAGTTTCCCTTGTTGTGAGAAGCTTGTGATCAGTTCCTTCACGCGCAAATCCGCGTTCAGGTTGTCCGAGCCCGGCTGGCCGCCCGGCAGTACGATCATGTCGAAATCATCCGCCTTCACCGTGTCGATCACCGTATCGGGAATGACCTTCACCGCTCGGGCGCTCGTGATGAATCCCCCGTGCAGACCCGCGACCACCGTGTCGATCTCGGCGCGTCTCAGAACATCGATAATGGCCATGGCCTCCACTTCCTCAAAACCGTCCGCAAGTATGACTGTTACTCTCGGCATAGACACCTCCTGTATCCCGGTGAAATCTGTATTCGAATAAGGTAATAGTATATCGCGTTTTCCCCGATTCATCAACTCATGGAAAAGAAGCTGGCGTACATTAACAGGTTGTTGAAAAACACTTAGTTTACCCTTCGACCCTTCGGCAAGCTCAGGGCTCAGGGCGAACGGAGCGTGTATTGAATTTATTCGTATTTATCCGTTCGTGGTGAGCCTGTCGAACCACAAAAAGACTTTTTCAACAGCCTGTTAAGAACGATCAGAACGTGACGGGAAGTCTCTTGCGGGGGCATGCTCCGGAGTATCTGTTCAAAGGAGGTATTGCAGGATCTTTTCACGAAATTCGAGAATGTTGAGCGGCTTCGTGAGGTACCCGTTTGCGCCGAGTGCAAGGCCCCGCTCACGGTCCGGAAGTTCACCCTTCGTGGTGATGAGGATGATCGGCGTGTCCTTTTTAAAGACCTGGCGGACAGCGCGAATGACCCCGGCCCCGTCCAGTTCCGGCATATTCATATCAGTGAGGATAAGGTCGACGTCATGGTGATTCAGTTTCTCGATCGCTTCCAGGCCGTTCTCCGCCTCAACGAGCTGTACCCCCGGCAGCAGCTTGATCAGGTGAAAGAAGAGGAACATCCGCATCGTCTGCGAATCGTCTACAACGAGGATCTTTTTGTTCTCAAAAGACAGCATGCTTGTTCCATGCCTTTCATCATTGATGAATAGAACCATGCAACAACAGTTTCATCACCTGAAATCAGATTCCCGATTACCCCTTCGGGAATGACGCTTTATTCGTGTGTTTATGTCATCTCCGAATGCCTCTATCGGGAACGTGGTGTCAATGTATGGGGGATACCTATTGGCCGCAATGGTTGCTCAGGCTGTCCCGGACCGGCCTTCGTCAAGCCCTTCCTGCTTTTTCAGCGACTCGTTCGATATTTTTTGAAGGGCATCCTCGACGAATTCCCTGATCAGAGCGCGGTGTTCTTCTGAGAGTCCGCTGAACAAGATCCCGATGCCGGCGTTCGGCACGGAATATCGCACCACGGCCTGAGTAGCCACCACGCCGGTCCCGATCGGGAATGACAGCATAATGTTCGTCCCTTCGGGAAAGGTCTGCGTGGTCAGGAGAAACACGCCGCTTTCGCTGATATCAACGCTTTTTGCATGGGTCTTTTCATTGATCATCACCCTGCCGGAAAAGGACACGCGCGGAAAGAGCCGGACCGAATCGAGGTTCGTCAGATCGGCACCCAGGTCTTTTACGCGGACAGCCAGCTTTGCCAGATGGTCGCGGAAACCCCGGCTCAGGATCTCGAGCAGCTCTTTCATTTCCTTATTGGAGTCCCTCAGCGCTGCGACGACATACTGTTCAACCAGGCTGGATTCGATCAGATAGCATTGAACAAGGATCTCATTGACCTTGTCACGAGGCATGGCAAGGATCATCTTCATCAGGTATGTTACCTTGTTAAAGTCGGTGAAGTTGAGATACACCTCTCCAAAGTCGCTCGGTTTGGCCCGGATGACCCGCTGCTGCATCCGCGCCAGGTTGACGTGATCCAGCTCTTCCAGGTGGAGCTGATAAAATAAATCCTCGAGCGCCTGCTCACCGCTGAACTTTGCCCGCAGTTTCGTGTACATATCAGCAAGGTTCACTTCCATCTGTTCGATCAGCTCCAGAGCCTTGGAAGCCTCCATGATATATCCTCCGCGATGATGTGAAGTTCGGTGATTCCGGTGCACGTCGACAGGGATGGGCCCCGCAACCCATACTGTACAGTGTAACCAATTAACGATACGCTGTCAACAAAACCGTTAAAAACCTTTTAAAAGAAATCTTCTGCTCTTTCATTTCATTTGGCTTCCGGGCACCTGCCCGGGAAGCGACGCAATGCGTTCTCTACTTCACCTCTTCGATCTTCACGATATTCTCGTACCGCGAGAAGATCGGCGCTCTCCATCCGTATTTCTTGATCTTGACCGGCCTCCCTTTGAGCCGGATCGCTTCGTTCTGAACCGTGCCGGAATCGAATTTGAACCGATACCAGACATCTTCATTGACAAAAGGCCGGTATTCAGTGGCGATCATGAACCTTCCTTCCACCTTCGTCATCTGGGCGTCGGTTATTGTTGTCTGGATCGTGTCCGCAACAAAATAACTGTACAAGACCGTCAGGATACAAACCAGGATTCCGGTCACGATCGCCTTGAACTTGAAACTTCTGAAAAATCCCGCCATGACATCTCCTTTTTTTATGTTAGTAGTGTCAAAATCTTTCACCGCAGAACGCGGAGGAAGTGAATCAATGTAAAACAACAAAAAACCCTCCGCCAGCTTCAGGCAAAGGGCTTTCCCAATTCATGTCAATTCGCGGCTGAATATAATTTCATCCATAGGCATCCGTACACACCCCGTTCAACTCCATCCAATTCGTCTCACAGGGCAGATCCGTGGAAAAAACATTTACTCGTTTTCCACCATGTCCCAGACACCGCAATCGCAACAAAAGCGAGTTTCCCTAAGAATTCTCATTCTCCTGCGCTATAACTTTTTCCAGAACAAGGATCAGATGTGGAAGGTCATCAACAATAGTATCCCAAACTCGGTCGAGGTCAATATCGAAGTAGACGTGAATAAGACGGTTACGCATGGCAACAATGTCTTTCCACGGGAGTTCCGGATGAAGTTCACGAAATTTCTGAGTTACCGTTGAGGCAGCTTCGCCGATAATCTCAATGGACTTGATAAGGGAAAGTACGAGCATCCGGTTGGAGGTAAGGTCGTTTCGGTCCTTGCCTTGCGCAAAGGACAGCGCTTCCCGAGCCGCATCCACCATGTGGCGCAGGCGAATGACGTCATCCTTCCGCATACTGCACCTCAGCAGAAGCAAGCACGTCATCCCTGAAGTAACGGCTCAGATCAGCGGGCGTTCTCAAATCAACCTGTCGCCTCACAAGCTCCGAAAGCTCACGCTCGATGCCTGCCATTCGAAGGAGACCGACTACGTGTCCCGACTCGAATTCCACAAGTACGTCCACATCGCTGTCACTGCGAAATCCGTCGCCAAGAACCGATCCGAAGAGGGCAAGCCTGCGGATGTGGTGCTTCCTGCAAAACGCCGCAATTGCATCGCTTGATAACTCTATTTTTGCCCTGTTACCCATTTTGCTTCTCTCCATTCCTTACTTATAAAAAAGGTACTATAAACCCTTTTAAAACGCAAGGGGAAACAATAAAAAAAGCCCTTACCAGTGTTCAGGCAAAGGGCTTGCATTCGGGGGCAGGCTCCCATCCTCTCCCTCGAGGGGAAAGGAAGTTTCCTCTACTCGTTCTCCACCATGTCCCAGACTCCGCAGGGGCAGATACCGGCGCAAAAGCCGCAGCCGATGCAGAGGTTCTCATCCACCACATACTCGAATGACTTGTTCGGCAGCTTCTTGCGCGAGATGGCGCCGTAGTAGCACGACTGCTCGCACATGCCGCAGTCGCGGCAGGAGCCGCAGCTCATGCAGCGGTCGGCTTCCTTCTTTGCCGAGAACTTGCCCGCCATCCTGCAAACTTCGTAATACTGGGTCTTGACCTTTTCGTAGGGTATCACGCGCCGCTCGTCGGGCACATAATCAGTGTTCATCAGCTGGGCGTTGATCACATCGGCGGCAACCTTGCCCTGGCCGATGGCATTCGTCACCAGTCCCGGCTTGGTCGCGTCGCCGATGGCGAAAACCTTCACGTCCGAGGTCTGGTTCAGGTCGTTCACCGTGATATAGCCGCGCTCGGTGTTGATCGACGGAGGCAGGAAGTCGAGCACCGGCTTCTCGCCGATGGAGATGATGACCAGGTCCGCATCGAGGCTCGTGCCATCCTTGAAAAAGAGCTTCTTTGCCCCGGCATCGTACTTCTCGGTGAACTTCGGGAACAGTATCTGCGTCCCCTTTTCCTTTGCCATCTCCTGTTCTTTGCCGAAACTGGCCGGCTTCTGCACATCAACGGCGATCACGCTCTCGGCGCCGTGGTCATACGCCTGGCAGGCGATATCCATACCGACATTGCCCGCGCCGATCACGACGACCTTCCTGCCCGCAAGGTTCCGGGGTTTGCCGAAGTTCACTTCTTTAAGATAATCGATGCCCGCGACCACGTCTTCGTGGCCCGGGAACGGGATCACTCTGCCTTCCTGTGCGCCGACGGCGATGACCACCACGTCGTGGTCCTTGTATATCTTCTCGAACTTCTTTTTGTCCACCGGGGACTTCACCTGGACATTCACGCCGATCTCCGCAAAGCGCGAAAGCTCCTTGTCCAGGATCTTCTTGGGCAGGCGTTCGCGCGGGATGCACATCTCGAGCTTTCCGCCAAGCTTGCCGCCCGCTTCATAGAGGTCAACGCTATGGCCCTTGAGGCCGAGCTGCCATGCCGCGGAAAGACCGCCCGGTCCGCCGCCGATGATCGCGATGCTCCGGCCCGTTGACTTTGCCTTTTTCGGGGCCTTGAGATTCAGCGCGGCCGAACCGTACGCCTTGATGTTCAGCGGCTGGTCGATCCTGCCGCGGGTGCAATCGGTCATGCAGAGGTTCGGGCAGACCGTGCCGCAGACCGTTGCCGGAAGCGGGCTGTACTGGAGCACGAGCGCCAGCGCCTCGGCGGTCCTCCCCTGCCTGATCAGCTGCGCGCGCTTGTGCGACGGGATGCGCGAGGGGCACGCATAGGCGCAGGGCGGAAGATACTTGTCGTTCTTCCAGACCGGCATCCAGCGGCGTTCCTCGCCGGTGGTGATATAAGGAAGTACGGACCGGTCGTGGGTGAGATAGGCGCCGAACATGCCTCCCTTGCCTACTTCCTTCTCCCACACGTTCATGCGGAACTCGGTGAGTCCCATCTTGAGCTTGCCCTTTTTACCGTTCTTCTCCGCCGGGGTGAGGGCGATCAGCTTCTTCCAGGCATTCACGTCCTTCGCAAGCTCCTGATAATGGGAAATGCGATCAATGGCCTGGAGATACGGTCTCATGTTCTGCGTGAGCCACTCCCAATCCTGGGGTGTGAGGTCCAGGAGCTGCACATCCGCCTTGCTGTATTCCTTGATGGGCCCGCGGAAATAGATCGTGCCGCCCACCATGCCCACGCAGGGACGGTAGCCGAGTACGTTCTCAGGATCGCGGGGATCCACGCCGCAAACCACGGCAATACCGCCTGCCTTGAACTCGGCAAAGGAGTCGCCCACGCCGCGGAAGTACCAGGACTGAAGGTCAGGGAAACGCGGGTTCTTCTTGGTCATCGTGTCGCACCGCGCGCCGCCGCCGCCCTGCACATAGAGCTTGCCCTGTGCGCCTGCGTTGTGTGCGCCGTTCGCCACGTCGCCGAGCACCGTGATGGTGGCGCCGCAGTTGAGCCAGCCCGTATCGTCAGAGGTTGAGCCCTTGACCAGGATCTCCGTGCCGTCCATGCCCATGCTGCCCACACGCTGGCCCGAGGTGCCTTCGATGGCGACCTTGATCTTTCCTTCGCGGGGCCAGATCCTGCCGCCGATGCCGTGCTGGCCTTCAGCGGTGACGCTGATGTCCCTGGCGCCGTCCTTGATGGCCTTCTGGACCTGTTCTTCAAGGTCTTTTGAAGAGACCCGTTTCCCGTTGATAGTGCCCTTGATGATCATATCCTCTAACCTTTTTTAACCGCAGAGATCACCGAGGAAAACCGTTTGTTTAATAAAACCCAAGATTTTCTCCGTGTCCTCTGTGGTAAATATTTTTTGCGGTTTACTTTCATTCCGCAATCCGCACTCGGCACTTAACACACGTAGCTGATCTGCAGCCGGTCCGCGATGTCCTTGTCGTTCACGCCAAGGGCGTCGGACATGCCGATCGGGAGTTCCGTGCTCCTGCCGAGCGGCGCGAAGATCTTCTTGAGCTCCACGTCCGCGGCCTTGAAGACCTCCACCACACGCTCCGCGACCTTGTCGGGATCCAGCCTGCGGTACAACTTCGGGTCCTGCGTCGTGATGCCGCGCGGGCACCTGCCGAGGTTGCAGACATTGCAGCGGTTGTACTCGTCCCCGAAGCAGCCCGCGGCCGTCTGCATGATGTACTTGCCGATGTCCACCGCCGACGCGCCGAGCATGATGAGGGCCGCCGCGTTCGCCGCGAGGTTGCCTCCCTTGCCCACACCGCCCGCGGCGATGAGCGGGAGTTCGTTCTGTTTGCCCTGCCTCACGAGGTCCAGATAGCAATCACGGATGTTCGACGCGATGGGATGTCCCATCTTGTCCAGGGACACATTGTAGGCCGCGCCGGTGCCGCCGTCCTCGCCGTCGATGCAGAGTGCCGCGGCATAGGGGTTCCGTGCGAGATTGTTCAGCACGGCACGGGCCGTCTTCGTCCCGGAAATTTTCGGATACACCGGCACGCGGAATCCCCAGGCCATGGACATGGACTGGATCATCTTCGCGACCGCCTCTTCAATGGAATACTTTGTCTGGTGCGTCGGCGGCGACGCAAGGTCAACGAACTGCGGCACGCCGCGGATCTTGGCGATCAATCCGAGCACTTTATACGCCTGGAGCAGGCCTCCGTCGCCGGGCTTCGCGCCCTGTCCGTACTTGATCTCGATGGCGCACGGGTCCTCGATCATGTCCGGAAGCGCGCGGATGATCTCGTCCCAGCCGAAATAGCCTGACGCGATCTGGATGATGAAGTATTTCAGGTAGCGGGACTTCAGAATGCTCGGGGGCAATCCGCCCTCACCGGAGCACATGACCACGGGCAGGCCTTCGACCTCATTCAAATAGGTGATGCCCATGGCAAGACCTTCCCACATGTGCGGTGAGAGGGCGCCGATGGACATGCTGCCGATGCGGATGGGGTAGATCTCGCGCACCGGCGGGATGAACGTGTGGTTGCTGATCGTCAGTTTGTCGCCTTCAACCTTGATTGGAAGCTTCTCCGCCGGAAGGTTCCTGCCGAGAAGCGTCCTGATGCGGAACTCATGCCTGCCCGCGTCCAGCGCCGGGTCGGTGAGCATCGAGATGCGGGTGAACTTGAGCCTGTCGAGCGTCGAAATCGACGGGTCGTTCCGCCGTCCGCCGCGCATAAAGGGAACGCCGCCCTTGTTCTTGAAGTGGTAGAGCTTGTGCTGGAAGTTGTACTCCGGGAAAATTGCGTCCGCGGGGCAAACGAGCGTGCAAGCGCCGCATCCGATGCAGTACCGCTCGATCTCCGTGACCTGGTGCACCACCTGGGTCAGCCGGCGAGTGACCCTGGGTTCGGGGCTCGAACCTTCGGACGTTACCACCCGCTGGGTGGTGACCGTGGCCTCGATGGATTTCATGGGGCAGACGGCCGTGCAGCGGCCGCAGCGGGTGCAGCGGTCCTCGCGCCACCGGACAATATAGGGAAGCTCTTTTAACGAGAGCTGATGGTTCTGGTCTAATCGTGCAGCTGATTCCATACCTGCACCTCCTGTGCTCCGGGCGCGATAATCACCATTAGCGAGAGCTGATAATTGTTATCTAACCGTGCAGCTGATTCCATACCTGCACCTCCTGTGCTCCGGGTGCGATAATCATCATTAGCGAGAGCTGATAATTGTTATCTAACCGTGCAGCTGATTCCATACCTTAACCTCCCGCGCGCCGGGCGCGATGATCACCATGTCATACTTCATGGGGAAGATGTCCGTTGATTCATCCCGGTCCGGTATGGCGCTGTCCACGCCGCAGACCTCGGACATGAGCGCGTATTTACCGGGTTTGCCGCCAACGGCGCCGGGCCTGAGCTTCTTGGAATCGTGCGCCATGAAACACGTGCCGTCGGGAGTGAACCCGATCACGCAGTTCGGCCCGTCGATGCAGAGCGGCCGGAGCGACTTCTTGAGCAGCCGCAGCGGCTCGGCATCGGAACGCTTCCCGATCTCCGTGTCCTTCATCGGTGTGATGATGTCCTTGTAGTAATGGAGCGGATACCCGAGGGTCCGGTTGGTGTAGTGCAGGATGTGGGTAAAGACCTCGGAATCCGAGTTGTAGCCCATGTACCCCGGATTTCCGCGGCCCATGAGGAACTCGCGGATCGGCACAAAGGCCGTGTTCTCGCCGTTCGTCATGGTGGCGTATCCCTGGATGAAGAAGGGATGACAGGCGTAGAGGTAGATGGCGTAATTCGTGTTCTGCCTGCCTTGGGCGAAAACGATCTTTGCCTTAAGGCCCGACTTCTCGAGTCCGAAGAACTCGCCGAGTTGGAGGGGGTCCCCCACTTCCTTGAGGGTCAGCACGTCGGGATAGAAGGAGAACACAAAAAGCGACCCGTCGGATTCACCGATCTGCCGGAGGGCCAGCCGCGTGTTCATGAGCAGGTCCTCCTTCTCGCGAAAGGGCTTGTCCTTGTACGTTTCCGGGTAATCGTACACTTTCGTGAGATAATGCTCCCTGCGCTCGACGCCCGGCATGTTCTTGATGGGCGGGGCCCACATGAACTTTTCCTTGAACCCGAGGGCCTTCATATAATCGTCCAGGTCCCGGAGCCCCTTGTTCGAGCAGATGGCGGACAGGATCGGATAACTCTTGAACTCCTCGAAGGGCCCACCCAGGTCCTTGAGCATCAGACCGAGCCCGGACCCATCGTGTCCTTCCTTCATGGTCTCGAGCGCATGGATGTTCTCCATGGGGGAGAAATAGTCACTCGATGTTATCGCGCTCAATCGGCACATAGATAATGACTCCTCATGAAATCTCAAATCCCAAAAATCAAAATTTCAAATAAATCTCTATAGCAAAGCTCCAATGACTGACAAAACCGGGAACTTGGAATTTTGTTCATTGGTATTTATTGGTTATTGGGGTGCTTGTAATTGTCTTATAGTATAACAGGTCTTTGCCGCCAACAGGGACGCTCTCCAGGTGAACAAAGAACCGATACGCGACCGCTCAAAGAGCGGCAAAAAAAGCCCCTCCGTGAGGGGCTTTTACTCGGCAATCCATTGCCGAGTGTGTCGTAGAATACACCCGGTTCAGCTCTGGTGTCAAGCGAAAATATGCGGACAATCGGGCCGCGTTGAGCCGTCCTGCAATGCGTCAGGCCGCCGCAGACCGGTCTTTGAGCGGAGAGAGAACATTGCGCAGAACATCCTGAAAAGGGACCAGGCGGGAATATTCGAAGAGCGTGGACATGGCCTTGCTCTCCGTCGCGATCCCATGCTCTTCCAGGACGGCGATGGGGTTCAGACCGCCGACAATGACGATTCCTGCCCGGTCGATCCCGACCGGCACTTCGAGAAGGGGTTTGTTCGGGCCGCCGATGAGAAGAACACCGCGGATGCCCCGGTCTTCCAGGGTGCGGGCGAGTTTTTTCGCCTTTTCCAGACAAACGACCGGGATCTCCCGGTAACTGGCGAGTATCCTGCCTGAACCGCCTGCCACGGCCTTGGAGACAGCGGTCATTTTGCTCTTGATGAAAATTTCGAGCGGATCGAGGGACGACCCCTCGTAGCTGATCAGGGAAACGAATCGCACGGGTTTGCCGTTCGCGGTCTCCACGACCCCGCCGAACCGTGAGGCGACGGGGATGCCCGCCTTCAAAAAAATCCCGTTGATGGTCACGCTGCAGATCGTGCCCAGCCCCATCATGCCTTTGGGAACAAGGGCGCTGCCGATTTTCTCCCCCTCAGGGGCAAGGATCACCCGGTCGCTCATCACATAAGAGGACGAGAATGCCGGTTTAAGAAGTCCCAGAACCTTTCGAAGGTCCTTCCGCGAAAAATAGGAGATGTTCAGGATCACGTCGCCTTCCATGGTCGCCATGTCCAGGGTGGTCATGTAGGAAAGCGTTTCAATTTTGCTGATAACGAACCCGATCTTGTCGGAAACAAGGGAGTGTTTGAGTTCTTCCCTTCCCTGGGCGGTTATCTTCCGCCCTTCCTTGCCGAACACCTCCGTAAAACCCTTCTTGTCCAGCATCTTCAGGTAATACCGCACCGTCCGTTCGGTAAGTTCCACACCGTGCAGCTTCAACTGCCGCGAGAGCTCCCGCGACCCGGTGACGGTCTGACAGGTATCGAGAATGGAAAGAATGGCGTGAAGGGTTTTGTTCATTCGAGTCTCCCAAGCCGGACAATCCGGAAATCAAAAAGGGAACGGTTACGGCTACGATGCCCGTTTCGGTAAGTGGTTATGGTGATCGTTTTGACGCTTCACATTACCGTTTGACGATACGGGCCTCGTCACCGTAAGACGTTACCAATCATATCAGGTAAATTTTGCCGTTTTTCGTGGAATCAAAATTGTGCTGACGAATGACCATCAGACCCCGTTGCACAGGATCCTCTCGGCTTCCTTCATATCGGAATCCATGACATAGGGTATGCCGGTCACGTCCGCGCATTCCCGGGTCAATGAAACAACATCGCTCCGGTCGATATGCTGCAGGCCGAACTTCCGCGAGCCCGCCATGAACTGCTGCAGTCCCAGCTTCAGGCGGTCGGTGAATGTGTACATTGCCACGGCGCCCCAGGGTATGCGCGCGAAGTCCTTGCCGTACTTCGCCTTGAGCGTCTCGGCCGTGATGAAGATGCGCTCCGGGACATCGCCGTACTTCTTGATCTCCACGGGCAGTTTGTCCTCGTCGATCCATTTCTTGATGTTCTTGCCAACGAACGCCGGGATCATCATCGCCCTGCCCATGCAGACCGCCTTGAAATAGGGCGCGCCCAGGGCAAGCGCCTTGAAGATATGGTCTTCCAGCGAGAACCCGCCGGCGATCGCCATATCGGGAACATAGCGGCCCTTCGCCTTGAGCTGTGAAGCGAACTTGTATGCCAGGGACTGAAGGTAAAGCGTCGGGATGCCCCACTCGTTCATCATTCGCCAGGGGCTCATGCCCGTGCCGCCGCCCGCGCCGTCGATGGTCAGAAGATCGACCTCGGCATCGGAACAGAAGCGAATGGCCCGTGCCAGGTCCGATACGCGGTACGCGCCGGTCTTGAGCGAGATAAACTTCGCGCCGGCGGACCGGTAGCGCCGCACGGCTTTCTCGAACCCCTCGTACTCGACCATGCCGAGCCGGGAATGCCGCTCGAACTCCTTGAACTCCTCCTCCGCAAAAGCTTTGCGCACCACGGCGTCGGTCGGATCGGGAACCACGATGTAGCCGCGCTGTTTAAGCTCCTCCGCCCGCTCCAGTGTCTTGAGCTTCACTTCGCCGCCGATATCCTTGGCGCCCTGGCCCCACTTGAGCTCGATGCAGCTTACCCCGAGCTTTTCAATTGCATATTCCGCTGAACGGAGCCTCGTGTCCTCCACGTTTTGCTGCAGAATGATCTCGCCCGCGCCGTTGTACCACTCCTTGAAACACTTGACGCGGCGCTCAAGCTCGGGGGAATGGGCGACGATCCCGTCGTGGATCTCCGCCCCGGGGTCCATCCCGACGACATTCTCCCCAATGACGACCATAATGCCGGAAATCGCGGCGCCGATCGCCAGGCCTTCCCAGTTGTCCTTTGCGATATCCGTGGAGCCGAGCGCGCCGGTAAAGATCGGCAAAGAGAGCCTGATCTTGTGCCGGTGTCCGACTATTGCTTCGGTCGAGACTGCCGGAAAGATCGCCTTATCGGGGTCCGCGGCGATCCCGACGGCGCCGACGCAGGTGCCTTGAATGTTCAGGTGAGAGTAGTCCACGGGATACTGTTTGGTCGCGCCCGCCGTGACCTTGCCGAAGGGAAGCGGATAGAGGACCTCCCTGCCGCGGTAGGCGGACTTGCCCACCTCGCACGGCCCGGGACATCCGTCGAGACATACCGAACAGATGCCTGACTGCGGCGCCGCATCCTGAACCCTGTTTTTCGTTCCTGTTGCCGAACTCGCATTCACTTGACCTGGATTCATATGAGTGTTCTCCTTGTGTGGAATGGTCTCCGGCAGTTCGCCGGAGACCGTCCCAACGATTGGTCATTCATTGAAACACGCGGACCAAACTATTTGCCTTTGAGTATTTTCAAAGCCTCTTTGCGATAGGAGTCCATGAGATACGGGATCCCGGTGACCTTGCTGCATTCCTCGGTGAGTGACATCAGGTCCTTTCTCGACATCGCTTCGAGATTGAAACAGCGGGCGCCGGCCATCAACTGCTGCAGCCCCACTTTGATCTTGTTCGAATAGCTGTAAATGCCGATCGCGCCGAGCGGGATGTTCTTGATCTCATCATTGCCGACGATCTTCTTCACGTCTTCATAATTGACGAAGATTTCCTCGACCGTGGAGCCGAACTCGCTCACTGTTTTCGGAAGATCATTGTCCTTCATCCACTGCGCGATGTTCTTGCCGACCATGCCCGGGATCATGAGTGCGCGGCCCATGCAGATGGCCTTGACATAGGGCGCTCCCAGGGCCAATGCCTTGAATATGCCGTCTTCACTGCTGAATCCTCCGGCAAAGGCGATGTCCGGAACGCGTTCCCCCTTGTCGGTCAGCATCTTCGCGAATTCAGCGGCCGCGGAGTGCAGATAGAGCGAGGGCATGCCCCACTCTTCCATCATGCGCCAGGGGCTCATGCCGGTCCCGCCGGGTGCTCCGTCGATGGTCAACAGATCGATCTTGGCCTTGGAGCCCCACTTGATGGCCATGGCCAGCTCGCGCAGACCATAGGCGCCGGTTTTCAGGGTGATCCGCTTGAATCCAAGTTTCCTCAGCCGATGGACCTCGGCGTAAAATTCCTCTTCGCCGATGAATCCCATACGGCTGTGGCGTTCGAATTCCTTGATGGCGGTATCTTTAAAAGCGGCCTGTACGACCGGGTCGGATGGGTCGGGCGTGACAATATATCCGCGACGCTGCAATTCAAGGGCGCGCTCCAGCGAGTTTACCTTGATCTCGCCGCCGATGCACTTGGCCCCCTGGCCCCACTTCAACTCGATCGTTTCAAGTTTGTGTTTTTCGATGATGTATTCGGCGACGCCCAACCGGGTGTCCTCGACATTCATCTGCACAAGGATCTCGCCGTATCCCTGATGATACTTTTTATAGGTTTCGATCCTGCGGTCCATGTCCGGCGACTTTTTGACCTGCTTCCTGCTGTTCAATTCTAGTCCGGGATCGATGCCGCACACATTCTCTCCGCAAACAGCCGTGATGCCGGACAGCGCGGCCCCCACGGCAAAGTGCTCCCAGTTCTTGCGGGCAATTTCCGTCGATCCGAGTGCGCCGGTAAAGATCGGCACCTGCATCTTGACCTTTTTGGTCCAGCCGTAGCTGGTCTCCGTGTTGACGATCGGGAACCGCGCGGTGTCGGGGTCCCCTACCTGGCCTTTGGGAAGTCCCTTGGCTCCCAGGGCATAGCCATGGATATTGAGGTGTGAATAATCCACCGGATAGTTCTTATCGCCGCCCGCGGTGATGTTGCCGAAGGGCCCCGGATAGAGCAGTTCCCTTCCCCTGAATGTCGACTTGAACACCTCGCAATTCCCTCGGCACCCGTCGATGCAACGTGTGCAAAGTCCGCTCATCGGCGAAACACTTCTTGATCGATTGGCTGTTCTGGTTGCATCGTTTGAATTCGGTTGTGACAGATTCATGGTTTTCTCCTTTTCAATTTATTATTTTTCCCGACTGCCGTGAGTCCACGGGCAGGCCGGAGTACTACATTGATTCTGTTTCCCCATTCCACTTTAGCCTCGCTTAATATTAATTTGATAAATTAAGCCTAACTTTACATGGAAGGCAAAAAAATATTTCACTCTGTTATTAGACTCCATTTTGAACTGGCCGACCAAAGCGCAAGTAATTCGGCATCATCACCTCCTTATTAGTACCGCTTAATATTAAACCCAATGAATTAAGCTACACTTGAGTCGGAAGGCAAAAAAAATCTCTGCGTTTTATTTTATTAGAAAATAATTTAAAAGAGATCGTGCCTACCAAAGCACAAGCAATTCAGCCTCATCACCTCCTTCATTCTTCCAGTGCGAAGGGAACGCGTCCTGAAGGCGGATCACGTCTCCGGTTACGACCCGCTCTTCCTTGCCGCCGATCGTCACGGAAAGATCGCCATTCAGGACATAGACCATTTCTTCATCTTTATGATAAAAAAAATGCCGATTCATGGCAGCGCCCGGCGGCAAGACCACGATCCGTGCTGAAAACTTGCCCTGTGACACGACCTCATACACTCGTGCGGAGTCCTCGCGCACCGGCGACCGGGAGTATATCGTTTCTTTCCTGAGAAGCCAGGGAGTATCGGATATTTTCCCGCTGAGTTCGAGAAACTGGCCGGGATTGATGTCCAGCGCCCGGCACAGCTGAAGATAGGTGCTGAGCGACGGGCTCGTCTGGCTGTTTTCGAGTTGCGACAAAAAGCTCGGCGTCAGGCTGACCTTGTCCGCCAGTTCCTTCTGGCTCATGCCGATCCTCAGCCGCTCTTCCTTCAACTTGGCGCCGATGTCCGAGGCAGGTTCTTTCTTGTGCGTGGTGATCGTTATTGCATCGCCGCGGACATCGAACTGATGCGGTTTGAATCCCTCCCGGTCCTGCCTGCCCTCCAGCTTCAGCGCCTTGAGAAAAAGACTGTTCTTTCGCTTCGAAAGGTCGAACACGACCTGCGTGATATGCCGCAGGTTTGCCTTGAACCGCGGACTGTGGGCCTCCTTCTCCAGTATCCAGTACGCAACCGTGCCCAGGTCGAACAACCTCGGGCACATGTAGGTGAAGAACCGGTGCGTGTCGTTCTCATCGCCCCAGAGGTCCTGCATGCCCGTGAGGCTGTCGAATACATACCGCGCCCCCGGCGGCAGTTTGTCCTCGATGGCGTTGAGCGTGGCGGTAAACCGGTCGATGTCCCGGGGATCCTCGATCCGTACGACCCCGGGGTCCGGCTTTTCATAAAACTTCAGAAAGGTATTATCGTTCTTTCCTTTGCCCGAGGTGAAACAGTCAATGAGCGTAAAGTGTTCGGTCGACAGGAGGGCGCTGAGGTCGTTCAGCACGGTCTGGGGCGAGCGGTTGAAGTTCACGTAGATGACCTTCTGGTCGTCCTTGAAAGACCGCGAGATGAAATTCCGGATGAATACGCTGTACGCCGTCCCGGACTCCACTTCCCATACGACATTGTCGCCGATGGAATATCCGTCGATCAGGGTATCGAGCCCGGCGACGCCGGATGATATTTTATTGTTCGGTAAGTGGTTGCCGTTCATCAGGGACCCTGCTCGGTAAATGATTGCCGAGTATGGAGGAAACATATTGTTGCCTTTTTCATAATATCTGTCAAGCAGTTTTTTCGGATGGCAGCGGAAATAAAAACAGGGGATAAAGAGCGACGATTAGCTATCCCTGAAGCTTTGCGCAACTATCGCGAAGTTTTGCGGAATCGATGATCGGATCGTAGCAGGTGTTTGCCGTGCAGGGAATCACGCGGTTGTTCATTTCACCGTAGAGAACCACGGTGTATGTCGTGCCGGTGAGCGCCCGTGCAGCACGGGCGAGTTCACCGTCAGGAAGCGCCTCGACCGTGAGCTTGAGCATGCGGTAAAATGCATCATACGCGCAGAAAAACGCTCCGGCATGGACGCTCATCTCAAGCGCTGCTCTTGCAAAGAGCCTCAGCGACTGTTCCGCCTGCTGCCGGTATGAGTCCTTCCCAATCATGAGCGAGAGCTTCAGCAGAAGCATGATGGCCAGGGCATTGGCGGAAGCATGCGGAACATCCTCGATCCGTTTGAGCCGCGTTCCCAGCACGTTGTCCTCAGTATCAAAGAATCCGCCCTCTTCAGGATCATGGAATTTCCCCACGCATACGACCATCAGTTCGTCAGCAAGCGCCAGATACCGGGACGCGGCAGTGGCCTCATACCCTGCGATCAGCGCGTCAATGAGTTGGACGTAGTCATCGAGCACGGCCGTGATATTCTCCGTGTGATACAGGCGCCCGTTGATAAAGCGCTCGTTCAGTATCCGCTCGAGGCTATGAACGGCGAACCTTCTGAGCTCCTCGTTGCCGATCACCGAGTATGCATGAAAATAGGAGGCGATGAGCATACCGTTCAGGGAAGTATAGAGGGTTGTGTCGATAAAGGGGGTCTCCCGCCGGGTGCGCGCTGCGATCAGTTTTTTCTTTCCGTTCAGGAAAAGCCGCCTGACCTCCTCGATGTCCCTGCTGAGTTCCGCGGCAAGATCTTCGAGATTGCTTGTGACAGCGAGCACCTGCTTCGCCGGATCATGATGCATGCTTCCCCGCTCGGGCATCAGGTAAAGGGAAAGCACGGCATATTCATCGGGATCGAGCACCTTCCGAAACTCATCCCCGGTCCAAGTGAAGTACCCGCCCTCGTCATCGGGCGTCACATCCGCGTCCTGGCTTGCGTAGAATCCGCCCGCGGGATCCGAGAGTACTTCCCGCGTGAAGGCAACGATACCCAGGGCAACTTCCCGAAACCGTTCGTCGCCGAACATGGTGTAGCCGTCGATATAGTTCCTGAGAAGCCCCGCATTGTCGTCGGCCATTTTCTCAAAATGCGGAATGGTCCACGCCTCGTCCACGGAATAGCGATGGAACCCGCCGCCAAGCTGGTCGTGGAATCCGCCCGCAGCCATGGCTTCGAGCATCCTGCGCGCGGCATCGCCGACAGCGGGATCGCCCCCCGCACCCGCGCGGCGAAGCAGGAACTCCAGCGCGCCCGGCATGGGGAACTTTGGCGCTGCGCCGAACCCGCCGTTCCGCTGATCAACAACGGCAAGGATGGCATGCTGAGCTTCCATCAACGACGATTCGCTCAGGTCGCCGGCAACGGGTGTTTCAGGCTTCAGTGAATCCAGTACGCGACGGGCATACCCTTCAACGTCTCCCCGTTTTGTCTTATAATGATCGCTCACCGCTCTCAGCACCTTTTTGAATCCCGGCCTGCCCTGCCGATCCTCGGGCGGGAAATAGGTGCCGCCATAAAATGGATGCTTGTCCGGCGTCAGGAAGACCGAGAGCGGCCATCCGCCTCCGCTGCCCATGGCCGCGACCGCCTGCTGATACCTGCGGTCGATATCGGGCCTTTCGTCGCGGTCGAGCTTGATCGCGATGAAATGTTCGTTCAAAAGCCGCGCTGTCTCCTCGTCCTCAAAGGACTCTTTGGCCATCACATGGCACCAGTGGCACCATACCGCGCCCGTGCTCAGGAAGACCGGCTTGTCCTCTTGATGCGCCAGCTCGAAGGCCTCATCGGACCAGGGATACCAGTCGATCTTCTGGGTTGACGCGTGACGGAGATACGGGGATTTTTCGTCGGCGAGTTTGTTCATAAAAGAATTTTGACAGGATAACGGGATTTAAACGGGCCATGAAGATATCCTCCTCACCCCGGCCCTCTCCCCGATAGGGTGAGGGGCAAGTTCGTAACAATTTCAAATTCGTTGGTATTGACCAGGTTTATGGCGCTGAAACCGGAGCGGCGCCCGTAACGTCGCTGAAGAACCGGAAGCCGCCTTTACCGCCTTCCTTGATCTTGTACATTGCGGCGTCGGCCTTGTTCAACAGCGTTTCCGCGTCATCGCCGTCCAGGGGGTAGATGCTGATGCCGATGCTCACGCCCATGCTCAGCTCGAGGCCTTTTGTCAGGAACGGCCTGGCCACGGCGGTGATGATCTTCCTGGCGACCACTGCCGCGTCCCCGGGCGCGGCGATCCGCGCGCAGATGCCGATGAACTCGTCGCCGCCCATGCGCGCGACCGTGTCCGAAGTCCGCGTGCACGATGTCATCCTTTTCGAGGTCTCGGTCAGCACCAGGTCGCCCACTTCGTGGCCGAAGGTATCGTTAATATGCTTGAAGTTGTCCAGGTCCATGTACAGGAGCGCCAGCACATACTGGTTGCGTCTCGCGAGCGCCAGGAGCTGGTTCATGCGGTCAAAGAACAGCATGCGGTTCGGCAGTCCGGTGAGCGTATCGTACAGTGCCAGGTGCTCGAGCCGCTTCTCCACGCGTTTCCGTTCGGTGATGTCCTTGAAGAGCCTTTGCACCGCGTGCTTCCCCTGGTATACGAATTTGATGCCCGCGACCTCCACATCGATCACACCGCCGTCGAGCCGTACGTACTTCTCCTCGATCCACGGCACCATGTCCACCTCGTTCTCCAATTGCTCCATCCGCGTCTTCACCATTTCCCTGAAATCGGGATGCACGACATCCAGCGCGGACATCCCGATGATCTGGCCCGGATGCGACGCCCCGAGAATGCGCGCCCCGGCCGGATTGATGAACACGAACTTGTCCCCGGCATGAATTGAAATGCCGTCCGGCGACAGCTCGACCAGCTTTCTATACCGCGCTTCGCTTTCCCGGACCGCTTCTTCCATGCGCCGGCCATCATCAATAAGCTGTTGTTTGTAAAGGACCTGGCTGATGACCGCGGGGAGCAGCTCCAGATACTTCATGTCCACGTCTTTGACGATATAATCCGCCGCCCCCAGTTTGAGCGCTTCGACGGCGACCTCTTCGTTGCCCTCCCCGGTCACCATGATGACCGGAGGGAACTTCCCTTTCAAGGCAAGCGCGCGGATAACGTCGATCCCGCCGCGGACCGGCATGTAGTAATCAATAAGGAGAACATCGTACCGTGCTGCTTCGACCATCTTGAGCCCGTCCTCGCCGTTGGACGCGATATCGACGTGGAAACCGATCCGCTGCAGGCTTTTTTGCATCAGAACGGCGAGCCCCGGATCGTCCTCCATGTAGAGTATGCGGAGTATGGTGTTCTCGGTCATGGTTGTCACTCCTTATTTGGCGTTTTGACGATCGAGATAAACCTGCTGAGCTTCTGGATCGTGTCGGAAAACTTATCGTATTCCACCGGTTTCGTTATGTACATATTACAACCGAGATCATAGCACCGCTCGACCTCTTGCGGATTGTCGGTGGTCGTCAGGACCACAACGGGTACCTTTTTCGTGCGCTCGTCGTTCTTGATGATCTTCAGCACCTGATATCCGCTCAAAATCGGGAGATTGAGATCGAGGAGGATAAGGTCCGGCGCCGGGCGCTCATCCGTTGCATATTCCCCCTGCTTGAACAGGTAGTTCACCGCCTTCCGGCCGTCGTCGAGCACAACGATCTCGTGGGTAACTCCTCCCCGTTGAAGATTCTTTTTGATAAGCAAAGCATGGCCGGGATCATCTTCGACAAGAAGAATCGGCGCTGCGGTGGCATTGAGAATGCTCATAATCGCCCTCCCTTGGAAAGCGGTTCGCCGTTCACCCCGACGGAGACCGGCAACGAGAAGCTGAACGTCGTCCCGGCCCTCTCTTTGTCAGTACGTCCCGCGCCGGCGCGGGATCAGGTAAAGAAAGGCCAGGCGTCTTTGAAAAATGGACATCATCGACCGTAAGAAACGGTCAATTATAACGGTAAAATAGAATTACTTTTTTCGAGACCATCAATTATATAGTATCATACTATCATCGCCGGTAACGCAAAAAAGGGAAGCTCACCGGCCGATCACTCCTTTTCCGGAACCTTGACGATCGCAAGGAACAATCCGAGCGTCTTGACCGCTTCACTGAACTTTGCATACTCCACCGGTTTGGTGACATAGACATTGCACCCGAGTTCGTAACATCGCGAGACCTCGTGCGGGTTGTCGGTGGTCGTCAGCACCACAACAGGGATCTGCCTCGTGCGCTCGTCATTCTTTATGATCTTGAGCACCTGATAGCCGTTCAGGACCGGCAGGTTCAGATCGAGGAGGATGAGGAGCGGCGCCGGATGATTGGAACCGCTGAAGGCCTCCCTCTTGAAGAGGAAATCAACCGCCTGCTGTCCGTCATCGAGTTTAATGATGCTGTTCGCGATCCCCGCCCGCCGAAGGTTCTTTTCGATCAGCAGCGCATGACCCGCATCGTCCTCAACTAATAAAATCGTCACCGCATCATGATTCTCCATGGGTACTCTTTCCTCCTTCTGGTACTGTTTGTTCGGCATGCTGGACACTATGCGGGATCGTGAAACTGAATACGGATCCTTTCCCGGGCTCTGATTCGCACCAGATGCGGCCGCCGTGTCGGCGCACGAGCGTTTTTACATAGACGAGTCCCATCCCCTGACCGGGGCCCTCCTGTTTGCCCACCCGTCGGAATAGTTCAAATACCGTGGGGATGTCCTTCCGGGAGATGCCTTTCCCATTGTCCCGAATATGGAAAATGGTCTCCTGCGCGTTCTGTTCAGTGGTGATCTCGATCTCCCCTGCGCGGTCCGGGTCGAGGTATTTGAGACCATTGTCCAGGAGAAACTCCATGATCATATTCAAGGCTTTTCGATCCGCGTTGATAACCGGAGGCGAGTCGAATTTCAGGAGAACCGCGTCTTTCCCGCCGCCATCGGCCAGCTTTCCCCAGGCTGTCCGGACCACCGCCCCGGCGTCCACCGGCTCCACGCGCAGATTACGGTTCCCCATCCGCCAGAGTTCGAGCACGGACTTGATCAGAACATCCATCTTATTCACCGAATAGTCAATGAACCGGAGTGACTCCATTACCTCCTGCTCCAACTCCCGATGGCGTCTCACCCGCTCCTGATCGGCCGGGTCGCCGGCGCCCTGGATCTCGATCAGGGCTTTCAGGGACGTTTGCAGTTCGCTGGTAAAACCTTTAACGTTCACCAGCGGGGTACGAAGGTCATGAAAAAATATATTGGTGATATTTTTCAGCTCACTATGGGCGGCCTCCAGCTCCAGAGAATAGTTCTTGAGCTTCGCCTCGGTGTGTTTGCGCTCCGTGATATCGTGGGCCACGCACACGATACCCTGCACCCTGTTCAGAGAATCAACCAATGCCGAAGCGGAGAAAAGAACAGGCACTTTTCCCCCATCCCTGGCCAGATAGGTTTTCTCCGCATTGTTGATCGGTCCTTTCGTAAGCACATCGTGAATGTCGAAATTCCCGCCGGCAGGGTCCAGGAGGACCGAATTGATCGGCCGTCCGATAAGTTCATCCTCATCTCTGCCCAACAACGCGCAGGCGGCTGCGTTCATTCGCTGGATCGCGCCCTCGGTGGATACCATGATCAGCGTGTCCGTCATGTTTCTGAGAATGCTGTCGACATAGTCCCGGGATACGGTCGTCTTCTCCAGGTCCTTCGCCATCTGATTAAAGCTCCCGACAAGCTCCTGGATCTCGCCTGTTGCTGATATGGTTACCCGGGTTGAAAGGTCGCCCTTCGCAAAACGGGCGGCGGAACGGCCGAGTTCTATGATCGGGTCCAGGATCGTCTTTTTGGAAGAAATGAACAGGACCACGCCGAGAATAAATGCGAGGCTGAAGCTCATCGCAACGAGAAAGAGGACAGTTTTCATGATCTGCTTATGGATCTTGTGCTCGGACAGGCCGATCGTAACCGTGCCCAGGGTATCCACGCCCAGCATGATCGGCACGGATACCTCTTTGACACCCACCTGATGTTTGATGGCCGCAAGGATATCCGGCAACTCACAGTCTTTCGACAACCCCTGAAGGACGTCTTTCAGTCCCGGCCACTTATAGTTGATGCTCTCAAATTGCGTGGTAAGGATCTTGCCTTCGTTGTTCCTGATGATGGTATAGATGATCTCTTCATCCGTGTTCAATTCAGTGTAAACGGTATTCAAGCGGAGATTGCCGCTTATGATCAAGGCGTTTTCGTTGCGATTCGCGATATTGGCCGCAAGACCCATCCCCTTGCTCGTCAGGGAATCCTTGAGCATAGCTGCAACATTGTTCCCGATGACGGCACTGGTCACGCAGGTGCCGATAAAAAGGATGATGGAGATGTCCTTGAGGAATTTAAACCGGATGTTTTTCCTGAAATCTTTTTTAGTCATAGGTCATCATTCCGTCCCCCCCCCCCTGAGCGGGCCTTCGCGAACGACTACTCCACGGTCCTGGTAACATTTTTCATAAAATTCGACGGGACCTGAAACTGCCCGGCTTGTGCCGACTTCAGATTAAAGATCACATCGATTTTTTTCGGAAGCTCAATGGGAATTGACGACGGCGCTGCGCCTTGCAAAATCTTTGCGGCCTTTGCCCCTGCCAGAAGTCCTTCACTATAGGAATTTGCACATACCCCCATGAGCACCCCCTTGTCTACCATGTCTTCGAGATGGGTGATGGTGACCACCTTTGCCTTGTTCGCCATGTCGACAATGATCGGGGTCGTTGATCCGATAATACTGCTGCCGGTGAGATAGATCGCGTCCGCGGTATGGACGACCTCCATCATTATCTCGGCTACTTCTTCCTTCCGGGTCAACGGGACAGCGACGATCTTCATGGGTGAATTGGTTTGAAGTTTCTGCAGTTCCTTAAGCTGCGCCTCGGAGTTTTTTTCACCCGGCGTGTACAGCACCGCCAGTTTTTTCACCGGCGCGAACTCTTTCAGTTTTTGCAGAAGGACCGACATGGGTACGTGCGTGGTGGTGCCGGTCGTGTTGTTGCCGGAGCTTTCCAACTTCCTGGCGATACCCGCGTCGACAGGATCATATACCACACTGAAGACCACCGGGATGTCCTTGATCTCTTTTGTGACAGCGAGGGTGCCGACGGTGCCCAGAGTAAGGATCAAGTCCACCCTTGCTTCGGCAAACTTCCGTATCAGGTCCGCGGCCTTCACCCGACTTCCCATTGCATTTTCCATGATGAACGTGGTTGCGGGTTCTCCAAAACCTTCCCGGTCAAGTTGCTCCCGCATGCCTTGCAGGGCCTCGTGGTAGCGACTCTCCTCAAACATGATAAGAACGCCGATTTTTTTCACCTGCGCCTCTTTCCCGTAAACGCCTGCCCCTATCCAGAGACCGTCGTCAAGCTTTAATACATAGGCTATCTTATCTTCGATCTTTTTTGATATCGGGTTTGACCATTTATAGTAGTACCAGCCGCTCCCCTTTCTGGCGGTTTCGATCAGTCCCCTGATGAGGTACCTCCCGTCCGCATCCTGCATATCGATGAGATCCCTGCCTATCAGCTTTGGATTGGACCCGTGGGCAACATTAACCCCGTTAAAATCATAGGCGAATATATACAGGTCTCTATCGATAAACTCGCCCCTTTTCTCGGTTCCCGCCCGGGTGATTTCTGCAAGGGTCTTTTCTCTGCCATATTGCTTGTACCATTGCGCCGCCCTCTCTATCATCACCTTTGCTTCTTCTTTCGAGCCCTGGCCGACTTTTTGTCCGGCAAAGCCGGCGCTCATGGGCCCGAACAGGAACAAACCCGCCACCATAGACGCCAGGATCTTTTTCATATGCCTGCCTCACTTTCAACAGTCTCTCAGTATGAACTCCATGACAATCGTTCTCTTGTTTTGTTCACCAACGGGCGACCCTTATTCTTCAAGATCTATTCACGTCAAGGGACGCTGCCGGGGACCGTAAAGCTGAAGGTCGTTCCCTTGCCCCGCTCCGATTCGCACCATATCCGGCCGCCCTGTCTGCGGACCAGCGCCTTCACGTATGCGAGACCCATGCCTTCTCCGGGGACGTCCTGTTTTCCCGCCCTGCGGAAGATCTCGAAGACCTTGTGCATGTCCTCTTGTGCGATCCCGCGTCCGTTGTCGCTGACATGAAAGGTCGTTTCATGCGCGCCTTGCTCGGCGGTGATCACGACTTTCCCCTCGCGGCCCTGCTCCAGATACTTCAAGGCGTTGTCGAGCAGGTTGCCCATGATCTGCCCCATGGCGATCTTGTCGGCGGTGATCAGGGGAAGCCCTTCCACGATGACAGACGTTTTGCTCCGCTCGATCTGGTGCGCGAGCGAGCTGAGGATCGATCCCGTCAGGTCCTTCATATCGACGACTTCCGGTTTCAGTTCCCGATGTCCCTCGCGGGACAGCGCCAGGATCGCGTTGATAAGGCCGTCCATGCGGCTGACCGATGACTCGATGAACTTCATGGCAACCGGCGCGTCCTTCTGGATTGCCGTGTTGAGCCGCGCGCGTTCCTTCTCGCCCAGATGGGGGATGCACTGCGTGAGGACCGATTCAATGTCCTGTAACGCGTACTGCAGCTCTCCGGTAAATCCCTTGATGCTGACGAGGGGCGCGCGCAGATCGTGAGAAACGATATTCGCGAAGGACAACACGTCCTCGTTGCTCTGCTTTAATTCCGTCGCATACTGATGAAGCTGTTCCTCGGCCTTCTTCCGTTCCGAAATATCACGGTCAAATGAGAGAATATACCGGTGATCGCCGAGTTCCAGCAGGCCTGCACTCACTTCCACGGGAAAAGTCGTCCCATTCTTCCTGAAATGTCGCATCTCCGTTTTAATCCATTCTCCGCTCACGACGCGCTGAATCAGGTGAGGCGAATCCTGCCCTTCATCAGGAATGTCGAGGTCTTTGATGTTTTTCCCGATCAGTTCGTCGACCGTATAACCATGCGCTTCCGCCGCTGCTGTATTGGCAGCGATGATGTTTCCTGCCTGTGTACCTTCCGCCTCAAGGATAAAGATAGCGTCTCCCGCGCTCTCGAAGAGCATCCGAAACCGCTTTTCGCTTTCCTGCAGAATCTCCTCAGCCCGCCTCTTCTCGCTGACGTCCCTTGCAACATGAACGACCTGGACAATAGCGCCATCATTGTCTTTAATGGGCGACGCGGAGACCTCCACGTAGATTTTTTTTCCTTCTTTTGTATAGTGGATGTGTTCTTCCGTACAGTGCGTGCCTGTTTTGACGGTTTCCACGAGCGGACAGGCGTCGTCAGGAGGAGTGCATACGTCCCTGCGATGATGGGTCACCTCGTAGCAGGTCCTGCCAATGACTTCTTCCTCCTGTACTCCCAACCCTCGCAGGAACGGCTTATTGGCGAGAAGAATCTTGAAATCTTTGGTATCGATGGTCATTACCGCATCATTCAGACTGTCCAAAACGGTTTTCAAGAACGACTGCGATTGCTGAAGTTCCGCGGTTCGCGCTTGTATGCGATTTTCCAGGGTTTCATTGAGCTCTTTGAGATTTTCCTCGGCATTTTTTATCCTCGCAATGGTGTCCCTCGTAAGGCTGATCACGATATATACAAAGACCGCGCCTCCAAGAAAGACCAGCCCTGTTACCAGTTCCAGGGGAAACCTGATACGCCCGACCAGAACGGTCAGGAATGCAAGATACCCCGTGAGAAAAAAGACCATGAGCAAGATCATGACGCGCCATCGTCTCAGCACCTCTCGCGGAATATACTCCTTTGTCTTTTCGCCCCGAAGAATGGCGACAAACATGAAAAGGACCCCGCACAAAACCAACAGACCCGTCACGATCTCGACAACGTTCATAGAACACCTCAACCGGCTTTCTCCTATCCTCGTAGAGGATCGGTCCTCCAGAACGGCATCACGATGCTTTCTCTCCGGGCGGTGCTGATTTGTCCGGGATCGTAAAACTGAACACGGTTCCGATCCCTGGTTCTGATTCGCACCAGATACGGCCATCGTGGCTTTTGACCAGCGTTTTCACGTATGCCAATCCCATCCCTTCGCCGGCCACGTCCTGCTTCCCCGCCCTTCGGAAGATCTCGAAGACTTTTTGGATGTCGTCTTCGGCGATCCCCCGTCCGTTGTCCTTGACGCGCACGATCGTTTCCTTTTCCGAGCGTTCCGCGGTTATTTCGATCCTGCCCGGTCGCCCCGGTTCAAGGTATTTCAGGGCATTGTCCAGGAGGTTCCCCATGATCTGCTCCATGGCCGTCCTGTCCGCGACGATCACGGGCAGCGTGCCGATCGTGACAGTCGCTCGCTTTTGATCGATCTGGTGGGCAAATGTTGCAAGGAGAAATTGCATAAAGGCCGCCAGGTCAATGGATTCCGGACGAAGCTCCCGGCCGCCGAAGCGTGAAAGCTTGAGCATGGCGCCGATGAGCCCATCCATCCGGTCTATGGATGATCCAATGAACCCGGCGGACTCGGCGACATCTTCCCGAAACAGCTGGTTCAGCTTGTCCAGTTTTTCCTTGGGAAGAACGTGCGCGAAGGTCTCGATCAGTATAAGGGCCTCCCGCAGAGACCGTTCCAGCTCGACCGTAAAGCCCTTCACGTTCACCAGGGGAGCACGTAGGTCGTGGGACACGCTGTACACGAACGACTTCAATTCTTCATTGGTCTCCCGGAGTTTCTCGGCGGAGCGCGCGATCTGTTCCTCGGCGAGTTTTCGGTCCTTGATGCTGATAAAGCTCTCGATAAGCAGGGGCCGCCCCTGGAGTGACAACTGGACGACGGATTTCAGGATCGGGACGCGGTCACCCTGCGCCGTGATGAGTATCCGCTCCGAATTATCGACCGTTTCCCCGCCGTCCGTGATGGGGCAGTACCCTGCTCCGGCGGGACAGACAAACAAGTGGCAGGCGCGCCCGACAATCTCCTCTTTCGGCGCCCCGATCATTTCCGCTGCAAAGGAGTTTACCTGCACGATCTCGTGGGTATGGTAATCGATCACGACGATGCCTGCATGGATGGAATCAAGGATATTTTTCACATGTTCTTCGTTTTGCCTCAGCAGTTCTTCGGCCTGTTTCCGGACGGTCAGTTCCTGCTGGATCTGATCGATCATGCGGTCGAAAAAATTCGCGAGCGCGCCGAATTCATCCTGGCGGTCGCCGTTGAGCCGGACGGTAAGATCCCCCTGCATAACGGCCTTATTGGCGTTGATCAGGTCCCGAATGGGACGGGAAATGAATTTCAGGATGACCCAGGTGAGGAAAAAACCGAATACCAGCGTGGCGGCCCCGGTCCCTGCCAGCAGCGCGTTGCGGTGAGAAACCGCGTGGTCGTGCGTCGAACGGTGAAAGAAGGTGAGCAGCAAGACCGGCTGCCCTTCCGGTCCGCCGGGGGAAGCGAACAACCTTCGGTGGATTGAGGTCGAACCGGACGGAGGATCTCCAAGATGGACCGTTTCCCCGTCCCGGGAGATGGTGATTGCATCGAAACCGAACCGCGCGACATCGCTCTGCAGCGCTGCCGCGGCCTCCTGCACGGTCGCCGCTGTCCCGGGGTACAGTTCCTGCGCGGCCCGTAATGCGAACCGGTCGGCATTCTCGTCATACTGCCGGTTCAGTTCGCCCTCCATGTCGCGCATCAGGAATATGGCAACGGCGAAACCAACGGCGGCAACGGCATAGAGCACCGTTGCCGTGATCTTCACGGCAATGCTCGTCTGCCAGTTTTTTGTCCAGTCGCTGGTTGTCGCGAGGGGCCTTTCCATTATTTAAATCCTATTTTTTTCAAAAACATCGCCATGGGACAAATACCGCTGATGCCCGCCATGATAAGCGCAAATCCCAGGAACCAGGGGAAAAACCAGAGCGCGTCGCGAAATAACACGTAGGATATGATCAGAAAACCCGCGACTACCAGGCGCAGCGCCCGCTCTGCATCAAAACCGCGAGTCGTTGCGAAGGATTCCGTTCCTGACAGCCGGACGGATGTAGATCCGTATCGCAACCGTGACACCAAAAGCGGAACACGCCAGTTGGTGATCCCTTCAAATAGTTCGAAGCCGATGTATCCATAGACCGCATAGTCCCATCTCATGAAGAGGAACAGGATCAAGGTTGACCCGAGGATCAATCGGAAAAAACGCTCAGTCATAAAACCTCCTTCTTGCTCAGCATGGCGAAACAGCATCACCGGTCCCCGTACGGTCCGGTGAACGACTGTCCTGCCGGGAATAGTTCCTACTCTTTTTTCGGCACTTTGATGATGGAGAGAAGCAGTCCGAGGTTCTGAATTGCCTTGCTGAACGCCTCGTACTCCACCGGTTTCGTGACATACACGTTGCATCCCAGTTCGTAGCACTTCGCCACTTCCGCGGGGTTGTCCGTGGTCGTCAGTATGACGACGGGTATCTGCTTCGTACGCTCATCGTTCTTAATGATCTTGAGCACCTGGTAGCCGTCCAGAACAGGCAGGTTCAGGTCGAGCAGCATGACCATCGGGGCCGGATGGGTGTCGCCCGTGTAACCGTCCCTTTTCAGCAGGAAATCGACGGCCTTCTGGCCGTCATTGAGCATCATGATCTCATTGGCAATCCCGGCCCGCCTCAGGTTCTTCTCGATCAGCATCGCATGGCCGGGGTCGTCTTCAACTAATAAAATCATCACCGCCTCAAACTGTTCCATAAACGCTTCTCCTTTTTCCCCTCAAATTATGCACGCACGGCTGCCGGATGGGGGATCGTAAAACTGAAGGTCGTTCCCTTCCCCGGCTCCGATTCGCACCATATCCGGCCGCCCTGTCTGCGGACCAGCATCTTCACGTACGCGAGACCCATGCCTTCGCCGGGGACGTCCTGTTTCCCCGCCCTGCGGAAGATCTCGAAGACCTTGTGCATGTCCTCTTGCGCGATCCCTCGGCCATTATCAATGACATGGAAAACGACCTCTTCTTCATTGCGCTCGGCAGTAACGGTTATTTCCCCCGCGCGGACCGGATCAAGATACTTCAAGGCATTATCGAGAAGATTTCCCATGATCTGCTCCATGGCGAGCTTGTCAGCGGTAATTATCGGAAGATCTCCGATGGTTACGACTGTCTTCCGCTGTTCGATCTGGTGCGCGAGGGAACTGAGGATCGACTTCGCGAGCGCAGTCACATTGAGCGGTTCGGGTTTGAGTTCCCGGTGTCCCAACCGTGACAGGACCAGGACCGCATTGATGAGCCCGTCCATCCGGCCGACCGATGACGTGATAAAGTCCATTGCCACGGGCACATCCTTCCGGTACGTTGTCGCGAGTTGAGTCCTGTCCTGTTCGCTCAGGTGGGGCATGCACCGATCGAGGATCGGCTCTATTTCCTGCAACGCGTACTGCAGTTCGCCGGCAAATCCCTTGATGCTGACCAGGGGCGCGCGCAGATCGTGGGAAACGATATACGAGAACGACAAGACATCCTCATTGCTCTGTTTGAGTTCCGCGGCATACTGCTGGAGCTTCTGTTCCGCGCTCTTTTGGTCGGTGATATCGATAAACGCCTCGAGAAGCACCTGCTCGCCTTCGATCTCAATGGGCACCACGGTTTTTAATATGGGAATACGTTTGCCGTCTTTGGTGATGATGATTTTCTCGGCTTGATCCACCGTGGTATGCAGATCAATGAGCGGGCATTTATCGTCTTCGGTCGGACAGAACGATTTATTGCATATCTCGCCGACGATCTGCTCTTCCGAGTCATATCCCATGAGATCCAACGCCGCTTTATTGGCACTCCGGACCTTCTTGTCCATGCCCATTACAACGACGCCATAGGGTGTCGCGCTCAGGATCGTCTTTAACGTCTGTTGGGTGTGCAAAAGCTGGTATTCCGCGATCTTCCGCTCCGTGATGTCCCGGTCAAAGGCCAGGACGAGCTTGTGATCGCCGATCTCCAGCAAACCAGCGTTTACTTCCGCAAAAAAAACCGTTCCGTTCTTTCTGCGATGGGTTACCTCGTGGAATTGTATCCTCTCTCCGCCCAGGATACGCCGCATCAAGTGGGGGGCGTTTTGTGCGGTCTGCGGAGTGTCCAGCTCCCGGATATTTTTATTGATCAGTTCATCAACCGCATACCCGTGCATTTTCGCCGCTGTTTTGTTCAGCGCCACTATCTTCCCGGCCTCCTCGCCTTCCGCCTCAAGAATAAAAATGGCGTCGCCCGCGGTTTCAAACAGCATCCGGTACCGCTTCTCGCTTTCCTGGAGCAATTCATCCGCTTTTTTCCGTTCGGCGATCTCTTTCTCCAGGGGCTTCATCGCCGTTATATTCACGGTATACCATAAAAATAATCCCAACAGACCGATAAAGATGACCGAACCGCCGATGAGCTTGAAACTCAGTTTGTTAAGACTTTTTTCTATCATCGAAAAATCTTTGGCCAGCTCGAGGGTGATCAAATACTCCCCTTCGTACGAGACCTTTTGTTGTGCGCGGTAAAAATGTTTCACGGGCAGCGGGCTCTTATATTCCACAAGCACGAAATTGTTCGGGGCAATGGCCCTGATTTCGAGCACGTCCGGATGCTCCTTTCCCCATTGAATGAGAAAATTTTCCACCGTGCCGTAATCGTGCTTCAGCAAAGCTTCATGCACAAGGGCCCCCATGAGGTCCAGTTCATTCCTGACATCGTTCTGCCGGATATCCTTGAGAAACCTGCGCTGCTGAGACACAATGACCACGTCCGCCGCCACCAGGGAAACGAGCAGTACGGCAACGAACCAGAAGACCGGCCGGCTGTATTTGAAGGCTGAATCTCTCATCATTATTTGATCCCGATCTTTTCGAGCTGCCGGACGATCTCTCGCATGCTGTCGTAATCATTATCCTGTCCCGCTACGATGCCGGTCGCGCCTTCTTTTACCCCGGTGAGTATCGCTCTGCCCGAATTGTCGTTTTTCAGGTCCGATAACGCCTTGCGCAGGGCCTGCACCGTTTTTTCGGGGAGTTTGCCGGAGGCGACGATCAGATGGTCGGAAAATTCCGGGGTGCGGGCCAGCATTCTGAGGCCGCGTTTTTCATAATGCAAAAAAATATCCTCCCTCATGGCGCCGGCGTCAAAGTCGCCAGACAACACCCCGAGCGCGACATTTTGATGCCTGCCGAGAAACGCATGGGTCCCCAGTGTATCGATAGGTACCCCCGCCTTCCTCAACTGGTATAAAGGCACTAAATGACTCATCGTGGAATTGGTGTCTCCAAAGGCAAACCGCTTTCCCCGCAGGTCCGCGAGACTGCGTACGGGACTGTCTTTGGAGACAAAAATGACGCCGCGGAACGTGGCCTTTCCGTTAGTCTCGAAACGTCCGAGAATTGATTTTTTACCGTACCGGTCCGCCATCTTTATGTACGGCGCGGGCCCCATATAGGCAAGGTCAAATTTGTCCTTGCCCATTTTATCGATCTGTTCCTCGTAGTCCCGGGTAACGACGACCTTGATCGGTTGACCGATCTTTTGGCTGAGATAAGTCGCAAGCGGATCGAACCTCTCGTGGAGTTGCCCCTCAATCATGAAAGGGTGTATACCGAATAACAGAGGCTCCTGCGCGTATACGGTCCCTGCTGAAGATAACAGCAACGGCAAGAACATGAAGACTGAAAGAAAAACTGATCGAAGAATACTCATTGACGACCTCCCTAGTGTCTCACGAGTTGAACGCCGCGCCCTGAGTGCCCGCCCCCGCTATGATGCGATGAGCATTATCCATCATTCATTCAATGCTCATTTTTTTCAGCTCTTTTATTTTTTTCAGATCGTCCAAAATCGTCCGCAGATTGTCGTAATCCTTGTCTTCGACCTGCCCGATCGCGGTCAAGCCTTCCTTGATGGAAGTCATGATTGCGATGCCTTCAGGGCTGTTTTTCAGTTCATACAGCGCCTTGCGCAATATGGTTACCGTCTGTTCCGGAAGTTTATTGCTCGTGACAAATATATGTTCCGAAATATCGGGGGTCCTTTCGAGGACCCGAAGTCCTCTCGATTCATATTTAGCAAAGATTTCGTCCTTTACGGCCCCGGCATCAAAATCTCCGGCCAAAACTCCCAAGGCGACATTTTCGTGTTTATCAAGAAAGTTATACGTGTCGATTTGGTCCAGCGTTACACCGGCCTTCCAGAGCATTTGTAACGGCACCCTGGTCATGGTGGAGTTTTTGTCGCAGAAGGCGAACTTTTTCCCGCGCAGGTCTCGCAGGGTTTTTATGCTGCTGTCTTTCTTCACAAATATCATGCCGTGAAAATAACCTTTCCCCTTGTTTTCGATGCGGGCAAGAAGGGGCTTCCTGCCGTAAATAGTGACCATTTTGACATACTCGGAGGGCCCCATAAATGCAATGTCCAGCGCGTCCCTGCCGATGCTGTCAATTTGGTCCTGATAATCTCTCGTAATGACGATGGATACTTTTCTGCCGAGTTTTTTTTCAAAATACTCAACGAGCGGCGTAAACCGCTTGTGCAACTCCGTTGCGGCCAGATACGGATGGATGCCCAGTTTTAACGGCTCTGCCGCTGCTGTTTCCGATACCGGCAGAGACAGGAAAAGAAAGAATACGGATGCAAGACAATAAAGCGTACATTGTTTCATGATCGTTCTCCTCTTGAGATGATAAAAATGTTTTCCTCCGGGTTCGTGACCACGTACGTCAAGCTCTCTACGCTAACCGCGGGGAACCACCTGGCATGACAACTTGACAACGGGACCATGAAGGATGAGAACCGCAACACATAACGAATTAATTACAAGTATATCAAATAAATGAGAGCGACAAGGGAAATAATTGACAACGCAGGGGGAGGTGGTGGAGGAATAAACTCTGTTCGTTTCATCAGGGCGACCACGCCGGCGACGTGTAGTTCGCGTCGTTCGGGGTGATCCGCTCGAGGTCCGTGCCGTCGGCATTCATGATGTAAAGGTTTGACTTGCCCTCGCGGTTTGAGCTGAACAGGATCTGTCTGCCCGAGGGCGACCACGCGGGGTTCTCGTCGCTCCCCGGACCGCTCGTGAGGAGACGCATGTCCGACCCGTCCGGGTTCACCGTCGCGATCTTGAAAAGCCCCCTGATCTGAGAAACAAACACGATCCGGTCTCCCCGCGACGACCATTGGGGCGAGGCATTGTACGTTCCTTCGAAGGTGATCCGGCGTGCGTCGGTCCCATCTGCGCTCATGATGTAGAGCTGCGGCGAACCCGCCCTGCCCGAGGTGAACACGATCTCCCGTCCATTCGGCGACCAGGCCGGGGAAACATTATCGTAGGTCCCGTACGTAAGCCGCTCAAGATCGCCCCCCATCCTGTTCATGGTGTAGATCTGGGCGCCGCCGTCCTTGCTCATGGCCGCGGCCAGGCGTTTCCCGTTCGGCGACCAGGCCGGAGAGATGTTCAGCCCTTCATTGCCCGCCATCTTCCACCGCTTGCCCGTCTCCATGTCCAGCCCGAAAAGATCGGGGTTCCTGTCCTTGTACGAAACGTAGGCGAGCACTTTCCCCTCGGGGTTCCAGGCAGGGGACAGACAGATGGAGCGGTCCGCGGTGATCTTCATCGCGTTCTGGCCGTCGTAGTCCATGACGTAGAGCTCTTTGGCGCGGGTCTTGTCCGAGACGTAGGCGATACGGGTCCGCGCGATGCCCTTCTCGCCCGTGTACCGCGAAACGATCTCGTCGGCAAAGGTATGAACCATGCGCCGGAACGTTTCTTCATTACCGAAATAGTCCTTGTTCGTGATCCGCATTCCCGATGCCGCGTCATACAGTTTGCCGGACAGCACGACGTCCTTTCCCTTTCTCTGGATCCTGGCCCACACCACGCCGGTAAGGCCAAAGGTGCCGCCGCGCTTGATCAGGTCCGAGGCGGGCTCACTGTTTCCCGTTATCCTGAGGTCCAGTTTTTTCGGGTCCATGACCTCGAAGATCTGGGAGCGGCGCAGGTCCGATTGCAGCACTTCGAGCGCCATGTCGCGGAGCGCCGGAGATCCCGTTTCATCCTGAATATCGAGCACCGTGATGGGGATCTTTTTGGCCTCACCGCGGATCACCCCGAGATAATATTGGGCGGTCGCAGGAATCGCGGTCAGCAGAATAAGCGCTATGATGAAGAGAATGCGTTTCATGATTTTTCCTTATCAAACTTCAGGGCCGGCCGCACAGAACTGATTTTCCCCGGTCCCTGATTCCCTGACCCTCTCCTGGCACTCAATCTTCCGGAATCAAATCCACGGTGAATTCCAATGACTGTTGAAAAAATTCGTCCGGCAAACGCGGAAACGGGTTTGACGCTTGTATTGCGCGGTACGCAGCCTGCTTGAAGGTGAAGGAACCGTTCGAATAGTCGTCATCCAAACGAACAGCTACCAGCCAGCCGGATCGGTTGATTTTAAATATCACCCTCGCTTTTGCATTGATACTGTCCGGAGGAGGGTTCCAATTCTGCCTTATCTTTTCGCTGACGGTGTCGATATACCAGGAATATTTAAAGTCCTGCCGGGGTGTGACGTCAACCCCTTCGCTTTTCTTTCCCGCTGTCGCAGGTCCTTCGGCAGGAGCGGAAGGAATGGCAGGCGATTTTTTCGGCGTTGCCTCACTGGATTTTGTCTGTTCCATCGGCGCCGGCGTCTTCTTCTTCAGCGTAAGATCGGGAATGCTGTCTTTTTTTCTCGCCGCCTTTTTAAGCTCCACTGCCGCCTTTTTCGTCTTCGGAGACGGCTTCGCCGTATCCGGCATCGCTTCCTTTTTCGGGGGCACGGGAGCGGCTGCGGGTATCGGCACGGTTTCCTTCGGCTGCCCCACCAGTTTCACCTGATACGATGGAGGAAGAACTGTTTTCGGGATCACCAGGAAGTGCAGAAAAAGCGCGACAGCCACAATGGCGGCATGCAGAAAAAAGGAGTAGGAGACCGCAAGTGCAAGCGTATATTTTGACTGTTCAGGCCTCTTCCTCGAAGGTACTATCCTCGAAGGCCTCTTCCTCGAATGCAACTTCATCGAGCGGGCTCACCCCCGGGGGCGGCCTCGGTCACCATGCCGAGCCGGTCAATGCCCGCGCGTTTTACAATGTCCATTACCTGCACCACGGCCCCGTAGGGAGCGTCCTTGTCGGCGCGAAGATAGACATTGATAAGAGGCTTGGATTTACGGAGGGAGTTGAGCACATCCTTGAGTTTCGAAATGTCCACCCGCTCCTGCTCCACGAACAACGCCTGCGAACGGGTGACCGTCAGCACGACCCGGTCCTCCTGCTTCACCGTATTGGCCTCGGATTTGGGCAGGTTCACGTCCAGTCCCCGGCTCATCATCGGCGAGATAATCATGTAAAAGAAGAGCACCACGAGCAGCACGTCGATCAGCGGCACGAGATTGATCTCGCGCATAAGATGCCGTTCCCGTCGCTCGAAGCTCATGGTTTCCTCCGGAGCAGGTTCCGCTCGATGAAGCTCAGGAACTCCATGGAAAAGGAATCCATCCGCGTGGAGATGCTCCTGATCTTCTCCGAAAAATAGTTATAGGCGATCACCGCCGGGATGGCCACGAACAGCCCCATGGAGGTGTTGATGAGCGCCGCCGCGAGTCCCGGTGCAAGCGCGCCGATATCCCCCGTTCCCTTGAGGCCAATGCCGTAGAAGGCTTCCATGATGCCCCATACCGTGGCCAGGAGGCCCAGCAGCGGCCCTACGGTGCCCGTCGTGCCGAGGAATGCGAGGTAGCGCTCCATGTAGATGATCTCGTCCTGCGTGTTGATCTTGAGCGAGCGCTCAATTTCCTGGGAAATAAGCGGCCGCTCCTCCTCGGTCACCTTGCCGTCCGGCAGGGTCTTGATGATGGACTCGGCCTTCCGGTAGCCTTCCACGAAGAGCGTGGCAAGGGGACTGTATTTCTTCTCGTCAGCGATTTTAAAAAGCTCTTCGATCTTCTTTGTCTTCCGGAACGCGCTCAGGAAGGCGTGGGACTCATTCTCCGATCTTCTCAGGAACTGATACTTGAGAAGAATCATGGCCCAGGAGACCACGGAAAATCCCATCAGGATGAACACGATCACCTTGCCGAACCAACTGACCTCCCCGAAGAGTCCGACCACTCCTGTGCCTATTCCAGGCACCGCGCTGATTGCAAGCATAATTACCTCCGTAGACTAATTGGAAATTGAAGATTGGAAATTGGAAATTTTAAATTGAGGCAAAAAACAATTTGCAATCTAAAATTTCCAATTTGCAATTTCCAATTCGGTGTCAATAGACGCCGATCACCTTCCCCATTTCCGACACATCATACCCGCCCATGCTGACGATCCGCTCCCGGAAATCCTTGTCCTCACGAATGATCCCGAGCAACGCCTGCATCATCGGCGTATCATAAAAATCCCGCACTATGGCAAGATCATACCGCTCCTGCGCTACGGGGACGAAATCGAGATCGAGCGCCTGCGCCGCCGAGAGCACCGCCAGCCCGGTGTCCGCCGCGCCCGAAAGCACGGCTGCTGCAACCGCCATGTGGGTGAATTCTTCATGATAATACCCGTTTACTGCGCCCGGGTCAATCCGTAATTTTTTCAGATGCAGGTCGGTCAAAAGCCGCGTACCGGCGCCTGCCTGTCGGTTCACAAACACCACGTCCTTGCGTCTCAGATCGTCGAACCCCTGGATGCCTTTGGGGTTGCCCTTCGGAACGATGAAGCCCTGGGTCCGGTACACAAGGTTTACGAGCATGATCTTCGTATCCGGCAGAAGCTTCTTGATGTAACTTATATTATACTCTCCCGTTTCCTCATCGAGCAGATGCGTACCCGCGAGATGCGCTTCTCCGCGTTTGAGCGCGAGGAGGCCGCCCATGCTTCCCACGTGCGCGGATGAGAGCGAATACTCCGGATGTTTTTTCCTGAGATAATTGCCGAGCACGTCAAGGGCATTGTCATGCGAACCGATGCACACAATGGTGTTCTCGATCTCGCGGGCCGTGCGCAGTAACTCCACGGTCACTGCGTGACCGGCTGCAATCCCCTCGCTCTGCGCGGGAACACGGATGATACCGTCCGCGCGCACCAGCGACATGAGCGCCCCCGCCCCCCTGGTCACGGGCGTGGCGATCAGGTTGCCTGACACGCTCCCGAGCTTCACGCGGATGAACTCCTCCTGTCCGAGCGAGGACGCCACCTGCCTGCCGAGCTTTGCCGTGATCGTGTCCGGACCCGACGCTTTCAGGCCCAGGAATGCGTAGACCAGCGGTTTGACGAAAAGTGTGAAAGTAAGCGCCGCTGATACGGGATAGCCCGGGATGCCGATCACGGGTTTGCCGTTGACGATCCCGAGGATCACCGGCTTGCCCGGCTTGATGGAGACGCCATGAACAAGGACCTTCCCGAGTTCGGCGATCACATCGACGGTGAAATCTTCCCTGCCCGCGGATGATCCCGCGTTGATCACAACCAGATCGGAATCGGCAAGCGCGTCGAGAATGTTCTGTCTCAGAAGAGCGGCGCTGTCCTTTACGATATTCTTTCGAACAGCATGGGCGCCATACTCCGTAGCCGTCGCCGCAAGCATGGTTGAATTGAAATCGATGATATCGCCCCGCTTCAGGTCGCTGCCCGGCTCCACCAACTCGGTGCCGGTCGGGATAATCGAGACCACGGGCCTGCGCCGCACCATGACTGTGGAATGTCCGCTCGCGAGCATCGCGGCCATGTCAACAGGACGGACCACGTGGTTCTCGGAGATGATAAGCTCGGTTGCGACAATGTCCTCACCCACCAGACGCACATGCTGCCAGGGTGTAGCAGGTTTGAGTATCTCTATCTCCGATTCCGATATCTTCTCCACATCCTCGATCATGATAACGGCATCGAATCCATCCGGCATGGGGTCGCCGGTGTCGATCGCGACTGCCTGCGCCGGAACGTTGAGCCGCTTGGGCCTGGTCTCTGCGGCACCAAAGGTATCGACGAACTTAACGGCATAACCGTCCATTGCCGCGGAGTGGTAGAACGGCGACGATATTTTCGCGATCACGGCCTCGGAGGTCACGCGCCCGAGCGCGTCGCCAACAGGAATACGTTCACCGGAAAGAGGCGCACCGATACCGGCAGCCGTCAGCGCGTCATTATACTTTTTGATAGCGTCGGCAAGCGGTTCGTTGGAGAGATATTTTTTTTGTTTGAAGGTCATATCAGTTTAGTAAAATCTCGTACCCTTAACTTAATCTACGACTCCTATTATGCCACTTCCATCGCAACACGTGCCGCTAATCCCGCTACAAAAGACGTGAGCCCCGTCAGTTTGCTCATTTCGGAATATGCACCGGATTTGGAAGAGCTTCGGGGCGAAAGGATGACTGAAGCATCGATGTAAAACCCATCCATCATCAGCTTCGTGCAAAGGATTTTGAGACGCTTTGCATACGAAGCGTTACGATATTCCGGAACCAGGGGAAAGTTTGGAGAAATATCCTTGACCGGTGCGCGTAAGGCCGGGCTGTCTTCTATCAGACACAGATAGCCTACAAAAGGTCTTGCATACACTCCAAAGGTATCTCTTCGATAAGCAGCCTGCAGATCAACTGCCAAGCTGAGCGCCTGGTCACAACTGATTATGGTACTCTTCCTGAATGATGGGCCGACCTGGGCATCGAACTTTATGGCCGCGATCAGTTTTCCGTGGTTCATCACGAGCACATCCCATGATTTTACAGTGCAAAAATGGCCGGGAAGCGTAAGGCCCCGGCCTTTCCGGACGATGTCCGCATCGGGCAGGCCATTGGCATGGACAACATCGACAACAAGGTCTATAAACCCGTCCATGCTGCCGCCCGATGTCCCTGTGCTTCGCTTACGCTGGTCTTTACTACCGGCTGACTGCTTCCTCGTTCCGGATACTTTCCTGCTGGTCCAGAACGTCTTGACCGCTGAACGGGCCTTTATTTTATAATCGGCAAGATCAAGTGACATCACGAAACCCCAAAAGCATAATGAATCGTTTTCCGAAACTCTGCACAATGACTGCTGCTAATCCTAATAAGGACCGAGTAACCGTTTACCATTGAAATGGATAAGATGTGTCGGAGATTCGGCAATCCAGGCAACTGTTTCCCAAGCAATATCGTAGAGGTATTTTATCATCGTCCGCCGGTTGAGAAACGCGGTCACATAAACAATGCCTGCCTTCGACCCCGCAAACAGTTCCTTTAACTCCTGTCTGCGCTTAGGGCTTACGGGTCCGTGACTGGTCACCGCTTCAATAAGAAAGAGCCAGTCCTTCTCAACGTGATGCACCACAACATCCGGCATCTTTCCATGTTCTTCGATCTTTACACCAAGCGCCTTCAAAGCGTCGGTGTCAAAATAAACCAATTTCACTTTAGAATGGCTAATATAAAGCACACGCCCGGCTGGGGTATACAGTGCGCAAAAATCGGCAAGAACCTTTTGTATCAAAATATTTTGCCTGCCCGGCAAAAGAGTGATGTCCTCACTGTTTGACAGTATAACAGGAATCCGTGGCATTTCACGTTCTTTTCCGTGGCGACGTTCCAAAGTTTTCATAATTTGCCAGCACTCACTTTTGGCTTGCTAATTCGGCTTACTTGATTCCCGGAGCAGTTACAAGCTGTATATCCCGTTAAGTTTAACAATATCCCAAATTGGGTTTAATGTCAACATCATGGTATAAAGAGGCCGAATGAAAAACTCCACTTACGACATTGCCTATCTTGAATTACGTCGGATACTTAAAGACTTGCGAGAAGAGAAGCATCTGACCCAAGAGCAATTGGCCCGTAAACTTTCTGTTCCCCAAAGCTTCGTCAGCAAGTATGAGACCGGTGAACGACGGCTAGACGTTATAGAAACCTTGCAGATTTGCCAAGCGCTCGAAACTTCAATAAATCAGCTGTTATCTAAAATCTCGAAGAGGGTCAAATGGCCGGCAAACCGATAAAAAAGAAGTCAAGTATTCAAACTGCCAAATTGATTACTCCAACGACGGCTCTAATCGTAGAGAAAACAACAACGGGTAACGCTACTGCTCGCCGTGCAGCGCAAATTCTTGTAGAAAAACAAGAAGGCTTTGCTCTCCCTACACCTAAGCAGAAAAAAAATATTGTTGTCGCTTTTGTTAAAAAAGATATGATCGTTTATGGTCGTGCTTTTGACATTGTTAAGCTACTTGCTCCTGTCAATCTCGATGATTTAGCAGAAGTTGAAGCAAAAATTAACAAAATCCAGCTTTTCGAAATTAAATCGACAAACAAAGAGAAAATGGGCCTTAACTTTAGAGGATATTTTTTTAGTCTTACCGCTGCTGAGGTACTTGTCGCCCAAAGCCTCAAGCTGCAGTTCAAATTTGCATTGGTCAACACTTTAACGAAGCACTACGTCGAACTCAGCCTGAACGAGCTATTCGGTCGAGCTAAAGGCATCTATCCAACTTGGAGCATTCTGTTATAATCTTGGGATCGATGCTCTCGACATACTTCGCGGCATCGTCGGAAAACCTACCCGTTGTGATTAAGACGCCCTTCTTTGCTCTTTTCCCATGAAGCGCGCCGACGAATTTCTGAATCTCAGGCCGACCCACGGTGCCTTCCAAGCTCTTGGCCTGCAGGTAGATCACATCCAGCCCCAGACGATCTTCCTTGATAATTCCATCAATTCCTTCATCGCCGCTTTGACCGATGGACTTACCCGCGTCCGCACGCGAACCGCCGTAACCAAGCGCAACCATCGCATCGACAACCAGCCGCTCGAAGAACTGGGGAGAGTTGCCCTTGATGAGCTCCAGTATCTCGGATGCCAGGTCGGCCCGGATATTTAAATATGCTTTTTGAAGAATCTCTTCAGGAGTTTCTATAGGTGAAGAATCGGTATGGGTATTATCCGAAACTTGATCGGTCTTTGAGGTATGGAACTCGACAAATTCAGGAAATTGATTAAGGATCTTTACATCGATGCGGTCATGGCCTTTTTTGTGCAACTCCTTGCCTCTTTCGGTAATGCGAAACCAGCCTCTGCGAGGAGATTCAAAAACATTTGCCTGGACGAAATAGCTCTTTGCCCAGGCAATGCGGTTGTCGAATTTTGTTTGCATCCCGCTCGGAAGCAACTCACGAAGGTCAGCCTCGGCAATATTCATTCGCCTGGCAATGATCTCCCTCGCCTCCTTCATGGAATGCTCTTTGCCGTCCGCGGCAATGTCCAGCAAGGTCTTGAAGAACGACTGGAAATCAGGAACCGCCATGATCGATCTCCTTGCTAATTCTATCAGTATTGATGCCTCTTCTTAACCAAGGCAAGAATACAATAACGATGAGGAAATGGCAAGAGGATTCAAGCGAGTCACAAGACACATTGATGAGATGAGAAGGGTAGAACATGGTCTTCGTCCGGGTTAATATCGACAAAGATTTCACTACAAGAACTTCGTCGGAAATGACCTGATACGCTTTTTAGAGTCTTACGTTGGAGTCGAGTAATATCCTAACGGGGTTTTTTACCATACCGCTCGTTGTGCAAGGCCTCCCGTTCCCGGACCAGACCAGCAAGTATGTTCTCTACCGAGAGCCCCTTTTCCTTCAGAATCCTTGCGATGCGTCTTCTCGCTTCGTCCAGTTCGATCTTTCGAGGCATAATTATGACCACGTCTCCCACGGGCACCAGTGAAACAGTCTGGCCTTCCTCAAGATGCGTCATCCGGCGTAATTTCTTGGGGATGGTCAGTTTGCCCTGGGCCTTGATCTCTGCTGTATACGGTTTTGTTGCAAACATGCGTTGCTCCTTAAATCAGAAACGTAAAAATGTATTGAGTTGAACTCAAAACAACCTCACTTCCACTTCCTCCCCCACCTCGATGCCGATCATGTTGAGCGGCACCACCACCGTGCCCACAGCTTTGACGAGCGTGCTGATAAGCCCTGACGCACCGAAGATGGGCCGAGCCCAGAGCTGACCATCCTTCTTTTCGAGCGTCACGCGCACATGGTCTTCGCGGCCGGGGGCGGACGGGATGCTCCGGGCAAGTTTTGCCTTCACGGTGCGATAGGGAGGAATACCCTCGAGCGTTGGATCGGGGACAGCGCCGGTGAACCGCGTCAAAACCGGTTTCACGAACACATCGAAACAGATCGAGACCGCGGCCTGGTGCCCCGGCAGCCCGAAAACAGGGATGGCAACACCCGTCCTCTTTTCTTTCACCACTCCGAGAATGATCGGTTTTCCCGGTTTGATGGAGACGCCGTGAACAAGCACCCCTGGCGGTCCAAGGTCGTTGATGACTCTGGCCGTGTAATCTGCGGTGCCGACCGAGCTTCCGCCCGTGAAGAGGATGATATGACAGTCCAGCATGGCCTCTTTAAGCGCTTCACGCAGACGATCATAGTCATCGGGCAGGATGCCTTTCCTGACCGCCATACCGCCGGCCGATGCGATCAGGCCTTCAAGATTGTAGGAATTGCTGTCTCGTATCCGTCCCGGTCCGGGCACGGTGTCAGCGGGAACAAGCTCGTTTCCCGTCGAGATAATCGCGATCCTCGGCTTTTCGAAAACGGGAACCTGTACGAAACCCATGCTGGCAAGCGCGCCCATATCCTGCGGTCTGATCACGTGCCCCCTGCCCAGAACAGTCTCGCCTTTACGCATGTCGTCGCCGACCCGGCTTACGTTCTCCTGGGGAGCTACCGCTTTCACGACCTCAATGCTCTTCTCATCCACGGGCTGGGTCTGCTCGAACATCACCACCGCGTCCGCGCCCAGCGGCAGCGCGCCGCCGGTGGCGATCTTCATGACTTCGCCCTTGCCAATGCCGCGTTCCGGCATGGTACCCATGAGGATATCTCCGACCACGGTGAGTAAAGCCGGACGCGATTCAGCGGCGCCGAACGTGTCGGCGCTCCTGACGGCATACCCATCCATGGTGGAGCGATCGAATTCGGGGAGATTTTCGGGAGAGCGGATTTCCTCGGCCAGTACTCTGCCGAGGGAATGGCTGATATGAATTATTTCCGACTGTGGGTGAGGAACAGTGAAATGCTCTTCGAGCGTTTTGAGCGCGTCTTCCCGGGAAATCACACCGGAACGGCCGAGCATGTCCTTGAGCGTCATTTTAACAACCTCGCCGGTGGCGAGAATTTCAAAGTGCAAAAGTCAAAGTGAAAAATGCAAAATGGCGGAACAGCACATGTCGAAATTTGCACTCTGCATTTTGCACTTTGCATTACTATTTCCCTTCCGCCTTGGCCTTGATCTTCCGCACGTACGATGCGGCGCGCATTCCGGCGACCGAACCTTCGCCCGCCGCTGCTATGATCTGCATCCCGCCGCACGTACAATCGCCGGCGGCGAACACGCCATCGAGGTTCATACGCTGGTTCTTGTCCACGATCAGGCAGCCACGGTCATCGGTCAGCCCTCCTGCCTTCAGGATAAGCTGCGAGATGGGCGTGGAGCCCATGGCGATAAAGACCCCTTCGAGGGGAAGCACGGCCTCAACACCGTCACGGCTGATCTTGAGGCCGGTGACCAGTTCATCGCCGACAACCGCATGGATCTTCGCCACGGGAAGGATCTCCACGTTCGGCTTGGATTTGAGCCGGTTCATGACCGCGGAGACGATGTCGAGCTCCTTATGCGGGACCATGGTCACTTTCTCCGCAAGGTCCGCGAGGTGGAGCGCTTCTTCAGCGGCCTCGCTGTCCGATCCGACCACGGCCACCTTCCTGCCCTTGAAGAAGTTGCCGTCGCAGGTCGCGCAGTAGGACACCCCTTTGCCGAGGAACTCCTTGGCGCCCGGGACCTCGAGCTTTTTCCGGGCAACACCGATGGCGATGATCACCGCGTGCGCTTCGTACGCCTCTTCGCGGGTGCGCACGAGCTTTACCTCTCCCTTCAGTTCCATGTCCACTACTTCCACGGGATAAATGATGGTTGCGCCGAACTTCTCCGCCTGTTTGGCCATGATCTGGGTAAGGTCCATGCCGTTGACGGTCTCATATCCCGGATAGTTCTCGATATGGGCGATCTTGGCGGTATAGCCGCCTACAAAATCCTTTTCGAGCACGACACTCTTCTGGCCTGCCCGTCCGAGATAGAGCGCGGCAGTGAGGCCGGCGGGGCCCGAGCCGATAATGATTACGTCGTAGAACTGCGCCATAGATAATTCCTCCTTAGATGTGGTTGACCGCCGCTGGAAAAGCGCGTATTCCCGCGATTGCCAATAGTGACTGGATCCTGCGAAGGGTGCGTGCCCCCGATAGGCACAAGCGTCTTCCCCGTAAACGGCGTGAATGCTCCATTTTATCCGAGCAACGGAGACAAGTCAACACCGGAAACAGGTTAATCCAAATGGCGCTTGCATGATACGCAGGGCTTCGGGTATGATAGAGCGAAGATATGAGGAGGCACAACGTGACGCGGGAAAAAATGATCGAAGCTGTTCGCCTGGCATCGGTAAGCAACCGACTGAGTTGCGAGAAAGCTCATGAACTTGCAAAGGAACTGAACACTTCGTTACAGGAGATCGGCGTGCTCTGCAATGAGATGAAGATCAAGATCGCATCCTGCCAGCTCGGGTGTTTTTAAGGACCAATTCCTAATGGATACCGTGTTCCTCGTCTAATTTTACCCCGGGCATGGTCAGGGAACTGGAGAAGCAGGTCACCAGGTTCTTGCCCATCGCTTTTGAGCGATAGAGCGCAATGTCGGCCTCCTGGATCAACTCGGAATAGCTCTTTTCGATTTCATGCCCCATGTTCGCCAGGCCGAGACTTACCGTCACCTTTTCAAAGGGGTGGGAAACTTTCACCGAAAAGGGGTATTCCTCAATGGTCTTTCGCACCCGCTCGGCGACCGGCAGGGCTTCCTCGACGCTGGTCTCCGCGAGCAATATCGAGAATTCCTCCCCCCCGTAGCGGAAGCAGGTGTCTGTGCTCCCGGTCCTGCACGCCGCGTTCAACAGCGGCCCTATCTGCGCTATTAACCTGCTGCCTTCAAGATGGCCATAGCGGTCGTTGATGCGCTTGAAATCATCGATGTCGATCATGATGAAGCAGAACTCCCTGCCGGTGCGCACCTTTCTGCGGACCTCTTCTTCGAGCTTCTCGATGAGCACGCGGTAATTGAGCAGGCCGGTCAGTTCATCCACCCGCGCGAGCTCAAGCGTTTTCTTAAAGAGCGCCGCCTTCTCCAGTCCGGCGGATATCAGGTGGGAAAGCGTCCGCAGGAGGTCGAATTCCTCGACCTTGAAGGCGGATAGTTTGTTGTGGCTGAAACCCATGACTCCGACGATGCGGTTCTCATTCTTGAGCGGTATGCCGATATAGCTCCCGAGTTCCTTTTTTTCGTCCGGGTAATGAAGGAAACTTCCGAACAACGCGGTGTCGTCTAAAAAGATCGGCTCACCGCTTGCCGCGATCTCGCCTGGAGCGCCATGGTCAAAAGAAAGGGATTCCATTGTTCTGGCCTGCGATGCGGGTGGCTGAAAAAAGATCGGCTCCAAACCGGACATGTCCTTCTTTACCATATAGACGGAGGCATCCTGAAAGCTGACCGCCTTGCCGATGGATGACATGATCTTTTGGATAAGCTCGGAAGGTTCCAGTTCTGAGGCGATGATCTTGCCGACATCATAGAACAGGTGGGTATCGGTGAGCTTTTGGTAAAAAAGTGTCTTATAGTCGCGGTCGGGTGCGCTCCGCTTACTCTTTTTTTCTTTCACAATTTTCCGTTTCAGCATTGCCCACCTGCAAAGGAAAGGGATTAGTATATCTTAGTGGTCTATCTTAGTGAAGAATATACCACATTATGCGTTATCTAACCAGAATTAATTTTATTGCTCCCGGCGCATACGGACATCATGTCAAGATTTACCACATAGCTCACGAAGAAGGGATTGAATATATGGAGAAAGTGCCTCTGTGACATTTCTCTCCCTCAGCGCCTCTTTATTACCAGCGCCGTTTGTTTTTTTATTGAACCTCTTTTGGAGACGTTCCAACCACAGAGTTCACAGAGGTCCATATATCTAATAGATTTTCTCTGTGTTCTCTGCCTGCACCCGCGTTTTCGCAAGAGCAGGGTGTGGTTAAGTTTTGCCTGCGCCCGGCGATCCGGATCGATCACTTCACCCCGACCGTATGCGCTTCCGCTCTGAACACCAGCCTCCGGCCGCTCTTGTCGACAATTATCCGGGAGCCCTCCTTTACGTCGCCGGAGAGGATTTTCGACGCGAGCGGGTTCAGCACGTCCCGCTGGATCACCCGCTTGAGCGGCCGCGCCCCGTAGACCAGGTCGAACCCTTCTTCGGCAAGCAGTTCCTTCGCGCCGTCGGTAAGCTCGATCTCGATCTTTTTGTCCGCCAGCCGTTTCTGCACCAGCCCGACCTGGATCGTAACGATCTTTTTCAGCACCTCCGCGTCCAGGGAGTGGAAGATGACCGTATCGTCCACGCGATTCAGGAACTCGGGCCTGAAGTGCTGACGCATGGCATCCATCACCCGGCGCCGCATCTCCTCCTCGTCGTTCTGCAATTCCTGGATATACTGACTTCCGATGTTCGACGTCATGATCACCACGGTATTCTTAAAATCAACGGTCCGGCCGTGCCCATCCGTGAGCCTGCCGTCGTCGAGCAGCTGCAACAGCACGTTGAACACCTCCGGATGGGCCTTCTCGATCTCGTCGAACAGGATCACCGAGTACGGCCTCCTGCGCACCGCCTCGGTCAATTGTCCGCCCTCGTCATATCCCACGTATCCCGGAGGCGCACCAATGAGACGCGATACGGTGTGGCGCTCCTGATACTCGGACATATCGATGCGGATCATAGCCTGCTCGTCGTCGAAAAGGAACTCGGCAAGCGCCCGCGCAAGCTCGGTCTTTCCCACGCCCGTGGGGCCCATGAAAATGAAGCTTCCGATCGGCCGGTTCGGGTCCTGGATGCCTGCCCGCGCCCTGCGCACCGCGTCTGAAACGAGAACGATCGCCTCGTCCTGCCCCACAACGCGCATGCGCAGCCGGTCTTCCATGTGCAGAAGCTTCTGCATTTCGCCCTCGAGCATTCTGGTCACCGGAACCCCGGTCCACTTGGACACGATCTCCGCCACGTCCTCGTCGTCAACCTCTTCCTTCAGGATCTTTTGATGCTCCTGAACGGCGGCCAGTTTCCCTGATTCAGTTTCGAGCTGTTTCTGGAGCTCCAGGAACGTGCCGTAGCGCAGTTCGGCAGCGCGGCCAAGGTTGCCCTCGCGCTCGGCCTTGTCCGCATCGATCCTGGCCTGCTCGATCTGTTCCTTGATGGTCCGTATCTTCTGGATCCCGGCCTTTTCCGACTGCCACTGCGCCCGCTGGCCGCTCCGTTTCTCCGAAAGCTCGGCAATCTCCTTTTCGATCTTCGCAAGCCGCTCGCGCGACGCGGGATCCTGTTCCTTCTTCACCGCCTCACGTTCGATCTCGAGCTGCCTGATCCTGCGTTCCACCTCATCGAGCTCCGTGGGCATGCTGTCGATCTCCATGCGGAGCCGCGACGCGGCTTCATCGATCAGATCAATTGCCTTGTCCGGCAAAAAACGGTCCGCTATGTACCGGTGGGAAAGGACCGCAGCGTTCACGAGCGCCGAATCCTTGATCTTGACCCCGTGATGCACCTCGTACCGCTCCTTGAGACCGCGCAGGATGGAGATGGTGTCCTCCACCGACGGCTCGCGAACCACCACGGGCTGAAACCTGCGTTCGAGAGCCGGGTCCTTCTCGATATATTTGCGGTATTCGTTCAAGGTGGTGGCGCCCACGCACCTGAGCTCGCCGCGCGCAAGCGCGGGTTTGAGCATGTTCGACGCATCCATGGCGCCTTCAGCCGCGCCGGCCCCGACCACGGTGTGAAGTTCGTCGATGAACAGGATCACCTCGCCGCTCGCCTCGGTCACTTCCTTCAGCACGGCCTTCAGCCGGTCCTCGAACTCACCGCGGTACTTCGCGCCGGCGATCAGCGCTCCCATATCAAGGGCGATCACCCGTTTGTTCTTGAGCCCCTCAGGTACGTCGCCGCTCACCACGCGCTGCGCGAGCCCTTCGGCAATGGCGGTCTTGCCCACGCCGGGCTCGCCGATCAGCACGGGGTTGTTCTTGGTGCGCCGGGACAGCACCTGCACCACACGACGTATCTCTTCATCCCTGCCGATCACGGGATCGAGCTTGCCGCGCCGCGCCATGTCGGTAAGGTCCCTGCCGTATTTGGCAAGGGCCTGATATTTATCTTCGGGGTTCTGGTCCGTTACCCGCTGGGAACCGCGGATATCGACAAGGACCGTGAATATTTTGTCCTTTGAAACGCCATGGCGGGAAAGGATCTCACGCGCCGCGCCGTTACCGTCCACAGCAGCGATCAGGAGGTGCTCGGTGCTGATATACTCGTCCTTGAGCCGCTCCGCCTCCAGCTCGGCCCGCTCGAACAGCTTGTTGAGCCGCGGTGAAAGATAGGTCTGCGCCAGTCCCTCCACCTTCGGCAGTTTGTTGAGCGCCTCATCAATATCGACCTTGATCCTGCCGGGGTCCGCGCCCAGCTTCTTCAAGATGGGCACCACCACACCTTCAGGCTGGTCAATCAGGGCGAGCAGCAGGTGCTCGCTCTCGATCTGCTGATGACGGAGCTTTCCGGCCAGTTCCTGCGCCGCCTGCACCGCTTCCTGGGATTTTAATGTAAATTTGTCAAAACGCGCCATGGTTGCCTCCGTTTGTGAATCACGATGGACGATCGTTCGCATGAACTGCACGATGGACGAGAGACGACCGTTCACTTCGTTCACTAGGACGACGGACGCATAAGACTTTATTTCCTACGTCCTTCGTCCGTCGTCCCTCATCCCTCGTCCTACCTTCCTCGTCCGTCGTCCCTCGTCCTTCGTCTATCGTCCCTCGTCCTTCGTGATCTTTATTCTTCTCCCCACCGGCACCAGGGCATTTTTCATCTCTTCCCTGCGCCGTATCTCGCGTTCAAGTTCATCGTGGAGATGCAGGATCGTATTTTCCATTTCGCGCTGCATCTGCTCCATCTTCTCGCGCATCGAAAGGATCACTTCAACCCCGGCAAGGTTCACCCCAAGCTCGCGCGTGAGCCTCAGGATCATCTCAAGCTTCTCCACGTCCTCCTCGGAATAGAGCCTCGTGTTTCCTTCACTCCGCCTGGGTTTGATGAACCCCTCACGTTCATAGATCCGGAGCGTCTGCTGGTGGATTCCCAGCATTTCCGAGACCACGCTGATCATAAACAATCTGTCTTCACGAGCAGCCATATTTACCTCACTGCAAATTACGACGGACGATCTTGAACTGCACGATGGATGATGGACGACCGTTCGCACGAACTGCACGATGGATGATGGACGACCGTTCGCTTCGCTCTCTAGGACGACGGACGTAAAAAAACTTTACATCCTACATCCTACGTCTAACTTCCTACGTCCCTCGTCTATCGTCACTCGTCTCTCATCCGTCGTCCATCGTCCCTCATCCTTCATCTTTTTCTGAATCCCCTGAACGTTATGTCCTTACGCGGTTCGGACGGATGCATTTTGTCAACCTCGCGCAGAAGTTCCTTCCCGCGTTCTGAAAGCGCGGTCGGCGTGACAATCTTGATCGTCACATAATGGTCTCCCACGCCCCCTCCGCCGAAGTGCGGCACGCCCTTGCCTTTCAGTTTGAGCTGCTGCCCGGTCTGCACTCCCGGCGGCAACGTGAGCCAGACCATGCCGTCCACGGTCGGGATCTCGATCTTGTCGCCGAAGACCGCCTCTTTCACCGTGACATTCGCTTCGGAATACAGATTATCGCCCTTGCGCTCAAAATACCCGTGGGGCCTGACCTTGGTGATGATATACACATCTCCAGAAGGCCCTCCGCGCTCGCCGGGCCCGCCCATGCCCGCAACGCGCACCTTGGACCCATTGTCAACGCCGGCAGGTATCTTTACATTGATGCGTTCTGATTTTTGGACAACACCATGGCCCCCGCAGGCCCGGCAGGGACTGGGATTGATCGTCCCCTCTCCGCGGCAGGTCGAGCAAGGCTGGGCCATCTGCATAAATCCTTTCCCCTGGGCAATGCTCCCCGCTCCCATGCAGGTCGGACAGGTTCTGCGGGATGTCCCGGGTTGAGAACCCGATCCATTGCACGTTGAACAGGCCGCTTCGCGCTGCAGATCGACCTGCATGGTGCGTCCGAAGATCGCATCTTCAAGGTCAACTTCAACGGAATAGGTTGTGTCTTCTCCCTTACCCGGTCCCCGGGGCCTTGCCCGGTTGCCGAAGATATTTCCAAAGATGTCCTCAAACCCGCCGCCGCCTCCGCCGCCCCTGAAGTAGTCCGCGCCCTGCGTGAATCCCTCAAAACCATGACCCGGACCGGGCCCCTGCTGACCAAAACCCTGATCAAACGCCGCGTGCCCGAACTGATCGTACTGCTGTTTTTTCTTCGTATCGGAAAGGATTTCGTACGCTTCATTCATCTCCTTGAATTTCTGTTCCGCGGTCTTGTCATTGGGATTTACATCAGGATGGTACTTCCTAGCCAGCTTTCTGAATGCCTTCTTTAACTCGGCATCAGATGCGCCCTTCTTAACGCCCAGGATATCGTAATAATCTCTTTTCGTAGCAGCTCCCATATTCACCTCATAATTTAATGGCAACTATATTATAAAATATGAGTCATTCATTGTCAAGTATTAGACAAAAAAAATATCTATCTATTCATTTCGTATATTTTTAATTCATTCATCACATTTTTGACTGCATCACCCACCTCAATGTCAATAAATGCGCTATTTTTATATATCCATACCACTTTACCATCATTTTTCAGGTTAATTATGGCATTTTCTATTTTATCTTGATACTCCTTGCTCCATATATTTTTTTTACAAGCTATCGGCCACAATAACCTTATCAAATCAAGTATATATATCCTTATCATTGGATCTCCATCCGTAAGTGAACTGATTATTATTTTCTGATAATTCATGACCAGTTCAGGTGAAGTCTCCGCTATCCTCATCAGGGCATATATAACGCCGGGCCTGAACACTTTTTCTTCTATTTCGTACACCTCGGCGATAAGCGGAATGATATCGCTGAATTTCCCCGGGTCTGCGCTCACGATCTCGCCAAGGATCTCGGGCGCGGCCCATCCGATGCCGCCCGACTCGTCTGACAGGGACCACAACAGTTTTCGTATGGTCACTCTCAGAAATTCATCATCCGTCTTTACCAGCGCCTTTGCAACGCGACCGATCGCCTTGATCGCCCGCCATCCCGCGAGCGTGTCCTTATCATAGGCAATTCTGACAAGCTGACTCAACGCCCTCCTGTGCTGCTGCACGAGGGACACAACCGCATCAAGGTCGTTCTGCTCGAGCGCTTGCTGAATGGTCCTTTTTATTTCTAATTGGGTCATACGATTGATCAAATCGATCTTGTGACATTGTTAAGATTTACCACAGAGCACACAGAGCGTCTTCTTGACAAATAAACTCAACGTGCATGGGAATTCCCCGGGCATTCCTCCGTGCCCTCTGTGGTTTCTTTTTTTGTCCCTATTTTATATAATCATACGTTTACGCGAACTGCCCCGCGGCGTATCCGGAGGCCCAGGCCCAGTGGAGATTGTAGCCTCCCAGCAATCCGGTCACATCAACCACTTCGCCGATGAAATAGAGGCCGGGCGACTTCTTCGCCTCCATGGTCTTTGAGGACAGTTCGTCCGTATTCACCCCGCCCGCGGTCACCTCGGCAACATCATACCCTTCGGTCCCTTTGGGGATGATCTTCCAGGCATGAAGACCTTCCGCTATCTCTTTCAGCTCTTTATCAGAATATTGATTGATCGGTTTTGATGTGATCAGGTGATCGCACCAGGTCTGGACGAACCGCCTGGGGAGATGTCCTGCGAGCAGGGTATGCATCTCCAACCTGCTCTGCCGCGCGGACAGAAAGGTTTTCTGGATATCCAATGCAGGGAGGAGATCGATCTGCAACGGATCACCGGGCTCCCAGAAAAGCGATGCCTGGAGCGCGGCAGGTCCGCTCAGCCCGCGGTGGGTGAAGAGAATGTTCCCGCGAAAACTTTTTTTGCCGACGGAGACAGCGGCGGCAAAGGCAATGCCTGCCAGTCCCTTGAAGACCTTTTGGTCGCTGCCCGGGAACACGAAGGGAACGAGCGCCGGCCGGACCTGCGTGACCTTGAGTTTGAACTTCCTCGCCACCTCATGTCCAAAACCGCTCGCTCCCAGCTTGGAATAGGAGAGCCCGCCAGTGGCAATGATTAGCGAGTCCGATGAGAATACCCCCTCGTTCGTGGTGACCGTGAACACTCCTGCATGGCTGATATCTGATACGCGGCACTTGAGCCGTATCTCCACGCCCGCCCGGGCACACTCCTGTTCGAGCGCGGCGATGATCTCCCGGGAGCTCTTGACGCAGAACATCTGGCCCGCCTCTTTTTCGAAATAGGTAATGTGGTATTTCTCGATAAAAGAGAGGACATCGCGGGGCGTAAAGCGCGCAAGTGCCGATCTGCAAAAGTGGGAATTGCGGGAAAGATAGTGGTCAGGGGTGACGTTCAGGTTCGTGAAATTACAGCGTCCGCCGCCGGAGATGCGTATCTTGGAGCCTGTTTTTTCAGCATGGTCGATCACCAGCACGGACCGGTCGCGCTTGCCGCATTCGATAGCGCACAAGAGACCCGAGGCTCCGGCGCCGATGATGATGACGTTTTTTTTCACGGGCATGGGATTACCGACATTTACCGTTTTTTCAGCGGGGACATCAGCCATTCCAGTGTCCTATCGAGACCGCAGGGGCAACCACAGACACGTGCCCCGACCATGTGCAATTCAGGATATCATCAATTTTCCTCAAAGACAAGAAGTTATGAAGTGAATTTATATGAAAAATTCTTGGCAAGTACATCCTCCTTTTGCTATAGTTGTTCCAGGACGTTTTAAAATATCCGTTCTCCGCGAACACTGTTCACGGATCTTGACACCAGCACGACTAAGGAGGCAGCCGATGGAAACCGTACCTTCATATTCCGCACATCCCTGGATCCGTTTCTATGAAGAAGGAATTCCCGCACACCTGGAGTATCCCAATATCACCCTGGGAGAGATCCTGTCCCGCACCGTGTCGAAGTATCCGGACCATACCGCGCTCCTCTTCTTCGGGGCAAAGATATCCTATGGCCTGCTTGATGCGCTCGTGAACAAGTTCACCCATGCGCTCATCGGGCTTGGCGTAAAAAAAGGCGATCGGGTGGCGCTCATGCTCCCGAACATCCCGCAGATGGTCATTGCCTATTACGGGACGCTCAGGATGGGCGCCATTGCCGTTGCCACCAATCCCCTCTACCATGAGCACGAGCTCGAAGTACAGCTCAAGAACAGCGGCGCGGAAACGCTCGTGGCCGTCGATATGTTTTATCCCATTATCTCCCCTGTCCTTTCCAAGACAAGCGTCAAACATCTGATCCTCTGCGGCATCAAAGACTATCTGCCCTTCCCGCTGAACCTGCTCTATCCGATCAAGGCGAAGATCGAAAAGCAGTGGGTGCCCGTAAAGCGGGTGCCGCCGATCTACGACTTTTTGTCCCTGCTCGGCAAGGCACAGGCAACACCGGTGAACATCGCTGTTTCTCCCGACGACACTGCCATTCTGCAGTATACCGGGGGCACGACAGGTACGCCCAAGGGCGCGGTCCTTACGCATCGAAATCTCGTTGCCAATACCGTGCATAACAAGGTCTGGCTCACACGCGGGAAGGAGGGAGAGGAGAGGCTACTGGCCGTCATTCCCTTTTTCCATGTGTACGGCATGACCACGGCAATGAACCTCGGAGTGCTGCTCGGCGCCGAACTGATCCTCCTCCCCAAGTTCCATACCAAAGAGGTGCTCGAAGTTATCAATAAATATCGTCCCACGATCTTCCCGGGCATCCAGGCCATGTACCTGGCGATCGGCAACTACCCGAAGATCCATAAGTACGACCTCACCTCGATCAAGGCCGCGATCAGCGGCGCCGGCCCGCTCATGCACGAGGTGCAGGAACGGTTCGAACAGCTGACCAAGGCCCGGATCGTAGAAGGCTACGGCCTGTCCGAGGCCTCCCCCGTCACCCACTGCAATCCTGTTTTCGGCAGACGGAAGATGGGAAGCATCGGGTTGCCGTTCCCGGACATGGATGCAAAAATAGTGGACATCAAGACCGGAGAAAAGGAAATGCCCATTGGCGAAACCGGGGAGCTCGTGGTCAAAGGCCCGCAGGTGATGAAAGGCTATTGGAACAATCCCGAAGAAACAGCGCAGACACTCCGCGGGGGATGGCTCCACACCGGCGACATCGCCAAGATGGACGAGGAAGGTTACTTTTTCATCGTGGACCGCATCAAGGACATGATCAAGACCGTGGGCGAGAATGTCTACCCCCGGGAGGTTGAGGAGGTTCTGTTCACCCACCCCAAGGTAAAGGACGCCGTCGTTGTGGGCATTCCTCACGAGAAGTTCCTTGGCGAGAAGATCAAGGCATACATTGTGCTCAAGGACGGTGAGACTGCCACGGCGGAGGAGATCATTCAGTTTTGCAGGGAACAGCTCTCAAAATTCAAAGTACCGAAGGAAGTCGAGTTCCGGAGCCAGCTCCCGAAGACGCTCGTGGGCAAAGTACTGCGGAGGATCCTCCGGGATGAAGAGCTGAAGAAAACAGAAGCGAAGCAGTAGAAACCCGAAGGAGGATGGACGACCGTTCGCACGAACTTCACGATGGACGATAGACGATCACGCCACGGCGTGACTTTGCTCACTAGGACGACAGACGCATAAGACGTTACGTCCTACTCCTACTTCCTTCGTCCCTCGTCTATCGTCCCTCGTCCGTCATGCCCGGTTATGTCCTCAGCGCCTCTGCGGTGAAATAGTATTGTTTATGTCTCTATCATTTTTGAAGCTTTGCCGTTAACGCGGGAACAAACTGCATCACATCGGCCACCACCAGAACGTCCGCCACCTCGCCGATGGGAGCGTCCTTGTCCTTGTTGATGGCCACCACGAATTCCGATTTTTTCATCCCCGCCACATGCTGAATAGCGCCGGAAATGCCGCACGCCACGTAAAGCTTCGGCGCCACGATCTGGCCGGTGGTTCCGACCTGACGGCTGTGCTCGACCCATCCCGCATCGACCACCGGTCTGCTCGCCCCCAGCTCTCCCCCGAGGGCCTTGGCCAGCGCGACGATGATCGCCACGTTCTCTTTTTTGCCGACCCCTCTCCCGGCGCTGACGATCACCTCTGCCCGGGCCAGATCCACTTCCTTTTTCTGTGCAGGTTCATAGCCGACGAACTCCAGTGGAGAAACAGCATCGGTCAAGTCGATCTTTTCGATCTGCGCCTTCCCCTGGGGTTCCCCGGCAACGTTGAAGGCGCCGGCCTGAATGGTGAGGACCATCTTCCCCGTCTGTGGAGTAACGATCCGTCGCAGCTTTGCATTGCAGAGACCGACCTCGAATTTTCCTTCGTTGATGCCCGTGATCTCGGAAACCTGACCGACCTTGAGGGCCGCGGCCACCCGCGGGGCCAGGTCCCAACCATAGGAGGAATGGAGGAAAACGATAGTGTCGGGGTTTTCCCTCTTGACTGCTTCGAGTATGATCTTCTTATGCAGGTCCGGGTTGTATTCGCCGTATCGGGCAACATCGGCAAGGTAAACCTTGACGTTGACCCTGGGGACTTCCGCTTCTTTCCCGATCAGGACCATTGCCTTGTCAGCGCCCAGTTTGTCGGCAAAGGCCGCCAGTTCATAGCTGGAATCGAGGAGCTTCCCTTCCCGGTATTCACAAATGAGCAGTGCTTTCATGATGATCCTCCTGATCCGGAGAAACCGGAACCAAAATTTACCACGAAGACACGAAGGCACGAAGAAATACCTGCGCAGCTTCAAGGTTTCATTTACCCATTGGTCCTCAGACCTTCTTAGTGTCTTGGTGCCTTCGTGGTGAAAAGTTTTTTATTTTACAACCTTCGTCTTCTCTTTCAGAATGCCGACAAGCTTGCCGACCATTTCATTCACATCCCCTTCCAGAACAACGCCGCTCCCCTTCTTCGCCGGAGGATACGCGCTGGCGGTGGCGGTCAGTTCCTTCTCCTTAAGCAGGTCGGCGATGGGGAAGGCGAGGAGCTCCTTCTTTTTGGCCTTCATGATATTCGGAAGGGTCGGATAGCGGGGCGTATTGAGCCCCAGTTGACAGGTGACCAGCGCCGGCGATTTGAGCTTCACCACCGCCTTCACTCCCCCTTCAAGTTCCCGCTTTGCAATAATGACCCCGTCTGCAAAGGCAAAGCCGACCACGGTGGTAACGCAGGGGATGTTCAGGAGTTCGGCTGTAATGGGCCCGACCTGTGCCGAGCCCCGGTCCTGGGACTGCATCCCCATGAAGATCAGGTCGAAGTTCTTGTCGCGGCTGAATTCTGCGATGACCGAGGCTATCTGCCAGGGATCTTTCCGATAAGAGTCTTTGTCCTGAATGTGCACCCCGTGATCGCACCCCATGGCCAGTGCTTTCTTGATCACCTCGACGACCCGGTCAGGGCCGATGGAAAGGACGGTAATGTCCGGCGTGTTGCCCTGCTGCTCCTTGAACTGCACTGCCTGCTCAACGGCGAATTCATCATACTCGTTCATCCTGAAGGCCAGATCGGTCTCGTCATACCAGACCCCTTCCCCGTTGACCTTGAACCGGGATGCCATGTCGGGCACCTGCTTGATGCAGACCAGTATCTTCATCACATCCTCCTAATTCGGAACCACGAAAAACTGAGCTTTGTCCGCAGATTACGCAGATTCAAAATAAAGACCGTCATAGATCTTTGTTAAAAGATTCAATCTGTGAAATCTGCGCAATCTGCGGATAATATTTTGACCTAAGTATTTACGATTATTACTCCTTCGTAATTATCCTTGCCGCAATAATCTCAGCCAGATCAACCGCCTTCAGTTGTTCCTCGCAGTTGTTGGTCTTTATCCCGTCCTCGAACATCGTGAGACAGAATGGACAATTGGAGACCAGGAGCGGGGCCCCGGTTGCCTCGGCCATGGTTACCCGCGCTGCGTTGATCCTCGTCCCGAGCTTCTCCTCGGCCAGGATCCTGCCTCCGCCGCCGCCGCAGCAGAAGCTCGCGTACCCGGACTTTTCCATCTCCGTGATCCTGCCCCCGGCCGCCTTGAGCACCGCGCGCGGCTGGGTGGTGATATCCTTGTAGCGTCCCAGGTAGCAGGAGTCGTGATAGGTAAAATCAAAGACTGATGGTTTTATGTTGAGCCTGTTGTTCTTGATCAGCCCGTTGATAAAGGTGCTGTAGTGCTCAATATCGATATTCAGTCCAAGGTCCTTGTAATCTCTCCCCAGGGTGTTGAAACAGTGGGGGCAGGTGGTGACGATCTTCTTGACACCGTAGGCCTTGATCCGCTCGATGTTCTGGGCGGCCATCATCTGGTAGAGATATTCGTTCCCGAGCTTCCTTGGCGGCTCGCCGCAGCATTTTTCTTCTTTGCCGAGGATGCCGACACGGATGCCCGCCGCGTTGCAGATCCTGATGAAGCTTCGGGCAATGTCCCGGTTCCTCTTGTCAAAAGAAGCATAACAACCGACGAAGTAGAGGATGTCCACATTTCTGTCCCGCTCCATAATCTTCACGTCGAGCCCATCAGCCCATTCCCCCCGTGCCGCATAGGCGAGACCAAAGGGGTTGCCGTTCACTTCGATATCGTTAATTGCGGTCCGCACCTCGTCACCGGGGAAGACTCCCTCCATAAGAGAGAGGTTCCTGCGCATCTCGAGGATCTTGTTCACGTGCTCGATCGCTGCCGGGCAGATGTCCTGGCAGGCGTAGCAGGTGGTGCATGCCCAGAGAACGTCCTCGCCGATCGTTTCGACCAGGCCTGCCTGGGGTTTGGTGAATGCTACTTCGCCGATCTGTTTCACGACCTTCATCGGAGACAGGGGTTTGCTTGTTGCATAGGCCGGGCAGCGGTCCTGGCAGCGCTTGCAGCTTGTGCAGGCGTCGGCATCGAAAATGTCCTTCCACGTGAGGTCTGAGACTTTTGCCGCTCCGAACTGTTTGGCGTTTTCGTCCTCCAGGTTAATGGTGTCGATACTGCCCTTGGGCGAAAGGTCGGTGAACAAATAATTCGTGGAGGTGGTAAAGATGTGGCGCAGCTTGGTGAAGGGAATGATGACGATGAAGCCCATGCTCAGAAAAAAGTGTGCCCACCAGAGTGTCTTATGGGTACGGGACAATGCCTCGGGCGTCATACCGAGGAAGAAGAGCTTCCCGAAGAGCATGCCGACGGGAGAGAAGAGCGCCAGGCCGGGATTGGTCACGAGTTCGGTATCAGCGATCCGCAGCCCTTCGACGACAAAGCCGGTCAACAGGATTGCAAACAGCAGTGCGTGCACCACATAGTCGTCTCGGATGGTCTCCAATCCTTCCGGCTTTACGAAAAAGCGGCGCACGAGAAGCGCTCCGAGCATGACCAGCGCGACAAGGCCGGCCAGATCGAGAGCCAGGGAGAATAACTTGTAGAACGTCCCTTTGAGAAAGATCCACCCAAAGACCGGTTGGGTGAAATCAACCTGGGCCATGACAAGAAGTGTGCCGATGAAGAGGGTGCCGAAGCCCCAGAAAAAGAGGGCATGCAGAGAGCCGGGGCCGAGCACGCGAAGCACCTGCACCTGGGCAAACAGGTTTTTCAGCAGCAGGAATATCCGCTCCACCGGCCGGTCAAACCTGTTCAGAGCCTTTCCCTGTTTATAGGTGGCGAAGCGCCGGTAAAATCCGTACAGAAGCGCTGCGATGGCGAAAAAGGCGAAAAAGTACATCGGCACTATTACCCCGTGCCCGACGTTCCAGTATATTTCCCGCGTAGCTTCCATGGATGCTCCTAAGGGGACTATGGATGCAGCATATCGATACCGTCAATGCCCTTGAAATGCTTCCTGTCAAAGGTATAGACAGCCCGAACCTCGACAGTTTTGGCGAAGGCAACGATCCATGCATCTATGAAATCGATCACCTCATCGCGATAAATCGCAATGGCATCAGAGACGATGCCCTTGTCACTGACCTCGACACCGTGCGTGTGCAGGATTGCGTTCAGGAGCGGCACAATCTCGCTGCGTTCGAGTTTATAAAAGCTTTGAAGGATCCAGACCAGTTCCGCGATCACGATAGAGGGGATCAGCAGCCTGATCTCTCCCTGCGCCGCTTTGAGCAAAAGGCGTTTGACATCGTTTGCCTTGGATGGATCGTCCCCGGTCAGATAGCGGACGAGAAGATTGGTATCGATGACAGCGCGCTTACGGTCTTCCGCCACGCTTGCCCGCCTTTCTCCCGACATGCGTTCTGGCTGCCTCCCGGACAATGTCGACATCGGCATGTTTGGCCCGTCCCTTGAGATACCCCTTATAATCCAGAAGGGACTCCGCGGGTTTGATCACAAACGTATCATTCTCCTGCTCGAAAACAACCACGCCGCCTTCCCGAAGATGCAGGATATCCCGCACTTTCTTGGGAAGCGTGATCTGGCCTTTCGATGTAATCTTCGCGGTAACGGTCATGTCGCTTCTCCTTACCCTGGATGTTGCTCCTTACTTTTGATTATAACCAATGTCTTATACATTTTCAAGCGGAAATCAGAGGAGGAGGTGGGGTATCTCCGGAGGGCAACCGGTATGGGGCGGACGCGCTAATTTGACTCATGCAATTCAATTTTAAAATAATTGCGTTTGTATTATTGCTGCAATCCGCCTTCCTTTTCCGCCTTCAGTATTGCTTCCTCGATGCGGGAAGCAATAGCTTCCGGGTTCTGAACATCGACGCCTGACATATCAATGTCCTTGATGATCTTTTCAGTTTGGCGCATGAAATGCCCCAGGACAACGCGCTTTTCCGCCAAAATCCTGCGATCACGAGTCTCCCAAAATGCGCCTTCATCGTTCACCGTGAGATCTGAAATATATTTCTTCTTGAGATGATCGAATAGCTCTACGATTCGGATGTGAGCATCAATGTTCCCGAACTGGGTTTTGCACATGGTGAAGCGCTCGCTCCGTCCATTGTCGTCCAACCAGGATATCTGCTGCATCAAGTCTGTCAACACGCCGGACCTGTCGAAAAGGATGGCCAACGATTCTGCTTGCGGGTCAATGTTCACAATGATTCCCTTCAGCCCCACCGATCCCTCGATTTTGGCGCCCGGCAAGCCCGAGTCGCGTCGGGTCAATACTGCGTTCGGCTGCACATCAAAGTCATCGTCTATGACGTGATGTTTCCAGTTGTTTTCCTCAGCGACTTTTTTTAAATCGTCTATCACATGCGGGATGTCTTCGATACGATCAAGTTTGCCCGATGCGAATATCGTGATACCCATCCGGTTCCCCTCCCGAACAATGTGTTAGCCTGTAGGTTGGGCTGAATGGTTTCTTCGTGAAGCCCAACTTATCGTGTCGATAAATGTTGGGCAAGATGACCCATTTTGCCCAACCTACCAACTAAGGTCGCTTGTCGGTTAACACCATAAATTGAACAGATACACTCATCACGGCAAAGGTCCAGTGCTCCAGCCAATTCAGGGGGGTATATCGACACCAAAATCACAGTTCAGATCATTCGACTTTCGCTCATGATGGTAAGCATAAGTCGAACCAGTTCAGAGTTCAACGTTCAAGTCTTCATTAAGGAAAAAAGCGCGAGGTGCAATGTACGGAGCACACAACTGTTCCTGGTTTATCGGTAAACTTCATCGTGACTCCCGATATCGAGCAGGATAATTTCTTTTTCGGTGACCACAAGGGTGAGGGTGATTCGATATCCGTGGGTAAGGCTGACTGCCTGGCACCCTTTTAATTTTCCGCCGAGATTATGAAATGCGAGATGCGCTTGAAAAGGGTCCTTTTCAAGGTCCCGGAGGACGTCGGCAAGTTGTTTCTTCAGTTCCGGATGTCGTTTTGCAAATTTCTCTGCTGCCCGGGTAAAGTGGGCGGTCCAGACGAGGGTATACATTCTTCAGTCTTCCAGCCCCAGGTTTTTGATCAAGTCTTTCGCAGTCCCACGTTTTACCCGGCCGGCCTTGACGTCCGCAAGCGATAGCTGAACGCGCGCAATATAGGCCTCATCCTCCGCTTCGACCAACTGTTGGTATCGTTCCTCGGAAAGCACGACGTATTGCGGCTGGTTGTTCTTGATCACATGAACAGGCCCGTCTTTTATATCTTCATCAACTGCTGAGATTCCCCTCTTCTTGATTTCCTGAGCCGCGATGGTTTTCATTTTTATTTAGCACTCCATTCAGTACTTTATTTAGTACTCAAATGTTACCATAATCAGCACTAAATATCAAGTCATTTCAAGGATATATTTATAGACAGGCAATTCATCCGTGTTGGGCCTAAAAAATATACTTCTCCGCCTCAATGGCGGCATTAGCCAACAGACGCTTCTCCCGGAGGAGACCGGTGGCGTCGTATTTGGTGAACCGCCTGATCCCGCCGAGCAGAATGGTCAGGGTGTCTCCCTCTTCGATGAAGAAGGCCGCCTTGCGCGCCGCGGTGGCTGCACGCTCCGAGGCATTGAAGGTAAAGACCTTTACCGCGGCCGTGACAGCCGTTTTTTTTGCTTCGCTCAGCGTCGGCATGATCTTTTCAGCGCGCAGGACAGCGCTCTCGATGGCGAAGATGTTGATTGCCACGTCGGCGACCGCCAGGAGGACCTCCTGCTCATCCTTGATGGTTGTCATGAATTTTTGCACGCCGCTCCCCGCGATCACCAGGAAGACCTTTTTCAAATTGGCGAGGAGCGTCTTTTCCCCGGAAAAGGGGCCGCCGTCGCCTGACTCGTCGAGTGACGGGGTCGTGAGCGCTTCGATCGCCTTCATTGCCTCGCGCTGCAGCGGCAGCTCCCCTTTCAGGGACCGCGTCAGGATCATGCCCGGGATCAGGAGGCGGTTGATCTCGTTCGTGCCCTCGAAGATCCGGTTGATCCGTTCATCGCGGTAGAAGCGTTCGGCGGGATAGTCCTGGATGAAACCATAGCCCCCGTAGATCTGCACCACCTCGTCCACCACGTCGGCAAGCACCTCACTGCAGAACACCTTGGCGATGGCGCACTCGATGGCGTACTCCTCGATCCCCTTCTGGTAGATTTCGTAGTAGTTGGGAATGTCCTTGGAAATGGTCGCCAGCTTATTGTCGATCATCCCCGCCAGGCGATAGACAAGCGAATCCGAGGCAAAGATCGCGGCAGTCTGATCGGCGATCTTTTCCTTGATCGCGCCGAAGCTCGCAATGGGAACGCCGAACTGCTTCCTCTCCGTTGCGTACTTGATCCCTTCGCCAAGTGCGTGCTTCGCGGCCCCGGTCACTGCCGCGCCGAGCTTGAAACGACCGACGTTCAGAACGTTGAAGGCGATCTTGTGCCCCTTGCCGATCGTGCCGAGCAGGTTCTCCTTCGGCACCTTCGCGTTCTCGAGCACGACCTGCGTGGTGGATGTGCCCCTGATCCCGAGCTTTTTCTCCTCGGCCCCGATGGACAACCCCTCGGTGTTCTTTTCCACGAGGAATGCGGTAAAGTGCTCCTTGTCTATCTTGGCAAAGATCGTGAAGAGGTTTGCGAAGCCCCCGTTGGTAATGAACTGCTTCGTGCCGTTCAGCAGGTAGTATTTCCCGTCCGGGGAAAGGGTGGCGGTGGCCTTTGCCCCAAGAGCATCGCTCCCCGAGTCCGGCTCGGTCAGGCAGTAGGCGGCGACCCACTCGCCGCTGATGATCTTCTTCAGATATTTTTCCTTCTGCTCCTTGGTGCCGTAGTAGACGAGCGGAAGCGTGCCGATGCCGGTATGGGCCGAGTAGGTCACGGCAAAAGAGCCGGCAATAGAGATCTTCTCCGCCACCAGCATGCTGGTCGCCTTGTCGAGTTCCAGGCCGCCGTACTCCTCGGGCGCATCGATCATGAGCAGTCCCAGCTCGCCGCATTGTTTCATCAGCTGGACCGACGCGTCGAAATTGTGGTTCTCGATCTCCTCCAGACGGGGGAAGACCTCATTCAGCACAAACTGGGCGGTGGTCTCTCCGATCTGTTTCTGCTCGTCGGTGAAGTCCTCGGGTGTAAAGACATCGTCCTTGGTCACGTCGGTGATCAGGTACTCGGCCCCTTTGAACAGTTTTGCAGTCATGGTATTCACCTCGTCTGGTTTTTTATAATTGTATCGGCTCGGGTCTAAATATTATCCGCAGATTACGCTGATTCCACAGATTAAACCAAACCTGAATTACCTGCTTTAAAAAATCTGCGTCCATCTGCGAAATCTGCGGATAGACAGCTTTTTCTCGTCATTTACATCTTCTCAAATATCCCCGCCGCCCCCATGCCGCCGCCGATGCACATCGTGACCATCCCGTAGCGGACATTGCTCCTCTGCATCTCGTGGAGAAGGGTCGTGCTCAGCTTGGCGCCGGTGCACCCCAGGGGATGTCCCAGGGCAATTGCTCCGCCGCTCACATTGACCCGGGCAGGATCGAGCCCAAGTGTCCGGATGCAGGCCAGAGACTGGGCGGCGAATGCCTCGTTGAGCTCAATGAGACCGATCTCTTCCTGCTTCAACCCGGCAAGCTTCAGGGCTGCCGGGACTGCCTCAATGGGGCCGATGCCCATGATCTCGGGCGGCACCCCTTTCACGGCAAAGGCGACAAACCGCGCGAGAGGAGCTTTGCCCATTTTTTTCAGGAATTCCTCGGACACGACCAGCACCGCCGCGGCCCCATCGGTCATCTGCGATGAATTGCCGGCCGTGACCGTACCGTTCGTCTTAAAAGCGGGTTTCAGTTTTCCGAGGATCGCCGGGGTCGTGTCCCCCCGCACACCGTCATCGATACTCACGAGCTTTTTCTCTTTTTTCATTTTTCCGTTGACCAGCGTGCAGACCTCAACCTCGACAGGGATGATCTGCTCCTTGAATTTTCCCTGCTCGATGGCGGCCGCGGCCTTGACATGGCTCGCTGCGGCAAAGGCATCCTGGTCTTCCCGGGAAATGGTGTACTTTTCCGCCACCAGCTCGGCGGTGATCCCCATGATCGTGAACGATTCCGGCCAGGAGGCGGCCAGCGAGGGATTGACGCTGTACTTGTTTCCGCCCATCGGGATCATGCTCATGCTCTCCACACCGCCGGCGATGATACAGTCGGCAAAACCCGCCATGATCCGTTCGGCGGCAGAGGCTATCGTCTGCAGTCCCGATGAGCAGAAGCGGTTGACGGTCTGGGCCGGCACCTGGTAGGGAATCCCGGCCCTCATAGCCGCGATCCGCGCCATGTTCATTCCCTGCTCTCCCTCGGGGAAGGCGCACCCGATGATGACGTCTTCAACCAGCAGCGGGTCGATGGCCGTTCTCTCCAGAAGCCCTTTCAACGCTGCCGCTGCCAGGTCGTCGGGTCTGACATCCTTTAATTTCCCTTTTTTCGCCTTGCACCCGGGAGTACGGTAGGCAGCAAGGATATATGCGTTCCTCATCGGTATCCTCCGTTGTTTATATATTCTAAAAGCATCAGCTGATCTCTCGCAGAGGCGCAGAGTTCGCAGAGAAAAGCTTTAAAATATTCTGGGTAAAACCAAGACTTAAGGGTTTTGATCTAACTCCGCGTCCTCAGCGTGCTCTGCGAGAGACGCCTTTTGATTTCATGCTTCTAATTCCGCAGCGGTTTCCCCTTCTTCAGCATGAACTGAATCCGCTCCAGCGTCTTTTTCTGGCCGCACAGTTTGAGGAACGCCTCCCGCTCCAGCTGAAGCAGATACTCCTCGGTGATCAGGGTGCCGGCGGGAACATCACCACCGGTGATGACATCGGCGATCGTTCCGGCGAGGAGCTCTTCGAACTCAGTGACCTGTCCGCCCATCCTCATATTCCAGACCTGTGACTTGATGGTGGCGGCAATGCTCCTTCCCGGCGCCTTCAGGTCGATGAGCGGCTGTGCAGGACGGTAGTTGGCCGCAAGGGCGATCGTCTTCTGCTTGGCATCGAAGATCCGTTTGTCCATATCCATGGTGATGGCATCGCCGTGGCGCATGAAGCCCATCCCCCAGAGCTCTGCCGCGGACGTGCTCACTTTGGCCAGTGCAATGTTCGAAAAATTCTTAAAGATGAACGGGCTGATATCGGTCTCGTATTCCTCGGCAAGTTTTATAGCGCGTATCGCCATCTCCTTGGTCCCCCCGCCTGCGGGAAGGAGCCCGACCCCGATCTCCACGAGCCCCATATAGGTCTCGGCGTGGGGGTTCATCGCGTCGGAATGGAGGCAGATCTCGCACCCGCCTCCCATGACGAGGTTGTGAGGTGCGGCAACGACCGGTATCTTCGAGTACTTGATCGCCATCATCGCCTTCTGGAAGTTCTTGACCGTCAGGGCGATATCGTCATAGGCCCCCTCGGCAATGGCCATGGCAATAAGCATCAGGTTGGCGCCCGCGGAAAATACCCTTCCCTCGTTGGCAATGACAAGACCCACGCCTTCGTTTTCCGCCCGTTTGATTCCCTGGTGGACCATGGCGAGGATGTCGTTGCCGATCGCGTTCATCTTGGTGTGGAATTCAAGGCAGAAGACGCCGTCCCCCAGGTCGAGCACGGAAGCGCCGCTGCTCTTCTCCACCACCCGGTTGCTTTTTGTCAAGAAAGAGAGGCTGATATTCGCGGCAGGCCTGGAAATTTCGCGGTATTCCCCGGCAAGCATGTCATAGTAGTAGTCTTTGTTGTTCTCGAATTTGTAAAATTGTTCGATCGATTTAAGGACCGCCGGCACCTTCACCCCGTCCTGCTCCGCCCGCTTCACGAAATTTTTAACGCCGATGGCATCGAGCATCTCGAAGGGGCCGAGGTCCCAGTTGAATCCCCACTTCATGGCGTTGTCGATGTTCACAATGTCGTCGGCGACCTCGGGAATCATGCCGACCGTGTAGATCAGGGTATCGCGCAGGTTCTTCCAGGCGAACAGCGCCCCCTTGTCCGTGCCGGACAAGACCGTCTGCAATCGTTTTCCCGGATCATCGATCGGCTTGGCCGCTTCCGCGGAAGCGTACTTGGGCCGCACTGACGGCGCGTACTGCCCGGTCTTATAGTCATAGTAGAAATATGCGGTACCTTTTTCGTCCTTCTCCTTCTTGAAGAACCCCTGTTTGCTCTTGTTCCCGAGGAGGCCCTTCTTTACCATCTCGCTGACGAAACCGGGCAGGAAAAATGTCTCCCGCTGCTCGTCCTTCACCAGGGTTTCATGGGCGTTGTCCGCGACATGCTGCAGGGTGTCGAGACCCACCAGATCAGCAGTGCGGAAAATGGCGCTTTTCGGGCGGGCAGTGGCCGGCCCGGAAACGGCGTCCACCTCCTCCACGGTCATCTCCATCTCGATCATGTGGCGCATGCTGTTGCACATGGAATAGACGCCGATCCGGTTGGCGATGAAGTTGGGAGTGTCCTTGGCAAAGACGATCCCCTTCCCGAGGCGCTTCTCAATGAATCCTGCCATGAACCGGACAATGTCAGGATCGGTGAATTTGTTCGGGACGATCTCCAGAAGACGCATGTAGCGCGGGGGGTTGAAGAAATGGGTGATGAGGAAGTTTTTCCGTATTGGTCCCGGGAGGCTTTCGGCCATTTCGTTGACGGAAAGTCCGCTCGTGTTGCTGGAGAGGATGGCGCCCTCTTTCAGGTTCGGGGCGACCTTCTCGCTGAAGAGACGCTTCTTGATCTCCATCTTTTCAACAACGACCTCAATGATCCAGTCGCACTCCCGAAGTCTTTTGATATCGTCATCGAAGTTCCCCACCTCGATGAACGAGGCATAAGCAGGGATGAAGAACGCCGCGGGCTTGATCTTCTTGAGCCCTTCCAGTCCCGCTGCTGCGAATCGGTTCCGTACAGCGGGATCGTTCAGGGTAAGACCTGCCTTCTTCTCAGCCTCGTTCGGCTCGTTCGGCACAATATCGAGCAGGAGCACCTGGATACCGGCATTCGCGAGGTGGGCGGCAATGGTCGCTCCCATGACCCCCGCCCCAAGGACAGCCACTTTGTTGATCTGTTTCATCGCGTTCCTCCGTCGTTGCATTGCTTTCGGGAAATTATATGAAAATGCTTTTGGGTCGGCAAAAACATTGATTATTAAATCTCCCCTAAGGGGGATTTTCATTCGCCGTTGTGTCCCGACTCAGCGGGGCATGGACGTTTTCTTTTTTGTTCCTCGGCTAATTGTACCATCAACTTGAATTATTGTATAGATGTAACTATTCAGCTGTAACTATTCAGCAGGTCAGTCGCTGGGCGCAGATGCGGAAAGCCGGCGCATGCCAGCACGTAGACTGCATCGGTACGCGTGCCGAAGTCTTCTCTTTCAGCAAGAACACAGAGGCGCCGCTTATGGGCACTCAGCAGCAGATCGCCGATACCCCTTAAAGGTCAATAGGTATTTATGAGTGGTCTATACTTGAAAAAACACTTGACTTTATAGTATTCAGAGTATATAAGTAATTACTAATATACTTAAAGGAGTTGGGCGTGAAAGTTGAAGCAGAATCCTTCAAGGTGCTTGCTGTAGAAACCCGAATAAAAATAATCGAGTTGCTTAAGGCTGGACCATTGTCCGTTAATATAATAACCGATGCCTTGGGAATCAGTCAGTCTGCGGTTTCACAGCATCTTCGTGTACTAAAACAGGCGGGTTTAGTTACCGATGAAAGAAAGGGCTACTATATTTATTACACTCTCAACAAAGAGAGCCTTGATAAGTGCCAACATGAATTGATGAAAGTCTGCACCTGCGGCTGTGAATTCGGTAACAAGAAACAGGTCTCCGGCCCAAAGGAAGCCTTACTTGAGTATAAAAAACGCCTTGAGAGAGAATTGCAAGAGGTTAAGGGAAAGATTGCAGCGCTGGAAAAAAAGTAGTAGAATATTTTTTTATTTTTTATATAAGCGTATGCTCATAAACTAAAATGGGGAGGCAGCCCATGTGCCAAGAGCATGAGTGTACCAGTAGAGAGAAGCAATGCATTTGTGAACACGCAATTGACAATAGACTTCTTAGTAAAAATGAACTGCTGATCCGGCTTAAGGAGTATAAAAGGAATTTGGAATCAGAACTTGACGCGGTTAATAAAAATCTGGAATCATCGGCTACCGCCGAAGAAGGAGGTGACTAATCATGGCAGATGCGAAGAAAAACGAGAAAGCGGAAAAAACAGTAGAAAGCGCAAAGACATCGACCTGCGGCTGTGGATGCGGCTGTGTTCCACCGATGAAAAAGTAATAAAACTGATTATTCTAAATGATTCGTGGGGAGACAGCATTCTCCCCACGAAATTCTCCAGGAGGTTGAGTAAATGGACGGATTATTGTTGACCGTGACCGCATGGGTGCATTTGTTATCGGCAGTTGTCTGGATAGGTGGAATTTTTTTTATTTTATACGTTGCACTTCCGGTTGTGGGAAAAACCATAGACCAGCCGGGTAAAATCATGGGGCCTCTGAGCAAGCGTTTTATTCCGCTGGCAAACGTCAGTATTTTCCTGATCATCGCAACCGGCATCATCATGAGTGTTGCTTCGCGTGAATTTGCCGACCTCAGCAGGCTTTCCAGCCTACGGGAACAATCGCTTTTTATAAAGATTCTGCTCGTAGTAACGATGACAAGCATTCATATTTACCGTGGGTTGTTTCTGACACCGGGGATAGCACGGTTAGCGTCGAAAGGAAGCCATCCTGAAAAAGTTCAGAAGTTACAAACTTTATCCCTGAATCTAGTAAAGATCAACTTTTTTCTGGGCATCACAGTGCTCTTATTAACCAGTATGCTGTATGCTTACAGGGCCTGAATCTCCCAGTGAAGAACCCTGCGCCAAGAGCGCAGGGAGTTTTAAATCACTTGAAAGCGATTTTCTCAAAATATTCTCGGCGCCAAGATCAGAACTCATATCTAAGGTGCGTGTAAACGTTGTCATCCTTCGCCAGTTGCCCGAACCGGCCTCAGGGTTTGCCGCCGCCGAAAAGATTCCATCCTATGGCAACCCAGATTGCGAGTCCGTAAAATTATATTTTACTTCGGGATCCATCAGGTAATCTTCATCCGACAATCCATAAAGGGCGAAAAAAGAAAGCCTCAGGGTCTGATGAATCATGAACTGCGTAAGCCGCAGGGAAGCAAGCTGATGAAGCCATTTCTCCAGCGGTAAACCGGGGGGGGGAGATTTTGCACGAAAAACCTCTTCATGCATACCTCCTCCGATTTGCATAATCGTATATCGATATTTTCAGATGTCGGCCCTAAAAAGTCAGGTTCATATCCGCCGGGATCACAACGTCTTTATAGTAATGCACCGGATCGGCTACCTTGACACCGTCGATCAAATCCTTTTTGGCAATGTTGAACAACGCGACATTCAAGGGACAAGCAAGCACGGTTCCTCCCTCCGCGATCAGCATGAAGAACAGGTCCTCGACGCTCGGCAGGTTCATCTCCTCCATCTTCTTCATTACCGCGTCGCCCTCTTCCTTCGGCTGGTCGGGAAGACATTTGAGGTCCTTCACTTTTTCCTTGTGCACCGCATTGATGCCCCGTGAGCCGAAGAACATAGTGACCTTGGAGCCTTCCCGCAGAAGGCTCAGCGCGGTCATGAGGGCATTGTAGACCTGGCATAGCTCGTCGTGGAAACACATCACCGAAACATTTTTCACTATCTTTGGCATGGCAATTTTCCCCCTTTCAGGAACACGCAAGGAAATAGCGCAGATTCTACGGCCAGTTGCTCAAACCGTGCCTCATCTTGGAAAGGAAATATTTCTCAAAACCGAGCTTCATCCACTTCGCCCAGATCGCCTTCTTCATATAAGAGCTCTGCCGCGGCGGAAGGACCGGATACGCCTTCATAAAGGCGGCCGTATTGCCCAAATCCATGAGGCATACCACGCCAAGTTCTTCCGCAGGGGGCGGCGTCTTACCGGTGACATCAGAGGCGATCGTTGCCGCGGCGATCTCAGCCATCCTCACGGTCATGAATCCCGTCTTGGGAACACCCGTCGGCACGGGCGTGACCTCCGGCGGCGCTATCGCCATGGCAACGCCGACGGCAAAGATGTTTTTGTACTTCGTATGCCGGTAATTTTTGTCCACGGGGATGAAGCCCCGGGGATTACCAAGCGGAGCGACTGCGGGCACACCCCTGAACGGCGGCGCGATCATCGCGAGCTTGAAGGGTATCCTGGCGCCGCCCTTGAGCTTGATCTCCCCGGGCGTGACCTCCTCGATGGCCTGGCTCACCATGGGCTTGATATCACGCTCGGCGAATTCATCTTCGATAAATCGTTTTGAGTTGCCGAGCCCGCCCACACCCATGTGCCCTGGGTAGGGCTCTGAGGTGAGGTAGATAATGGGGACTTTGTGCCGCATCTTCAGCCTCCGAAGTTCGGCATCCATCTCGAAAGCGAGCTCATACGACGGGCCGAAGCAGCTCACCATCTGCGATGATCCGAGCACGATCGGCCCCGGCGTTTCGAGTACCGTTCTCCACGTCTGCGCGGTCTTCACCGCGTGGTTGAGCGTAAACGTGCAGGCGGTGAATCCCTTTTCCGGCCCAAGGCCGGGGATTTCATCAAAGGCAAGATGGGGACCGGTGGCGATAACGAGATAATCATAGGACAACCCCCGTGTGGTGGTGTACACCTTGGATGAATCCCCATCAACCTGCTTTGCAGCTTCATGGATAAAATCAATCCCTTTCGGCTTAAGAATGTTGCTCAGTCTGAGCGTTATGTCCTCAGGCTTCCTCCATCCCATAACAAGCCACGGCAGGGACGGCAGGAACACAAACCGGTCATCGTCACTAACCACTGTTACGTCGGCATTCTTCCCCAGCAGCCGTTTCAGTTCCAAGGCCGCGGTCAGTCCCCCGAACGATCCCCCTAACACAACGATCCTTGTCATAGTTCCTCCGCTGTGATCTACTTTGTCATCCCCGAATGTTTCTATCGGGGATCTGGTTCATCCGAACAGGTTAAACCGGATTCCCGCTCAAAGCCTGCCCCAGCATGATTTAAGCAGGGGCGGGAATGACGGATATGTGGCGATGCAAAAGGTCCCGCTAAAACATCCCCACAACCTTATCGCTTTCCATCATAAGGTCCGTCAGCCGGTCGTAGTCGATGGCCTGCACCCAATCATCGATCTCGGAAGCTTTCATTCCCCGCAAACGCTTATCATCATCCAACACATACACTGTGCCGGGAAAATCGCCGAGTCTTTTTTTCTGAGCGAAGATCACACCGTTCTGCAGCAGGACAAGATCAGCATTACCATCCCTCGCAAGGGTCACGCCCCTCATTCCGTCAGCGGTATCCGGCGCGCTTTTACTATCACGATCATGGGAGCCTCCCTCAAAAGATCATCGTTGTCTTCGCTTCTTTCACCAATTCTGCGATCTCCTTGCCACCGACCGCATTCACACCCTCGACCAGGTCACCAGTCTCCACACGCTGGGCCTTCAGCGAGGGGCCGTCCGCATAGACCGTGACGCCCATGTCAAGGCAGTCCTTGAGAGCGCCTTCAAGATTGGTATAGCCGGTCCCGGAATCATCCTGTCCCTTTTTCGCGAGCATGACGCCCCCATCCACGAGAATAAGATCCACGCTGCGTTCATCAGCGAGCGCTCCCAGGGCGTGTCGGACCGCCTCGGCCGCGTTAATATCGCCGTAGGGTGAGCGTTTCAGGATCATTGCTATTGCAGCCATATTTATTCTCCCTGGTGATTTAATTCCGCACTCCGCATTATAGTCACGCTCCCATATTCAGCCAGATATCCGTTTCGTCCATCGTCTTAAACAGCCCTTTGAGAGAACCGATGTCCGTGCCTGCAAGATAATCGTCCTTCGCCGCACGGCGAAAGTTCAGACAGCCGCCTCAGATATACACCCGCAGCCCTTTTTGTATGAGATGGGAGAATTCTTCTTCTGCGTTCAGGATGCCTTTTGCCTTCTGTTTTGTCAGGAAGCAGTAGACGCCGTCCGCTGATGCAATAAGATTGACCGTATGGCCCTTGTTCATGGCTGATTCAGCGATGCGAACGCTCGTCAAGGTGTTCTCGTACGAATACGGCGATGTGGACAGATAGAGGGAAAGGGTTTTCGGCATGGTGGCCTCCTCAGAAGACACGGATGATCATACGCGCCGCTTGTTTGCCTCGGAATAACTGATTTATAGCAAACGCAATAATTGTTGTTATGTCATTTGTAGGGCAACCCTTCAGGGTTGCTTAAAGCAAGGCTAAAGCCTTGCCCTACAGGTAACATTATTTTATGCGTTGGTTTTAGATGATATCCATCCAGACCTTTACGGCCGTGGCGGAAATAATCGCGGCCAATAGCCATCGGAGAAATTTCGTGTTGGTCTTGTTGCCGACGATGCTGCCCCACCGTGCAGCGGGCATTGCGCCGATGATAAGGGGCAATGCCATGATGAATGGCACCTGACCGGTCGCCACCTTGCCGACCAATCCAGCGGATGAAGAGAACAACCCGATCGCGAGCGTGCTTCCGAGTGTCACCCGGAGCGGGATCTTCAGGACATACAGCATCATCGGAATAAGTATGAATGCCCCGCCCTGCCCTACCAGACCGATGGAAAAGCCGAGGACAATACCGATCACGATCGCAGTACCTTTATGAAAAACAACGTGTTCCTCGGTCAGATCGTCCTGATGATAACTTCGAGGGATGAGCATCATCGCTGCCGCGATCAACGCCAGGGCACCGAAGACCATAAGCAAAGGTCCGTCGGGTATCTTCTTCGACATCAGCGCACCGATCAGCGATGAAAGAAATAGGGATAACCCAAGTGTAAGTACCAGTGACTTGTTCACCAGCGCGTTCTTGTTGTAGTAGAACATTGCCGTGAGCGCAGAGAAAAAGCCCTGTACCATCGTGAGACCGGTGATGCTCTTGACGTCGATCCCGCTGAATCCCAGGAACGGCGTCACGTAGAGCAGCAGCGGGAACATGACGATGCCGCCGCCGATGCCGAGCAATCCCGAGAGAAACCCGACAGAGGCGCCGACCAGCAGCAGGAACAAGGTGAAGGCGGCGTCCATTTATTGCACCACGAAGATCCGCGTCGATCCTTTTTCTTCTCCTTCGAGCACATCACCGATGTGGGCCGCCAGGATATGCTCTTTCTGCAAAGCCGCAATGAGCTTGTTCTTTCCGGCCTGAGGCATGAACATCAACAGACCGCCCGATGTTTGTGCGTCGTTCATCAACACCCGGTCGGTCAGCGAAACATCGCCGCTCCAGTCCACGAAGGGGTCATAACTTTTCTGATTGGCCCTCGTGCCTCCCGGTATCATTCCCTTCTCCGCGATCGTCACCGCCTCCTCGAAAAAAGGCACCCGACGTGCGTGGAGTCTGGCCGAACGGTTGCTCGCCGTCAGGACCTCCATCAGATGGCCGATGAGTCCGAATCCGGTGATGTCAGTGGCCGTACTGACGCCAACTTCAAGCATGATCTCGCCCGCCCGCTTATTCAGCGTTGCCATCGATTTTGTGAACGCGTCCGCGGTCGCTTCGCTGCACTTCCCGGATTTTATCCCCGTAGAGATCACTCCGGTGCCTATTCTCTTAGTGAGGATCAGGGCATCACCCTGCCTCGCTTTTGTGTTGTCAAGAATTCTCCCGGGATGAATGGATCCGAGTATGGCATATCCGAATTTCGGTTCCTTGTCCTTGATCGTGTGGCCGCCGATGATGGCCACCCCGGCCTCGGTCATCTTGTCGATACCGCCCTGCATGATCCGCTTGTTGATCTCGATGAACTCCGGCCCCGCGGGAAGCGCCGCAATGTTCAAGGCCACCAGCGGCTTGCCGCCCATTGCATACACATCCGACAACGAGTTTGCCGCCGCGATCGCGCCGAACCAGTAGGGGTCATCGACGATGGGCGTGAAAAAATCCGCCGTAAAGACCATTGCAGTCTCGTCATTGATACGGTAGACCCCGGCATCGTCTGCATTCGATGGGCCGACCAGCACGTTCGGGTCCATGATCTTCGGCAAGTGTCCCAGAACCTGGGACAGTTCAGCAAAGCTGAACTTTGCCGCTCAACCGGCGCAGCTGGAAAGTTGCGTAAGCTTGATTTCCATTGTTGTCTGACCTCCCCTCTGCATGGTGAATAAATAATCCTCTATCGCCTTCTCCCGCCGGGATACGTGCCCTTCCTGGTCACGGGACAGCACGCCGGAGCGGGTATGTCGTCGTCATATTCTTTTTTAAGAAGTTCAAGCAGGTCGGGGATCAATGGTTCCTTCAGGAAGTAGCATTTGAGCCTGCCATCAATGAAAAAATCGATGATTCCATTCGTGCGCAGGAGACTCAGGTGTTGAGACACGTTCGGCTGGCTGATGTCAAGGGTTTCCTCGAAATCGCTCACGCACTTCACGCCCTGCACCAGGTCTTCGAGGATCTTGATACGGACAGGATGGGCAATAACCTTGAGCAGTTCACCCCTTTTTTCTAACGGGATCATCTTGTTTTATTGCCTCATGTGGATGGTTTATTTTGGAACAGCAGCTTCCTGCAAGACATGTGCAAACATTATTATGTTATTGTAAAATTGTCAATAGATAATTCAGATTTGAGGAAACGGGAATGTATGCCCTACTCTGTATCTGATCTTATTTATAAGCGATAATAATAGAATTCGGCGTGATTCGTGCCTTTAACAGACGCGGACCTAAACAGGGGTGCGGTTTTCCGCACCCCTGTATCCGCTGATATTGCAAACATCGCCCGGTCCATGACAGGGGAGTATAGAGGATATCCCCCAAAGTTTTCTAAGAGTCGGTCGGGAATCGCTTATGTCGATTATTCGCAGCCTCCTGTAAATTTGCGAATTTTACTGCCGATATTCTTGCCATCCACGGTTACGTACGTAACTTGGCGTTTTTCATCTTCCTTAACATCGGAGAGCATGGCGGCATCTTCCATCACCACAATCACCTCGGAACCGGACTTTGTCTTGATGGTAACACTCTTGGTAGCGATGTCGATCTTGGAAACCTTGCCCTTCACCTTCTGCTGTTCTTGAGCGACGGCAACCATGCACAAAGAGAGCGAAACGAGAACGATAAGTGCCGCCACTATCATCTTCTTCATTGATATTCACCTCCTTCCCATGCTGTATTATCTTGAATGCCTGGCTTAACCGGTTTTAAATTAAATTTTGACACTACCTTCGCTTGAACTTCTGATAGAGCACCGGAACAAGGGCGAACATGCCCAGCAGGGCAAAGGACCCGAGCACCCGGGGCGAAGCGACTTCGCTCATGCTGGTGATTGTGGCAAGACTGGCGCCGGCGTTGCAGAATACGAAACTGCCGGGGATGATGCCCACCATGGTGCCGAGAAAGTATGTCCGAAGGGGCATGCGTGTCAGTCCTGCCCCGAGGTTGATCAGGAAAAAAGGAAAAACCGGGACCAGCCGAAGGAACAGGAGGTAGTTGAAGCCTCGTGCCTCAAGTTCCTTGTTTATCTTTTCAAGACGGGCCCCGAATTTGTTCTGGATCACGTCGTGGAACAAATAACGGGCCACGAGGAAAGCCAGGATCGCTCCTACCGTAGCGCCGATATTAACATACAGGGTCCCCATGACAACGCCGAACACGGCCCCTGCCGCGAGGGAGAGGATTGCGGCTCCGGGAAGGGACAGGGCTGTCTGGATGATGTAGACGGCGATAAACGCGGCGGCCATGACGAGCCGGTTCTGCTGATAGAATGCCGCCAGCGCATCGCGGTTGGCCTTGAGCGACTCAAGGGTCAGGAACCTTCCCAGGTCGAATACAAAGAACACGGCGATGAGCATTACGATGCTCGCTGCGATCAAAATCTTTTTTTTGTCCATGTATCTCCTCGTTCCACGTTGGTCATGACCGCTGCCGCTTTAACCGTGCCGTGAAGAGCGGGAGCGCGTTAACCTGAAGCAGTCTCATCAGCAGAAACATTCTTCGGCGGATTGCGTGCCATCCTGGTCCGGGACAGCAGCCGTTCCGCAGCCCTTGAATGCCCCGAAATGTCTATTGAAACTCCCCGTGACCTCGAAAAAGGGCTTGAGCCTCGTTTGCGAAAGCATGAGAGCAGTATTGCTGCACACCTTTTCCGGCCGGTCCCGTTCGAACACATGGCCGGAGTCCAGCGGGAAAGCGAACGGCGCTTCACGGACTCCGCCCCGGTACACGGCGACATGGCCGAAATCCTCGCAGGCGTCCTCGATGCCGTCGATCTTCCAGAGGCGGTACGTAATGGATGAGAACCGGATGTTTCCGACACGGGCGCGCACATCCTCATTCGCAATGGATATCCTTCGCCGGGAAACAAGCCGCGGGTCATTGAAGCCCGTCTTTCGGGCGATGCGGACGAAATCCTTTTCATACAGCGCTCCCCCCAGGCACTCTCCATGCAGCACGGGGTCTTTTTTCAGTGCTGCCGGCATCCTCCGGTCGGCATAGATGTCGGAAAAATAGAATTCCCCGCCGGGCTTCAGCATGTCATGGATCTGCCTGATGATGGTCTCTTTGTCCTGAACGAGATTGATTACACAGTTGGAGATCACGAGGTCGAGGGAACCGGCGGGAAAATGGCGTTTCGCGTGCTCAATGTCGTCGAAAATGAACCTGCAATTCGGCTCGGCGTATCCGAATCGCTTCATCTGCATATCAAGATATTTTTCCGCAACGCGGATTTGCGCCTCGGTCATGTCGATGCCGTACACAAAGCCCTGCTCGCCCACGAGCTTCGACATGATATAGCTGTCCCTGCCGGTGCCGCACCCAAGGTCGAGGACCTTCAGCCCTTCCAGGACGAGGGGTATGGGCGAGCCGCAGCCATAGTAGCGCTCCTTGATCTCATCGGCAATGGAGGGAAGAGCGGCGCGCACGTGTTCCGGCATGGAATCGGGCGTGCAGCAGGCCGTTGTCTTGAGATCGGCGGCGGTCTTGACCACGTCACCGTAATAGTGTTGGACATTCCGCTTGACGTCGAATTCGTCCTCTTCGGTCACCAGCGCTCCCTGGCAACTGCTCCCCCGGTTCACGGTGCAGGCGTAGCAGTGCTCGTCGCAGGTAATCTCGGGCGCGAAGTCGCTGAAGTCGAGCTCCCAGAATTTTTCCTGTTCATACCCCTTGATCCTGATCCCCAGAGCGAGGTTGAAATCACAGTCGTATACATGGCCCTGGTAATCAACGGATAGAAGCCGCCTGCACATGACCCGTTGCAGGGTATCAGGGTTAAAGTTGTCGAACAATTCCCTCATATACTCGTCAAGTTTTCCCTGGCGCAGCAGGTCCTGTTTGAACCGTTTGATCGGCGTATTGACGATGGTCAGCAGGTTGTTGAAGGTGATCCCGTATCGGTCTGTGAGAGCCTGTTTGTATTCCCGTTCGAGCTCTGTCTGCTCCGGCGGCAGGTAATCGCCAACAGCATTGTACACAAGGTCGAGCTTCAATCCGTCTGTTCCGTAACCCAGCGTGTTGAGCCGTTTCAGCACGTTGATGCTTGTCCGGAAGACGCCCTTGCCCCGCTGCGCGTCGGCCTGGTCCTCAAAGGTGCCGGGGAGCGACGCGATCAGCCGCACGCCGTGCCGCTTATACAGGTCGATAAACTGTGCATACCCGGGCAGGTCGAGGACGGTGAGGCTTGTCCTGACCGTGACCTTTTTGTCCCGGCGCGAGAGCGTTTCGATAAACATCGGCAGACTCGGGTTCATCTCGGGCGTGCCTCCTGTGAACTCGATGTTCGGTACGTCGATCGAAAGGAGCTTATTGAGGATCATCCCGGCCGTCTTTGCGTCCATGTTCTCGTCACCCGCAGGAGACGCGCCGACGTGGCAATGGGCGCAGGCCTGGTTGCATCGATTGCCGACGTTGACCTGGACCGTCTCGATCCTTTCCTTTTTCAGGATTTCCCGCTCCCAGAAGACCGTCCGAGACATACATACCTCCCCTTGGTGTTTTAATTGTGGATCGGGCGTCTTTTTACCAGATCCGCTGTAACGCTGCTGTTAACCCATATTCTGCGGTTGGCTCGCAAAAACGACCCGCTGCGGTTACAGCGGGGCTCGCATGGCTTAGAACGTGAGATTCATATCAGCAGCTATGACAACCGTTTTATAGTTTTGTTGCGGGGTCGGCTGCCTTGGGGAACTGTTGAACAGCGCGACGTTCAAGGGACAGGAGCAATTGTGAATGTATCGTTTCTTCCCGCTGTCCTGGGTGTATGACCTTCATCTGCCCTTAACGAACAGTTCCGGATGGGGCCAGCCGTCGATCCCGCCTTCCAGAATAAAGAGCCTTTTTTCCGGCACGCCTTTTGACTTCAGATAGTCATATGAATTGACGGCGCCGCCTTTGCCCATTGGACAGATAATGACCACATCGCCTTTCGACGTTTGGATTGCAGGAAGGGCTTTATCAAGCCGCTTTTTTTGTTCATCGCTTTTCGATGGGAAGGCGTTCGTCTCTATTGATCCCCTGAAATGCTGATCGCCAAAGTCCTCGGCAGGCTGGATGTCGACTATGACAAGCGGTTTATTGTTTACAAGCCATTGTTTAAAGATGTCCGGCTTCACATAATTTGCCGCCAATGCGGCATACGGAACAAGGAGCAGAGTAACAAGCGCCAAACACAACGTAATCATCTTTCGTTTCATCAAGAACCTCCTCTGTAGTAGTTTTTATTTTGTGCGGTCAATAACCCCCGCCTCCCTCAGTATGAGTACTCATCAGTGAGTCAAGATCTGATACCACATTTTGATCCCGGTAATAGCGATGATGACGGCGATCACGAGCCTCAGATACTTCGTATTTACCTTCTTGCTCATGCCCCCTCCGAACTGAGCACCCGGCACGGTGCCTACGACAAGGGCCAGCGCAGCGGGCCAGAGAATCTGGCCGGTCGCCATTTTGCCGATAGTGCCCGCGAGCGCCCCCAGGAATACGATGCCCAGCGTACTGCCGATCACGATCCTCGTCGGGATATTCAATAAATAGATCATGATTGGGATATAAATAAACGCACCCGGCGCGCCCACCATTCCTCCGAATACGCCGATGAGGAGGCTCACGGCCATTGCCAACGGCTTATTGTACTTGAGATCTTCCGGCAACATATCCTGGCCCTGTTCCCGTTTGGGAATGAACATGGCGACCGCGGCGATCACCGCCAGACTTGCAAAAATGGCCAGCAGAAATGCGCTTTTCGTGTGTTGTGAGTAAAATGAGCCTGCGAGATTCCCGATCGCGTTGCAGATGCCCATATAGAGAAGCAGCGATTTGCTCACGAATTTATTCTTGTGATGGACAATCACGCCGGTGAGCGATGCGGAAAGGACCTGTACCATGCTGATCGCCGCCACCTGCTTCATATCGAACTGGCCAACGCCGAGAAGAGGCGGCACGTAGAGGAGAAGCGGGATCATAAAAATAGCGCCGCCCAGACCTAATAATCCGGAAAGGAATCCACCGCCCAGACCCAGCGAGACAAGGGTGATCAAGAGAGGGATATCCATTATGTATTCCCTCCGCCGTGGATCAGCAAAATGCCCTTCAGCGATTCAATAGTAACTATGTCGTTCCTGGCGACGATCCTGCCGTTCACCGCAACCGACGGACACGGCGGCGGGTCCTTCTCCAGCGCATACTCCGGCGAAGGTTTCTTGATAATGACGACCTCCACATCCAACTCCTTTTCCGCCCGACCGGCGGTCTCCGTAAGGGATACTCAGCGCTTCCCCATCGGGTCATTGATATAGAACTTAATAACATTCTTTTTCATCTATCTTCTCCTTTCCGGTGAAATTGAGTGAGCAATGATGCCTTAAGAATTGTATGCAAATATTATTATGTTTTTATATAAATGTCAATATAAAATTACAATTTGATGGCAAGAGAACATTATTATGGTCTGGTTAATGAAGGTTAGAGTTATGATGTGAGAGGAAATATCTGTTTAGAAGCAATACATTGACACTCCAGCTCAGACGAGATGGACAGGTGGTGCGACGTGTTTAGTGTTAGGCCCGGTCGCATGAACTTCGGGATATTACCTCCCACATTTCCTCGCTGATATCATGGAGGTAATCGTTGATTGCATAGACCTTGCCGCACCCCGTGCAGCGAAAATATACCGTGCGTCAGCCGATCCGGAGATCAACCTTCATATTACATTCTTTGCATTTCATAAGTTCTATTTTCCAGCGGAAAAGCACTGCGACTGTATTCCCGATAACTTCTTTCGGGAATGACGGGTTTTATTATTCCGCACGCCGCACTCCGCATTCAGCACTTGATTCACTCCACGATATCCAGTTTTATCGACAGCTCCCGGAGCTGGGCGGCGGCGACGCGCGACGGCGCCTCGGTCATAAGACAGATGGCCTTCTGCGTCTTGGGGAACGCGATCACGTCGCGGATGGACGTGGCGCCCGTCAGGATCGCCGTGAGCCGGTCAAGACCAAAGGCAAGACCGCCATGGGGCGGCGCGCCGAACTCAAGCGCCTCGAGCAGGAACCCGAACTTCTTCCGCGCGTCCTCTTCGGCGATGTTCAGAAGTCCGAACAACTGAGACTGTATATCCGACCGGTGGATGCGGATACTGCCGCCGCCGATCTCGGAACCGTTCAGGACAATATCATACGCTTTGGCTTTGACCTTGAGCGGATCGGTCTTCATGAACTCGAGGTCCTCGTCCCGGGGAGCGGTAAACGGATGGTGCATGGCGTCGTACCGTTTTTCATCGGCGTTCCACTCCACCAGCGGGAAGTCCGTGACCCACAGAAAATTCAGTTTGCTCTCATCGATGAGGTTCAGCCGTTTACCCATGAGCAGGCGGAGGTAGCCGAGCGTGCCGGCAACGATCTTCGGACTGTCGGCAATGAACATCATAAGGTCGCCGGGCTTTGCCGCAAGCCTCTCGGCAATGGCTTTTACCTGGCCGTCCTTGAAGAACTTTGCGATCGGCGATTCAAAACCCGCTTCGGTCACCTTGATCCAGGCAAGCCCCTTTGCGCCGAAGACCTTTGCTTCGTTCGTGAGGTCGTCCACCTCTTTTCGCGAAAGCCCCGCCATGTTCGGCGCTGCAAAACCTCTTACCTGCCCGCCGAGTTCCACGGCCTGGAGAAACACTTTGAAGTCCGACGCCCCGGCGATATCGGAAATATCCTTAAGCTCGAGCCCGAAACGCGTGTCAGGCTTGTCCGATCCGTAGCGGTCCATGGCCTCCTGGTAGGTGAGCCGGGGGAACGGCGTCGGGATATCGGTCCCCTTCACTTCCCTGACAACCTTCGCAAGGAGTTCTTCCATGAGCAAGATGATATCATCCTGGTCGATAAAGGACATTTCAAGGTCGATCTGGGTGAATTCGGGCTGGCGGTCCGCGCGCAGGTCCTCGTCGCGAAAGCATTTTACGATCTGGTAGTAGCGCTCGAACCCGGCCACCATCAGGATCTGCTTGAAGAGCTGCGGCGACTGGGGAAGCGCGTAGAACATGCCGGGGTTCACCCTGCTCGGAACGAGGTAGTCCCGGGCGCCCTCGGGTGTGCTCTTGGTCAGGAACGGCGTTTCGATATCGATGAAACCGTGGCCGTCGAGAAACTGCCGCACGGTCCTGGTGATCGTGTGGCGGGTTATGAGTACCTTCTGAAGGCTCGGCCGGCGCAGGTCGAGGTAGCGGTAATTGAGCCTGAGGCTTTCGGCAACGTCCGTCTCGTCTTCGATCATGAACGGCAGGGGCTTTGACGGGTTCAGGACCGAAAGCCCGCTCACGATCACCTCGATCTCACCGGTCGGGAGCTTCGGGTTGACCGTAGTGCCCGGCCGCGGAGCGACCGTACCGGTGATGGCGAGAACGAATTCGCTCCTGATGTCATGGGCGAGCTTATGCGCATCCGCAGCCGTTTCAGGATTGATGACGACCTGAGTTATGCCCGCGCGATCACGCAGATCGATGAAAACGAGGCCGCCATGGTCTCTTCTCGTATTTACCCAGCCCATGAGCGTCACCGTCGCGCCCACATCCTTCTGGGACAATTCCCCGCAGGTATGCGTCTTTTTGTGTGCTTTCACGTTCGCTACCCCTCCTGAATTGATGCAAAACAGGCTCGATAATAGCACCCAACACGAGCTAAAGTCAAGCACGGGTTGGCCATAAAACTGCATGACTGACGGCGACGGGTTATGCTATAGTAGAAGCCATGGCTACACGACTTGCCACCGTCCTCACTCTTGCCGCGCTGTTCCTGATCCCTGGACATGCCGCATCCCAGTCGCAATCCCTGAAGATCAGGCTCACCTACGCGACTACCCACGGCAATCTCAAGACCGTGGCCGCTCCGGCGGGGAAAAACATGCCGAGACTCGGCATTGCGCTGGCCGGCGGCGGTGCCAAGGCATCCGCCTCGATCGGCGTGTTGAAGGTCCTTGCGCGGGAGGGCATCCCGGTTGCCGCGATCGCGGGCACCAGCATGGGCGCGGGCGTTGGAGGTCTTTTTGCCGCAGGCTACTCTCCCGAAGAGATCGAGAAGATCTTTCTCGAAAATGACTGGAACGACATATTCACCGACACTCCCCGACGCGTATTTCAGACCCAGGAACAGAAGGAGTCAGGCAGCCGCCACCTCCTCGAATTCACGTTCTATCGTGGACGGTTCATGCCGCCTTCCGGGCTGTCGGCCGGCCAGAAACTGACCAACCTGCTGGCGTCCAAGACACTGGCCGCGTCGTTCGAGGCGGACTTCGATTTCGACAAGCTGAAAATACCCTTCCGCGCCGTGGCAACGGACATCGAGAACGGAAACACCGTGGTTATCGGCCGCGGCCTGCTGCATGAGGCCATTCGCGCCAGCGCCGCCATCCCCCTGGTGTTCCAGCCGGTCGAGATCCAGGGACGCATGCTCGTCGACGGAGGTCTTGTCAATAACCTTCCCGTCGATGTGGTGAAGTCGATGGGCGTTGACGTGGTCATTGCCGTCGACGCTTCGTCGAAACTCGACAAGAAAGAACAGCTTGCCACCCTTCTCGAGATCATGAGCCAGTCCATATCCCTCCAGGTCAGGCGCGAATCGGAGCGGCAGGCGGCACTGGCCGACCTGGTGATCACGCCGGACACGACGAGCTACCTGTTCACGGATTTTCCCGCCATGCACGAGATCGTTCGGAAAGGCGAGGAAGCGGCAGAGGCGGCCTTGCCGCGCATCCGTGAACTGATGAAACCAAGAACCATGGAATCGCCGTCATCGGATCGTTACCGTATCACCCGCCTGGACATCCGGGGAAACACAACGATACCTGATGCCGCGATCCGGAATGTCATGACACCGGTCCTTTCCCCCCGCGAGTCCGCGGTTGATGAGCTCCAGGCCGCCCTGGGAGAGGTCTTTCGGCTCGGCTGGTTTGCCGACGTTTCTCTGGACCTCGAAAAAGAGATCGACGGCACGCGCGCCGTCCTCACGGTCGAGGAAAATCCCGTTGTCCAGCGTATCAACCTCTCAGGGAACACGATCATCCCGACCAGTGATATCCTTGCAACGCTCTCCTGGCAGAAGGGGCAGGTGCTCAACAGCACCCGCTTGCGGGCGGAGCTTGACAGGTTCGTGGCAACCTGCAAGAATCGCGGGTACCTGCTCACTCGCGTGGAACGTGTCGATATGAACACAGACCGCGCAACGCTCGAGATAGAGTTCTACGAGGGAAGGGTGGACTTCGTCACGATCGCGGGACAGAAAAGGACAAAGCGGTCCCTGATCCAGCGGGAGACAGGAACACGGCCGGGCAGTCCCTTGAATGTCAATACTGCCGCCTACGACATCCAGCACCTCTACGCCCTGGACTACTTCGAGTCCGTATCAGCAGACATGACGAAAAGCCCGCAAGGCGGTATCGATATCACGCTCAGGATAAAGGAAAAACCCACGACCAAGGTACGGCTCGGACTTCGCTACGACCTTGAGGACCGGTTCACCGGCCTCACCGACATTGTGATGGAGAACGTTACCGGCAGGGGCATCAAAGCCTACCTCACGACGCGGTATGGAAATTACACGGACATCACGCTTGGATACTGGTCGCCGATCTTTCTCGACACCTATTTCGTGCACAGCATGCAGGCCCTCTACCAGCAGAGAAATTACCTCCTCTACGAGGACCAGCACAAGGTCAATGAACTGGACATCACCCGGATCGGCGCCGAGTTTGCCTTCGGTTACCAATGGTTCCGCTTTGGCGACACCTACCTGCGCTATCGCTACGCCGCGGACAGTGCCGAAGAAACCCTCGGCGCGAATCCCGCCAGGGATGTTACGCACATCGGAAGTCTTGCCTTTCTTACCACGATCGACACCCGTGACAGGAATATCTTCCCGCACACCGGGATATTACTGAAAGGGTCCTACGAAAGCGCCCGGCCCGCGTATGGCAGCACCAATGCCTTTACCAAGACCGCGCTCTCGCTCCAAGGAGCCATACCGATAGCAGAACGACATACGTTGATCCTTGAAGGATCGGGCGGTCTGGGCAGCGGAGACATGCCCTATCAGGAAAAATTCGGGATCGGCGGGGCGGACTATCTTCTTGGTTTCCCGCTGGCAGGATACCAGCGCCGGGAGTTCACGGGTTCTGATGAGCTGGGTTTCTCGGCAGCCTGGCGGTGGATGATCAGGGAGTACCATCTCAAGGCGGTCAAGGCCGTGTATCTGAACCTTACAGGACAGGCCGCCAATGTCTGGGAACGAAGTGGAGCGGTGTCTGTGGACCATCTCCGGACAGGCGCCGGCATCGGTCTGCACGCGGACACGATCATCGGCCCGATGCGGCTTGATTTCGGGGCCGGCGCGCAGAACCGGCATATGATCTATTTCTCGGCGGGGTTTGATTTTTGAGGATACGCGTGACCATTTTCATTGACTTGCCGCGCGCCTTCTGATATGAATTGAACATTCGAAGACCGGAACAACCATGGCGAATATCTTTTTCATAGGCATAGGCGGGTTCCTTGGCGCGATCTCCCGGTACGGGGTCGCGCTTTGGATCGGACAGCGGTGGGGACGCAACTTTCCCCTCGGCACTTTCCTGATCAATATCAGCGGCAGTTTTCTCATCGGCCTGCTCATGTCGCTGTTCACGGAGCGTTTCATGGTGAACCCGCAATGGAGATTGCTCCTTATCGTGGGGTTCCTCGGCGCGTATACCACGTTCTCAACCTTTGAATACGAGACCGGCACGCTCATGAAAGACGGCGAATGGCTGATCGCGATGCTGAACGTCATGTTGAGCGTTATCGTCGGATTCATGGCATTGAAGCTCGGTGAGGTGATCGCGAAAAGTATATAATAGTCCTCATTCCAATGCAACAAATCGAGAACTCTGATCCATAACAACTCATGTCTCACACGAAGCCACAAAGCGCACGAAGGAAAGCGATTAATGATCCAAAATTCAATTCATAAACTTCGTGTCTTCGTGGCTTTGTGTGAAAAAGGAGAATTTCATGATCAAACCCGGTCCCGCAAAAAAACTCACCATCTACGTTGACGAGACCGAGAAGGTCCACGGCAAGCCGGTCTATGAAGCGGTCATGGACATTCTTTTTACCCGGAAGATATCCGGAGCAAGCGTGTTCCGCGGGGTCGCGGGTTACGGAAGCGAAGGCAAGCTCCATACCACGAAGATACTGGAACTCTCCACCACCCTGCCGGTCAAGATAGAAGTTGTTGATTCCGAGGAAATGATAAACATCATCCTTGCCGAGATCTGCTCCGTTGTCGGGAAAGGGCTCATTGAAGTGAGCGACACGAACGTCATCAAGTGCAGCGATAGAAAGAAGTAAGCGACACGTTCGCCGATATGATCATCCAGTCCCTCGATACGCAACTGCTGCTTCTCATCAATCACGGCACCGCGAACACCCTGTTCGATGTCCTCATGCCGGCGCTTACCTCACAAGGGTATCTGCTGGTCCTGCCGTTTCTGTTGTATATGATCGTCAGCAGCGCTGATCGGATGGATGCTCAGGGGAAAAGGTTTTTGTCCGCGACGCTCTGGACCCTCGTGATCTCCTGTTGCGCCGTCTTTCTCGCGGAATGGGCGGGGGTTGTGTTGAAAAACGCTATTGACCGGGAAAGGCCATGCATGGCGATCGAGGGGATCCGGCTCATTACCGCCTGCCCGAAGTCATACGCCATGCCGTCAGGCCATGCGATAAGCTCATTTGCCTTTGCCGTACCCCTCTTCTATCTGACCCGGGATTATTTGACGATGCCATGGCGTATCTATCCCCTTGTCCTGGCGTCGCTCATCGCATTTTCAAGGATTTATCTGGGAGTCCATTATCCAACGGATGTGCTGGCGGGAACGCTGATGGGGATCATGATTGGAATGCTATTATCGGTTTTATGGCGCAGGATAGCGATTAAATACCGCCATTGAGGTGATACCACTCCTGACTCCGCACTCCGCATTCCGCAATCCGCAATCCGCACTCAAACCTACTCCTTCCATCCATGATTGCCGATAAGTGGAACGAACACACAGGGGATGCTCCGTTCGGTGATCATGCCTTCCGCGGTCTTGACCACCGTGATAAGCTGCTGTCCATACCGGTCGCCCACGGGGATCACCATCCTGCCGCCCGCTTTGAGCTGTTCCACGAGCGGCGCCGGGATATCGGGCGAACCCGCGGTCACCATGATCGCATCAAAAGGCGCCATCTCCTTCCAGCCGTACGTGCCGTCGTAAACTTTTATCGCCACACTTTTATACCCCAGCCGGTCGAGCTGCACCCTGGCCTTGTCCGCCAGCGGCTTGACGCGCTCCACGGAATAGACCTTCCCGCACAATTCCGCGAGCACCGCGGCCTGGTAGCCTGAGCCGGTCCCGATCTCGAGTACCCGTTCCGAGCCCTTGAGACCGAGGAGCTCGGTCATGAGCGCAACCATGTAGGGCTGGGACATTGTCTGGCCTTCGCCGAGCGGAAGCGCGTTATCGGCATAAGACATGCCGCGGATGGCCTCGGGCAGAAACTCATGGCGGGGTATTTTGCGCATGACCGCGAGAACACGTTCGTCCTTTACTCCCCGGCTGACGATCTGCTCGTCCACCATCCGGCTGCGTTCTTTTTCATAGTTTATCACTCGCTGCTCCTGCGCGTCGCCGGTGGCGCATAGGACATTGTCTCCAAGGATTTCAGCCTGTCGAACGAAGAATAGTCCGTCATATCAAGATGGAGCGGAGTGATCGAGATCATCTTGCGGTCTACAGCGTCGAAGTCCGTGCCCTCTTCCCGCTCCCAATCCGGTTCGCCGCCCCCGATCCAATAGTATTTTTTTCCTCTCGGGTCCACGCGCTCCACGGTCATCTGGTGATAAATGCGTTTGCCGAGCCGGGTGATACGCGTGCCCGAGACTTCGGAGAAAGGAAGGTTCGGAACATTGATGTTCAGAAGGGTGCCGGCGGGAAGCCCCTCCTCAAGTATCCGCCGGGCGGTACTGAAGGCCACTTCCGCTGCCTCGGCAAAACGGAAATCCTCACGCCCATTGAGTGAGATGGCAAAGGAAGGGATCCCGAGCAGAATGCCTTCGATGGCCCCCGCGACGGTCCCTGAATAGGTCACATCATCCCCAAGATTCGGCCCCTTGTTGATGCCGGAGACCACGAGCCGCGGGGTCTCTTTGAGCAAACCCTTGACCGCGATGTTCACGCAGTCCGTTGTCGTACCATTGACGCTGTACATCGATTCCTTGATCTCTTCGATCAGAAGCGGCCGGTGAAGCGTCATGGAATGGCCTGCCGCGCTCCGTTCGCGGTCAGGGGCAACGATCACCACCGAGTCAAGTTCCCGCAAATGCCTGGCAAGAAGCTGGATGCCCGGGGAGTATACGCCGTCGTCGTTCGTTACGAGGATCATGGTTAAACCTCTTTGTATCGTTATCGATAGAGCAGATGAGATATATGATATGAGGTTTATACAATAAAAGGCCGGGCAATGTAAAGGGGAAAGAGAGAACGATGAGCTAACCAGCGCGTAGTCTTTCAGCGGCACGAAGGTTCTTTAATCCGAAGGGTTCGTTTAGGTAGTGGTATACGAGCATCAGAATGGGCCTAACCATGTTATTAATCGACACAGCGGAGTATATCAGAAGCAAGTCTTATTGTAAAATAATATTGACACAACTAATTGATATAATTATACCTACATGTCGCTCACACCACACAAGGAGCGCATAGCGTCATATCTGCTCATGAGCCATGATGGTCATCTTACGCAATCACAAAAAGAAAAGCTCATAACTTTTTCAAGTTATGAGCTTTATATAATTGGTCGGGGCGAGCCGATTCGAACGGCCGACCCCTTGCACCCCAAGCAAGTACGCTACCAGGCTGCGCCACGCCCCGACTTGTTACCTTATTTCAGAATTTCCAGTATCTCCCTCAGTTCCTTCTTGGTGCTCGCGATAACCGACTCAAGAGCGTCCTGGTCTCCTTTGCTGTTCATTTTCTTTCGGGCCCCGGCGATCGTATACCCATCTTTATAGAGCAATTGTTTGATGTGGAGAACAGCGTCTAAGTCTTTTTTGCTATAGAGGCGCTGTCCCGATTTGCCCTTGTTCGGTTTGAGCTGAGGGAACTCGCTTTCCCAGTAGCGCAGTACGTACGCTTCCAGCCCGGAAAGTCGGCTCACCTCACCGATCCTGAAAAAAAGCTTATTCGGCTGTGGCTGTTGGGGATTCGATGACATGCTCTTTGAAAATCATGCTGGGTCTGAAGCTGACGACCTTGCGCGGAGTGATCTCGATCTCCTGGCCGGTCTTCGGATTGCGGCCTTTCCTCGAGTTCTTCTTCCTGACCACGAAGTTTCCGAAACCAGAAAGCTTCACAGTCTCCCCCTCTTTCAGGATCTGCTTTATCATATCCAGAATCATCTCCACCAATTCTTCAGCATCCTGCTTCGGCAGGCCAACCTTGTCAAAAACTTCTGAGATGATATCTGCTTTTGTCATACAGACCTCCTCTACGGCTCATAATATAGAAGATAAGCGCTTCAAAGTCAAGGGGAAATTCTTCTTTTAGCAGCCCAAAGTAACACACCCTTGATTTGTATTTACGACAGGTGTTAAGGATTTTACAACCTTTTAGGAGAAAGGGAGCAACGGGCGAAATGGCGAAAAGGACATTCTTTTTATTAGTTGTGCTATTCATCCCCCTTTCACCTCTCAATTCCCCATTTCTCCTGATCGTTCTCTTCTGAACCCTGATAGTTACGATTTATGATATAAATCATAACCATGGGAATGAGTTTTGCGCTTTAATGAGTACGTCTTTGAACCGATGCAAACTGATCAAACGACACCCTTACACAGATTTATTTTATGCTACACTGTATTTATCGTGATCCATCACCTATTGTACTGAAACAATAGAAAAGGAGGGGTTCTTATGAAAAAGAAGATCATAGTTGTATCTCTGGCACTTGGCATGGCTCTGGCGTTCCATGCTTCACCAGGAGAAGCGGCCGCGGCAAAGGTAAAGGCATCAAAAGAAGGTAAGGCGTGCATCGGTTGTCACGAGGCGCAGTCTCCCGCGTTTGTCAAGGAATGGAAGCTGAGCACCCACGCGGCAAAGGGGGTTGACTGCTACACCTGCCACAAGGCGGAGAAGTCCGACGCTGATGCCATGGAGCATAACGGATACACCATCGCGATCCTCGTCACTCCCAAGGACTGCGGCAAATGCCATTCAAAGGAAGAAAAGGAGATGACCGAGAGCCACCATGCCAAAGCGGGGGACATCCTTAATTCCGCGGACAACTATCTCGGTGAAGTCGTGGGTGGACAGGAGGCCGTTGCCGTCGGCTGTCTGCAGTGCCACGGCGGCAAGGTCAAGGTCCTTGCAAACGGCGCGCTCGACACCAACAGCTGGCCGAACACCGGCATCGGCAGAATAAACCCCGATGGCTCCAAGGGGTCCTGCTCGGCCTGCCACGCGCGCCACAGTTTCTCAAAGGCGCAGGCGCGGGAACCCCAGACCTGCGGCAAGTGCCATCTCGGCCCCGACCATCCGCAGATGGAAGTATATCAGGAATCAAAACACGGGATCCTGTACGAGGCCAACAAGGAGCGCATGAACATGCACAAGGACAAGTGGGTTGTGGGACAGGATTATTCCGCCGCCCCCACCTGCGCCACCTGCCATATGAGCGCCACGCCGACCCAGGCCGTGACCCATGATGTGGGCGCACGGATCAGTTGGACACTACGGCCGCCGATTTCAAAGAAGCTGGAAAACGCGGACAAAAAGCGCGAGGCCATGCAGAACGTCTGCAGCAATTGTCATTCAGCTCCCTTCGTGGAAGGGTTCTACAAACAGTTCGATAATCTTGTCAATCTCTACGACGACAAATTTGCAAAGCCCGCGACCGCGATCAGGCAGGAGCTGATGGACAAGGGCAAGATCACGAAGGCGAATTTCGACGACAAGCTGGACTGGATATACTGGGAGCTTTGGCACCATGAAGGCAGACGGGCGCGGCACGGCGCGGCCATGTCCGGCCCCGACTATGCCTGGTGGCATGGCATCTATGACGTGGCAAAGAACTTCTATACCGAGTTCCTGCCCGAGGTAAAGACCGCTGCCGGTCCGGAGCTCTATGGCGAGATCGTGAAGAAATACCTCGATCCGGATGTGCGGCACGAGTGGTACACCAAGGGAATGACCAAGGAGCAGCTCGAAAAGATCCAGAAGTTCTACAATGAGCGTTATGGCGGCACTACGGCGAAATAGACCGTTCTCCAGCGGGGCAGCAATGCCCCGCTTTTTTTATTCGAAATGAGGTCATAAGAATCATTTCAGCTCGCAAGGCAACGCGAGCGGAACAGAGACGATATTGGGGAAGGTGATTGATAATGAGAAAAGAATACGATTTTTCAAAGGCACAAAAAATCCGTATGCACGCAGGCTTAAGCGTCAAGTCACGCTGAGGATGGATGAGGACACGATCAGCTACTTCAAAAATCTTGCGCAGCAGATCGGCGTCCCCTACCAAACCCTGATCAATCTCTACCTGAGAGATTGTGCCGCCTCTCATGGAAAACTGGCCCTGCACTGGAAAACCGCGTAAAGATCTGATCCTTCGTATCAAGGCGACGATACTTCTTTTACCTGCGCCCTCGCCTCGCCAGCTCCCCTATTTGAATCGACTACCGTTCTCCTGGAACAAAAAAGGCCGGCCCACAAGGGACGGCCTTCACTCTTCATTATATTATTCAACCTTGACTGAGATCAACTCTATCTCAAAGATCAAAACCGCATTCGGCCCTATGGAGCCGGTATCGGAACCAGCCTCTCCGTATGCCAGGTCCGACGGGATGACGAGCTGCCACTTGGAGCCTTCTTTCATAAGCTGTAATGCCTCGGCCCATCCCGTGATCATGCCGTCCATGTGGAACGTTTCGGGTTGCCCGCGCTTGTACGAGCTGTCGAATTCTTTTCCGTCGATCAGCGTGCCGCGGTAATGCACCGTCACGGTATCGCGTTCCCGGGGAGACTTGCCCTTCCCCTCGGTGATGACCTTGTATTGGAGACCGCTTGGCAGGGTCTTTACCCCTTCCCTGGTCTTGTTCTTTTCAAGAAAAGCCTCTCCCTCTTTTTTGTTCTTCTCTGTCAGGGCTTGGTCGCGCTGGTGCTGCTTTATCACGAGGTTCTCCTGGAACTTCTCCATGATTTGGCTGGATTCGTCGTCGGTCAACAACGGTTTGTTGCCGGCTAATATGTCCTTGATCGCTCATAAGGTGACATTCGGGTCAACATCATTTTCTTTTTTGAGAAATTTCCCCATGTCCATCCCAATCGCATAACTTACTTTGTCTTTCTCTGTCTTGAGCACGTGTGTCTTGGCTTCCTGCTTCTTTTCCGCCTTTTTCTCAGCGGCAAAAGCCATGCTCGAAACCAGGACCAAACATACAATAATTATCAATCGCGATTTCATGTTTATTCCCTCTTTCTTTGTATTTTGTCAGGGCATAAAATTACCAGAATTTATCCGGCTTGTCAATCCACCTCTCCTGCTAAGATCTCTGTGGTGGATTTTGAAAATACCTGCTTCAGAGATGGGATACAGGATGGCCGGGAGACGGGACGAACGAAGAAAAGTATATCCGCGACAGCGACCGTTACCGCATAAAGCCCGTTGACTCGAGGACGCTCATCCAGGCTGCGCACGGCACGGTACCGGGGCGTTAAAGGTCAACCTGCTCACGGAAACAGTGGATATGATTTGACCGTGGAAACCCGGTCCCTCCCGCCCTCTTTTGAAGCATACATGGCGTCGTCAGTGCGTTTGATGAAAGAATCCGTCGTATCGCTGTCCACTTCCAGGCTGGACAATCCGATGCTCAAGGAAAGCCGGATCGATTTATCTTCCATGAAGCTCATTTCAGTGTTTCTCACGACAGAGAGGATCTTTTCCGCGATCTTTTCCGCTCCCTTGACCGACGTCTCCGGGAGAATAAGCATGAACTCGTCCCCTCCATAACGCCCGGCAATGTCCGCCTTCCGGAGGATGGTCCTCAATGCCGCCGCAATGGTCTGCAAGGCCTGATCTCCCGCGTCATGGCCGCAGGCATCATTGATCTCCTTGAAATTGTCTATATCGCAGAGAATAAGGGACAGCTCTGAATTATACCGCTTTGCGCGGTCGATCTCGTAAAGAAGGCTGTCGGTAAGCGCTCTCCGATTCATAAGCCCGGTAAGGCCGTCCGTGCTTGACAGATATTCCAGCTTCTCGATGAGGAGCCGCTTTTCCTCCTCGGATCGTTTCCGGTCGGTAATGTCCCGCGTGTATTCGATGGCGTGAGACACGCTCCCATCCTCATCGAGGATGGGATAGGTGCTGATCTCCACCCAGATCCCGGACCCGTCATGCAGCGTGATGAACTTTTCTTTCACACAGGGGTCGGCTGAATTGAAGGTCGCATGCACCACGCACCCCTCGCAGACGCTCGCTCTGTTCTGCAGCACTTCATGACATTTCCTGCCGACCAGTCCGCCGGCCTCCTTGTTCCTCATCCGGGCATACGCGTCGTTTACCCGTATGATCTGAAAGTTGCGGTCGACAATGCTGAACGGGTCGCGGATACTGTCAAAGATCGTGTTCAGAAACTGTTCCGACCGGCGCAGCCGTTCCTCGCTCCGTTTGCGCCAGGTAATGTCGCGAATGATGCAAATCCGGCTTCCATCATCAAGCATGGTGATCGAAGCTTCCTGGTAATAGGTACTGCCGTTCTTGCGCAACGCGAGCAGTTCCCCGCGCCATCGGCCGCTTTTTCCCAGCACCGGTTCAACGGTGGACCGCATCCGCTCATACTCCCGGTCACTGTAAGCGAGCCGGCATGATTTGCCCGTCAGTTCCTCCGGACCGTCATATCCATTGATCGTTGCAAAAGCCTGGTTGACGTAGACATAGGTTTCATCCGGATCGCTAAGGGTGATCCCGTCCATGGAGGTCTCGATGGCGGTGGAATGTTTTCGCAGAACATCCCCAGTCCTGCGATACCTGGCCGTAATTCTTGCGATGATGATACCGAAGGCAATAAAACTCAGCGTCAGGAGAATGCGAAGAAAAGGTTCGTTCTGCCCCGCGTTCAGCAGGAGGCTCAAAAATGTCCCCTTATGCAATACCAGGGCGTTAACGGCCGAGTCAACGGTCCAGATGGACACGACAGCAATGACCGTGGCTATGATGATCTTATGTTCGGCTTTCGTTTTGCTCATACCCTTCCATGAAATCCCTTACCTTCCATTATACCCCGCCGAAACCTGTCCTGAACGCAACCGAAGGGAAGCGGAGACGCAGAAAAAGTGAGAATGCATCAGACGTTCGTCTTGACGCTCTCTTCGATGCCCAGGACCTTCTCAACGATCTCGGCAAGCTCCTCATCGTGGTCGTGGTTCAGGGTGAAGACCCGGCACTGGACCACGCGCGCCGGGATATAGTCAAAAAAATCCTTGAGCGGTTCCTTCTCTACTTTGCGCGTCGAGGGATTGAACACATGGATCTGGCGCTCGCCCATCATCAGCGGGTTGACCGGCCTCGGGTCCTGGCTGGCCATGTCCACCCGGAACTGCAGATCTTTAAGCTTCGGCGAAAGATTCTTTTTTATCCGGCTCACCAGTTCCCTGGCGTCGATGATGGTTTTCCCTTTTTCGAAGGTCTTCATGGAAAGTGTCACGTCATAGGCCATTTTCCATTTTACTTCGCGCGAAAGGATGGAGGCCCATTCCCGTCCGAGCGCCGCCGTGGAACCATCCGCATCGTCGCCCCACTTTCGCACGGCCTCGAGCAGGGACCAGTCGGTCAGTTCCCGGTATGCCTTGAGGTTCTCAACGGGATTGAACGGAAACAACGCCGCCATGGTTTCCTTGAACAGTTCCTTGAGGTGCTCGTCGATCGCCCGCGTGGTTCGATGGTAATAGACGTTCGTGTACATATACAGCCGGGCATTCAGGAACATGTTCAGAGCGGTAAGCCCGGACTTGTGGAGCGTGAGGCCCTTGTCCGTGAAGAACGTGTAATACATCAGCCGGTCGATGTCCACCGCGCCGATGGCCACGCCGCACATGTAGGCGTCGCGCATTACATAATCGAGATTGTCGACGGTGTAAATGCCCGAAAGAAGCGGTTGGAGGAAGACGAGCCACTGCTGTTTTTTCACCGTCGATGCCGACTGGGCCCCCTTGCCGATCAGGAAGGCGATCTGCTCCGGGTCCAGCTTCTCTTTCTTCGCGAATTCGCCATTGGGACTTCGACGGATGTCCTTGATGATCTCCGCCAGTTCGTTCTTGATGATATGCTGCCCCAGTTTTTCATGGGTCAGGCCGAACTGTTCGAGATAGTTGTCGTCGAAGAAGTGTCCAAAGGGGCCATGCCCCACGTCATGCAGGAGGGCCGTCACCCGTAAAAGTTCCTCGATATAGTTTGCCGAAGGGCAATCCAGCGATGCTGCCTTGAGCGAGGGATAGAGGTGACGGGCGAACCGGCCCGCCAGGTGCATGGCGCCGAGCGAGTGCTGGAACCTGCTGTGCTCCGCCGAGGGATAGACCCACCGGGCGCTCTGCAACTGGTATATCTGGCGCAGGCGCTGCATCCAGGCCGTATCGATCAGGTCCTTCTCGGTCTTCTCGCCTTCCACGCGGGGCGTGGTGAACGAGATGTACCCATGGACCGGATCGCCCAGCAGGGCGGTGCCATCATAGAATTCTTCACCCCGGGTAAGTTCACGCATGAAATGATTATACCGTGAAATAAACTACAGTCAACTACAAAGACCGTATCGGCGGTGTAAACTGCTCTGGGTAAATTCTGCATTGAAAAGAAAAGGGTGTATTGCCCTTCTGGCCATCTCATAAGAAAAGAGTAGGAATACACCCAATGGAAGCTCGGTAGGTCGGGTAGGCACCGCGAAACCTGACGCATCAAATTGAAGCGATTGTTAAGAATTGTTATTTTGGATCTGTTGGGTTTCACTGCGTCCTACCCAACCTGCAACTTCGCAGAAGATCTCTGCACCTGCCATCCGGACCCATACGATCAGCGGAGCCATCGGGATCAAAACAGAATATACGCTTTCGCCCCCGCCTCTATAGCATAATAAACGGACCGAAAGTCTTTTTTCGAAAGAGAGAAACGCGGTATTCGCGTCTCGAGCTCGACCGCCGGTGCATATTTGCCCTGTAGAACCAGGGACTTTTCGAAGACCAGCAGATTCTTCCCCCTGATTCCCTCGATCTTTTGTGTAAGCGTCAGCGCGCCGCGGGTGAGCCTTCTGACCCGGCCCGATACGAGTGTGAAAGAAAAGTCCTTGAGTATCCGGTTCTTGTACTTAAGCTGCCCGGTCTTTGCGGAAATATTGATGATGAGGTACTTCGAGTCCGACGCGTACATCGCACTCTGAAAGACCAGATAGGCCTGCTCCCGCTTGAGCTTCTCGATGCTGGCGCTCAGCTGCTTCTGCTGTTCAAGAAGCTTTCCCCGTTCTTCCCCGTCCTGTTCGCCGCTTTCCGCTCCCATGAGAAACAGGGAGAACAAAAGGACCCACCAGACTGTTTTGCTTGCTACCTTACTCTGCATTCTACACTCCGCACTCCGCACTAATAAATATACACCTTGGTGCCGTTCTTCACTGATTTGTAAAGTATTTCGAGATTATCATCGTCAAGGGAGACACACCCGTGGGTAAAGTGGGTCCCCAGAAGGTTCTTCCACTTCGTGCCGTGGATCTTGTACCCGTTCCCGAGAAGGATGGCGTACTTGCCCATCACGTCCCGCACGAACCGGTCCGGGTCGTTCTCCGGCGGTATGGGCATGTTCTCTTCCACATAGGACCAGTCGGGCCTGATCCAGACCGGGTTTCGTTCCCTGCCAAGGACCGTGAGCGAACCTGTGGGGCTTTCAAAATACCAGTTTCTTCCCCTGTCCTCCTTGAGAAACTGCCGGCTGCCGGTCCCCACTTTCGCCGTCAATACAATGGAGTTGCCCTGTCTCATCGCAAGCCGGTTGTTTTCCGTGTCCACGACCAGATAGAGCTCATCGTCGTCCATGTCCCTGAGCATGTTCCTGAGCCCCAGGTTTTCCTCATCAAGCTGCGCGGCCTGCTCCTGCAGTGACTGCACATCACTGCGAAGCACCTCGATGGGCACAGCCTGAGCTTCCGAACACCCCGTCAGCATTATGAATGAAAACAGCAGAAAGGACAGTCTCTGGACGATTATCGACTTCATTCTTGTCACGATCTTATTCCGCACTCCGCAATCCTCACTCCGCATTAAGAAAGATCTTCCCCGGGTTCAATATATTGTTCGGGTCAAGGGCATGTTTGATCCTTTTCATCGCCGCGATTGCTTCAGACCCCAGTTCCATCGGCAGGTAGGCGGCCTTTGACAAGCCGACCCCGTGCTCGCCGGTAATGCTCCCCCCAAGCCGCAGCGTGGCCGCGAAGATCTCTTTTACCGCGGCTTCCGCCTTCGGCAGGTCCGCTTCGTCGAACAGGATATTCGTATGAATATTGCCGTCCCCGGCGTGGCCGAAGTTCACGATCAGGAGTCCGTACCGCTCCGCGATCGCCGCGATCCCCTGCAGGCTTTCGGCTATTCTGCTGCGCGGCACCACAATGTCTTCGTTCAACTTTTTCGGCTTGATCGTATAAAGTGCCGGAGAGATCGCCCGCCGCGCCTTCCAGAGCTGTTCCCGCTCCGCATCTGACCCGGCCCGATCCACGCGCGCGGCGCCGCTCTGCATCATGATCTCCGCGATCCGGTCCGCGTCCCGTGAGGTTGATTCAGCAGGTCCGTCCACCTCCACCAGCAGCATGGCGGCCGCGCCGTGCGACAGGTCCTCTTTCAGGTAGCCCTCGACCGCCCTGAGCGCTGTCTGATCCACAAACTCGAGCGCCCGGGGAAGGACCCCGCTTGCCATGATCGCGGATGCCGTTTTCGCGGCAACAGGGATCTCGTTGAAAAAAGCGGCCAGGGTCCTCACGCTCTCGGGCAAACGCAGGAGTCTCACGGTGATCCTGGTAACCACGCCGAGCGTGCCTTCGGACCCGACAATGAGTTTCGTGAGGTCATATCCCGCCACGCTCTTGGCCGTGCGCGCGCCGGTCGTGATGATCTCGCCGGTGGGCAGCACAACCTCAAGGCCGAGCACATAGTCCTTGGTAACGCCGTACTTCACGGCGCGAAGTCCGCCGGCGCATTCGGCCACATTCCCGCCCAGGGTGCAGAACATGCGGCTTGCCGGGTCCGGGGGATAAAAGAGACCGCGCGATTCTACCTCGCGCTGCAGATCGCCGGTAATGACGCCCGGTTCGACCACGGCGATAAAATTCTGTTCATCGATCTCGAGAATGTGGTTCATGCGCTCGAGCGAGAGCACCACGCCGCCCTGGACCGGTATGGACCCTCCGGACATGCCGGTCCCCGCTCCGCGCGGCACCACCGGGAATCGTTCCCGGTTGGCCAGCCTGAGTATCTCCGATATCTCCCGGGAAGTCCTGGGGCGCACCACGACCCAGGGGAGCGCTTCCTTCCGGGTTGCATCATAGGAATAGACGACCAGCTCTTCAGGTGAGGTGGAGAAGTTGGCGGGGCCGACAATTGACTTCAGTTCTTTGAGAACAGATGGTTTAAGCATGAGTGGTGGTTGTCCAATCGGAGTGAATCCCGCAATGTTGCATCACTGGCGGATGCATTATCTTATCAGTCTCTGCTGCAGAATGTCCCGCAGCTCCCTTCTACCGTCTAACACGCAATGGATAAAAACAGATTCTTCAGCTGCCTCATAGAGTATCCGGTATGGCTTAAAAAAAACCTCCCGATATTCACGTATGTCAAGCCGTTCCAATTCAGGAGGGTAATGTCCTCTCAAGGGAGCACTTTGCAGACTCAGTATGACCTGTTCGATGTTCTGAGACAGCCTTTCAGCCTTCTCTTCGGAATCATTGCGTTTGACGTAGAGGTAAATATGATCTATGTCTTTTTCCGCGTCTTCGAGAAGATAAACCGCGAATGCTTTTGTCATTTTGATGCCGCCCATTTTTTCCGCAGATCCTTGAAAGCCCTCGGAACAGGTTTATACCTCCCGCCCGCAAGGCTTTTTTTGCTCTGGGCGAGGATCTTGAGGAGAGCGAGACTCTCCTGAAGGTCCTCATACTCGCTGATGCCCTGAATAACCGCCTTTGCCTCCCCATTGAGGGTGATAAAAACAGGACTTCGGGTTTCGCCAATATCCCGGATAATTTCAGAAGCATGCGTCTTAAAGTAGCTTATGGGCTTCACTGCTTCGCTTAATTTCATGGTTATTCTCCTTCGGTCGTCAAGTCTTAATATAGTATAAATTAAGGTCTAATAAATTGCAACCCTTGATTATAGGAAAGAGAAAGAAAAGGCAGGCCGAAATAGGCCCGCCCGTATCTATGGACTTTCACTCCGAACTCCGAAATTTAACGCGCGGGTGAGACGCGCGCCTTTTGCGCGTCAGACTCGACCCGCTGGTTGGAATCTGCTTCTATTGGCTTAATTTGGAACTGGCAAGCCGATTAAGACTGACGCCGAACTCAGCAGCCTGTATGGCAAGTTTTTGATGAACCTGAGGGGGGACCCGCACCATGAATTTGCCGCTGAAATGACGGGACGAGATCGGTTCGGGTATGGCTTCACCTTTTTTATGCATGTCCCTCATGACATCGTCAACCACATTACGAATGCCTTTCAAGGCGGATTCCGGCGTTTTTGCCAGCCAACTAAGGCTGGGAAATTCAGCGCACAGCCCTACATATTCGTTGTCGTCTTCAGACCATGTTACCCGATATGTAAATCTATCTTTCTTCATGGACATGATCCACCTCCAGCCTTTCTATTGCCAAGAGCACCTGTTTAACCTGATATGCTTTTGCTTTCCCTTTATGGTTTTGAATGTTTATCCTTGGATCGCCTTGCCACGGGGTTTTGTAAATTCGATGACTGCTCCCCCCTTGGCGAGGTTCGCCAAAATAATGATCGCATACTTTGCATAAATCATTGAATCGGACATCCCGCGGATTCTGACGTATATGGGCGAGCACGTCTTCTATTTTACTCATATTCCCATAGTATCATTATTGGTATCATTGTCAAGAATTATTTTGCGGACATCTTCGGAGCGTGGGTTGATAGACAGGTTGGAAAAGCTTATTGTGCGATATGCCTGGAAACCACGAACACATCGACATCACTTCTTGAGCACTCTTCATTCGAGGCATCGTTGATAGTTATAACTTCAATCGTCTTTCCAGATTTTTCAGTGAACTTAACGTGATGTATTTGGCGATAAAGAGCTCCTCCAATCTTCTCCGATGCCAATCTGATGGTTGATGTTTTAGTGAAATCTACCTTGCTGTTATCAGTAATCCCCGCATTTTTCAAATGAACAAATGCCATTTTCGTTGGCCAACGCTCAGTTCCGGCGCAATCTGGATCTTTAGCGAGTGCCAATGAAGGTGATATGACTATCAAAAGGAGTACCATCAAAAAATTCATCATAAATGTCTCCCATGTTTCAACAAGGGGATCACGAGCCCCCTATATAATCCCGGATTTGCGGTGTTATCTATTTTAGCAATGATTATGCCACGTCGGCTTCCATGTTCAAGACGAATATATGCCTGATTCAAGGCGATGTCAACGATAACGAGAGGTGTTTTAAGGGCATGTCAACAGATACGGAATGCAACCAGAACCTATCATTTTATTCAAAATCTTCATCGACCTCGACCATCGCTCGCGCTACGCATATACGCGATAATCGATATCGGGGAACAGATTGTCGCTGTACTCTATCTCGCCAAGCCAGCGTTCGTCAAGAGCGTTTCCTTTAATATCGCGATACAGCCTGTCGAACCTGAGCAAATGTTCTTTCGTTCTCTTGACCGCATATTCTACGTGGCTGCCGGTCTTCATGATAAAAGCCCAGTCCGAGCTCTGGGCAAGCAGCAGTTCCCGTGCCGCCTGTTTTAATGCCCGCTGCTGCAATCCGTCGGCATGGGGAAAGGACCGGGCCAGCTCCACCATGCGGTCAGCGGCCTTGTGCAGATGCCGGTAGATCCAGTCGTTCGCTCCGTTCAGCCACACCTCGGCATATCCCCGGTAGCCCCAGCTTGACGGCGACGGCGTGGCGATCTGGCACTTCGGGTTCTCCTGCAGATACTCGGAAGGAGTGATGAGGCGCACCGTCTTCTGGTCGCACACGGTCTTGCGGATCAGGAAGTTGATCCAGTCCGGTCCCTCGAACCACCAGTGGCCGAACAGCTCCGCGTCGTAGGGCGCGACAATGATCGGCTTCCGTCCGGGGAACACCCCGGCGAGCCATTCGACCTGCTTCTCCCGGTTGAACAGGAAGTTGCCCGCATGGTCGGCGGCCCGCTCGAGCGCCCAGCGCGGGATATAGGGTTCTTTGTCATTCGACGCGCCGGTGATCTTGTGATACTTGATCCCCAGGTTCACGCGCACGCCGTCCGGATGCAGATAGGGTCTGACGTACTCATAGTCAAGGTCAAAACCCACGTCACGGTAGAAATCCCGGTAGTTGTAGTCCCCCGGATAGCCCTCCACGGAACTCCAGACCTGCTTTGACGATTCAATGTCCCTCCCGAAGGCAGCCACACCCGAGCGGGTATAGATCGGCGCATAGACCGCGTACTTCGGTCGGGGCGATGCGTGGAACACCCCGTGCGAATCCGTGAAGAAGTAGCGGATGCCCGCTTCGTGCAGGACCTCGTCAAGTCCCTCGTAGTAGCCGCACTCCGGCAGCCAGATCCCCCTCGGCGCCCTGCCGAGGTGCTTTTTGTAATGTTCGACCGCAACCATGATCTGCGCGCGGACCGCGTTCCTGTTCTGCATGAGCGGCAGGAACCCGTGCGTGGCCGCGCAGGTGATGATCTCCAGCACGCCCAGGTCCTGAAATTTTTTGAACGCTGTGACCAGGTTGCGGCCGTATTTTTCCTCGAACACCGCGCGGGCATTGACGAACATGTCCCGATACATATGCGCGAGGGGGTTGAACTCCGGCTGGTCCTTGGTACGCTCGATCTCGTTCTCCGCGAGTTCGATGAGCTTGCTGATATGACGTACGTATCGATGTTGCAGCAGGGGGTCGGTGAGCATCGCGATAAGCGTGGGTGTCAGGCTCATGGTAATGCGAAAGTCGATGCGATCGTTCAGCAGATCGTCGAACACATTGATAAGCGGAATATAGGTCTCGGTGATGGCCTCATACAGCCAGTCCTCTTCAAGGAACTGGTCATGCTCCGGGTGTCTCACATACGGTAAATGGCTGTGAAGCACCAGCGCCAGATAACCTTTTTCCATCCTTCCTCCGTTGTCCTTGACCTTGTTTTCATGTGAGGATCTCTTCTGATCGCGCTTTTTTCGAATCATTCACACTGCCTTCCGTAACGAGTCAAAATAAAAGTCCATCCATGAACGGATGGACTTTACGCATGTGTGTTCTCATACATCGCGGTGCGGGCAAAAGAGCCGGCACCGGATATTACTTTCGTTTTGCCCGCTCACGGGAGAACAGGCCCGGCGAGGTGATCTCCAGCTCGCGTCTCCGTTTGAGCATTTCCTGCATTTCCGGCGACGAGATGCCTTTCCGGAATCCTTCCGGATAGCCATACAGCTTCCAGAACTCCTCATCCACGAGCATCCACTCTTCGTCGATCACATCGGAAATGCCGTCACGCGGCATGGTGATGTAATTCGACCGCGCGATCGTCAGGAACCGTCCGCCCGGAGAGAGCAGCCCGATGTCCGCGCAGAAGGAATGGGCCGGCCGGCCGATATCGAAATACCAGCTCCCGATCCGGTCCACCACCTCCTGGTCGAAAAACCCGGTGGCGTTCCGGCCGTCGAACTGCACGCCCGTGATATCGTAGATCCTCACACAAAGTTTGCTGTCCCAGCCGAACCACGCCTTCTCCCGTTCAATCCGCGCCGGCGTCGCTTCCCAGTATGCGTAGGCCACAAACGGGTCCCGCGACAAAATAGAGATCCTCTCCTCGTTGTATCCCAGCGGCAGTTCTCCGGAGACCACGGGCACCGTTTGCGGCAACGGCCCGGTATAATACTTGGACTCCGCCACCCGTTCCTGCGCCAGGAGCGGTTCCTCAATGCCGGGAGGCAGCTTCCATTCGCGCACCGGGCTGGTCTTCGGCGATGTTTTCCCGGCCTGCGGACGTTTCTTCGCCGCGCGTTTCGGGTTGGTCGCGCTCTTTCTTGACTTCACTGCTAGTTTTTTCGCCGGCTTTGCAACAACCGCTTTTTTCGCAACTGATTTTTTTACTGAGACGATAACTTTTTTGGCGACAACCTTTTTCCTGACTTTCTTTTTTAAAGATGCAACAGCTCGCTTTCCAGCGGGCTTCACGACAACGGCAGTGAGCGCTTTGATGATATCAGCCTTCTTACCACCTGCGGACAGTGACACTTTTTTCTTTTTGGCCAGGGCTTTGAGCTCAGCCACAGTCATTGCTGTTAAGTCTGATTTTTTCATCTCAACCCCCTTTCCGTAAACGTGATTGCCTTCCCCTGATAATTACGTTCAAACTATAGCACAAAAAACCGCATTGTCAAACCGAATCTGGTTTCATGTTTTTGACAAAATGGAAAAAAGATCTTATACTGCGCGATATGAAACCTCGTGTTGTCATAACCGGCCTGGGCGCGGTAACACCCCTCGGCAATGATATGAAGACCACCTGGGAAGCGCTCAAGAGCGGCCTCTCGGGCGTACGCGCGATCACCAGGTTCGACGCCTCCGCCTTCCCCTGCCGCATTGCCGGAGAACTCGATGGGTTCGACCCGCTCGCGTATATGACTGCGAAAGAAGCGCACCGGACAGACCCGTTCATCCAGTACGCGGTGGCGGCGGCCATGATGGCGGTGGAGGATTCCCGCCTCTCATTTACTCCGAACTCCCTGCTCCGAACCGGCGTCCTGGTCGGTTCCGGCCGCGGCGGTGTGACAACACTGGAGAGGAATATGGCCGCGTTCCTGAAGCGGGGAACGAAGGCCGTGTCCCCCTTTACGACGCCCATGTCGCTCGTGAACATGGCTTCCGGATATATTTCGATGATGCTCGGCGCCACAGGGCCGTGTCTCGATGTCTCGACCGCCTGCGCCACGGGCACGCACTCACTGGGCGAGGCCATGAAGATCATCCAGCGCGGCGATGCGGACGTCATGCTCGCGGGTGGAACGGAAGCCGCGATCACACCGCTCATCCTCGCGGGTTTCTGCCAGGCGAAAGCGGTATCGCTTCGGAACAGCGCGCCGGAGAAGGCGAGCAGACCCTTTGATAACCACCGGGACGGATTTGTTCTTTCCGAGGGCGCCGGAGTGCTCGTTCTGGAAGAAATGAGACACGCGGAAAAACGGGGCGCGAGAATTTACGCGGAACTCGCGGGATACGGCCTGTCATCCGATGCGTATCACTACACACGGCCGGATGCTGAGGGCGACGGCCCGGCCCGCGCCATGAACCTCGCTCTTTCGGATGCGGGAATGAGACCGGATAAAATCGATTATATCAATGCCCATGGCACCGCGACGGTATCGAATGATCGGATGGAAACGGTCGCCATTAAAAAAGCCTTCGGCGAATACGCGGGAACGATCGCAATAAGCTCGTCAAAATCCATGCTCGGACACATGCTCGGCGCCGCAGGCGCGGTCGAAGCAGCCATCACCGCCCTCTCCCTTGCAGAAGGCATCATCACACCGACGATCAATCTTGAACATCCTGATCCTGATTGCGATCTCGACTTCGTACCGGACAAAGCAAGAAGGCAGACGATCAGATCCGCCCTCTCCAACTCCCTCGGCTTCGGCGGGATCAATGGGGCGCTTGTTCTCACGGCCGTGTCCTAAGCTCCTCCACCCGAAAAATCAACATATCCGCCAGAGCACTCATGACTCATCCGACGGATCCGGGCAGTGACAATATCGCTTAAGCATCACTATTCGCAGAGTTAATACACAGATTAATCTATCTTATCGATTAGTTGCAGCAAATTGCACTTGACTTCTAAAGATATAATCAATATATTACATGAACATTAAAAGCTTGTAGTTTAGTTGCTCAGGATTATAAGAAAGAACAATCCCACCAATGGAGGTAACCCGGCTTGCTTCGCAACGCACAGCTTAAATTCTGATCCGCGGTTTTAAAATCAAGCATCTTTTATCTCTATCGTGTTCATCTGTGGATACCGAATGATCCGGGACCACGGGTTTCATAGGATCTGTTATATTAGTGTTTTGATCTGCGTTGTTACCAGGTGGCTTAGACTGTCTATTATCATCATTTGTCTCGTGCGTCACTATCGGAATAAAAAATCTATAAAGGAGGTATATGCATGAAAGTTTTCAGAGTTATCGCAGTACTCGCCTTCCTCGCTATGCCCTGTGCATTCCTGATGACTGGTCAGAATGCGTATGCGGCAGAAGCAAAGAAAGCGAACAGCATCGACGAACTCGCAAAGATGTATGATTCATCCGGCTGCAAAGACTGTCACGAAGAGATTTATAAGGAGTGGTCGAAATCTATCCACTCACGGTCCATCTTCGGGACCGGCAGGACGGCTGCAACGATCATGACCACGGTGAAGGTTGGCCTTACCGGCTGGGAGCATTCCGGTGTGAAGAAACCGGAAGATGTCCAGGTAAAACACCTCATGCTCTGTGCCAAATGTCACCTTCCGCAGCTCGCGGAAGCAACGGACAACGTGGCCAAGGAGATCGTGAAGTACTCCTACGTATACGCGGACCCGAAAGCGACCGATGAAGCGAGAGAGAAGGCAATCGAGCAACTCTCGAAGGTGAACATCAACTGTCTCATCTGCCATCAGCGGAACGCGATCACCCACAAATGGGCCGACGGGACGCCGGCGAAAGACACGGTATACGGGTCCAAGAACGGCGAGCATGCAGACCCGGCCCATCCCAAGATGAAAGAAAGCAAGATCATGGATGAGTCCATTCTCTGTGGTCAGTGCCACGGACTCGGGCCGAATTTTGAGCTCGAAGAACCGTCACAGTGCGCCACGCTGTACGGAAGCTATCTCTGGGCCTACACTGCCGATGGTGGACAGGAAAAGTGCCAGGAATGCCACATGAAGAAGAGCAAGCTCGGCCACAATATGCAGAGCTATCGCGATCCCGGCATGGGCAAGGCGGCAGTGGACTTCAAGGTTGAGACCCGCGGCATGCAGTGGCGCGACGGGGCAAAGATGGTGCCCCAGGCGCTTGTGAAGGTTGAGATGATCAACCGTGCCGGTCACTCCATCCCGGATGGCTGACCAACCCCCAACCGGCTGGTCCTGGAAGTGACCGCTAAAGACAGTAAAGGTAAAGAATTGTACAAGCAGTCAAAAGTCTACATGCCCATTCCCCAGCAGCTCGGCCGCGGCGACAAGATGGGCCGCGGACCCTATGAAAAGAGCGGCATGCTCCGCGATACAACGTTGCCGCCCAACCGTCCCGTGAATGAAACGTTCGAGATACCCTTCCCGGCGGAATTCACGAAACAAGACGGGAAAAGCGTAACAACGATCCTTGATTACGATATGACCGTTACGGTGGAACTCTTATATATGCCGTTCGGCGTCAAGGATGCTGACACCTTCACCTGGCAGTCAGTAACGAAAAAAGTGAGCATCGAAAAAGGCGGTGTGTAAGGAACCGCTTTGCAACCACCAATGATCAGTTGATAACGCAAAATGCCGGCGGGATTCGATCTCCCGCCGGCATTTTTTTGTCTTATCTCCCGGGAAATACCGCGTTCTCTGGTTCGACGCACGAGGTCCGCCAGGGAGAACCTTGCTTCACTGTTTGCTGTAGCGCAGGTAGCGGCCCTTGCTGTCTTTCTTGACGCGATACATGGCCTCGTCTGCCCTGTTCAGAAGCGTCTCCGCGTCTTCTCCGTCCAGGGGATAGAGGCTGATGCCGATGCTCACCCCGATCGATCGACGGTGCCCCTTCAGGTCGAACGGCTCAGACTGGATTGCAATGATCTTGCGTGCCACGATCTCCGCTTCCTCGGGTGTCGTGATCATGCGACAGATGCCGACAAATTCATCGCCGCCCATACGCGCGATCGGGTCTGATTCCCGCATACCGGATACCAGCCTTTTTGACACCTCCTGGAGCAGCCGGTCACCTGCCTCGTGCCCGTACGTATCATTAACGAATTTGAAGTCATCCACGTCGATGTAGAGAAGCGCAAAGATATTCCGGTTTCGTTTTGCCACAGCCAGGACCTGTTTAAGGCGGTCAAAGAACAGCATGCGGTTGGGCAGCCCCGTAAGCGGGTCATGCAATGCGAGATGCTCGATCCGCTGCGCCGCCAGTTTCCGCTCGGTGATGTCACGGAAGATCGCCTGCATCGCCGGTTTCCCCTGGTAGGAGAAACGAACGCCGGCGACCTCCACATCGATCACTGAGCCGTCAAGCCGTACATACTTTTCCTCGGTCCACGAAACCCTGTCCGCGCTGTTTTCAAGCTGTTGCATTCGCGCTTTCTCGATTTCCGCGTAATCCGGATGTACGACATCCAGTACGGACATGCCGATCAGTTGGTCCGCATGGGTTGCCCCGAGCAGCCTCATCCCGGCTGGATTGACGAATTCGAATTTGCCCTCAACGTACACGGAAATGCCGTCCGGTGAAAGCTCGATCAGCCGCCGGTATCGTTCCTCGCTTTCCCGCACAGCCTCTTCAGCTGTCCTCCGCTCGGTAATATCCCGCGTCTCATGAACGATCCGTGCTATGTGTCCGTTCGCATCCCGGATGGGCGATGACGACACCTCGACGTACCGTTTATTTCCGCTTGCGTCATAGTGAACATGTTCGACCGTCGCATGTCCGCCGGTTTTAACCGTTTCGAGGAGCGGACAGATATATTCGGGCGTCGTGCATAGATCCTGCCGGTTATGCGTTATCTCGTGGCATGTTTTGCCGATGACCGCATCTCCCTGCACTCCGTGCCTGGCCAGAAATGCGGCATTGGCCCTTACAATTTTGAATGTGTCCGCATCGATAATCATAACTTCTTCATGCAGGCCGTCAAGCACGGTCTGAAGAAATGCGCGCAACTGGTCGAGGTCCCGGGTCCGGTCGCTGACCCGCCGCTCCAGAGACTCGCCAAGCAGAAAGAGGTCCCGGGTCCGGTCGCTGACCCGCCGCTCCAGCGACTCGTTGAATAACCGGAGATTTTCCTCGGCCTGCCTGACTTTCTTGATCGTATCCCGCGTAAGCTTGATGACAATGAGAACGAAGATCGCACCGCCGAGGAACACAGGGGCGGTGATCAGTTCCGTGGGGAAGGAGAAGTTGCTGACGAGAATGATGAAGAACAGGAGATACCCGGCGAGGAAGAACTGCATGAGCATTGACATGAAGCGCCATCTTCCCAGAAGTTCATCCGGAATGAGGCGCTTCATCTTCTGCCCGGCGAGAATGGCGGAAAGCATGAGAAAAGCTCCGCACAAAACAACCAGGCTCGTAACGATATTTACCGTCGTATTAGCATCCATCGCGTCTTTCTTCGCGACGCTCGGCCCTTGAAAAGCACTGCCCGGCCAAAGAGCTTCTCGATATATATATGATTATATCAGATGGTCGACGCCGAAGCAATCCAATAGCGGCCTTCTCATCGTTACCACATATGGCGCAAAGGATAATCGATAAGGGTCTCATAAAAAGTAGCCCCTGCAAAGGGCGCTTTTTGAGAAGCGGATATATGCAAAAAGAGATTGCGGATCATTGAGTTCTTTATTATACTAGAGAAAAAGTCAGGCGTTTGCGGATTCAGCGCAACCGTGATGCTGGAGCGGGCTGTTTGTCCAAAGCACGTTGCTGAATGTTTTCTATAACAAGGGGTAAACCAAACAGAATATGGGGAAAATCCTCCTGATCGATGATGATGCCGCATTTCTCAAGCTGCTCGAGGAATACGTGGAAACGCGTTATCCCGGCCTTACGGTCCTGACCTGTAATGATCCGATCAAGTGCCTCACCTCCATCACCGATGACCTCGATCTCCTGCTGGTCGATCTGGAAATGCCGGGCCTGGATGGCTCCAAGATCCTGGCCTACGCCGTCTCCACGGGAGTAAGCAAGAACAGGATCATCATTCTTTCCGGACACGACGCTGAATATCTGCACGACCGGTTTCCGATGGGCAGATGCCTGGCGGTGCTCAACAAATTCGAGGCCCAGCAGGAAACCGTTCTGGATATGATCTTCAACTCCCTGCAACAGAAAAGCTCATCCCCTTCCTCACCATAGTCCGGATACCCGGTCAATTCAGCGGAACAAGAAAAAAGTTAAAAAACCTGGAATAGACATAAAACAGTTAAGGACCGGAGATTTCCTCAGGACCTTTTCCCATCATGTTTATTCTGCATTCGCGACGTGCACAACAGAAGATGAGACTTGCCCTGCTTCCTGTATTTTCATGAGATCCTTATTGATTTGCCCGGTTATCCTGAGTTGGACCAACTCGAAGAGATACAGCCTTATTATCAGAATAGAATGGACTCAAATTCAGGGGTGAGCAGAATTAATTTGTCTTTTTGGATTTTTATCTCCCCCCCCTTCTGCCACTTGTCGAGAACCCGCGTCACGGTCTCACGGGTCAGACCGGTCATGTCGGCGATATCCTGGTGAATAAGCTTGATTTTCAAGACGGTGCCGTCAGCTCTTTTTTCACCATGAGATTCGGCAAGCATGAGAAACAGCATCTTGATGCGCTGGGCGGCGTTATTGAAGTTGAGCATCTGTATTGTTTTTATGGACTCACGCAGCCTTGCACAGAGGATCTGAAGCAGGTTTTCAAGCACTTTATTCTGGCTGCGCAGGAGATCATAGAAATCCTTTTTCGAAATAAGGGCGGTCGTGGAATCCCTGGTGGCAGAGACGGCTGCGGGGGCGGTTTTGCCGTCTATCAGGGAAAGCTCGCCAAAAAAATCACCCGTCCGATGCACCGTGAAGATTATTTCTTTTCCGGCATCGGTGGTTTGGACCACCTTAGCCTCCCCGTCAAGGATCATATACATAAACGCATTTGTGTGTTCTTCGTGCAGGATTATTTCGTTTTTTTTAAAATTCTTGATAACGACCTTATCCCGTATCTCATGAAGTTCATCAGAGGTCATTGACGCAAAGAGGGCGATCTTCCTTAATAATTCTATCCTGGATTCTTCTTTCACTGCGAACCTTTCTTTCCACGCTCGGACTGCAGCATTGTACTTCGCACGCTGTCCCCTGCCCTGTCAACAGGAGCTTCTATGACAAGTTTAATGATTCACTGGCGCCATTGTCAAGTATATTTTGCACTATTTGCGACGTAACCGTATCATCCCTGTCTCGCTTTGTTTTTTTCTCAGGATCAGTTGGTTGAAGAAGGACGGGTAATTCCGCTGCGCTCTTGTGCAAATCCTTCAGCGGGGCTGTTACCGCAATATCCCCTTCACGATCACATCCACCGCCTCTTCAGGCGAAAGGCCGTGAGCCAGGAGTGTTTCCATCTGTCGCTTGTCCACGCTGCCGATCGCTGCCTCATGCGTCACTTTTGCCAGGGGATGGGTCACCTGCACGAGCGGATAGGCTTTTGCCACTGCCCTGTCCTTCACGATCTCCATGCAGTCCACGTGACCACGGGCGCCTGCGGCATTGCCCTCGGTAATGCCTCTGACTTCGGCAATGGCATCGTCCTCGATTGCGACCCTGGCCTTGATGAGCCCTCTCGCGTTGTCTCCGTTCAACATGACTTTTTCCTGAATTGCAATGTTGTCATCGGCATGGCCGAATACGCGGGCCACAAGCTCAACCACCGCGTTCTCGCCGGCCTCGACCGCGTAATCGATCCCGAGTTTGCCCACCCTGCCCGTGGTGAGCGTAAAGTCCGTGAAGTACCTGCCGTTCTTGCGCACCTTCACCGCGAGCTTCGGCACAACCTCGATTCCGCCATGAGGGCCGTGATAGTGGGTCTCGAAATACCGCATCTCGGCGTTCTCGCCGATGTCCACCACAGCATCCATGATATGCAGGACCTTCTCGGCATTCGGGAAGATACAGTGGGCTATGAAGGTTGCCGAGGAGTTCTTTTCGAGCGTGACATCCATCTTGATCTCCTGCGTGCCTTTTTTGTGGAGTACTCCGAAGCAGAGGTGGACCGGCCTCTGAAGCTTCACTCCTTCTCGCACGAGGACACGTGCTGAGATGCCGTTGCCGGTCTCTTTGGCATCGACATCGATGCCCTCAACGATCCGGGAACTCAGGATCGAATGACTGCTCACGGCAAGGTGCGCCGTCCCCGCGTCCGCGAGCGCGCCCGTGTCCCCACCTGCTTCGCCGAATGCCTTCATGAGCTCATCAAGTTCAGACATAGTGGCACTCCACCTTCGTGCAGGTCACACACTTCTGCGTTTTATAATGCTCCGCTACCTTTTCCGGGCTCCCGGAACAGATGATCTTGCCGTGGCATAACTGGGACGCCCGGTCTGCGATGCCGGCGATCTCCTCGCGGTGCGTGATCAACAATACCGCGGTCCCGCGGTTTCTGAAGGCCTTGATCACGTTCATGACGTCCTGGATCGACAGCATATCGATGCCCGAATCGGGCTCATCAAGGATCGCGAGCTTCGGGTTCAACGCGAGGACCGAGGCGAGTTCGATCCTCTTGCGTTCACCTCCGCTCAGGCACTTATCGACCATCCTGTGCACATAGAGATCCGGAGAAAGACCGACAAGCTCAAGGAACGGTTCGGGATCGGTCTTCGGGAGTTTCATGGTGAGGTAATCTCCGACCGTGATCCCCTCGAACCGGACCGGCTCCTGCCATGCCATGGTAATGCCGAGCCGGGCGCGCTCGTGGATCGGAAGATCATTCACGACCAGGCTGTTGAAACGGATCTCTCCTGATGTCGGCCGGTATCCCTCGCAACCCATGAGGAGGTAGGCGAGCGTGCTCTTGCCCGTGCCGTTCGTGCCGAGAAGCGCATGGACCTCTCCCCGTTCGATGGAGAGAGACAGCCCTGAGAGAATGGGGTTTGTCCCGTCCGGACCGACACCATAAACGACGTTATCGACCTCGAGTAGCGGCATAGCCGTTCCATTTACCTTGATGAACCTTGTTGACAGCAGATCGTTCCTGTTCTGAATGGGTTTCTGTCTTTATTGTAGCAAAAATATGGGGTTACTTATCGAGGAAGTGTGGGTCGGCAGAATAAACGTGAACAGCCATGCACAAAAAAAGCCGCTGTCCAAATAACCAGGACAGCGGCTTATAGTATCTTATAAGGTTCAGATCAACAGCTGCAGGATGAACCGCAGGAACTCGGCTGCATGCCCGTAAGCACAAAGCCCTGACCTTCCTGGAAATCGATGTTCGTGCTCATCAGCATTTCGTGCGCCCGCTCTTCCAGGAAAACCTTCAGGCCCTGCATCTCAAGGGTCTTATCGCCCATCTGGGCAGCTTTGGCTATGTCCATAGCCAATGAGGGGCTTCAGCCGCCCGGTACAACGAATATTCGTACACCGTCTCCAGCAGTTCCCTGCTTTTCAACGACTTCCTTGAATTTGTTTACAGCACCTTCTGTTAAATTTACCATTCTTCCTCCTTCATTGCCTGAGTATCAAACCCGGATATTAATTATCACATTTTTTATATTACCTCTATAATCGAATATTCGCAACTGTTTTCTAATAATTGCAATCTTTTTTTTATCGAACCATTACATCATGACGTATACCGTTAAAAAATAGAACGTAGTTTCCCGGTTTCTCCCATCTGAAAATAGATATATATACCCCATAAGCCTTACAACTCTTTTTAATCGAACGCACCATACTCTCCGTAAACCCGACGAAAGACCAACATTGAAGAATTTAATAACGCTTGTGCCCGAACACTTACCTCGCCCATCCAATAATTCTTGGTAACATTGTCCGCGATGATCAAACTCATATGCCGCTCCTTTTCTTATCCAGCGCACAGTGTTTTAGAACCCGCCGCCTCTCCCCAAGGCGACCACGGTCTCACCCGGTTTGAGTGATACTAGCGCCTGCGGATATCCGCACTCAAGAACCATAGTGACTCCCTCCGGTACGGATAAAACATCTTTATTCTACCAGTAAGTCACACCCAGATACACTCCCGCAATCACGAGCACCGCTCCGCTCAACCGTTTCGAGTACAGCGAGAAATTATTGACCCCTTTCGAACTCACAATGTTCTCCGTCAGCCCGATGGAGAGACCGGCGATGAATATGAGCGCGCAGTGGCCGATGGCGTAGGCAAAGAGAAGCGACCCGCCGTATAGTATGTCGCCCTGGGTCGAGACATAGGCGAGGATCACTGCGAGAACCGGAGTGGCGCAGGGGGATGAGACCGTCCCGGTCAGGAGTCCGAGGAGAAAGGCGCCCCAGAGACCACGGGACTTCACCTGCCGCGTTTTCTGAAACGGGAGCGGGACTGATAAAACTCCCATAAGATGGAGGCCCATAATCACAGCAATCATCGCGAGCCCGATATAAAGCCACCTGCCCATGAAGCCGAGGAACCCGCCCATCATTGACGCGGCGGCGCCCAGCAGGGTAAATGTCAGAGAGAGGCCGAGGATGAAGACCAGCGAGTAGAGTGCCGCCTTTTTCTTGTTCCCTTCTGAATAGCCGCCAACGTAACCGATGATCAGCGGGATAGCCGCAAGCACACAGGGGCTCGCCGCTGAGATAAGGCCGCCGATAAATACGGCAAAATAAGCCATACTATGATTGTTTTGTACTATCGATTGAATGTTGCTCAGCATGGCTTCCATTCTTCTTCACCCCTTCACCGATTCACCTCTTCGCCATTCTTTACAATCCCGCCTTCTTTAACACCGGCGCGATCTCTTCGAATGCGTAATAGCCGATATGCCGGTGAAATTCCTTCCCTTCCTTGTCCAGAAATACCTGCGTCGGAATCATGGTAACGCCAAAACGTCGCGGGTTCTCGCGGTCCTTTTTGACATCGATAAACAGGACCTCCAGCTTGTCTTTATAATCCATCCTGAGCTTTTCCATGACCGGCTTCATTTTATCGCAGGGAATGCATCCCACGGACCCTATTTCGAGCATCACAAACTTGCCCTGTTTTTTCGCGCCGTTCAAAGTATCCTCAACCACATCTGCGCTGCACAGCCCGGCTATTGCCATCACGATCACGAGCGTAACTACCGATACAATTCTGCTTTTCATGGTGTCCTCCATTTACTTACCTTTTTTTTGGCATTTCATCCTTGATAATCACCTGGACCTTATAATGGTCCGCATTTCCAACCAACGACGGTCCCCGTTGCCATCAGCGAACGACCATCGTCAACATTACAGCGTTTCCGTTGCTTTAATGTCGCAAGATCCATTTTGATAATATTTTCTCTGAAAATACCGTGAAACGTTTACCAGCCCGATCAACACCGGCACCTCGACGAGGGGGCCGATGACGGTTGCAAATGCCACGCTGGAGTTGATGCCGAAGACCGCGACCGCCACGGCAATGGCCAGCTCAAAATCATTCGATGCCGCCGTGAAGCTTAGTGTCGCGGATTTCGGATAATCGGCGCCGATCTTTTTGGCAATAAAAAACGTCATTAAAAACATGAAAACAAAATAGATAAAGAGCGGAACAGCAATGCGAAGCACATCAAAGGGCAGTTTGATGATGTACTCGCCCTTGAGCGAGAACATCACGACGATGGTGAACAGCAGCGAGATCAGCGTTATGGGACTGATCATCGGGATGAACGTCTCATGGTACCACGTCTTGTCCTTGATCCTGATGAGCGTGAACCGGGTGATGATGCCCGCGAGGAAAGGGATCCCGAGGTAAATGAACACGCTCTTGGCGATCTCGACGATCGAAACGTTCACCGCGACACCGGAGAGTCCGAAGTACGGAGGAAGAATGGTGACAAAGAACCAGGCGTAGATCGAATACGTCAAGACCTGAAAGAGCGCGTTGAATGCAACCAGCCCCGCAACGTATTCCGTGTCCCCGCAAGCCAGATCATTCCAGACGAGCACCATGGCGATGCAGCGCGCAAGGCCCACGAGGATCACGCCGACCATGTATTCGGGATACCCGTGAAGAAAGACGATCGCCAGCAGGAACATGACGATAGGACCGACGATCCAGTTCTGCACCAGGCTGACGGCAAGAATGCGCCAGTTCCTGAAGACCTTCGGAAGTTCCTCATAGCGTACCTTGGCGAGCGGCGGGAACATCATCAGGATGAGGCCGATGGCGATGGGGATATTGGTCGTGCCGACCTGGAACGTGTTGATGAATGTCTCAACACCGGGAATAAGATATCCCAATCCCACGCCGAATGCCATGCCCGCAAAAATCCAGAGTGTCAGAAACCGATCGATAAATGAAAGTCTTTTGCCGGCCGATTCCGCCATGATCAGTTCCCCTTTGTCTTGATCCCGGAGACGAATTGTTCTGTTTTCACCCAGATCTCATCCCTCGCCCGCCGAAACTCCTTCATGATCTTCTCCTCCCTGCCCATGGTCCCGACCGGATCATTGATCGGCCAGTGGAGCCGCTTGATCCCCGGGGGCGTCACGGGACAGGCTTCTTCCGCGTTTCCGCAGAGCGTGATGACCGCATCCATGGTCTTCAGGAGCTTCTCATCGATCGTCTTGGATTTCTGGCCTGATATGTCTATCCCGATCTCGTTCATCACGGCGACCGCGCGGGGATGCACGCCCGCGGCAATGAGCCCCGCGCTGAACGGTTCAATGATGCCCTTCCCGAACTCCCGCGCTAATCCTTCGGCCATCTGGCTCCGGCATGCATTGCCGGTGCAAAGGAACATTACTTTCATCATCGTTTATCTCCCGCAACAGTTGCGCTTGTCGCGCAAACTGACGACCTTTGCCTTTGTGTCCTTGATCTTCAGAAACACGCCAAGCCGTTTCCTGTCTTTTTGAACAGCGTCCAAGGGCGCCTTCTCGATCACGGCAAGGACCAAAAAACGTTTGAACAGGTCCGACGTATCAAGACGATAATGGATCCATCTGCCCTGTTTCCGGTCTATGATGAGCCCCGCTTCTTTTAACGCGTTCAGATGAAAAGACACCTTCGGTTGGACCATGTCCAGTGCGGCAACAATGTCGCAAACGCAAAGTTCGCCCTGCTCGAGAAGTTTGATTATTCTGAGCCGGGTCTCATCGGAAAGCGCTTTAAATATGGTTGACAGTTCATGCATGTTATTTTCGGCAACTTGGTGAACCGGTTGATCGGTGCGTTGTTACGGACATTTTTCGCCGATTCACCTATTCTTTCCTGATCAATTCCTTCACCTTCTCGAGCGTGGGCAGCGGCTTGCCCGAATGCTTGATCTTTCCGTTCACGATGAGGCCCGGAGTGGACAAAATGCCGTGCATCGCGATCTGACCGATGTCGGTGATCTTCGTGACCGTAGCGTCAAGCCCTAGTTCCGTCACCGCTGTTTTGGCCAGTTCCTCCATTTTAAAGCAATTAGCGCATCCAGGACCAAGAACCTTGATTTCCATTTTTCTCCTCCTAAAGAATCGCGTTGAACAGATACCCCACGCCGATGATCGTGACGGTCATGATCGAGACGAACACGGCAAGAAGTTTGATTTTCAGCACCTTCCGAAGAATGATCATTTCAGGCAGTGAAAGGGCCGTGACCGCCATCATAAAGGCGAGCACGGTTCCCATGCTCATGCCTTTTTCCATCAAGGCATGGACGATCGGGATCACCCCGGCTGCGTTGGAATAGAGGGGTACGCCAAGGGCTACCGCCAGGGGAACACCAAAAGGATTTTGCGGACCGGCATACCGGACCAGGAAATTCTCAGGCACATAACCGTGGATGAATCCGCCGATCCCGATGGCAATGACCACGTACAACCATACCCGCTTGAGAATGTCCACCGTACTCCAGCGGGCGGAAACAAGCCGCTCCTTGAACTTCGGTTTCGCGATCTCCTGGGAAATGCCGAGTGCATGGATCTTATACACATACTCCTCGACCCATTTTTCAAGGTTCAGTTTGCCGATGATCATGCCCGCAACGATCGCGACAAAAAGACCGGTCCCCAGGTAGATCAGTGCGATTTTCCAGCCGAAAAGCCCCCAGAGAAGCACGACCGCAACTTCGTTCACCATCGGCGATGAAATGAGGAACGAGAACGTTACCCCGAGAGGTACACCTGCTTCGATGAACCCGATAAAGAGCGGGACCGCGGAGCATGAGCAGAACGGCGTAACAATGCCCAGGAGCGCGGCGAGGATATTACCGATAAACTCCCGTTTATGGGACAGGATGCGCTTGGTCCGTTCAGGAGGGAAGTAGGACTGGATGACGGATACCACGAAGATAATGACAGAGAGCAGCAGGAATATCTTGATCGTGTCGTAGATAAAGAATTCCAGGGCGCCTGAAAGCCGGCCCGGTTCCATGCCAAAGAGAGAATAGACGACGTAGTGTGCGAATTCCTTGAGCATCCCAGCCTCCAACATATAAATAACTTTTTATATATTTAACAGGGATGGCCGATATTGTCAAGGCTATTCTTTGTTTGTTTAATAAAAGGATTGATCGTGGTTTATCCGCCGATCTGAGACATGGGAGACATTGCAGGATGGAATAAGGCCCCTTCGTGCAAAGCGTGACGCGCGGGTTTGGACAAGATGGCGCGGCGATAGAAGCTTTCCAGCTCATCATCGGATGCGCCGCTTCTGAGCGGAGTTTTAATGTCCACTGACATTTCTGAGAAAAGGCACGGTCTTAACTTGCCGATTGCGGTGAGCCGCAACCTGTTGCAGGAACTGCAGAAACAGTCGCTAATGGGGCTGATGAAACCGATCATGCCCTGTGCGCCCTCTATACGGTAATTACGTGACGGACCTCCCCCCTTGAACGGAAGCTTGACGAGCTTGCCTATGGCAGCCACACACGCCATGATCTCGTTTTTGCTCAGATACGCATCAGGTTTCCATGCTCCGTTTTTTCCAATGGGCATAAACTCGATAAAGCGGATGTGTACGTCCTTATACAAGGTAAGAGCGGCAAACCTGGCCACTTCATCGTCATTGACACCCCGGACCGGGACCATATTGATCTTCACCGGCGAGAGCCCGGCCCGTTCCGCTTCCGCTATTGCTTCCCATACGCGATCAATCTCGCCTCCCCTCGTTATCTCATGGTATCGCTCCGCGATAAGGGTGTCGAGGCTGATATTCACCCGATCGAGACCAGCCTTTTTAAGCTTTTGCGCCATGCCTGCCAGGCGTTGTCCGTTTGTGGTCATACTGATGTCCTGAATGCCGGTGTTCTTGATCCCCGAGATGAGCTGTATGATATCATTACGCAGAAGAGGTTCCCCGCCAGTGAGGCGGACCTTTCTGACGCCGTATTTGCATGCGATGCGCACGATCCTGATGATCTCATCGCTGGTGAGAATTTCGGACTGGTCGAAGTGTTTGAGTCCCTCTACCGGCATGCAATAAATGCATTTCAGGTTGCACCGGTCGGTTATGGATATTCTGAGATAGTCGATCTGACGGTTGAACGAATCAGTGAGCACGGCAGCCCGCTCCGCGAACGGCATATCCTTTTGTTTTGAATCCAGTGAAGTCATCCCAGCTTACCAAAAGGACAGACCGGATACCTGCATACGTCGCACTTCATGCACAATCCGCCATGGCCCAGAGCCGCAACCTCTTTTCGTCCAACGCGTTCACCCGCAAGCACTCGGGGAAGGACCATATCGAAGATCGTGGTCTTTGCATACATGCCACAGGCGGGGATCCCGAGAATCGGAATCTCGCCGAGATAGGCGACAAGGAACATTGCACCCGGCAAAACGGCTGAACCATAAGTGATGTCGCCTGCGCCCAGCTCCCGGATCGCGAACCGTGTTACGTCATCGGGATCCACGGACATGCCGCCCGTGGTGATCAGGAGATCGGCTCCCGCATTCATCAACTCCCGGAGCCTGTCCACGATAAACTCTTTATCGTCCGGAGCATAGTAGACGCCGACAAGCTCCCCGCCGATTTCCTCGATCTTTTTCGTAATAACCGGCGCAAAGGCGTCTTTAATTCTGCCATGGTACACTTCGTTCCCGGTGATCACGACGCCGACCTTCGGCTTTCTGATTTCCCTTACCTGGATGATCTTTCCGGCGCTTTCACCGATAGCGACCGCTGCCTGAACAATATTTTTCTTGACGAGCAACGGAATCGCCCTCGTCCCCGCGACTGTCTGTCCTTTTTTAACTACGGTATTGTCGTGAAGCGTTGCGCACATGACTTCGCCGAGCAGGTTGAATTCCAGAAGTGCGTCGCGGTCGATTTTCAGCAGTCCATCCCTGCGCGCGATAATGTTGATCTTCCCCTCACGCGGCTCACCCTTTATCGCGACCCCCTGGCCTATAAGCGCGTTCGCGATTGCGTATGCCGCGTCGTCCTCATGCATCTCGTCTTCACCGACCTGTAGCACGAAGAGATGCTCTTTGCCGAGCCGCTGAAGATGACAGACGTCTTCGGCCCTGATGATGTGCCCCTTTTTGAATGCACATCCTTTAAATTCACCGGGACGTATCTCCGTAACATCATGGGCAAGGACCGTGCCTATGGACTGCTGAACGGGTATCGATTTTGTTCCTGGTCCTTGCTGATCATGAAGGGTGTCACACATGGGCGCCTCCCTTAAATATTTTCCTGAACCGTTTATCGACGAGCTCTTGTATGCCTTTTTCCAGGGCTTCATATTTTTTCAGAAACTTTCGAGCATCAGCCGTTAACGTAGCACCTCCACCGTTCTTTCCGCCGGTTTGCCGGTCGACAAGCCTCACGCCGAGCCGTTCTTCCATGGCCTTGATATGGCCCCACGCCTTGCGAAAGGAGATGTCAACTTCCCGCGCCGCCCGGTTGATCGAGCCGTGAGAGTCTATGGCTTCAAGGAGAAAACGCCTGCCCCGGCCGAAGACTGGTTCACCCCCGACCTCGATCCATATTTTTGACCTGATATCCAGACCGTTATGGCTTTTTTGCATAACGCACCGCCAACAAAGATTTTATTTCTTCATAGTAGCCGCCCCTGGCGCAGGCAACACACAGAACCTTGTCGTCCTGATAGACCTCTCGCATATCCTGAACATGCTCACCACAGGATTCGCACTGCACTCTGCGCATCGGCCTTCCCGGCATATCCTCTTGCCGCAGTTTCACGGCAACTTCCCTCACGTCGAAAAGCTCTTCATCGGACATGATCTTGTACGCCTCAAGTTGTCCGGCATATTTATTCTCAATCTCCGGGAACCGCTCCTTTGCCTTCTCCCGCGAGTCCTCGCGGGCAATAATCCGCATCGCCCTGCCCGTTTTCAGGTTCAGGAACGTCGCCGCCATCTTGCCGTAATCCATGAACTTCATGGAACGCTTACCGAGACTGCAGCCTGTCACGGATTGGACTGCGTCCGTTGCACACCGGTCCATCTCAACGTAAACTATGATGCTCTTCCGGTCCTTTTCCTTCGGGTCCTGAATGCCGATCTCCCGCAGCCCGAGCATCGACATGCGTACACCGAGCACCTGACCAGCGCAAAGATGACCGTGAATTTTAGCCGATTCGTCGAGGAGAGCATTAAAATCAAATTGCCCGTATGTCATCATCGCATATCCAGTCAATAAAAAACTTCCCCTGCTCCCCCCTTTGCAAGGGCGGAAGTTGAGGGGAAGTTGCAAAACCTTACACTTTCAGGAGTTTCACCTTCGTATCATAGAATGACACGCTGCCGCCCACGGGATCGAGCATACAGGTATTCTTGAGGTGAGGATCGATCCACATGGCCGCATTCGCGTGGACACCCGTAGCCCTCCTCGGGTCTCCCTTAACGACGCTCCCGTCTATCGTCACATCTGACGCGCCTGTGGCCCAATGGCCGTGCCCGAGCGTGAACGTGATAACGCCGGGCATGATCGTCTCGGTCACTTTTACCTTGCCGACCATGGGTTTCTTTGTCCCGTTCTTGAGATCGTACACGCCTTCTTTGTTGGTTGCGGATACGACCTTCACCCGGTCACCGTCTTTCAGCAGAAGTTTTTTGGCATCGATCGAGTTGATGATGATCTCGTTCTCCGGCTTGATCGCAAGCAGCCAGTAATCAACCACCGTGCGCGATTTCGTATGGAGGATGTCCCGTTGCGTGATCAGGTGGAGCGGATACCCTTCCTCCAGCCCGGCTTCTTTCGGCGAGACCCCGGTGGTTGTGGAGACCGGCACATAGCCGGCATAGCCTGGGTTGGATTTTCCGGTAAAAGCGTTCTTCGTGCCCGCGGTCTTCTCCTGATACAAGTTGATGGCCTTCTTGTACTGATTGGCGACATGGTCGCCCTTGTACATGTCCTTGTACTCCTGGAACCTGCCGCCGCGGTTCAGAACATATATGACCTTGCGCCAGTTTACACCGGCGATCTTTTCCCACCGCTCCGGATCAAAGACCGTCCTCGGCAGGTGTTTTCGCGATTCAAGGAACAGTTTCGCCTCAGCGTCATCGGCATCCAGGACCGGGCTGCCGTCGGTTGCCACATTCGCCACCATGCGGATGTAGTAGTCGTCCGGCCTCATGAAATCCTGTCCCGGTCCGAAACCGTCCTTGCCATATCCCGGCATCCCGAGCTTTTCAGCCAGGGCGAGCTGGACCGCTTCATACGAACAGGGCATCTCCTCCCCAAATACCTTGACGGTTTCCGGTATGGGCGCTATTACCGGCTGCCGGACCGGCTGGACCTTTGCCGGCATGTTCGGGTGCGAGCCTTGCATCTCCCAGCGTTCAAGATAGGACAGGTCCGGGAAGATGTAGTCCGCGTACATGGATGTCGAACCGATCAGGATGTCCGACGCGAAATAGAGCGGAATCTTATTCACATCGGCGAGTATCTCGATATTCGTATGACCGGCGGGAAGCGAGTAGGTCGGAGCGCCCATGTAACTGAAAACCGCCTTGATGGGATAAGGATACGCATCTCCCATGGATGGCACGATCTCTTCGTAAATGTCGCTCGAGAGGGGCCACCAATTTCGCTTGGCCGGATACCCGGCGAAAACCGTGCTGTCCTCGTACTTGATGTCGTGCCGAATGATGCTGATGCCGAACTTCCCGTTTTTGCCCGGTTTGGCTTTGTCCAGGTTAAACGGCTGACCGTCCTTGGTCCCCGTTGTATTATAGGTCGAGGCCACGATCATGCCGCCCTTCCAGTCAAAGTTGCCGAGCAGCAGATTGAGCGTCATGGCCGAGGTCACGTTGTAGAACCCGTTCGTATGCTGGGCTATGCCACGGTGCACATCAACCACGGACTTCTTGCCATGGCTCGTGAGCTCCTTTGCCGTGTCCTCGATGTCCTTGACACTGATGCCGCAGATCTTTGACCACTCGTCCATGGATTTCGAATTCGCAGCATCGGCAATCACCTGGAGCCCGCTTTTCACTTTAATGCCGCTTACCATGGTATCCACCAGAAGATCGCCGGTCACCGCGGTCTTCTCATCGTTTGGGTCCACTGCCACAGGCTTGCCGTCCTTCATGACCACGAGGTACTCGAAGTCATGCTCCTTGCCGTCCTTGTCGGTCCGTTTCTCGGGCTGGCCGAGATTGATCTCATGGGCCCTCAGGAACTTGCCCGGCTTGCCGTCCTTGTCGAGTTTTACCAAAAGCGCCGCGTTCGTCCAGGTCGGTTCTTTTGCTTCTTTTGCCGCAGCCTTGTTCGCAGAGGCAAGATATTTTGGGTCGAATTTTCTGTTCTTGATGATCCACTGGATAAGCCCGGCAAAGAACGCCGCATCAGTGCCCGGCTTGATCGGGAGGTACTTGTTGGCCTTGGAGGCGGCCTTGTTAAACCTGGGATCAACCACGGTCATCCGCGTCTTGCCTTCGACGAGACGCGGGATCAGCCGCGCGTTCCGGTTCGATGGTCCATAGTTCGCGTCAAAGAGGTTGGACCCTACACACAGGATATACTCGGTGTTCTCGAAATCTCCCTGCCAGTAGAATTTCTGACCTCCCGCAAATTTATTGTACTCGTACTGTTCGCTCATGGCCTTGCAGGTGAAGTAGAGCGAGCCCTGGCACACGGTGGTATGGCCGTGGGTGTTCACCGTGCCGAAGTAGTCGCCGAAAAACCTGCCCGAAAAGTCGCTCCTGCCGCCTTTCTTGCGGCCCCACATATACACCATCTGATTGTTCTTTGGCCCGAAGTCCGGGTGCTCGGGATCAATGAGGTACTGGAGGTTCGCCGCGTGCTTTACCTTGAACTCCTCCACCGCCTTCTTCTTGTCCTTGGCCTTCTGCAGGGCCTTCACATCGTCGCCCAAAGCCATCGCTATCGCGGGATCTTTCAGAACGTAAATATCCTTGAGACCGGTCACCACTCGCGCTTCCTCACCAGGTATGTTCGCAAAAAGTTTTCCCCCGTTCACGATCTCATCCACAGCCTGGTCAAAGGGAACGCTCGTCCACTTGCCTGCCCCTCGCTTGCCCGCCCGCTTCAGCACTTTCGTGATGCGGTAGGGATCATACATCGTCTGGATCCCCGACTGCCCCTTGGGACAGATGGCCATATCGATGAACTGGGCGGTCGCCGGCTCCGTGGCGTAGGGCAGGTGGGGGACCGACGTGAAAGGATTATAAGGGCTGCCGTCGATCTTGAGCGCAACAGCTGTTCCGTTCTTCCGGAAGAGTTTTACTTTGATGCCGCAGCCTGTGTTGCACTGCAGGCAGACCGTATACAGGATGTTCTCCGCCTTGGCCAGCTCGTACTCTTCTTCCGGCGTAAGCGTTCCCGCCTCGGCCCTGCGCATGAGGTCCGAGGCCCACTCCATCTGTGAGAGGAGGAGCGCGCCGCCGAGCACCGCCGAACACTTCACGAAATCCCGCCGCGTAATTCCTTTTTTCATTTCCTTTTCTTCAACTTTCATTCTCCTCACCCCCTATGGCAGTATGTAATAGACTCTCGGCTTGGTCTTGGATGAATCGGCGAACACGGGAATGCTGCCCGGATAGCCGATCGCGTCGGCGATCGAGCCGGGGCTCTTGCTCTTGAGAGCCGCATTGGTCAGCTTCACTTCACCGGGAGTTTTCACCGCAGTCAGTACGCTGACCTTGTTGCTCTTGATCATCTTGTAAATCAGGCTGTCCTTGTCCGTGGCATCGCCAAAGAAGTTGGCCCGGCAAATACACGTGCTGACGCACATGGGCACCATTCCGTTCTTCAAGCGGTGGTAGCAAAAATGGCACTTCCGGACAGTCCTGATGGGGATATGGAGCTTCTGGCGCGGCCATTTTCTGCCGTACTCCCAGGTGGGGGCTTTTTCATATTCCTGAACAACCGGGGTTCCTTCCGTATAAAAATATCCCTCGTCAAGTGTCCGCGATTTGTAGGGGCAGGCAATAACGCACCGGCCGCAGCCGATGCACTTCTCGTAGTTGATCATCACGATGCCGTTCTTCCCCTTCCAGGTGGCTTTGTTCTCACCCTTGTTTGGGCAGGCCTCGACGCAGGGAGGCTCATCGCACTGGAGGCACGGCCGTGGCGTAAACCTGCGCTTTACGTTCGGGAATTTACCGGTTTCCTCCTCGTACACAGGCCGGTACATAACTCCCGGTGGGCTCTTCTGCTCGGCCACGCAACCCGCGGTGCATGCCTTGCAGGAAGTACAGCGCCGAAGGTCGATCAGCATGGCCCACTTCGCATTGGGGTTCGCCATTGCCCGTCTGATATCATCCTGAATGACGGTTATTTCATCTCTGCCTTCGAACATTTATTTTACCTCCTTGATGTGGCATACATAGCAGTTCGACTTCAGATCAAAGGCCTGCTTGCCGTTGTGGCAGGTTCCACAGGACTGGGCCTGTCGCTTGTGCGACATTTGCAGGCTCTTGTGCTTTTCCTTGGACTCAAAAATGGATGGATGGCATTCTGTGCAGTTGAATCCCATCGTTTCAACATGGGTGTCGTGGTGGAATGTTACCTTGCCAATGTGCTTGACCTCATACGTAATATCGCCACCGCCGATCCGCGCAGAGGCCACGGGAACGGTGATCAGGAGCAGGAGAAGCAGCAGGATGGTCATTTTCATATGAATTCCCCCTTCTATGCGTTTTGAATCGCGTATTCGCCGAATTATTTCTTATGACAAATATAGCAGTTGCCGCCCACATCGAACGCGTTCTTGCCATTGTGGCAGACCCCGCAGGCCTTTTTTGCCCTCATCTCCACCATCGAGCGCCTTTTGCCTTCTTTCTGTTTTTCCATCGGGAAAACCGCCGGATGGCAATCCTCGCATTTGAGCCCAAAGTCGGTCACGTGACTGTCGTGGCTGAACGTCACGTCACCAACATGTTTCACCTTGTACACGATACTGCCTCCGCCGACCGCTACCGCCGCCCAGCCAGCTGATGCGGCAACCAGCACCACGATCAAACCAAACCCAACGATCCTTTTCATTCTTTCACCTCCTGAATGAGCAAATTTACCCATATTAATGTCGCAATGAGAATCATGCCTGCAAATTCTCTTTCCATCCCGTGATCACCTTCTTGAATTCCCCGATTGCCTCGCCGATGCCCTTGCTTCCATGCTTGCTCAATATCGGCAAAGGCACAACATGGCAAACAAAAATTCATCTGGACCGCATCAGGATAGTGTCAAGTATATCATAATTGTTTTTTTGTGATATTTTTATTTATGCAAGTTTGCAGATATTAGTATACAGATTCGACTCAGTCAATCTCTAACTATTACAATACATAATATGCTTATTGCGCCTTTATGCTCTCGGTCAAAGGTATCAGTATTCCTGCTTTGGACACCTTTGCTTCTTTGCGCACTCAAGCGGGCCTTGCAATAATATCGATACTGATTGATGGTACGGGACGCTTCGTGGTGAATAATTCTCAAGGCGAGAGTGCCTGTCAGGTGAAACTGTTTATTATGGTAAAAAAAGAAATCGCTTTACCTTTTGCAACCAACACTGAATAATCCTTCATTGCCAGATCATGTATGAACAGAAAATTTCAAGCCGATTTTCAGCGCTTCGGCCGGTCCATCAGGTTGTTGATCCCGTCGGTCATGAATACCTTCCCCTGCTCGTCCACAATGATCGCCTCGGCCCCGAACTTCCGCACGATCTTCATGCCCTCCCCAGGGCCGAGAATGAACGGGATCTTGGTGAGTGGGTCGATGAACGCCCCCTTATCCCCGACAAGGGTCACGGAAATAACGCCCCTTGACGGCTTCCCGGTCCGGGGGTCGATGATATGATGATAGCGCTTTTTTTCTGTGATGACGAACCGTTCATAATCACCGGACGTGGAAACATATTTGTCGCTGAGCTCCAGAACGGTCAGGGTCTTGTCTTGCTCCCGCGGATGCTGCACGCCGATCCTCCAGGGTGAACCGTCCTCCCGGTGGCCCAATACCCAGATATCGCCGGCCACCGCAATAACGGCGTTCTCGATGCCCCGTTCCCTGAAGAGATCAGCGACCCGGTCCGCCATATATCCCTTCATGCCCCCGAAGTCCATGATCATGCCGGTTTTTTTAAGAAAGATCGTTGAAGCCTTTCTGTCAACGACGATATTCCGGTAGTTCACGAGGGGACGGATCCTGGAGATCTCGTCATCCGCAGGGATCTTGCCCTCCTTGAGCCGCATCTGCCACAGGACGACCAGGGGGCCGATGGTGACATCAAATACGCCGTCTGAGATTTTTGATATCTCCGCTGCATGTTCAACGACCTCGATCATCTCCGGTGATACGTGTACGGGACCCTTCCCGGCAGCAAGGTTCACCTTCGTGATCTCGCTCGCGTCCTTGTAGAGCGACATCATGGCATCAAGCCGTCGCAGCTCCGCCATTCCCGCGTCAATGGCGGCCTCGGCCTCTTCACGTGATCGTGCTATGACGGTGATCGTGACGTCCGTGCCCATGATCGTCTCGGTCTTCTGGAGGGTCCTGGCCCGGGTACACCCGGTGAAAAGCGTAACCGCCAACAGCACAAGAAAAATCGAACGCTTCATATAATTTCCGTTCTCCTTGACCGAGGGATCGTGAAACATGAGGGACTCCGGCTCTTCGAAGGGAGTGATGGTGACTGGCTATGCCTTGCCCAGCTTTTTCTTGACAATCAGGTTCCTCGCCGTGGAGCGTACCGCCTCGGGAATATTGCGGCTCATTTCGAGAATGCCGAGTTCCCGCATCGACATCCGCGGGATAAACCCGAGCGAGATGCCGACCGGGGTCTTGGGGTTGTTCACGAGAGCTGAGATAACCGCAGGTTTTCTCGTCCATTCGGCGTTGGTCCCGATCTTGCGGATAACATCCTCGCTCAGGTTCGTTGACTTGGCAAAGAACTCGACCTCGCCGATGGTGAGTTTCGGATTTGACAGCACCCCCATCGCGATTATCTTGCTCGACTCCCGGATCAGCAAACCGCGCGCTTCCTTGGCGCCGGACATGGCCAGTTTTATCTTCTGCGACATGTTCATTCGCTGAATCACCTGCATGACATTCAGCTTTTTCTTTTCCTTTACCGGTTCCGTCTTTTCTTCCGTTGCGGCGTCCCCGAACACCACCTCCATGACGCGGGTGCCCGCAATGAAACTTCTGATCTCATCCGAGGAGGTCAGGGCAATGAAGGCGAGCGTGGTCTCGTCAAGGTTCGGGCAGAGGACAAGATCGTGCATCACCTCCTGATCATCGCAATACGCCTGGGCAATGCGGTCAAGGATATGGGCGGGTGTGCGAACATCGAGGAGTATGGCTCGAATGGAAATCGGTGAACAGTATTCAATATCCAGGGGAAGCTGCCGTTTGAACCTTTTTGCGATTATGATTTTCCATCGGGTGTTTTCGTCCATCAATTGCCTCTGTCAACGTAAGATTCAAATTCCCGTCCAGGCGGAAAGAAAATTTCCGCGCTTCCGACCTCGTTTAACTCCTTCAGTGCCGTCCACTCCTGTTCCGGCTCCCGTGAAAACAGTACAAGCGTATCCCGCAGTCCGTTAAACGACCTTATACCCGGCATCGACTATGGCAAAGGAAAGCTTTTCCGGCTTGATCGTGGCATCGTCATAGGTCACCACAGCCTCGCCTTTCTGCAGATCTACCCGCGCGTCCTGCACTCCGGGAAGCGCCTTGAGCGCCTTTGCCACCCGCATCACGCAGTGATTGCAGGTCATGCCCTGTATCTTGAGTGTTGAAATTGCCATGCGTTCCTCCTTCGGTAATAAAATTACTCTTGGTGCGTAAGATATTCTACACGAATCCGGCGGTCCGGAAAAGTTATTTTTGCGCGTCTGGCATTCTTGATGATGTCGTAAAATAAATTTTTACCCGGAGACGCAAAGACCACGCAGAAAATCCCATTCATAACGAAGGGCTTTTTCTCTTTGTGACTTCGTGGCTTCGTGCGAGACAAGACGTTATACGATTTTATCATCTTTTATTTCAGTCCGAATTTTTCCATCCGGTAGATGAGCGTCGGCCGGGTGATCCTGAGATATTCAGCGGCACGGGTCTGATTCCCTTTGTGTTTATCAAGCGCTTTGATGATAAGGCTTTTTTCCAGGTCCTCAAGCGATATGCCCCCTTCCGGTAAATTGAGAACAATTTCCTCCACACCCGGTTTTTCCTTCTTCAGTTTCTCCGGCAGCTCATCCCGCGTTATGAACGCTCCCCTCTTGAGCACCGATGCCCGTTCGATCACGTTCTGAAGCTCGCGCACATTGCCGGGCCAGCCGTACGCCGTGAGCACCGCAAGCGCCCCGGTATCAATGCGGACTTCGGCATCCTTATTGAACTTTTTCAGGAAATAGCTGGCCAGCAAGGGGATGTCTTCCTTCCGCTCGCGCAGCGGCGGGATGAAGAGGGTGATAACGTTCAAGCGATAGTACAGGTCCTCTCGAAAGACGCCCTCCTTCACCGCCCGCTCGATGTCCTTGTTCGTCGCCGCGATCACGCGCACATCCACGGAGACGGACTTCCCGCCGCCTACGCGGTCGATCTCCCGCTCCTGCAGCGCCCGCAGGATCTTGGCCTGCAGATCGATGCGCAGATCGCCGATCTCATCGAGGAACAACGTGCCTCCGTCGGCGAGCTCGAATTTCCCTTCTTTGTCCTTTACTGCTCCGGTGAATGATCCCTTTACGTGGCCGAAAAGCTCGCTCTCGATCAGGGCCTCGGGGATCGCCGCGCAGTTCACGGCAACAAAGGGCCCCTCAGCCCGCCGGCTGTTGAAATGCACGCCTTTGGCCAGCAGTTCCTTGCCCGTGCCGCTCTCTCCCGTGATCAGCACGTTCGCATCACTCACGGCCACGCGCCCTGCAAGGTCCAGGATATCCTTCATCTTCTCGCTGCTGCCGATGATGCTCTCGAAGCGATACCGGTCCGTGACCTCGGCCCGAAGTTCCACGTTCTCCTTCTCGAGCCGCCGCATCCTGATGGCCTTCTGAAGCGTAAGCCGGAGTTCGTCGCGGCTCACCGGCTTGGTAATGTAATCGAAGGCGCCCTGCTTCATGGCCTCGACAGCGCTCTCGATCGTGCCGTATGCCGTGATGACGATCACGGGGAGGTGGGCGTCGCGCTGGCGGACCTTCGCCAAAACCTCCATTCCGCTCATCCCCGGCATGGTGATGTCGGTGATCACCGCATCGAAGGTCTCTTTCTCGAACAACCGCAGCCCGTCCTCGCCGCTTGCCGCGGTCCGGACCGTGTGACCCGCCTCGGTCAGGCTGAACTCCATGACCCTGCGCAGACTGTCGTCATCGTCTATAAGGAGGATTGATGATTTTTTCATAATCAAGACCTCTTTGCCACTAAGACACCAAGGCGCCAAGAATAGCTGAGAATTAGTAACTACTCAGGTCAAAATATTGTCCGCAGATTACGCAGATTTCACAGATTAAATCGAACCTTATTTATTTTTTTTAAAATCTGCGTCCATCTGCGAAATCTGCGGATAAAAAGGTTTTTATCTGTTGTAACACCCTTCTGGGTTCAGAGGTGCTGAGTAGTTACGAGAATTATTGCTTTTCTAATTCTCTCTTCGTGTCTTCGTGCCTTCGTGGCGGAAAGTTTTAAGCGACCGGTATTTTCACCGTGAACGTCGTGCCCTTCCCCGGTTCGCTCGCCACGTGGATCGTCCCGCGGTGGTTCTCGATGATCCGGTAGGTGATCGCAAGGCCAAGGCCGGTGCCGTTCTTCTTGGTCGTAAAAAAGGGGCTGAAGAGCTTTTTCCTGTTCTCTTCACTGATCCCCGCCCCCGTGTCCGCGATCGTTATCTCTACCGCATCTCCCTGAAGCCTGCTCCCGACAATCAGAACACCGCCGCCTTCCATGGACTGGATCGCGTTCAAGACCAGGTTCAGGAACGCCTGCCGGAGCATGCTGACGTCGAGGCCGCGCTTTCCGATCGCTTGATCGAGCGATTTTTCAACGTTCACACCGGCCTTCTTCGCTTCCTGAGCCGTGAGCGTGAGCACGGACTCGATGGCCTCGTTCAGATCAGCCTGCTGAAAATCGGGCTGCTTGGGCCGCGCGAACCCGAGGAACTCCTGCACGATAAGGTTCAACCGGTCTGTTTCCTTCAGCAATATCTGTATGAACTCGTACCGCGCGTCTTCCGGCCGGTAATCGTCCTTCAGGATCTCAACCGCGCCCTTGATGGCGCCCAGCGGGTTCCGGATTTCATGAGCCATCCCGGCGGACAGTTCGCCGAGAGCGGACAACCGGTCGGCGCGCCTCAATTGTTCCTCGGTCTGGAAAAGGATGTCCGTCTGCTCCCGAAGCTTGCGGTGGGACTCATCCAGCCGCAGGAGAGACCCTTCATACCGCATGCGCTGGTTTCGCTCCATCTGGCTCAACACGCCCGTGACGCCGCCGATCAAAAGAAAGAGGAACAGCTCAACATAGTTGTAGATATCGAGAAAGGGGTCATGCCAGTGCAGGAACAGGTGCGGTGAGAACAGGACCGCCGAGGCGAGGGAAACACTTGCCCCGCCCTTCATGCCGTACCAATAGGCTCCAAGGATGATCGGTACGATATACATATGGCCGAGAAGGCTGTGCAGCAAGCCCGCCCGGGCGCCGCCCACAAGGTAGTGAATGAGGGTGATAAAGGCAAGCAATCCGCCGAGCACATATGCCCTGAGACCTTTGATGCGCCTGAGTGGTGATTGGATCATATCATAAATGAAATTCAGCTTTCTGCATTAATTGAGAAGGTTCTCCTGACTCCTGACTCCTGTTACTATCACCTTGCATCGACATTGAACGTCGCCGTTACCACCGGCTTGCCCCCGCGCGCCACGGACACCTCGGCCTTCCACCCGCCCTCCATGGGGATATTTGCCGAGAACGAGAAACCGTCACCCTTCTGAGCGGCCTGCGTTCTATATTCCATGGGAGCCATGCCGGCCATGGGCGGCATGAAGTAGCGCACACCCACCGTGGCATCCGTTATTGTTTTCCCCGCAACATCAGAAACCTTCACGGCCAGGGAATTATCCCCTTTTACGAGCGGATACCGATCAACGGAAAGAGTGACCTTCAGATCACCGGCGCTCTTTTGAGACTCATATCCCCTGGCACACGAGAACACCATCGTTAAAACAAGGACGGCAAACGAAAATGCTATGGCGGCTTTTTTCATGTAAGTTGCCTCCCCGGTGATACGATAAATTAATCTAACTGAATAACCCTTGTTTGTCAAGAAATGACTCGGCTGTTGTGCACGACACATGACCCTGATATGGTTGACAGTTGTCAAGGAAAAAACAGTTTCCCCGCCCCTCCGTACAAAAGGGATGATATCAGTTATTGCTCCAGGGCATAACCAGAGACGGGACCTATCGGCGACGATTGAT
>Ga0265292_1000090_pt1 | contig 190700 bp, 168 predicted proteins | sample Munlanlewell296A_FD_189080 | JGI IMG/M metagenome (GOLD analysis project Ga0265292, IMG submission 189080) | Leachate microbial communities from a municipal landfill in Southern Ontario, Canada - Leachate well 296A | ecosystem: Engineered > Solid waste > Landfill > Unclassified | place... | reverse complement strand
CCGTTCCCATCAAGACTGCTTCTCTGAGATTCCAGGAGTGCATCAGAGCGTGGCCGATGACCTTGTCGAGTGCCGTGTGACGACTAATGTCTTCGCAGCTGAAGGTATGCTCTCCCTGTGCGATAAGAGCTGCATGAACGCCTCCGGTGGTCCTCCAGTGGAGAGCGCCACGCTGCATCTCCTCGGCCAGATCCTGAAGGTGGCAGGCCGACACGGTGAATCCAGGTGAGATGGCGATATCCTGATTGGGTGCGTCTCCCGAAATGCAGTCGATGTCGATTGAAGTTGGTGCATCCGGCCCGGGAGCATCGGGGGAGATGGCAAGAAACGCCGAGCGTTCTTCCACGGTGACGCCAAGGATCTGATCGGGTCGGGCCCAGCCCTCACACACGGCGTGGCCGACCGCGGCCGCGTCGACCGGTTCGCCCGAGCTCGCAAGGCGCACTGCCAGCGTGCCGTTCACATAGATGGTTAGTGCGCGTTCTTCGGTGACCTCATCCTGGCACCTGACCGCAGTGCCGCTGCGGTCATATCTCCAAATGGTTGTCATCATCACTTGCCACCTCCCAAGGCTGAGCCCAGTATAGGTGGGTTGCCCTTGGATGCCAGAGGCCTACGTGGGTTCACGGCCTTCTTGGATGTTGCATTTTCGGAGCCACGAAGGTACCATATATATGATTATCAGCGTTGTTTGCGGGGAGGCCCTGATGAGCAGAATCACTGAGTACTATCATGCGACGTCTCTGGAGGATGCGTTCGCCAGGGCGAAGCAGCTGGGTGCTGCCGCGGCGTATGTCGGTGGTGGCGTGGAACTGGTCCTTCGCCGGAACCCGGGAATCACGACCCTGATCGACCTGTCGCGCTGCGGTCTCGACTACATAACAGCAGCCAGGGAAGGGATCGAAATCGGCTCTCAGACCACACTCACGACGATTAGTCGCAGCGCAGACATCAGGCAGTACGCTGGGGGTTCGCTCGCCTACTGGGCGGGCCGTATCGCCCATAACAACCTGCGGGACATGATCACTGTCGGCGGAGTCATTGGGCGCAACCAGCCGTGGAACGACGTCGTGCCCCATCTCGTCGCCCTGGGTGCACAGGTGCGATTGTTCAACGGTGCTGAGCGTATCATGCCTCTCTCCGGCTACATCGAAGCGAAGCAGCCGGGGGTGATCATCAAGGGGGTGCTGTTGCCGGCAGGGAATGCCGGCTCGAGGGGATTCCTCTGGCGGTTCACCCGTACGCTGCAGGATATTTCGACGCTGCACTTCTCAGCGCTTGTCAGCAGTGACGGCAAGGTCATTGCGGCGGCCAACCTGGTCTTCGCCGGGCGTCCGGGCCATGCAGCTCTCTACCCTCGGCTCTCTCAAGAACTTGTCGGAAAGTCGCCGTCGCATGAGACGTTCGCGAGAGTGGCGGAGATGGCTCCTGACCTCGTTGAGGTCGGCACTGACCTTCGTGCGACGAGCGAGTTCCGGCGTGAGCTGGTGCGGGCGGCTATCGTAAACCTGGAAGAGCACATGACAGGAGTGGCACAATGACTATCTCGATAACGGTGAATACCGTTGAACGTTCCTTTGATGTTCAGCCTGACGAGGTCCTGCTCGACGTCTTGCGGCGCGAGGGCTACCTCGAGGTAAAGGGCAGCTGTCATACTGGAGACTGTGGTGCTTGTACTGTGCTGCTGGATGGCTGGCCTGTCGCTTCATGCCTGGCACTGGCCGCCAAAGCTGACGGACACGCCGTGACGACCGTACGCGGCATAGGGGATCAGGCCCACCCCCACGTCCTCCAGGACGCCTTTGTGAAGAATGGCGCCGTCCAGTGTGGATACTGCGCGCCTGGTGCCATTACGTCTGCCAAGGCGCTGCTGGACGAAAACCCTGATCCTACCGAAGAAGAGATCCGGTTGGCGATGGACAGCAACTATTGTCGCTGCACTGGGTATGAACAGCAGGTTGAGGCAGTCCTCGATGCCGCTGCGCAGCTTCGGAAGGGGAACAAGAAATGAGCATCGAGAGAAAAGGTTTCCGTCACCTGACCGAAGGGTCGTATCCGGCGACGCATGTGGTCGGCAAGTCCGTCGACAAGGTTGACGGCTACGCTCTGGTCAGCGGAGCCCCGATGTACACGGATGATATTGCGGCACACGATTTTCCGAACCGTCTGCATGGAAGGATTCTGACCAGTCCGATCGCGAATGGGATTATTGACTCGATCGATACCAGCGCCGCGGAGGCACTGCCTGGGGTCCGTCTTGTGCTGACCTGGAAGAACACCCCGCGTACGTTCTACACGACCGCTGGACAAGGTTGGCCAGAGCCTTCGCCCTACGACAACCAGATGTTCACGGAGCGCGTGCGTTTCGTGGGTGACCGTGTGGCTGCTGTCTTTGCGGACTCCAAAGATATTGCGGAACAGGCGCTCAGGTTTATCAAGGTGAGCTTCAAGGAAGAGCCTGCTGTTCTTGACGCCGACGATGCGATGAAGCCGGGAGCTCCGATCGTGCATCCCGAAGATCCAAAGGGCGCCTATGATGCGGCGCATAACGTTGCTGCGCACGTGGACATCAACGTTGGGAACGTCGACAAGGCATTGGCGGAATCCGAGGTGACCATCTCTGAGACCTTCCAGACGCACTATGCTCAGCACACGCCCATGGAGACGCATACGGCATTCGCCTACACGGATGACATCGGGAAGATTGTCATCGTGTCTAGCACGCAGGTCCCCTGGCACGCACGGCGCATTGTCTCGAGAGTTCTCGGCCTTCCCATGAGCAAGTTGCGTGTCGTCAAGCCTCGCATCGGCGGTGGTTTTGGCACCAAGCAAGAGGTACTCATTGACGACCTTGTGGCTTATGCAAACATGAAGACGGGGCTCCCGTGCGAAATCGAGCTGACTCGCAAAGAGGAGTTCGTCTCGGCCAGGACCCGTCACCCGATGAAGATCGACATGAGCATCGGCTGTGACACGCAGGGCCACTTCAGAGCTCTCAAGATGTATGTTCTCAGCAACACTGGGGCTTATGGCAGTCACAGCCTCACGGTCATGTCCAACACCGGCAGCAAGACGCTGCCGCTCTATAACAAGGCGACTGACGTCCGGTTTTTTGGCGATGCAGTCTATACGAACCTTCCCGTATCCGGAGCGTACCGTGGTTATGGAGCGACCCAGGGATATGCTGCCCTCGAGTGCACGATCGACGATCTGGCCGCCAAACTGGGCATGGATCCCGTCGAATTGCGGAAGAAGAACATGATCAGAGTCGGGGAAGGTTCGCCAATCTTCGAGGCTCTCGGCGAAGGCCGCCAGGGAGTCGCCCAGACGATCAAGAGCAGTTCATTGCCTACCCTCCTCGACTTGGGAGCCGAGGCAATCGGCTGGACAGAGAAACGCGGCAAGCGCGTGCGCAGCGGTCACAAGGTTCGTGGCGTCGGCATGTCGATGCATATGCAGGGCTCTGGTATCCCGCTGATCGACATGGCTTCCGCTTCCATCAAGCTCAACGAGGACGGGAGCTACTTCCTGACCATGGGCGCCACGGACATCGGTACTGGTTCCGACACCATTCTCTCCCAGATGGCCGCTGAAGTTCTGGGGGTTACCATGGACAAGATCAGCGCCCTCTCCAGTGACACTGATCTGACACCGTTCGACGTCGGGGCCTATGCCTCCTCGACCACGTTCGTCTCGGGTGGCGCCGTCGTCAAGGCGGCCAAGGCGGTTCGGAACCAGGTCTTCGCCGTTGCGGCGGAGATACTTCGCGAGGACCTCGATGCTAATCTCGTCACTGCCGAACCCAAGGTCGAGTGGGACAATGATCAGCCGGACCCTATCCTGTCCTTCTATCGTATGGAGGATGGAAACGTGGTATCGGTGCGGAGCGGAAAGAAGGTTTCTGTGTCTGACATTGCCTATCGTGCCTACTACGAAGTCAATCAGCATCAGATCGCAGCGACACAGTCGTTCGTGTCCCCATACTCTCCGCCGCCCTTTGCGGCACACTTTGTGGAGATCGAAGTGGACGAGCTCACGGGAAAGGTCGAGGTTCTCAAGTATGTGGCAGCCGTCGACTGCGGTGTATCTATCAACCCCGACCTGGTACGCGGGCAGATCATGGGCGCGATAGCAAATGGCATTGGATATGCGCTGACCGAGGAGTACCATTTTGGTTCCCACGGCAACATGACCAATTTCTCACTGTTCGACTACAAGATTCTGTCTCGCCGCGACATGCCGCCGACCGAGGTCATTCTCGTCGACACCTACGAGCCAACTGGGCCATGGGGTGCCAAATCGGTGGCCGAGATTTGCATCAATGGACCCATTCCTGCAATCGGCAATGCAATCTTCGATGCGACGGGGATTCGCCTTCACCGGACGCCGTACACGCCGAACAGAGTTCTGGCAGCGTTGCGCGGCAAGAGTATCTGATCCAGGTTCAGGAGATAGTATGCGAAAGGGGCGCCTGACAGGGCACCCCTTTTGTCTTCTTGCCACGATTTCTCTCAAGTCACGGCGTGGTCGCTGATCGACTCGCAAACGCTTCCGCTATGCCCACGATGACCTGCACCGCTTTCTCCATGGACTGGATGACGACGTATTCGAGGGGACCGTGGTAGTTGCGGCCGCCGGTGAACAGGTTGGGGCAGGGAAGCCCCATGTAGCTGAGCCGTGCGCCATCAGTCCCACCACGAACGGGCTTCACGAGGGGCGTTATGCCCAGCTTCTCCATGACGCCTCGGGCGATGTCGACGAGGATCATGTTCTGCTCGACAACCCCGTGCATGTTGTAGTAGGAATCCCGCACCCGAACCGTGACGGTGTCCTCTCCGTACTTGGCGTTCAGGAAGTCGCAGATGGCATGCGCCATGCTCTTGCGCTGCTCGAAACGGTGTTTGTCGTGATCTCGGATGATGTACTTGGCTTCGGCTTTCTCGCAGACGCCCTTGATGCTGGTCAGATGGAAGAAACCCTCGTACTTCTCAGTTGATCGAGGCGTTTCGTCGGAGGGGAAGAGCGTCGTCAGTTCTGCCGCTACGAGAGCCGCATTCTTCATGATGCCTTTTGCGGCACCAGGGTGGATGCTTTTCCCAACGATCTCGAATTCTGCTGATGCGCCATTGAAGTTCTCGTATTCGAGACTGCCGAGCTCATCGCCGTCGAGGGTGTATGCGTACTTCGCGCCGAACTTCGCTACATCGAATCGATCGACACCCTGTCCGACTTCCTCATCCGGTGTAAATCCAATCTTGATGACACCGTGCTTGACCTCGGGATGTGCCAGCAGGTACTCGACAGCAGTCATGATCTCCGCAATGCCTGCCTTGTCGTCGGCTCCCAGCAGAGTCGTGCCATCTGCCACAATGAAGTCCTCGCCCTTGTGCAGCAGCATGTCCGGGAAGGCGGCGGGGCTCAGAATCATGTTCTTCTCCGCGTTTATCGGGATGTCGCCGCCATCATAGGCAGTGACGATACGTGGTTTCACCCCCGTTCCCGAGGCGTCGGGAGAGGTATCCATGTGCGCGAGGAATGCGATGACTGGAACCGTCTCCGGATTCTCACAGTTGGCCGGAAGAGTCGCGGTGACATAGCCATTCGGATCCACAGAAGAGTCTCTCAGGCCGAGCGATTGCAACTCTGCGTCCAGCTCATGGGCAAGAGCGAGTTGTCTCTTGGTGCTGGGAAACGTGACCGAATTCTCGTCCGACTGCGTGTCGAATGACGCGTAGTGCAGGAAACGATCCACCAGGTTGTTCATATACTCCCCTTTCTGGACGCATGGGAGCGTCCTGCATCTGATAGTGCCTGACTGACTTTCTTGAGGGTTTCCAGCGCGACAAGTGGTTCATCGATACCGCTTACCGCTACCTCCATCGGACATGGCCCCGTGCCTGTCCTGTTGAGCACATCGAGGATGACAGCATCACACGCGAATGGAATGCCGGCCGTGCGCAGGACATCCTGCGCGCCAGTGCTCATCGTCAGGGCGAATACCGACCGAGGACGCACCAAGGTGAACAGGAGTGCAGCCGCCCGTCCCACCAGTTTGTCGCCCCAGTCCAGAGGACCGTGGCTGACGACACGTTCCTTTTCCACCGTCAGGAGGAGCGCACGTATGCCTCTGCCGGTCAGCCGGCATACAAGTGCCCCACTCCCGGCCGCACAGAGAGTCGCGTCTCCCAATCTGATTGTTGTCTGTACAAGTTGTTCGCTTTCCGTCATGAGCCCCTCGTTTCGCCGCCTCGGGAGCGGCAATGTCCATTGTATCCGAAACCGTTCGGTCGTACAGACCGCGCATCGACTCATCCAAATTGGAGGTGAACTGGCTCCGTAAACTCATGAGAAAACGGAGGTGAACGATAACAGCATACTGCTGGTCCTTCGGATGAGAAAGGAGGAGCAGGAAGGACAGGCAGTGTGTTTCGTCATCCCCGCGGAGACGGGGACCAATGCGCTGATGCAACGATGGATTCCCGCATGCGCGGGAATGACGGAGGCAGACGATTCCGACACGTGCAGCGCTGGAATTGACGAGCCTGCTCCACGAGATTGATCTCTGCCAGGACCGACTGGATGAGATTGCCAGGAGGAGACAACCTCTGGTCACCAAGAAGCGTGGCAGCTACGTGTCCAGTTCTGGTGAGTTCGCGACCTGATGGTTCGCGTACGCTCTTAGTGAGTTGAGACGTAGTATCTTGCTAGTTCTTTGCATGTGCTTAGATGATCTTTTCCAGTCTGTTTCATACTTTCTTTCTTCTGTATCTCACAGTGAATGGGACGGTTCTCCTGTCTCTAATTCGCTTGACTCTTTAGTCTGCAATTCTTTCCATTGAAGGCAAGGTTCGGAATTTCAGAAGGGTTTGGCTATTTGCGATTCGCTTCGCTTACCCAAATGCCTTCAGTACATCACAGAGACGGTACTAGGCAAAGCAGTGTTCTCGGAGTTCTGTCGACCCCGGATTAGCCATTGCATGCAATAAAAACTGCCGGCCTTAATCCCCCTGTTTCAATTCTATGGATATCTAATAACCTGAGATTCCCTGAAGTGCGAAATAGAGCGGTAGTTAGGCTAACTTCCTGTGTGTAGAGTATTGCTAATCCATTCTCTTCCAAAATACGTGGAATCATGTTGAAAAAATCTCTGTACAATTTCACGTTTGTTTCATGACTTCCTGTTCTTATGCCAAAAGGCATATTGGAAATAATCTCATGAAATCTTCGATGTTCGTGATGAAGAACATTACGCATATCATCGTTGATAAGCTTGATATTCTGTATGCCCGAAGCTATAATATTTGCCTTTGCTACTTGAATAGCTTCTTGCGAAATGTCAACACCAACTAGTTCTTCGTACTTCTTTGCAAAGGCTCTTTCAATCAAGAGTGTCCCGCTACCACAGAATGGATCAATTACTCGATGCTGAGATGACGAATTCGATTTCAAGAATCTCATGATTCCAGCAGCAGCTACCGGATCAATAGACGCTGGTACATCATGTATTCGATAACTAAAGCGAGTATCTGGAATAGTAAAAGGTTTCCACAAGACCTCCAAAGTATTCCCTTTCATGACGAGACGCAGCTCTATATCGTAATTGCTTGGGCTATTGATAAATGCTGATGAGTGGGTGTCGATGTATTCCTGTGTTTCTGAAATAATGCGGCGGCGAACATAATGCTTTATCGCTTCCCCTCTGACTTCCAAACGATATCGTATATGGCCCACATCGCCTTTATGAAGCGTTGAAATCTTATCTATCGTGTGGTTGTTGAAGAGTAGTTGTGTTGTCTTTTCGCTGATGTCCTCTATACTATGAATATTCGCTACTCCAAGTGGGATTAGCAATTCTGAAAAGGTTCGTAGCAAGAAAAGGCTATATACGTCTTTTGATTCTGTGTGTAAGATACCGTCTGCAATTCTTTGGAGTTTCAAACCTAGTTTCTCTTCGGCTTCTTGTTCTAGAACTGGCTCTAAACCCTTAAAAGTCCAAAGCTCGATTGGAACGGGTTCACCAAGATTCTGTACGAATTGCAATGTGGTTTTTTGCTCGACAACACGATCGATTGCTTTTCGTAAAGCCTCTTTTTCAGATTCATACTCAAATTTGTACGAAGCTAGAAACTCGGCAACATCTTTTCCTCCTATCGCTCCCAGTGCAAGTATTAGAGAACTTCTCACCCACTCTACTTTTTCCACGATTAGAGCACTTTTCAAATGCTCGACTGATTGACTCATGCGGAGACTACCCAGCACTACAGCACTATTCTTGCACACCTTTGGATCTTCATCTCGTAAGGCATGATGGAGTGTGTCAAGGATTTCTGAGGAGGCTTCTTGCTTTCTTGAAACTAGCTTCCCCAAAAGATAGACAGAGCTTCGACGAACCTCAGCTACTTCCGAATTAGTTCCCTCTATTAGGGCCGGAATGCTTATCGAACCTTGTCTTACGATGGTGTTCCCGATTAAGAAACGTAACTTCATGTCTTCTATAGACAAAAGGTCAATAGCACCCGCTATCTCCTTTTGAGATAGTTTGCCCTTCTTACCCGATTCGCTCATCGTTTTGATTTTTCGCAATAATACGTCCATAGAATGTCCGCCTCGCAAGTATACTTGCTCAAGTGTGTTTGGCGTAGACCCGTGCTGCCTTAGGGCGGATTTCATCCGCCCTAAGGCAGACTACTAGCTACTACTGCTTAACCACCGGTGCTGGAGCCAGTAGCGCAACCACAGCGCTTACAACCTTCGATTGGGGATGGGCTACTTGCAGCAAGTTTCACACCCGAAGGTTTCTCATACTTCTTCATAGGTTCATCACCTCCTTTCCATCGTTTAGGGTTTTGTACATGGCGCTAGCCATTACACAGTTAATTTTGGCCGGTGCTAGCATGTCCCCTTCCTCAAGCAGACTCAAACCAGGACAAATGGGACAATATTCCATCAATTTGCAGTCTTTACATTGATATGTATCCTTAAGTTTGAGATTTCTAAAATAGGATAGTTCAGTGGAGTTGTTCCATATTTCTTCAAAAGTCTTCTCCCTTAAGTTACCTACTTTCATGGGAAAGAGTATGCAGGGGTAGACATCGCCTCTCGAGGAAATTGAGCAAATAGCTCTTCCTGCATGACAAATCGGAGATTCTAAGTCTCTCTCATGTTTCTTACAGAACCGTAGCTGATTCTCTTTGAACAGTTGAAAAACTTCCTTATCATCAATACGCAAAGTAAATGTGTCCTTAGAGCCGTCATCTCTGGCTCTGACTGGGTATGCTATGGTGCAATCTGCTCCGATACCTTTTGCCAATTCCTGTACGGATTTATAAGTAGGATAATTGATGTTCATCACCACACAAGCTAACGTAACGTGAATGTCGTGAGACACCATCAATTCAATATTCCTTATGGATTCATGAAAAGAACCCCGCACTCTGGTAATGCTATCATGGATATTAGGAATAGAGCTGTATATACTAACCTGTACGTTATTTAGCCTCAACTTAGCAAGTGTCTCAATTTGATCAACGGTAAGAAGGCTGGCAGACGTTAGAAGATTTATTGCAAAATCTTTTCGATCTGCATAACCTATAATATCCAAAGCATCCTTTCGGGTGAAGATTTCCCCACCCGTAAATGTAACCTCAAAACAGCCAGCGGATTCCAATTGGTCTATTATTCGGGAAAATTCATCGGTTTTCAGAATTGGTCGTTTTGTACCAACTACACTGCAATGGATGCAGCTTAAGTTACATTTGTCAGTGAGTTGAATCTCTACCATCACAGGTAAAGTATTCTCAAATCCTATCTCTTCCAATTGTCCATGAACAATATCGTTTAGTCTTTTCTTCTTTCTTTCGTAGATATGTGCTTCCTTGGGATCAATGAAGAGATTATCATCTCTATATTCCGCGATGAATTCCCTAACATCCTCTATCACTGTTTGCATATCAATATCATACTCTTTGCAAATGAGGTTTGCAACTGTTTGCATAGCAATCGGTTTTTCAAGAAACGCCCAGATCAAAGAACCTACTTCATTGAATCTAGTAACCGTAGAATTATCGTAATCAAGTACAACGACTTGACTTCCAATTTTTCGTGTAGTAGTGTTAGGACGCCGCATTAATGGAGTATTAGTGCCATCCATTTATCATTCTCCTTAACTTGTGAATCTAGACGCCAATTCGCCTAGCTTATCCATGTCCAGACCAAGCTCGGATATCCCCCTGATTTAGATGATATGCAAAGTACTTTGTATCTAAATCCCTTTGTTCGAAGCACTCACACCTTTCCTCCTTTTGCACGAGTAATTGTAGCATCCGCTAAACTGGGTAAATCCCACAACAGCTACTCTCAATAAAACTTTTGCACAATTGAAGCTCTTGTCAAGGATAGCGCATCGACTTATCCACAATGGAGGTGAACTGCCTCCGTAAACTCATGGGAAGAAGTACGTGAAGAATGACAGCATACTGCTGGTCCTTTGGAAGAGAAAGGAGCAGTGGGAATAGAGCTCACGATGCAGGAACGGGGGAAGCTCACGATGGTCAAGGCACAAGCATATCTGAGGGGAGGGAAGACCAGGGAGTCGGAGGTGTTGGACGGTTTCTGTGAGGGGGCGGGATACTGGAGGAGACGTGTGGCTCGTTCAGGCGCTGCACCACATGGTGAACTGGTTCCTTCCCAGCTAGAAGCTCCTCCACAAGGAACGGAGTGGGAGCCATATCACCAAGGTGTACGATGCAGCACAGACCCCCTGTGCACGGATGCCGGCACGGAAGGATGCCCCCGAAGAGACAAAGGGGCGTCTCCTGGCCACCCGTGCAGGGCTGGACATGACGAGCCTGCTCCACGAGGTTGTGCTCTGCCAGGAGCGACTGGATGAGACTGCCAGGAGGAGACAACCTCTGGTCATCAAGAAACGTGGGAGCTCCGCTTCCCAGAGAGAAGGTAGCCATGATGTTGACACGACATGGATTCGCCTGCAGGCCCTTTTTCCGTCGTTCCCGCGAAGGCGGGAACCCATAGATGTGGTGCTATTGCAAACCTCGGCTCATGGCCTAGAGTTAGTAGTATACGGCTAGATGGGGTGTCTTGGAGGGAGCGTTGCGGGCAGCAAAATAGTAGTCTGGTCGCGCCCCTTAACAACCTACAGATGTTACAGGATAGAAACGCTTCCACCAGTGATCCCAAGTATGGATGGTACGTCCGGCTGACGCGGTATCGCAATGCCGCGACCCACCGGGGTGTGCTCTATCAATGGCCGGCGTACAGCTACGCCTCTGGAGCTCCACCTCAGTCTGCCGTCTACTTGATGGAGGACCCGGATGATCTGGCGAAAGGGCTGTACCAGGATTACGATCTCATAGGCTTTTTCGTCAGCGTTAGGGCAAGCATGGAGACGGCGCTGGCACGCTGGGCGGTTGACCTTGGTTTGAAAACTGCATTAGCACCATAGGAGGCGGGTACGATGAATAGTAGCAGAGTAGCAATGACGTTTCTGGAACAACAGATAGGCGACTTGCAGGATTCAATGGGCCGAGTGAACCGGGCACGCTGGATATCGCTGCTTGGAGGTATCGTGGTCGTGCTTCTTCTGTTCATTTCGCTGCCCGTGCTGCTACCACTCTTAGCTTCAGGCCAACGGGTCATGCGTGCCGTCATCGGGGTCGATCTTGCATTCTTCGTCTCGCTTGCCTTCTTGCTGCTGGCTTTCGTTCCCCTAACGCTTCGTAAGGTCGTGCTCGACTTTAACAGAAAAGTTGCCGAGGACAGGAGAGCTCAGAAGGCCGAACAGGAGGTCCGAAACGTCTTGGCGAACCTCGACGAGCGGCAGTACGCGGTTTTTCATGGGCTATACCGCGGATTTGGCGATATTGATCACGTTGTTGTCGGTCCGACCGGAGCATTCATTGTTGAGACCAAGTCAAACCATGGCGACGTCTCGATTGACGAACTGGGTCGACTGGCGATAGACCACGGGGACCGGCCACACAAGAACTATCGGCAACAGGCCATCCAGGAGGCATATCAAGTCAAGGACTACCTAGCCGAGCACGGCGTTCAGGAGCAGCTTTTCGTGCAGTCAATCCTGGCTTTCCCGTCTGCCAACGTACCCGATGGTTTGCATCTGGGGAGCGTCAATACTGGAAGCTACATCCCCATTCTGGGAACCAAGGCAATCTTGCAGTTCATTTACCAGCACAAGCCCAGTGTTTCGTTCACGCCTGACCTTGTTGAGTGTTGCCGGGCGGTACTCCAGCATTGGGCGGGCGGCACTGACCAGGACACCGAGGATGGGACAGAAGATGGATAGACAACTCGGATAGGCTAGTGAAATCGTCTGAAGAGGCAACAAGCAGGGAGAACAGCATCGCATTCTGGTTTGCAGTCTTCCGGAGGTCCTGCTCAGATATGGCGAGTGGCGCTGTGCCACCTCTGGGACTCCTGAGCAGATGTCCTCACGCTGCCCCAAACGCAGAGTGCCATATTCTGCGATTCCCCCGGTTGGATCCGTACGTGACAAACTGACTCAGGATAGGGCAACTTGCCTGGTATCGATCCTAATCTGCCTTCTTTCGGTTCCGCTTCTTGAGGTGAGTTCGCTTCCCCAACGTTGTTCCTTGCGCGCGGAGGTACTCAACAACTTCCTGTCTCCTTTTGGTGCTAACAGCATCGAGAAGGATCTCGGTGACTGAACTATGCTGCATCAGTCCTTTCAAGAGTACTCCAACCTTCCGGTCGTCGTCCTCGATATCGATCTTCTCCGCAAGTTTCTTGATGTCTAGTTCCTTGGCAACCAATTCGACTGTTGCTGAGGACACGGTAGCAACAGCGATGATGCACTCTCCTATCGCTTGGACATCCTCGGCCCTGTTGACTCTCTCGACTAGTCCCGCCACACCCAGTGTCTCGACAATTCCCTGGGCAGCATCCGAGTTCACCAATGCAACTGCTAGAAGACCCACTCCAAAGCAGTAGATATCCTCGTCCTGCTCGACCTTCTTCACTAGACTCTCGATATTGAGTCTCTCGGTCACTTGCTTCGTCACACTCTGGTTCAGCTTACCAATTGCATGAATGAGCTTCAGGATTTCCTCGACGTCTTCTTCGTTGTCGAGTCCCCGCGCCAGACTTTCGACATCAAGTCCCTCAACGACCCTGCTGGCAATGCGCACGTCTATGTCGGCGATGCTGTTCAGTGCAGTTCGAGTAAAGAGGACATCCACTGCGTTCCTTGTCTTCCGAATCAGTCCTGCGATGTCCAACGATCGCAATATGTCCATAGCGACTTTCTCGTTCGCCCCATGGATACCATCAAGACACTCTGCGATGCGGCGGATGTCCTTCTGCTGCTCAAGCTTCTGCACGAGTCCATCACGATCCAATTCCTCAAGGACTCTGTTCGCGATGTCAACACCTGAGCGAGTTGCCAACTCAAGCCACCTCCCGATTTGTCCGGGGTCTTGCTCTTTCCGGATGTTCTCCACCAACTTCTCGAACCCGAGCTTGTCAAGAACCTGCTTGGCGGTCCTTTCGTCCCTCGCAGCGAGGGTGAGAATGCCCCACCTGATCGCGTCAGGCGTCTCTGCCGTCGCTGTCTTCTCCATGAGCTTTTGGACGTCCAGAGTCTCGAGAACCTTGATGCCGGTCATTCGACTCGCCTCGGCAATTGTGAAAACAAAGTATCCAAGCAAGTGCACGTCCGCTTCTTCATCGACCTTCTTGACCATGGTCGCTAGGTCCAGTCTCTCAACGACTCTCTTGGCGACGTCTCCATTGGCTCTATTTATTGCATAAACACACCAACGAATTGCCCCAAGATCCAGTTCCCTGTCGATCCTTCTCGCTAGATCGTCAATGTTCAGTCTCTCCACGATATGTCTGGTAGTGACTCTGTCAGCCAATCTGAGGGAAGACAGGAGAATCCCCGTGGCGAATACGCTCCCCCCACTCTCGATCTTCTCGACGAAGTTGTCGATATCCAGACGCTGGACAATCATCTTGGCGGAGTGCTGATTCATGGCAATGAGTGTGTCAGTGAACTGCGCGATTCGTGCGATAGCGGTCTCTCGCTCCAACCCGTCCAATATGTCCTTCAAGTTATTGCGGATGATCTCCGAAGCAAGTGCACTGTCTTCAAACAATCTCGCCAGATTTGTGATTTCCGTTGGGTACTCTCGTAGGTAGATGTTGAGAAGCTTCGCTGTCAGTGTGGATGTTGTCACGTACTGTGTTCCGAAAGTGTTCTCAAACCTCCGGGTGATTGCCCTCTTTGTGCTGGCCCCGAAGTCCTCAAAGTATCGGAAAGCCCTTTGATACATGACGGCAACTTCCGAGTGGTGCAGCACAACGTATTCCTTCGTGCCTGAGACAACGGTGACGACCTCGCCTTGGGTCTCGAGAGCCTTCACGGCTCCTTCTCCAGAAAAGGAGTCTATGAATGGCTTGCGCACTGCCGTTTCATGTTCGAAGAACGCCGATGCTAGCAACAGGATGCTCTCAGCTTTCGGGCAATCGTGGATGCTTTCTATGTACTCCTTAACGGTCTTGAGGACACTCTCTTCATCCATGCGTCCGTTGCTTGCGATCGATTTCAGCTGCCAAGCCATCACCCACAGGTCGTTCGTCGTCAATGCAATTCTCAATTCGTGTGGAATGGGGCCGCTCTTCTCCTCGAATCTCTCTAGTATCTGCTCTGCCGCATTGACTGCCCTGATCGTCACCGCATTGTCAAGGTACTCGGTCAGCTTGTACTCGGTTGTAGGTCCGTACGCTTTCCTCAGGTCAACGTTCCTACATGCTACGACGATTCTTGCATTCGGCCGGTTCAGCAGCAGGCTCTCGACGAAGCCCAAGTTGAGGTGAGCGTCGTCGACGAAGATGAAGCCATGGCGAATCTTCGATATCTCTGAGACCTCATTGACGGGCAGTGTCTTCAGTTCGAGGAACCGGACGTCCGCTCCCTCTGCCGCAAGCCTGTATCCTACGTGCCGCAGGACCGATGATTTTCCACTTGCAGGTCCTCCTTTGATCGCAACGATATCCTCCTGCTTAAGTCTCTGGATGATGCCAGCCACCTCGGGACGCTCGTACACATACCCTTCCTGGAAATCCACCCACGCGGGGCCACTACGGCGGAAGAACTCAGGACGGGTCGAGACTCCCCTGTCGAGAACCGCTTCTATCGTTGGAAGAGCAGCCTTGTTCATGACAGCGAGCTCTTCCTGCATATGGTCAAGCCGCGTCACCAGCTCAGTGCTCACGACACCCAGTTTCGAATCGAGTTCGTCAATGCACTGTCTGGCTTGTCGCAACTCATCACCACTAATTAATGTCGTCGCAAATTGCGCGACCCTGGAATCAATGGCAAGATTCTGCCTCGATGCTTGTGAAATCTTCTCGGTCAGACTCTCAATCGCTGCCTGCAGTTGCCGTGCCTCGTCGCTCGTCAGTGTCGAAGACTTCTTGCCGATGAGCTTGTCGAGCAACCGTCCAATGGGGTAGTCGACCAATACCTGCTTGACGGCTTCTTCGCCAAGAACGGCAGCGGGGATTCCCGGGACTCCAAGAGCCCCGCCGGATGAGATGGCAGCAACGGCACAAAGCAACGCCGGCGAAAACTGAGCAAAGAGCGGTGCCACTTTGCTCATGACGCGAGCGAATCGCGCCTCATTCTGTTTCAGGAATGACTCGTCGTCCATGCCCTGCTTCATGAGCTAATCATACGAGAATCTTCCGGCAGTACCAGATGCATCCATGGTCGACGCCGAAGCCAGTCTCCTGCCGAACGGAACGAAAGAAGGCGATGTCCTGAAGTTCGACGATGGCATCTACGCTATTGACGCTGAACCTACGCTCGAGAGAGCAAGATGTGTCAAACAACTGATGGGCGAACTGTGGAAGGGCGAGTCTCCCGCTAATCGAATCGGCAGTAAGTGCGACAACTCCGCCGACCCGGTCGACTGGAACAGGTTGTCAGTCGTGCCCAATGTCGCTTGGCCCGCTTCTTTGTCCGAGGTTTGCATGATGCACTTGCCGCACTTAAAGGTGCTTGCGAACCATGTCTGGGCTCGGGCAAGTAGCTCTTCCTTGGGCACCCCGTCGGCCTCTACCACTGCCGTGAACGTTAGGGAATCACCGGCGAAGGATAACAGAATAGGCTGGTCCTTCGGATGAGAAAGGAGCAGCGGGGGATGTAACACTCTCTGGACGGTTCCGTTTTCTCCGAGACTGTTACACCTTCACTGCACCCTTCAACAATAAGACTGGATTCCCGCATGCGCGGGAATGACGGAGGCAGGGCGGTTCACGTGCACTCTTGCGTGAGTTGACACGACTAGTCGATGAAAGGTTCTAATCACCGTTTGCGGATTGACGCTGCACACTCTCGAGTATACTGAGAGGTGTCTTGTTGCAAGTCATTTGCATGTAGAGAGGAGGTTGGCCTGTGGTAAATGTCATTCTGGATGCTCTCAAGGATACGCTCAACATGGTGCCAATCTTGTTCGGGGTCTACCTCGTACTGGAGTACGTCGAGGCCAGGTGGCAGCAGAGGATCATCGATGCTGTCGAGCGGGCGGGGCGCATTGGGCCTGTCGTTGCAGCGGTGGGGGGTGCCATTCCTCAGTGCGGTTTCTCGGTCATGGCAAGCGCATTGTACACACAGCGACTTCTCACGATGGGTACGATCATCGCCGTGTACCTTGCCACATCTGACGAAGCCCTCCCCATCCTTCTTTCGAAGCCAGACAAGGCACACATTGTGCTTCCCCTTATCGGCGCTAAGGTCCTGCTTGCCATTGCAGGAGGATATCTCGTGGACGCATTCATGCGGTCCGAGAATCGCAGGCGTACGCAAGAATGCCGGGACCGCCGGAAGGCCGAGCAGGAGGCAGTAAGGATTGGTGAACAGAGCTGTTCCTGTGATGGTACTCGCGCATCATGTACGTGTGAGGAGACCGGTGTCGTTGACTGGAAGGAAATCCTGTGGTCTGCGACGAAGCGGACGGCTCAGATTACCCTGTCTGTTCTGGTGACATCGCTTATCATTGGGCTGCTCATGAGTCGCGTTGGACAGGAAAGTCTGTCACGTCTGTTCCTGAGTCACACAGTTTTCCAGCCCGTTCTGGCCGCACTCATAGGGCTCATACCGAATTGTGCTGCCAGCGTGGCGATCACCCAACTGTACATCGCCGGCACCATCAGCTTCGGCTCGACGGTGGCGGGCCTCGGGGCTGCGGGTGGGCTTGGGCTCATCGTTCTCTTTCGTGAGAACCACGACACGAAGAATACGCTGAAGGTCGTCGCCTGGCTGCTTGGTATCAGTATGGCCGCCGGCATCCTGATCCAGTCTCTGTCGGGGAAGTGACCTCATGGATTCGACGCACAGGCACGGGATGGGTGCAAACCAGGTGCCCGGGCAGCTGAAGGGGTTCAGGATGACGAGGGACCGCCGGGTCATCCTCCAGGTCCTTCGTGAGTCCGGCATCCCACTGACAGCCGAAGACGTCCTCGAGCGTGTGAACGCGAGCGTGCCGGGCATAGCGCTGTCCACGGTCTACCGGACCTTGGATGAACTCGTCAGTCGCGGCAGCATGCAACGGACGTTGCTGAGCAATGACGGCCATGCGTTCTTTGAGCTGGTGGGACATGCTCATCGGCACTACATGGTGTGTCTGGGGTGCCATCAGATGTTCCCGATCCGGAAGTGCCCTGTAGAGGACTCCGTCGACAGTGCTGCCGAGGACCTCGGTTTTGAGGTCACCGACCATAGCCTCGTGTTGTACGGGTACTGCCGTCACTGCCGTTCAGGACGGCAGCTGGAATAGAGAGTCAGCCCAGTTGCTCGGCGACGCCCGCCAGCTCGTCGCGAATGGCAACATGCTGCGGGCACTTCTCCTCACACGCTCCACAGCGAATGCAGCTGTCAGCCGACGAGCCCTCGCCTCTCGCATGGATGTATCTCTTGCGCTGGGTGTCCATGTTTCCGAACATCGACCCCTCATTGACGAGCTCGAACATGGCGGGGATATTGACTCCCTGCGGACAAGGCATGCAGTAGCTGCAAGCCGTACAGGGGACACGGATGAGCGCATTGTAGGCGTCCCGGACATGTGCGATCAGGTCCAGGTCGCTGGGAGCCAGCATGCCGGCTTCTGACCTGCCGGCAGCGTCCAGGTTCTGCTGAACCTGGTCCGGCGTGCTCATGCCGCTGAGCAGCAACGACACCTCGGGGTGGTTCCACACCCAGTCCAGTGCCCACTGGGCCGGCGACCGCTTGGCCGAGGCCGCATTCCACATCGCTGAGATGCGTGCGTTGGGTGCTGCCAGCTTGCCACCGCGCAGGGGCTCCATGACGACGATTCCCAATCCTCTGGAAGCCGCATAGCGCAATCCGTCGATGCCCGCCTGCGTCTGCTCGTCGAGGAAGTTGTACTGGATCTGACAGAAGGTCCAATCCTGCCAGGCATCCACGATCTCCTTGAACGCCACGTTGCTGTCATGGAACGAGAAGCCCATGTGACCGATGCGTCCCTCCCGGATGCGTTCGTGCGTCCACTCGAGGACCCCGGCATCGCGAAGCTTGTGCCAGCGGTCGGCGTTGAGGGCGTGCAACAGGTAGAACTCGACGTGGTCGGTTTGCATGCGCCGCAGCTGCTCTTCGAAGCGGTCGGTCATGTCTGTCTGTGACTCGATGAGCCAGGAGGGCATTTTGGTGGCAAGGTGGACCTTGGTACGGTAGCCTTCCTAGAGGGCTTTGCCGACGAGCGTTTCGCTCTTGCCCCCGTGGTACGCATATGCCGTATCGACGTAGTTGATTCCTCCGTCGATGCCGGTACGAAGCATAGTGATAGCCTGCTGTTCATCGATAGCGGAAGAGTCTTCGCTGACCGTAGGCAGCCTCATCGTGCCAAATCCGAGTGCAGATGGCTTCCAGTCGAGCCTTCCGAATGACCTGTAGTTCATCTGATCTATCCTTTCACAGACAATTGTTCGTATTCCAATATATAACGGCGCGCGTCTCTGTCAAATCGGTTCGGTCAAACGCCATCGGAGCGCGCGGACGGCGTGGTTTTCCTCGTTCGGTCCGTTGCAAACCGGGTTAAAGGGAATAGACTAAATATGTATAAAATCAGCAATTCGCGGGCTGTCCAGGGCGCATCTGCCCTGCGGTGCCGGTGCAAGGAGCTATGAATGAAGAAGAGAGTCGCCGTTGTCTTCGGTTCGCGCTCAGTGGAGCACGAGGTCTCTATCATTACCGCCGTTCAGGCGATGAATTCTCTGGACGAGGAGCAGTTCGAGGTTGTCCCGCTCTACGTGTCCAAGGAGGGCGTCTGGTTCACGGGAGAAGCACTGAGAACGATGGATGTGTTCCGTGACCTGGCCAGTCTTCCGGGAAAGGCACAGCGCGTGCGGCTGCAGCCCTTTGCCGGAAAGTCGACCTTCGTGATGCAGGCCCCGCGCAAAGGCTTCATGGGTCGTGGAATGGATGCGAAACCGCTGGCCGTCGACGTCGGATTGCTGTGCAATCACGGCACCAACGGTGAAGACGGGACGATGCAGGGTATGTTCGAACTGCTGGGGATCCCCTACACGAGTGCAGGTGTGACCGGATCTGCACTAGGCATGGACAAGGTGTTCCAGAAACAGCTGTTCGCGGCCGCTGGAATCCCTGTGGTTCCGTACGTCAGTTTCAGCAGACGCGCATGGCGTGCTTCGCCGGATGACTGCCTTCGTGCGGCCGAGCAGCGACTGCAATTTCCCATGTTTGTGAAACCAGCCAACCTGGGCTCCAGTGTCGGGATCACGCGTGCGACGGATCATGACACACTGCGATACGCACTGGAGGTCGCCAGTCACTTCGACCGCAAGTTGCTTGTAGAGCAGGCAGTCACTGATCATCGCGAGGTGAACTGTGCGGTCCTGGGCAACGACGAGCCGATGCCATCCGCGTGCGAGGAAGTCTTCAGCTCACACGCCTTCCTCGACTACGACGCCAAATACAAGGTGGGGTACAAGACTACGGCTGAGTCGGATCATGGCATCCAGAAGGCCGAGGCGCGAAAAGTGCCGGCGAATCTCGGTGATGACCTTACCCGTCGGGTACAGGAACTGGCGTGCCGCGCATTCACAACACTCGATTGCCGGGGCGTCGCCCGGGTCGACTTCCTGATCGATGGATCAGGAGCCATCTACGTCAACGAGATCAATACGATTCCGGGTGCCCTGTCGTTCTACCTGTGGGAAGCGGTCGGTATGCAATACCGCGACCTGCTGACGAAGCTGATCGATCTAGCCTGTGAAGCATTCGAAGACCGCAGGTCGAACGTCATCAACTACAACGTGTCAGACCTGCTGAAGCTGGGTTCAAAGGGCAAGTCCGGAAGCAAGAGCGTCTGACGGAACCTCGTGGCTAGCACGGTCGTCGACGGCATCACGCTCACATATGTGGACGAAGGGTCTGGAGACCCCGTCGTGCTGCTGCATGGCTGGGGCGGCCAGGCGGCCAGTATGACCCCGCTCATCGCGGGATTGCGGGACAAGTACCGGGTTCTTGCTTTCGACCTTCCTGGTTTCGGTGGCAGCAGTCCTCCTCCGGCTCCGTGGGGTACGCCCGAATATGCTGCCTTCGTCGAGAGAGCCGTGACGTGTCTTGGAATCGCGCGCGCGACGTACCTCGGACACTCGTTTGGCGGTCGCATTGCCATATGGCTGGCAGCCCACGTGCCTGAAACCGTCCAGGCCCTCGTCCTTGTCGATGCCGCCGGCATCAAACCGGCGGCAACGCTCAGGCGACGCATGCGGCAACTCTTCTACAAGGTCGCCAAGAAAGTCTTGCGTCTCCCGGTTCTTGGGGCGCGGGGGCCCGCACTGCGGGAACGCCTTGCCATGCGGTTCGGAAGTGCCGACTACAGGGCGATGGCCGGCGTGATGAGGGCATCCATGGTGAGGACCGTCAATCTCGACCTTACGGCATGTCTGGGAGCCGTCAGTGCGCCGACGCTGCTCCTATGGGGGGAAAAGGACACCGAAACGCCCATAGCGGATGGACGGAAGATGGAACGGCTGATCAGGGGATCGCGGCTTGTTGCCGTTGCAGGTGCGGGTCACTTCAGCTACCTTGACAGTCCGGCATTTGTGAATGCCGTGGTCAGCGCATTCCTCCATGAAACGCGAGAAGGAGCGACAGGATGAGAGGTTTGGCCGCGCTCCTGGCGCTCCTGGCCGCCGGTGCCGCCCTCGCTCTTGCCCTGGCAAGAGTCCTCTATCTTCTTCATATGCTGCAGCTCGAGGAATACGATACGCGGCGGTTCGTCCGTTGGGTTGTCGTTCACTTCGACCGGCTGACTGCCAATCCCCCGCTCGACTTCCTTGGCCTCCTTGGGGCCGCCCTCCTGTTTCTGCGCCTTGAATCGGCGTTTTCGATCGTCATCGCCTGCAGTTTGTCGATAGCCGCTGGCTTGACGGGACTCCTGTGGGAACGCCGTCTCAGGGCACGGAGTCCAGTGAAGAAGGCCCTCGTCATGACGACGCGCGCGCGCCGCCTGCTGATTTGTGCAGCAATCATTAGTGTGGGAATCTGTCTGCTGGCACTTGCCGGACAGGCGAGACTCGCCCTCGCGATAGCCTGGCTCTTGCCGATGATGGCTCCTCTCGTTCTGGTTGCCTGCCGCACGATCATGGAGCCCGTCGAGGCCTCGATACGAGACTGGTACGTGAGAGATGCCCGCAGGACCCTTGCCGGGTTCAATCCAACTGTTGTCGGCATCACCGGAAGCTATGGCAAGACGAGCACCAAATTCTTCACGGCGCACCTGCTCGAGTCACGTTATCGTGTTCTGATGACGCCGGAGAGCTACAACACCGCCATGGGCATCTGCCGGGTCATTCGCGGACAGCTCGGCCCTGAACACGAGGTGTTCGTGGTGGAGCTGGCCGAGAACGAAAGGGGTGGATTTGAGCATCTTCTCAGTCTGGTCCCCTGTAGCATCTCGATCGTGACGTCGGTCGGTCTGCAGCACCTCGAGGAGTTTGGCTCCGAGGCAGCCATCCGGCGTGTCCTTCAGGGATTCGTCAGCATGCCCGGGAGTGGACCCACGGTCGTCCTGAATGGTGATGACCCTGTCCTGGCAGATGTCGAGAGTGTGCACGGGAAGAGACTCCTGAGGGCAAGCGCAGGCGGATTGTTGTCATCCGACTTGCATGCCGAGGACATCGTGATGGGCGCCGACGGTCTGTCCTTCGATATCGTGACGAGTCAAGATGAGCGATTCGCGTGCCACACGATGCTGCTTGGCCGGCATAATGTCGAGAACATCTTGCTCGCGGTCGCAGTGGCGCGTGAACTGGGTGTGTCCTGGAACGCCATTCAGGATGGTGTCGCAACACTGCAGGCACCTCCTCATCGGCTACAGTTGATGGCCGGCACCGGCGGCGTGCGCATCATCGATGATGCCTTCAACTCGAATCCTGCCGGGTTTGCCATGGCGATGGAGGCCCTGGCCGCTTTTCCTTCGCGACGAATCCTCGTTACTCCCGGGCTAGTATCGCTGGGTGATGCGGAGGACGCCGCGAACATCGAGGCAGGCAGGCGGGCGGCTGGAGCGGCTGACACAGTGATTCTTGTAGGCCCGAAGAAGACTCGGCCGGTTCGCGAGGGACTGGTGTCGGCTGGTTTCCCGGAGACGAGCATCCTCTCGGCTCGTTCCCTCGAGGAGGTCACGGTGCTTATGCGAAGTCTGCTGACACCCGGTGACACGGTGATGTTCGAGAACGACCTCCCTGATACCTACAATGAGTGATGTGATTGCCGCGAGAGCGGTGACCAGGAACGTGGGTGGTCGGTCGTGGTGCATGCCGGAGGCCCGAAGCAGTCACAGGTAGGTCGACCTGTGAAATGCCGGCACCGGTGCTGCCCCATGAGAGGCTTGCCGGCTATCCACCTTGACGGTTGCGTGCTTCTGGACACAATGATAGCGTTTGCAGGCGAAAATCGGGAGTTGGAGGCGAGAGATGGGAATCAAGCCTGACATCTGGATCGCGGCCCAAGCACTGGGTGGCATGATCGAACCGTTCGCAGCAGACTGTCCCAGGGGTGTCGTCTCATACGGAGTGTCGTCTTATGGATACGACATGCGTGTTGCGGACGAATTCAAGGTCTTCACCAATGTCTTCAATGCCATCGTCGATCCGAAGGCGTTCACCGGGCGAAGTTTCGTGGACATGAAGGGGGACTCGTGCATCATCCCGCCGAACTCCTTCGCGCTCGCACGCAGTCTCGAGTACTTCCGGATTCCCCGGGATGTCTTGTGCCTTGTCATTGGCAAGAGTACGTATGCTCGAGCGGGCATCATCGTCAACGTGACGCCGCTTGAGCCCGAATGGGAAGGCTTCGTGACTATCGAGATCAGTAACACGACGCCGCTCCCCGTCAAAGTCTATGCCAACGAGGGGATTGCCCAGGTTCTCTTCATGGGAGCCGACGATATGTGCGGCATCTCCTATAAGGACAAGAAGGGAAAGTACCAGAACCAGACAGGCATCTGGTTACCGAGGGTGGAGTAGCCATGAGGGAAATCGCGCGGAAGCTCGGTGTCTCTACAAGCACAGTGTCGCGGGCGTTCTCGAAGCCGGAGATGGTGCGATCGGAGCTGCGTGAGCGCATTCTGAAGATGGCCAGGGAGTTGGACTACAAGCCCAATCGTATTGCACGCGCTATGGTCCTTGGCCAATCCGATCTCATTGGTCTTGTGGTTCCTGACATCACCAACCCATTCTTTCCAGCTATCGTGCGCGGCGTGGAGGATGAAGCACGCAAGCATGGCCTGAACCTCATCGTCTGCAATAGCGACGGTCATGTGGCCAAGGAGAAACAGTACCTGCATTCTCTGCATGATCTGACTGTGGCAGGAATCATCGTGGCCAGCGCTTCCCGAAGAGATGCGTATGTGGCAGAGCTGGCGGCAGATGTTCCCGTTGTTGTCATGGACCGTAGACTCTCCGGTTCCCTGGTTTCACAGGTGAATGCCGACAACTACGGTGGGAGCAAGGCTGTGGTCGACTACCTGGCGGGGCTGGGGCACCGCAAGCTGCTCTATCTTTCGGGCTCTCCAATGATCTCTACAGCTGAGGACAGGCTCCGAGGGTTTCGTGACCAGTGCCGCCTTCACGATATCGACTTTGATGTCGTGCGTGCGGGTTTTGGGATCGACGACGGCTACGGAGCCATGAAGCAGGCCTGGCCCATGATGGACGGAACGACGGGTGTTGTCTGTGCCAATGACTTGTGTGCATTTGGCGCTCTGGCGAGACTTGCCGAATTGGGTATCCCGGTGCCAGAAAGGATATCGGTGACTGGTTTTGACGACATCGCGTTTGCGAGGATCTTCAGTCCGTCGCTCACGACGGTGCGACAACCCACCTATGAGATGGGACGACTGGCAGTGAGAGCGATCCTCGACATGAGACGCGGTCATGCATCACAGCAGCTGGTGGTTCTCCCGACGGAGCTTGTAGTCCGGGATTCGACGGCTCTTCGGAATGCTTCTGTGCAGCCTTCTTCGGCAAGGGCGTTGTAGTCATGGTCATATCATTCGGTAGCATCAACATGGATCTCGTTGTCCGCTGCGACCGTGCGCCGGACCAGGGTGAGACCATTGTCTCTACTGGATGGCTCACGAACCCGGGTGGTAAAGGTGCGAACCAGGCGGTACAGGCTGCCCGGCTGAAAGCGGAGACTGTGCTGGTTGGGCGGGTGGGATCAGACGCCTTTGGGCGGGACGTGATGAATGGGTTGTCGGCCTACGGAGTGGACGTTGGCCGCGTCGTAGTGGATCCGGTCTTGCCGACGGGGGTTGCGTGCATCTTGGTAGAAAGAGGCGGCGAGAATCGCATTGTGGTCGTCCCGGGTGCCAACGGGGCCGTCGGCACTGCCGAACTCGAGACGCTGGAGGGTTTGCTGCAGCCCGGGGTTGTTCTCCTGCTGCAGTGCGAAATCCCGTTTGCGGTTGTTCGGGAGGCTGCTCATATGGCGCACCTGAGAGGAGCTACCGTCATCCTCGATCCTTCGCCCTGGGAGTCCCTCACATTGACGCCGGGAGTATTCGCCGATGTGGACTACCTTATGCCGAACGAGGGTGAGGCCCGAGCGCTTGCCGGAACAACCGGTCTCAAAGAGGCCGCAGCAGTCCTGCTTGGCCTGGGCGCACGGACCGTCGTCGTGAAGCGGGGAGAAAAGGGTGCATTTGCGGTTGGCGCATTCGAGAGCCCCGAGGTGCCCGCGTTTTCGGTGGTACCGGTCGATACGACGGCTGCGGGCGATTCTTTCCAGGGAGCATTTGCCGCGTCGCTGGACCTGGGGTTTGACCCCGACACGGCGCTCTGCCGGGGGATGGCGGCGGGAGCGCTTACGGTAACGCGGCCGGGTGCTCAGCAATCGATGCCGGATGAAGTGGAAGTCACTGCGTTTCTTGAGGCACGGCTGCGCAGGGGAGAGCATTCCCCGAAGCAGCAGATCTGAACGACAAAGGAGAAGAGTCGACATGAAGAGAATGCTGTGTACACTGCTCGCACTTATGATGATTAGCCTGTCATTTGCCGGCTGCAAGCCGACAGTGACTGGTCCCAAGACCGACAAGCTCGTCTACCTCATCAATGGAGCTCTTGGCGACAATGCGTTCTACGATTCCGGCCAGAAAGGGATCGATAACATCAAGGCACAGTATGGTGTGGAGACGAGGACGATTGAGTGCAACTTCGACGCAGGCAAGTACGAGCCCGGGTTGGAAGCAGCCACACAATACAGCGATGTCGTGTTCGTCATTTCCTATGCGTTCGAGGACAACCTGAAGGCGATGGCCGACAAGTACCCGGGCAAGATCTTCGTCAACATCGACACGATTGTGCAGAACAGCAAGAGCACGATAACGTCCATCAAGTACGTCGAAGAAGAGAGTGCATTCCTCGCAGGCGTCTGTGCCGGTCTTACGACGACAGACATGAGCATCAAGAATATCAACGCTGACAAGGTCGTCGGCGTGGTCGCCGCGGCGGATGATCCCGTCGTGATGGCTTTTGTGAAGGCCTATGAGGACGGTGTGCACTACATCGACCAGACTATCAAGGTCGAGCGCGTCGTGCTCGCCGGTATCTGGGACGACCCGGCCAAAGGCAAGCAGGCCGCTCTCAGCCTCTATGACAAGAAGTGCGATGTCGTGTTCCAGGTTGCCGCCGCCACGGGTCTGGGCGTGTTGCAGGCAGCCAAGGAGCGTGGCCTGTACGCAATCGGCGTCGACACGAATCAGAACGATATCGAGCCCGGCTACGTCATCGCGTCGGACATCAAGGACGTGGGCGCGACCATCGAAGACGTCTACAAGACGATCAAGGATGGTACCTACAAGCCGGGGCAAGTCGTGAAGTATGGGCTGAAGACTGGAACTGTCGATCTGGCAACCGAGGCGACGGTGCAAGTTCTTCCGCAGAGCATTCTCGATCGCATCGGCGAAGTCCGTCAGCAGATCATCGACGGCACGCTCGCCGTCACCAAGTACCAGTAGGACAGACTGTTCGTGGCACGTGACGTCCTGATCGACCTGCAGCACATCACCAAGGTGTTTCCTCCGGACACCGTCGCACTCTCTGACGTGTCGGTATCGTTCGAATCCGGCGAGATCCACGCGCTGGTCGGAGAGAACGGAGCCGGGAAGAGCACACTCATGAAGGTGTTCTATGGCCTCGAGCGCCGAGACGCAGGGAACATTTTCTTCAGGGGTGCCAGGGTCGAATTCAGGACGCCACGTGAAGCGATTTCCGCCGGGATAGGTATGGTGCACCAGGAGATCCTGCTCATTCCAGAGTACACGGTATGGCAGAACATCGTCCTGGGCGCCGAGCCTGTCCGCGCTTTCGGGACAATCGATGCTGACAGGGCGCGTGAAGCAGTGCGCCAGAAGATTGAGGAGTTTCAGTTCAACTTGGAACCTGACGCTCTGGTAGGGGATATCTCGGTAGCTGCACGCCAAAAGGTCGAAATCCTCAAACTGCTCTACCGGAATGTCTCCGTGCTTGTTCTGGACGAGCCGACAGCGGTTCTGACACCGCAGGAAATCCCCCAGCTGTTCGCCGAATTGGCACGTCTCAGGGACAAAGGGCACACGATCATCTTCATATCCCACCGGTTGGACGAGGTCCTGACCTTGAGCGATCGCGTGACTGTCATGCGGCGTGGCAAGGTCGTCGGTACGTCCGCTGCGTCCGAACTCACGAAAGAGGATCTGGCTCGACAGATGGTGGGCAGAGAGGTCCTGTTCACGTCGCGGCGCCAGCCTCAGGAACCCGGAGAGATCGTCTTCCGTGCGCGAGGGCTGAATTGCCGCGACCCTGAGCACTGCGCAAGACTGCATGACGCGACCGTCGAAGTGTGTGCCGGCGAGATCGTAGGAGTGGCCGGCGTTGAGGGCAACGGCCAGTTCGAGCTGGTGAACGCAATCATGGGTCTGGCCCCAATGACATCTGGGACACTTGAGGTAAAAGGGAAGGACATCACGCATGCCGACATCCTGACCAGACGGACGCTGATTGCGTTCGTTCCCCAGGACAGGGGAAAGATGGGCGCGAGTGTGGCGGCGTCCATCCTGGAGGATGCGATCATGACACACCATATCCTTGACCCACGGTTCCGCACCTGGAGGGGGCTTGGACTCAACTACCGGCATGCGGCCGAGTTTGTTGATCGGATTCGAGGCCAGTTCACCGTTAACATGGGGCACTCGTCGGATCCGTTCGGCTCACTCTCGGGCGGCAACCAGCAGAAGGTGATTCTCGGCCGTGAACTACTGCTGGAAACGCCATTCGTCCTCATGGACCAGCCGACGCGAGGCCTGGACGTCGGTTCAATCGAGTATGTCCATCAGCTGCTCCTGGACCTGCGGAGCAGGAAACGGGCTGTCCTGCTGGTATCGGCCGACCTCGACGAACTATTCATGGTGGCCGACCGCATCGTTGTCATGTGCCAGGGCGAAGTGGTCGCAGACCTTGCCACGGACATGACGAGTCGTGAAGAGGTCGGGTACTACATGCTCGGAGGAAAGGAAGCCGTACATGCGGAAACAGGCTCTTAGCGGGATTCTTGGCGTCCTGGCGGCGTTCGCCATTGGAGCGCTCGTGCTAGCGCTTCAGGGGTTCAATCCGGTTACGACCTACGGTGCGCTGCTCCAGTACTCGTTGTTCAGTGGGTCGGGATTCACGGCCACCTGGACGCGAGCCGTACCCCTTGTCCTGACAGGACTCTCGGCTTCGATCGCGTTTGCCTCCGGCCCCGTGAACCTTGGACAGCCGGGTCAGCTCGTCATGGGGGCCCTGGGAGCGACACTGGTCGGATTGTTCGTCCATCTGCCCTCGGCATTCCTCATTCCGCTCTGCATCCTGGCATCTCTCCTCGGCGGGGCGCTGTGGTCGGGGCTTGCGGCACTGCTCAAACGTGCTTTCGCCATGGATGAGTTCATTGTCACGCTTATGCTCAACTTCATCGCTGACTACTTCGCGCTGTGGGCCATTACGTACCCACTGTTTGACCACTCTGCTTCGAGTCCCATGACCAGGCCCATCAATACCGCGGCATGGCTGCCGGATCTGGGCGGCGTGAACACAAGTGTCCTGTTCATGGTTCTTGCAGCAGTCGTCTGCTGGCTGGTCATGAGGAGAGGCCGCAGTGGCTACGAATGGCGCATGACCGGGCAGAACTCGCTGTTTGCAAGGATCGGCGGATGCAAGGTGGATGCCAACTATGTTCGCGTCATGCTGGTCACCGGAGCTCTCGCGGGACTTGCCGGAGGGCTGATGATCATGGGCGGTCCCCATCGCTTCGTGAAGGGGCTGGGCGCGAACTATGCCTGGGATGGCATCATGATTGCAGTCGTGGCCAACAATAGCATCTCGGGAGCTTTCCTCTACGGGTTGCTCTTCAGTGCACTGCAGCAGGGGGCCATAGGCATGGAGCTTGTCACTGCCGTACCCTCGGAGTTCATTGACGTGCTACAGGCAGTCATTGTGCTGGTCGTGGTCGCAGGCAGGGTTTCACTGAACATGGTATTCGACCGGCTGGCGACCAAGCGAAAACTGAAGGAGAGTACGGGGTGAACGTCCTGTTCGGACTTGTCTCGGCCATGCTCGTCGGAGCCACACCGATCCTGTTGGCTGCCATCGGCGGGACGTTCACCTTCTATGCCGGTATCTTCAACATTGCCATGGAAGGAATGATGCTGGTTGGTGCGTTCTGCGCGGTTCTCGGGTCGTTCTTCCTGCACAGCTGGGTCCTGGGCATTCTATGCGCGGTAGCCGGGGCGCTGATCATGGCCGGTATCTTCGTTGTGTTTGCCGTGAGACTCCATACGGATGAGTTCTTGACAGGCATAGCGCTGAACCTGTTTGCGGTAGGCCTGACGACATTCTTGCTACGTGACATCTTTCACGTCAAGGGAGCCTTCACCGATGCCGGGATCCGCGCGATTCCTGCCGTAAGGCTGCCGCTGATTGACGGCATCCCCTTTCTGGGCAGGCTGCTCAGCGGGTACAACCTCATTATCTATGTGGCAGTTCTGGTGACTGTGCTGTCTGCGTTCGTCATCTTCCGGACTCGTTTCGGACTGCGGCTCCGTGGCGCAGGCTACAACGCTGCATGCCTCAATTCGAGTGGCGTCCAGGCCTCGACGATACGTGTCTGGTCGCTCATCGTGTGTGCTGTATGCTGCGGTCTGGCAGGCGCGTATCTCTCGCTCGGGTCAGTGCGGCTGTTTTCCGAAAACATGTCCGCAGGGCGCGGCTGGATCTCGCTGGCGGCCGTCATTCTGGTCAGCGGGAACCCCTGGGGTATCGGCGTCATCTCTCTGCTGTTTGGGTTCTTCGACGGCCTGACGGTATTCCTGCAGGGCGGTCGGATTCCTACCCAGTTCACGGCTATGATCCCCTACGTCGCGACACTCGTTTCCCTGTATCTGTATTCCGTCCGCAAGAGGAGGCAGGCATGAGAATCAAGGCATGGCAAACGGAACGTGACATACGGCGTTCTGCCGTTCCGCTGGATCGGCGCCTGCATCCAAGCAGCTGGTGTGAGCAGACCGCTGCCGAGAAAGGGCAGGATGAGGTGATGCTCATGTTGTGGGAGAGTTCTGTGCCGGGATCAGGTGCTCCGGAATGCCTCTATCGCGAGGCAGCCCAGTCGATGGAGAATCAGGGCTTCGACGAGAGTGTGGCGGTATCGCTGATCCCAGAAGGCTTGCACCTGGCACGCAGTGGAGATGCTCCTGCACTTCGAGTACTCACCGCTCACTACCTTGATGCACTGTTTGCCGCACCGCAGGATCCCTTGTGCTCTTACCTCGGGTTTGAGCACCCTGTCCTGTGGGATGATGTCCTCTCTCGTCTGCCGGCGGCTCACACGCCACAGGAGGAACAGCCGGATGGCGTCGAGGAGAAAACGTTGGCAGGATGGGTCGGCCAGCTTGCGGGCGGTGCATTTGGAACTGCTATCGAGGGATACACAGGCCAACGCATCTCAGAGGTCTATGGCGACGTCCGTTCCTACGTGACAGATCCTGAGACGATGAATGACGACGTTGTCTACGAGCTGACGCTCCTTGACGCCTTCGAGTCACATGGACGCGGCCTCACGTCGCAGGACATTGCCGAGGAGTGGCTGCGGCAGGTACCCTTCGGCTGGTCGGCAGAGTGGGTTGCTCTTCAAAACTTGCGTGCCGGTCTCATGCCACCCGAGTCAGGAAGCTACCGCAACCCATATTCGGACTGGATTGGTGTCCAGATGCGCGGGATGATTTGCGGGATGCTGGCGCCCGGGCGTCCATTGGAGGCAGTAAGGCTTGCCCATCTCGACGGGGTCGTGTCCCACGCGGCAAACGGCGTGTATGGGGGCATGTATGCGGCAGCGCTCACGGCCCTCGCCTATGTCCGCGACGATCCGCGTGTCGTTGCCGTCGAAGCGGCGGGATATGTCCCTCGGGGGAGTGAATACGCCTCCGTTTTGCACGAGTGTCTGGACATGGTCACGCGGGAATCAGATGTCTCTTCAGTGCTTGCGTGGGCTGAACAGCGGTTTGAGCAGTACAACTGGATCCATGCCTACCCGAACATGGCGGCGGACGTCATATCACTCTGGTATGGTGGACGGGACATCACGGAATCATTTGCCCTGCTGGCCCGCGGCGGGCTCGACATTGACTGCAATGCCGGACTTGTCGGAACGGTCCTGGGTGCGATGGGTGGAGTCCCAGCTGCATGGGCGGATCCCATCGGCGATCTGCTCGAAACGTATGTTCCAGGCAAGGAACGACTTTCGATCCACGCCCTGGCGGAGCGAACGGCGCGGCTGGCTCGTGGCATGCTGTAGTATCCCAGGGAGGTAGATTCCATGGTACAGTTTCACATGAGGTTCGAGGCTGAGGATCTTGCTCAGCATGTCATGCTGGTTGGCAATCCCCAGCGAGCCGAGCAGGTGTCGAAGTTGCTCCAGGGTGCTCGTTTGGTCAATGAGTACCGGTATCTGCTTGTGTTCACAGGGACGTATGAGGGTGAACGGCTGTCGGTTGCCACGACGGGCATGGGGGCTCCATCGACAGCGATCGTCGTGGAGGAACTGTGCAACCTTGGCGCACGCGTGCTGCTCAGGGTGGGTTCGGCCGGCGGAGTCGCGTCGGACGTCGACGCTGGCGACATTGTCGTCGCCACAGGGAGTATCCGCGACGATGGAACGTCTCCCCAGTACCTCCCACTGTCATTCCCGGCAGTGCCGGATGCCGACCTCCTTCGCGTCACCATGGAAGCAGCCCGGGATATCGTTCCGACGGCGAAGCATGGAGTCGTCATCAGCAGTGATGCATTCTACCGCAACTACGACAAGGACAAGATGAACCTGATGATGCAGTCGGGCGTCAAGGCGATCGAAATGGAAAGCGGGTGCCTCTTCATCGTCGGTCAGTTCCGTGGCGTCCGCACGTCTGCCCTCTTTGCTGTTGACGGTAGTGTCACGAAAGACGCAATCAAGCCGAAGAGTGCCGAGGGCCTGTTCAAGACAGCCGAGGAGCAGAGCATTCGCATCGGTCTCTCTACGCTGGTCAGGGCATCGAAAGCGGGATTGTAGGCGCCTGACGCCTGTTCGACAGCAAACGTCCCGGACACCATATCCCCGGGACATTTACTCTGAGTCGTTGTGCTCAACCATGAATCGACTACCAGCGGGCGTAGTGGTCCTCGGCCGCCCCCACGAAGTCCGTGATTGCTATCGAATCTGAACCTTCAGGCATCATAGTACCACTGCACAGGTTGAAGCCAACAGTCTGACCCTGCGTTGTCCGGCCTGAAGCTGTTGCCCGCTTCCATGGCGTCGTCCCGATGCCTCTTCCGGCAATGAAACTTCGGCTATTGCATCCAGGAACGGATTTGTTTCTCTACGTCGGCCAGTCGGTCGCGTTCACGTTCGTCCGTCGTATAGCTGGAATAGATGTGTAGTACCGGTCGATCCTTGTCAGGCAGCACGAGTGTGTACCCGTCTTCCTCGCGTTCCTTGATCCCTTCAACGAACTCTGCCGTGTCACGATGGAGCTCGCTCATGCGGCGCATGATCGTTCCCTTGGACTCCCACGGGCATGGCAGTTCGATGTGACTGGGATCGCGGACCGGTGTCCCCTGCTTCAGCGTGACGAGGTCTTCCCCTGTCTTGGCCAGCGTCTCAAGGAGAAAACCAATGGACAGCATACCGTCATAGAAGGGGAGAGCACGGGAGAAAATAAAGCCTCCCAGGATGTCCGCGCCAGCGTCGGTGTTGGTCGCTTCGCGGATGATGTTGCGTGGCAGAGTCGAGCACCAGTGCACATCGACACCCTGGTCTCTGACGTACCATTCCAGCTCGATCGATGCCGTAATGGGAAGGGTTACCGAGTTCAGGACCCCGGACCGATGCATGGAGCCAATCATGAGTGCCGTGGCACGGGTATCTGAAAGGATCTCACCGCTCCGGTCCACGATGAAGACTTTCTCGCCGGAGGCGTCCAGGATCACGCCGAACGATGTTCCCAGCGACTTGACCATGGAAGACAGCTTTCGCTTGGCGTCTCGGAAATCGGACGCCGTCCTCACTGCCCTGCGCCCGTCAGCGTAGGCGTTCAGTGAAATGATCTCGAGGCCGAACTCTCCTGCAATGGCAGGAAAGAGCTGGACGGGAGTGCCATACGAGTAGTCGACGACGAACCGGATGCCAGACGACTGGATGGCGGCTACATCCAGAGAGCTCAGGAAGTAGTCACGATATGACTCTACCACACGAGGCGGAATATCGATGGTCCCCACCTCTTCGACGTCGGCGCGGGCAAATTCTTCCCGGAAGAACAGACGCTCGATGGCTCCTTCCTGCGTGGTGGAAAGATCGAACCCTGATCGGTCATAGAATCGTATCGTCGTGAGCCGGCGGTCGAAGGGTGAGCGCAGGACGTGAACGCCACCGCTGCCCGCGAACGACTTGACGGCGAACCGTGCCAGGGGCACTGGGGCTGCCTGAAGGTCCATGACGCGTACGCCGGCGCTCATGAGGCCCCCGATGACCGAACGTTTGAGCATGCGTGAAGACTGGTGGTCGTCGCGTGCAGTGAAAACGACCGAACCCTTGCCAAGGAACGTGCCATAGGCGCAGCCCAGCTTGGCACACATCTCCGGAGTGACTTCGACGTTGTTGACACCGACGATGCCATAGGATCCAAACAGAGCCCTTGACCAGGCCTTGCCCCAGACGACGTTGCTCGTGACCGTGGACCCTGGTTCGACCGTCTTGCCCGGCCAGATCTGGACCTGGGACTTGAGGACCGATCCTTGTCCAATGATGCAATCATCGGCCACAGTATTGTCACCCTCGAGAAGGACATCCTTGCCGACATGGACGTTCTTGCCCACGATCGAGTTGAAAATACGGGCCCCTGACTCTACGACGACGCCGTCCCACAAAACTGAGTTGTCGATATCTGCTCCACTCTGTACAACGGCGTGGTCGCCGATGAAGGAGCTGCGCACGTGTGCTTCGCCGACAGTCGTGTCCTTACCGATGAGGACCGAGCCGTCGAACCCCTTGAAGCTCGAAATCTTGCTTCCTTCGCCGACCCAGACATCACTGCCGATGCGGCCGATACGTTCGCCTTGGGGCTCAAGGTCGACCTTTCCTTTCAGCACGTCTCCATGCGCGTGTTTGTACTCGCGGATGTTGCCGACATCGCGCCAGTAGCCCGGAGCGATGTACCCGAACAGCGGCTGATTGTGCGCCAGCAGGGTCGGGAACAAGTTCTTGGAGAAGTCGGCCTCCTTGTCCTCAGGAATGTCATTCCACACGGAAGGCTCCAGGACATAGATCCCGGTGTTCACAGTGTCAGAGAATACCTCTCCCCATGATGGTTTTTCGAGGAAGCGCACAATGTGCCCTTCCGGGTCGGTGATGACAATGCCATACTCCAGAGGGTTCTCCACTCGCGACAACGTGATTGTCGCAGCCGCTTTGCGTTCGCGATGATACTGAACTGCCTTGGTGAGGTCGATGTCGGTGACGATGTCGGCAGCAATGACAAGGAACGTCTCCTGCAGGCTGGCTCGTGCAAGCCCAACGGCTCCTGCCGTTCCCAGATCCTCCTGGCTGGTGACGTACTCGATCCTTACACCGAAATCGCTGCCATCACCGAAATAGCTGCGTATGGCATCGGGCTGGTGATACAGGATGACAACGAGGTCATCGAACCCATGCTTCTTGAGCAGTCGTATGATGTGCAGCATCATGGGACGGTTGGCGAATGGAACCATCGGCTTTGGGAGATTGATGGTCAATGGGCGTAAACGGGTACCAAAACCTCCTGCCAGGATGACTGCTTTCATGAAAGCACCTCCATGGAACGGTACAGTGTGAGATACTCGCGCGCGCTAGCCTGCCATGAGAAGTCACAGGCCATGCCAATGGCCTGGATACGTCGGAACGCCTCGGGGTCGGCGTACAGCCGTACGGCCCGCCTCACAGCGTCAAGGAACTCGGACGGCGTCGCGTCGTCGAAGCTGATGCCGTTCCCGGTCCCTGTCTTGGGATGGACATCCTGAACGGTGTCCTTCAAGCCGCCCGTTCGCCGTACGACAGGGACACTGCCATAGCGGAGCGCAATCATCTGCGAGAGGCCGCACGGCTCGAACCGCGAGGGCATGAGAAAGAAATCCGATCCCGCATACATGCGGTGTGCCAGACCCTCGTCGAACTTCTGGTTCAGCACGAAACGTCCGGGATAGGCAGCAGCCTTCGCCACCAGAGCCGTCTCGATTTCGGTGTCGCCGGTGCCAAGGATCATCAGATCTATGGGAAGCGACATCATGTGGTCGAATGTGCCCAGCATGAGATCGACTCCCTTCTGAGCAACCAGTCGTGACACCATGACGAACAAGGGACGGTCGGGCTCTGTCGCGAGTCCGGTTTCCTGCAACAGACTCTCCTTGTCCTGCAGCTTTCCAGCAAGCGATGAGGGGCTGTACATGTGCGGTAGTGCTCCATCCGCGGATGGATCCCAGTAGGAACAGTCGATACCATTGAGAATGCCACTCAGGTGCTCACTGCGCGTGGCGAGAATGCCGTGAAGCCCGAAACTGTAGTCGTCGGTCTGGATTTCGCGGGCATACGTCGGAGAGACTGTATTGATTTCGTCGGCCCAGACGATGCCCCCTTTGAGGTAATTCACCTTGCCGTAGAACTCGAGGCCTTGGACGCTGAAGACTGAACTCGGCAGTCCGATATCAGGCAGGATCTCGGGGGAGAAGATTCCCTGGTAGGCGATGTTGTGGATCGTCAGCAGCGTCTTCTCCTGGCGCTCAGGATAGAAGACGCGCAGATAAACGGGCAGCAGCGCGGCTTGCCAGTCGTGCACGTGGATAACATCAGCGCCGCCAAGTGCGACGATGGTCTCGAGTGCGGCACGTGCAAAGAAGGCGAACCGCAGCCAGTTGTCTGGATAGTCACCTTCGCGCGTATTGTAGAGGCCATCACGTTCGAAGAACTCGTTCTGAGCGATGAAGTACGTCTGCTGGTGGCGGAGGACCGTGTACGGCAGGGCCCTGCCGCCCATCGTCAATGTGCCGGTCATGACCTGCTCCAGTGGCAGGTTTTTTGCCATGATGGTGCGATAGAACGGCAGAATCACGAACGTGTCTACCCCGAGAACACTCAGAGCTGCAGGAAGGCTGCCCGTGACGTCTCCGAGGCCGCCTGTCTTGGCATAGGGAAGTGCTTCCGAGGCTACAAAGAAGACTTTCACAGCTGTACCTCACGCAGGAACTGCGCAGTCTCCTCTGGTATCGTCGGGTTGATGTAGAACCCGGTCCCCCTCTCGAATCCAGCAGTGTGCGTGACGCGAGGCATGATTTCAAAATGCCAGTGGTAATGGGGAAGACTCTCCGTGTTGAGAGGTGCCATGTGGAGGACCAGGTTGAAGGGCGGGTCGTCAAGTGCTCCGCGCAGCCGCTGCAGGGTACGTTTCAGAAGGCCCGCGAGTTCCAGAACGTCGTTCCGGGTTGTCCGCGCATAGTCGCTTTCGTGCTGCTTGGGCAAGATCCACGTCTCAAAAGGGAAGCGCTGGGCAAATGGCACGACACTGATGAACCGTTCACTGTCCTCGATGACACGCTTGCGGTCGGAAAGCTCTTGCTGGATGAGGTCACAGAAAACGCATCGGTCTTTGTACTCATAGTATTGCAAAGCGCCAGTCAGTTCTTCCTGGACACTCAAGGGCACGATGGGGAGGGCAATGATTTGGGAGTGGGGGTGCTGCAGAGACGCACCAGCTCGCGCGCCCTTGTTCTTGAACACCATGGCATATTTGAACCGCTTGTCGCGGGCGAGGTCGACGATGCGGTCGCGCCACGCCCACAGCACTTCCTTGATCTGCATCTCGGGCATCAGTGCCATTTCCTGGTCATGGTCGGGAGTCTCGATGATGATCTCATGCGCGCCGATGCCGTTCATCATGTCATACATGCCCTCGCCGTGTTTGTCCATCGTACCTTCAACTTTCAGCGCTGGGAACTTGTTGGGAATGACGCGCAACCACCAGCCCGGCTCATTGGGCCTGGAGTCGGCCTTGCGGTACGAGAGGATCTCCGGTGGCGTATTTGCCTCGTTCCCGGGTTCGAATGGACACTTGGACAGATCGGTCAGACGGTCCTCCTTGTCCGTCCTGAAGTTGTCCGGGCGCAGTGCGCGTTCGGTGGCAATGATGACCCACCGTCCAATGACCGGGTCTTTCCGTAGCTCGGGCATCACATCCCCCTCAGGTCGTCAAGATGCAGATGGTCAAAGACATGGTCCATGGGCTGTGCCTGTTCAGAGGTGTTGTATGGTTCCCCTTCTGCTGCTGCGAGCAGGTCTCGAACCTTGCGATGATGTTCCAGGAACCTCGACATCCCGTACGAACGAGCCTGACCTGTCGTGATGAGGAAAGGCCAGTCAGAACTCTCCTCCAGCAGGATCTCTCGCAGCAGTGCGTCGCCGGCAGAGCCATTCAGGCCTGGAAGAAGCCTGACGAATCGGCGTTGATCGCTGTGGATCATGTCCCAGATCCACGAGGTCTCAGAGTTCATCCACGTATCGTGTCCGCCTCCTGCGCCCCAGCTGGATTCGCGCAGTCGCCCAAGGGGCAGATCGCGCTCGGCCAGGACCGTTGTCGGGGCGACTGCCGAGATGGATTTCTTCGTGGCCAGGTTGCGGAGCACGGCAGCGATCCACCCCGGGCCCTCATACCACCAGTGTCCGAAGAGTTCGGTATCGTAGGCTGCTACGACCACACCCGGGTCGCCAGTGAGCCTCTGTCGTTGCGCCGCGAGGTCTCCGACCAGTGAAGCGAAATGTACGGCGTGTTCTTCAGCACGCTTGCGCGCTTCGTCCGGTCTGTAGAGCTCCTTTGCTCCCAGATCAGTCTGTTTGCTGGTAATGCGCCAGTACTGCCATCCCGAGCCTTCACATCGTCTGTGGAACTCGCGATAGACGCCGTCTCCAGGATAGCCGAGGTCACGCGACCAGACCTGCTCGCTCGTGGCTGGATTGCGCAGGAACACTGCTGTGCCCGAGCCAATGTCCCATGGCGTCCATGGTGCATCGGCACTTTTCGGGATGGCAGCGTGCCCGCTGACGAAATCGGGTATGCCACTTGTCTCCAGAGCAGCTGCGTCGGCGACGAAGTAGCGCAGTCCTTGCTCGGCGAGGAGGCGCTCGACACCAGGGACATAGCCGCATTCCGGCAGCCAGAAGCCCACGGGCTTTCGGCCCATCCAGTGCTCATATGTCGCTGCTCCCGCCCGGATCTGCAGGCGCCTCGATTCGTTGTTGCTGAATAGTGGCATGTAGCCATGCGTGGCACAGGAGGTCAGCACCTCCAGGCGTCCCCGCTCCTGCAAGCTGGCGAAGGCCCCCACCAGATCGCCGCCCAGCGCGTCGAACTGTCGAAGGCGCTGGTCCAGTTCTTTACGGTAGAACATATTGAGGCCGTGAGCTTCTGGAGTATCCAGCAGGCGTGAGACGTCTTGTTCCAGCGCCTTGCGTTTTGTGTCGACCCACATTCGGAAGCTGTCGACAAATGCCGGGGACTTGAGCTGTTCCATGAGGATGGGAGTGATGCCGACTGCAATGGTCCCCGGCACGTTGTCATGGTCCAGGCTCTCCAGTCCCTCGAGGAGAGGGAGATACGTGTCGAGGGCGATCTCATGCAACCACTCTTCGCCGAAAGGCCAGCGTCCCTTGCCAAGGACGTAGGGCAGATGCGAATGCAGGACCAGGACAAAGCGACCATTCATGTCAGCCTCCAATTTCTAGGGTGAGGTGCCGTGACGTTTTCAGGTCAAGCGCAATGGACACCGTCATTCCCTGGTAGACGGTTTCGATGCCGCTCTCCGAATTCGAGAGTGTCCTTATCGGAGACAGTTCCACATGAACAGGGTGGCTGGTCCGTACCGAGAGACGATGAGATTCGGTTCCGATGCTAAAGGAGTCCGCCACGAAGGAGCGTTCTCTGTCTTCCCACCACAGTGCCAGGTTCAGCTCACATACGTACCAGTCCTGTGGTGCTCCGATCTCAAAGTCGACACGGAGCCCACCCTCGCTCGGCGTGAATGTCTTGACTATCAGTCCAGGTGCCTCGAACCGTGCCCAGGTCTGGCCGAGTTTTGCTGAGTACTCTTCCATCACAGGTTCATCGCCTGTGGCGGCATCAAGTGACGGACCGAAGCGGTCAATGAAGCTGACGCGCATGTGATCGTCGAATTGAAGTGCGCCAAGTGCATCAGGGTCCTTGAGGCGCAGAGTCTCGTGGATGTTGGCTGCTCCCTGCGACTCACTCTGCGACGTGGCTTCGAGCATCCGGTCATGGTAGGCCTCGTGGTATCGTGTCATGACATTGCTCCAGGACCACGCCTGTCGCAGGTCGTCCCACAGGACCAGGCGACCGCCGGAGGTGTGCAGGAAGAACATCTGGTGCTTGGTTGCCATGACGACCTCAGGCCGCCCGTCAGCGTCCGTGTCCTGCAGCCAGGCACCCAGGCGTCGCCCCGGCATCAGCCGTTCGGCTGTGAGCAGTTCGGCGTAGACGGCGTCGCGGAGGTGAGGAAGATACAGTCCGCCAAAGATGCCGTGCCAATACGCGCAATTGCACTGGCTTCGAAGGTAGTGCGTGCGGGCTTCCCCGCCCCCCTCTCCCAGTTCACTGCCGACAAACAGCATGCGTTTGTGCATACGGTTGGCCTCCGGGTATCGGGCCAGAAAGTTGCGAAATGTGCCGCCGCTGAGAAAGGAACGGTCCTCCGGACTGGTCTTCTCGTGCAGATCGACGAACGCCTTCTGCCGTGACGCTGCCAGTGACCATTCCTCCATCTCGGCGTATGAGCAGGCCGGCAGGTAGACGCACTCCCGCGGCTGCAAAGAAGACGCTGCTTCACCGACCGTCACGGTGACGACGTCGTTCGCATCTGTCAGCGCCTGAAAGAATCGTCGCAGCCATCCGCCGACATAGACGTGGTCATGCGTGCCCGGCCACATGCCAAACTTCTCACCGTCGTCTCCATACACGAACACTTCTGCATCGTCGGGACTCTCACGGATGAAGCGCAGGGTTTCTTCAGGCTCTGCCCATGGAATCTTGTAGCGCAGTTCCTTGAGGATGGGGAACACCTTGATCGTGTGCCCTTCTTCCTCGGTAACGTAGACATGAAACAGGTCTGTTCCGTGGAGCCCTGTCTTCTCAAATCCGTTGTCGTCAAGCAGGGTCCATTGGACTCCAGCCAATGCCAGGGAACGTGCAAGGTGTGGCTCCCACGCTCGTTCGGTCAGCCACAGGCCGGTGGGTCGCCGTCCGAAAAGTCTGAGGAGTTCGTCGCTCATGAGCTGGATCTGCGAAATGCGGTCGTTCTCCGGCAGCAGTTGCAGGATGGGTTCGTAGAAGCCTCCACCGACCAGCTCCAACTGACCTCGCGCGGCCAGCTTCCGGACGAGATCCAGGTATGCAGACAGATGATTCCGTTCGATGAACTCCAGGAGTGGCCCCGAGGTGTGAAGAGAGACCTTGATACGCGGGAAATCAGTCAGCGTTTCGAGGAATGGCAGATAGGCGCTGTTGATGGCCTCCTGGAACACGTTGTCGAAGTTGCCGACCGGCTGGTGATCATGAACGCACAGACACAGCTTCTTCATATCACACCTCCCAGTGCTGGAGCTCGTAGTCCGTGTCAGGGAGTGTCATCGACATTACTCCCCTGACAGGGATGGTCGCCACCAGGCGCCCTCCGCCAGAGACCAGGACGGTGAAGGTGACGCGTTCGCCCCGCTGAGCTCTGATTGTCGTGAAGGGAAGCTTGATTTGCAGGGTTTTCTGGAGGGCCCAGACGGTATCTCCAGGAGGTTCTGTCCATCCGGTGACCATGCCGCCCTCTCGTTGGACGACGAAGCGGCTGGATCCCACCAGTGAAGATAGATGCACCTCGACCCTCAGGTCCTCGGTGGCCGCCATCTCGGGCGCCAACTGGATCAGGAGGTACATCGCGGACAAGCTGTATCCAATGCGCAGTGACGTCACGGCGGGGACTCCGGAGTTCATCGCGCCGCCCCCGCCGTCGGGCCGGAAACAGCGTCCAGATGCCCAATCGAGATACGTCACTGGACCTCCGTCGATCCGCGGATTCATGAGACCGGCGGGCTCGACGGCAACTGTCAGTGGCTCACTGTCCAGAACTGGCTCGAGGAGCTGATCCGGGACTGGACGACCAGCCTGAGTGTAGACGTTTGTCAAGTGCCTTCGATAGAGATCATCGAACTGAACTGACGTCTCGGCTGTGCGCTCACGACCATACCACCAGTTCCAGTCGGACCCTTCGGCTGCAAGCAGAGACAAACATGAGCGTTCCTGTTCAGCCGGGTCAAATCGTCCCCAATCCTCCCGGGTCGCCCGGAGGTACTGCCATGCTTTGTTGTCTTCTTCTTCACCGATCCAGACGCGGAAGTTGCCGTCGATCCACGAACCGGGGCGGAAGGCAGGCATATCTGATGCCGATACGCCCTTCAGTGCGTCGCTTACCGTCATGAGCCGTACGTCGGACTCACTGGCCAGCGCCGTGTAGAGAGCCCGGAGAAACGGAACCCCGCCTCCGGGGTAGAATTCCCACGCGTTCTCGCCATCCATGATGATCGACAGCATGCCGGGCCGGTCGAGGCTGTCCCTAACTGTGCGCACGTGCTCCATGAACTTCGATACCGCGTCATCTGTGGTCATTGATGCGTACTGAAAGCCGATAGCATCGGAGAGCGCGCGGTCGCGAAAGACCATCGCGATATCCCCGGCTGTCGTCTGCACCTGGTAGGGGCGGTACAGCACTGACCGGGGTTCTCCTGGGAGCTCTCGTAGCAGGATATCCTCATCGGTGGCCGTCCAAGAGAAGCCGGCGCGCGCGATCTCGGCAACTGCCTGCGGCGACACGCTGCCCTCAGAAGGCCAGCACCCTGAGATCGGGAGCTGCAAGAGCTGTTCGACATACTGCTTTCCGAACTGTAGTTGCTGCAGCGCGTCTTCCGGGTAGCGAAACGCCGGGTGTGGCAAAGGAGTGTCCTGAACCACAGCAGCTGTGTCTGTGTCGATAAGCAGCGGCAGAATCGGGTGCGCATAGGGCGACGTGGCCACTTCGACCTGCCCCGATCGGCAGAGTTTCACCAATCTCGGCAGGAAGGTCCGGACCAGGTCGTGTTGAGCGCCGACCAGCGCTGCATGGTCCTCTTCTGTGAAGTCCCGGGCTTTGCCCAGAAGAGTCGCTCCTCCTGGTCTTTCCCTGAGGTCGCTTGAGCACGTCCACGCCCGCGTGAACAAGCATTGAAGGTCCCGCAGCTCCTGTTCCGACCATATCTTGATTGGCCCAGACCTTCGCAGGGACAGTTGGCGGTAACGGGAGTCTTGTTCGATAACGCGTTGCTGGTTGACGTCGAAGAACATCGCGACAAGCCGCGCACGCTGGTCCATGTCGAGCTCGTCGACTCGCCTCGCAGATAGCTCCAGCCACTCGTCGGTGCACTTGTCGTTGGCATAGGCATCGAGCTGGGCAGCCAGGACCGGCGTTATGTTGATCGTAACGTGGGCTGCGGGCTGCTCTTCGAGCAGGTGGAGCATCATCGTGTAGTTGCGTGCGCAGTGAAGCCGAGTCCACGGAAGCAGCGCCGTTCCCGACATGAGATCCTGATACTGTGGCTGGTGAAAGTGCCAGACGAAACAGACGGCAAGGGTGGGGGGCATACCTACAAGTCCCCCTGGAGTCTGCGGCTCAGTCGGCTTTGGTATGTGTCCAGCATCGTTTTCTGCCTCATATTCTCTTCATCGTAGTATAGGAAATCCGGGAAGAAAGTCACTCGCTGCACAGGTTTCTGGAGGTAAGGGGTGCTGATGAGGAAAAGGGAAGCGCCGGGTTTGATCCCGGCGCGGCACTTGAGAATGTGCTGTGTTCAGCTCAGATACTGCTGGATCATCTTCTCCGTAACGCCGTGATGTCTCGCGATGTCAGCATAGAACCATCCGCTGGTGCGTACCGTCCTCTCGAGCGTGGCATAGTCCACTGCAACGATGCCAAATTTCGCGCTCAGGCCCTCGATCCACTCGAAATTGTCCATCAGGGACCAGTGATAGTAGCGCTGTACGTCGATACCGTCCTCGATCAGCCGGCTCACGCAGAGAAGGTGGTCGTAGATGTACCTGGTCCGGAAGGCGTCCTTGGCATCGGCTGTGCCATTCTCGGTGATGAAGATGGGGCTATGATAGCGGTCCCAATACTTCTTGCACACACGATACAGTCCCTCAGGGTACAGCTCCCACCCAAGGTCGTTCTTCTGGCTGTCTTCGCGTACCTCAAGCCGACCCAGCGGGTTTGTGGACTTGCCAGAGCAATCGACGATATCGCGCGTATAGTAGTTGATGCCGAGGAAATCGAAGGTGCGACCCTCGCCGAGAGGGTATCCCCCGCCCAGCGGCGAGAGTAGCCTTCCCTCGCACATCCCTGTGACAAAGAGCTCCTGGAAGAGTCGTTCATACATGCCCGCCGCCCACCGCTCGCGACTGTTGCCATGCTTGGGATCGAACAGCCTGAGGTGATTGGCGACGCCGACCATCGTATCATTGTAGCCATTGGAGTCACGCACCTGATGAATCTTGCGATAGGACTTGATGTGTGCCATGATCATGTTGCGGGCGCCCCGGAAGTATTTGGTGATGCTGATGTCGCTCGGCGGCCATCCGCCCATGACGTATCCCGCCGCGAGGTAGACGTTCGGCTCGTTGATGGTGCACCAGTCACTCACGAGGTCGCCAAGGTTCTCGACGACATACGCGGTGTACCGCTCAAAAAGGTCGACGACGTCCGGGTTGACCCAGGCACCCGCGTCTTCGAGCCACAGTGGGTTCGAGAAATGGTGCAGCGTGACAAGAGGCCTGATTCCGGCGTTCACGAGTTGCTGTATCTCGAGACGATAGTGGCCGATAGCATCCTTGTCGAACTGGCCCCGTGCCGGCTCGATGCGGCTCCACTCGAGACTCATCCGATAGGTCTGCTGATGGAGCTGCTTCATGAGTGCAATGTCTTCAGTCACCCGGTTCCAGTGGTCGTCAGCTACGATACAGCTGGTGCCATCCTTGACATGACCGGTCTGGACCCAGCGATACCAGCTGTTGTTGCGATCACCACCCTCGATCTGCAGTGAAGCTGTCGCCGTGCCCAGCAGGAAACTCTCCGGCAGCGCAAATGGTTCCATGGTCATACCTCCTTGTCTCGTGATGCTGCTGTCAGCAGTATGCCTGAATCGACCGGTCGCGCAACTCGCGCCATGGGCACTCGCAAGACTGTGTGAATGCCTTGCCGCTCTGGAGCCACAGCCTCGCCGTTCACGGTCCATCGAGCGGATGTGTCGGGGATGCCGATCAGTGCTTCGCCTTCGAGTTGGGCGGTGTCGAACCGCCGAAGTTCGATGGACGTTTCGTGGCACTCGAAGTGCGCGATATCGAGTCCCGGGAACAGGTGGGTCGTCGTTCCGAGGAGTTCAATGTTGTCTCCATTCGCCTTCCGGAGACAGGTCGAATCGAAGGGAAGGAGCTGCAGAGACTCTTGTCCGTCGACCAGGCGCCCGTTGCAGTAATAGATACCAGGATCCAGGTCTATCGTGGCAGGTCGGGAACCCAGGTTGGCAGCCACGACGTAGGTGGCGTTCTCTGCGCTCAAGGTCAGGCGCCATGCCTCGCCGAATGGTCTGGCCTCGAGGGCGGCCTTCGCAGAGAACGGAAACTGGGAAAGATACTGCCTGAGTTGTGCGTCCGTATAGGAGGAGATGTCGTCTGACGTGAAGACGAGCCCCCCCATCGCCTGGTTCACCAGGAACAGGGTGCGACGCTGCGCCTCGGTCAAACTGTTTCCGGTGTCGCGAAGGATGGTGACGTCCGGATCGTTCCAGAAGGCCATTCCGTTCAGATGTCTTCGGCCGATAGCGTTGCGCAGCGCGCAGACTGTCGATACCCGCTCGCGGTAGTGAATCGTCGAGAGCAGGCGGTCCTCCCATTTCAGGGCGACGTCTCCACCGATTCGGCAGAAGTCGACCTGTCCGAATGCGGGGCCAAGTGGAACGCCACATCCCAGGATGAGGTTGTCCCCGATGATGTCGCGCAGGAACTGCATGGATTCGGACATGACCTGGCCTCGTGTCTTGCCCTCGGGGGCTTTGCGGCAGGCGGCGTACAGGAAGTCGAGCTTGACCAGGTCGAAGTGCCAGGCGTGCAGGATCAGGTCGAAGACATCGCGGAGATAGGAGCGGACGGCCGGGTTCGCCACGTCAAGCGAGTAGAAGAAACCGCTCCAGCCTGGGTTGTAGCCGGCCTTGACGGGCTTTCCGTGGTCATCTGTCAGGAACCAGTCGGGATGATCACGCAGCAGGTCAGATCGTTCCTCGGCGATGAAGGGTGTCACCCACAAGCCGGCCTTGTAGCCGCGTCTGTGGATTGCATCGGCCATAGTCCCCATCCCGTCCGGGAACTTGGCGTTGGCTGTCAGCCAGTCGCCGACGGCATGTTGCCACCCGTCGTCGATCTGGAAGACATCGAGAGGGACCTTGTGTTCGCCCAAAGCGTCGAGGTTGTGCTGGATGATCTCCTGCGTGATGCCCGTGTAGTAGTTGTACCAGCTTGTCCATCCGGTCAGAGGTGGCGTCCGGAGAGGTCGGAGGCCAAGGAGGTCGAAATAGCAGCCGAACGTCTCCCGGTCCGTTCCTGTTCCTACGTACACGTCGTACAGAACATATGGGCCAGCAGGCGTGACCCCGCCGCATTCCTTCTGGAGCGTGACCCTTCCTGCGGAGGCGGCGACCGTCACCAGGGTGAACCCTGTCTGTTCGGCCAGCGAACCAAACAGGGTCAGAAGGTCGGACTTGGTCCGAACGTATCCATAGGTCCAGCCATGGAAACGCCCCGGGAATCCGGGGTTCGTGACGAACTCGTAGTCGCCGTACATGGAACACCGTGAGCGGGCCAGCCTGTTGAGCGAGGGGATGCGATCCCGGGGTCCCAGCTCACGAGATTCTGTCCACGTCTGGTAGCCATTCAAGAAGATGCGGCTGGATGGGGGAACAGGAATGGGGACCCGCAATTCGGCTGCGAGCAGCGTCACCGTGGTGCGAGGCGTCACGGTGACGGTCCAGCGTTCGCCGGGGACAGTCGCTCCTATCGTCGGCTCAATGACGAGATCGTCGTTTTCCGCTTGATCAACCAGGTTGAAATCCAGGGTCATGACGACCCCTTCGCGACGATAGGTCAGTTTGCCTTTCACATGTTCCATCCTACGCCTCCCCGGTTGTCTCGTGAACGCCACTAGCCGCGTGTGTCGCATAGAATGCAGGTTCCAGGCCAGTTGCAGCGAGATAGGCGGATCGAACCGAAGCCGTAAAGTCGAGAATCTGTGACTGCTCGACGAGCGCGATTGCACAGCCTCCGAAACCGGCGCCCGTCATGCGGGCACCCAGACATCCCGGGGCGAGGAGTGCGGCACCTGCGATTGCATCGAGATACGATCCCGTCACTTCGTAGTCGTCCCGAAGCGACGCGTGAGACTCCGTGAGCAGTCTCCCAAATGTGACCAGATCGCCGGCCGCCAGCGTGTGAGAGGCTTGTTCCACACGTGCCTGCTCGGAGATGACATGGCGAGCTCTTCTCTGCAGAACTGGGTCCGAAACGTGAGACAGGACGTCCCTCCATTGGGCGTGGACAAGGCCGTTTCGGGGCGCGTCTGTTCCGAGAAGGTGGAGAACGGCATTGCACTCGGCTCTGCGTTCATTGTACTTGGAGTCGGTCAGTCGCCGCTGCCTGGACGTGTTCATGATGACGAGAGCGTGTGCCCCCAGGGCAACAGGCACATAGTGGTAGCCCTGTGATTCGCAGTCGAGCAGCAGGGCACAGTCTTTTTTGCCGAGTGCGACAGCGAACTGATCCATGATGCCGCAGTTGACCCCGACAAACTGGTTCTCTACCTTCTGGCAGAGCAGGGCGATGGCCTTGAGGTCGCCAGTGGGAGCCTCCGCAAGTGCGAGAAAGGAAAACGCAGTCAATACTTCCATGGCAGCGGAGGACGAGAGTCCGGCTCCCTGCGGGAGTGTTGTGGTGAAGAGGACATCGGCTCCCCTCAGATGGACTCCTTGAAGAAGGAGTTCGTGGAGGACCCCCGCGGGATAGTTTCCCCAGCCACGGGCAGGGTCGGGTTCGATGGGCTGGTCCAAGTCGATCTCGACGGCCAGCGGGTCGTCCGATGAGCGGAGTCTGACGAGATGGTCGGAGCGAAGTCGGCAGGCTGCCGCAATCCCCAGCGTGACTGCTACGGGCATGACCAGACCGCCGTTGTAGTCGATGTGTTCCCCGATGAGGTTTACTCTGCCGGGAGCGAAGAATCGCCGGACCTCATGGTCCCCGGGACCGTACAGATACACGAATTCATCGGCAACGGACAGAGGCATGTCTACGCTTTCTCCTCGGTCTGAGCAAATTTTCTGCATGCGGCCGCAAGAGCCGGTGCAGTATCCTCCACGCGCAGGGTGTTGCATGCTGCCCAGGCGCCCATCTCTGAGGAGGCGTAGTATTTCACGGTTGTCGCGTTACGGAGCGGGGGGTAGAATTCGATGTGAAAATGGTAGTATTGTTCGCAGCCGGCATCTTCTGGACTGTTTACAGGAGCCTGATGAATGCACATCATGTACGGAAAGCGCCGGGCGAACAGAACGTCAAACCCTCCTGTGAGGGTCTTGAGCATGCGAGCGAGGTCGGTCCGTTCCGAAGATGTGAAGTCGGTGAAGGATCCTTTGTGCACACGGCTTGTGACGAACACTCCGTAGGGATAGTCAGTGAACGAGGGGATGTATGCCACAAAACTCTCGTTCGACAAGATGATACGCCGGCCATCCGACGCCTCGCTGCGGGTGAGGTCGCAGAACAGGCAGCTTCCATGCTGGTCATGCCAGGCGCGTGTGCTGTGCAACTCCGTCCGGATCTTCAATGGGACAAATGGATAGGCGTAGATCTGCCCATGGGGGTGTCTCATCGTGACGCCGACTTCCTCGCCACGATTCTCGAAGGGGAAGATATACTTGATGCGAGGGTCACCGGAGAGAATCCGCTGCCTCTCGGTCCAGAGTTCCACAAGCCGGGTCAGATGAGCGACACTCAGGTCGTGGAGACTGACATCGTGCTGTGGAGAGTACAGGATCACCTCGCACTTGCCGTAGTTGGGAGCAACCGGCGAGAGCTCTGATCCGACTGCGTCGGGTTCATCGGGATCTGCCGTCAGTGCCGGGAAGTCATTGTCGTATGCGAGAACGTCGTAGGTGGACGGGACGTTGCCCGATCCAGGGCAGAAGGGACAGCCGTCAGCACGCAGGTTGGGTCGTGCCTGCCTGTTGCCCGCCGCCATCGTCCATGTGCGCAGAAGTGGGTTCCATCGTAGTTCCGCCATCGTGGTCCTCCTGTCTCGCTACAGTGCCGTAGCACTGGCCTTACGTCTTGTAGTATAGGCTAACACCTCCATTGGTACAGAACGGGCGATGCTGTCAGCTTGTTCACGCACTCCGTACTGACTATACTGACTACATAACCCAGTATGTGCTGAAGCGGTGGAGGGGATGATGAGCGGGACAGTTCTCGTGACTGGTGGCGCTGGCTACATTGGATCGCACACTGTACGCAGGCTAGTACAAAACGGCTACCGAGTCGCCGTGCTCGACAACCTGTCCAAAGGGCATCGCTGGGCCGTTCCAGAGGACGTTCCGCTCATTGTCGGCGACATTGCCGACACGGCCCAGGTCGCGATGACAATCCGGCAGTTCCACGTGAGGAGCATCGTCCACTTCGCGGCCTCCAGTCTTGTCGGCGAATCGATGATTGAGCCGCGCGCCTATTACGCGAACAACGTGACTGGTACGTTGCATCTTCTCGATGCCATGCGTGCAACTGAGGTCGACCGCATCGTCTTCTCCAGCTCTGCTGCTGTCTATGGAGAGCCGGCCAGCGTTCCCATAGACGAGGACAGCACCTTGGCGCCCACCAACGTCTACGGGCGCACCAAGCTCATCATCGAGGGAATCCTGCATGACTACGCGGTAGCATACGGGCTGCGTTCGGTCTCCCTGAGGTATTTCAATGCCGCCGGTGCCGACCCCGATGGCGGGATTGGCGAGGACCATGATCCGGAGACACATCTGATACCTCTTGTGCTGCAGGCTGCAGCCGGCCGGAGGCCGTCGGTGAGTGTTTTTGGGAGCGACTACCCGACGGCTGACGGCACCTGCATCCGGGACTACGTCCACGTGAGTGATCTTGCAGATGCCCATGTTCTCGCCTTGGAGTCACTCGAGCGGCAGACGGAGGCCACCTATAACCTGGGAAACGGTGAAGGATTTTCGGTGAGGCAGATTATCGAGACTGCCCAACGGATCGTGGGCCACAACATACCGATTCTTGAGGCGGGCCGGCGCGTGGGGGACCCTGCAGTGCTCGTTGCCGGCAATCTGCGTGCATGCAGAGAACTGGGGTGGGCACCTCAGCTGGCGGACCTCGAGGCTATTGTCCGGACTGCCTGGAACTGGGAGCAGCATCGACCGATCCGCTAGTCACACGTGATGGCGCGGTCTTCCCGGATACGTTTTTTGACGAGCTTGCTTAATGCTGTAGAATAGACAGGCGGCAGGTACCAGACCGACCCGAAAACTGATTCTCGGAGGCACGCATGCGTGGCCAGTACGTCTCGTTAGCCATGAATCTCGTCATTGGGCTGTCTTTCTTCCTCTACGGCATGAAACTCCTTGGAGACGGCCTTCAGAAAGCGGCCGGGGACTCGCTCAGACGTATCCTGCAGGCTCTCACGAACAGCCCCATCAAGGGCGTGCTTGTTGGATTGACCGTGACGAGCATCATCCAGAGCAGCTCTGCGACGACCGTCATGCTCATTGGGTTTGTGAACGCCGGGTTCATGACGCTGAGTCAGGCCATGGGGGTCATCTTCGGTACCAACATCGGCACGACGATCACGGCCCAGATCATCGTGTTCAACCTGAAGGATCTAATCTGGGCGTTCCTTGCCGTGGGCATCCTCATGGAGTTCTTTGTGAAGAGGAGAACGACGAAGGCCGTAGGCGAAGCTATCCTCGGTTTCGGCATCCTGTTCTTCGGGCTGTACTTCATGTCTGACGCCCTTGGTCCACTAAAGACAAATCAGGCGTTCATAGACTTCCTTGTCAGGTTTGGGCGCGTTCCTGCACTGGGGATCGTCGCCGGAGCGCTATTCACAGGTGTTATCCAAAGCTCGTCCGTCACGACCAGCTTGGTCGTTGCACTCTCCCTTCAGGGGATGATTACGCTCCCATCTGCCATCGCTCTAGTGTTGGGAGCGAATATCGGCACAACGGTGACGGCCGGACTGGCAAGCATCGGCACGAATACAGCGAGCCGAAGGACCGCGCTGACCCATTTCCTGTTCAACTTCCTTGGTGTCATCCTCATCTTTCCGTTCCTAGTGCCGTTCACGCGGGTCGTCGCTATGACGTCGACGTATCTTCCGCGCCAGGTGGCCAACGCTCACACGATGTTCAATGTCATCATGACAATCGTTGCCATTCTGCTGATCAAGCCATTTGAGCGGCTTGTCCGGTGGCTGCTTCCATCGCGCGGAAGCGAGCAGGAGACGAAGGTGGTCCAGTACATCGACGAACGTGTGCTGGCTACGCCGACAATGGCGCTGTCTCAGGCAACCCAGGAGCTCTTCCGCATGGGCCGGATCACCTACGAGATGGTGAATTCGTGCAGGGTGGCGCTATTCGAGAACAAGATGAGCCTCCTGGACGAGGTGCTGCGCAACGAGGACCTCGTGAATTCCATGCAGAAGGAGATCACAGGGTACCTCACCAAGATCACGGAACACGATCTCTCGGAAGCACAGGGCACGCGTGTCATGGCCCTGATGCATGCAGTCAACGACATCGAACGCGTCGGCGACCATGCGACGAACCTCGTTGAGCTTGTCCAGATCAAGGACGACAAGAGGCTGAAGATCAACGATGGCACACTGGATGACCTGAAGGTCGAGTTTGCTCACGTCCTGAACACGCTGGAAGAAGCCATGGAGGCCCTTCGCAACTATGACGTCGAACGGGCTCGCCGGGTGAAGGAAATGGAAGACCGCTGCGACGTTATGACGAAGGAATGCATGTCCCGCAATATCTCCCGGCTGAACGCGCATGAGCTGGACCCGCAGGTCGGCGTCATCGTGGTCGATCTGTTCACGAACCTCGAGCGCATCTCAGACCACTCCGACAACATAGCGGACGTCGTCCTGGGCGTGTACTAGCCGCTCTTCGTTCAGGAATGCTGAGAGCCCTCGCCTGCAAGGCGAGGGCTTCCTATTTCGAGAGGACTCGCCTCGACGGTCTCAAGGAGTCTGAGCCCTGCGGCCCTGGTAGATAGTATGGCCTGACGGCTACGTCTGGTTCTGTTGTGGAAACAGCATTGTCTGGAGGTCTCTGGCGTTCTGCACCGCCTGACCCCGGTGGCAGTTGTTGGTCATGACGAACATCAGCGGCGCGCTTGCAGCCATGGCGCGGATGGACGGAAGCATCCGCTCCAGCTCCTCTTTCGAGTAGAGGTAGTCGTACCGTTCCTCGCGGCTCGCTCCGAACCAGTTTGAATTGCGTCCGTGCAGCCGGAGATAGGCAACGTCGCTAGTGACGGCCGGGACTAGGGGAAGGAGATTGCGCAGCTGTGGCTCGTCGACGGCGACGTAGCCAAGATGTTCGTGTCTGAGGAACGCCAGTGCGTCTCCGTTGTGCCAGCTTCGGTCGCGGAACTCGATGGACAGAGGCAATCGGGGCAGTAGGTCGCGGGTCGTCAGGAGAAACTTGCGGTTTTCCGGAGTGTCCCTGAACCATGACGGATATTGGAGGACAACAGTTCCCAGACGGCCTGCATCAGCCAGAGGCGTCACTGCTTCCCAGAACGCCATGAACGCGGGTGCCAGGAGGGCGGCGCTCTTGAGTCCCGAAGCCAGGTCAGGAAACGTCGGGCGTCCGGGAGCGGCTGGCCTCATCGCGTTCCATACTTCGTGCGTCATGCTCCGGTGAGCCTTCATGGTAAAGAGAAAGCCGGGCGGTGTCTTCTGCATGAGGGCCTCGATCAGAGGAATGGTAGGCATGTGGTAGAAGCTACTGTCTAGCTCGACCGCGTTGAAGCCAAGTGTGCGGGCGTAGTGGACAAGGTAGAGCGAGGGGCGCAGGTTGGGTGGGTAGACGATGCCTTTCCAGTCAGGGAACGAGTATCCGCACGTGCCGATACGTATCTCTGCAGTCATGGCCACGATTCCTCCTCGGGTTGCTCTGCCACCATTGCCGGCGGTTCCTCTGCCAGTGTACCGTCCGCCAGCGAATAGTATAGAAGGCGTATTGCCTCACCTAGTATCTACTCCAAATCGCATCGTTGCCTCACGGATAAATCTACTCCACTTCAGTAGACTGAGGGCGAAGAGGGCGCAGGGCAAGGGCCCCGTCCATCGTCCCCGGGCATCGGTGTACACGGTGGCGGTCCTCCCTGTGCTTACAGAGTTCTGGCATCTGTCGGACAGGCTCTGTGGCAAGCGTCTCATCCCGTTCCTGCGGCGCATGATCCCCTCCCCCCTGACCCGGGGACAGTTGGACCTTGCTCCTGCTCTCCAAGGTCTCCTCCTCCGCATGAGTCCTGCCACCTGCGACCGGTTGCTCCGGGACGTGCGAAGGAGGGAGGAACCCTGGGAACACCCGCACCCCCGCCCTGGCACGCTTCTCCTGCGGCAGGTCCCTGTTCAGACTGCTGCGGAGTGAGACCCTCCCCGGCCAGGGTTCGTCGCCGTGGACCTGGTGACCCATGAAGGCAGTGTAGCTGGAGGGGAGGATGCCTTCTTGCTGGACGTCACCGACGTGGCAACAGGGTGGACCGAGACCAGGGCAGTGCGGAACAAGAGCCAGGAGCATGTCTTCGCTGCACTGAGAGACATACGCAGCAACCTCCCGTTCCCCCTCCTGGGCATCCATTCTGATAACGGAACCGAGTTCATGAACAACCACCTGATCCGTTACTGTCATCAGCAGCACATCACCCTGACACGGTCACGTCCGTTCAGGAAGAACGACAACTGTTTCGTCGAGCAGAAGAACTGGAGTATCGTCCGCAAGACGGTCTGGTACCTCCGGTATGACACCGAGGAGGAAGTCCTGCTCATGAACAAGATCTATCAATCGCTCCGGCTGTTCACCAACTTCTTCCTGCCGGTGATGCAGCTCACCGGGGGGATACGACAGGGAGCCAGGGTCACCCGATCGTATGACACACCCTACTCTCCGTATGAGCGTGCCCTGGCGTCCCCCTGCATCACGGAGGAGGCAAAGGAAGCGCTCAGGCATCAGGAGCAGAAGCTTGACCCTGTCGCTCTCCATGAGAGGATCCTTAAGGATCAACGGCGCCTGCGGGATCTTGTCCTCACCAGGAAACAGGACCAACCCCACATCACTCCGAGGAAAGGCATGGATTGGCAACTTCATCCGGTTTCGAGGTGATTCTGATGTGAGGCAACGATTCCCCGTTCGAGTAGGTTTACTCGTGAGGCAACAAGTAGGTAGGCGAAAGCTGATCAGGATGAGAAATGTATGTGACAACGCCGGACACATCACGTGCCCGGCGTTGTCGTCGACTGACAGGACAAGGAGGGGCTACAACTAGCGGTCGTATCTCCCTGCGAGAGCGGTCATTCCCTGAACGGGGTCTGCTCGGATTTCGTCTGCCACTGCCGAAGCAGCTCTCTGCAGATACTCAGCGCTTCCATCCCCAGCCCTTCTCCGCACGCCGTGAGCAGCCTGGCGATGGTTTCGCCAGAGGCGTCTGTGTCCACGTGCATGTTCTGAAGGAGCTTGTCTACGGCCATGGCTTGTGCTTCCAGCGGCAGAACGGCCGCCTGGACTTCGGCGATGCGCCTGGCATAGTCGCTGTCGACCGCAGTCACAAAGAGGCGGAACGTCCAGAACGCGGAGCTCATGTCGAGGTGGTCAGGATCTCCCGTGGCGTAGGGGTCCGGGTATCCAGGAACTGTTGCCATCATGGCCAGTGGATACCACGGCGTGTAGGGAAGCTCGTCGGGAATCCCGGAGGCTCGCCAGACAGTTATGGACTGCGGTCCGGGGACTTGGCTTCTCAGTTCGGTCACAGAGGATTCCTGTGTGGTCCAGACCGAAATCGGACGCATGGTGGTTTGAGCCACGTTTTTGTGGAAGCTGCCGTTCATTTCCAGAGCCTGCCAGGTGGACTGCCCGTGGGGTGCGACGCAGCGCAGGCACGCCATGACATCACCAAGGGCCACGGGGTGCTGTGGCGCGCATGAAAATGGCATGTTGTCCAGCGGGAACTCTCGCCCCGTGAGCAGGAAGAGCCCGGTCTGCTGCCGGCTGGTGCTCAATGGAGAAGTATTGATCTGTGGCGGTCCGTAGGCCCTCTTGAAATCGAAAGGTTCTGCCTTGGTGGGATCGTACCACCCGCGTTGTATGGCATGGGTCTCCAGATCCGCCGACGCAAGGAACCAGTCTGTGTTCGCCAAGTCGACCTGACGGGAGATGAGATAGTTTGGCAGGACGACAACCGCATCGTCGGGGACGCGTTGCGCCAGCCACGCGTGACCCCCGGGGATCTGAAGGACCCACACCTCATGCTGGTCCGCGATCGTGATGATACGAGCATCGCAGTAGCCGTATGCCTCGACAAGCCGGCCCGCCATCAGGACGCCCTCACGGGCGGAGCGGGCCTGTTCGGCGACCAGTTGTGGCAGGAAGTGGCCGATGCCACCCCGCTCCAGCTCAGGCTGCTGTTCACGTGTGCCTGCGGCGCTGTCGCAGCAAATACTGACCCCCTCGCTGTTGAGAAAGCTGTCTGCGAAGTCCTGTCCGACCAGCTCTGTCCAGTCGTAGGCCAGGGTGTCCTCGGGCACAGGAAGTTCCAGAGAGGTGTGTGGCTCGCGGTACAGCAGCGTTCCGTCTCTCAGCCGCGTAGCGGCAGGATGTTCACCGGCCTTGACGATGTGGTGACGCACGACCAGCCGGTGCGCGTCATCTTCATTGTGACCGACGACAAGGCAACCCGACTGCGATGCAGACCGGCCGACGACAATCGTCGTGCAGCCCAGTTCATCGCTTTCAGGTCCAGACAGGCGCATCAATGCTGCTCCAGTGTCCGTATGGCATCGGCGATACGGGTCAGTCCCTCCTGCACCGTCGAGCGTGGGCATGCGATGTTCATGCGTGCGAAGCCTTCGCCGCCAGGACCAAAGACGTACCCCTCGTCGAGACCGACTCTGGCCTTCTCGCGCAAGAAGTCCGAGAGCTGATGGATGTCCATGCCAAGTGGGCGGAAGTCCAGCCACATCAGATACGTTCCCTCAATGGGCATGACCTTGATCTGCGGCATGTGGTCCTGGACGAACAGTCGGACATATGTCACGTTACCCTCTATGTAGTGCAGCACCTGGGTGAGCCAGTCATCACCCTCACGGAACGACGCTTCCAGGGCAGTGTATCCAAATGGTGTGACCATGCCCACGGCTCCGTTGATGCGACGTTGCAGCGCCGCGCGCATCTTGGGGTTGGGAACGATGATGAAGCTGGTGGCCAGGCCCGCAAGATTGAATGTCTTTGACGGTGCCATGCACACGATGCTGTTCTGCTCGAGTTCAGGGCTCAGGGATGCAAACGGGACATGGCGCGAGCCGTTTAGCAGCAGCTCACAGTGTATTTCGTCTGACACGACGATCGCATCGTTGGCCAGGGCGATCTCGCCAACGGCTATGAGTTCGTCCCGCGACCAGACGCGGCCTACGGGATTGTGCGGGCTGCACAGGATGATCATCTTTGTCGGTGATGGGCACGTCGACATGCCGGACATGCGTGGCTGGAAAATGCCTTTCAGCCCGTCGAGGTCCATCACGTATTCGCGGCCGTTCCAGTGCAGTTCGTTGTTGGCGACTTGACAGCCATTCTCGCGGACGGCTGACCAGAACGGGTAGTAAACCGGGCTCTGAAGAACGACCTCGTCCCCGGGGATCGTGAACGCGCGCACTGCAGCATGAAGAGCGGGCACGACGCCGGGTGTGAACAACAGCCACTCAGGATCGACTTTCCACTGGTAGTTGCGCCACAGGCGCTGCGTGATGGCCTCCAGGACGGACGGACTCGGACATGAGTAGCCGTAGCACTCGTGCTGGGCACGTCGTATCAGTGCTTCCGTGACCGGTTTCGGTATGGGGAAATCCATGTCTGCCACCCACATTGGCAAGACGTCCTCACTCCCAAAGACGGTACAGCTCTGATCCCACTTGACGCAACCCGTGTTATGGCGTTCAAGCCCGTGTTCAAAGTCGTAGTTCATTCCCCTCTCCTTTTGTCCGGCATGGCGCCATCATATCGACGTATCTGGCAGGGGCGACCGTGCCTGCAGGCAATCCATGCAAGTATACCAGCATGTTTCGTGACGTGAAGTAACGCGCGCGGCAACACTGAGAGAGTCTGCTCCCGCAGAGGCTCGGAGCTAGAAGCGCAGCATGCCCGTGATCGCAAAGGCGGTCAGGGTAGAGGCTATTGTGATGCCGGCTCCTGTGCAGAGCTGCCCCAGTGTGTGCTCCCTGATGTTGATCTTGGCTACGGCGACGAGCACGAGCAGGAGATAGGAAATCGCACCTGGCCAGCCATACCTAATGGTGATGGCTGTCGCGGGACCTGACACGCCGGCTGCATGACCAGAAGCTTTGTAGTGCAGAAGGTTGATGACCACGAGACCGACCACGGTGAACATGTAGGACAGGATCAGCGCCAGGAAGAGACGTGCTTCGCGGAAGAAGACAAACATGACGATGGTTCCGATCATGTAGCCCACGATGCTCAGGACGAAGGCTACCTTGCGTTCGCCCCTGTAGTCGCCAGGATGGCGCACCATGTGGAACCACGCGCTCAGCGGGATGAGGCCGATGCACACGACTCCGGTGAGGCATGCTCCAAGGTTCCGATTCGGTTTGTCCATCAGAAAGAAAAGGACGAATGTCAGAACAGCGACGACAGGTGCGTCCAGGAGGTACGTCCACAAACGCATGCGTTTCTTCCGGCTGAGCATGATGGCACTCCTTTGATCCTTGGTTCTCACGACTCAGAGACTCAGTAGACAAGTATAGCGCAGAATCGGGCGTCGGGCCTCCGCAAGCTATGCGATCAGTCCCGAGAAATACCCCCCGCTCCGACGAGGAGCAGGGTGATAATCACAGTGACAATCAAGAAGGGTACGCCTGGAGAGTTCCTGTTTCCTTACTTCAGATCGTGTTCGGCCAGATACTTCCTCTCCTTCTCTCGGTGCACGACGGTGAGACGAGCCTTGATCTGTTCCCAGCTGGGACCATCAAGAGGATACCAGCGAAGGATGATCGCACATGCGAGGAGCAGGATAGCGGGCATAAGAAACCACGCTCGCACGATGCCAGCTTCAGCCGAGGCGCTCTGCATGCTCTTTGCGAGTGACTGGTCATAGCCTGCGCGTGACAGGAATCCGAGGAAGACAGCTTGTGCCAGGCTCATGGCTGGCTTGGTGACAAAGCTGTTGACGCCGGCATACATGCCTTCGCGCCGCAGCCCTGTCGTGTGCTCATCTGCGTCGATGACATCACCGTTCATCAGTGGAATGAGGTACATGCCACCGGCAAAGCCCACACCGATCAACAGAAAGGCGATCATCATCGGAATGAGCTGGTGAGGGAACAGGAGACCGACGACGCACCCGATGCCGAACATGAAAGCAAACGCGCGCACACAGCGTTTGACACCCCAGACGTCGCGACGGTTTAGGAACAGCAGCAGGCCCAGGACTGCCCCGACAAAGAGCGAGCCAAGGGTGAGGGTGGTCCCCGTGCTCTTTGCGACGCCCATGCTCACTTCGTCATAGTAGTAGTAAATACCCTGCATGAGCTGATTCTGGACATAGATGACGGTGAAGCTGACAGACTCGAACACGACAAAGGACCTGTTGAGGAAGCAAGCACCCAGAGACTTCCAGAAATTGAACTGTTCCTCTTCCTGCTGGAAGTGGTTCTCCTTGTAGAAGAAGGTGCTGGCATAGATCACCGCCGCCATGAGGATGCCAAGACCGATCATGATGAGTCGGTAGGGTGTTGCATCCTGGCCGGGTCCCGGCTGGATGAGCCCGATAGCAATGGGAAAGGCAGTGGAAATGAGGCTGAAGCCGATCTTCCAGATGAAGATGCTGCTTCGTGCCTTGTTGGAGACTGCCATCTCATACGGCATGATGTAGACGGCAGTAGCGATAGCCGTATAGAGCGCATCGAACAGGAACATGCCGACCAGCATCTGGATGAACAGTGCCGTCTGGTTGCCCTTGAACCCGGGCAGGACAATCCAGAAGATTGCAAAGGCGGCTGCATACAGGGGTGCCCCATACCGGATATAGGGAATACGGCGCCCGAGTCTGCTCCTGGTCCGGTCACTGATGTACCCAAACAACGGGTCGTTGAAGGCGTTCCAGATGCCGAAGAGCAGCCACACGATGGAGGCGAGGCGTGGGGCCAGCCCCATGACGCGTGTGAAGTAGTAGGTCAGTGCTGCGCCTTCGGCGATCGAACACAGAATAGCCGTGGCGCCGTCAGCTGCTGATATCCAGATACGACTGTGGAGAGGGACAGACTCTTCGCGGAGTACTTCCCCTGATACAGGTCCTGGAACGTGTCCGGCGATTCTTGTGCTTGTGCCCTCGAGCCCCAGCTTGTCCCTCGTTTCGTTATCCATATCGGTCCCTCCGCTTCAGGGTCCCGCGGGACCCTGAGATACGGTCAGTATAGAGGCAACAGGTTTCCTGCATAGCTGAGAGCTGCCTTGTTGTGCATCCCCTCGCCCGCGAGAAGCGGGCCGTCCTCCTTTCACCGGTCGTCTGTGACAGATGAGGCTGGCATGGGGGCCCGAGGGATCTACCCAGCAGCGAGAGGGACGGCCCCGAGGAACATGAAGAGCATGGCGACCACGATGACGATGCCAACTGCCACGACGGAACACATGACGAGGAGGATGCGCTCCAGTCTCATGAACTCGTACAGCGAGGAGACGAAATCGTCCAACGCCTGCTGACTCCCAGCCGCGAGGTAGTGGTCGAGTGATCGCAGGAACCGCCTCAGACGACCCCAGAGGAGAAGGGTAATGATGCCTGTGGGAATGCCGACCACGAGGAGGATCTGCAGAATGCCGGTGGCGAACATGTACCGGGAGACGGAGCCTGATGCCCGTGAGAGTTCCCGAAGGCGTTGGGGGAAGGGGATTTGCGGTGTGGACAGAACAGCTTGCCGACCGAGTTGCGGGGAATCTGGGTCCATCTTCGTTCCCTCCTCCCATGAGCCCGACCTCTTCCGTAGTCGGGATGAGCCGCACTCGCACCGGTCATCCAACGAGAAACGCTCACATTGGCACACCGACGTATTTCGTAAGGAGAGCATTGCTGCAACTTCCATCTCCTTGCAAAGGCAAGAAGCAACCAACCTGAGCAAGCATCGATGAGAGCAGCATCTGACACAATCCTAGCTGAACTGCTGGAGTAGTCAACCTTCCGGACTAGTCCAGAGAAACGCCGATTGCCACAGATGAGGGACGGGATGATGTGTTCCGATGGGCGACGAGAAGAGAGTTGAGGCAGGAATCGTGGTGGAGATAGGGGGAAGAACCACGCTGCCGAACACCCCTCAGCGGCGCCTGAAAGCGCAGTCGTGAACGCTCTTGCAGACGCGTTGCTCCAAGTTCGGCCCCCGAGTGGTCACTAGAGGTGGACGCACACGTTGCTCGTGAACACCGAGGTTACGGGGTCGTGGCAGGTATCCTGATTTGTCTCAGCAACGCTGTCCACGAGGCCGCAGACGGAGCTAAGGGGGTATCATCTCCCGGAATCCTCCCGTTGTTGCCAAGCACCTTTCATCACTGGAACGAGACAGAAGGGCCTTGGTGTTCGGTGCAGGGAGCTTCTGCTACCTCGTCGCTGGTGTCACGAGCGTTAGCAGAATCCTTGCCACCGCGCTACACTTGTAATGGAGGGTGTAGTCTCCGCTGCGATGCCGTACGTATGCCATGCGGCGATAGTGCCAATTTCGAGAAGTCCTCAAGTTGATGATGTGATCCAATAGAGCCTAGGAGTTGTAGGTTGTATGGATAAGAAGACGATGAATGGAACGACACGATTTGAAGGTGCTCGTCCCTCCGGAGGATTGTTCCCTCTTGAGAAGGAGTATGCTCGCACCATTACTGCATTGAACCGAACAGGGATTCTAACCCTTCTTCCACGATCGGGAGATTTGGGGGTGATTGGAATTGACGGAAAAGAGTATCCTGTACCAACCGGGGAACAGCTGCAAGAAGTATTTACGCGCAACAAGGAATTGGCTGATAGGAAAATGCGACAAGGATTTGCTCAGCTTCAGTTGACGCCGTTCGCAATGCCTACCTCACAACTCATTGACCTAATGAAGTCAGCCATTGTCAAACACGCGGCAGAAGGACTAATCTATCAAACCAGACGTTCTCCTTCTGATCCTTTGATACCTGTTCGTGTCAATACCGAAAAACAAGTCTGGATATGGGATACGTTAAGACAGGCACTAGATACAGACGAGCTTGTATATTTTCCTCAAGAATATTCAAGCAATCATCGGGGACAGACCAAATTGGAGGTAGTCAATAATGGACGTATTTGTGCCGTTCCAGGCTGGTCTGTGGGATTAGTTGAAGACTTACGTATTATGTCCGAGCAAGGCCAAGGAAAGACGTTGGGAGGTAGAAAGCAACTGGAAATAGGCCATTCTCCTCGTGAATATTTGCAGACATTGCAAACGGAGACTTATGAAGGAGAAACAGGAAAAACACTTGAAGATTTCATTACAAGATTTCTCACCCACCTTGAAACAACCGATGAAGTAAGTAATGACGTGAATGACCACAATGCCCTATGGTGTCTTGGGCAATACCTAAGAATTGCATATGCGGAGCTTGTGCCGACTGGGCGCTGGTACCGAGACGTTGGGAGAGCTCGCTTGGACATGCACCGTACAGGAAATAGGCTTTGCACCAAGAGTTGGGGTGGGTCTTCCACGGTGAGACTGGGCACTTGAGTATGGCTGGTAAACACCGCGTGCACGGGACGGCTGGGAGTCTGCGCTATTCATGAGCATTTTCCACACCCCTGCAGAATCCTGCTCTCAAGCCGAGTCCACGCCCGCCCAGCCGCTGCTAACGCAAACCGTTGGGCGGGCGAACAAACAAAGCATTTCAGGAGGTGTTCAGCATGGACGATACAGAGGTTGTGACCAGTGGCTTGATCATTCAAGAAGAGGATAGGCAGGCCGTACTTCAACTAGCCACGGAGCTTGATAGGAGATGGAATGAGCGTGATGCCAGGGCATTCGCGGATCTGTTCGAGATACACGGTGATTTTCGGTTTCATACGGGCTCTTGGATAGTGGGTAAGGGGTCCATTCAGGATTTCTGGGGGCGCGAGGTTTTTCCTGGATTAGCAGAAGGGATTCGGCATGTGTTCACCACTAAGCGTGTTCGATTTGTCACAGATAATGTCGCAATCGGTGATGGAACCCTTCGTCTTGTTGATCTCATGGAAGGGCAGGAGCGCGTGCATCTTGAAACAGAGGGCACCGTCGTTGCTGTAAAGAAAGATGGTCGTTGGTATATCTCTGCTGTACGACTGACAGCTTTAGTGCCCGAGTAGCCCCATTGTCTGCTTAGGGTTGATGGTCGATATCCACAATAGGTGCATGTCCTGCGCGTTGTCGCCCGCCTAACCACTCGCTGGAGCGGACGCCGCCAGCGCCCGGGTTGATCTTGTATTGTCGGTAGGTGTGGCGGAGGAATCATTGAGGCGTCTCATGGGCGCCGCTCAGCTCGAGGCCGTTGGGCAAAACAGTTAAAAGAGAGGTAAGTGTGAAACAGTCAATTGTACATATCGCATTAGTTGTAAGAGACTATGATGAAGCCATTGCTTTTTATACTGAGAAACTTCATTTTACACTTATTGAAGATACATATCAGCCAGAACAAGATAAACGCTGGGTTGTAGTTTCTCCTCCTGGCTCTATTGGAACAACACTGCTTCTGGCTAAGGCATCAAAGCCAGAACAGCAACCTTTTATAGGCAATCAAGCAGGTGGAAGAGTATTTCTATTTCTCAACACAGATGATTTCTGGAGAGATTATAACGAGATGATTTCTAAAGGCATAAAGTTTGTAAGAGTTCCAAAAGAAGAATCGTATGGACTGGTTGCTGTTTTTGAAGATTTATATGGAAATTTGTGGGATCTACTACAGATTAATGCTAATCATCCACTATTCGAACGAAATAGCTAACTGCATTCTTGTTCGGTGGAAGGTCTTGTTTTCATAAATTTGTCCAACACAGCGTGCAGCGAACGGCTGGGCGCTTCGCGTGTGCGATTTGCAGGCATTTTTCGACGCTTCGGCACGCCGCTTCGCGGTAGTCCTGCTCCACCTGTGCCTGCGGCAAGGTGCAGGCAAAAAGAGTCCACGCCCGCCCAGCCGCCGACCTGTGCCCCCAAGGGGTATAACGCAATCCGTTGGGCAACTTTTCAGAATCAGTTTCGTTAATATTTGGAGGAGTTATTAAATGTCAAACAAACGATCACGATCTGAATCCCCCAATTTGGAACAGAGGAACAGTATAGAATGGGAACAGCGGGTATCGGACCTGTGGGCATCCATCGATGACCACAGTGAGGAGGAGTTCTTGACCAGGATGGAACGACTCGTCGCCGAGCTGCCCACAGACAGCGCGGTGGCGGTATTCGAACGGGCGGCCTCGTTGGACTCGACCGGCCATTCCGATCTGGCGGTGCCACTGTATCGACGGGCACTCGAACTCGGGCTGCCTGGCGAACGCCGGCGTCGGGCCGTGATCCAGATGGCCAGTTCGTTGCGCAACATGGGCCGGGCATCAGAGAGCGTTGTCTTGCTGACGGCCGAGCGGGAGGTCGAGTCTGATGATTTGGACGACGCGGTCAGCGCCTTCCTCGCTCTTGCTCTCGTTGACACGGGACGTGAGCGGGAGGCGGTCTCGCTCGCCCTGACGGCGTTGTCTCGTCATATGACCAGGTATCGACGCTCCCTGGCCAACTACGCCCAACTGATCTCCGACCACCCTTCCACCTGAGCCAGTTCGGCGACGCGGGCAGGCCGTCAAGACCCTCGCCCGCCGGGAGCCGGATAACCAGCGTTTGCAGCCGACCGCCACAGCTGGGACAATCAGGCATCACTTTTTGCCTGCTGGCGTTCGGGTCGGTGGTGGCGGCTGAAAAAGTCAGCGAGAACGCCCTGAAGATAGATACCTGTCTTGTGGAGAAACCGTATGACAAGTGAATTTTTCCTGCGCGATGTGGTCAATGACGGCCCCCCTATCTTCTTTGAACAACAATTGGATCAAGAAGCCAACTACATGGCAGCCTTCACTGCCAAAGACCCAACTGACCAAGAAGCCTTTACTGCGCATTGGCACAGAATCTTGGCGGACACAACAGTCATCATAAAGACCATCGTCTTCAACGGACAAGTAGTCGGAAGCGTCCTGGGTTATGAGGACGAAGGTAGACCAGAAGTTGGTTATTGGCTTGGAAAGGAATTTTGGGGTAAGGGTCTTGCTACTTGAGCACTCGCAGAATTTCTAGCACACAATACCAAGACACGCCCGATTTATGCTCGAGTAGCCAAAGACAATCTCGGCTCACGTCGGGTTTGGAGAAATGTGGCTTCACGGTTATCGGCGAAGCCAAAGGGTTTGCCAATGCACGCCATGAGGAAATCGAAGAATTGCTTTTGGAATTACGGGTGACCCAAACAGATAAGGCGTAATAATCATTGCCGCCACCCAACACCGCGTGCACCGGACAAGTGTGGGCATTCGCCCACACTTTCGGGGATTCGGACCCAACGGTGGATTCAGCGTCTGGTGACTTCCCCTACCAAGTCCCGCCCTTGCCGGTAACGCCAGCCGCTGGGCGGCTGGCAGAAAAAGCGCTCGCTGGATGAGGTAAAATCGTTCTAATTATGTCAACCCTCTGCTGCGGGAGCGAAAGAGAGCATGAAAGATAACCGGGAACGAAGAACGAACTTCGCTCATGGAAAAGGGCCCTTGCGATTGCTCGCCCTCTGCGATGGCTTGTTCGCCATCGTCTTAACGCTGCTGGTCCTGGATTTGAGAATTCCCGAGGCGCTCAACGCCGACGACGGGAATATGATGGTCTTTCTCAGATGACTCGGCCCGCACCTCTTCAGCTACCTGCTAACCTTTTGGTCGCCGGGAATTACTGGCTTGCCCACCACCGCGACTTTGATCAGGTGGTTCACTATGACCGTGGCTTGTGGGGATACAACCTACTGTTCTTGCTATTCATCGGCTTGTTCCCCTTCAGTACCACCACCATCAGTCTGACAAGCCTCAAGAGCAGTGCCTATCCGTTCTACTGGGCTGTTTATGCTGCCAACACTATTCTCGCCGGGATCATGCTCAACTTGACCTGGAATTATGCCGTGAGTCATCGTCTGGTTACTCCGGAAACGATCCGGCAGCAAAGCCAGCATACTACCGTGCGCCAGACTGTTACGCCGGCCGTGTTCTTGATCTCAATTGTCGCAGATTGCCTTTTCCCGCACGTCTTTCTGGGCCCGTACGCGCTATTGGTGATCCCGCTGGCAATGTGGGGGGCCGGCACTTCGCCTTCTGGTAGATGTCGGAGGAGCTCCCTGAATCCAAATCCAACGTCGTGGGCAGTCACTCCAAAACGAACACGGAGCGACTCATGGAGCCACTGGACGGCCCGGTTGCTCTGCGTGAGCGCGATCGCGTGTGCCCTGTAACGCAAAGGCCAAGCATCGCCGCGGCCAACTCCCAGTGGCCATAATGCCCGGTAACCAGGCAGAAGGGCTTGCCACCGGATCGCTGGCCGAGTAACTCGTGCATCTCCGCAAAGTTCGCGGTCATGGATTTGATGCGGAGATCGCTGGTTCGCAGGGTTGATGTTGGTTCCCATGAGCTGACCATCGATTGGCTTTTCATGGAAGGCGGGAAGCGGAGAATAGATCGCAACTCGACTGACCCCAAGAGAGGAAAAGGGAAACCTCTGAAATACAATCCTGGTGTTTTGGACAAAGACTTGCAGCAGTGTACGTCAGGGTGAAACACTAGAGAAAAGGCCCCTTCCGGGGCCCGAGATGGACGAATGGTGGAGATAGGGGGCATAGAACCGTCTTCACGACTAGCTGTTAGCGCATTGATTGGCGCAGTTCGAGGTCGGTCGTTGGGGAGATCTGGGGTCTCGTAGGAGGTATCGGCACAACTGAGCAACTCAGACTGCAGTTTCTTGCTCCGAGGTCGACGAGTCTGAAAGGCCATCCAGGACGGCGACAGGGGCAAGGGGGAGTCGGTGGTGGTTCAAGGCGGTGCCGGAAACGCAGTAGTGATGCGTGTGGTGGAGATAGGGGCGTTGAACCACGCCGCCGAACACCTCTTATCCAAACGCGAAAGCGCGACCGTGGACGCCCTTGCAGATGCATTCCTACGGGTCCGGTTTCCCAGGGACCATTAGGTTTCGCATACATCGTTCGTGAGGTACCGGGGTCGGACGGAGTCTCGGGGAACTGCCGTTTACCTGCAACCTATGGAAAACTGCCTGACTCTTCAGCAGATAGGCCTTCGCCACACTCTGCAGTGCAACATCGCCGTACGAATTGCGCAATATCGAGCACGCTACGGCAGAAGTGTCTGGCTGCAACTACTTCATGGCCCTTCCTCTGGAATGAGGGGGCGACTGACTGCCGCGAGGGTCTCCTGGCTCATTCTGCCTTGTCCGACGAGTTCGTTTCCGGCTTTTCTCACCGCATCCAGCACGGCCTGACCATCCCGAGTAACCTTGCCACCGGCCCTCATCGCATCCGCATGAGGCCTCAGAACTGCTCCCGCGAACTCGACGCTCGCATCTTCGGCCAGCTCTTTGACGATGCGCACGACGGTGTCGCAGTTCTCGATCTCCCGCCACCCGCTTGTCGCAACAAGCACGATCTTCTGGATGCCGACGTCTTCACGAAATCTGGCTCGCGTACGCCCTTGGCGTCTCTCCAGCCTTGGCTCGATAAGAGGCATGAGCCTGTTGACCACGTTCTGCATGTCACCTGGTAAAGGAACATAGACCGGGGTCGCCAGGATGAGGACATCGGCGGCCTTCAGCTTTGGATAGAGCAATTGCATGTCATCTTGGATACAGCATTCTCCAGGGCCATCGTTCCAGCAGTACATCACCCCACAGCTGCATGGCTTGACCTTCAGACGGCTCGCATAGAGTAGCTCGACTCCAGATCCAGCGTCCATCATGCCTTGGATGAACGAAGCCAGAACCAAGGCCGTATTCCCCTTCTCCATTTGGGGGCTGCCATTGATTGCCACTGCTCTTGCCACAATAGCCTCCTACGATCACTGATAATCGAACTCCTGAGGAAGGCTCCAGACTCATAATCTACTGCAATTATACTCGGCTGCAGTCTCAATACCAGAGATCGAAGAAGCATTCGGAGAGCGCCTCCGCGAGGAGAGCGCCTCTTTCTCAACTTGACGTCGTTTTTTTGGCTTCCCTGCCTTCAGATACGTCCGTGCCTTGACCATCGTGAGCTCCTTCCATTCCTGCATCGTGAGCTCCATTCCCGCTGCTCCTTTCTCATCCCAAGGGCCAGCCTATTCTGTCATCGTTCACATACTTTTCCTCATGAGTTTACGGAGACATTTCACGTACAGTTTAGCTGAGTCGATGCGGTAGTTAGGAATTTCCCGTGACTTGCATACAATCATCATGTAGAGGATTCGATCATTCCTGCAGATGTGGTTTGAATCAGAGGAGACGGGTACGATGAAGAAGGCCTTGATCCGAAAGGATGCCTATGTAGATTCCGTGTTCCTGATGCTGATGAGCAGGGACCTCGAGAGACGTGCTGATGTGGTGTCAGCCACCGTGGTAATGGGAACCCCCATGAATATCGATCTCCTGCGTGGCCAGGGGTTCTCCACCGATGAGCTGGGAGAAGCTGGTTCCGCTGATCTGGTCATCGCACTGGAATGCGAAACCGAATCGGCCTTTGAAACCGTCGCCGCCGCCGCCAAGGATCTACTGGCCGGAAAGAAGAAGAGGTCAGCATCAGGTGTCTCTGAAGCCGCTCCACGTTCGATTGATGGAGTCCTTGATATCCTTCCCGATGCGAATATCGCTGTGATTTCTCTTCCCGGGGCATTCGCGGCTCGGGAAGCCCGAAAGGCCTTGAACAAGGGCCTGCATGTCATGCTCTTTTCCGATAATGTATCCCTGGATGAAGAGATCGCTCTGAAGAATCTCGCAAGGGAAAAGGGTCTTCTGGTGATGGGCCCCGACTGTGGCACCGCCATCATCAGCGGCAAACCCATCTGTTTCGCGAACGTGGTTTCCCGAGGCCCCGTGGGCATCGTAGCTGCCTCCGGTAGCGGGCTACAGGAAGTGACCTGCCTTATCGATCGTTTTGGCAGCGGAGTCAGCCAGGCCATCGGCACCGGTGGAAGGGACCTGAAGAACGAGAAAGTGGGCGGCGCTACCATGTTGGCGGGAATCGATGCGCTCGGCGCCGACGGCGACACCAGCGTGATAGTCGTCGTCTCCAAGCCTCCGGCACCTTCGGTGGCCGCACGGGTGATCGCGGCGCTGGAAAGAACGGGGAAGCCTGCCGTGGTACATTTCATAGGATGGAAAACTCCCGAGGGTGACACCACAGGCAACATCCGTTGGGCATCGAACCTGGAGGAGACAGCCCATCTCGCCGTGCGACTCGCGGGAGATTCCGGAGAAGTCTCCCGGAAGGATTCCGCTTGGCCTTTTGACAGGAACAAGGCGGAAATCGACACCCTGGTGGAGAAAGAAACGAGAGACATGGAGAGAGGCCAGAAGTTCATCCGGGGGTACTATACGGGTGGCACGTTGGCCGACGAGGCGTGGCTCCTTCTCCACCGTTTGACTGGGGCGGTGTATTCAAACAACCAAACCGATCCCGCATTCGTGCTGTCGAATCCAAGAAAATCGATAGGACATACCGTGGTGGATCTGGGGGGCGATGTGTTCACCGTGGGGCGGCCCCATCCAATGATCGAGCCCAGCACCCGCACAGACCGCATCGACGCGGAACGAGGAGACCCGGGGATAGCCGTGATGCTGTTGGATTGTGTGCTGGGATATGGCTCCCATCCCGATCCTGCTGGAGCCATGATCCCCTCATTGGTGGAAGCCAAGAAAGCGGCCCGCACTCGTGGTGGATATCTATCGGTGATCGCATCTGTAACGGGAACCCCAGGGGACGTTCAAGGGCTCAATGCACAGGTCGCAAAGCTTGAGCGGGCAGGGGTCGTGGTGATGCCTTCCAACTATCAAGCTTCCATGCTGGCGGTACGGATCATGGAGAAGCAGACCGGTCTGTCCTCCAAAGCGGCCGCAACGGGGCCCGAGACCCTTTCCACACAAGCTCCGGCCACTACCGTGCCATACAGCACGGCCGCCGCCGGTCTTCAGCATATCCTCTCCCTGTTTTCAAAGGGCCCGATAGCGGCCAATCTGGGCCTGGAATCATTTGCTTCCAATCTGCGTGCGTGCGGTGCCGCGGTGGTCCAAGTCGACTGGGCTCCGCCGGCTGGCGGCGACATCCACATGATTGAAGTGTTGGATCGGTTGGAGCACTCGTGCCGGATCGATATCGATGGTGCCAATGCACAGGCAGTACAGCGTATCCTGAAAGGAAAGCCGGTTATCGAAGGAATCGGCATAGCCAAGGACGTCGTTCCAGGCATGCGTTCCAATCTGATTCTTCACGCAGGTCCCCCGGTGACTTGGGACCGCATGTGCGGCCCAATGCGTGGAGCAGTCATCGGTGGACTCATGTACGAAGGACTGGCTGCCTCACCAGAGGAGGCCGAGAAGTTGGCCGACTCGGGAAAGATATCGTTTGAACCCTGCCACCACCATTCGGCGGTGGGTCCCATGGCCGGCGTCATGACGAGCCGGATGCCAGTCTGGATCGTCAGAAACGAGACCCATGGGAACAGGGCGTATGCCACCCTGAATGAGGGATTGGGAAAGGTGCTTCGATACGGGGCGTTCTCCGGCGAAGTGCTTGACCGGCTCCGTTGGATGGAGTCGGTTCTCGCCCCCATCTTGAGCAAGGCGATCGAACGCCACGGTCCCATAGATTTACGAAGTCTTGTCGTCCAGGCCTTGCAGATGGGCGATGAGGGGCACAACCGCAACAGGGCGGGGACATCGCTGCTCATACGGGAACTGGCTCCACATCTGGTCATGCTGGACGAGAAGAAAGAGGCGCTCTCCGAAGTGTTGTTGTTTATGCATGGGAACGACCATTTCTTCCTTAACCTGTCCATGGCTGGTGCAAAGTGCATTATGGACGCAGCCGCAGGAATAGAGGGAAGCACGGTCATCACTACGATGGCCCGCAACGGCACTGAGTTCGGTATCCGGCTCTCAGGGTTGAACAACCGCTGGTTCACTGGTCCCGCCTCCATGGTGGAGGGTTTGTACCTGCCAGGTTTCGGTCCGCAGGATGCAGCTCCGGACATTGGCGATTCGGTCATCACTGAAACCTCCGGAATCGGCGCTTTCGCCATGGCCGCATCACCGGCCATCGTGAAATTCGTTGGTGGAGTTCCGGCTGACGCTATCGCCTACACCAAGCGGATGTACGAGATAACCCTGGCCGAAAACGAAGAGTACCGGATTCCGGCTCTGGATTTTCGGGGCACTCCGACGGCTATTGACGTACGGAAAGTCGTGGAAACAGGCATTCTTCCGATGATCAACACTGGCATTGCCCACAAGAAACCTGGTATCGGCATGGTGGGGGCCGGTTTGGTGAAACCCCCAGAAAACTGTTTTCGGGATGCACTGGTAGCTTTCGCAGAGAAATATTGCTATTGATGCGACGCGCCGCAGACGCGATGTATGACACACCATATTCGGGAGGTAAAGGATGAAGGTTATTGATTTGACGATTCCGCTGGGTATCGGGACTCCACCGTGGCCAACGTACATTCCCTTGCAGGTCCAGTATTTCAAGCGCCTGGCTCCGAATGGAGCGAACGCACAGGTGGTAACCCATTCGAACCATGTCGGTACTCACCTTGACGGTGAGATACATTTCTACACGCCAGGCAAGGACATCGCCAGTCTGGACATGGATTTCCTGGTGCACGAGGGCGCCATCGTGGACCTGTCCGACATCTGTGCCGACTACGATGTGTACACCTCCAAAATGGTGGAAGACCGGGTGGACGTGCGTGAAGGGGACATTCTCATCATCCATACGGGATTTCACCACTATGGCTGGGATCAGCCGACGGCAGACGAGATCCGTTACATGACCAAGCATCCGGGTCCTGACCGGGAGTTCGCCGAATGGGCCAAGAAGAAGAAGCTCCGCTGGATCGGGGTGGATTGCGGCAGCGCCGACCATCCCATGAACACCAAAATCCGGGAATGGATGCCTAGGGAGGCCAAGGAATGTGACGCGCATTTCAAGGAGAAATACGGGAAGACCCTGGAAGAAGTTTTCACTGAGGACAAGTACCAGCTCATGCACATCGAGATGTTCAATCATGGGCTGATCCATGCCGAGTGTGTCGGCGGTGATATCGACCTTCTGCTTAACCAGCGGGCCGTCATCGGCTGTTACCCCTGGCGATTCGTGGACGGCGAGTCCTCCATCGCGCGCATCGTGGCCCACGTGGAGGACGACCGCTATGAGGAACTCATGAAGAAGAAGGCAAAAGCCGAACTGACACGCTTCGGCGACGTAGCCGGTGCCCGGAACGCCTGGCTTCACGAGGAAGCCCGCAGCAAGTGAATGATCTTGTGATGGGCGTACAACGGATCGTTGTGTCCGCGAAGGCGCTTGATGTGTGTGATGCTACGCCTCGAGGCATAGCGCAAAAGGAGAGAGTACATGTCCATTGACGAGATGGAGAAGAAACTCAGACCCCCGGAGATTCCGCTCAAACCCTATCTACCCAAGGTCATCACCCTTGCTTCAGGGGAGAAGATGGTCGTTCGAGAGGCCAGACGTGAGGAGACCGGTACACTGCTTGGGACCATTTATCCTCTCATCGGCGTCCCGACGGATTTCTATGACATCGTCGCTGTCCGGATGTATGCCGAACTGCTAGGCTGGTACCGCTATCGGGTGGCCAACGAATTCGTGATTGTCGGTGCTGTCAACGGTGTCATCGCGGGTATCGTGACGAGCCGCCACGTCAGCAGTAAGCTCGGTATGAGCTTGCATACCCTGACCATCAAGCGCGGCCTCCGCGTCGGAGCCCAACTCTTCGCAGCAAAAATGGAGCACCATCTCGATGACTTGGGAGAGGAGGAGGTCCATATCGTCGCAGAGAGCCCGAACGGATTCAAGCGCTGGATGATCGAGTACCAGCTTGAGGATCGTTCGTCGCAGTTCCCCGAAGTCCGTCACGAACTGGGGGGCGTCCCCACCTATGTGCTTACGCGGAAACTCTGGGAAGCGGTGAGGAATATCAAATGCACCGGCACGCGCCCTGTGCCTGAACAGGACCTCAAATCGGCCGAGAGACTCATCATGCCCAGCGAGTATCCCCAGATTCCAGGTTTCAAGAGGTAGCACATGCCTGCCAACGTCGGTATTGTCGGGATCGGGCATACACGGTTTGGCAACTCGTCCGAGTATGACTTGGCGGACGTCATGGCCTATGCGGCCAGCGACGCCCTCCAGGATGCCGAGTTCCTTGAACGGAGACGGGAGATCGATCAGGTCATCGTCGGCAATATGGCCTCCGGGCTGTTCTGTCATCAATCTGCTGTGGCGTCTTCCCTGGTCAGTCGTATGGACATGGAGCCGGTACCCGCCGAGTTGGTGGAGAACGGGCCGGCGTCCGGTGCCAGCGCCATCAAGATCGGCTACATGGCCGTCGCTTCCGGGATGGCCGATATCGTGCTGGTGGTTGGCGGGGAGGTCATGCGGAAGGTGAGCGGCTGGATCGCCACCGATCATGTGGCCACCATGCTCCACACCGAAGCGGAATACAACATGGGGCTGACCCTTCCCGCGTTCGGGGGTATGTTCACCCGGCTGTACATGGAGAAATATGGTCTGACAGAACGGGACCTCGCCTTGCTGGCGGTGAAGAACCACAGGAACGGGGCCAGGAACACGTACGCGCACATCCAGCTTCCCTGTACCATCGAGGCCATCGCGGATGGACCCGACGCGGCGGTGGTGAACAACTACGTAGCGGAACCCTTGCGCATGTATTCCACCTGTCCAGTCTCCGATGGGGCGGCGGCGCTGCTGTTGGTGAACATGGATTCCCCGAAGGCGAGGGACTTCAAGAAGAGGCCTGTTCGTATCGCGGGAGTCGCCAGTGCTACGGACACGCATTGCGTGCATAACCGTAAGGATCCCCTGAGACTCGAGGCGGTCAGGTTGGCCGCGGAAAAGGCCTATAGGATGGCAGGTGTGGGACCAAAGGACATCTCTTTTGCAGAGCTCCATGACGCCTTCTCCATCCTGGAATTGGCCATTAGCGAGGAAGTTGGATTCTTTGAGCGGGGAAAGAGTTTTCTGGCGGTCCGCAGGGGGGAGACCGACATTGGCGGGCGGCTTCCGATCAACACTTCGGGAGGCCTTAAGGCCAAAGGTCATCCCGTAGGCGCGACCGGTGTCTCACAGGCGGTGGAACTTGTCAGGCAGCTTCGCGGAGAGGCAGAGGAAGGGCGACAGGTGAAGAATCCGAAGTATGGCATGTCCGTCAATTTCGGAGGATTCGGCAACAATGTGGTCGCGCTTATCTGCGCAAAGGGTGAGGACTGAGAACATGGTAGATTTTGATATGTATGACGCCAGGGCACCGAAAATCATGGCGTACAGGTGCCTCACCTGTGGAACAGCGTACTATCCAGCCCCCATGGTCTGTGGGAAATGCTCCGCACGACGGGATCCGGTGACCGGGAAAGGATGGGAAGCCTTCGAATTGGAGGGATCCTGTGAACTCCTGACCTGGACTCGGGTGTGGAATTTGCCGGAAGGATACACCAAGAAGTACCTGTTGTTTGGGATCGTGCAGTTCGAAAACGGACTGAGGGCATCGGGACAGCTGGAGGTAGAAGATCCGAAGACTGGCATGAGACTGAATGCCACGGTCAGGGAGTCGGACGAGCGGCCTGGCAACCCGGTGAATGTGTTCGTCTTCAAAGAATAGGTGTTGACGAGGAGATCCTGTCATGCCTGGGCGGACCATGAGCGGAGTCGATACTGCCACACGGGAGGCTCCGTCCATGCACACCGTCGTATCCGGGGATCGCGCGCCCGTGGTTCTCACGATGGGGACGGCGTTCCCGGAACCTCCTTTCCGTTGCACCGTACACTCTGTCTATCCCTCCGCGGTGAATCTGATTGATGAACCAGGCGGGCGTCTCTTCACTCTGCTGTCCGATGAATCACTGGCACACCCCATGGCAGCGACTGTCCGATATGCGAACGGCGATGCTGTTGAGTTTGACACGCTGGGGCTGAAGAAGGGTGTTGCAGCGTATGCCGATCACACGACGCTGGTTTTCGACGGAGGGCTCTCGGTTTCCTTCACAGAGGCGCACCGGACAGATCCATCGGAGGAGACACCTCCACATGGGCTCGCATGGGATCTGGATGCGGTGGTCGCGTGTGGCAGACAGTTGTCGGTTCTCCAGGAAGCGGTTGGTGCTGCGCTCCGATGGCAAGACTTGTCATCCCATCGTTGTGATGGCGGGATGTTCGTGAGGCGGTTCAGAACCGGGGTTCTGGCATTGGCTGATGCCTTCGCCACCTCTTCCCGCGGGACAGCGACAGCGGTTGACGCGGCCATGAACCTTGTGGGTCTAGGGCCGGGGCTTACACCTGCAGGGGACGATTTCCTCTGTGGATTCTCCCTCGCAGCGTATGCCCGAACGAACTTGCTAAAGGATACCCGACATCACGTCCACTTGAGTTTTGTAGAGGAATGGCTGAAACAACTGCTTGAGCAGGCGGGAGGCGATGTTCCACGAACCGGGGCGGTTTCTCTCTCGTTCCTATGCATGGCTCAACGTCAGCTTTTCTCCCGTGCTCTTGTCGCGTTGGCCAGAGCCTTCACCAGTGAAGAACCGGCTCGCATGAATCGATGCACGGAAGCGCTCATCGTTCTTGGCCGCCTGGGCCACAGCTCTGGTTACGATGCCGCCACTGGCTTTCTGGTTGGCCTTGAGCCAAACGCGCCATCGGTGGTGTGAAGGGGGGTACATGCTGCATCGATTCTCGTACGTCGCGCCGGGGAGCCGCAAGGAACTGTTGGATCTCCTGACCACGGACTACGTGCAGGCGAAGATTCTTGCTGGAGGCACTGACCTGCTGGTCAACATCCGCAGCGGTGTGGCAACGCCCGACATGGTTATCGACATCAAGAAGATCACGGAGTACTCCGGCATAACCTGGAGCGACGGTGAAGGTCTGGTCTTGCGACCGGCGGTGACCATCAACGATGTGCTCTGTGATGCATCGGTCCGGGACCATTTTCCGCTTCTCCAGGAATGTGGACACGATCTGGCATCCTACCAGATCCGTAATCGAGCGACCGTGATAGGGAATGTCGTGAATGCCTCGCCCTGTTCCGACATGGCACCGGGACTCCTGTGTCTGGGCGCGCAGGTGATGATTGCCTCCAGCCGTGGGACCAGGACTGTTCCTCTTGAGGAATTCTTCATCGGCGTCAAAGAAACAGCTCTCGCGCCGGATGAGCTCGTCGAACGAATCATCGTTCCGGCGCAAGGCAAAGGAGCTGTGGGCAAGTACAGGAAACTGAAGCGGGTCAACGGGCACGATTTGGGAATCGTCGGCGTAGCGGTGGCTATCGTGGACGGACATGTGCGGATCGCTGTCAGCTCGGCCGCACCCACCCCTGTGGTGACGGAGGGATTGCCGCCGGACATCCATGTCGATGAAGCGGTGAAAATCACCATGGACATGATCCACCCTATCAGCGACATCAGATGCACGAAGGAATACCGGGAGTTCATGGTCGGCATGTTCGTACGGCGCTTGTTGGCGGAGGTGCGCGCATGAACGTCAAGCTGACAGTCAATGGTGAGGCGTATGAGCGGGATGTTGTGGAAGACCGCACGTTGCTGCGGTTCATACGTGAAGATCTTGGCCTGACCGGCACCAAAGATGGGTGCGGCGCAGGTGAATGCGGCGCCTGTACGGTGTACATGAACGGCAAGACCGTCAATTCATGCATGGTTCTCGCAGTGGAGGCCGACGGTGCAGTCATCGAGACCATCGAAGGAGAAGCCGCGGACGGCATGCTGTCGAAATTGCAGGAAGCCTTTGATCGGAACCACGCGGTGCAATGCGGTTTTTGCACTCCTGGTATGCTCATGTCCGCCAAGGAGCTTATCCACAATCATCCGAAACCCACGGTGGAACAGATCAAGGAAGGCCTGGAGGGCAATTTGTGCCGTTGCACAGGATATCAGCAGATCATCGAGGCGGTGCTGGACGCCACCGGCCAGCTCACGGGAAAGGAGGGGCTGGAACATGCAGGGAAGTAGCGATTCAACTCGGTTCACCCATATTGGGAAATCGGCTCTCCGTTCCGAGGCGATCGAGAAGCTCACGGGTTCGGCGATGTATGTCAGTGACATGGTGTTGCCTGGAATGCTGTATGCACAGGTGAAGAGGAGCCCTCACGCACGAGCGAGAATCAAGCATATCGATATCTCCAAGGCTGCGGCCCTGACAGGAGTGCGGGCAGTACTCACGGGGGCAGAACTGAACTACCGACTCGGTCTGTACATCGTGGACAAGAATATCCTGGCGAAAGGCGAGGTGCGGCACTACGGTGAGGCTGTCGCAGCTGTAGCGGCGGATACATTGGAGATCGCACGGAAAGCCGTGGACCTCATCGATGTCGAATACGAGGTCCTGGATCCGGTGCTCAGCCACATGGATGCGTTGAAGGAAGGAGCCCCGCTCGTTCATCCGGATCTGGGAACATACGATTGTGTCAAGGCAACGTTTACTCCTGTGCCAGGAACCAACATAGCCAACCTTTCGAAAACGCGAAAGGGAGACGTGGAAAAGGGATTTGACGAATCCGCGTGGATCATCGAACGGGAATATGACAATCCCTCGGTCCAGCATGTGCCCATGGAGACCCATGTGGCCATCGCCCAATGGGGGAAGAACGACAACGTCACCGTCTGGTCCAGCGCGCAGTCTCCTTTCACCGTGCGGAACCTTTTCTGCTATGCCTTCAAGCTTCCCTTGAACAAGGTGCGTGTGCTGGTTCCCCATGTGGGAGGTGGGTTCGGCGGGAAGGCAGGAATCCACCTTGAGCCCCTGGTGGCGTGCCTCTCCAGGAAAGCCGGAGGACGGCCGGTCAAGCTGCAGGCAAGCCGGGAAGAGGAGTTCAGCCTTCTGCCATGCCGGAGCGCGCTTACCTATAGGATCAAGACAGGCGTTTCGGCTGAAGGCAAGATCCTGGCCCAACGGATGTGGATGTATTGGGATGCCGGTGCCTACGCAGATTATGCGGTCAATGTGACCCGGGCATCGGGATATTCAGCCGCAGGTCCATACGAAATCCCCAATGCATGGGTCGATGCGTACACGGTATACACCAACAAACCCTACGGCACCGCGTATCGCGGATTCGGCCATGTTGAATTTCACTGGGGAGTGGAGCGTCACATGGATCTCGTTGCCCGGAGCATCGGTATGGATCCTCTGGAGTTCAGGCTGAAGAACGCTCTGCGCCCCGGATCCGTCAGCCTGACCGGCGAGAAGATCACGGACCATACCGGCGATGCACTCACGTGCATCCGCGAGGTCGCAAAGGCCATCAATTACGGAAAACTGACGGAGGAGGAGAAGGAGCGGGAACGCAGGACTGGCCGCAGGATAGGCAAGGGTGTCGCAGCGTTGCACAAGGCTCCAGCCATGCCTCCATACACTGCGACTGCGGCGGTCATCAAGATGAACTCCGACGGAACCGTTATCGCCAACGTCGGATTGATGGAGATCGGACAAGGATCGACCACGGCCATCGCTCAAATCGTGGCTGAACGATTGGGCTTCCGGCTGGATCAAGTCAAGGTGACTGTGGAGAAGGACACGGACCGGGATCCCTACGACTGGCAGACAGTAGCATCCAAGGGTCTCTTCATAACCGGCAATGCCTGCATCCTGGCCTGCGAGGACCTCCTGAAGAAGGCATACGAGCTGGCTGCTCAGGTGTTGTGCGCCTCCCCGGAGGACTTGTCTCATGATGCCGACAGGGTCTACGTCACGCACGATCCTTCCGAGACGGTTACGTGGGCCAAACTCTCCGTAGGGTATTCCTACCCGGAGGGGAGGAGTATCGGCGGACCCTTGATCGGAGTGGGGCAGTATATCGCCCAGGGATTGTCCAACCTCGACAAGGAGACCGGACAGGGGAATCCCGCCTTAAACTGGACCTACGGTGCACACGGCATCATTGTTGAGGTCGACGGTGTGACCGGGGAGTACAAGGTGCTGAAGGTTGCCTCCGCCTTTGACGTGGGCAAGGTGATCAACCCCGGGATGATCCGAGGCCAGGCCATAGGAGGAATGATCCAGGGATTGGGCACGGCTATGTGCGAAGGGTACATCTATGACAAACAGGGTCATCTCCTAAACACCTCTTTCACGGACAACAAGATCCCCACCGCAAAGGACTTGCCCGAGGAGATTGAAACCATCGTGGTCGAGACTCCTCAGTTGGACGGACCCTATGGTGCGAGAGGGATTGGGGAGCATTCCATGATTTCTGTGGCACCTGCGTTGGGAAACGCCATTCAGGCCGCTGTCGGAGCGGATCTGACGCACATGCCCATGAGGTTCGAGGATGTATGGCGGGCCATGCAAAACAAGGAACCCATCGACAACTGGATAACCAAAAGGCCTGTGGGTTCCTGCCGGTCCGACCCGGCGGCACGTCGGCATGGACCAGATACCACCATTGCGCCATGATGCCGAAAGGAGCAACGGGATTTCGGTCGCTAAGGCAACGGGAGAAAAATCGATCTCCTGGGCTTACCGTCGGGAGACCGGGACTTGTGTCCCTTGCCGGTGATATCCTCCACCAGAACGATATCCCCAGGTCCGAATGTCCTGGATTCTCCGTCAGACGCTTGGATTTCTACAAAGCCCGCCAGCAGGACGATGTACTGTCTTCGAGGAGCGACATGCCAATCGAAATCGTATGCTGGACCGTTCTCACGAAGAATCATTGACGTCACGGGAAGGGGTGTGGACATCCATCCCAAAGGACCGGATGGGGCAAGGCTCATCTCGATATCCTGATAATGGGACTCACCTGATTCATCAGCCCAGATGCGCGCGATATGCATACACACTTCCTTTGCCGATAGGAGACATCCGGCATTCTTCTTCAAACAGTGTGTCCATAGTATGTGGAATTCGCTGTGATATCGCAATGGTCCTGATGATCATTCCAGCAATGATGACGGCGACGGCTCGTGCTGTCCGTGTTCACCAGGAGGTACAGTCGGTGACAGTGAGGGTCCAGCCGAAGTCTCCCACGGCCCGTCCTCCGTCATGACCCACCAGGTCCACGGCCAGGACCCCCGGGATATCCAGGGGAAGCACCCCTCGGATTGGACAAAAGTCCTCGGGGGGAGGGTCCATACTGGTCTGAATGGGGATCCTGCCACCCAGCGGAGTGCTTCGGGTATAGGAGATCTCATGGAGACGGCACCTCGTCCGTTTCCCTGCCAGGAGCCTCCCGATGGTGCGAGGGCTCATCTGCAGGAGCAGCTGCCATGCCTCGTCCTCGAGTGTGAGGTGCCTCGGTCTGAAGTCAGTCCCGAAGCGAGAAAGAAGGGTCATGGTGGTCGGGTGGTGGAGATAGGGGGGCTCGAACCCCCGACCTCCTGCATGCCATGCAGGCGCTCTCCCAGCTGAGCTATATCCCCACGTCTTGGAAACGAACAGTGAAAGTATAGCGGGAAGGCCCCGAGTGTCAACCGGAGACGGCACCATTCGCGTTGCAGGCTGGTCGTGCTACTATGAGTCTGTGACTGAAGACGACTGAGAGGTGAGACATGCGGGCAGTGGTGCAACGAGTGAGCAGTGCGTCGGTCGCTGTGGATGGCAAGCAGGCTGGGCATATTGGTGCAGGGTTGCTGGTGCTGCTGGGGGTGGCGCCTGACGACGGCCCCGATGACACTGCGTTCATGGTGCGCAAGTTGAGTGGCCTGCGCATCTTCGCAGACGCAGACGGGCTGATGAACCGCTCGGTGGCAGACATCAAGGGATCCTTTCTTGTCGTCAGCCAGTTTACGCTCTACGGAGACGTGGCTCACGGCAACAGGCCCAGCTTCACAGGTGCGGCTCCGGGAGCGCATGCAGATGCAGTTTATCGGGACGTATGCACAGGACTGCGGAGCCAGGGATTCGACGTTCAGAACGGGGTCTTCGGAGCGCACATGGAGGTCAGCCTGGTGGGCGACGGCCCGGTGACCATTATCATCGAGACGGACAGCCGCAAGAAGTGAGCTCAGGAAGCGTGACAGCTTTGCAGGCGAAAAGCCGGGGCGAACGCCCCGGCTTCGATCACTGTTGAAGCAAACAGACCTGATAGACTAGCGCGATTCGTTGGCGTGAGCGACAGCTGTTTCCATGACGCCGAAGGCCTCCGTCAGCTGCTCGTCGGTGATCTCGAGCGAGACGAGCATACGGATGCAGTTGCCGTAGATGCCCGAACCGGCCACGAATACGCCGTGGTGAAGGCATTCCTTGATGATCTGACCGTTCAACTGCGTCGCTGGTTCGCGGGTTGCGCGGTCCTTGACAAACTCGAGGGCCTGCATGGCACCTATGCCACGGACATCACCGATGATCTCGTACTTTTCCTTCCAGGTATCCCAGTGGCTGCGAATGAGCTTGCCAAGAGCAACAGCGCGGTCGAGCAGGTGCTCATCCTGAATGATGCCAATGACTTCGCTGGCCGCGCGGCATGCAACAGGATTGCCGATGTAGGTGCCACCGAGGCTGCTGCCGGGCAGCTTGTCCATGATGTCTTTCCGGGCGATAACTGCTGACAGCGGCATGCCGGCTGCCAGGGATTTGGCTGTGCAGATGATGTCCGGGATGACGTTCCAGTTCTCGATGGAGAAGAACTTGCCGGTACGGCCGACACCGGCCTGGATTTCGTCGGCGACGAGAAGGATGCCGTATTTCTTTGACACCTCGCGCAGCATCTCGAGGAAGCCATCAGTCGGGACGCGGAATCCACCCTCACCCTGAATGGGCTCGATGACGAAACATGCGACCGTTGAAGGGTCGACATACGTCGACAGGAGCTTTTCCCACTCGTCAACACGGATGGAGGGATGGTAGGGGGTGACAAACGGCATGCGATACACGTCTGACGCGAAGGGGCCGAAGCCGCCCTTGTAGGGCTTTGCCTTGTGCGTCATGGTCATCGTGAGGAGCGTGCGTCCATGGAAGGCACGGTCGAACACGACGACGCCGGTCCGGCCGGTGACGTGACGCGCAATCTTGACAGCATTCTCGATAGCCTCAGCGCCGTTGTTGAACAGAGCTACCGATTTCTCGAAGTCACCAGGGGCGAGCTTGGCAAGCTTCTCGCAGACGGTGAGGTACGGTTCGTACGGGACGGACGTGAAGTCCGTGTGCAGGAAGTGCTCCACCTGGTCCTTGATGGCCGCGGTAACGCGAGGATGCGAGTGGCCGACTGCCATGCAGCCCCAGCCGCCGGTAAGGTCGATGAAGGTGTTGCCGTCGACGTCGGTTACCAGTGCCCCATGTCCCTCAGCGATCCAGGCAGGCGACAAAGCGTCACACATTGGTGCCGCGACGACCTTGGCCTCCCTCTTGGCAAGCTCGATGGATTTTGGTCCAGGGATTGCCGTCTTGAGTGATATGAACGTTCCCATGATAACCTCCCTTTCTCTCTCGACGAAAACGGCTTCATGCCTCGTCTTCTCGGGTACTCTCAGCATATGGAGATGGCGACCGTTGTCAACGAAGTTCGTACCGAAGTTCGTTGTCAGGGCTCTTTCTGAGCTTTTCGGCCCTCTCCTTGCGGTGCGCGGGCGTTGTCTGGCGCTCGGCAAGTCATGTTGTCTGTCTCCTGTTTCGGGCTATCATTGGGTAGCCTCTGGCGCGCATTGTATGCCAGTCGAGCTGTTCTGGATCATGAATGAGGAGGCTTGGTCATGCTGGTACTCGGACACAGGGGGGAGCCTCGGCTGGCTCCCGAGAACACTGTGGCTTCGTTCGCGCTCATACGTGACGATCTGGACCGTGGTGTCGACGGTGCCGAATGCGATGTTCAGATGACGAACGACGGAGAACTGGTCGTCATCCATGACGAGAAGGTCGACCGGACCACAGATGGCCACGGCTGGGTGAAGGATCTTACCCTGCAGGAGATCCGCAAGCTCGACGCTGGCGTTCGGTTTTCCGGATCCTCGCACCACGAGCCAATCCCTACCATGCGAGAAGTCTTTGAGGTTTTCGACGGGACGCGGGCAACGCTCAACGTCGAACTCAAGAACTCCGAGATCGCGTACGAGGGGATGGAGGAACGCCTGCTGGAACTGGCAAGTCGGTACTCGTTGCATGTCGTCTACTCTTCGTTCAATGTTCAGAGCATGGGGATCATCCGGAAGCTGGACGCCAAGGCGCGGACTGGACTGCTGTATGCACCGTGGCTGGTCAAGGCGCCAGATGTGGTCGCAGCTGCTCGTGAGCAAGGAGCCAACGCGATCCATCCGTACGTTCTCAACACCCTTGCCGGGCTCATCCGTGAAGTACATGAGGCTGGTCTGGCGCTCGCGCCATGGACCGTCGACCTGAGCGTGCTCGTGCGTCATTTTGCGGCCTCAGGGGTCGAGACCATTATCAGCAATGACCCGCGCATGGCCGCGGATGCTAATGCCGGAGGGAGGGAATGATGCTTGATCTGATTGTTCGCAACGCGAGGTTGTGTGCAGGTGGGCCGCTGATCGACATCGGCGTCCAAGACGGTCTGTTTGAGGGCGTTCAGCCCGGGTTGCGTGCGGATGCCCATGAAACGATCGATGCTGCCGGATGCTTTGTGACGCCTCCATTTGTCGAGTCGCACGTCCACCTCGACACGACGCTCACGGCGGGCGAGCCTAGATGGAACGAAAGCGGTACGCTGTTCGAGGGCATCGAACGCTGGTCCGAACGGAAGGCACTGTTGACCGAGGAGGACGTCGTCCGTCGCGCCACGAAAGCGATCGAGTGGCAGGTTTCGCATGGTATCCTACACATCCGGTCGCATGTGGATATCTGTGATCCGAAGTTGACTGCTCTCCGGGCACTGGTCGCGGTCAGGCGGGTCATGGCGCCATTCGTCGACATTCAGCTGGTGGCGTTCCCGCAGGACGGCATTCTGGGGTTCGAGGGGGGAGCAGCGCTGCTCGAAGAGGCTCTCCGCCTGGGCGCGGATGTTGTTGGAGGGATCCCTCACTATGAATTGACACGTGAGGACGGGGTGGAGTCGCTGAAGATCGTCTTTGCGTTGGCTGAGAAGTACGGGAAGCTGATCGATGTGCACTGTGACGAGATCGACGATGAGCAATCCCGCTTCGTCGAGGTCATGTCGGCTCTTGCTCTGCGTACGGGGATGCGTGACCGGGTTACCGCAAGCCACACAACGGCCATGCACAGCTACAACGGGGCGTATGCGTCCAAACTCCTGAGATTCTGCGCAAAGAGCGGCATTAACTTCGTCGCGAACCCCCTGGTGAACATCCACCTGCAGGGACGGTTCGACACCTATCCCAAGCGACGAGGCCTGACGCGTGTCAAGGAGATGGCGGCGATGGGCATCAATGTCAGCCTTGGTCACGACGACATCCTCGACCCTTGGTATCCGATGGGGACCGGGAGCATGCTGGACGTGGCGCATATGGCCGTGCATGTCGCCCAGATGACAGGGCGGGAAGAGATGCGGTCCGTGTTTCACATGGTAACGGATGCTGGAGCTCGTACGCTGCACGTTCAGGATTCCTACGGCATCGAAGCCGGAAAGCCGGCTGACCTGGTCATTCTGGATGCTCTTGACGAGCTGGATGCCTTGCGGCGGCAATCCGTGGCTCGATTCGTCCTGAGCAAGGGAAAGGTCGTCGCACGAACGACGCCGGCCGAAACCACCGTTCTCCTGGATGGCACTTCCCATCCGATCGACTACCTGCGGTAGCGAGGGGAACGATCACACAGGGACTGAATACGACGTGATTGTCGTCCTCGGTGGCCCAGCCGGCACGGGTCAGCAACCCCAGCGAGCACTGTCCCTAGAGGCCAAGCGATCGCTCGTATTGTGAGACAGTCATGACCTCCACTCCCATGGCAGCCATGTCTCTAAGATTGGACGACTGGATCTCGTCCGTCTGGGACGCCGTGGCATCCGAGAGTACGGTTGTCGCATAGTCCAGCGAAAGAGCGTCGTTTGCTGTCGCTCGTATGCAGTTGGGGGTCTGCACACCAGTGAGGATCAATCTATGGGTGCCAAGCCGGCGCAGGAGCGCGTCAAGGTCGGTCGCGAAGAATGCTGACCATCGGGTCTTGACGACGGTGAAATCCCAGGGGGCGGGCGCAAGCTGAGGCAATTCCTCTGCGCCAGGTGTTCCGGCAACCAGAAACCCTCCCATCTCCGCGAAGAGTGCTCGCCGGCTCTGGTCGACGTCTATGCCCGTGGCCCGATGCCGGCGAATCACATGGATGATCGACTCGTTTGCGGACCGAGCTGCTTTCAGTGCTCGCCGCAGACCCGGTACCATGGCGGGCCCTCCCGCGACAAACAGTGGCGATGCCGGAGACAGGAAGTCCTGCTGCATATCGATGATAAGTAGTGCCACATCAGTAGTGTTCACTGGTTCCTCCTCGGCAGGCTGCAACCATGCGCCCAGTATATGCGTTTTTGCTCGTCACTCCACGTGAGGATGATGCATCCTTGCAGTTTTCCGTTGTGCAACTCTAATTCGCTTACCGAAGAAAAGACCGAAGGAGGTGCTGCTTTGCCCCTTCAGGAAAGGAGCCGTATGATTCTTATTTACGGAGGTACGATCCTCACCGTCACGGACGGTGTCATCGAGGGCGGTTCAGTGCTGCTCGGCGACGACGGCAAGATTGCAGAGGTCTTCGCGAACCACACTGACGTCGCTGGAGCGGCCGTTATTGATGCGACAGGAAAGTATGTGGTACCCGGTTTTGTCGACGCACACACGCATCTTGGCATCTGCAACCTGGAGACCGGCGAGATTGGCGAAGACGAGAACGAAATGACCAACCCCTCGACGCCTGCCTGTCGTGCTCTGGATGCAGTTTACGTCTGGGATTCCGGGTTTGCTGATGCTCTGTCGGGCGGTATTACGACCGTGTTCACGGGTCCGGGCAGCGGCAATGTCATTGGCGGCCAGAGCATCACGATGAAGACGGCCGGCCACTGCATCGACGACATGGTGATGCAGAATCCTGCGGGGCTGAAAACTGCGTCGGGAGAGAACCCCAAGCGCGTGTACAAGGCTAAGGCCCAGCTGCCCAGCACGCGGATGGGTACCGCCAAGGTCTTGCGCGAGGCTCTGTCGAAGGCGCGCGACTACAAGGAGCGTCGTGCAGGCACCGAGCCACCCGTTATGGACCTCGACATGGAGGTGCTGTGCAAGGTTCTCGACTGCGAGATCCCGCTCAGAATGCACTCACATCGCGCCGATGACATGATCACCATGGTGCGCATCTGCGATGAGTTCGGCATTCGCATGGTCATCGAACATGGAACAGACAGCGCGCGGGTGCGCCACGAGCTGGCCAGAGCAGGCGTAGCGGTGATCACCGGTCCACTCCTCGACGTTTCACCCAAGGTCGAAACGGCATCATCCTCATTCAGCGCACCGCATCTTCTCCATGAGGCGGGCGTGCTGACTGCCATCATGACGGACCATCCGGTGATTCCGATTGAGTCTCTTCGACTGGAGGCTGCCATTGCGGCATATGAGGGCGGGGCAGGAGAACAGGAGGCACTGGAATTCATTACGATCAATCCGGCGAAGATCCTCGGACTCGAGGACCGTATTGGAAGTATCACCAGAGGAAAGGACGCGGATCTTGTTGTGTGGAGCGGCCACCCCTTCAAGGCGAGCAGCGTAGCCGAGAAGACGTTCGTCAACGGGAAGCTCGCGTGGGAGGTGAACGCATGATCAGGATAGCTGCTCAGCACCTGTTTGATGGACAGGGGATCATGAACGATGCCGTCATTACGGTCGACGGACCACGTGTCGTTTCGGTGGAAACGTCGGGCCATCCTGGGGAGCACTATGACTATTCGGCTGCATGGGTGACCCCCGGCTTCATCGATCTCGACTCCGGCATTGGTCTCAAGGAGGAGTCGCTGGGGTTCGAGGGAAACGACCTGAACGAAGCGACAGATGCCGTGACACCGGAGATGCAGGCAATGGACGGGCTGAGTCCGTACGACACAAGCCTCGAGAAGAGTCTCATGGGAGGCGTGACGACGGCTCTGGTCATGCCCGGCAGCAGTAACGTCGTTGGAGGCAGGGGCGCTGTGGTGCACATGGTCGGAGCGACCGCTGACGACATGTGTATCAAGGCGCCGTTTGGCATGAAGTTCTCACTGGGCAACGATCCGAAGCAGACGCATGGTCAGAAACGGACGCCCATGACACGCATGGGCAACGCGTTCCTGATCCGGGACATCCTTACAAAGGCGCGCGAGTACCGGGAGAAGAAGAAAGAGTACAACATGAAGTACGAGGCCCTGCTTCCCCTTCTTGCAGGGGAAGATATGGCGTTCATCCAGGCGCTGCGGGCGGACGACATCATGACCGCCGTGCGTCTCGCCGAGGAGTTCGGCCTTCGCTATGTCATCACGGGCGCGTTTGACGCGGATCGCGTAATCGACCAGCTGAAGGAAAAGGATGTGACGGTAGCGTTCGGTCCTGTTATCATGTCGAGATGGATGGATGACGTCAAGCGCCTGCACCCTGAGAACGCCGTTGCTCTCTTGAGCAGCGGAATTCGGACGGCCATCATCGCGAGCCATCCCAACTACCCGGCCAGGTATCTGCGGATCTCACTGGGCCTTCTTGTCGGTCGTGGCATCTCCCCTGAACAGGCTCTTGGATCTGTCACCAGCGTTCCTGCCGGGATTCTGGGCCTGGACGGGTATGGCGAGATACGTTCTGGGTCTATCGCTGATCTGGCGTTGTTCAAAGCGCAGCCATGGGAACCCGAAGGAGTGACTGAACACACGTTCGTCGGCGGCAATGAGGTGTACACACGCTCGTGAGCCGGCAAGACCAAGGGCCCCTTCCGGGGCCCTGACTTCTCTCGAGGATCTGCTGCCGACACTAGGTCGTTGGCGGAAGATGGTCGTCTCGATAGTGGTCCATGATGCGGTCACGCATGCCATACGCATAGTTGCGGATTCGTTGCGCCTGGACGTGGAACTGATTGCCCTTGATGAGGACTGAGGCCGCAAGGGCGACGACGATGACGTAGTCTGGGTACCATGGTTTGTGGAGAACAATCCAGATGGCGGCAGGGACGGCCCCGACTGCCGCAATGAACGGAGCGAAGTGCACCTTGGCCTTGATACGGGGGACAAGCTTCCAGATGACGCCGGCGACGGCCGCAAAGGGGAGTGCCCACAGGACCGCTACCAGATACCCCTGCAGCAGAATTCCCAGAGTTGTTGCGACACCGCCTCCACCTCTGAACTGAAAGAAGACTGGCCAGTTGTGCCCGACGATGACGGCCATGAACGAGACAATGGGGACCCATGAGGGGAGTGACATGGAACGTAGAAAGAGGCTGAGCACATAGCCCTTCATGACGTCGAGCAGGCCGACAGTGAGGCCGTAGCCCCAACCGTACTGACGGACGCTTCCCGAAAGGCCGGGGTTATCCTTTAGTCGAATATCCTCGTGCTTGACCAGGAAGCTGAGGACGAGGCCCCAGCAGACAGAACCCCACAGGTACGATGCCACGACCAAAGCCCCGTACTTGAGCCAGATGTTCATCAGGATCCTCCCGACCGTACCTCGACGTCTGAATCCGTTGTCAGCGATCCGCTCGCACTCGCAGCCTCAGTCTAAATCAATGTTCCGGCTTGTAAAGCAGGCTCTTGCCGGTATACTCTTCTGCACGATGCTCTGCGCTTGTCCAGCGGTGATCATCGTTGTTTCTGGTGTTGCCTGTGATGCCACAGTTGTCGTGGAGGTTGTATGGGTTTCTGGACTGTTTTTGCTATAGCGGTGGGGCTTTCGATGGATGCGTTCGCTGTGTCCGTGGCGAACGGATGCCGTATAAAGCGGTTGACTCTGCGCGATGCGTTGCGGCCAGGCTGGTGGTTTGGTGGGTTTCAGGTGCTCATGCCCGTGCTGGGCTGGTTTGGGGGCCTTGCGCTCAGAGACCTTATCCAGGACTTCAGCCACTGGGTTGCGTTCGGTCTCCTCGTTTTCGTCGGCAGCAAGATGCTTGTCGAAGCCGTGCGTGGTAGAGAACATGAGGACGAGTGCCGGGAAGAGAGGCGCAGCACGCGCGACATGCTTGTCCTTGCGATAGCCACAAGTATCGATGCGTTGGCGGTTGGGCTGAGTCTGTCGGTCCTACGAGTGTCGATCTGGTGGCCGGCCCTGCTTATCGGGCTTGTGACATTCACGTTCTCGCTGGCAGGAACTCTCCTGGGTGGCGGCATCGGAAAGCTGGTCAAGGACAAGGCCGAGATTCTGGGGGGCCTTGTCCTTATTGGCATTGGGATCAAGATATTGCTGCAGGGATTGCACTAGGGCGGACTGCTGCGGAGGGAACGGAGGCTTGCACATGGCACACACGTTGTTCAATGATGAGGTCAAGTATCACATCAGGTTGAAGCAGGGCGATGTTGGCAGGTATGTCCTGTTGCCCGGCGATCCCGGTCGCTGTCAAGTCATCGCCAAGTGGTTCGACAATCCGGTGAAGGTTGCGCAGAACAGGGAGTATGTCACATACACGGGAACGCTCCTGGGCGAGAAAGTCTCTGTGACGTCGACCGGAATCGGAGGCCCTTCGACCGCGATTGCAGTCGAAGAACTCGCGATGATTGGTGCGGAGACCTTCATACGGGTCGGAACGTCGGGAGCAATGCAGCCCGGTATCGGCATCGGAGATCTGGCAATTGTCACGGCCGCGATCCGCGACGAAGGGACGACCAGACAGTACATGCCCATCGAATTCCCGGCAGTGGCCAACATCGACGTGACTCTGGCACTCAGAGCGGCTGCGGAACAACTGCATTTTACCTTTCACCTGGGTGTGTCTCAGTCGAAAGACTCGTTCTACGGCGAGGTTGAGCCCGACCGCCAGCCACTTGCAGAGCAGTTGAATGCACGTCGCAGGGCCTGGATCGCTGGCGGAGCCGTTTGCTCGGAGATGGAGGCAGCTACGGTGTTTGTGGTATCGAGCATTCTTCACAAGCGTGCCGGAGGCGTCATGCTCATCGTCGACAGCCAGTTTGCAGAGGGTGGAAACGAGCCCCATCATCTAATGCTGGACAGACTCATATCAACCGGGGTCGAGGCCATCAAGCTGCTGATCGAACAGGACCGTGCCGCAAGTCGCTGAGTGACATTTTTGTGCGAGAACCGCGGGCCCCGGCTGATGCCGGGGCCCGTTTCGACGTTGGAACACTTGCCTCGTATCTCCCGAGTTGCTATGATGTATGCAGTAGTTCATTGTTGTGGAGGGTACGCCCATGTATCTTCTGGTGATCATCACAAGACAGGAGGACAAGACCTACGATTTCCTGAAGTTGCTCCCGACAGTCGGTGTGCGCGGAGCGACGGTTATCGAGGGTCGAGGAATGGGCAGGATCCTGCGTGACCGCGAGACCATTTTTACGTCGATCGAACAGATTCTCAGTGCAAGCATCGACCTCACGGACAACGTCGTCATCCTCTCTCTTGTCCAGGGCGGAGAAGTCCTGACGAGCGTGCGCAGACTTGCGCGACAGGTCTTCGGGGATTTTGCCCGTCCGAATACGGGAGTTCTATTCGTGCTGCCGGTCGCGGACGCCGAAGGTCTTGCGACAGGGCCAGACCTGACGCTCCCAGGCACGGCTCACAAGGATGCGAACGTCTGATGCCAGCGCGCCCGACATCCCGGTGCTTTGCAGCGTCGCAGACAAGGAAATGACGTTGAACTCCACGATGAAGGGACAGAAGTGACGTGACCGTCGCTTACTATGGCTTCGTCCTGGCTGCGCTTTCTCTGCAGCTGCTCATGGGTGCCAACGACGGAGGAACGCTACTTGGGTCGATCGTGGCGACCAACATTATACGTCCAGCGTGGGCAATCCTTCTCCTGTTCGTCTCTATTGTCGTCGCGCCTCTTGTCATTGGAACGGCTGTTGTCACGACGCTCGGCAATCGTATCGTGCCCCTCTCTTCGATCCGGATGGAGATGCTCTACGGGACGGTCGCTGCAACGGTGCTGTGGGTGTGGCTTGCACAACGGTTGCGGTCTCCCGTCAGCATCTCGTACACGTTCGTTGGCGCGCTGGTGGGCTCTGCGCTGGCGGCCGACTTGAGTGGCAGCCTTCATCGGCAATACGTCATCCAGATCCTCGGCGGGATGATCCTGGCTATCCTGGCAGGTTTTGTGCTCGGCTATGTGCTCGTCAAGGTGGTCAACGTTGTCGGCTCCCGGGCGACGCCGCGGGCCAATCGTCTGTTCAAGTTGCTCCAGGTGTTCTCCTCGGTCGGGCTTGTGTTGGGGTATGGAGCCAATGATGCCGCCAAGACCCTGAGTCTCCTGTACATGGCCTCCGTAGTTCTCGGCCGGGTGTCGAGGCAGGCGACTATCGCACATACGACGCTGCTTGGCATCGTGTTCATCGTGGGCACGCTCTTCCTGGGCGGCGGGTTCGCTCAGACCAGCGGGTTTCGACTCATGAAATCGAGCCCGAAGACAGTTTTTCTTGCGCAGGGAGTGACCGCAGCTCTTACTCTCGTTTTCGCTCGACTTGGCATACCCGTCAGCAGCACTGAGTCATTGAACATGGCGCTGGTCGGAACCGGTGCTGGTGAGCGTCCTGGGTGTGTGCGGTGGAACGTCGTGACACATCTCGTGCTTGGCTGGGTCGTAACCATACCTGCTTCCATCGGTCTGTCATGGGCTATTACTGCAGCTCTACTGCGTTTGTTCCGCTGAGCTGAAAGGAGTTTCTGTCATGCGTATATGGGATCAGATGTTCAAGAAGGGCAACGAGTTCCAGACACTCCTGGTGGAGCAGGCGACACTGGCGCATGAGGGCATGAAAGTCCTCTATGAGTTCCTTGGGATCGCGTCCGACGTCCAAGATGCGGGGGAGAAGAGACACAACATGCGCCTTAGGCTGAAGAAGACCGAAGAATCGGGCGACAAGGCTCGCCGGGAGCTTATCAGCGCTATCAATAGTAGTCTGGTCACGCCACTCGAACGACAGGACCTGTTCAACTTGAGCAATGTCCTGGACAACATCCTGGACTATGCTCTCAATACGGTGGACGAGATGATCATCTATGAGGTCTATCCCGACTTCTACCTGACGAAGATGATCGAGAAGCTGATGCGTGGCGTCAGCTATCTCAAAGGAGCAGTAGAGGAGCTTTTCCGCAACAAGCAGGTATCGAACAACAGTATTGTGACGGCCAAGTCCGTGGAGAACGAGATTGAAGAGACGTATCACGAGGCGCTGGCATCACTGTTCTCTGGACAGGATTTCAAGTATATGTTCAAGATGCGTGAGGTGCTGAGGCATATCAGCAATGCTGCCGACAGGATTGCGGACGCCGCGGACATCATGGGCAACATCATCATTAAGGACATGTAGCGGCCCTGACGCCCACATACGAACAGATGCCCCCGAAGATCAACTCCGGGGGCATCGCAATTGATGGACACGGCGAGGGCGGTCAGCCGCCTCCCAGGAACGGGATGATGAAGACCGTATCTTCCTCGCGTAGTTCGGTGTCGTAGGGCATCCGCTGTCCGTTGACGAGCACGAAGCCTGCACGGTCGCGGTCGATGCCCAATGCTGCAAGCAGGCCGGCAACATCTGTTCCGGTCGGCATCTGAATATCGTGCAGGTCTCCGACCTGATCGGCGACAATGGCATGCAGTTTGAGCTTTATGAGCACGCTGTACCCTCAGCAGTCGTAATAGAGCTCGAATTCCTTGGGATGAGGCAGGCGGCGGAGCGCTTCTGCTTCGTTCTTCTCCTTGTAGGAGCAAAACGCTTCAACGAATCCAGGAGGGAAAACGCCGTCTCGTGTCAGGAAGTCGCTGCTACGTCTCAGGGCTGAGAACGCTTCAGCAAGCGAGGTCGGAAGCACCGGAATCCTGCGGACAATTTTCTCGGGCAGTCTCTCAATGTCCCCTGTGTATGGACCGAGGTGAAGTACTGTCGGGTCCGTTTTGTTCTCGATGCCGTCGAGTCCGGCAAGAAGCATTGCACTGATGGCCAGGTAGACGTTGGTTGTGGCGTCCGGGGGACGGAACTCGATGCGCTTTTCGGCCGCCGTATCTGCATAGATGGGGATGCGAACCGCCGCGGTGCGGTTGCCCAGCGAGAAGAACGCCCGGATGGGGGCCTCGAAGCCTGGAACGAGCCTCTTGTAGCTGATCGTAGATGGGTTTGTGATGCCGAGAAGGGCCGACGCATTGCTGAGAATGCCGCCGATGTAGTTCACGGCGAGCGGTGAGAGGTCATAGGGTTCTCCACCCTTCTCGTAGAAGGTGGGTTGCCCCTTCTTGGTCAGATACTGATGGAAGTGCATTCCTGTTCCGGCTTGGCCGGCAATTGGTTTGGGCATGAAAGTTGCGGTCATTCCCATCTGGCGAGCAAGGTTCTTGGCGAAGTACTTGGTCTTCTGCGACGCGTCGCCCATAGCGCGCGGCGTACAGGGCATGACCTCAAGCTCGATCTGGCCGGTCTCCCCAGCCTCATGATGGTGATAGCGGATGGCTACCCCGACGTTTTCCAGCATCTGAACGAGCGTGCTGCGATAGTCGAAGAGTCGGTCGAGTGGTTGCTCTGCATGGTATCCTCGCCCGTGGCGGATCGCGTAGCCCTGGAGCTGTGAGTTGTCGAGCGATACGGTACTCCCAGTCTCTGCGCTCTCGATCGAGAAGAACGAGGTGGTTTCGGAGGACTTGAAATCCACAGTCTGGAAGACATAGAACTCGAACTCGGGGGCAAACCAGGCCGCATCGGCATATCCTTTGGACTTCAGCAACGCTTCAGCCTGTTCTGCGATAAACCGAGGGTCGAGAGCGAAGCGTCGATGGGTGTGGGGCTCAAGGATGTCACAGAAGACTGCAACAGTAGCGACTTTGGCAAATGGGTCCACGAACGCCGTCGACAGGTCCAGACGCAGGAGCATGTCGCTACGCTCAACCGACGCGAATCCGGGAATACTGGAACCGTCGAATGCCACCCCCTGAGTCAGGAACCCCTCGTCAACACGGGACAGGGGAACCGTCACATGATGCAGGCCGCCGAACAGGTCCGTGAATTTCAGGTCGACCTGGGCAATCTCGCGTTCTCTCGCATAGTTCAGAAACTCCTGAAGAGTCTTCATGCCCCTACCTCCAGATATACTGCCGGCCGGACTTCGTCTGCGGCGCCGTACTACCGCGCCATGAGGTGCGCTGCTATCGTATTCTGCCTGGCCACTAGAGCCCGGACGTCAATGTTCGTGAACTGGCCGTTCTCGATGAGAACCTTGCCATTGACCATGTTGAGGCTGACCTGCTTGGCGTCGCACATGACGGGTGCTGTGAAGGGGTCGTGCAGGCCGCCGGCGAACTCGAGCGTGTCGAGATCCCACATGATCAGATCGGCCGCTTTCCCGACCTCGATGCTGCCGATGTCCGAGTCCATGCGTAGCACGCGAGCACCGCCCATGCTGGCCATAGCCAGAGCCTCGCGCGCTGTCAGCGCGTCGGCTCCGTATTTCACCCGCTGGAGCAGTGTCGCCAGGCGCACCTCACCGATGAACGAATTGGTGTCGTTGCTGGCACTACCGTCGACGCCGATGCCGATGCGCATGTTTGTCTTCTTCATGACAGTCACGGGAGCGATGCCGGAGCCGAGGCGCATGTTGCTGGCCGGGCAATGGGCCATGCCGCACTCGTGCTCGGACAGCTTGCGGATGTCGGCATCGGACGCCCAGACGATATGGGCAAACCAGGAGCGAGGCGTGAGCCAGTTGACCTCCTCCATGTAGTCGACTGGGCGAAAACCAAACGTCTGCAGACAGAATTCCTCTTCATCCTGCGTTTCGGCTAGATGGGTATGGATGAGCACATCCTCTCTCTCTGCCAGAGCCGCCGTCTGCTTCATCAGGTCTGTGGTGACCGAGAATGGGGAGCACGGGGCAAGAGCTATGCGGGTCATCGCATACCGACTGCGGTCGTGGTACTGGTGGATGACACGTTCGGACTCCACCAGAATCTCCTCATCCGTCTGTACCACACTGTCCGGAGGGAGTCCCCCATCCTTCTTGCTCAGCGACATACTGCCGCGCGTGGGGTGAAACCGCACGCCGACGTCGCGAGCTGCGGCTATCTCAGCGTCGATGATCGCATTATTGCCGTACGGATACAGATAGAGGTGGTCAGTAGTCGTCGTGACACCGGTCTTCAGCATCTCACAGATGCCAACCTGAGCACTTGTGTAGACGGCCTCCTCGTCGATGTACTTCCAGTGTTCATAGAGGAACGTCAGCCAGTCGAACAGCTTGGCATGTTCGACCTGGGGAACATTCCGAAACAACGTCTGGTAGAGGTGATGGTGGGTGTTGACGAAGCCTGGCATCATCAGCATGCGCGCGCCCGAGACGACGCGGTCCGCAGGAGTATCGAGGAGTGGTGCCCCTGTGCCAATGGCTGTGATGACGTTGTCGTCGACAATAACGTACGCATCCCTGAGTTCCTGCCGAAGAACATTGCCTGTCATCAGGAAAGCGATGTCTGCAATAAGCGTTCGCATGAGCAACCTCCGCTCGTTCCTTTCCATTGTACTGCCATTGAGGCCGTAATCAACGCGCAGCCCGCTTGCTTTCATTGCCACAGCATCTTGCTATAATCGAGACGCATCACATTGCAGCGAAGAATAGGGGGTCGCATGAAGCACATCGTCGTAAGGTCCGAGAGGTGCACAGGATGCCGTTTGTGTCAGCTCACGTGCTCCGCTCAGAATTTCAGGCTCAACACGCACAAGGCTGCTCGCATAGGGATCGTGCCCCGTTTTCCAGAGGGCTATTTTGAGGTTCATCTCTGTAACCAGTGTGGCGTCTGCCTGCCTGTGTGTCCAGTTGAAGCGATTTCTGTTGATGCGAACGGGGCCTATGTGATCGACGAGTCCACGTGCATCGACTGCGGGGCATGCGTGGACGCCTGCCCACAGCAAGCGATCTTCAGGTCGCCCGCAAGTCCGCATCCCTACATGTGCAATCTCTGTGGAGCCTGTGTGGCAAACTGTGCAGCGCAAGTTCTGATCTGGGAGGAAGACCAATGATAAACGGCTATGGTGGCTCAATTCTGCGTGTCGACCTGACCACCAGGTCGGTCAAGCGAGAGCTCGTGACGCCGGAATTGGCTCACGATTGGCTCGGCGGTCGTGCATGGATCGCCAAGTACATGTACGATGAGCTTCCTGCGGGTGTGGATCCGCTCAGCGCTGCAAACAAAGTGTTTGTAGCGACGGGCCCTCTCTCGGGTACGTTGTGGCCTTCCAGTGCCAAGATTGTGTGGGGCACCAAGTCTCCGCTGACTGGAGGCTATATCGACAGCAACATGGGCGGCCTGATCATGGCGGAGCTCAAGTACGCCGGCTTGGACATGATCATTCTTGAGGGTGCTTCAGAGACCCCGGTGTACCTCTGTATCGAAGACGAAAAGGTCGAGATACGTGACGCCTCCAGCTATTGGGGCAAGGGCTCCGTCGACACTGAGTACGCCCTGAAGCGCGATCTTGGGGAGGACTTCCAGATTGCGACCATTGGCACCGCCGGCGAGAATCTGGTGAAGTTCGCATGCATTACACATGACGTGGGACGTCAGGCAGGCCGAGGGGGAACCGCGGCGGTGCTGGGGTCGAAGAAGCTCAAGGCGATCGCCGTGCGTGGAACAACACCAATCCCGGTCGCCAACATCGAGGGTCTACAGAAGCACACGACCTCTATCATCGACTACATGAAGAACAAGGCGTACTTCCCGACCTTCTCCAAGTATGGCACGACGGATGTCACGGACTGGTGTGACAGCGTCGGAGTCATCCCTGTCAACAACTTCCAGCATGCGCAGTACCCCAAGAAGGACCGTATCAACGGCAAGTACATGCGAGAGCAGATGTATGTGCGCGACAAGGGCTGCTATGCATGTCCTCTGGGCTGTTCCACCTACACATATTCGAAGAAATACGATGTCTACGTCGAAGGCCCCGAGTACGAGACGATCGGCCTGATGGGCTCCAACCTCGGCATGGACAGTATCGAGGAAATTGCCGTGCTGAACGCCGATGTCGACAATCTTGGCATGGACTCCATCTCTTCTGGATCGGCGGTAGCTTTTGCCATGGAACTGTATCAACGGGGCATCCTGACAAAGGAAGATTTCGGTGGACTGGACATGACCTGGGGAAACGTGCATGCTGCACGCGCATTCCTGAGGCTTATCGCTTCTCGACAGGGGATCGGAGCGACATTTGCAGAAGGAGCTCTTGCTGCCGCGCGCATCATCGGCAAGGATACTGAGAAATATGTTGTGCAGGTAAAGGGATTGGACTATTCCGCCTACGATACGCATGCTGCGCCGGCCATGATGCTCGCATACATGACCTCAGATATCGGAGCGCAGCACACGCGTGCATGGGCCATTGTTCAGGACATCACCATGGGGCGCAGCACCACTGAAGGGAAGGGACAGGTGGTGTATGATTTGCAGCACCTGCGTCCTCTCATGGAAGTGCTGGGCGTCTGCCGCTTCCCGTGGCTCGAGATAAAGGTCGACTGGGAAGACTATGTCACCGCCCTGAACCTGGTCACCGGACAGCACTACACGACGGAGGGGCTGTTCGCCTTCAGCGAGAAGGTGTGGAACTTGACGCGTGCGTTCTGGACCCGTGAGGTGGATGGGTTTGGACGTGCCTGCGACCAGCCGCCGGCTCGCATGTTCGAGCCCATGCCGGATGGGCCGACCGCCGGTGCCAGAGTGACGCAGGAGATGGTGGACCAGCTCCTTGACGGCTACTACCAGGCGTACCACTGGGACCAGAACGGACTGCCGACAGCCCAGAGGTTGCGTGAGATTGGTCTGGGCTATGTCGCAGACGACTTGGTGAAGCGAGGACGGATACCGGATTGAGACCTCATGTGAGGCTGGAAGCAGGAACGCCCAGGCAGATGCCTGGGCGTTTTCTGCGTTGCGAGTGCGCTGGGTTGACTCAGCTGCGCGCTACGGCACCGAAAAAGATCTGCCAGGCGAGAGCGGACTTGGCGACCAGTGAGAGCGGGACGTACACCCGTTCGCCGAAGATGTAGTCACACCACTTCCCGCCCTTCAAGTCGAGAAGTCAAGGGATGGTGCCGAAGGAGGGAATTGAACCCACACGGGTGTTACCCCGGCAGATTTTGAGTCTGCTGCGTCTGCCAGTTCCGCCACTTCGGCACGTGCCTAGTATAACTGCGGGCCGAGAGCTGTCAAACTGGCGCTCACACGTCGGCAGGCTGGCATTGGCTCCTATGCAGAGTGACCCAGATTTGTATAATGGCTGCATGGATGACATGCCAAAGCTCGCACAGACTATCGACGAGGTCGTGGCTGGGAGGACCGAGCTGTACGAGACCATCGTGCGTTACTACGAGAGATTCGTATTCTCGGTGGCCGTTCGGGTGACCTTCGACCGCGATCTGGCCTATGACGTGACGCAGGAGACCTTCCTGAAGTTGTATGGAAGTCTCTCCAAGTTCCGGGGACAGTCCCGGCTGTCGTCGTACCTTTATCGCATTGCTACCAATGCCGGCATCGATGCTGCGCGCAAACGGTCCCAACACCCCGTGAGTTCTGGCGATGCTCAAGCTGACCTGCTGACGGTCGAGGCTCCGCAGACTGCCAGTGATGGTCCAGATGTGGAAGAGGTCAAGTCCGCTCTTCAAGTCGCTCTGCAGAAGGTCGATCCCGTGTTCAGAGTGGCTTTTGCCCTCGTCGATCTGGACGGCCTGAGCTATGAAGAGGCCGCTGTCCGGCTCGGAGTACCCGTGGGGACCGTCAAGAGCAGAGTCTTTCGTGCCCGCGGTGAACTGCGCGAGCTCCTTTTGGGAACCTTGGGGCGTTGAACGCGTCTTATGAATGGTGATGAGTGATGGCACATGACATGAGAAAGACCACAGAGATGATCAGCGACAACGAGCAGCCTTTTGAGCTGCCGGCGGAGTTGCGCAGGGAGGTATCGGCGCTGTTTGCGCCGATGGATCGCTCACTGGCAAGTTCCGTGACTGCCGTCATCGGCTTGCGCCGCTCGCGCCGCCGCCTGCTTCAGGGCCTGTGGCTCGGATTCTCACCCGTCATGGCGGTCGCCATCGTAGTTGTGCTGTACGTTGGTGGTGCCGTCTTGCCGCGCAGGCTGTCGCTTGCCACATCAAAGGGAGCATTCATGCCTCCGAATATGGAGATTCGCGCTCAGGACGCCGCATCCAGTGGGCTTGTCGGTTCTGAGAGCATTGCTGCTCCTGCCACTGCCTGTCGGGAGCCGTCCTTTCGCGTCGTCCTTGATGGCGATGTCGCGCGCAGACAGCTCCTGGCAACGTGGCTGAGAGCCAGACATGCTGACATTGCCCTCGAACTCGACACTGCTGTCCCAGGGCGCGAGGTCGCCTTGACGCTGGAGCCCGATGAGGTTCGAGGATTTGCGGCTCTGATGGCGCTTCATGGGTTCGTGGGTCAGGAGCCCTCGGGTCTTCGTACGGTCACACGATGTTCGCCGGCGTCCTGGGCGTCCAGCCTGGGCGCTTCATCGTTGTTCATCTGCATCATTCCATGAACACTTGGCGCTCACGCGCCCATTCCGGATAGGGAGGCACGTATGACTCAATCTGTGCGAGTACGTCGATTTCTTGCGCTGATCCTCGTCGTCGCTGTGGTGGCCATGGGAGTGAGTGGATGCGCGAAGCGCAGCTCTGTCTCGCCCGCGTTCGACAGTGTGGTATCCGGTAAGGGCAATTCGCTAGGGACCACTGGCACGGATTCTTCGGCCCCACCCTCAACCACGACGGCTGATCAGTTGGCGACAGACCGCAAGATCATTTTCAACGCCAGCCTCAGCCTTGACGTCGTCGACGCGGAAAAGGCGTTCAGCGACTGCGAACTCCTCGTCGCAAAGTACGGTGGTTTCGTGGCACAATCATCGCTTCAGAAGTCGGACACCCGGGTCCTCGCGACCGCAGTGCTGCGCGTGCCTGCGGCCAGAGTCACTGAGCTCATGAACGGTCTTGTGGGACTCGGCACCGTTACGAGCCGCAGCAGCGGTTCGGACGATGTCACATCACAGTACATCGATATCCAGGCGCGACTCAAGGTCCTGCGGGCAGAAGAAGAGCAGCTGGTAGGGTTCCTGAAGAAAGCCACGAACATCAAGGACATGCTTGCAGTTCAGGAACAGCTGCGTTCGGTTCGCACGCAGATCGAACAGTACGAGGGGCAACAGCGCTACATGGACAATGCGACGTCGCTCGCCACGGTCACGGCTCAACTCGTGCAGACGACCGAAGCGTTCGTTGCGCCTCGAGGTTTTGGATCAGCGTTTGTCCAGTCGCTTGCCCGGTTTGGACACGGGCTGGCTGCCTTCTGGACGTGGTTCGGCGGCTCTGCTGTCTTCATTGCTTTCTATGGGCTTCTTATCTGGGCACTCGCATGGATTGTCCTCAGACTCGTGAAGCGCCATTCGCGCAAGAGTCTGCCACCGCAGAACTGACGGAAACGACAGACCACCGCACGATAAGCCGAGGCTCCAGGGCCTCGGCTCTCTCCATGCCCTCTCCGCACCTGTGAGAGAGCGTCTCCAGGAGAGGCCCTACGTCGAACCAGAAGTATGAATCTTGCGTGCAGACTCAAGCGACCTATAGTTAAAGCATGGCTAAGAGGAATCTCTTCGGAACGGACGGCGTGCGGGGTGTCGTGAACACCCAAATCACGTCCAAGCTTGCCTTATCTCTGGGAGCGGCTGCATCGATCTACTTCGACGGACACTTTGCCCAGCAGACAAAACGCATCATCGCTATCGCATGGGACCCACGTGTCTCGTCGGAGATGCTTGCCGCGGCGCTTGGTGCCGGTTTCATGGAGACGGGGGTGTCCGTAGACTACCTGGGCGTACTGCCGACACCGGGACTTGCGCTCATTCTGGCTCGCGAGACAGGGTACATGGCGGGTGCCATGATCTCTGCGTCACACAATCCTCCGGAGTACAACGGGATCAAGTTCTTCGGCCCTGGCGGTCGCAAGCTGGCAGATGCAGACGAGGAGGCGATCGAAGGGAACCTTGGCCTCGTCGAACTCGGCAATCCTTCAAGAGTGCATGGCGACGAAGTGGGTGGCGCTCACAGAGTCGAGAATGCGCGCGAGGAATACATGGCCTTGGTGCAGCAGAATAACCCAGGGCTCTCACTCAAGGGGATCAGGATCGTGGTGGACGGCGCTCACGGGGCGACAAGCTATACGACACCGACGCTGCTGCGACAGCTGGGTGCGCAGGTGATCGAGATGAACACGGACCAGGACGGCAAGCTTATCAACAAGGACTGTGGGTCCACACATCCTGGCGCCGTGGGCGCGAGGGTGGTGGCCGAGAAGGCGGATCTGGGCGTTGCCCACGACGGCGACGGCGACCGGGTCATCATGGTTGACCACAACGGGCGCCGCGTCTCCGGGGACGTCATGCTGTACATTCTGGCTCTGGGATTGGCCGAAGAGGGTCGGCTCACCGGAAACACGGTCGTCGGAACAGTCCTGACCAACCTTGGTCTGGAGAAGGCACTGGAACCCCATGGGATCAGGCTCGAACGGACAAGCGTTGGAGACCGCTACATTCTGGACCGCCTGAACGAGGGTGGGTTCGTACTTGGCGGCGAGGAGTCGGGACACATCATCAACATGTACCAGAACGTGACGGGCGATGGTCTGGCGACCACCCTGGCAGTGCTGGGATATCTTGCCAGGACCGGGCGCGACCTGTCAGCAATTGTCGACGAGGTCGAGCTCTATCCTCAGATTGCCGAGAATGTCAGGGTGAAAGACACGTCCGTTGCTTCACGCCCAGAGTTCATGGCTGCGGTCGAAGCGGCGCGCATCGAGTTGGGCAATGCTGCCAGACTTGTCGTGCGGCCTTCGGGGACAGAACCCCTGGTGCGCATTTTTCTGGAGGGTAAGGACACTGAGCGTCTGATGGCGCTGGCAGACCGGCTGAAGTGTGTCCTGTTGTCAACTGGTCAGCAAGGAGAGGAGTGACATGTGTGGAATCATAGGGTACGTTGGACCGCGTAAGGTCGTCCCTGTCATCATTGAGGGTCTGCGCAAGCTCGAGTATCGAGGGTACGACTCGGCGGGGATGGCCATTCTGGAGCAGGGGGAGCTGGTCGTCGTCAAGAAGCGTGGCAAGCTCAAGGCTCTCGAGGAGGCCATCAAGGGGAACGAGTATACAGCCACCACCGGAATGGGACACACACGATGGGCGACCCACGGCAAGGTTGAGGACAGGAATGCTCATCCGCACGTGGACTGCAAGGGCGCGATCGCTGTCATCCACAACGGTATCATCGAGAATTACCAGGTACTCCGAGATGATCTGATCCGGAAGGGGCACACCTTCGTGTCCGAGACCGACACCGAGGTTATCTCTCATCTTATCGAGGAGCAGATCGACGCGGGCGCAGACCTGCTCGAGGCAGCGCGGAAGACTGCGTTGCAGCTTGATGGAGCCTTTGCGTTCCTCGTTCTGGCCAAAGCGTTCCCTGGTCGTATCGTGGCAATCCGCAAGTTGTCTCCCCTGGTACTCGGGGTTGGCGATGGGGAGATGATTCTCGGTTCAGATACCCCGGCACTCCTGGAATACACGCACCGGATCATCCCGTTGCACGACGGGGATGTCGTCGAAATCAACGACAAGGGATACGCCTTCTACTCGCTTGATGACGGGCACGCTGTCGATCGGACGCCCATGACCGTTCAGTGGAGTGCCTCCGCTGCTGAGAAGCAGGGCTACAAGCATTTCATGCTGAAGGAAATCAATGAACAGCCTGTCGTCATCAGGGATACGCTATACGGCCGCATCGATATCGACAGTGGACACGTCGAGCTCGAGGAATTCCAGGGCCAGCTGGTTCCCGACCGCATCTCGATCGTGGCGGCGGGGACGTCGTACCATGCCGCGCGCGTGGGCAAGTACCTTCTGGAAGAATTGGCACGCATCCCGACCGAGGTGAGTTTCAGTAGTGAATATCGCTACCAGCGACCCATTGTTTGTCCTGGGACGATGGGGATTGCTGTCACGCAGTCAGGAGAAACGATTGACACGCTCGCTGCGCTTCGGCTTCAACGGAGTCTTGGTGCCAGGGTTGTGGCCATCACGAATCGTCCGGAGAGCACCGTTTCGCGCGAGTCAGATGTGACGTTCGTTACTCAGGCGGGTCTCGAGATCGGCGTTGCAGCCACGAAGTCGTTCATGGCCCAGCTCATCGCTTTCTATCTCATAGCTCTCAATTTCGGACAGCGCAACGGTACGCTCGACGCAGAGACATCAGCACACTATGCGTCGCAGTTGTCCAGTCTGAGCCAGAAGTGTGAGCAGGTCCTCGATTACGCAGGCATCATGGAGACGATCGCGCGGAAGTTCTACAAAGTCCACGACATGATCTATGTGGGGCGCGGTGTCAACTATCCCATCGCATTGGAGGGCGCGCTCAAAATGAAGGAGATCAGCTACATCCACGCCGAGGGATACGCTGCGGGAGAACTCAAGCATGGCCCCATTGCCTTGCTGGACCAGGATGTGCCCGTGGTGGGCATCCTTCCCAAGGGGGCGCTGTACGAGAAGATCTACTCGAATCTGCAGGAGTCCATCGCGCGCGATTCTCCCCTCGTGGTACTGGCCGATAAGAAGGACAAGAGAGCACAGGACATCGCCACGGACTTCATCCCGATGCCGTCGGTCGAAGAGTTGTTCTCCCCGGTCGTCTATTCATTGCCGCTCCAGCTTCTGGCGTACTACACGGCAGATGGCAAGGGTCTTGACGTGGACCAGCCACGGAATCTGGCCAAGAGCGTCACGGTGGAATAGCTGAGCTCTGAGACCCGTTTTGTGAGGCGCTGAGCCAAAGGCCGACCTTGTACAGGGTCGGCCTTTCTGCTATACTTGCCGGCGTGCGCGCCCGTGGCCCAACTGGATAAGGCGATGGCCTCCGGAGCCGTAGACTACAGGTTCAAATCCTGTCGGGCGCACCAGACTTGATGTCTTTTCAACCCCCCGCGGCAATCTCACGCCGTTCATCTGCTCTCACGAAGCTCTGTTGCTGACAGCAAATCTATCGCTTCTGGAGTTGCCGACCCGGGATCGACGTAGCTGTCGACTGGACCTTGTGGACTGAGAAGCCCCGGACACTTGCCCGGGGTCTTTTGCGTGTATAATGAGGGCCGTTACTGTCGTGGCATCCAAGGAGTAGTCGTGAAGAAGCTCGTCATAGCAGAGAAGCCGAGTGTGGCGGAGCAACTTGCAGCTGTCATCGACCACTGCAAGAAGAGCCGTGAGTATTACGAAGGCGAACACTACATAGTATCGTGGGCGGTGGGCCACCTTGTTGGATTGGCAGAGCCCGAAGACTACGACAAGAAGTACAAACAATGGTTGTTGTCCTACCTGCCGATCATCCCTGAGGCGTTCAGGTTCTCCGTTCTTGAGGGAGCCGAGGAGCGTTTCAACGCACTCAAGAAGCTCATCGCCTCTAAAGAAGTGGACGAAGTCATCAACGCCTGCGATGCAGGTCGCGAGGGTGAGTTGATTTTCCGCAACATCTACGTGCAGGCGGGAGGAACAAAGCCTTCGTCACGCCTGTGGCTGTCCTCCTACACTGACGAGAGTATCCGTGATGGATTCAAGCACATCCGTCCAGAATCTGCATATGATGATTTGGGGAGGGCGGCACTGGCGCGTTCTGAGGCAGACTGGCTGGTTGGCATCAACGCTACCCGGGGGCTGACGAGGCGAAACGGGTCGCTTGTTACGGTGGGGCGTGTGCAGACACCAGTTCTGGCACTCATCGCGAAGCGCGAGAAGGAAGTCCAGGCATTCACTCCTGTGCCCTATTTCGAGGTCGATGCCCAGTTCAAGGTCGTGCCGCATGGTGAGCCGACCTATGCAGGACTATGGCATCGGGGATCCGAGAGCAGACTCGCCGACCAGGCAGCCGCTGAAGCCATTGCCACGAAGTGCTCAGGGCACAGAGGGGTGGTCGCGTCGGTTGCCCAGAAAGAAAACCGGATGCAGGTACCCTATCTGTATGATCTTGGACTGCTGCAGCGCGAGGCAAATGGCCTGAACGGCTTGAGTGCGAGCCGTACACTGAAGGCAGCACAGTCTCTTTACGAAGCGAAGCGCGCTATCACGTACCCGAGAACCGACAGCAAGTATCTGCCCAAAGCGCTTCGCAAGGAAGTTGTCACGGTACTTGGCGACCTGGGGATTGGGGAATACGCGCCGTACGTGCAACACGTGCAGCGCGAGGGCTGGAAGATGCGGTCCTTCGTGTTCAACGACGAGAAAGTCAGCGATCACTACGCCATCATTCCGACTGGCACGCGGCTGGACCGAAGCAGTCTCTCTCATGACGAGAGCGTGGTCTATGATCTGGTTGTACGACGGTTCCTCGAACAGTTCTACCCTGAAGCTGTTCTGATGCTCACTCGCGTCGAGACTGTCGTTGAAGGCGAAACATTCGGCAGTGACGGACGGGTCGTCAAGACCTCTGGATGGCTGGAGGTCGCCCCACGCGAGGCTGACAGCAAGGACTTGCCGGACCTCAAGGAGAAGCTGAGCGTCCAGGCGTTCAGGGTTGAGAGCGAACGCAAGCTGACCAAGGCTCCGCCACGGTTCACGGACGCGTCGATTATCGCTGCCATGGAGACGGCGGGCAAGCTGGTCGATGACGAGGAACTGGCTGAGGCAATGAAGGAGCGTGGCCTGGGGACTCCTGCCACACGTGCGGAGATCATTGAGAAGCTTATCCGGACCGGCGTTGTCGAGCGGAAAGCGCGGAGCCTGGTCGCCACAAGGCGTGGTGTTGACCTGATCGACCTCCTTGAGGCGATCCAGTTGTCGGATCTGGTAGCCCCAGACCTTACCGGTGACTGGGAAATGAGTCTGCGCAAGATAGAGAAGGGGTCATTGGACAACGTGGAATTCCTGGAGCGTATCGAGGGATTCACACGGCAGATGATCGAGAAGATCAAGGGGTACGAAACTCCCACGCAGATCGGCATCGAGTCGGCGGAACCACTGGGTGTGTGTCCCATCTGCGGCGGCAACGTGCTTGAGCGTCCGGCATCGTATGTCTGCGAACACCACGGCCGCAAGAAGACGGACTGCAAGTTCAGCATTCCGAAGATGATTCTCAGACGTTCTATCAGTCGCGAAGAGGCCTTGCAGCTTATGACCGACAAGAGGACGGACATGCTTGACGGATTCGTGAGCAGGCGCGGGTTCAAGTTCAGTGCGCGGCTCCTGCTCAGGCCCGACAACAAGCTGGAGTGGGAGTTTGCTGAGGGATCGGGTGGCAGTTCTGCGGCGACCGAACCTGTCGTGAATGAGGAGCCATTGGGTCGCTGCCCTGTGTGTCAGGGTTCAGTGGTAGAGACCACTGAGCACTATCGGTGTGCTGCAACTGACTGCCGCTTTCAAATGAAGCGAGTCTACGCGGGCAAGACCATTGACCGTGACATGGCTCGCAATTTGCTCGAGAGAGGCAAGACAGATCTGATCGAGGACTTTGTATCAAAGTACAACAGGCCGTTCTCAGCCTATCTGAAACTCGGGGACAAGGGCAAAGTGGAGTTTGAGTTCCTAAACAAGGGACCGCGGACGGGGAGACGGACAACCGGTCACGCGACAAAGGCAGGAGCCCCCACGGCGAAGACAATCAGGGCAGTGTCCTCCAAGACAACGACAGCAAAGAAGGGGACCTCCACGAAGAAGACCGACAAAGCAAAGGCTCCCACAAGAAAGGCAGCCTCGAAGACATCCAACAACAAAGGCGGTGCATCATGATTCCATTCAGCGCGATTTTCGGTGTCGACTTCTTCTTCAGCCTCGGATACGTGGTCCTGTCGATAGCAGGGCTTGCGCTGGCAGTCTCCTACAGGCGCTCTCAGGAGGGGAAGGTGAGTCTATTCCTCCTGCTGACGACCGCGCTGGTAGCCACCTACTATACCATGCAGTGGCTGTTGAGCAGCTTCGTTTCCTTCTATGTCAGTAACTACGCGGCATCGCACCCCGAGTTCCAGATACCTACATGGCTGAACATGGCTCTCGTCATCCTGTTCACTGCTCTGAACTACGCGTTTGTCCTGACGCTGGGGCTGACCGCCTGGTTTGCAGTCAGGAAGACTCGTGCAGAGAGAATGGTACTTACTCTGGGTCCCGAGGAGACGAGTCCTGAAGAGCTGACCTCCGAATCTGCTTTAGATGTTGAGCAGTCCGGGACGACCGGCGACAATGCGGCTCCAGACGAGCCGTCCGTTCCTGGGCCCGAAGCATAGTCCATGGACCGTGAGGAACTGTATCAGGTCATCGTTGAGAGGACGCCGTCGCAGAACCTGATCAACCATATGCTCGCTGTCGAGGCCATTATGCGTGGCCTTGCAGCGCATCTCCATGAGGACGTCGAGAAATGGGGCCTGGCCGGCCTCGTGCATGACATCGACTATGGCGAGACCAAGGACAAGCCAAACCTGCACAGCATTGTTGGATCAGAGCAGCTGCATCTGATGGGAGTGTCTGAGGACATTTGCTATGCGGTGCGCGTCCACAACTCGCTGCATGGCCTGCCGCGCAAGAGCATGATGGACAAGGCGTTGTACGCGGCGGACCCATTATCCGGCTTCATTGTCGCGTGTGCTCTCATTCGACCGGAGAAGAAGCTTGCGCCCATTGATACGGACTTTGTCATGGTTCGCTTCAAGGAGAAGCGTTTTGCCGCTGGAGCAAACCGCGATCAGATGCTTGCCTGTCAGGACATGGGACTCGATCTGTACAAGTTCGTTGCCATCGGCCTGAGTTCCATGAAGGGGATCGCCGCAGAAATCGGCCTCTAGATCAGTTTCACCATTCCAATTGATGACCGACGCCCGCCTTCACGGCGGGCTTCTTGTTATGCCCAATAGGGGTATACTTCATTGGTAAGTAGTCTCGTATGTTCTGTGCAACGGACACTTGCCAAAAAATGTCACCACAATGCGGAGGCAAATCGATGTCGTTGAACGCAGAAGAGTTGTTCTCAGAACGGGCGCTGGGTTTTAGACCATCCGAGATTCGGGAGCTCCTCAAACTCGTCGACAGTCCGGAAATCATCTCATTGGCTGGAGGCATGCCGGACGATCGGTTCTTTCCCATCGATCGAGTGATCGAGGCAAGCACGTTTGCGCTCAGGGAATACGGCAAGAAGGCTCTCCAGTATGGGTCTACGGAGGGCATCAAGAAGTTGCGTGTTTTGCTCATGGATCGCATGGAGAACGAGGGTGTCCAAGGCATCGATCTGGACAACGTCATCATCTCCACCGCCTCACAGCAGGGTCTCAGTCTGATGGCACAGGTCTTCGTGAATCCTGGCGACACCATCATTGTGGAAGAGCCATCTTATCTCGGAGCAATCCAGGCTTTTGGAAGCATGCAGGCCAAGTTCTGCACGGTTCCGCTGGACAAGGATGGCATGCAGATGGGCATTCTTGAGGACAGGCTCAAGGAGCTGCAGAAGGCGAACATCCGCCCAAAGTTCGTCTATACGGTGCCCAACTTCCACAACCCTGCCGGCGTCACCATGACGCTGGAGCGCCGCACGAAGTTGATCGAGCTGGCCCACGCGTATGATCTGCTGATTATCGAAGACGATCCATACGGGGAAATACGCTTTGAGGGTGAGCCAATTCCCTCACTGCTGGCGTTGGATGGCAAGGATCGTGTCGTAGGGCTGCGCACGTTCTCGAAGATCAGTTTCCCCGGACTTCGTCTGGGGTGGATCGTCGCCCGCGAAGACATCATGAGCAAGATCATCGTTGGAAAACAGGCAGCTGACCTTTGCTCTCCGGCCATGACTCAATACATAGCGTATGAGTTTGTCAGCCGCGGGTGGCTGGACGACTACGTTGACGTTGTTCGGCGCGAGTATCCCAGGAAGAAGAATGCAATGATCTCCGCTCTTGAACAGTATTTCCCGGTCGGCAGCAGCTGGACTGACCCTCAAGGCGGTCTGTTCGTATGGGTGAAGGCACCGGACAGTATCGACACCGCGGCGATGTTCCGGGAGGCGATCAATGCCAAGGTTGCGTATGTTGTGGGCATTGCCTTCTACCCTCATCGAGACGACACTTGCCATATGCGGTTGAACTTCTCGGCCGTGGATCCAGAGCATATCACTGAAGGGGTCCATCGCCTGGGAGACTTGCTGAAGTCGAAGATCTAACGGCTGGTTGAGACAGACGCGCAACGACCCCTGTCCGCGTTTTGCGGGGCAGGGGTCGTTGCGGTTCTGCGAACGGGTGGGGACTAGATGCTGCGGAACACGGAGCAGATGTCTCTGTAGTCACAGGAGAAGCACTTGCTGCTGCGTTTTCCACGAAAATCGCCCTGAAGAATCCTGTGGGCGGTTGTTGCCAGGACCTCTCGAGACTTGGCAATACAGTTTTCTGCCCCTTCGTCCATCTCTGCCTTGACGTTCTCGCGGAGGTAGTACGTCTGAAGGATGAACCGCTTGCCCCGAAACTCTTTCAGCTGACCCAGTGCCGCAGCGTACAGCGCCACCTGGAACCGATGAGATGTCAATGCCGACGCTTCTCTCGGTCTCGCCGACTTGTAGTCGACGATCCGCAGCACGCTGTCATCGACTTGGTCGATTCGGTCGACGATACCCGTGAACGGAATGCCATCAATCTCCGTGTTGATGAGGTGTTCCACGTACAGCATCTGTTGCCACGTGGACTGGAAAACCGGGAAGAATGCCGTAAGCACGCGCAGGGCCTGACGGCGTTTGCTGTCTTCATCAGCGGGATCTGCATAGCCCTCTGTCAGCCAGTTTTCGTTCAGAAGCTGGGAGAGAGAAGTGGGGAAGAGGGCTGCATCATCTCTGTACAGCTGCCCGTCCTCTCCCAGGTGACACGACAGCAGTTTCTCGAGGACCGTGTGGATACTCTTGCCATAGCTGAAATACCAGTGGGGCGGTTCCTCGATCTTCTGAATGTACCTGAGCTCGAATTTCCTGGGACATTCGTTGTACGTGGATATTCTCGAGTAGCTCAGCGGTTCTGTATGCGCGTTTTCCAAAGCATCTCCACCTGTTTTCGGGTCTCCTCGACGTCCATCGTGTTGTCGATGACAACGTCGGCGTACGCCAGTTTCTGAGCCAGAGGCATCTGTGCCTCGATTCGGCTGACGGCTTCGTCGTGCGAAAGATGATCGCGGGTCATGAGGCGTTCCAGCTGATCGTCCTTTGATGCTCTCACGACCCAGACCTCGTCGACCAGGTTCTGCCAGCTGGCCTCGATCAGAATCGCCGCGTCGAGGACCACGATGGTTGATGTTCGGTGAAGCACCGCGATTTCGTTGGCGACCAGTCTCGTCATAATGGGCATCATGATATCGTTGAGTTTCATCAGGAGATCGGGGTGCCCGAAGACCAGATTGCCGAGGAGGTGACGGTTGAGCTGGTTTCCATCGAAGATGCGATCGCCAAAGGCAGCTCGTACCTGCTCAAGCGCTCCTTCGACGTTTTCGGCAAGGACGCTCTTTCCTACCAGGTCCGCGTCGAGCACCGCTGCACCATACTCCCGTAATATGCCGGAGATCATGCTCTTGCCGGAGGCAATGTTGCCGGTGAGCCCAATGTTGATACTCATTCGAGGTCGCGCAGATTCGGGCCGGCAGAAAGGTGAGTCACCAGGGGGATCGAAAGGTGGATCGCCGATTCCATGGACTCCTGCATCATCCCGCGGACAAGCTCAAGTTCGTCGGACGGTGTGTCGACGACGATTTCGTCATGTACCTGAAGTACCATGCGCGCCTTGAGAGGCTGAAGGTCCTTGCTCAGAGATATCATGGCCATTTTGATGACGTCGGCGGAGCTCCCTTGTACAACGGCATTGAATCCCTGCCGAATAGCTTCCTGCCGCTCCACGTTGTTGCGACTGTTGATGTGCGGGACTCTCCGCAAATGTCCAAGAATCGTCTTCACGTAGCCATCGTGCTGGGCCGCCTCGACCACCCGGTCACGGTAGTCCCGGATGCCGGGAAACCGCACCAGGTAGCGTTCGATGTATTGGCGAGCCTCTTCGCCCGTGATGCCGAGCTGCCGTGAGAGACCATATGGCGAGATGCCGTAGATGATGCCGAAATTGATCGTCTTGGCGCGCTTCCGCATCTCGGGAGTCACGGATGATTCTGGAACGTCGAAGACCTGCGAAGCCGTGTGCAGGTGAATGTCCTCTCCCTGAGCAAATGCATGGCAGAGGTTTGCGTCCGCCGAAAGATGCGCAAGCATCCTCAGGTCGATCTGGGAGTAGTCTGCCGAGACGAGCACCCAGCCGTCGTGGCTGGGTATGAACGCCTGTCTGATTTCGCGCCCGACCTCGGTTCTGGCAGGGATGTTCTGCAGGTTAGGGTCGATGCAGCTGATGCGTCCCGTCGACGTGCCGGTCTGGAGGAAGGTAGGGTGAATCTTCCCGTCCGGCGCGACATATCGCACCAGCGAATCCGTATAGGTTCCCTTGATCTTGGTCAATTGACGGAGCTCCAGGATAAGCGGAATCGCTGGATGTTCGTTCTGGATTGCCTCCAGGGATTCGACGTCAGTGCTCAGGCCTGTCTTGGTTTTCTTGGTCGGTGCAAGTCCCAGCACATCGAAGAGGAGCACTCCCAGCTGTTTGGGAGACTGAAGGCTGTAATCGTGCGTGCCGACGAGCTCGTACGTCCGGCGTTCCAGTTCAGCAATACGGAGGCCGAGCTTCGCTCCGAATGTCCTCAGATATGCAGTATCTGTGCGTATGCCTGCCATCTCCATGTCTGCGAGCACCGCTGCAAACGGAATCTCCATGTCGTTCAGGGTGCCTGTGAGCTGTGATTCCTCGAGAGCCGTGTCGATGGGGTAGGAGACACGGTAGACAAGGTCGGCCAATCCCTCGGCAGTGGAGGTGTCTCCAGTCAGTCCCCATGCGTCGCCGATGCGGTCAAGGCCCCAGGCTTTCTGGTCAGGATCCAGCAGGTACTGCGCAAGCATGATGTCACGGATGGGGGTAGGAGCGCCCAGGCCGAACGGTGCGAGGATGTGACAGAGTCTCTTGTAGTCGTAGACATATGTCACGGACGCACTGTCTGAATGGAGGGCCTGGGGAGGCAAGCCGAACATGGCGTCGATGTGCGTCGACGAAGCGTTGTCCTTGGTTCGGCGGGCCGCCGTGAACCCCTGTCCTTCGGCATCGGACACGACGGCCAGGGCCGTTCGGTCATCGAAGACTGCGGTCGTCGCCTGTAGGGGAACCGGAGCGAGCGCTGCGGGGCGAGCGCTGGCGTCGAAAAGGTCATCACGATGGACAGGTATCGGCGCCACAGCGAGTGATGGCAAGCCGAGGACTTTCGATGCGCGCCGGCTCAGCGCCACAAACGACAGCGTCTGGAACAGCTGGGCACTCTGCTCAGTATCCGGGGCGTTACGGACCAGGTCAGCGAGGCTGGTCGGTTCGTCCAGGCTCATCTGGATCGTGACCAGTGAGCGGTTGCGCAAGATGATATCCCGGTTCTCGGCGAGCAGGGTCCTGTAGCGTTCGGGGCCGCCGTTCTCGAGCAATGCCTCCACTGAACCGAACTCCTGAACCAGTTTCAGTGCGGTCTTCTCGCCGATGCCACGTACTCCGGGGATGTTGTCGGACGAATCTCCCTTGAGGGCTTTGACATCGATCAGTTGGGGGGCTGTGAGGCCGAACTCCTCGAGGATTGCCGCAGGAGTATACTCTCTGATCTCCTTCACTCCCTTGACCGTAATGCGCACTGACGTGTTGTCGTCTGTCAACTGGAGCAGGTCGTTGTCCCCGGAATAGATGATGCAGGGGATCTCTGCCTGGTCAGCGACCTTGCTGTAGATGCCGATGAAATCGTCCGCTTCGAATCCGTCCTTTTCGCGCGTCACGATGCCCAGCGAACGGATGAGTTGCTTGAGGTTGACGAGCTGGCTGACGAGTTCGTCGGGCATGGTCTCCCGGTTGGCCTTGTACTCTTCGAACATCTCGTGGCGATAGGTCGCTGCCTTTCGATCGAAGAAGACGCCCATGTACTGTGGTTGAAGCTCCTCGATGATGGAGAGCAGCATCGTCGTGGTCCCCAGAATCGCTCCGGTAGGGATGCCGGTGGCGGTACTGAGGTGGGGCATGGCGAAAAATGCTCGGTACAGAATCGAACTCCCATCGACAAGCACTACGCGGTTCGTCATGTGCTCATTGTATCAACGTCTGGGGTCAGACGCAACCCAGCAGCGTGAGCCGCGCGTAAACACGGAGATGCAGCCCGTCTGTTTGAGAGAAAGGCTCGATGCCGCATCTGTCGTGAGAATCTGAATCATCCCGGTAACAGTATCATACGCGAATCCGGGAGAGTTGGCAGGAAGCGATGCCGCGGGGCCTACCGTTCCGACGAGAGCGGCTGTGACGAGTGCCAACGAGGGGCCAGACTGACTGGTGGTTCCTGCCTGGATGGTCGCGCTACGCGTCTCGACAGTGACCATCTCGCTGGTGTCGAGTGAGGCAATAGTCGATTGGAAGCGAGTGTCGAGTCCAGGAATGGGGGTTTGGACGTATTCAGAGGGAAGGTACACGTGGCTCGGTGCCAGTAGTCCGAACAGTGCATCCAGCTGGTCTGGGAGGTCTGCAGGGGACCCTGCGACCACGACGACGTCTAGTGTGTTTACGCCGAGCGCTGCGAGTGCACGGGCTGCCCTGTTGGCAGCTTTGCCGTCGGTGTCGAACAGACAGAGCCACGTGCCGATACCCTGGGTGCGGACGAGGATGACGCTGCCCTGTTCGACGACAGGAAAGGTCACGCGCGTGTCGAATGGGACGGCACCGAACGCCCATACGAGTGAGACCAGGATGGCTGCTGCAGCCACGGGGACTCCCGCATGGCGCCGCTGACCGAGTCTCGGCCGGTTGTCTACCGAGAGGATGACGACCCCGAACAGAATCCCCAGGGAAAGGAGCAGGAACGGTGAAGGTGCAGGGACGTTCCGGTGTGACCCGGGGAGGCGCCCGAGCAGTTCAAGACAGCCAAACAGGATACTCGAGGCGCCGTTGAGGATGGGTGCCAGCAGTGCCGCGAGCGACGGAATCGTGAGGAGGAGCACCGACCAAGTCAGGAGGCCTATCAGCAGCAGTGAGACCGCGGGAATGGCCACAACGTTTGCCAGAAGAGCAATCGGAGCAAGGACATGGAATGTCGACACGGCAAGCGCTGCTGCGGGCAGAGACGCTCCGGTCGTCGAACAGAGAGATGACAGGAGTCCCCGGGCGAGGCGACCACTGACTCGAACGAGATGGGACAGAGGTTCGCCGATGAAGCACAGGCCGGCGACCGAGGCAAACGACAGCTGCAGTCCGATGTCGAAAACGGAGGCAGGATCGACTGCTGTGAGAATGAGTGCGGCCCAGGAGAGCGATGCGAGTCTGCCCACGTGTCCGCCGGACATGCGAGTCACTGCGAGAACGCACAGCATCACGAACGCTCGGTCGGCACTGAGGGGGAAGTCGATGAATGCCAGGTAGACGAAGGTGGCAACGAGAGGAGCGAGCGTCCTGCCGGTACTTCTCTCGGAGAACATCAGACCAAGGAGCATCGACATCACGGCGAAAACGAGTGAGAGGTGAAGTCCGGAAATGGCGAGCAGATGGCTGGTACCAGTGATGGAGAAGAGATGGCGGTCGACTGTTCCAAAGAGTCTGCGATGAAGAAGGAGTTCTTCGAGGAATCCGAACGCCTTGTAGCTCAACAGCGGGCGGGCGCGGAGTTCGACGAGGTCTCGTGCGTGTCCCGTCAACCGACCCCACCATGACGCAAGAGAGTGGCTGGGGAGAGTCTGGATGTCTCGTGCGAGAAACAGTCCGGCGGGTGGCGGACCGGGACGATCCTCTCCCGGGTTGAGAGCGGGACTGGCCGTGCCCATCTTTCCCAAGACACGTACCTGTTGACCAAATGTCGGCCCAGTGCGACGATCAGGCATTTGTACCTGGACGGTCACCGGGTGGCCGATGGGAATGCCGTTGGCCGTCACTGCCGACAGCTCAAACATTGCGCCTCCGGTGCTTCGCGCTACAGAAGGCGTACGAGCTATGCCTGTGACAATTGAGGTATCCAGGGGGAGTTGCCCCGAGGCAGAAGACTGAACAACTCGACTTGCCAGGGCAAATGATGGCCAGAAGAGAGAGAGTGCGAGCATGACGCGGATGAGATTGACTCGCGGGTGCCGAGTCTGTGCGAGATAACCTGCGCCCAGACCAGCCAACACAGCAAAGGTGAGTATTGCCGCAGCTCGTGTCGTTCCGGCCGACAAAGCTCCGGCTACGACCGTCAGGGCTACGAGCGTGACGAGTCGCAGTCGTATCACGGGGGCTAGAGGGTGATGAGGGATTTCAGGTCTTCGTAGGTCTTGGTGCCGATGCCCGTGACGTTCTGAAGGTCTTCAAGTCGCTTGAACGGGCCGTGCTGTGCCCGGTAGTCCAGGATCGCCTGCGCTTTCGCTGGTCCAATACCGGGAAGCGTATCGAGATCGGCCAGTGTTCCGTGGTTGATACTAATGCGTGCATGAGTGTTCGATGGTGGTGACGTGGGAGACACAACGGTGACGGAGCCGTCCGGTGACTTGACAGGGACAGTGACTTGTTCACCGTCCTCGAGGCGGGCTGCCAGGTTGACCGCAATGAGATCTGCGTCGTTCGCAGCTCCTCCGGCGGCCGCCAGTGCGTCGCGGAGAATGGAGCCCTCCGGCAGGGTATAGACATCTGGATGGAGGACAGCACCAGTCACATACACCTTGATGGAGACCGGGGCCGTGGACGTAATTTCCGCGCTCGAAGAGTCTTCGACAATCTGCGGGAGCGGGTTGGGCGTCGGTTTGATGAGGCGCGAGCCGACGAACAGCCCGGCGCCCATTCCCAAGGCGAGAACAGCGATGATCAAGACGATTATCTGATACTTCGACAGTTTTTCCATTGCAGTGGAGACTCGCTCGTTGTCGAGCGTGCAGCCTCCCGCCTCCTTCGTTCGCGTCGAATGATTTCGGCTCTTAGTGGGAGCCCCCCATGACTGTGAGAAGATCGTACAGTTCCAGAAAGTCGGTGACCATCCCCTCAGTCCGCTGAGGGATTGGAGTTTCAATGATCCTGACAGGGGTCCCTGTCGGGATCATTGAGAAGGCCTTCGTCACATCGGCGTTCTGATGGCGTACGCATCCGTGCGATACGTCCTTGCCGATGCTGAACGGCTCGTTCGTTCCGTGCAGCCCATAGGTAGGGAGCGAAATGCCGATCCAGCGAACCCCCAGGCCGTTCGTCTTGTCACGAAGGTACGGGGCGTACACTTTGCCTTCCCAGTGCCAGCTTGGGTCGGCTTGCTTCTCAGTCACCTTGTACCTGCCGACGGGCGTGGCGCTTTCGCCAGTGGTTCCGGTCGCATCCGGGAACGCGAGAGTGCCACCTGTGGTTCTCAGGACCGTGATGTGGAATGATTTGTCGACGAGAACCTCAGTGACTGTGGCGCCTCGGGCCGACGGCATGGCCACGACGGCAAGAGCCACGGCGAGGGCTACAACGTAGAAGAAACGTGAGCGACAGTCATTTTTCATAGTGACTCCCATTATAGACAGCACTGCCCTGATAGCAACGAAGCCGGAACGAGCGGCAAATCAGAAGGGCCCCTTTCGGGGCCCATAATGTCCAAGAAGTGTTTCAACATCACAAGAGACAGTATGTCTTCTCGCCGAGTGGTGCGGGGAGAGGGAGTTGAACCCTCACGACCTTGCGATCACTAGGACCTGAACCTAGCGCGTCTGCCATTTCGCCACCCCCGCCTGAAGGGCTTGAGACTAACGCTCCAGAATGACCGGGATGACGATGGGCCGCCGGCGCGTCTTGTCGTATATATATTTAGCCGAGAATTTGCGTAAGTCAAGCTGCAAATCAGGCGTCGCGCGTATATCCTTGTTGCGATGGGCCACCATGAAGGCCTTCATCTCGCGAGCCAGGTCCGTCAGGATTGCGTCGTCGTCAGTCACGACGCCCTTCGTCACGATTTCCGGACCAGCAAGGATCTTTCCTGTCATCGTGTCGATGCTTACGACTAAGACCAGAATGCCATCTTTGGCCAGGCGGGCACGGTCAGTGAGAATAGGGCTATCGGGTAGTCCAAGGGCGAGACCATCGATCAGGAGTCCTTCGGCGGGTATGCGTTTGAGCGCAGTCAGGTGTTCGCTGTCTACTGTGAAGCACTGGCCGTTTTCGAGGATGAAGATGTGCGTGCCCGGGATACCGACACTCTCGGCAAGTCGCTTGTTCCACAGAAGATGGCGATACTCGCCGTGAATCGGCACGAAGAACTTGGGGCGTGTCAGCGAGAGCATGAGCTTGAGGTCTCCCTGAGCGCCATGACCCGACACGTGGACCTTATCCTCTCGGCGGTAGAATACGTTGGCACCTCGGCGGAACAGGTTGTCGACCGTGCGAGCTACCATCTCCTCATTGCCCGGAATCGGATCTGCAGACAGCACGACGGTGTCGCCTTTCGTGATCTTCACGAAATCGTGTTCGCCGCGAGCAAGACGTGACAGGCCGCTCATGGGCTCGCCCTGAGTTCCGGTCGTGACAATGAGCATCTTGTCCTTGGGGACGTTCCCCATCTCATCCTGCTGGACGAACATGTTCTCAGGCATATCCATGATCTTGACCTTGCGGGCCACCTTGACAGAGCTGATAATGCTCCGACCGTCCACAAAGACCTTGCGGCCCTGAGGGGCAACTGCGTCCATGATCTGCTGAATCCGGTGGATGTTGCTGGAGAACGTGCTGAAGATGATGCGTCCCTTGGATTCGCGCACAATGCCGTCGAATGTGGACCGCAGGTCGCGTTCCGAACCTGCGAAGCCCGATTCTTCGGCGTTCGTCGAGTCGGACAGAAGCAGGAGTATTCCCTCGCGCCCCAGGGCGCTGAATTTTTGAAGATCAATGGGCTTGTCGTCGACGGGAGTCTGATCGATCTTGTAATCGCCGGTGTGAAGAATGATTCCCTCGCTCGTGCGTATGGCAATGGCCATGCTCTCGGGGACCGAATGGGTAACGCGAACGAACTCGACGTCCATGTTGCCTATCTTGATGCGGTCGCCCGCTTGGACTGCTTTGGTTTCGTAGGGCTTCATCCGGCCGGGGATGACGTCCTCGATAATGCCGAGGGCGAACTTGCTGGCATAGATGGGTGCGCGGACGTGCTCCAGCGTGTAGCCGAGCGCTCCGATGTGGTCCATGTGCGAATGTGTGATGAGAATGCCACGGATCTTGTCCTTGATCTGGTCGAGGTAGTCCATGTTTGGAATGACATAGTCGATGCCCTGCATATCGTATTCGGGGAACTTGAACCCCGCATCGACAATTACTGCATCGTCGTTGACCTCATAGACGGTCATGTTCTTGCCAATCTCCCCGAGACCTCCAAGGGGAGTAATGCGGATGATGTCGTGGTGTAGGGTGGTGTGTTGCGTGTGTTGCGATTGTGTTTTAGTCATAATCATAGTGTACCCACTTTGTTAGCGTTGAAAAGCAATGCATTGTGGAGAGTCGTGTCAACCGTCAGACCCTGTGCCATCCGGTGCCGTCGCATCGAGTGCTTCCGGCTGTTCAGGAGGTACGGGATGGAATGGCGGCCGGCGTCTGAGGATCAGTGAGGCGATGATTCCCACGAGGATGATCGTGATGTCCGTCCACTGGTTTGGAGTCAAGCGGAGCACGTGGACGGGAATGTAGCGGAAGAACTCTACGACGAAGCCGGTGGCGCCGTAAAGGTACAGATACCAGATGAAGACTTGGCCATCATAGCGTCTACGCTTTCGGACGACCCAGAACAGAACGGCAAAGACGAGAAAGCCGGACGCGGAGTTGAAGAGCTGAGCCGGCCAGATACTCTGACCGAGCAGATCGCACTCGGACAAGGGGTTGGTGAAGATGACTCCAAGCCATGATGTCGTCGCTGTTCCGTTGCAGCAGCCATTGAGCCAGCAGCCGACCTTGCCGATTCCAAAGGAGAGGGCAAGCAGGGGAGCGACGATATCGGCCATCCGCCAGAATCCCATCCGCCGACGCCGAACCATGAAGTGTGCAGCGATGACACCGCCAAGGATGCCTCCAAAATACGAGAGGCCCCCTTCCCAGATCGCAAGGATGCGGAGGGGATGAGCGAGATACCACAGGATGTCGGGAGATGTCAGAATCCAGCCGATGCGAGCGCCCAGAATGCCGCCGATAACGGCAACGATGGCCAGGTCCAGCACATCATCAGTGTTGATGCCCTGGCGTCGTGACTCGATGTACACGACGGTGATGCTGATGGCGATCGAGACAGCGATCATGACACCATACCAGCGAACAGTGAGGTTTCCAATGACAAGTGCTATAGGGTGCATCGGTTTCTCCTTTGTTGGTTTGCGAGCTTGCAACATTGAGATTATAGTGCCAATCGCCTGAGCTGCCAACCCAGGCCGCTTCGATTCCTGATGATGCAATGCGCGATTGGAGAGGGAGCATGTGGCACAGGCTCGAACCTGCGCGTTGCGTTGACCGCTCTGCGGTGCTATAACCTCAAGTATGGAAGATACGCAGCGCATGTTCCAGGGGTTTGAACCGTCGAGCCTGGACGAGTTCGTGGGTCAGGTTGCGGTTGCAGGGCCCGGTACACCGCTTCGGAAGTTCGTCAGTGATCGTGTACCGTTCAGTGCGATCATCTGGGGCCCTCCGGGGTGTGGGAAGACGACGTTCGCGCGGCTGGTAGCTGCACAGTTGGGCGAGGAGATGGAATACGTGACTGCCGTCTCAGCGGGCCTGCCTGAGTTGCGTCAGATTGTGGCTCGCTATGCAGGGCGTCCCTTCGTTCTGGTCGTAGACGAAGTTCACCGGTTCAATCGGGTTCAGCAGGACTTCCTTCTGCCCATGCTGGAAAACCGGCTGATGACATTTGTCGGCCTGACGACGGAGAGTCCCTACGCTGCATTGTCGCCTGCTTTGCGCTCGAGGATCTTCATGCTGCGATTTGGGCCGCTGACCACGGCCGAGATCACCCGTGTCCTCACGCACGGCTGCGAGAAAGCAGGCATGCAGATAGGTGGAACAGTGTTGAATCGCGTCGCGGCGTTCAGTTCAGGAGACGCGCGGGTCGCCATCAATGCTCTGGTATGGTTGTACCAGTCAGGAAGCCTCGTCGAGGGAGCAGACCTGAATGAGCTGCTCAAAGAGGTTCCAGTCGCCAAGAACTTTGAGCAGGAACACTATGACCTTGCCTCAGCATTCATCAAGTCGATGCGTGGCTCGGATCCGGATGCTGCGCTGTACTACATGGCGCGCATGATCGAAGCGGGAGACGACCCGCTCTTCGTGGCTCGGCGCATGATTATCTTCGCGGCAGAAGACATCGGCCTGGCGAACCCCTTTGCTGTTGTGATGGCGACGGCGGCGTACGATGCGGTGCACGCGGTGGGGTTGCCCGAAGCAATGCTCAATCTGACAGAGGCTGTCATCTATCTTGCGGGGACCCGCAAGAACAATTCGGTGCTAGGTGCCATGCGTCGTGCGCGGGACCTGGCCCAGCAGACGAAGAGCGTCGATACGCCGGTTCAGCTCAAGAACAGTCGCACCGGGCAGGCATTGTACAAATACCCGCACAGTTTTCCTGGCAACTGGGTGGCTCAGGAGTACTTCCCTGACGAGGTGCATGACCGGGCCATTTATCTGCCCACTGGAGCCGGGTACGAGCACGTGATCATTGGGTACTTGAAATCGCTTCGTGCGAAAAAGCCGGAATAGGCACTGGGGAGTCCGACATGCAGACAGGGTACTGGGAGGATGGCAGCAAGCTTCAATTCGATGGAGTCGTGACTGCAGCTGCGGAGACGGAGCGCGGCCTTGTCGTCCGATTCGAGAAAACATACTTCTATCCGGAGTGTGGCGGACAGCTCGCTGACGGAGGAACGGTCGGTGGGACGACCATCCTCGACGCCCAGCAGGATGACGCGGGTCCGTATGTCCTCCTACCTCCGGGATTCTCTGCCGACGTTGGTCAGCATCTGTTCTGCGTCGTCGACGCCGAGAGACGGGGACGTCACACGCAACTGCATTCGGCTCAGCACATTCTGAGCAGGTTGCTGGATGAGAGGGGTATTCGGACGCTGTCATTTCACATGACCGAAGAGGAAGCCAGCATCGAGATCGAGGCCACAACGGTCAGTGACAAGGTCTCAATGGAGGTCGAAGACGCCGTAGAACGAGCCATCTGGCGATGTCTACCCGTCGAAACGTTGTTTGTGGACGCGGCCGACGTCGCAGCCTACGATGTGCGCAAGGTACCCGAATTTGCGGGTGGACCGCTTCGTCTTGTTCGCATTGGGGATCTGGACACGAATCCATGTGGCGGGACCCATGTTGCGTCGACCGGCGAGATCGGTGCGTTCGCCATCGTACGAACGGACAAGGTGCGTGGCAACACACGTCTCTATTTCGTTGCGGGACGGACGGCGACGGCGTACCACAGGCGAAACGACGTCGTGCTTCGGGACATCGAACAGCGGCTGACGTGCGGACTTGGCGATATCTCTGCTTCAATTGTGAAGTTGCAGCAGCGCGACCATGATGCTGCCAGGCAGGTCAAGGGTCTGCTGGCGATGGCCGCGGATGAGCTTGCTCACCAGGCACTGGACGAAATCGCTTCACACGGTGTTGCTGTGATGGTTCTCGACTTGGTCCCCACCGAGCTCGCCCGTATGGTGGCAGCCAGGTTGACGTCGGCTCCAGGTCCACTATGCGTCCTCATCTACCCCGGCAGCGGAACTGACGGGCAATTCGTCTGCTCGGTGCCGACCGGAAGCGAGGCCTTGCTGGCGACCTTCGGTGCACGGATGAAGGAAGCTTTTGGCGCCAGGTCGGGTGGCGCAGGAAGAGTGATTCAGGGAAAGGTAGACATACGTCTGACGCCGGATCAACTGCGACCTCTTCTGGTTGCAGAATGAGCATCGCCTGCGAGCAAACGGCAAGTTGTTGATTGCATTGGCGTTCCAAGTACACTGGTGACGGAGGTGGTTCTTATGAAGATGTGGCGTTGCACTGTTTGTGGGCTTTTGTACGAGGGGGAGAATCCCCCTGAGGCGTGTCCCAAGTGTGGAACTCCTGCGGAGAAGTTCGAACTCGTCTCCGAGGAACAGGTCGGGGTCATCGAACGTGCTCGGAAGACGAACCAGCTGCACAGTGACCTGCTCGCTGAGCTGGCGAAGATTGAGGCTATTGCCGACGCCGGCATCGAGGACAACCTTGATCCAGGCTGCCTTCGCACCTTCACGAAAGCCAAGGAAGCGGCCAGGCTTGTCCGGCAGTTCTCCGTCGCAGAGGTCAGGGTGCACGTGAACAAGAACAAGTGGGGATGACGAGGCCTGTCCCGGCGCCGAGGTACTGCCCGGACATCGCTTGCAAACACTACATTCCCGGACCGGCTGAGTAGCCGGCGGATTACGTCGAAAAGGAGAGAAATATGGGATCCATTATGGAAGCATCGTTGTTCACGCGCAAGATCGAAGCTGAGATCACCAAGGAGGTCGAACGCCTGAAGTCGGAAGGACACAACCCCTCGCTGAGCGTGATTGTGGTTGGCAACAGCCCGTCGACAATGGTCTACTTCAAGAACATGTCGCACAAGGGTGTGGAACTCGGGTTCTATGTTGAGCTCCGGAAGATCGACGATTCAGTCGGAGCTGCCGAGGTGCTCGAGCTCATCCACAACCTGAACGACTCGAAGGACGTCGACGGCATCCTCGTCGGGCTTCCCTTGCCCAAGGAATATGATGTGGATTCGGTCTTGCACGCTATCAGTCCCGACAAGGATGTCGATGCTTTTCACCCCTTCAACATGGGTCAGCTGATGATCGGCAAGCCTCACTTTGTTCCGGCCACCGCAAGATCGATCATCTCTCTCCTGGAGAACTATGGTGTTCGCATCCAGGGCAAGAACGCGGTTGTTGTGGGCCGCAGCAACATCGTGGGCAAGCCAGTTGCCTCTCTGCTGCTTCAGCGTGACGCCACGGTCACGGTGTGCCATTCCAAGACCGTCGACCTTGTCAAGTACACGCGTGAGGCAGACATTCTGATCGTCTCGATGGGCAGACCCAGGGCGATTACGGCTGAGTACGTCAAGGAAGGCGCTGTCGTCATCGACGTGGGCATCAACGACGTCAATGGGAAAATCGTAGGGGATGTCGATTTCGAGGGTGTTCGCCCAAAGACATCGCTGATCACACCGGTGCCTGGTGGAGTCGGCGTATTGACGACCCTTATGCTGTTCGACAATGTCCTCAAGGCGGCTCGGTTCAACAGTGAAAAGCACTGAGTCGGTGAGAGCTGCCTACCAGTCGTAGACGCTTCCGGCGTCCACCTCCGTGAGTGACCCGTCAGGGTTCTTGAGAAGGAGGGCGCCGGTTCTTGACAGTCCAGCCACGAGGCCCGACTCCCGCTGATTGTTGAATTCGACTGTGACGAGTTCGTCTCGCAGGGCTAGATTGGCGTCTATCCAGGGGCGGAAGGCATCAAAGCCACGCAGAATGAGCGTGTCGATGTCCAGTTCCACCATGTTCAGGACGCTTTCACGGAGATGCTGCACATCGATGCTATGTCCCAGTTCTCCTATCAGCGAAGCCGCCCGCGGCAACTGATCCGGCGGCACGATATTGTTGACGTTGACGCCGATGCCCACCAGCAGGATTGTCGTTCCAGACTGAACGAGCGTCTCAGCAAGGATGCCGCAGACCTTGCGACGTTCGACAAGCAGGTCATTGGGCCATTTCACGAGTGTGCGAACGCCAGTCTCGGCCAACACGGCGCTTGCCACGCCGTGTGCAGCGGCCATTGCGGACTGACGAACTGCCTCAGCCGACGGTACTGTCAGAGCCAGCGTTAGCCACAGGCCTCCTGGTCGCGAATCCCAGCTCTTGCCACGTCGCCCTCTTCCTCCTGACTGTGTCTCGGCTGTAACAGCAAATGGCAGCAAGTGGCCGTCAAGTGCGATCTCGCGTGCAGTGTCCTGCGTAGACGCTATGTTTGCATAGGTGAGGAGTTCCATGGATCCTCGCGGATGGCATCCAGCAGTTCACCGACATGGCGGGGTGCGTCCGTGATGAAGACGCTTGCTCCACGGTCCACGAGACGGGTCAGCACACTTGCTCTCATACTCATGGAGAGCATGGCGATGTCTTTTTGCCGCACAAGGACGGCATCCAGCCGAGGAAGACCGACCGGAACCAGGGGCCCGGAAACTGTATCGGAGGGACCGTGGTGAAGCATGGTCGTTACAAAGAGCCTTTCGGTGCCAACACCAGCCAACACGAGTTCCTCGATGAAGTCTGTTGTCCCTGCGTCGGTGCACAGAGCCAGGACCGCTCCATCGGTTTTGGGAAGCCCGTAGCCTTGTTGAGCAATGACGGGCATTGACGGCGCCAGCGTGATGGGCCGGCTGTCCGGGACCCACGCTGTGACAGGGCAAGCAGCAGTGCCGACAAGTCGCTGGGCCACGTCCTGTACCATGGAGTTATCGGAACCCGTGACCACAAGGAAGTTCGATCGCTGCTCGAGGAGGTTCCATGCGAGAGCAACCGCGTTGGCTGCGTGATCGTGAACCCCCGAAGGCCGCAAGTCGCAGTCGACCAGGCCCCCGACGGCTATGCCAGCACCCGGGCCAAACCAGCTCCTGGCAGGGCGGGCAGCTGCCAATCGTGCAAACAGCTGCAGTCGCTCCGCAAGGTCTGACAGCTCGAAAGGCTGCTGTATCAGGATGTCGACAAGGCGAGCGTACTGGGCGAGTGTTCCCATCACGATGCAGTCCACGCGCCCTGCTTCCATGCGCAGAGCCCCGGATGGAACGGCGACCTCGCCCCCTTTGGCCAGCATTTCCTGTTTCAGGATGTTGGCAGCCTGCGGGAGAAGACCGTTCACCCGCATCACCAGGAATACCGCCTTGGCCGCCATGAGATCGGCCCCGACAGAGTAGCACCCTAGGCCATCCAGGAGATCATGGGCCTGCTGAACGGTCGATATATGCATGACTGAGAGTTCCACTGGCGCTCCTTTCCGTCGCGACTGATTTCTTTCAACCGCGGCCTACAAATTGTATTCTCCTGTCTGGGGACTACAATATTCGTGGTCAAGATGTCTATTCTGCAAGTCGGGAGGAATGGAATGAAGAAGCGCCTGTCAGTTCTGCTCAGCGTGGTTCTCATACTGGGCCTGGTGTTCGCGAGCTTCCCGTTCAAGGTAGCCATGGCTGCCACGACCGTGAAGATAACCTTGCTCGAGACAAGTGACGTTCATGGGGTCATCTACCCGTATGATTACTTCAAGGACGCGCCCGCCAACGGCGGACTCGCAAAGCTGTCGACGCTGGTCAAAGGCGTCAGAGCTGACAACCCCAATACCCTTCTCCTGGACGACGGCGACAACCAGCAGGGTACACCGCTGACGTACTACTTCAACAAGGTGGATACGACGGCGAAGAACCCGATGGTAGCAGCCATGAACATCATGGGATACGATGCCATGACACTTGCCAACCATGAATTCAACTATGGGCTCGCTATCGTCGACAAAGCCCGGTCCGAGGCCAAGTTTCCCTGGCTTTCGGCCAACATCTACAAGGAAGATGGCACCAACTACTTCACGCCGTACATCGTCAAGACGGTTGCCGGCGTCAAGGTTGGCATCCTTGGCCTGACGACCAAGAACATCCCGAACTGGGAAGTTCCCGCTAACATCAAGGGTCTTGTCTTCAAGGATACGGTCGAAGAGGCCCAGAAGTGGGTCAAGGTCCTCAAGGACACCGAGAAGGTAGACCTTGTGGTGGTCCTGGCACACGAGGGGTTCGAGAAGGATATCGACACCGGCAAGGATCTTGGCACCTCAATCGAGAACCAGGCGTATGCCATTGCGATGACCGTTCCTGGTATCGATGTCATATTGACCGGACACACGCACCTCTCCATCCCGGGCAAGACGCTCAATGGCGTGCTTGTCATGCAGCCGAAGAATGCAGGCGTCGAGATCTGCAAGGCAGACATCACTATGGAACAGACTGCCACCGGTTGGAAGGTTGTCACGAAAACCGGAGCCAATCTCCCTGTAACTGCCGACACCGTGGCTGATCAGGCCATTCTCGATGCAACCAAGACACAGCACGAAACGGCCGTCAACTACATGAAACAGCCGCTTGGCGAAGCGACGGGGGATTTCCCTGGCATCACGTCTCGGACTGAGGATAGTGCCATCATGGACCTGATTCAGAAGGTCCAGATGAAGTACGCCAACACCGATCTCTCGCTCGCAGCAATGCTGCCGGATCCTGCCCCGAGTTTCAAGAAGGGGCCGCTGACGGTCCGCGACATGTATTCCCTCTACATCTACGAGAACACGTTGTTTGCCATTGAGGTGACCGGACAGCAGATCAAGGATGAGCTTGAGTGGTCTGCGACCTACTTCAACACGTACACCTATAGCAAGACAGCTACCAGTCTGGTCAACTCCAGTGTGAGGGGCTACAACTACGACATGCTGCAGGGAGCCGACTACGTGATCGACGTTACAAAACCGGTTGGTCAGCGCATCAGCGGCCTGATGTACCACGGCAAGCCCATGGATATGACCGCTTCCTACACACTGGCTCTCAACAACTACCGCGCGGGCGGTGGCGGATTCCTTGGGTTCAAGGGCGCACCGATTGTCTACCAGTCCAGCGACGAGGTCCGTAACCTGATGATCCAGTACGTCAAGGAGACAGGGACGATCGATGCGACAGTCGACAACAACTGGTACCTCGTTCCGGACTATCTCAACTCGCAGTATCGCGCAGCGATCGATACGCTCAACAGGCAGAGCGCACTGAGCGAGTTCCCCGCAGGGGCATTTGCTCCTGATTCCACGGCCACGCGCGGTGATCTCGCGGCAATCATCACCGGGTCCTACGTCGCGGTCGGCAGCCGCAATCACGGAAGTTCATTCGTCGACGTCGCCAGCGACGGGTGGTATGCCCGAGCGATCGGGACCGTCGAAGCTCTCAAGTTGATGAACGGCACATCGGCCGGGACGTTCGCGCCCGATGCCCCGGTCACAACTGAACAGGCAGTCGTTGCCCTGATGAGAGCAAGCGGATATGGATACGAGGCTTCCAGGTACGATCTTTGCGCACAGCCTCTGGACAAGGTTCCGAACCTGTTCCGCAACGCCGACGGCACGTGGAATTGGGAAGCGTTGGCAGCGGACACGAAGAAGAACGGCGGAGCGACCATCAACATGCGTTCCGGCCAGTCTCTCGGTGGCGTGGAGATGTACGCTATCTCTGCCCCCGTGGCCCCTGGAATGGTTGTCAATGGCTATCCGACTGGTGGCGACCTCAAGGCATATACGATGAAGAACGCCAAGTGGCTGCTGGACCGGACAGGGTATGCTCTTGGCACATGGTACTACAAGGGCAAGACGTATATCGACGTGAGCACGACGATCCCTTGGCGGAGCTATGCAGTCACGCTGGGCGAGGAATACGACCAGATCGCGATCTTTGACCTCGCCAACTTCGAGGAGATCCCTACCGGTGGCACCAGTGGCAAGTCCGGCAGGAAACCCAACATGAACCTCATCATCTCGGACTGGGCGCTGCCATACGTGGCGTTTGCCGCATCGAAGGGCTTCATCACGGCTGAGCAGGCCGCTGCCCCGAAGCACCAGCTCACGAGGGGCGAACTGGCCGATATGGTCGTCAAGATGCGTTTCCCGACCGTGGTCATCCTGCATACCAACGACTTCCATGGCAACCTGCTGGCCGTGACGGATGCCAACAAGAACAGCGTTGCGGGGGCAGCCCGCGAGGCCACCATCATCAATGGCGTCCGCAGCACGTTTGGCACAGACCATGTTCTGCTGGTCGACGCCGGCGACGCGATTCAGGGTGCCACAGTCGCCAACCTGTTCCAGGGTAAGAGCGTGACAGATGCTTACAACGCGATGGGCTACGACGTGGCAACACTCGGCAACCACGAGTGGGACTATGGTCAGCAGGTCCTGAAGGACCGGATCGCAGACGCCAAGTTTGACTACGTGAATGCGAACGTGACGGGCGTCAATCTCGGCTGGAAATCGAATGTCATCAAGAATGTGGCCGGGATCAACATCGGACTGTTCGGTGTCGTGACGACGGACCTTCCTATCATCGTAGCGCCGTCAAGCCTGACAGGAGTCGGAATCGCTGATCCTATAGCTACTGCCAAGAACCAAGTCATCGACCTGAAGGGGCAGGGGGCCCAGTACATCGTTGCTCTGAGCCACTGCGGATATGACAGCGGCGGCGCTCCGCTGGACCCTGCTATCGCTGCAGGTGCACCTGGCATCAACCTGATCATCGGTGGTCACTCCCACACCGTCCTGACGAAGGCGGCGATGGTTGGCAAGACCATGATCACCCAGACCGGCACAGCCGGTGCGTATGTCGGCAAAGAGGTCATCGATTTCACAACCTACCAAGGAAAGATCACCGGGCAGAGGGTCACCTATGAACTTGTACCAACTGTGACGACTGTCGCCGAAAACCCTGCTGTCAAGGCCATCGTCGACGGGTATAACAACCAGCTGAAGGACAAGCTGAGCGTCGTCGTCGGCAAGGCTCTCGTTGCGCTTGACGGCGAACGCGCGAACGTTCGTACGAAAGAAACCAACCTCGGCAATTACATCGCCGACTGGATGCGCATCTCCACGGGTGCGGATATCGCGTTCGAGAACGGCGGCAGCATTCGCGTCAGCGTTCCTGCCGGTGACATCACAGTTGGCAATATCGTTGCCGTGCTCCCGTTCGACAACCTGCTGGTCGTCCTGGAGATCAAGGGTTCCACCCTCAAGGAAGCTCTCGAGAACTCTGTCAGCGCGTATCCTGCGCAGCTGGGAGGGTTCCTTCAGGTGTCTGGATTCAGCTTCACGTTTGACCCGGCCAAGCCCAAGGGTTCGCGTGTCGTTAGCATGACCAAGGATGGCAAGCCCATGGACATGAACGCCACGTACAAGCTCTGCACTGCAGATTTCACCGCTGCCGGCGGTGATGGGTATGCCATGCTGAAGGGGGCCAAGGTCGTCTACATGTCCGGAGAATGGATGCGTGATGGTCTTGTTGCCTACGTCAAGGCACATCCAGAGATCAACCCGACCGTCGAGGGTCGAATCACCGTCGTCAAGCCGTAACACACTATCGACTGATTTGTCAGGGGGGGCCGGCAGTCGCCGGCCCCCTTGTGTTTGACCGTTGTTGCACATCTGTCGAAAGAGGAGACAATCCATCCATGAACACTGTGAAAACAATGACGCAAGAGCAGCAGGAACGTCTCCGATTGGCTCTAACTGCGGGTGGTGCCACCCTGGACCAGGAGCTGCCTGCGGGGGCGTCCTTCCTGAGCAGGAGCGAGGGTTCCGTCGTCACTGGCTATCGTAGCGGCAAGGTCCTGTTCCAGGGTGTGGACTGCGACAGGCAGGTTCGGCTCGCGGAAAGGATTCTGGTTCGCGCGGAACCGGCGAACAAGAGTCTCGAGTTCCCGATCGTCGGGGGAGACGAATCGGGCAAGGGAGACCTGTTCGGTCCACTTGTCGTTGCGGCGTTTGCCACTTGCGGCGAGTCAGAACGACGGGAGGTCGTGCGAGCCGGGGCACGAGACTGCAAGCTCATGACAGATGCGGAAGTGCGTACCGTCGCGACAAGACTGAACGGTATCGGCGTGTCGAGCATTCACATCCTTATGCCCCATGACTACAATGCACGGTATGTGCGCGTGCACAACGTGAACATCTTGCTCAACGAGGTCTATGCCGAGTTGCTGCTCGAATTGGCGACCGCATCGAAGGCTCACACGGTCATCCTGGACAAGTACGGAGGACGAGCGATGGCTCTTTGGAGGACTCCGCAGAGCTTCCGCTTCGTCGTAGAAACGCACGCAGAACGATATCCTGAAGTGGCTGCCGCTTCGGTTCTTGCCAGGAGCGCATTTCTTGACGGTCTCGAGCGTACTGCAAGAGACAATGGAATCGTCCGGCTGCCAAAGGGAGCTTCGATGGAAACGCAGGCGTTCATGCGGCGCCTGGCGTCAGACAAGGGCAAGGACGTGCTGCGGTCGGTCGCAAAGGTGAATTTCGCACCCGTGAAGGAGTGCCTCGATAGCCTGTTCTAGAGGGGGGTCAGTGATTGTCACCTGGTTGACAACGCTACCCGGCGACGTAGTATATATGCGGATTTCCGCAGTGAAACCTTCACACGAGGAGACGTCTTATGTTTGAACCCGTACTGCCTGCCGACAAGGTTGTCGAGCAGGAGGTGGCTACCATCCAATTCTGGGAAACCAGTCATGTCTTCGAGAAGTCGCTCGACCTGAGCAAAGACAAGGAGCGCTTCGTGTTTTTCGAAGGGCCACCGACCGCGAACGGCATCCCCGGCGTGCACCACGGCCTGGCCCGCGTTTTCAAGGACACGGTTCTAAGGTATAAGGCAGGTACAGGCTACTATGTCCCCCGCAAGGGCGGTTGGGACTGCCAGGGTCTGCCCGTGGAGATCGAGGTCGAGAAACGACTTCACATCAGCGGCAAGCAGCAGATCGAGGAATACGGCGTCGAAGCATTCGTTCGCGAGTGCAAGAGCAGTGTTTTTACGTATAAGGCGGAATGGGAGAAGATGACCAGCCGCATCGGTTTCTGGCTGGATACCGAACATGCGTATGCGACCTATACCAACGATTACATCGAATCGGTCTGGCATATCCTCAAGACCTTCTACGACAAGGGGTTGCTGTACCAGGGGCACAAGGTTGTGCCGTACTGTCCGCGCTGCGGGACCGCTCTCTCCATGCACGAAGTAGCGCAGGGTTATAGGAACGTCACCGATGAGACGGTCTTCGTCAAGTTCTCCCTGGCATCAGGTGGACTGGAGGGTGTCAAAGCGCTGGTCTGGACGACGACGCCTTGGACTTTGCCGAGCAACGTCGCGCTCGCGGTCAACCCGGGTGTGGAGTACTCGGTTGTCGAACTGGATGGTGAACGGTATCTTCTGGCTTCTGCACGGTTGGCTGCAGTGTTTGGTCATGATGCCGAACATGTGACACTCGTGCGCACCTATCTCGGAAGCGAGCTTTCAGGAATCCGATATGAGCGCCTCTATGACTATGCCAGTGTTGCGCCCGATGAAGAGGCGCGTGGGTGGCGCATCGTCATCGCAGACTTCGTGACGACGACGGACGGCACAGGCATCGTCCATCTTGCTCCTGCGTTTGGCGAAGACGACCTCAACGTCGGACTGAAAGAGGGACTTCCGTTTGTCCAGCTTGTAGACCTTGCAGGCAGATTCACGTCTGAAGTGACGCCGTGGGCCGGCAAGGACGCCAAGGGGAGCGACCCGGATATCCGGCGTCAGCTCAAAGCCGACGGGAGACTGTTCAAGACGGAGAGGATCGAACATGACTATCCGTTCTGCTGGCGATGTGATACACCTCTTCTCTACTACGCCAAGGACTCGTGGTTCGTCCGCACGACGGAGTTCAAGGACCACATGGTTGCGAACAATCAGGAGATCACCTGGTACCCGGACCACATCAAGGACGGGCGATTTGGCAACTGGCTGGAGAACATCAAGGACTGGGCGCTGTCCCGCGAACGTTACTGGGGGACTCCATTGCCCATCTGGGTCTGCGATTCCTGTGGACACCAGCACGCGGTAGGTTCGATCGCTGAACTCAACGAGATGGCTGTCAACCCGGATCCCGAGGTTGAGCTGCATCGCCCCTACGTGGACAAGATCGAACTGCGGTGTCCGGTGTGCGGTGGCGCCATGCACCGTGTCCCGGAAGTCATCGACGTCTGGTTCGACTCCGGTTCGATGCCATATGCACAGTGGCACTATCCATTCGAGAACCAGGGCGAGTTCGCGAAGATGTATCCAGCGGACTTCATCTCAGAAGGAATAGATCAGACGCGTGGGTGGTTCTACACGCTTCACGCTATCTCCACGGCTCTCAACGACAAGCCCGCGTTCAAGCGTTGCATGGTACTCGAACTGGTGCTGGACGAGAAGGGCCACAAGATGAGCAAGCATGTCGGCAATGTCATCGACCCTTGGAGTATTCTCGACAAGCAGGGGGCAGATGCGTTCCGATGGTCTCTGTATGCGAGCGCTCCACCCTGGTACCCGAGACGGTTTGGGCCGAGCGTCGTTGCCGATGCCCTCAAGAATTTCATCATACCACTTCGCAACGTCTACAGTTTCTTTGTGCTGTACGCCAATATCGACCACTTTGATCCGCACGCTGCTCAGCTGCAATTCGGCCAGCGGCCAGAACTGGACCGGTGGCTTCTGAGTCGGTTCCAGGTGCTCGTCCGGGAAGTGCGTGCAGATATGGAGGCCTACGATATCAACCCGGCGACGAAGCGCATCCAGGCTTTCGTCGAGGAGCTGAGCAACTGGTACGTGCGCCTGAGCAGGCGGCGTTTCTGGAGAAGCGAAAACGATACTGACAAGCTGTCGGCGTACCAGACGCTCTACAGGGTCCTGGTAGATCTTGCCAGACTGCTGACGCCGTTCACGCCCTTCATGTCGGAGGAGATCTACCAGAACCTCGTCCGGTCGGGCGATGTCGAGTCCCCGCTTTCTGTACACTTCCTCGACCTGCCCGAGGTTGACGAGTCCATGTTCGACCCGCAGCTTACGAGCGCGATGCAGGTGATCATGGATGTCGTGTCGCTGGGAAGGTCAGCCAGAAAACAGGCGGGCGTCAAGACCAGGCAGCCGCTCAGTGCGGTGACAGTCTACGTCCACGACGCGCAGGCTCACAGAGCGCTGGTTTCCCATGCCGAAATCATCCGCGAGGAGCTGAACGTCAAGTCCATCGCTGAAGCAACTCACGCCGCGGACATAGCCGAGTTCGCGCTCCGACCCAACCTGCCTGTCCTCGGCAGGAGGGCTGGAACATCGATCCCAGCCATCCAGAAGGCACTGGCCGCAGATCCAGAGAGAGTCTATGCTGAGCTTGAGAGCACTGGTCAGGCTTCAGTGGAACTGGACGGAACGGCATTCCTGCTGACGAAGGATGACGTCATCAGCACGGTTTCCGGGAAAGGCGGACTGTTCGCAGCGTCGGCGGCAAACGTTGTCGTGGCGGTCGATGCTGCGGTCACACCGGAGTTGCGAGCTGAGTGGTATGTGCGAGAGGTCGAACACTTTGTTCAGGGGCAGCGCAAGGACAAAGGCTACCAGGTGACGGATCGCGTACGCCTTGCTCTGACGTGTACCGATGCAGCAGTGACGGCGGCGCTCACCGCTGCGGTGCAGGACGTAGCCCAGGAAGTCCTTGCAAACGAAGTGACGGTAGTCACCGGCGCGGTCGAGGACGGCGCCCTGGCCCTGGAGCTTGAAGGATGGAAAGTAGCCTGCCGACTGGAACGGTAAGAGCGCTGCGGCAGGTGCAGCACGTTTGCATTCCCGGCGGGGTTCCCTGTCTTCAGCAGGAACTCTGCCGGGAATCTGTTTTCATCGAGAACAACTCGGTAATGGTTGGCAGGTCACCACACACTCGGCACGCATGGTCGCGTTCAAGCGGCACGAGGTCGAAGCGATTGTCCTCTCCGTCCACGAGCAGCATTTTTCCGGCCAGCCAGTCTCCGCACCCGACAATATACTTGAGCACGTTCTGCGCGACGATGGATCCGATGATGCCGGGAGTGCTGCCGAGAATGCCGCGGGCTCTCTCCTCACGTGCCATGGCAGTAGTAGGAGACTTGGGGTAGAGGCAGCGGAAGCAGGCCGTTTTTCGCGGGATGACCGTGAATGCCATTCCGTGGAGGTTGCTGACCGCACCGACGAACAGCGGCTTGTCAAAAAGGACAGCAGCGTCGGAAACGAGATATCGCGTACTGTAGTTGTCTGTGGCGTCGACGATCATGTCGTAGGCGCTAAAGAGAGCATAGGCGTTGTCTGGGTCCAGCTGGCTTGGATAGGCCTCGACACGTACTTCCGGGTTTAGAGCCGCCAACCGTTCCTTTGTGACAAGAGCCTTAGGTTGACCGATGTCTCCGGTGACATAGAGCATTTGCCGGTTCAGGTTGGACAGGCTCACGGTGTCTCCATCGACCACTCCCAGCGTACCCACGCCGGCCGCAGCCAGGCACAGAAGGATCGGGGAGCCGAGTCCTCCGGCTCCCACGACCAGAACAGACGCTCTTGACAGCTTCTTCTGTCCCCGAGGGCCAACCTGTTTCATCCATAGCTGACGTTCGTAGCGACTCCCGGCGGGGACCCCGCAGGACGAAGCGCGTACCTGTTTCGATGAAGTCATGTCGCTGCCTCCTCTGGCACGAACAGTGCATGCAGTCCGAACGGTAGCGCCCAGGGAAGCCATGCGCGGGCTTGTTCGGTCATTGTCGCAGCGTCCAGAATCAAAACAAATGAGCGTTTCGCCAGGACATCGAGCACGATTGAGAGCAGCCAGCCTTCTCCTTCTGGACCGTCCGCAGCAGCGGGAACAAGAACCGGAGCGCCGGGGAGACAGTTGTCGGATGACCACGCGACAAATGGACCGGTCATCAAGTCGGAACGCCACAGCCGGTCGATTGGCTCGCCCGTTCTCGTCGGTCCTGCTGCGAAGAGGATGGTATGCGGGCGCATCGAAAACCTGGCGTCTATGATGCAGAACTCTCCCGGCGGGCACTTCAGCGGCGAGCAAAGGACTCGCTTGTGCTCCAGGTCAATGACCAGCCGGGTCGCCAGCGGAGCGGGAAAGTCGCCTGCAGGAACCTCTCCATGGTCGAAAGCCAGAGAGTCGAGAATACTCGGATCCGCGTAGGCGGCGAGATCGACGAGGATCTGATCTCCATCGTCCCAGGCATTGATGTGGTGGAGTGCGAACAGTGGGCGCGTGGAGAGCGTCGCTTTCAGCGCACCTGTCCTCCGATCGACGACCAGGATTCTACTCCCCCGCCCTGCATCCCAGACATAGTTGCGCAGGTATAGACGTCTGGATGAGCTCAGGGAGCGAGGATATGCCGTGAACGGACCTTCGACGAGAACGACCCATCGTTGCGTTACGCTGAAGGAGTGCATGTATCCAAGGCGCGAAGACGGGAGAGTACACAAACGTCGTGTCGTTCCTTCAGGACTGGTGACGGCAATGACATATCCCGCAGGATTCCCGTTGCAGAGCGACAGGTCGAAACGCTCTCCGGTGAGCCGGTCAAAGACGGGGTGTGGCGAGGACGCGCAGCATCTGTTCAGATGAGTCCATCGCCTTGTGCGGATTGTCGCCAGCGTCGCGGGATCGATCAAGATCCTCTGTGGTGTGTCGCCGAGAGCCTCCAGCTCGTTTCTCCAACTCGTGATGTTCATGTTGGCATTGTCGCTCGTGAGATGCCTGCCCCGGTGGATGGATTGGGAATCGAAACCACCAGCCGGCACGGCGTCTTCCGTCAGGGCTCGGCGATACCAGGAACTCGCAAGGAAGCGGTTGCTGCAGGTGACCCCATGTGGTCCAAAGCTCACTGATGCGAGGAGGGCGAAGCCATCCAGCCAGTGTCCAACAGAGTGACCCCCGATCTGGAACCTGCCGGGGCCGATTCTGTACATCGTGCCGATGAGGTCGGGAGGGACAATTCCCGTGACGCTGAGGGGTACACTGGAGACTTCATCGAGAAGCGAAGCAAAGCCGATGCCGTATCTGGGGGCAAATCCCGGGTTCACGGCTGCACTCCAGCATCGAGAACTGTATGGGCCGATGATAGTTCCAGCATCTGCACAATGCTGGCGGAGAGGGTGGGATTTGAACCCACGAACGAGGGAACCCCGTCACCTGCTTTCGAGGCAGGCGCTTTCAACCGCTCAGCCACCTCTCCGTTTGGACCTGATACGTGCAAAGAACTGTTGCAGGACAACCTCGGCATCAGCGCGCAACAAACCAGAAACCACCTCCGGAGCATATCCAAAGATAGGCCGCGTAAGCATATTGCCATTGCTGCCCACTGCTCCATTGTCGAAATCGTACGCTGCGAAGACCACCCGCTGTACCCTCGCAAGAGCTATTGCGGCAGCACACATCGGACACGGCTCAAGAGTAACATACAGGGCGCATCCGTCCAGCCGCCAATCTTGGAGACGCTCGGCACTGGAGCGCAACGCAAGCATCTCGGCATGTGCCGTCGGGTCTTTGGCGCTCTCTCGCATGTTATGTGCAGAAGCAAGCAATTCACCAGCCCTCGCAACAACGCATCCCACAGGGATCTCTCCTTCATCAAGAGCACGCCTGGCCTCATCAAGAGCAAGGAGCATGCAATCAACATCTGTGAGAGCCATGTCAGGACTGGTGCGCCCGACAGGAATCGAACCTGTAACCTACGGTTCCGTAGACCGTCACTCTATCCAGTTGAGCTACGGGCGCACAACGTTGATTGTATTCCATTTCCCCCGGTTGGCAAGAAGAACAGTGAGGATTGCTGAGCAACGTGGCAGTAGTGACGCACACAAATCTGTTATAATCTAGCCGGCGATGGAAACAAGAGCTGAGGTCTGTGTCATAGGTGGTGGTGCTGCCGGCATGCTGGCGGCATTGTCTGCTGCAAGGCACCTCAAAGCCTCTGGCCATGATGGCTCAGTCCTCATCCTCGAACGGAATCGGGTGCTCGGCAGGAAGCTGACGATCACGGGCAAGGGCAGGGCAAACGTGACAAATGCGCGTTCAGTCGGCGAGTTTGTCCAGGCCTTCGGCTCTTCCGGCCGATTCCTCTACCCGGCGTTCGATTCCTTTTTCTCGGATGACCTTGTCGCCCTCTTCGCCGAAGCCGGCCTGCAACTCAAGACCGAGCGGGGTGGCCGAGTGTTCCCTGTGACGGATAAGGCGCAGGACGTCGTCCAGGCTCTCGGGCTGCTTCTCGTGCGAAATGGCGTCGATGTTCGCTACTCGGCTCGCGTCCGAAGCATGGATTCTGGGTCCGGCGACTGGAAGATTGGTCTGGAGTCTGGTGGGTCCGTCCGCTGCCGGGCGGTGGTCGTGGCCACGGGTGGAAAATCCTACCCTGGTACAGGGTCGACAGGAGACGGCTATGAGCTTCTTGAGCGCGTGGGCCATCACCCCGGTCGCCTGCTTCCTGGCCTGGTTTCCCTGCACTGTCCCGAGAAGTGGTTGAGAGAACTTGCGGGGACCTCGCTCGAAGGCGTCGCTGTCGAGGCATGGGTTGGTCCTCAGCTGCTGGCTCGAAGGCAGGGAGAAGTCATGATAACGGACCGAGGGATCGGAGGGCCAGCCGTCCTGTCGCTGAGTCTGGCCGTCACACCGGCTCTTGCCGAGAGCAAGGCTGTCCTTCTGTGCATGGACCTGCGGCCCGAGAAGACGTTGGATCAGGAGCTTCACGACATCGAGGCTTGCGGAAATGCCGATGAGATCCTGGTGCATGTCTCGAGGTTCCTTCCGAGGCGGATGGCTCTTGAGCTGATGCGCGTGTGGGGCATCGAAGTAAAGGGCAGAACGCCATTGCCGAAGAAAACACTTGCTGTGGTGGCCAGATCAATCAAGGGCGTGGAGCTGAGATGCACAGGTGCCGACCCTCTTGCCTCCGCGATCATCACGCAGGGGGGTGTTGCTCTACGGGAGGTCGACCCGCGATCCATGGGATCGAGACTCGTCCCCGGATTGTTCATTGCCGGCGAGCTCCTGGACCTGCAGGCTGTCACCGGTGGCTACAATTTGCAGGCAGCTTTCTCGACCGGATTTCTGGCCGGAAGGTGTGCAGCCGAATACGTTGCCAAATCACCAAATGACAGTAGACTTTAGGGGTTGAAGAGGTGACAACGACATGGCTGAAATCGGAACGACCAAGATAAAGCGTGGTTTGGCAGAGATGTTCAAGGGTGGCGTCATTATGGACGTCACGACGGTCGACCAGGCGAAGATTGCCGAAGAAGCCGGTGCAGTGTCAGTGATGGCACTCGAACGGATTCCGGCCGATATTCGCAGGGAAGGCGGCGTCGCAAGGTCGGCTGACCCGGGACTTGTCGAGCAGATCATGGTCGCCGTCTCGATTCCCGTCATGGCCAAGGTACGAATCGGGCACATTGCCGAAGCGCGGATACTGGAATATATGGGCGTCGACTTTATTGATGAGAGCGAAGTGCTGACTCCCGCCGACGTCACCTATCATATCGACAAGTGGCAGTTCAAGATCCCCTTCGTATGTGGAGCGCGCAATCTCGGCGAGGCGTTGCGGCGTATCAGCGAGGGAGCTGCGATGATCAGGACGAAAGGCGAGCCGGGCACCGGAGATGTCTCTGAGGCGGTCACCCACATGCGAGTGATCATGAACGAGGTTCGCAAGGTGCAATCGATGCTTGAGGATGAACTCGTGGTCGAGGCGAAGGACCTTGGGGTCAATGTTGAGCTACTGCGCGAAGTGCGTACGCTGGGACGTCTTCCCGTGGTCAACTTTGCAGCGGGAGGCATTGCTACCCCGGCCGACGCGGCACTCATGATGACGCTTGGAGCCGATGGTGTTTTTGTGGGTTCTGGCATTTTCAAGAGTTCGGATCCGCTTCCGAGAGCAAAAGCCATCGTGGCGGCAACGACCTTCTGGGAAGATCCCAAGGTGCTCTTCGAGGTAAGCAAGGGCTTGAAGGAAGGTATGTCAGGCATCGACGCGCGCACGCTCGTCGAGCTGGATAAGATGCAGGTGAGGGGCAACTAAACGTGGTCATCGGCGTCCTCGCTCTTCAGGGCGACTTTCGAGAACACGCCAGGATGGTGCGGTTCCTTGGCGTGGAGGTCCGCCTCGTTCGTCTCCCTGAGGAAGTCGAATTGGTGGATGGGCTGATCATCCCGGGAGGCGAAAGCACGACCATGGGGAAGCTCATGGTCAAGTACGGAGTGGATCGAGCTATCGTCGACCGCTTCAATGCGGGGAGACTGGCGATCTATGGCACGTGTGCAGGAATGATCGTCTTGGCTCGGGAGATTGAGGGAAGCCAGGCGCAGCCTCATCTGGGACTTCTGGATGTGACTGTCCAGCGGAATGCGTTTGGACGTCAGAAGGAGTCCAGCGAGGAAGATCTGGAAATCGAAGGGCTGGATACACCATTACATGCGCTGTTTATTCGGGCGCCGGTGATCATCCGGACAGGACCTTCTGTAAACGTATTGGCAAGGGTAGCACAGGGGCCGGTCTATGTGCAGCAGGGAAGGCTCCTTGCTTCTTCGTTCCATCCGGAGCTTGGAAGCGATACAAGGGTACATGAACATTTTCTGCAATTGGCAGGGCAGAGCTCAAATCAGGAGGTCTAGATGTCCGGGCATTCCAAGTGGCACAATATTCAGGCCAAGAAGGGCGTAGAAGACGCCAAGCGCGGTCGTGCTTTCACCAAGATCACTCGTGAGATCATTATCGCGGCGAAGGCAGGCGGCGGGAGCACTGACACGAACACGCGGCTGAGGGCGGCCGTAGAAAAGGCCAAGTCAGCGGGTATGCCCAATGACAACGTCAAGAAGGCAATCATGCGCGGAACCGGAGAGATGGAGGGTGTCAGCTACGAGGAGACCACGTACGAAGGTTACGGTCCCAATGGCACTGCATTCATCATCCAGGCCTCGACTGACAACAAGAACCGCACGACGTCGGAAATCAGGAGGATCCTCTCTCAGCACGGTGGCGCGATGGGCGAGAACGGATCTGTCAGCTGGGGCTTCGAGCGGAAGGGTTCGCTGGAAATCGATCCAGCTGACAAGGGATACGACGATCTGTTCATGATTGCAGTGGACAGCGGCGCAGAGGACCTCAAGCAGGACGAGGAGACGACGACCGTCGTCACCGGACCTGAGGATGTCTACAAGGTGCGTCAGGCCCTCGAGGCTGCCGGGATTGTCGTGAAGTCCGCGTCTCTCACCATGATTCCCAAGACTCTTGTTGCCGTCGCCATTGACGATGCGCGAAAAATCGCACGGCTGGAGGAAGCGCTGGACGAGCACGATGACGTCAGCGACTACTTCTCCAACTATGAGATGAGCGACGAGATCATCAAGCTGCTGGAGCAGGAAAGCTAGAGACTTTATGCTTACTCTGGGAATCGATCCCGGACTGGCACGCATCGGCTACGGTGTCGTCTCGTCGGACGGCGACACCGTAGCCCTTCTCGACTATGGGTGTCTGGAGACCCATCCTGGCACGCCGTATCCAGACAGGCTCAAGTACATCTACGACAGCGTTCGCCGACTCGTCCGCAGGTACAAGCCAGATGCGGTGGCCCTCGAGTCCCTGTTCTTTTTTCGAAACGCCCGGACGGTCATGAAGGTCAGTGAGGCGCGCGGAGTCATCGTCCTTGCCATCGGCACATGTCACGTTCCTGCGTTCGAGTATACCCCTCAGCAGGTGAAGCAGGCCGTCTCATCATATGGCATGGAGAGCAAGAAGAACGTCGAGATTGCCGTGCGCCAGATTTTTGGTGTCGAGGAGCACATTTCACCTGATGATACAGCGGACGCCATTGCTATCGCCCTCTGCCATACGTTCACGGGGGCCTATCGCGAGGTAGTTCTGGCGGAGGAGACCGATGATTGCACTGATTAGGGGGACCGTATATCGCAGACTGGATTCCGCCGTCATCGTTCTTGTCGGCGACATCGGGTATGAGGTACGGGTGGTGGACCCCGCCATGTTTGAGGTTGGGGAAGAGGTCGAACTGCGGACATACCATGTCGTCAAGGAAGACCGGCAGGAGCTCTACGGTTTTGTTGAACCGCTGGACTATGAAGTTTTCGCCGACCTGGTCGAGCATGTTCCGGGCGTAGGCGCCAAAACCGCCCTGAGCCTTCTGCGTGCTGTACCTGCATCTCGCCTCATCGAAGCCGTGCGGGAACAGAGTGTTGGGTTACTCACTTCCGCGCCCGGCGTAGGGAAGAAGAATGCCGAGCGCATCCTCATCGAGTTGCGTCCGATCGTCAATCGCAAGTATGCTGAGCTTCTGTCTGTGGAGGGAATGACAGGAACCGAACCCACCGTATTGGCAGAGGTGGAGATGGCGCTCCGGTCTCTCGGATATTCACAACGAGAGATCAGTGGGTCTCTCCGGGAGCTTGGCGCTACGAAGGACCGTTCAGCCGAGGAACTCGTGAGTGATGCCTTGCAGCATCTTTCGAGGAAATAGGATATGGCTGCCGGCGAGGAGAAGCGTGTACGTCGGAAAGCAACTGTTGCTCAAGCCCCACTGCCGTCCGGGAAGCCCGAGGGTGATGCGGTGGGTTCGACGTTGCGGCCACGACGTCTGGAGGATTTCATAGGACAAGAGCAGCTGCGGCGCAACCTGGCCATTTTCATCAAGGCCGCACTCAGCCGCAACGAGCCGCTGGACCACTGCCTGCTCTACGGTCCTCCGGGTCTGGGCAAGACGACACTCTCGCAGATCATTGCCGCGGAGCTTGGTGTGCGGTTCAAGTTCACGAGCGGACCGGCACTTACACGGGCGGGTGATCTTGCCAGCATTCTGGCATCGCTCAGGGACAGGGATGTGCTGTTCATCGACGAGATTCATCGTCTGCCCCCCGCGGTGGAAGAGAGTCTCTATTCTGCAATGGAGGATTTTCAACTGCCCATCATTCTTGGGAAGGGGCCAAGCGCCAAGACACTGACGATACGTCTCAAGCCGTTCACACTCGTAGGAGCGACCACCCGATTTGGCATGTTGTCCGCCCCTCTTCGCGACAGGTTTGGCATCGTCATGCGCATGGATCCATACAATGAGGAGGAACTGGCCCAGATCATTGCCAATGCCGCCTGCCGGCTTGAGACGTCTGTCGAGCCGGCTGCTGCCAGACGCATTGCCGGTCGCTCACGCGGCATTCCTCGCATAGCACTTCGGAACCTGAAACGCATCAGAGACTACTTGGCATACGCGGGGGCTTCCGTCGTCGATGTCAAGCTGGTCGACGAGGCTTTCTCACGGCTCAACATCGACAAGTATGGCCTGCTGGACATCGATCGGCGGCTCCTTGGCGCGATCGATGAAAAGTTCAGAGGCGGCCCAGTGGGACTCGACAGCCTGGCTTCTGCCATCAGTGAAGACCCGGATACGGTGTCCGTCGTGATCGAGCCGTATCTGGTGCAGTTGAACTTCATCGCGCGGACATCGCAGGGACGCGTCATAACGGACCTGGGCCGGCGATATCTGAAGGGTCATGATAGTGCCTCGAGCGGCGGGGACGATGTGCTGTTCTGACGTCTGCGAAGGCTCTGACCCCGTATTGCATCATCTAAGTATCCCCTTCATCGTACGAATTAAGATGATGCAACGCGGACCCTTGATAATGTGCGGGAAGCCGGTATAATCAATAAGAGCCCGTGCAATAGTACGGGTTTGTCAGATTCCAAAGCACGGAGAGATGGCCGAGTGGCTGAAGGCACTCGCCTGCTAAGCGAGTGGGTGGCTAATACCGCCTCCCGGGTCCAAATCCCGGTCTCTCCGCCATTCTGGTTTTGAAGGCGCGCCACCATGCTTCTTGCCATTGATGTCGGGAACACCAACATAGTCTGTGGCCTGTTCGATGGTACTGTCCTGCGCGATAGTTGGCGCCTGACGACTGACCGGGGCAAGACTGCCGATGAATACAGCGTGTTCATCCGCAGTCTATTTCAGTTTTCCGATGTCCAGCCGGGGGACGTAGAGTCTGTTGTTCTAGCTTCTGTTGTCCCACCGCTCACGCCAATCATGCGGCGCCTCGTCGATCGCATGTTTCATCTCCGACCCCTCGTGGTCTCGACAGCACTCAATACCAATATCGCATGGGAGGTCGAGTCCCCGTTGGAGATGGGGGCCGACCGTATTGCTGATTGTGTCGGCGGGTATATGAAATACGGGGGGCCCTGCATCATCATTGACCTCGGGACCGCGACGACGTTCAACTTTGTGAGCGGCGATGGAAGGTACCTTGGGGGCTCCATAGCGCCCGGCCTTCTCAACTCGAGCGAAACCCTGTTCACCAAGACCGCCAAGTTGCCCCGTATTGAGCTTGAACGCCCGGCAACGAGCCTTGGAATCGACACGATCACGCAGATGCAGGTTGGCGTTGTCTGGGGTGCGGTATTCATGGTCGACGGCATGATTCAGCGCATCCGCCAGGACACGGGTTGTCCAGACGCCAGAGTAATCCTGACAGGCGGGCTGTCGGGTGTAGTGGTTCCTGGCTTGCGGACCCCCTGTGTGCATGATCTGAATCTCACCCTCGATGGCTTGCGAATCCTCTTTGAGCTGAACAGGGGCAGGACTGAGTGAACATTGGGCCGCTGAAGCTTGATGGGCGTTCCTTTCTTGCGCCCCTTGCAGGGTATGGCGATTCCCCCTTTCGCATTCTATGCCGGCGCTATGGCGCAGCCATGGTCTACACAGAGATGGTCTCGTCCCTTGGCATCAAGTTCAGCAATGTCAAGACGTTCGGGATGCTGGTGTTCGATCCTGTCGAGCGCCCTGTCGACTGTCAGATGTTTGGGGCTCGGCCTGATGCAATGGCACAAGCTGCAGAAGTTCTGGCGAAGGCCGGGGTCGATGCCATCGACATCAACATGGGATGTCCCGAGCCAAAGATCGTGAAGACCGGTGCCGGATCGGCGCTCCTGAGGGATCTTCCGCTTATCGATGCAATCACGTCCGCGGTTGTACGGGCGACGCGGCTGCCAGTGACGGTGAAAATACGCAAGGGATTCCTCCTCGACGACAATGTTGCCGAAGAAATCCTGGCAATTTGCGAGAAGAACGGCGTAGCAGCCCTTGCCATTCACGGCAGTACTGCCGTGCAGGGACGCTCGGGCTCGAAGGACTGGGATGTCATCGCTGCGGCAAAGGCAAAGGCGACTATACCAATCATTGCGAACGGAGGCGTCAAGAAGGCTGAGGACGCAAAGAGGTTTCTCGACTACACTGGAGCTGACTACGTGATGATAGGAAGGGCGGCTCTCGGGAATCCGTGGGTCTTCGAGCAGATTAACGATGTCTTGGGTGGCAGGAGTCCTCGCGAGCCTGGCGTTGACGAGCGGTTCAGGGTCATGCAGGAGCATGTCGACCGCGAGGTCGCTCTCAAGGGTGAGGTCATCGGAGTCAAGGAGATGCGCAAGCACCTCGCCTTCTACTTCAGGGGCTTCCCTGAGGCGGCGACGTATCGAGGGCGCATCAACCAGGTGAAGGAAGCAGACCAGCTGAAGAAGCTGCTGAATGAGTACGGTGCGCTGTGCACGAGTGCCAGCGAGGAGGTTCGCCATGATGCATGACGAAGAAGAGCATTTCGACGAAGAGATTGAACTTACCAATGTACGTGAAGATGAGGAAGAGAAGCTGTACATCAGCCCCTCTCAGCACAAGAAGATGCTTGAGGAGCTCAACAGGCTGAAGACCAAGGAGCGCCTTCGCATCGCAGAGCGCATCAAGGACGCCAAAGGGTTCGGCGATCTGTCGGAAAATGCCGAGTACGAAGAGGCCAAGAAGGAGCAGGCGTTCATCGAGGGGACCATCATGGACGTCGAGCGTCAGCTCGAGCGCTCCGTGGTCGTCGAACCAGACGATACGGGCACAGGCGAAGTTCACATGGGCTGCAAGGTCCAGGTACTCGACATCGAGACTGCCAAGACTCGCTGGTTCACCATCGTCGGCAATCTTGAAGCCGATCCAATGGAAGGTCACATTTCCATTGACAGTCCGGTGGGCAAGGCCCTCGTAGGGAAGCGCGAGAAGGAGACCGTTGCTGTGCGTATCCCCAAGGGTCGCGTCTCATACAAGATTCTGTCCATCGAAAAGGTATAGTCGTGCTGGAACTCAACGAGGTCGAGCAAAGCCGCAGGGACAAGATCGGGGAACTTCGCCAACAGGGAATCGATCCGTTTGGCCACCGTTTTGGGGATGCACTTGCGACGGCCTACATCGCGGAGCACTTTGATGAGCTGGGAGACAGAACGGTTCGTGCCAGAGGGCGCGTCATGGCCGTTCGTGGCCATGGGAAGGCGTGTTTCCTCGTCTTGGCGGACATGTCCGGGCGGATCCAGCTGTATGTGCGCTCTGACGACCTCAAAGAGCCTTCCTATGACTGGTTCAAGAAGTATGTCGATTCCGGTGACATCATTGGGGTCGAAGGAACACTGTTCGTAACGAAGACGGGAGAGAAGACCATCGCCGTCGCAAGACTGTGGGTTCTGTCGAAGGCGATCCGTACGTTGCCCGAGAAGTTTCATGGCCTCACGGATGTCGAAATCCGTTATCGTCAGCGCTACGTCGATCTCATGGTCAACCCCGAGGTTCGAGACGCTTTTGAGAAGAGGTCCCACGTAGTCTCGCATATCCGGACATACCTGACCGAGCGAGGATATCTTGAGGTCGAGACACCGATGCTCCAGCCAATCGCGGGTGGTGCAACTGCGCGACCGTTCGTGACGCATCACAATGCGCTTGATCAGGACTTGTTCCTGCGCATCGCTCCGGAATTGTACCTGAAGCGGCTTCTGGTCGGCGGTTTCGAGAAGGTCTTCGAGATCAACCGCAGTTTCAGGAACGAGGGCATCGATACGGTTCACAACCCGGAGTTCACGATGATGGAACTGTACGAAGCCTATTCGGACCTTGGTGGCATGATGAGCCTGACCGAGAACCTCATCCTTGACCTGGTGGAGAAGGTCACGGGTGTGTCGCAGGTGCACATGGGCGAGCGGTTGATCAACTTCATCGGGCCATTTGCCCGGACGACGTTCGACGAGGCCATGCAGAAGTACGCGGGTGTTGGTCTGGAGGAGCTGCGCGATGATGGGCTGGCGCGTCGCAAGATCGCTGAGTTCGGCATCCACATGGACAAGTCGTTCGACTATGCCAATGTCGTCAACGAGGTCTTTGACAAGATGGTCGAGCCCAACTTCGTCGATCCGACATTTGTGCATGACTATCCTGTGGAAATCTCGCCGCTTGCCAAGCGCATGGCGGATCAGCCGCAGAGAGTTCAGCGCTTCGAGCTTTTTGCCGACGGGATGGAGCTTGCCAACGCCTTCACCGAACTCAACGACCCTGTGGACCAGGAAGAAAGGTTTGCGCAGCAGGCTGCCGCGAAAGCCGGGGGCGATGACGAAAGCCAGTCCATGGATTTCGACTACGTGCGTGCCCTGCAGTACGGCATGCCGCCTGCGGGTGGGCTGGGCATCGGCATCGACAGGCTTGTCATGCTTCTGCTCGGCGTGGAGTCTATCCGTGAGGTTATCCTGTTCCCTCAGCTGAAGAGAAGGGAGTCACAGGACTGACGTTCTTGACTTGACATAGGAGGGCACGATGGCGAAGCCCCAGGTTCAGTACAGGTGCAGCGAGTGTGGACATATCAGCGTCTCGAGACTCGGAAAGTGCCCCGAGTGCGGCTCCTGGGGCTCACTTGTTGAGCATTTGCCCGACGTCGAGGTCACGGAGCGGCCGGCCTCGAGAGTGCCGATTTCCGGGGTACTGCCCGCCGAGGCGGATCTGGAAGTCGCATCGGAGAATGTCCAGCCTGAGCAGCGCATGGTGACAGATATCGGACCATGGGACGAAGTATTGGGAGGTGGCCTGGTGGTCGGCTCTGCCATCCTTGTGGGAGGGGAACCTGGCATCGGGAAGTCGACACTTGTCCTGCAGGCGGCAACTGCTCTGGGACGACACGGAAAGGTACTCTACGTGAGCGGTGAGGAGTCTCGCTCTCAAATCCTCGGGCGCGTTCGGCGGCTGCGACTGGACCCGAAGAACCTTCTCCTTGCTACCACCAATTCGCTTGCTGATGCGCTGGCCATGGCTGATCGAGCCAGGCCGGTGGCGCTTGTCATGGACTCGCTGCAGTCGTTTTCGACGGAGGAGGATTTCTTCGGATCCGGTACGCCGGCTCAACTGAAGACGACTGCTGCTGCCATCGCCGGGTTCTCCAAGAAGTCTGGAGTGGCAGCGCTGATCATTGGGCACGTGACCAAGGACGGGACGATTGCGGGTCCCAAGTACGTCGAGCATCTGGTCGACGCCGTCCTCTACATGGAGGGAGACCGATTTGGTGCGTACCGACTGCTGAGGTCGGGGAAGAACCGCTACGGTAGGAGCGGGGAGACCGGGTTCTTCGAGATGACGTCGTCAGGGCTCGTACCCATTTCGGATCCGTCGAGCGCGTTCGTGACCGACGTACACAACCTGCAGTCGGGGTCTGTGGTGGTCCCTGCAGCCCAGGGGAGTTTTGCTGTGCTCGTTGAAGTCCAGTCTCTGGCTGCTACCAGCTACCTGCCTTCCCCGCGCCGCATTGCGACCGGACTGGACTATGGCAGGCTCATGATCGCGCTGGCAGTGATCGAACGCAGGGCGGGCACGAGCGCTGGAGGCAGAGACGTGTATGTCAATATCTCGGGTGATTTTTCGGTTGAGGATCGAGGTATCGATCTTGGTGTCGTCCTGTCGCTGTACAGTGCTATACGCAACGTGGCAGTACGTGACGGGGTCATGCCGATCGCAGAGGTCGGTCTCGCAGGAGACCTGCGCCCCGTGTTCAACTTGCACCGGCGCATCGAGCTGGGGGCACGCATGGGGTTCAAAGAGTTCATCGTGAGCGATAAGGTTCGCGACGACCTTTCGGACCTCCATGGTCTCACGATTCATCGAAAACGCTATGTGAGTGAGGCGATTGCCGCCAGTTTCCCACGAGTCTCCGATGCCGGAGGCGAGTCACAGTGAAGGCTGTCAGAGCTCATCGGCTGAGTCTTGCCGCCATTGTCGTGGCGGCTGGAAGCAGTACGCGGTTTGGAGGGGACAAGCTTCTCGCTCCTTTCGCAGGGAAACCGCTGATCTGCACTACTCTGGAAGCGGTGTGCCAGGCGCCCGTGCGCCGACTGGTTCTGGTCTGCAGACTGCAGGACCGTGCGAAGATGGAGAAGTGCGTTACCCAGGCAGCTCTTCCGCGCCGCGTGCACGTTTTTTTGGCGAGCGGAGGTCCAACGCGAGCCGAAAGCGTTCTTTGCGGCCTCAAGACGCTTCTAGACAATGGTGCTTCCGATCAGGACTGGGTTCTGGTTCATGATGGCGCCCGCCCGCTGGTCTGCCGAGCACTTCTGAAGAGACTGCTCGCGGCAAGGGATACGGGAGACATTGTCGTACCCGTGATTCCGGTGGCCGACTCATTGCGGCGAACGTCGGCAGGCGGGACAGAGATACTGGACAGAAGCGGGGTCGTTGCCGTTCAGACACCTCAGTTCTGCCGAGTGGCGACTCTCCGGTCTGCGTATCTCAGCTGTGCGAATCACGCATTGTTTGGTGACGAGGCGGCGCTGATCGAGTCAGCCGGTGGTCAGGTTGTGACTGTCGAAGGCGACGCCCGGAACATCAAGGTGACCGTGCCAAGGGATGCTGAGATTGTCGAAGCGGCATTCAGCGCGAGAGCCAGGACCGTGGTGGGGTTCGGTTACGATGTCCATCGGTTCGTGTCCGGGCGACCGCTGATCCTCGGCGGCATCAGGATCGCCTCGGAGCTGGGGCTTGACGGGACATCGGACGCCGATGCTGTCTTGCATGCGGTCATGGACGCTGTCCTCGGATGTGCTGGGGCGGGAGACATTGGCGGCATGTTTCCATCATCAGACGGGCAGTTCGTCGGAATCGACAGCTCCGTGCTTCTGGGACGTGTCATGGCGGATAGACGGATTCGCAGACTGAGGATCGTTTCGGCGGACATCACTATTGTTGCTGAGAGGCCAAGATTGCAGGATTACCAGGCTCCTATGCAGAGAAGACTCGCACGCCTCCTTGGACTTCGGTCGACTGATGTCGACGTCAAGGTGACCGGCAACGACGTGATAGGCTGGATCGGCAGGGGTGAAGGCATTGCCTCGCTCTGTGTTGTGACTGCTCTCCGCCCAAGGTAGGAAGAAGACAAAGCCGTACGCCGAGCACTTGTTGCGCAGGCCCCCGGCATGGTCGACTGTCTCCGGCTCCAGTTGCATCGGGCCACGGCACATGTTCCACTCAGTACTGTTGCTTCCTTCCGGACCTGGCAGAGTTCAGAGCTTCCCATTGCATGGTTTGCAGCCTTCAACGCCTTCAACAGGGACTGTTTCGGAAACGTGCGCCCCGCATGCCCAGCATGGACCCCGGTGAGCGGATTCCGGGCAACAGGGCACCGCTAGCTCCCCGTCCTGTACGGCTTCAGTAGTATATAGGCTGAGATGTTCCCCGTCAACCTGTCATTACTGCAGCTTTGTGAGAGCTATGGAGAGGCGACTCGTCTGACCCTTGGACACTGATACCGGGCCTGACCACGGGAGATACCCTGGCAGTTCCAGGTAGATCTCATGCGAGCCCTCCTTCAGCGTGCTGAACGTGAAGGGCGCGATCTGACTCGTGGCCTGGCCGTCGATTGTTATTGACGCTCCGGCAGGGTCAGTGGATATGGCAAGCCCGCCAAGTGCAAGGTCGAGCTTGTACTGCTTGGCGAGAAGGATGCCTTCTTTCACGGAAAGCATATCAGTGATGTCTGTGCTCCCGTCCAGCTTGAGTGTCAGAGCGTAGTCGCCCACGGGGAATGAGTCGATCTTCAATGGTGTCACGCCGTATGGCTTGCCGTCCATGATGACTTGAGCTCCAGTCGGGTCCGACATGATGCTCAGTTTGCCAAAGGCCTGCATGAGAGAGAAGTCCTGGGCGCTCTGTGTCGCATCGGAAAGGTCGACTGTGCGCGAGATTGCGGCGTAGCCCTTGAGGGAAACGACCAGTGCGTAGTTGCGCGGTTTGAGACCCGCCACTGTCAAAGGTGTGACGCCTTTGGCCGCGCCATCGAGCGCAACTGTTGCGCCAGGCGGGGTAGACGTGACGACCAGGGAGTAGGCAGCGTGTGTCATGTTTGCAATGACTTGCGTAGTGGATCCCCTCTCTGCCGTCGTGGTACCGTTCCAGACTTCCCAACCAGGAAGGCGGATCTGTATCGCATGGGTCCCTGGGGCTACGTGGGACAACAGCAGTGGCGTCGTCCCGACCTGCTGCTCGTCGAGGAACACGGTAGCTCCTGATGGGAATGATCGGATGTTCAGGCTGGCTGTCCTTCCCTGGAGAAGCAGGAAGACCGCCGCGGCCGCAACTGCGGCGATCAGTACGAATATGATCCAGATCCTGCTTCTGCGACGGCGCTGCGGGGCGGGGAGCACAGGATTTCCAGCAGGAGCTTGTGCCGTGCGTGACTCCTGGAGGCTTCCAAGGAGCTCGTCGATGCGGTCAGGTTCACGAGACTGCCGTTCGGACATGTTCATACCTCCGCTATTCCAGTCGTTTCAACACTGCCCCCAGCACATCGCTGAAGACGTCATCCGCAGGACGAGCCGCATCGATAATCACCCACCGTTGGGGCTGGCTCATGGCTATGTCCAGATAGGCGTGGCGCACGGCGTCGAGGAACGAGCCTCGTTGCTCGATCCGGTCGAGGTCGGTCTTCCGGGCCAGGGAAATGCGCGGATCGATATCCAGAAGCAGCGTCAGGTCAGGAACCAGGCCCGAGGTAACGATGTCCATGAGTCGCTCGACTCGTTCTTTTCCGACCTTTCCTGCAACCCCCTGGTAGGCGACAGATGAATCTGCAAACCTTTCTCCAATGACGACGTCGCCGCGTTCGAGTGCGGGGTTGATGATCTCATCGATGTCCTGTCTGCGATCGGCCGCGAACAGCAATACTTCAGAGAACAGCGACAGGTTGATCTCGTCGTGCACGAGGATCGTTCGGAGCTTCCGTCCGAGCATCGTTCCTCCCGGCTCGAATGTGTGCGTGACAGAGAACAGTCGTTCCGTCAACGCCCGCTTGAGCCGCTCAGCCTGCGTACTCTTGCCGCATCCGTCGATTCCCTCGAACGTGAGAAAGAAGGCGCGCCGCATCACACGGCTCCTGGTGGGCCCTGAGTCGGCTTCATCGTCGGAGAGTACACGACGACGCGCCGGAATGGCTCGATGCCTTCGCTCTCACTGAACAGCCCAAGTCGTTCTGCCAGTCTGTGCTGCATCCGCCGCTCGAAGGCATCGGAATACGGCAGTTCACGTGAGGCCGAGGAGACGACAGCTTCGCGCATGAGATGAATCCACGAAGCATACTGATCTTTATCCACGGACATCGAGTGGATGCGTCTGAGGAGGTCCTTGATGGCAGCCAGACTGTTCTTGCTGGTTGTATACAGCGGCAATCCGAGCGCCTCGGCTCGTTCTACAAGAAATGGTTTCTTGGCTGCGAGCGTGTCACTCAGCAGCACGATGTCTGCGTCCTCCATCGTGCGCGCGACTCGTACGTCGGTGTGCAGACTGTGGGAAGCCCGCTCGATGTAGCTCTGGCTGACTCCCTGGATGTACAGCCTGACGCTGGAATCCTGCGTCCATAGCTGCTCGGTGCCAGTTTGTGGAGCGGAAGCCTCTTCCTGACCAAGAGGTTCGATGACGAACTCCTTGCCGGCCGTTCTCCTGCGTATCTCGGGTTGTACGTCGAAGCCGCGCAGGACTCTGTCGACAACGTCTGCCAGGTTGCGGTATACGGCCAGGATATCGCGTTCACGCAGTTCCACGAGGACGTCAAATGTGGGAGCAGACTTGCGTTCGAGAACGCTCTTCTGCGTTCCACGGCGCTGCGCTTCTTCATCGCTCAGCGTAACCGTCTGGATACCTCCGAGCAAGTCGATGAGGGTCGGGTTGGTGATAAGGTTGTCCAGATCGTTGCCATGTGCCGTTCCAATGAGCTCGACGCCGCGTTCAGCGATCGTCCGGCATGCCTGCGCCTCTTCGATGCGGCCGATTTCATCTATGACGATGACTTCCGGATTGTGGTTCTCCACGGCTTCAATCATGATGTCGTGCTGCTCTTTGTTAGACGGTACCTGCATGCGGCGAGAAGACCCGACGCCGGGATGGGGAACGTCACCATCCCCCCCGATCTCATTGCTGGTATCGACAATGATGACGCGCTTTTTCAGTGTATCGCTGATGTAGCGGGAGGCCTCGCGCAGCAGAGTCGTCTTGCCGATGCCCGGTCTGCCGAGTATCAGGATGCTCGAACCTTTCTTGACGAGGTCTTCGATGATCTCGATCTTGCCGTACAGGGCCCGTCCGACCCGGCACGTCAGTCCAACCACGTCGTTGTGCCTGTTGCGGATGGCGGAAATGCGATGCAGCGTCCGTTCGATTCCGGCGCGGTTGTCGCGGTCGAATTCTCCAACTTTTCGGACGATCGAGTCGATGTCCCCCTTCGTGACCCTGCTCTCGCTGAGGGGAACAAAGTCGAATTCGAACCGAGCTTCAGGGACACGTCCAAGGTCCAGCACGACCTCGACGAGCTCGTCGGACCGGTCTAGCCTCTCGAGCTCCTCCTGTAGAGGTTCGGGGAGGATACTCAGGAATGCCTGGGTATCGTAGTCGTGTGCTGCCATGTCAGTCCTTTCTGGATAAGTGCTTCAGCAATGCGGTCGGTAACCCTCTCGTATTCGCCGAAGAGGCTGAACAGATCAAGGTCGTCTGTATCGATGGCGATCAGGGGGGCGCGCAGAAACGAGCTTGCCCATGCATCATAGCGCTCGTTGAGTTTCCGAAGGTAGGAAGAGGGCAGGGCCTTCTCGAACGAACGCCCCCGCGACTGTATGCGTCGTGAGAGTGTTCTTGTGGACGCACGGAGATAGACGACGAGGTTGGGTACCGGGAGGTTCTCCAGCAGGTACTCGTACAGCTGCAGATAGATCTCGTACTCGACACGGGACAGCGCTGTACGGGCGAAGATCTCTGCGTCCTCATAGAGGGTGCGATCCACGATCTTGGCATGATTCAGGGCGCCGGCTTCCTTGAAGAGCTTCACTCGTTGTGTGAGAAAGAAGAGTTGTGACTGTATGCCCCATCGCTTGGGATCATCGTAGTAGAGCTTGAGGAAAGGGTTCTCCTTGACCGGTTCAGGGAGCAGAGTAAGCCCCCAGGTGTCGGCCAGATGACGCGTCAGCGTGGACTTTCCCACGCCGATGTTTCCGGCGATGGCAAGGAACAGTGGACGGTCAGCGCTGGCCGTCGTGGGCAGAGGCTCACTGCTCATGAATTCTTGAGTTGAGCGGGGTCGAACGTACCCTGCTCGAAGATACTCTGATAAAACGAGGCCCAGGAGACTTTCTTGTTGCTGGTCCGGGAGATTCTGCGCATTTCGCGGAAGCGAGTTCGGAACATGAACCGGGCGAGAGAGACGCCAAAGTCGAATGTGGCGATCGATGAGAACGACGATGCAAGATCGGGAGGCAACGGGACGCGTTCCTGAAGGAACGAGCACGCGTCATGATGGGTGAGCCTGTTCTGCAGGATCTCGATATCGAGCGCAGCTGCCGTGTCCTCGATGAGGAGTTGGAGCGTCGTAAGCAGACTGTTCTGTGGTGTCAGCACGCCGTCGAGGTTGGCAATGTTCTGCAGCTCGAACAGGGAGAGTGCCGTGATGAATGTCTCTCGCTGAACGTGAAATGCCAGACATGGGTCCCAGCTGCTGATTGCGGTCTGGATGTATGCTTTGCCAGGGAAATAGGTCATCATGAGAGCGATCTCGGGCGAAAGCCAGCGACGGGAAGACGCTATCGGACAGACGGTCTGTCGGCGGTCGAGTGAGGCGCCTTTCAGGGCAACCGCTTCTGGATCATCATATGCCGGACGAGGCGCGAGCTCGTCCCCTAGCACGGGTACGGACTTGAGTCTGTAGCCGGGGAAAAAAGAGTGGAGGCGGGGATAATCCTTGTTCATCCAGTCGTCGATGGCTGCTTGATCCAGGCGCCGTGCGACAGAAGCCTGGAGAACGTCCCTCACAACCTCGTCCGTGCTTCTGGAGGCATCCAGTTGGGCAGCTGTCTCGCTCAATTGACGCTTCAACGTCTCTGTCTCACGTTCCAGATGCTCCTGTGCTTCTTTTGTGCTTGCCTCGTCGAGCGAAGGAAGCAGGATAGAGAGTACTGGATCCCGGGTGGAATCGCCAGTACTGGTGGAGTGAGCCAGCCGTGGTTCCAGCCTGCTCATGTACTGGCGTGCCTTGAGAATGCGCTCCGCAATAGCTTGCTTGTCATCGAAGCGACTGGCCCTGTCTTCTGCGAAGTGGAGGTACTGGTCAATGATGTGGGATTCCTCGAGAGCCAATTCCTGGTGAGAGCCAGAACGCAGCTGGATTTGTTCTGCAGGCGCGGTCGGAGGTGTCGACAGTTCCTCGAGCCGGCGAGCGAGGGCTTTCCCACGGACGTACGCGGGGATCTCTGTCATATACAGCAACTGATAGAGGCCCCGTCGGGCGTTGCGCAGCTGCCAGAGAGTGTCCCCGAAGTATCCGGCTCCAATCAGGACGGACAGGCTGTCCATGTAGGGCCGGAGAACGAGCGCTGAGCGATGCTCGCTGTTGCCGAGCTTCCCTTGTTCGAGCTTTGCAAGCACTTCACGCTTGTCGTCGAGAAACCGCTGCATCTGTGCAGCATTCGTGGCCGAGAAGTCTCCCAGATGATAAAGGTATCTGTGCGTGCCTGCGCTCAGTGCATCCACGGGCAGGAAGAAGCTGGTTTCATCCTGGATGTCCTGAAGGAGTTCGTTGTACTTGGTCAGTGCCGGCTCAGCCTGGGGATTGTTTTGGCGGGTGTCCGCTCTGGAACGTCTGCTACGAGGGGGACGGTTTGTCTTTGGGCTGATGTTCCTGGGGTTCTCCGGGGCGGCCGAACCAGCCGGAACCTCTCTTCGTGGGCGTGTCACGAGACTGTGTCGACCTGCAGTGGTTCAAGTGAATCTGGAACCTGGATGCCAAACATGATGTTCCACCACCTCATGAACTGTTTGTAGCGTGTATCACCGTTCACAAGACCGCTCTCTTTCTTGAGCAACTGTGCCCGATTCTCAGGGATCAGCTGAAACTTCTTGGTGGCCAAGGCATCTTCTGCAAGTCTTCCACTCTCCGCCTGCTCGAAGGTGAGCTGGCGGCCGGCCGCGTCTGTATACTTCCAGCCCCATGTGGCAAAGTACTCGCGTACTTCGTCTGACGACACGGTGGTATCCTTTGTCAGGGTCTCTTCATAGGCTTTGGACGTGGCCCAGAGCTGGATGTACGAGCGCATAGCCGGAGACCGCAGTCTCTCGGTCTCGGTCGTGTCGTCTGGCAAGACGTGGTCGGTCACATAGGCCTCGACGGCAGTGTCGATGGCCGATGGACTCACGATGATTCCTAGTCGTCGAGCCTCGTCGGATTGAGCGTGCATGACAATGAGTCGTTGAATGGCTTCCGTGTTCAACCCTGTAACAAGATACTGTGTCTTTGGGTCCGACGGGTCCGCGAGATCCACTCGTGCCTTGTAGTAGTCGCTGGTCGCGTCGAAGGGCAGGTCGGTGATCATCGCCAGGACATGTTCCTCAGTAACAGGTTTGCCATTGACATAGAAGGCGACGTTGCGGGAACCTGCTACCGGGACGGCGACGATTGTTGCCACGAGGGCGACCAGGAGAAGCGATGCCATCATGATGAAGGCTGTCCGGCGCGCCCTTGGGCGCGCCTGGACTGGGGGCCTTCTGGACGAATCAGTGTCGTCTTTCGCAAGCATGGCTACTGAGCTGATGGAGTGGCTGGCACGTCCGTCGCTGCCGGAGTCGTCGTCGTTCCCTTGCCCGTGGCTTTGACGATCCACTGCCCAATTGCTCCCAGCACCTTGCCGATACCACGGCTGTACCATCGGGTGATACGCGACCACTGACCCTCGCGGACGGGGAATTGCTCCTTGAGTTTGGTCACCAGTGCAGTTATTGCGGCCGCCTTGCGCTCATCTTCCAGAGCGGTCTTGACCTTGTCATACGTAGCCTTGTCACTCAGGTTTGCCTTCACGAGCGGCTTTCGGTCCAGAAGCTGGACGATCTCATATGAAGAACCATCGACGAAAGGTTTGGTATACTGGCCGGTTTTCAGACTTGCGAGGGCGTCGAAGCGGGTCGCATCGCCTACGCTCGAGAAGTAGTCCAGGATGCCTCCCGTTGTGGCGTCGGTATCCGTGGAGTACTTCGTGATCGCGGTCTTGAACGACAAGCCCTTCTGCAGCTCTGCATACACCTTGTTTGCAAGGGCCTCGGCAGCCGTTGCTCCGGTTGTCTGGTCTCCGGTTCCGAAGCCGAGGACGATGTGTGCGGCTTTCACCGTCTCGGCGGTATCGTAGATCGTGCTGACAGGTTCCTGTGCGATCTTGTTGATGATATGGAAGCCAAACTCTGTCTGGACGGGTCCGACGATGTCGCCGGTCTTGGCCGCAAAGGCGGCAGTCTCGAATTCCTTGACCATCTGCCCTGTGGTGAAGAAGCCCAGTGTCTCGTAGCGAGCATATCCTGCGGTCTTCTTGTTGAGTTCGGCCGCTTTTTCCTGCGCGTACTTGACGAAATCGAACGTAGCATTCTCACTCTTCTGTTTGACGACTTCGTCGTAGATGGCCTGAGCCACCTTCTTCTTGGCGGCGATGGTCGAGGAAGAGTCGTTGTCGGCGTCTATCATGATAAGGAGATGATCGGCGTTGACACGTCCCTGAGACGCGAAATAGGTCCTGATGTCCGCGTCCGAGACGGTGACGCCGGCGTTGACCTTAGCAGTCACCGCATCAGCAAGTTGCTGCCGTTCGACATATGGCTGGATCTGCGTGCGGAGCTTGGCTTTGAACTTGTCCATCGAGCCATACTGAGCTATGACGGCATCATCAAATCCCTGAGTGTCCGTTCCAAACTGCGTCTTGGACTGTGTGACGGCAGTTTCGACTTCCGTGTCGAGAGCGGTCTTCAGCTTGGCCTCGTCGATCTTCATGTTCTTGGATGTGGCATATTGGATGAACAGCTCCTGCTCGATCAAGCTGTCAATGACGTTCTTGCGAACGGACTTGAGTGTGCTGGCATTCTCTGCAGCCGTCAGGTCCATTCCATACTGCGTATACATATCTATGTAGTTCTGGACGCGCGCCGTGATATCGGACTGGAGGACTTTGCCGGTGCCGACCTGATATGCTATCGTTCCGGTAGTGCTCTTGACTGCAAACAAGGAGCCCCACGTGGCGAGCGCGACGATGAGTACGACGGCAATGACTCGCATGACAACGGGAAACCGGTCCTTGTGATACGTTCCCGGCTTCTCGACGAGTCCCGCCTTGCGTTCCTGTCTGATCCTGCTTTCTTTTCCCACCCTATCACTCCTCGGTCGCGTCTGCCTCTGTGGACAGACGACTCAGATAGTAATCATAAGACTATACCATGATTCCTCTCATCTGAAAGCGTTCCAGTCTTCTCGGCTGTATTTCCGAGCAACAATACCGGAGACGTTGAGTGTCTCTCGCGCCGTAAGAGAATCGGGAAGGAGGCGGACGCCGTCGGCACCTGAAAAGGCTCCGGCGAGGGCATCTGCCATTTCACCGAATGAGACGGCCCGGTGTGTCTCGTCGCTGACGCTGGTCATGAGGCGAGCGGCCCGCTGTGCGGCATCATGCGCGTTTGGCTGGGATGTCCGGACTACAGCAAAGAGCTTCTCCAGGTCGTTCTTCAGGACGACTGAGCCGTGCTGGAGGAAACCGTCCCTTGTTCGCAGCTGTGCAGAGCCGACGATTTTCCTGTGTCCAGCAACGATGTCGGTTGTCCCCGGCGCGGTGAAGCACGATGCGGACACAAAGCCGGTGGAGCCGTGCGGGGCAAGCGCGGCCGATACTCCAACAGCCAGGAGAGCCGCGACAATCGGCCCGCATATCCACTCATACGACGCTTCCAGCCCCAGAGCATAGAGAGGATCCGACTGTGGAACGGACACCGAGTAGGTGACTTCCATGTCGTGAAGCACCGCTCTGCCTCCCGTAGGGCGTCGGACCCACGCAAGATGTCTCCTATCCATTTCGGCAAAGTCCAGAGCCTCTGAAGCTCGCTGAGCGAAGCCAAGGGATGCGGTGGCAGGCGTCCATCCATAGAGACGGAGGACTGGAACGCCCGACGTGCAGGCAGCGTCAAACAGTGCCTCGTCTGTGGCCATGTTCTCGTATGGAGTGCCGATGCCGGACATGATGCATCGCCAAGTTCTCATGCCAACATGCTACGGGCATGGACGCCGGTGTCAAGGAAGACCAGAGTGAAGAGAAGTCCAAGAGCTGCTTTCGTGTTGCATTTTGGCCCTGATGTCTTAGTATTGATGGCACATGATGACCGCCGACTGGACACACGAGTACTTTGACGATACGTACAGGCGCCTCTTTCTGGATACAGTAGACCCGGCCAGAACAAGGCAACAGGTGCAGCAGCTCCTGAGGCTGTGCACAGTACTCCCTGGAGCCGCCGTGCTCGATGTTGGATGCGGCGTGGGACGACACAGCATCGAGCTTGCGAAACTTGGCTTCAGGGTGACGGGCGTGGACATGAATGCAGACTACATTGCTGCGTGTCGCGAGCGTACTGCACAGCTGGGGTTGAAGGCCGAGTTCCATGCGGTGGACAGTCGTGTCATGAAGCTTGACGTGAGAGCAGATCTGACCATCTCTCTCTGGAGCTCATTCGGCTACTACGGTGAGATCGGTGACCTGCAGGTACTTGAGAGAGTTGCGGAGCACACGAGGCGAGGCGGGCGTGTAGTCCTCGACGTTGAGAACCGTGACTACATCGTGAAGCACTTCGTACCCGAAGAGTGGCATGAAAATGAGCAGGGACTTGTCTTCGAGAAGCGTCGATTCGACGCGACGGATGGCACTGTCTCCACGAGACGCGTCGTTCTGAGCGGGGGAGAGCGTCGTGAGTACCGTCGGGTGCTGCGTATGTATACTGTGACTGAGCTGACAGCGCTGCTTGAAGCAGCGGGGCTGCGGCCCCAACGCTGGTGCGGTGACTATGATGGATCACGGTTTGGACTTGAGTCCAGGCGCATGATCGCTATTGCTGAGAGGTGATATGGTTTTCCTGCAGAGGTTTTTTGCTGACCTGTTCGTGAATCTTACGCCAGCACGAGGCATTTCCATCGTCATCGACGTCGCCCTGACATCCCTTCTCTTCTACGCTGTCCTGAGACTCATCTCGAACACACGCGCGCTGCAGCTGGCCCAGGGTCTCGTGATCTACTATCTGCTCGTGTTCGGAGTGGAGTGGCTCAGTCTCAAGGCCGGGCTGCTGGCTCTCAACAGCGTGTTCAGCTGGTTGCGCAGTTTCTCGACCACTTTCCTTCCCCTGCTGCTTGTCATGGTCTTCCAGCCTGAACTGCGGCGGATGCTCGGTCGACTAGGCAGCAGCAAGCTGGTATCATCCGACACGCGCACTCAGTTCATGGACGTTCACGATTGGGAAGAGTCCGTTGACGAGGTTGTGAAGAGTGTCAAGTACCTGTCGATGAACCGGATCGGGGCGCTCATCTGCATGCAGAGACAAACGGGTCTCGAAGACTATGTCGAGACCGGAGTCCGGCTTGACGCTCTGGTGAGAGCCGAAACAGTGTCCACGCTTTTCTACCCCAACAGCGCGCTCCATGACGGCGGCGTCATCGTAGCGGGCAATCGAATCGTTGCTGCGAGGTGTCTCTTTCCGTTGACTGCAAGTGCGGACCTGGAGCGAGGACTTGGAACCAGGCACCGTGCCGCCATTGGCATTACGGAGGAGACTGACGCCATTGTTGTCGTCGTGTCCGAGCAGACAGGAGTCATTTCTCTTGCAGTACGCGGCAAATTGACGCGCTATCTGAGCCCACTTGAGCTCAGAGGAATGCTGCTGGTCATGACGAAGCCCATAGCCAGTGAGCACAGGTTCAGCCTGGCCGGATTCTTCCGTAGAAGGAAGTCGAACGGACAACAGGGAGGTGGAGATGGCCAAGCGTAATATCGGTGCCATGCTGTTCAACTCCAAGATCGTCTCCGTGCTCCTGGCTGTGCTGCTCTGGGTCTACGTCATCGGGATCAGGGGTCCTGACACGACGAAATCCGTCGAGGCGCAGTTGATCGCCGTGAACGTACCTCAGGGGTACGTCCTGGCAGGGACGCTCCCCACGGTGACGGTGACATTGGCTGGCCCCATGAATACGCTGTGGAACGTCACGAGCGGCTATGTGACGCCTACCGTCGACTTTCGGGGAAGAAGTGAGGGGTCCTTCATTGCATCGGTTCAAGCTCAGGTCGTTGGGCTTACTGGCGTGACAGTAGAGGCTGTTGATCCCAGGGAAGTCAATGTGCAGCTCGAGCGTTTGGAGACGATTACCGTCCCTGTGCACGCAGAGGTGAGCGGTACGTTGCCGCTGAGTCTGGTCCTCGGGACCCTGCGCGTTGAGCCGGAGTCCATCGAGGTGTCGGGCCCCGGATCGCTCGTGAGCCAAGTGAAGGAGGCGGCGCTGGTCGTTGCACTGGACAAGCTGGGAACCGCCGTAGGTGGCAATCTCACGGTTGCCGGGGACGTCGTCGCGTATGATGCCAGGGGGAATGTCGTTGAGGGCGTACTGTTGTCTCCGCGGTCGGCAGTTGCCATTCTTCCGATTCTTGATGCTGCAACGTTGAAGACGGTGCCAGTCATTCCGAGTGTCATCGGGCATCCTATGAGTGGGTACGTCGTGGCAAGCGGCTCGTGCACCCCGGCAATCGTCATGGTTACGGGCACGGCAGTGGCGCTGAGCCAGGTTCGGGCGATTTCGACGGTTGCAGTTGATGTGTCAGGCGAGTCGGGGATTATCACGAAGCCAGTTGACCTGGTCCTTCCGCCTGGAGTCTCGCTTGTGGCTGGCAGCAAGGCCGTGTCGTGCCGTGTCGTCATCGAGCAGGTTGTCGTTCTTGCCATCCCGGACGTGCCGATCGAGGTTCGAGGAGCAGGATTGGGGTGGAGGGTATCTCTCGGTACGACATCCGTGTCGGTTCTCATCAGCGGGGCGACTTCCGCCGTCATGGCTCTCGGGTCTTCGCAGATCAAGGCATATGTCGACGTCAGCCAGCCTCCGCTCGCCGATGACAACTACGCTGTCTCAGTGGATGGGCTGATACAGGGCGTTGTCTCTGCAACGGTGACGCCGCCTTCGGTTGTTGTCGACGTGCAGAAGGGGCCGTAGCCGACGCGTGGTGGCTCTGGTGAGCCCAGCCTGGAGCACAAGATACATCGACGCTCATGGCCTGGTATCCCGCCTGTGAGTATGTTGCAGCCGGAAGGCTTCTTTGCGCTGTTCAAGCCGAGCGGCCTCAGTAGTGCTGGCGCGCTCCGGGTTGTCAAGGGGATTCTGAGCGCCGACAAGGCCGGCTTTCTCGGTACACTGGACGTTCCGGCCATGGGAGTGCTTCCTATTGCTCTTGGCTCTGCAACGAAGCTCATCTCCTTCCTTCCGCCGAGCGAAAAAGAGTATGTCGGCGAACTTGTTCTGGGGATCACCACGATCACCGACGACATGGAGGGGGAAGTCATCGAGCGCAGGGGTGCCACCGGTCTCGAGGCTGCGGCCGTGAAGAAGGCTATCGAAGGCGTGACAGCACAGACTGTGCAGGTTCCCCCGCATGTTTCAGCCAAGCACCACGATGGCGTACGAGGATACAAGGCAATGCGAGGCCAGGGCCGTCTCATCGATTTTGCTCCGGTCCCGGTGGCAGTGCGGCGGTTGACTGTGCTGCAGGAGCGGCAGGACGCTGACCTTCGTCGTATCGTGTTTCGCATGACCGTGACCCCGGGCTTCTATGTGAGAGGGTTCTGCCGGGATGTGGGGGCTGTCCTGGGATGTGGGGCATGTATGGGGCGACTCCTGCGTACGGGAGCCCACGGGTTTGGTGTCGGCGACACATTGTCACTGGGAACGCTGCGGCGCAGGGTAAAGGGTGGGGACCTGTCGTTTCTGACGTGGGGCGAGACCAAGGCAGGTCTTCTGGCGACACTGCCACACATTGCTCTTGACGATGTCCAATGGAGTACATTTGGCCATGGGCTGCCCGTGGACTGCGACATTGACGTGGAAGCGACTGCCATGGTGAAGCGTCCTGATGGTCGCCTGGGTGGTGTGGCGGCGGTCAGAGGCGGGAAGGCGTGGCCAGTGAAAGTGTTTAGCGAGTGAGCAGCGTCTATCTGTCGTCTTCCGAGTTCCCAGGGATTGCCTCCGCGGTCGCCGTAGGGGCGTTCGACGGGTTTCATGTCGGTCACCAGCGGATTGTCCGGGAACTTGTCGATTGTGGCCGCAAGGCGTGTCTTGCAACTGTCATCTATACCTTCCGACGAAACCCAAAACTAACGACTCGGGGCATCCAGGGTCTCCTGACCACGAACAGTGAGCGTGTTGAGTATGCTGGGAAGAATGGGGTTGAATCCATCGTCCTCGAGGATTTCTCGGCTCGTTTCCAGGGGTTGTCTGCTGAGGCCTTCGTAAGCGAGATCCTTATCGGCCGCCTGAATGCATGGGTTGTCGTCGTAGGTCGGGACTTCCATTTCGGCAAGGGCCGCGCCGGCGATGCGGAGACGATGGCGCGGATGCTCGACAACGTGGGGCGCAGACTCATCATCGTCGCTCCCGTGATGGTCGACGGGGAACCGTGCTCCAGTTCCATGATCCGCACGGCCATCGTGGAGGGTGATGTGGAACGCGCAGCAAGGCTCCTCGGGCGTTCCTACTCCATCGAGGGAGTCATCGTCACGGGAAACCGTATGGGAGGGCGCCTTGGTTTCCCAACAGCGAATGTTGAGGTCCCCGATCCCGTGAAGTTGCTTCCCGGCAATGGTGTGTATGCGGTGCGAGCCGTGGTGGATGGGGCGATTGTGAATGGGGTGTGCAACATCGGCGTTCGTCCGACAATCGTTGCCGCATCAAGGCGCACCGTCGAAGTGCATCTGCTCGACTTTGACCGGCAAGTATACGGGCACCTGGTGTCCGTAAGGTTTGCGGCCCGCCTTCGCGAGGAGGTGCGCTTTGCCTCGCCGGCCGCACTCGCGAAACAAATCTCGCGTGACGTGCTCATGGCGCGCGTCATCCTCGGGCCGGCCGGCGACTGACAGGGAATGACATAGTGAAGTCTTGTGCTGACCGGTTTTCCTTTACTTGTCCTGTGTTTCTGGTACAATTCTAGTACATTTCTCCCGCACTCGGTCCCTCGTTCCGGCTGGACGTGAGACTGGGTTCTGGGACACCTTGGAGGTACAACATGCTTACAGCCGAACAGAAGTCGAAGATTATCGGTGAGTTCAAGCTCAGTGAAGATGATACCGGCTCGTTTGAGGTTCAGGTTGCAATGCTGTCGAAGCGCATTCTTGCGCTTACAGAGCACCTGCAGAGCCATCGAAAGGATTTCAGTTCCAAGCGCGGGCTCTACAAGCTGGTCGGTGAGCGCCGGAGACTTCTCAGCAGTCTGAGACGCGTCGACGAGGACCGTTACGCTTCATTGATCAAACGGCTGGGAATCCGAAAGTAGGAGCCAATGTTGCAGAATGATGAGATAAAGACCGTTCGCGGCAGTATTGCAGGCAAGCCTGTCACGTATGAGACTGGACGGCTGGCCAAGCAGGCCGGCGGAGCTGTTCTGGCGACCATGGGTGGCACTGTCGTGCTCGCCGCAGTCACTGTCAGCAACAGCACAAAGGAAGGGCTCGATTTCTTCCCCTTGACTGTCGACTATTTTGAGAAAATGTATGCGGCCGGGAAGATCCCGGGTGGATTCTACAAGAGAGAAGGACGTCCCAGCGAGCGTGAGATTCTTCGTTCGCGGCTGATCGACAGGTCGATCCGGCCTCTGTTCCCCAAGCACTTCCGTCGGGAAGTGCAGGTCATCGTCTATGTGCTGTCTGCCGATGGAGAGAATTCGCCTGACGTGTTGGCCATCAACGCGGTATCGGCGGCGCTTCTTATCAGCAATGCCCCGTTCGTTGAAGCAGTCGCTGCAGTGAGGGTCGGCAAAGTCAATGGCGAACTTGTGTTCAACCCCTCCTCTTCTGCGATCGACGAGAGTGTACTGGATCTTATCGTGTCTGGCACGGCCAATGGCATTCTCATGGTCGAATCGGGGGCTCGCGAGATCAGTGAAGCAGAGATGGTTGAGGCCTTGGTGCTGGCACAGGAACCGATCAAAGAGACGTGCCGCATGGAGGAAGAACTTCGCGTCCAGGCTGGCAAGGAGAAGATCGTCGTCCCCGAGCTGAAGCTCGATGCAGCCATTCAGAGCGAAGCTCGTTCCATGATCGAGGAGCGTCTTCCCCTGGTGCTCAAGGACAAGGAGAAGCTGAAGAAGGAGAAGATCCTTGATGAGTTCAAGGGTGAACTCGTCACCGAACTCGTGGGGAAGTATCCCGAAAGTGGGCTGGCGATCGGCGAGGTTCTTGACGCAGAGATCAAGCATTTCATCCGGCATCGTGTCGTGACTGAAGGCGTGCGTATCGATGGTCGCACTCCTGAAGAGATTCGGCCGATCGGGGTCGATGTTGGCGTTCTTCCGATGAGTCATGGCTCGGGATTGTTTTCCCGGGGTCAGACTCAGGTCCTTTCGATTGTCACCCTCGGAGGCAAGAAAGAAGGTCAGTTGGTCGAAAGCCTCGAGGAAGAGGTTACCAAGCATTACATGCACTACTACAATTTCCCTCCCTTCTCGGTGGGTGAGACCCGCCCTATGCGGGGACCTGGGCGTCGCGAGATTGGCCACGGCGCACTGGGGGAGAGGGCACTGCTTCCCGTTATTCCGGATGAGAGCGAGTTTCCATACTCGATTCGCGTTGTCTCCGAGGTGCTTGAGTCCAACGGTTCGACGTCGCAGGCTTCCATTTGTGGCAGTACATTGGCACTTATGGATGCTGGAGTACCGATCACGGCGCCGGTTGCCGGCATCGCGATGGGCCTGATGAAAGAAGGCGATAAGAGTGTCATCCTGACTGACATCCAGGGAGCCGAGGACGCCAATGGCGACATGGACTTCAAGGTCGCGGGCACTGCAAGAGGCATCACGGCATTGCAGATGGACATCAAGATTCACGGCGTCGACAGCGACTTGCTGTCTGCGGCCCTGGACCATGCCCGCACTGCGCGCCTCTTCATTCTGGACAAGATGCTGTCGGTTCTTCCTGCTCCTCGTAGCGAAGTCAATCCGCTGGCTCCGCGCATCTTCACGATGCATATTCCCGGAGACAAGATCGGCGCCCTTATCGGCCCCGGGGGCAAGGTCATCAAGAAGATCATTGCCGATACCGGGTGTGACATCGACATCGAGGATGATGGTTCAGTGTTCGTGACTGCACCAGACGGAGCCAAGGGTCAGATTGCCATGGATGCGATCAACGCGATTACCGAGGATATCGTTGTGGGCAAGGTCTACATGGGCAAAGTGACCGAGTTGCGGGACTTTGGCGCTTTCGTGGAGATAGCACCCGGCAAGTCCGGTCTGCTGCATGTCTCACAGATATCTGACTTGTATGTCAAAGACATCCATTCCGTGCTCAAGGTCGGCGAACAGATTCTGGTCAAGACTCTGCCGCTCAAGGACGATGGCAAGATCTCTCTGACCCGCAAGGGCCTGACTGGTGGAAATGCCGACAAGACTTCTCCTGAGTCCCACGATGACCACCACCATGGTGATCAATAGCGGAGAGCGCAAACCGGAAGTCATAACATTCAGCAACGGCATCCGCGTCGTTTTCGACGTTGACAAAGGGCACCCGACCGCAGCGGTCGGGGCCCTTGTTGCTAGTGGCTCCCGGTTTGAGGATGACCACACGCATGGGTTGAGTCATTTCATGGAGCACATCCTGTTCAAAGGCACAGAGCATCGAAGCTCGCTCGAGATTTCGTCAGCTATCGAGAATGTGGGCGGTGAGCTGAATGCATTCACTGATACCCAGTACACCATGTTCTATATGCGCGTCCCGGCAATTCATACGCCTCTCGCGCTCGACGTGCTTTCTGACATCCTTCTGCATCCCTCGTTTGACCCGGCAGCCATCGAACTTGAGCGCAGAGTCATCGAACAGGAAATCTACTCATTTGAGGACAGTCCCGACGACGTCGTCACGGATGAGCTTCTCAAAGGGGTCTATGGAAGCGACCCTGTTGCGTCGAATCCGCTGGGAACTGTAGAGTCAGTGCGTTCCTTCAGGCGGAGCGACTTCGTCGAATACTTCCATAAGCATTTTGCTGCCCCGGACATCGTTCTCTCACTTGCGGGAGACATCGATGTTGACGCATCGGCACGTTTTCTCGAGGATTCCTTTGGGCGGCTTGCGAAGGGACCAGGCAGGGTCGAGTGGGGAATCCCCACCCGGGCCGCTGTTCGAAGGGAGACAGAGCGACCGACGGAGCAGGTCTATCTGGCTATGGCACTACCCGGCTTCGCTCAGTATTCGAAGCATGGGTCGATTCTGAATCTCGTGTCCAGCATCTTCGGTGGCAATATGTCGAGTCGCCTGTTTCAGAGGGCGCGCGAGAAGGAGGCTCTTGTCTATAGCATTGGCTCTTTTCCTGTGGCCTTCAGCAATACCGGATTGCTGGGCGTTTCGGCCGAGAGTTCCCCGGAAAACGCTTTGCGTGTCCAGCAGGTCATCCGCGAGGAGATCGAGAACATGCGGCACGACAAGATCAGTATGGCTGAGCTTCAGCATGCCAAGGAGACTGTTCTCGGCGGATTCCTGCTTTCGCTGGAATCCTTCTTCCGTCGTATGCATCGAAACGCGTCCGAGCTCTACATGAGAGACCGGATACGGACGGTCGCGGACGTCACCGAACAGATCAACTCGATCACGCTTGGTGAAGCATTGAGTGTCATCGATGACGTTTTTGACATCTCCCAGCTGGCGGTCTCGATTGTCCATGGACCCGACAAGCACTGAGTTGCGCGTAGGCGTTCACAGACTGTCTTCTCGCGCGGGACAGCTGGCGCGTGCAACATCAGGGTCGTCCGGCTACGATCTTGCAAGTGCAGAAGACGGGGAGCTGACCATTCTGCCTGGCGCCGTCGCTCTGGTGCGGACGGGGTTGGCGCTTGAGTTACCTCCTGGCCTCGAAGGGCAGGTTCGCAGTCGTTCCGGCCTGGCGGCCAGAAGCGGTGTGTTTGTCCTCAACTCGCCAGGTACCATCGACAGCGACTACCGTGGTGAAGTGAAGGTTGTGCTGGCGAACTTCGGCAATGCGCCCTTTTCGGTGTTCCCGGGAGATCGTATCGCACAGTTAGTGTTCATACAGGTCCCGAATGTCTGCCTCGTGGCCGTCGACGAATTGGCACCGACAGAGAGGGGGGCTGGTGGCTTTGGGTCCTCAGGAAATACGCCCATCGAGAGCACCCCTCAGAAGCACCCCCCGTATTGCAAGAACATCCTCGGGGGCATTGAGAAAAGATGCCCGGGGGCATTGGACTAACATGCAGAACCCCCTCGGATACAGAAACATCCTTGGGCTCGGGCGGTCTGACATGAAAGAGACTCTCCTGGCTTCAATTGCCGAGGAAGTCGCGTCCTGTCAGAAGTGCAAGCTTGGAGCCACTCGGACGAAGGCCGTCCCAGGCGTCGGATCGGCCCATGCCCAGATCTGTTTTGTAGGCGAAGGCCCGGGACGTGAGGAGGACTTGTCGGGTATCCCATTCGTCGGCCAGGCGGGACGTTTGCTGGACAGGATCCTGATAGCCGAGGGGCTGAGCCGCAGAGACTGCTACATCTGCAATATCGTCAAGTGCAGGCCGCCAAACAACCGTGTGCCGGAGCCTTCCGAGGTGTCGGCCTGTTCGCTCTACCTGTATGCGCAGTTGGCCGTCGTGGAGCCGAAGGTCATCTGCCTCCTGGGCAATACGGCACTGCGCTTCTTTTTTGGAGAGCAATACTCCATCGGGCAGGTGCGCGGCACGATTCTGGTCAAGGATGAACAGCGCTTCATGCCAATATATCACCCGGCGGCTGCTCTACGGAATCCTCAGTATGTGCAGGTCATCCAGAGTGACCTGCGAAAGCTTGCTGCCTTGATTCAGCGGGCGATGGACTAGGTTCGCGCCGACTTCAGAAAAGAAAGCTGCCAATCGTGGATGGGCAGCACGCTCTTGTGGCCCTCCAGACCGTCAGCTATCGTTCAGTCGAATCCAGGGAATGATGGATGGAGGACTATTTGCACAATCCTACGAACTCGGTCAGCACCGCCACAAGGTAATCGGCTGAACCGGGCTTCATACTCTTTGTAACCTCCTGCACGCTCCGGACACGCTGTCGGATGACTTTCCGAATGATCGATGCTCCCTGCTTCGTGCACTTCAGGACGACCTGCCTTTTGTCCACCAGGTTCTGTGTCTTGGTGACATAGGTGAGTTCGACGAGGCGATCGACCATCTCTGAGACCGTGGACGCAGCGAGGCCCGTAAGGTGCGTGAGGTCTTTGACATTGATGGCCTCACCGAAGTAGACAAGCTGGAGCACCTGGAACTGCGGCAGCGTGATTCTCACGCTCGACAGTGCATCGCGGCCCTTCTTCTTGATCCAGTATGAGATGTCGCGCAACAGGGACTCTAGTTCGGTAGTCGTCTCCCTCATGGTTTCCACACCCCTCCAGCGTTGATTGTTGATTCCAGGCGTCTATTCATGGACAGTGCCGAGAGTCGCGCGAGAGTCCCCAAAGACAAGTGTCAACTCTCGTTCTGCGTCGGTTGGGGATGCGGACGCGTGGACCACATTCTCGGTCAGTTGAGTGGAGAAGTCTGCTCGAATGGTTCCGGGCAGTCGGTCTTCGGGTCTGGTTGCCCCGATCGCCGTTCGAACAAGTGCTATTGCGTTGGGCGACTCGACCTCAAGAGCGACGACGGGGCCCGATGTCATGAAGGACAGCAGTGCCGCAAAGTAGTCACGTCCATTGTGTTCAGCATAGAAGATGCGCGCGAATGCGTCGTCCATGCGAAACATCCGCATGTTCGAGATCTCAAGACCCTTCTGCTCGATGCGCGTAATGATCAGACCAACGAGACTGCGGCGTACGCCATCCGGTTTCACCATCAGGAGTGTTCGCTCACTAATCACTTCGATTGCCTCCAGGCAGAGCTGTTCGTGCAGGATTGAGGGCAGAATTGCTTCGCTTCCCTTTCAATTGTAGCTATTTCTCGTTGCTTCGCAACGTCTCTCTAACGCGGCAGCCAACCGGCTCACTTGCCAGGCGCTGCCAGCCTGATATCATGTAGAAGTGCCAGGAAAAGGGATTCGGTGGTTCACCGTACTTATCGCAGTGCTGCTGGTGGCCGCATTGGGGCTCGGCTGGATGGGGTTGCGAGGCACTGCGCCTGCTTCTGCCGTTCCAGCTGTACCTTTGGGCGCCCAGGCCCTTTGTGTCGTGACCCCCAGTGACGAAGCGCGGAGTCTTGTCGTGAATGACATTCTGAACGCACGCAAGTCGGTTCTGGTGGAGTGCTATCTCATTTCTGACCCTGCAATTGTCCAGGCGTTGAAGTCTGCCAGACTGCGCGGATGCGATGTGCGGGTCATCATGGAGGAGGCGCCGTTTGGGGGTTTCTCCATGAACCAGACGGTTCGCAACGAGCTGAGAAGCTCCGGCATCGACGCCGGCTGGGGCAACAGGGTCTACTCGTTCACTCACGCCAAGTATGTGGTCATCGATGAAGTGGTTGCCTGGATCATGACGGCCAATCTGAGCAAGAGCGCCTTCGACAAGAACCGTGAGATCCTTGTCCGGACTTCCAGCCAGAGCATAGTACAAGATCTCGTGCGCATTTTTTGGGCAGATCGACGGCGGAATCCGTGTGCTGCCGGGTCGCTTGTCGTCAGCCCCGTGAATGCTCGCCAACGCCTTCTTGACATGCTGAGAGGATCAAGCCGCAGTGTGGACATCGTGAGCGAAGTGTTCGACGACCACGAGACGTCCAGGCTCTTGCAGGATCTTGTGAGGCGAGGCGTCGTCGTGCGTGTGCTCATAGCGGCACCCGAGAGAATCGCTGTCAATGCCGTGGCAAGGTCGGATCTAGAAGGAAAAGGGGTCGCCGTCCGATACCTCGAGTCTCCGTATCTTCACGCGAAGTATATCGTGGTGGACGGGCGCGTGGCATATGTCGGGTCACACAATCTCACCGCCGGCTCACTCGACGAGAACCGTGAAGTCGGCGTCGTAACGGACGACACCATGGTCATCTCAACTCTCGCGACGTCCTTCTCGGGTGATTGGGACTCAGGCAGATAGAGGAGCGCCCCACAGTAGTGTGGGGCGCGTGGAATCATTGGTTGTTCGGTCGCTGGCGAATCCTACATGCCGGCAAAATCCCAGTCAATGTCAGCCAGTCGATCCTGGAACGCCGCAAGATCTGCGTGCGATCTCACCGCCTGCTGCAGCTGTCGTGCGCCGTTCGTCGTCCCGTAGAGGATAACGCCCACAATGGCACCATCCTCGAGGACAACCTTGCGGTAGGTCTGTTGACCTTGCGCCTGGATCACCTGGACATGCTGCTCCTGGGTCGGATTGACGTTGCCCATGCTCAGAACATCGATGCCACAAGTCTTGAGCGAACTCGACATGATGCTCCCCTCGTACGCAGCTGTGCCGGGTGAGACCATGTTCTGAGCCGCAACCCTGGCTTGTTCCAGGCAGGGAGGGACGATGCCGTAGACACGTCCGCGGTGCTCGACGACGTCGCCGGCGGCATAGACATCAGGTGCAGATGTCTGCATGGAATCATCCACCTGAACACCCCGTCCTGTGGCGATACCTGCTTCCCGGGCGACGGTGACATTGGGGCGGACTCCCGTGGAGAACAGGACGAACTCGCCTTGTGCGAGGCGGCCGCCCTTGAGGAGGACGCCTGCCGCACCATGTTCTCCCGAGAGAATCTGCTGAGACTCGGCGCCGAGAAGAGCAGTGACGCCCAGACTCTTCAGGTGTTCCACCAGCATTTCCGCTGAGCGTTCGTCGAGCTGGTTGGGCAACAGCCGACCGGCGAACTCGATGACGATGGCTCTCATTCCTCGCTCTGCCAATGCTCTTGCCGCTTCCAATCCCAGCAAGCCTCCGCCCATGACGACCACAGTGGCACCTGGGACGATGCGAGCCAGCAAAGCATCTGCATCATCAAGTGTCCTGAGCGTGAAGACACCGACCTGGTCTGCGCCGGGCAGGGGCGGTACAAAGGGTGACGCTCCGTTAGCCAGCAACAGCCTGTCGTAGGAAAGCACAGTGCCGTCGTCGAGCGTCACTTCATGCTCTGCGGCATGCACGTGCACGATGCGGCGTCCACTGATCAGCGTTATCCTGTTTTCAACATACCAGCTTGTAGCATGCATAAAGAGCTGGTCTCTGGACTTGCGACCGGCCAAGTACTCGATCAAGTCAGGACGAGGATAATAGGCAACGGACTCGGCGTCAACGATCGTGATCTCCGACGATGGATCCAGTTTTCGCAGGTGCTGTGCCGCCGCTGTGCCGGCAGCCCAGCCTCCGGCAATGAGGTACGTCATTGTGACCGTTTGCCGTCAGGCTTTCTCGAAGAGATCCTTGCCGGCACCGCAGTCCGGGCAGACCCAGCTCTCGGGGAGGTCCTCAAACTTGACGCCGGGGTTGATTTCCTGCGTGCTGTCACCGATAGCAGGGTCGTACACGTATCCACACACAGTACAAATCCACTTCTCCATGACAATTTCTCCTTGTGTCGAGTGGTTGGGAAGAGGAATACTCTTCTCCATAGCCAGTGTACGGTGAAAGGCTCTTTCCTGCAAGTCAGCAAACCACATACGGTGCAGCGGTTCTTTGACAGCCGAGGCGGACGCGGTATTCTGTAAAAACAGCATCCGAAAAAGGTCAGGAGGTGACATGAAGTATCAAGCGCTAGTTAACGGCAAGGCAGGTGAACATGAGCTGCTCCTTGGCAACGAAGCCGCGGTCCGTGGTGCTCTGGAAGCCGGTATCGGTGTGGCGGCCAGCTATCCTGGTACCCCGTCGTCAGAGATCGGGGATGTGTTCAGCGTCGTGGCGAAAGCCTCAGGAGTGTACTTCGAGTACTCTGCGAACGAGAAGGTGGCTCTTGAGGTCGCAGCGGCTTCGGCAGCAAGTGGGGTGCGATCTTTCACGTTCATGAAGCACGTTGGGCTGAACGTTGCCTCGGATTCCTTCATGACGACGGCATACATAGGGACCAGGGCGGGATTCGTCGTCCTTTCTGCGGACGATCCATCGACGCACTCGTCACAGAATGAACAGGACAACAGATACTACGCACGCCTCGCGAACGTTCCCATGCTGGAACCCTCGAGCCCACAGGAGACCAAGGACTACACGGTAGAGGCCTTCGACATCTCGGAGAAACTCGAGCTTCCGGTTCTGTTGCGAACGACTACCCGTGTTGCCCACATGCGCGGCGATGTTGTTTTCGGTGATCGAAGGCCCGTCGTGAGGCGAGGCTTTTTCGAGAAGGATCCGCCAAGGTTCGTGCCGGTGCCCGCCAACTCCTCGAAAATGCATGTCAAGTTGCTGGGTAAGCTTGGCGAGGCTCGGCATCTCAGCGAAATGTCTTTGCTGAACCGTGTCGTCGGCGTGGGTGTCGGAGGATCAGTGGGGATCGTTACCGTCGGTAGCGCGTTCAACTATGTCGTTGACGCCCTGGAGGAGCTCGGACGTTCTGCTCGAGTGTTCAAGGTAGGTTTCTCCTATCCGCTGCCGCTCGACAGGATCCGTGAGTTTGCCATGGGCGTCGACGAGCTGCTTGTCGTCGAAGAGCTCGAGCCTCTCATGGAAATCGACATCAAGGCCGATTTTCTGTCGCACGGTACCAGGACGCCGGTATGTGGCAAGGAGGAGCTTCTCGTGCCGCGCGTGCATGAGCTCAACGTTGATGTTGTGGCAAAGGCATTGGCCAATCACTTCGGCGTACCATTGCACGCGCCCGCTTCGGGCGGGGTGCAGCCCTGGTCGTCACCCCTCCCATCGCGGCCGCCGGTCCTGTGTCCTGGGTGCCCTCATCGCGGGTCGTATCTCGCTGTACGTCGAGCCATACGCGAACTGGGAATCCCGGAACCTGTTTTCGCATCCGACATCGGCTGCTACACGCTGGGTATGGCGGCTCCGTTCAGCGCAGCGGACTATCTCCTGTCCATGGGATCCAGCGTGGGGACTGCCGGCGGCTTCGACGTGGCAACTGACCAGAAGGTCTTCTCGTTTATCGGTGACAGCACCTTTTTCCATGCAGGGTTGTCCGCTTTGGCAAGCGCCATTCACAACAAGCATCGGTTTGTTCTGACGGTCTTGGACAACCGGACGACCGCGATGACGGGACATCAGCCCAATCCGTCCATGCTGACGGATGCCGTGGGTGATCCGGCACCAGCTATCAGCATCGAAGCCGTGGCAAAGGCAATGGGCGTTCCATTCGTAAAGGTCATCAACCCATACAGGGTGGTCGAGGCTACCGAGGCCTACAAGGAGGCCGCCCAGGTGGACGGCGTCGCTGTCATCGTGTCGAAACAGGTTTGCAGTCTCCTCCTGGATCGTGCGAAGCGTGCGAAGGGAATCTGGCAGACGTTTCAGGTCGACCGTGGCGTCTGTTCGGGCTGCCTGATATGCGTGCGCGAGGCCGCGTGCCCTGCCATCTTCGTATCTGAAGAGAAGGCTGAGATCAACCAGGAACTGTGCGATGGATGCAGCGTATGCTCGCAGATCTGTCCAGTGCATGCGATCGAGGTGAAGCAATGAGTTCACTGAATGTGTTTGTTGCCGGAGTCGGAGGTCAGGGGATCATCACTGGGGCCAGCATCATCGCACGAGCCGCCATTGCCGGTGGGGTGGGTGCTGTCATGAGTGAGGTTCACGGCATGGCACAGCGGGGTGGCTCGGTCGTGTGTGATCTTCGATTGGGAGATGTACACAGCCCGATGATCCCGGAGGGCGAGGCAGACCTCATCATAGGGTTCGAGCCGGTCGAGACGGTCCGGTCACTCACAAGAGCCAATCATCGTACTGTTGTCATTACCGAGGTGCGCCCGATCATCCCAGTGAGTGTCTCGCTGGGAGGAATAGCTTACCCTGCGGTGGAGGATCTCCTGGCGTATCTTCGCTCGCAGGTTGCGGCGGTCTACGCTGTTCCTGCTGCTGCTATTGCCGAGGAAATCGGGTTGCCCCAGGCCGCGAACGTCGTCTTACTTGGAGCGGCCATGGGAACCGGCCTGATTCCTCTGGAGCTAGAGACAATACGCGAGACGCTATCCCGCAGCGTGCCGGCAAAAGCCCTGGAGGCAAACTTCAGAGCACTGCAGGAGGGATTCGAGTTGACCCGGAAGGTCTAGAAAGGCTGCGAAGCAAGAGAGCTAGGCAAGGTGGCAGGTCGAGTCGATGACTCGGGCCTGCCACTTACTGTTCTCGGCCTCGAATACCGAAATGCTGGCGTTTGGCTGGGCCAAGCTGGTACAGCTGCTGAGGGGAAGGTCCAGCAGAACGGACATGAGGACACGATTGAACCCTCCGTGAGCGACGACGAGCGCCAGGCTCCCGCAACTGGATTCAATCATCGAACGTACCTTTCCGGCGCGGCGGCCCACATCAGCCAGAGACTCGCCGCCATCGGGCCGTGCTTCTGGCGACTTGAGTTCCCATGCTGCCAACGTTGTGGGGTACATGGCCCCTATTTCGTTCCACGTGTGCCCTTCCCAGCTTCCGAACTCGATCTCCCGCAATCCGGGCACGACGATGGGTAAGATGCCCAGGTTGACACCCACGGGTTCGGCGATAGCACGGGCACGAAGTAGTGGACTTGTGAAGATCGTATCGAATCGGAGAGCAGAGAGATATGCCACAGTCTTGGCTGTCTGGGCAAGGCCATCGATGGACAAGGGCGTATCGCGGTTTCCCTGGACTCTGCCCTCCAGATTCCAGGTTGTTTCGGCGTGACGTACGAGATAGACGGTTTTCATGCTGAACCTCTTGACTTATGGCTGCTTATCGTGGATATTATGTAGACAAAATCCTGGTTTGAGAAGGGAGCAACACTGTGAAGTTCATCAAGGTGGTAGCAGCAAAGACCATTGACGTCGACGACAAGCTTGCAAAGGCGTGTCGTGAGTGCCAGACTCCCTGCAAGTCCGCTTGCAAGACGTCCTCGACCGTAGGCAACCAGGTCTGCGAAACCAGGAAAAAGCCCGAGCGGTTCATCTGGTAGCTCGTGGCGCTCTCCCGCATCGTACCCGCCTCGACTCATCTCTTCGAGAGAGGCGGTTTTTTTGTGCTCCTGGACGTTCCATCAGGGTCGATCTTCTCACTTGATGAGCGTGTCTACCGATATCTTCAGCTGGTTCTCGCAGACTCTTGGGCGGAGGGCGAATCTGTCCAACGGCTGACAGGTCTGGACACGCAGACGATCACCGAGATCGAAGGTGAACTCGAGCAGCTTATCGCCGCAGGGTGTCTGTTCACGCCGGCCACACGGCCGACAGAAGACGGATCGGTGTTGACACTGAAGTCTCTGTGCCTCAACGTCGCACATGAGTGCAACTTCTCATGCGTATACTGTTTCGCTCATGGGGGCGACTACCATGGCGAGACGACGTTGATGACACAGGAGGTTGCCCGCGCAGGAATCGATTTCCTCGTACGCGAGAGCGGTGTCCACCACAACGTCGAGGTCGACTTCTTCGGTGGTGAGCCGCTCATGAACTGGAGTGTTGTGGTTGACACCATGGCGTACGCGCGGTCGACATATCCCCTGAAGCAGTGGCGGTTCACGCTGACGACCAACGGCTCATTGCTTCGGGATGACATGTTCCCGGTGCTCGAGGCGAATGATGTGTCTGTCGTCCTCAGCCTGGATGGCGGTCGGAGGGCCAACGACGCCAACCGCGTCTTCAAGGATGGGCGGGGCACCTTCGATACCATCATTGAACGGATACGGCACTTCACGCGGACGCGCGATGAAGGTGGCTACTTTGTGCGGGGAACGTATGCACGCAACACGCTGGCATTTGCCGAGAGCGTTCGAGAGCTCCATAGCCTGGGGTTCAAGTACATCTCGATGGAGCCTGTCGTGCTTTCGGCAGACTCGGCTCTTGCCCTTCAGAACAGTGACCTTCCAGCAATTCGCGCCCAGTACGAGGAACTCATTGCGTACTTCCTGGGTGAACTGGGCTCAGGCTCGCGGTTTGATTTCTTTCACTTCAAGCTGGACCTCGAAGCAGGGCCATGTCTCAGCAAGCGCATCTATGGATGTGGTGCTGGTGTCGAATACATGGCTGTTGCTCCGAATGGAGACGTGTTCCCCTGTCATCAGTTTGATGGCGTTCAGGAGTACAGGATGGGGAATGTCCTCATGAGCCCGGTGCTGGAGCGCCCTGAGCTGGTAGCAGAGTTCGCTCACGCGAACTTTCTGTTTGCCAAAGAGGAGTGTGGCAGCTGCTGGGCGCGCTTCTACTGCAGTGGCGGGTGCCTTGCTAACAACCACGCGACCAGCGGTGCCCTCCTGAAGCCCTACGCGCTCGGCTGTTCGATCCAGAAAGAGCGTATCGAGGCTGCACTGGCGGTGAAAGCGGCGGAGTCTCCAGAGAACAAGCCATGACCAGTACGTGAATTGATAGCTTGAGGGAAGACTCGTTGCCGCCCAGCGCACGGAGCATTGTGGCGGCGATTGTATTTCCGACGGTGGCTGGCTGGGGAATGGTTTCATGGATCGAGACGATCGAGTCCGGATACAAAAATGGTGCCGAGAGGCGGAATTGAACCGTCGACACGGGGATTTTCAGTCCCCTGCTCTACCAACTGAGCTATCTCGGCACTCTACTTCAAAGAAACCGCTCACCGTGCGCTTAGGCCGATGAGCGGTCCCACCATCAAGCAACAATACCGCACTGCTGGTGGGCGAAACAGGATTCGAACCTGCGACTTCTTGCTTGTAAGGCAAGCGTTCTACCGCTGAACTATCCGCCCCTGGATTGTAGTATTCATACGGATGGTGCCGAGGGTGGGAATTGAACCCACACGGATTGCTCCATGCGCCCCTTAAACGCACGCGTCTGCCAATTCCGCCACCCCGGCACGAGGCTTGGTGCTACCCTAGAACTTGAAGACTACGAGTACCAGGGACAATCCCACAAACGCAATGGATAGAACAACCGCAAGCCGGTCAAGGAGAGCATCCTTGGGCTTGCGCGAGTTGAACACGGTTGCGCTGCCTGAAATCGAGCCTAATCCGCTACCCTTGGGGTCCATGAACAGGATCGCAAGGATGTCGCCGACTGCAACCAAAGCCATGACTATTTCCAAAACAGTTTTTAGCAACGTGAACCTCCGGTAACAAGAGCTATTATACGGAAAGCCGCTTCGATTTCAAGTGCTAAAGCGCACTAGTCCACCGAATCGATAGCTTCGATACCGGGAAGTTGCTTGCCTTCAAGGTATTCCAGGAACGCGCCACCACCGGTGGACACGTGCTTGAAGTCATGCTGGAGATTCAATGCGTCGATGACCGAGGCGGTCTCACCTCCGCCGGCAACGGTCAGCGCGTCTGACCTCACAGCAATGATTCGTGCGAGAGACTTGGTGCCTTCGGCGAACTCATCGATCTCGATGACTCCCATCGGTCCGTTCCAGATGATGGTACTAGCCTTCGCGATCTCCTCCTCGAATGCCTGGATGGTCTTTGGACCGATGTCTACGCCAATCTGATCCGCGGGAATCTCTTCAATGTCGACGATGCGGTATGAACTTCCGGCCTTGATCTCGTTCGTGACAATGACGTCCACAGGGAGGAGGAGACGGGTTCCCCTTGTCTTGGCCGCTTCGATAATCTCGTCAGCGACCTTGAGGTAGTCTTCTTCCACAAGGGAGAACCCAATGGCGTATCCCATAGCCTTCAGGAAGGTGAACGCCATGCCACCGCCAATGAGAATCGCGTCGGTCTTGGTCAGCAGGTTCTTGATGAGGCCGATCTTGTCGGAAACCTTGGCGCCACCCAGGATAGCAATGAAGGGTTTCTTGGCAGATGTCGTGACGGTCTCAAGAACATCGATCTCCTTCTCGAGCAGGAAGCCTGCTGCCGATGGAAGAAACTGGGGTACGCCGGCAACCGAGGTATCGGGCCGATGAGCAGTGGCAAACGCATCGTCCACGTAGACGTCCGCGAGGGCGGCAAGCTTCTTTGCGAGTTCCTCGGAGCCGTTCTTCTCCTCTTTGAGGAACCGCACGTTTTCGAGCATGATGATGTCGCCTGGCTTGGCGTTTGCAACGACTTCCGTGACGTCGGGACCGACAACAGAATTGAGCTTGTTGACCGGCTTGCCCAGCAGAGCCGACAGCCTCTGCGCTATCTTGTCCAGCCGCAGTGATTCCACGATTTTTCCATCGGGACGGCCCATGTGCGTCACGAGGATGACGGTGGCGTTCTTGTCGAGCAGATACCGAATGGTCGGCAGCGTCTCGAGGATGCGCTTGTCATCGGTAATCGCTCCGTCCTTCGACACAGGGACGTTGTAATCGACTCTCAGAAGTACTCTCTTGTTCTGAACGTCGAGATCCTTGATACTCCGTTTCGTCATGACGACGCCCCTAGTAGGATGCCTTCTTGACGATGAGCTTCGTGAGGTCAGCGACCCTTGCGCTATAGCCCCACTCATTATCGTACCAGCTAAGAACCTGTACGAGAGTGCCGCTCGACTTGGTGGAAAGGCCATCGACAATGCCCGAGTAGATCGTGCCACGGTAGTCGGAAGAGACAAGAGGTAGTTCGTTGTACCCGAGGAAACCCTTCATCTTCGTCTCGGAAGCCTCTTTGAGTGCCGCATTGATTTCTTCTCTGGTGGCTGGCTTGGTGAGAACAGCATCGAACACGGTGAGGGAGACAGTGGACGTAGGGACGCGCAACGAGATACCGTCCAGCTTGCCCTTCATCTCCGGAATGACCAGTGCGACGGCCTTGCTTGCGCCTGTCGTTGTGGGGATGATGTTGGTGGCAGCATTGCGGGCTCGGCGCAGGTCCTTGTGCGGAGCATCGAGAATGCGCTGGTCCAGCGTGTAGCTGTGGACGGTGGTCATGTAGCCCTTCTCGACGCCCCAGTTGTCATTGAGCACTTTGACCACGGGAGCTAGTGAGTTCGTTGTGCAAGAGGCATTGGAGATGATGCTGTGCTTGGATACATCCAGAAGGTCCTCGTTGACGCCCAGAACGATCGTGATATCCTCGCCCTTCGCAGGAGCAGTGATCAGGACTTTCTTGGCGCCAGCGGTTATGTGTCCGCGAGCCTTGTCGGCGTCCGTGAAGACTCCAGTCGATTCGATGACGATGTCGATACCCAAGTTGCCCCATGGCAGAGTGGCGGGATCTTTCTCACGGAAGATCTTGACTTCGCGTCCGCCGATGACGATTGCGCCTTCCTTGCCCTCGATATCGATGTCCCAGGTGCCATAGTTCGAATCATACTTCAGCAGGTGTGCCAGCGTCTGCTCATCTGTGATATCATTGGCGGCAACAATCTCGATTTCCGGATAGCGCGTGATGAGATGCTTCAATACCTGCCGACCGACTCTGCCAAGTCCGTTGATTGCAATCTTTGCCATAGTCTACCTCCGTAGGAAATGGACCGCACCGGCCGAACCGGAACGGCAACGTATACATATGATATCCAAATGCTGGCAAAATGAAAACAGAAGGTTATAAACTGTTCCTGAAGTAGCGAGCAGGGATTCCAAGTGAGAGACGATACTTGGCAACGGTTCGTCGACTGATGTGGATGCCCTGGTTTGCGAGGCGCCCCGCTATCTCCCGGTCGCTCATGGCTGTTGCGCCCCTGTCGGACTGGAGCAGCAGTGCCACTGCCTCCTTGGCCGGGGCCGCCGCGGTCTGCCACCGGTCCATCACCATCGAACGGAGTCTGAAGGTGCCACGAGGGGTCTTCACGTATTTGCGGCGAAGTGCGCGGACCATCACCGTTCGCGACATCCCGGTTGCCTGCATCAGGCGCTCCACTGGGACACGCGATGGGTGGTCCGACTGGTTGGCGAGGTATGGAGCAAGCGAAGCGATGAGAGCGCCGCCCAATTCGGCAAGCATCGTCGTGCGTTCCGCGATGGCATCGTTGATCCACCGGACTCTGGTAACCTCTGTGAGGACCTGCTTTCTCGCTTCAGGATCCTCGCGGGCTGATGACACGGCGACAGGATCGATTGCGAGCCTCCAGGCAGGCCCGGGTGCCGAGCACACGAGGGCTCCAGTCAGCGAATCCTGCTCGATGATGATATCAGGCGCAACGATACGTGGTTGTCCAGACGTCATGCGCTTCGCGGGTTCAGGGTCCAGCACGGCCAGGATGCGCTGCAACGTGGCCGGATCACACGTTACCCCAAGTTTTCTGAGACAGGCGCGAATGACGCCCGGAGACACAGAGCGCTGACGCGTACGCAGGAACTGCGCACAGGCAGACACCGGAAGCTCAGGGAGCACACGCGACATCTGCAGGGCAAAGGCATGGGCGACGTCTGTGGCGCCGAGTCCCGCCGGCTCGAGGGTGCGCATGGCGGCCAATACCCGTCGAACCTCTGTAATGCCGAAATCGATCGAGAAGGCGTACCGCGAAATCTGTCTCGTGAAGAAGCCATGTTCATCCAGATCCGAGGCGACGAATCGTGCACACTCGACCTGAGAATCGTCAATGAGATTCATGTCCAGGAGCTCGTCAACGATCAATTCGGCAGGAGTGGACTCTTCGGAGTTTGCAAAGCTATCGAGATCGCCGTTCCATGTGTCACCGGATGGTTCGGTCCGGGCATGCTTCTCGGCAAAGATGCTGCCGGCAGCGAACCGATCCATGAGAGTTCCGAAATCGCTCAGAGGCTGCTCGAGAACCAGACCACGCGTGGCCAGATAGGATTTCTGGCGAAGGCTCAGTTGTTGTCGCTGTTTCTGGCTACCGCGCATTTCGAAGGACCTTGTCGATATGATAGTGGATAGTGCTCTTGGAGACACATCCGGGTATCTTGTCGGCGAGCTGTGACAGCGGGAGGTCAGGATACCTCAGTCGTGCCCGGACGACCTCGATCGTGCGCGACGAGAGACAGGTACGGTCAGTCCGATCGAAGGCCTCGCGCAATACGTCGACAGCCATCGTCTCGCGCTGCAGATTGCCCAGCTCCGCATTGACCGACCGGTTGACCTGGTTGTCCATGTCTCTCTCCAACTGCAGTTCTTCCAGTGACACCAGCGAGTTTGATGCTCCCCAGGCGGCGAGGAGCGACATAATGTCCTGGCGTGATTTGAGATAAGTGATCTCGGAGGCGCGGCGGATCTGCGAGCCATGCGTCACACGGAGAGAAGTCAGCGAGCGTTCGACGAGCCGACGCCCGACGGGCAGGGAGCAGCTGAACTCCAGATGGGTCCCTTGCACGGCGGCATACCCCGAGATGAGGAAGAAGCCTCTGGTGAATGCCGCCGCCGCGCGTTTCCCGCGTAGACGCCGCTCGAGCTGCGCGGGCTCCAGCGGAGACAGTCCCGAGAACAGTTGCTGCACCTGAACGGGAGTAAGGTCGGCGTTGAAACTGAGCTTGTGCCCAGCCCTTGAGAGGAGTGCCTGCCCGGGTTGCCAACTGGCGAGTGCGTGGGAGGACAGAGAAAGCACGTAGCGCATGATAAATGGACTCTTTGATGTAAAGGAGATCGACAGCGCTCCCCCGTGGCGGAGAACCAGAGAACTTCCGCCATAGAGGGCTCCGGACAGTTCAAGCAGGGGATCGGTTGAAGCCAGCCCTGCCAGTTCCTGTTTCAGGAACTCGATCGTCGCCATTCGCGTCTAGAGCCCGAGGAGCGACCTCAGGACGATGCGAAGCTTTCCTGGATCGTGGCGAATGAGGCCATCGCCGGTTGAGCAGATATCGGCCTCGACGACCCTCGGATGCTGACTCCTGGGGAGATCATTGGGGACGGGATTGACCCCGGCGGAAGCGTACCGCCCAAGCGTCTCGGCAGGGACAGGGGTGCTGCTCAGCAGGATCATGTCGATACATGACCGTCCAAGGACTTCTTCAACCTTGTGAAGGTGCATTCCTACGGTGTAGCCTTCCGTTTCCCCTCGCTCAGTCATCGCGTTCACGACCAGCACCTTCGTGGCTGAAGAACGTACGATCGTGTCGGCGGTCGCCTCGATGGACAGCGGTGGTATCAGGCTTGTGAAGAGAGAACCAGGGCCGATGATGATGTAATCCGCTTGAGACAGCGCTTCGAGTGCGGGGACGAAGGGCTTGGCATGAGGCGGCAGTACTTCGATGGTGTCGATGCTCTTGCCCTGCAGGGAGACCTGGTCTTCGCCATCGATCGTCGTACCATCGGTGAAGTGTGCGCGCAGCGAGATGTTGTCCAGAGTCATCGGCAGAACCCGGCCGGGCAGCTGCATGAGTTCCGAAAGTTCCTGGACTGCATCGCCGAAATTCCCCTTGATGTCGCTCAGAGCGGCGATCATGAGATTCCCGACGTTGTGACCGCCGATTCCTTCGAGCTGCTCCGGGAAACGATAGGCCAGGAGGCGGGCACTGCGTGTCGACTCACCTGCCGTGGCGATGAGAGCGTTCCGGAAATCGCCCGGAGGCAGCATCCCAGTAGTCTCACGCAGACGTCCGGTGCTTCCCCCACTATCTGCCATGGTGACAATAGTCGTGAGCTTGACGTTCTCCGTTCGGAGTGACTCGATGATTGGCTTGATGCCGGTTCCCCCGCCGATGACGACGACACGGGGAAGGGACTCGGCCTTGCGATAGCGATAGATGGTCCGCGCGACAGATTCTCTGGGAACGGACCCAGTGATTGCAGCCAGCAGAGAACGGGATAGAAGGGCCGCCGCCAGAACCATGAGGCAAGCGGACACGATCACAGCGATGCCGCACAGGACCCCGAAGACAGTGGAGACTGCTCCGGAAGGGAGGAAACGGCGCAGTGCCTGCTGAACGGCCGGCCGCAGGTTCATCAGCCAGGACGTGCCCGGCGTCTGAAGCAGTCCGAGGATGGCGAGAACGAGAAGCGCTGTCCCGGCGGCAAACAGCAAGAGGTATCTCTTGATGCGAATGCCGGGAACGAGCCAGTACCAGAGCGTCTGTCTGTGCCCCTTCACTTCTGGAGGTCCCGATGGAACACGTGTACCGCTTTCGCCCGTGGCTTGAGGTGGTGGTAGAGCATGTTCGCGATCACGACAGAGCGGTGTCTGCCACCTGTGCATCCGATGCCGACCGTAAGGTAGCTCTTTCCCTCTTCCTGGTAGCGTGGGAGCACAAAATCGACGAAGTCGGCCAGGCGAGCAAAGAACTGCCGGGCATAGGGCTCGCGAAGGACATAGAGAATGACCCCTTTGTCGAAGCCTGTGCGATGCGCGAGGCGTTCGTCGTAGTACGGGTTGGGCAGGAAGCGCACGTCGAAGAGAAGATCCAGGTCGATTGGCAGGCCGTTCTTGTAGCCAAAGGAAACAATATTGACGGTGAGAGCCTGCGATTGCTGCGATCCGAGAATCGCCTCGCGCACGCGATCCTTCAGTTCTCCCACGGTGAGATCAGTGGTGTCGATGATGACGCTCGACAGTTCACGCACCTCTGCAAGCAGGTCCCTCTCCTTCCCGATACTCTCTGAGACCGTGCTTCCAGGAAGTGGATGGCGCCTGCGTGTCTCGGAGAAGCGGTTCACCAGAACTCGGGATGACGCTTCCAGGAAGATGACACGAGGATGAATATCGCGTGCTCCGAGTCGTTGGAGCATCGAATGAAACTGGGTCTTGAACCCTGAGCTGCGCACATCGAGGGCCACCGCTATCTTGCTGATTCTGCCATCGGTTTGCGAGGCGAGGTCCAGAAACTGGCTCATGAGAGAAATTGGGAGATTGTCCATGGCGTAGTACCCAAGGTCCTCAAGGTATCCCATGGTCTTCGTCTTGCCAGCACCACTCAGGCCGGTCACAATGACAAGGTCCAGACTAGAGACTACTCCCACGCACGCCTCCCGTTTGTATCGTTGATATGTCCGACAGGGCACTTCTGGGCAACTACAGTGGCGGAGGGGAGAGGGTTTGAACCTCCGAAGGCGTTAACCTTGCCGCATTTCAAGTGCGGTGCCATCAACCGCTCGGCCACCCCTCCACGCTCTGAAACAAGTCTACAGAACAATCCCCGGTTGTCAAAACGAGCCAGAAGGCTCGCTAACCGGGGATTTCGTACGTTGCTGGTGTTCGTCAGCGGATAACGTCTGTTCCCATATATGGAAGCAAGGCGTCCGGCACTCTCACGCTGCCGTCCTCCTGCTGGTAGTTCTCCAGAATCGCAGCCATCGTTCTGCCCACAGCGAGCCCAGAGCCGTTGAGGGTGTGGACGAATGCGATCTTGCCATCCCTGGTACGGTACCGGATGTTTGCCCTGCGCGCCTGAAAGTCTTCGAAGTTGCTGCAGGAACTTATCTCGACATATCGATCCTGGCCGGGCATCCAGACCTCGGGGTCGAACTTCATTGCGGCCGCAAAGCCAAGATCCCCGGTGCACATCTTGCTGCGATGATACGGAAGCCCCAGCTTCTTCAGAATGCCCTCGGCGTTCTCGATGAGCAGATCCAGCTCATGATATGAATCTTCCGGCTTGACGAACTTGACCATCTCGACTTTGTTGAACTGGTGGACGCGGATGATGCCTCGAGTGTCCTTGCCCGCCGCACCGGCCTCTTTTCGGAAGCACGCGGTGTAGGCGACGTACTTGATGGGCAGGTCTTCTTCGCGGACGATTTCATCCCTGAGCAAATTGGTCACTGGAACCTCGGCCGTCGGGTCGAGGAACAGGTCGTCGGTGTCTGTGTGGTAAAGGTCGTCCGCGAACTTCGGCAGTTGTCCCGTCCCCGTCATCGACTCCCGATTGACCAGATAGGGCGGCAGGATCTCCGTATAGCCCTCTTCCTGGACGTGTACGTCGATCATCCATGAGATGAGAGATCTCTCGAGTTTTGCCCCCAGCCCCTTGAGAACATAAAAGCGCGATCCAGAAATCTTCGCGCCTGCAGCAGAATCGATGATGCCCAGGGTTTCCCCAATCTCCCAGTGAGGCCTCGGAACAAATGTGAAGGTTGGCTTCTCGTGCCACGTAAACACAATAGTGTTCTCTTTGTCGCTTTTGCCGACAGGGACCGACGCTTGAGGCAGGTTCGGGATGCAGAGCAGCAGGGTTCGAAGGCGCGCATCGACCACCTTCACCCGGTCATCCAGCTCTGCGATGTGCGAGCCGACGTCTTTCATCTCGGCGATGGCGGCCGAAGCGTCCAGTTTGGAGCGCTTGAGTGTGGCGATCTGCTCGCTGGCTTCGTTGCGGAGGTGCTTGAGTTCGTCCACCTTCTGGAGCAGGTCTCGCCTCTCCCGGTCGACCTCAAGGATCTCGTCGACCATCTCCGGCCCTTCGTTCTTTGCTGCTATCCCGGCCTTCACGAGGTCAGGGTGCTGACGAATCAGTTCCAGGCTCAGCATTGGCATCTCCTCCCAACAGCTAAAGTTGTCACGTTGAATTCTACTGTCCGGCAGCCAAAAAGCAACGTAGCGGTCTGCTGAGGTGATTCATGACAGGCGCCGACAGTGTCCAAGGCACAGAAGACGCAGAAGATCAGAACCCGTCTGCAATCGCCTGTTCCACTGCATCGATAAGCGGCGGTATCGTCATGCTGGCACCCTTCACCCTGAGTGCGTTTTGAACATCCTTCAGCCCATTCCCGGTGATGAGGACAACGATGCGGTCCCCCTGGTGCAGGTCACCACTGTCAGCCAGCTTGCGCAGTGCGGCCACGGAAGCCGCCGCGGCCGGTTCAGCGAAGATACCCTCGTTCCTGCCCAGGAACCCTATGGCGTCGATGATTTCGTCATCTGAGACAGTGACCGCCAGACCGCCGCTGGACCTGATGTCGCGCACGGCCATGAGATGGTTGCGCGGAATGCCGGCGACGATGCTGTCAGCACACGATGCCGGGTTCTCCAGGTAGGCGACCGGTTCGCCCGAAATGACCGCGCGTGCGATCGGAGCACAGCCTTCAGCCTGGACTGCTATGAGTTGGGGCATATGGTCGATGAGTCCGAGGGTCAACAGGTCGCGGAATCCCTTTGCGACACCAGAGACGATACAGCCATCCCCAACCGGGACGATGACCTTGTCTGGTGCTTCGAAGCGCAGCTGTTCGGCGACCTCGAGGGCAACGGTCTTCTTACCCTCAACCATGAACGGGTTGAAGGCCGTATTTCTGTTGTACCAGCCAAATCGCTCCGTCGCGTCCATGCACAGGTCGAATGCCTGGTCGTAGTTGCCGTCGACGAGAAACAGATGGCTGCCGAAGACTCGCAGTTGGGCTATCTTTCCTGCAGGCGCGGATGCGGGGGCAAAGATGTATGCAGTGAATCCTGCATTCGCTGCAAGCCCTGCCAGGCTGGAACCTGCATTGCCCGTCGTTGCCGCCGTGATAACGCGTTCGCCAAGTTCGGCTGCCTTGGCGATGGCGATGGCGGAGGCTCTGTCTTTCAGTGAAGCTGTGGGATTGCGCCCGTCGTCTTTGAACCACACATGGTCCAGTCCGAGTTGAGGACCGACACGTTGGCTCGCATACAGCGGCGTCCATCCGATCTGGAGTGTCAGCGATGGAGGACGCTCCTCGACGGGCAAGAGCGCGAGATATCGCCACATCGAGAGGTTGTGGTCATCCTCCAACTGTTCCCTGGTGAGGACCGTTCGGACCCGATCGTAGTCGTACAGGACTTCGAGGATTCCGTCGTTGCCGCATGTGGGGCAGACATAGCGGGTTGTGAAAGGGTCGTATTCGCGTCCGCACTTCATGCATTTCAGCCCAAGAACTGAAGACATTATTCCTCCTTGACGGAAAGGCGGGCGAGGTTGCTGCCTCACCCGCCCAGATCACTCGTTGCTGCTGTGGCTGGCCTATCATCGATGGATATGCAATCCGGGATCGTACTTCTGCGTTCTTCACCCTCTGCTTTGCGGCTGTTCCCCTGGTGTCTGAGTTTTTCTCGGAGAACGCTTGGTGGCAAACCGTTCTTCAAGGCACGGTAGATAGTTGCGGTACAAAGGTCCAAGCCATGATGGTCAATAATCTGCTCAGGTGACCAGCACTGTTGCAAGCCGTTTAAAATCTGTTCGCAATTCTGACCTCATGACCTTTAGTTGAGGCCTTAATGGCTGTTTGGTAACTTCCATTTTGTCGCATCGGCTTATCTCGATGGACTTCCTTTTTCAGTTCAGCTCGTTGCGCTTGGATTGTACATCCGCCAGCAAATAGAGCAAATGAAGCTCCGACAATTGTTTCATACCAGAAGCTTTCCACCAAAATGGAAGTCCCAAGATGTTGTTGCCAAAACTAACAGGGAGGCAGCAACCAATGACCAAGGATACGACGTTCTTTGAAAGCAAGCCACTGGAATTTATCGCGGAGGAGGATCCGCTGCTGTCGATGCTGCAATGGGTGACGCAGAAGCCGGTGGAGGTGGAGGGGGCGGACAAGATCGGAACGGAAAAGGGTATGCGCGAGACGAATCGGGTGACCTGCCTGATCGGGCATACGGGTGCGCCGGTTCGACACGCGGGCTAGTGGACGCCCTGCAGGGGAAGATCCGAGAAGGCCGACGTCTACAGAACATGCAGAACATGGCGATTCATGGTCGTGAAAAGGGTGAATATGCAGGGGATGCGCCAGATCCTGGCTGTGGAGGCGATGGAGAACGAATCGGAGGAAACCTGCCGGACGCTATTCGCCCGGGTGCGGGAGTGGGACCTCAAAAAGGGCTGACTGGAACCCAACAAGGAGAGCGCCACGGCGTGTGCGCAACAGTCAGCCTGGCCGTATGTAAAGCCGTTCCCACCGGCGATCGAGTGTCTCGACGCGGGCCTCGAGGACTTGCTCCAGTTCTACGCGTTCACGGAGATCAGCTAGCTGACAAAAACAACGGCTGAAGATATCGAGGTTCTGATATACCAATCTGTAACCATATGCTCAAGTCAGGGCTGATTATTTCCAGCCAGCTGCCATCGTAAGGGCCATTATCGCCTTCTGGGCATGGAGCCTGTTTTCTGCAATATCGTAAATGATTGAACGAGGGCCACTTGCTACTTCGTCGTCCACTTCATCCCCTCTATCAGCTGGCATAGGGTGAATGAAATAGGCCTTGTTCGTCAAATCATTGAGCTCCGAAGTCAGCCTCCAATCTTTGTATTGAAGCGCGAGCTTTTGGTCTTCTTCTTTGCCAATGGCATATCTCTTTGGGCTCATCCATTGCCTTGCATAAACAACATCAGCACCCTTAACTGCTTCAAATCTGTCATGGGTCATTTCAAACTTTGTTCCAGCTTTCTCTGCATTTTTCTTCGCCGTCTCAATGACTTCCGGGTCAAGGTCAAAACCTTCAGGATATGCGAGAGTAAGGTCCATTCCATACCTTGGAAGAAGGAGGACATCCTCCTGAACGGAGCTCCAGGAACGCACCATAGGGGAGTAACCCCACATCATGGTTATTTTTCTGCCCTTCACATCTCCCATGTGTTCCTGCAACCCCATGAGGTCTGCAAGCCCCTGGCAGGGGTGATACTTATCATGAGCCATCGAGACAATAGGAATTGATGCATATTCTGCATATTCTCTAAGCAATGCTTCGCCATCGCCATACTGCTCAATAGCATCTTCAAGAATCCTTATTCCAAGGCCAACACCATATCTCGACATTACCTTTGCTGCATCCTCTATCGTTTCGCCCGCTCTTTCTTTTGACTTCAATCTCATCGTTTTGGGCTCGAGAAATTGAGCATGCCCTCCAAGTTCTGTGGCCGCCGCTTCAAAAGACTGCCTCGTCCTTACCGAGGGGTTATAAAAGAACATGAAGAAAGTCTTGTACTTGAGGATTTCAGTGTATGGCTTTTCATACCTATGTTTCTTCATGTCTTTTGCCAGGGCAAGAACTTCATCAAGCCATTCCTTTCCCCAATCCTGCGTAGTAATCAGATCCTTACCATAAAGGTCCATTGCCACCTCCCTGGACTACATTATTCTCTAACGATCGTCGTCCCAGCTTTTCCTTCAAGCGTTTCAAGATATTTCGAAGTCAAGGAAATATAGGCCTTCTTGCCGCCGCCTTCAAGGAATTTGATAATTGCAAGAATCTTGGGCCCCATACTGCCCGCGGGGAAATGCCCTTCAGAATAGTATTTCTTTGCTTCTTCAAGAGTCAAATGTCTCAGGTTGACCTGATCAGGCTTCTGATAGTGAAGCTTGGCTCCGTCTTCTCCTGTAAATATAGTGAGTGTGACATCAACATCTTCTCCATTTTCCTTTGCTCTCTCTATAAGCATCGTACCAAGCAAAGCAGAAGCAAGATCCTTGTCTATCACGGCCTCAACACCTCTGTAAACCTTCAAATCTTTACCATCTTCAAAAGTAAAGCCATAGTTGCTATGATAAACACCATGTTCGTCAGGCTCTTCCAAAACAACAGGGATGCCGCCGCCGCCAACGGTTATTGGTACCATACCTCTTTCAAGTGCTGCCTCAACGAGATCAATCTCAACGATATCAAGGGGCACAGGTGATGGGACAACCTTTCTCCAGATTTCGTTGCCGATTTCGTCTTTCTTGTATAGCTTAACGACCCACCCGTCGATCTGGGCTCTTACCATTGCTTGTTCTTTTGTGTAAGAAGGGCCGATAAATTTCGTAGGGTTCTGGAAGCCAGGGTCATCTTTACCAACGACAACCTGTGTTACGATGCTCACAACCTGTTTGTTGATGCCTTTTGTCTTTAGCTGGTTTGCAAGAATCTGTGCTAACATATACCCCATCGAGCCCTGAGTATCTGCCCCGCACACATCAAGGGGAAGAGGAGGAAGTATGGGCCTCGAATACTCTGAGCGAAGTAGAACATTGCCTACCTGAGGGCCATTACCGTGGGTAAGGATGTAATCATCTTCAGGAAAAGAATTCACGATGTCTGATATAGACTCGCAGGTTTCTTTTGTTCTTTTCCATTGCATAGCAATATCGGGGATAATAGCCTTTCCATGTTCATCAACGAGACCGACCGGGGCAACTTCATTGCCACCAAATGCAAAAATCCTGATTTGTCTTGTTCCCATAGTGAACTCCTGTTTCTTTGAATCTCTCAGATCTTCTTTTACAGAACAGAACTATCTCATTGTCAATGACATGATTGCTTTTTGAACATGAAGCCTGTTCTCTGCCTCATCATTAACAATGGAGATTTTCGGGTCATCAATAAGGAGATCAGTAACTTCAAAACCTCTACGAGCAGGAAGACAATGCATATACACAGAATTCTTACTGGCGATCTTGAAATGCTCATGCGAAATACGCCAATCATCCTTGTATTTCTTGCCCACTTCAGCGTGTTTTTCGGGATTCCTGGCCCAAGACTTGGCGTAGATGACATCTGCGTCTTTTGATGCTTTCCAGATGTCATTCTCAATCGCGAGAGAACCGCCACTTTCTGCTGCTGCCTTCTTTGCAAATTCAACATATTCGCTATCAAGATCGTAAAGCCCTGGCTCGTCAGGATAGGCAAGAGTAATATTCAACCCAAGCGTGCAACCCGCAGCAATCATTGTCTGAGGTACCCCTGCAGATTTTGCCCTCTCATCATATGCCCATGACATAACGATCTTTTTCTTTCGAGCTCCTTCCAACCCACCGAATTTTTCCGTCATCGTAAGAATATCACCCATGATCTGACAGGGGTGCTCCTTATCATCAAGCATATTGATTACAGGTATATTCGCATATTCAGCTATTCCTCTTAAAACCTCTCTAGCATCTCCATATTCATATGTTTCTGCACCCATCTGGGTTTTGAGATTATAGAGACGAATTGCAAAACCGTCCAAAAATCTCGAAATCATCTCGGCAGTATCCTTCCACGACTCCTTGTGGGAAAGTTGTAGTTCCTCAGGATTATAGACCTGAGCAGACCCGCCAAGCTGAACGATCCCTGTTTGAAAAGAAAGTCGAGTTCTCGTTGAAGGCGAGGCAAAAAGCAATCCCAAAACCTTTCCTTTGAGGATTTCTGTCTGTGGCTCACCCACGGCATTTCTCATTTTAAGCCATTTAGCAACCTCAAGAATTGTCTCCAGCTCCTCTCGGTCAAAGTCGAGTACGCTAATAAAATCTCTACCTCTCAAATCTGTTTTCATTAGTTTACCTCCTGGAATGCTAAGTATCTTACGCTCTTAGTATTGGCGTGTCAACTCACGTAAGATACTACGATCCGTGTCAAGAGGACAAACATGGATTGGCGTCATGTTCAATGGTCCGGTATGTCGATTTTGTTACGTAGAGGTGATGAGCGATGAGAAGGAGCTTCCTCATGCAAGCGACCAAGGCAACTTTGGGCTTTTTGTGGTTATCGCTCACGAGATGCTCGTAGAACGGTCTTATGCACTCATTGTGCTGGATACTGTTCATACAAGCCAGGTACAGGACCTTCCTGAGCATTGGATCTCCTGCCCTGCTGATCTTCCTTCCGCCATTCAGCGAAGACCCTGATTGTCTTCGTACCGGGTCCAGTCCTGCACATGCGGTGATCTCATTTCTATTAGCACCAGGATACTTCCGGAAGAGATACAGAAGATTGATGGCAGAGATGACTCCAATCCCGTTCATGGAAAGAAGATTGTGGAAGTCTTCTCGTGTCTCCTCATGATCCTCTGCATATGCTTCCATTTCCTTCTCGAGCTGTTCCTCCATCGCACTAAGGTGCTTGAGCTCCCTCTCGAGTGAGTCTTTCAGCTTCCTCGTCACCCCGCTTTTGTACTCCAGAGACTGCACATGGTTGGAAAGC